>ERZ791884.5-NODE-5-length-409051-cov-10.715855_pt1 | contig 409051 bp, 388 predicted proteins | sample MGYA00509941_ERZ791884 | MGnify/ENA primary metagenome ERZ791884 (study PRJEB30046, sample SAMN00792095) | human gut metagenome | study: EMG produced TPA metagenomics assembly of the A metagenome-wide association study of gut microbiota in type 2... | reverse complement strand
TGCAGGATGACAGTGAAGTAATTGCTGTTATTGCAGCAGCTGTAGCTGCTCTTGGCCATTCTGCAGAAGATATCGCTTATGTACGTCGTCTGCCCGAAGCTGGCTGGACACAGAATGCTCGTATTGAAGCAATTAGCGTACGTAAAGAATGCTTCTAAAACAAAGTTAGGTTTTAGCAACACTTAAGTTTAATATATTTTAAACAATTTTGAAGGAGGGTATTCCCTGTGAAAAAATATACCATTACCGTTAACGGCACTGCATATGAAGTAGAAGTTGAAGATATGGGCGGCGCTGCTGCAACAGCTCCTAAAGCTGCTGCTCCTAAAGCTGCACCGGCACCTGCCGCTGCTCCCGCTCCTAAAGCTGCTGCACCGGCTCCGGCTGCAAAACCTGTTGCTGCTGGCTCTGCAACCATTTCTGCTCCTATGCCTGGTAAAGTTCTCGAAGTAAAAGTTAAAGCTGGCGACGCAGTTAAATCCGGCGACGTATTGATGATTCTCGAAGCAATGAAAATGCAAAACGAGATCATGGCTCCGGCTGACGGCACCATTTCTGACGTCCGTATTTCCGCAGGTCAAACTGTTGGTACCGGCGACGTTATGATCGTAATGTAATACAAACAAGCTGAGAGACCTTGAAAAGGTCTCTCAACTAAAAAATTTGTAGGAGGAAATTATGGAAGCATTTGTAGTTGCTTTACAATCCGTATGGAATGACAGCGGTTTCTCCGCTTTCACCATGGGTAATGCTATCATGATGCTTGTTGGCATCATTCTGCTGTACCTTGCTATTGGTAAAGGCTTCGAACCATTGCTGCTGTCTCCGATCGCATTCGGCTGTTTGCTGGCAAACGTTCCTAAAACCGGTTTCGAAGATCAACCGGGTGTTATGCAGGTAATTCTTTATGGTATTCACCATGAAATTTTCCCGCCTTTGATTTTCTTAGGCGTAGGTGCAATGACAGACTTTGGTCCGTTGATTGCAAACCCGAAAACTTTGCTTTTGGGCGCTGCAGCTCAAGCAGGTGTATTTGTTTCCTTGCTGGGCGCTATGATGCTCGGATTTACCGTGCAAGAAGCATCCGCTATCGGTATTATCGGTGGCGCTGATGGCCCGACTGCTATTTACCTGGCTGCAAAAATGGCTCCTAACCTGTTAGGTGCTATCGCAGTAGCTGCATATTCTTATATGTCGTTGGTTCCTTTGATCCAACCGCCTATTATGAAACTTTGCACTACCGAAGCTGACCGTAAAATCGTTATGGAACAACTGCGTCCGGTTTCTCATTTTGAAAGAATCGTATTCCCGGTTGTTACTACTATCGTTATCAGCTTGTTGCTTCCGCCTGTATGCTCTTTGATTGGTATGCTGATGTTGGGTAACCTGTTCAAAGAAGCTGGTTGTTTGGATCGTCTTTCCGATACTGCACAAAATGCTTTGATGAACATTGTAACGATCATGCTGGCAACTGGTACAGGTTTGACTATGAAAGCTGAATCCTTCCTGAACTATCAAACTATTTTGATCATTGTTCTTGGTTTGATCGCTTTCGCAGCTGGTACTTTTGCCGGTGTTGTATTTGGTAAGCTCATGTGCATTCTGGATGGTGGTAAAACCAATCCTCTTATCGGTTCCGCTGGTGTATCCGCAGTTCCGATGGCAGCACGTGTATCCCAAATCGTTGGTCAAAAAGCTAACCCTGCTAACTTCCTGCTCATGCATGCTATGGGCCCGAACGTAGCTGGTGTTATCGGTACCGCAGTAGCTGCAGGTGCAATGCTTGCAATGATTGGACCTGTCAAATAATTTATAGTATAAACAGAAATAGGTGCACTTTATCGTGCACCTATTTTTTTTGGAAAAAGAAAAATATAAAGCAAATCATTATGCTGTAGTAAAGAGAAGTACAAGCTTTCTTTATAGTTTCAAGTAATAATGCAGTCCTGAAGCTGGTTAACCAAGATAAAAACATTAATTTTTCTTTTGGTTATTTTGAATAATGTTTTTTGAGTGGACAAAGAATCTTAAATATTGTAAAAATAGTATTATTGTATTATATTAATATACCTTAATGTCAAAAAAGCTGTAAATTAAATAAAACTTACACTTTTAAATTTGAGTGCATAGTGGTATAATGAAGCATAAGGTGTTGCAAGAAAATTCATAGAAAGCAATGCTAAGGATCTTTTACAAAATTCTCTTTATTTTGATATACGCGCCCCGAACGCGCTGTATATAAAATTAATTTAAAAGGAGGAATTATAATGTCCCCAGCAGTAAAATGTCTCATTCTTCTGGCTGTTGTTGCATTGTTATTTGTAACCGAACTCATTCCGCTTGCAATAACAGCTATGGGCGGCGCTATCGCGTGCGGCCTGTTAGGTTTTATCCCTGCTAAACAAGTATTTTCTGGTCTCTCTAATTCGACCGTAGTACTCTTTGCAGGCATGTTCGTAGTAGGTGCAGCCATGTTCTACACAGGTCTTGCACAAAAAATCGGTAATACTGTAGTTCATTTCTGCGGTACCGGTGAAAACAGCTTGATGTTTGGTTTAATGTTTGTTGGTGCTGCTTTGTCTTCTGTATTATCCAACACTGGTACTGCAGCTTGTCTGCTGCCGGTTGCCTTGGGTATCTGCTCTGCAGCTAAAATCCCTGCTTCCCGTCAATTGATGCCTTTGGCATTTGCCTGCGGTCTCGGTGGTATCATCACTATGGTTGGTACTCCTCCGAATATCATCGCTAACGGCGCTTTGGAAGCTGCTGGTATTGCTGACAAATTTGGCTTCTTCGAATTTGCTTGGATTGGTATCCCTGTAACCGTAGCTGGTATCATCTATATGATGTTCTTAGGTAAATACCTGCTTCCGAAAGCTGAATTGGATGCTGATCAGGAAATTGAACAAGAAGTTGAAGCTAACGAAACTTCTGCTTCTAAACAAGTAGTTTCCGGCGTTATCCTGTTGCTCGTAGTTTTGACTATGGCTATCGGCATCAAGGGCGTTTCTTTGGAAATGGCAGCTATTATCGGCGCAATCGTTTGCGTATTGACTGGCTGTTTGACTGAAAAACAAGCTTATGCTTCTATTGACTGGGTAACTATTTTCCTGTTCGCAGGTATGATGCCTGTATCCACTGCAATGGACAAAACCGGCGCTGGCAAAATGATCGCAGAATGGACTGTAAGCCTGATGGGCGGTTCTCCGTCTCCTTTAGTTGTTACTGCAATTCTTTTCATTCTTTCTTGCGGTTTAACACAATTTATGTCCAACACTGCATCTGCAGCTCTGCTGTGCCCGATTGGTGTTGCGATTTCTAAACAACTTGGCGCTGATCCGAAAGCAGTATTGATGGCTATCGCAGTTGCAGCATCCTGTGCATTTGCATCTCCGGTAGGTACGCCTCCGAATACTTTGGTTCTTGGCCCTGGCGGATACAAATTTATGGACTATGTTAAAGCAGGTACTGGTCTTGTTATCGTATCCTTTATCGTATCCCTGATTGTAATTCCTATCGTATGGCCTTTCTTCCCCGGTAAATAATTTGTTAGGAAGATAGACGAAAGTATTATTATAAGAGCAATAAATTAAACAGACGTGATAACTATCACGTCTGTTTTTTTATGTTTTAGCTATGAATAAAAAATTGTCAAAAAGTGTCAAAATAGTATAAATATGCATAACGAAGACAGTTAACAGTTTTTGAACTTTTTTGTTATACGAAAATTGTGAAAAAATCTTGAAAAAAATTGGCTTATCTGTTACACTTGTTACTGTAAGCTGTTAATTAAATTTTGTTAACAATTTTGTAACTAAAGATAAGTTTTTTAATAATATGCAAAAAATAGCAAATTTAATCATTCTAGCTTACATATATAATAGGAAGTAATTTGTTACTTCCTTAAAACATTTTTAACTTTTTGAAGGAGGATTCTCATGTCTCAAGCAGTAAAATGTCTTATTATGTTAGCTGTTATTGCTCTGTTATTTGTAACCGAACTCATCCCGCTTGCAGTAACGGCTATGGGCGGCGCTATCGCGTGCGGCCTGTTAGGTTTTATTCCTGCTAAACAAGTATTTTCCGGCCTCTCTAATTCTACCGTAGTACTTTTTGCAGGTATGTTCGTTGTTGGTGCTTCTATGTTTTATACAGGTCTTGCACAAAAAATTGGTGCTTCTATTGTTAAAATTTCCGGTACTGGTGAAAACAGTTTGATGTTTGGTATTATGCTTGTTGGCGCCGCATTGTCCGCCGTATTATCCAACACTGGTACTGCAGCTTGTCTGCTGCCGGTTGTACTTGGTATTTGTTCTGCAGCTAAAATCCCTGCTTCCCGTCAATTGATGCCTTTGGCATTTGCCTGCGGTCTCGGTGGTATCATCACTATGGTTGGTACTCCTCCGAATATCATTGCTAACGGTGCTTTGCAGGCTGCTGGAATGAAAGAGCAATTTGGTTTCTTTGAATATGCTTGGATTGGTATTCCTGTAACTTTAGCCGGTATGCTCTACATGATGTTCTTAGGCAAATATTTGCTTCCGAATAAACAAATTGATGCTGATCAGGAGATTGAACAAGAAGTTGAAGCTAACGAAACTTCCGCTTCCAAACAAATCGTATCCGCAGTAATTTTACTTTGTGTAGTTTTGACTATGGCTATTGGCATTCCTGGTGTATCTTTAGAAATGGCCGCTATCATTGGTGCAATAGTTGCAGTATTGACTGGCTGCCTGACTGAAAAACAAGCTTATGCTTCTATTGACTGGGTAACTATCTTCCTGTTCGCAGGTATGATGCCTGTATCCACTGCAATGGACAAAACCGGCGCTGGCAAAATGATCGCAGAATGGACTGTAAGCCTGATGGGCGGTTCTCCGTCTCCTTTAGTTGTTACTGCAATTCTTTTCATTCTTTCTTGCGGTTTAACACAATTTATGTCCAACACTGCATCTGCAGCTCTGCTGTGCCCGATTGGTGTTGCGATTTCTAAACAACTTGGCGCTGATCCGAAAGCAGTATTGATGGCTATCGCAGTTGCAGCATCCTGTGCATTTGCATCTCCGGTAGGTACGCCTCCGAATACTTTGGTTCTTGGCCCTGGCGGATACAAATTTATGGACTATGTTAAAGCAGGTACCGGTCTTGTTATCGTATCCTTTATCGTATCCCTGGTTGTAATTCCTATCGTATGGCCTTTCTTCCCCGGTAATTAAATTTACTTCGGAAAAACAGTAAATTTTATAAAATAAATTATGTAAAAACAGGCGTGTATATCACGCCTGTTTTTTAATACTTGTTTTTGTGAATTTTTTTAGAGGAACGGCTTTAGAGTGTATCCTTTATAGCAAAAATTTGTTATAATAAGAAATGGTCTAAAGGTGTGTTCAGTCCTTGGATAATAGAGAATGAAGGGATTGTTTTGTTTGAACGAAATATATAGAGAAGAATCTCAAGTCAGTGATCGCAGAATGCAGATATCATATGGCGGTTTGGCCGTTATAGTTTTATTATGGATTTATGAAGGGTATCGTTATGTCAATACAGGATATTTTAGCCCTTTAGGTTGGGGCTTTAATATTTTATTTCTGCTGATGTGGATATGGCGTGTTGTTTTTAAGTATACATATATTCTACGTGATGGCGAGATGGAAGTCATAAGCCATGGCGTGGGAATTAGACGCAGTTTTAAAGTGGATTTGACTAAAACTGAAAGTTATACCAATAAATATATCAAAAGTTTTTTTAAGAAAACTAAAATCCGTCATTATATTCACAGGTATTCTTCAGTAGATCCTAATGAACAGCGTTTGTTAGTGTTTACTGAAGGTAAAGATAATAAAAGGCTGGCTGGTATTATTTTTAAATGCAGCGAAAAATTTTTGCGCGAACTGCGCAAACAGATGCCTGATAAATTTTTAAACTTAAATTGAGTTATTGAGAAAGGATGAAAACAATGGAAGCATTGGTAAATGTAGATAGTTCTTTGATTTGTGCTCGTATCATTCAAGTTTTCGTTGGCGCTTTTTTTTATATTTTTATGATTGCTAAGGCAGTTGGATCAGAAAATAAGGCAAAATGGTTCAAAAGACGTATGAAATACACTTTTTTCAATAAAAGAGGTATTTTTGGCGAATATATTAACTTTGGCTATCCTATTACATGGCAGGGTGTAGGTATTTTTGTCGCTATTTACGGCGTTATTTTTGGATTTGGTTATTGGTATGTTTTCATACACGCCTATAATTAAGGAGAGTATTTATGGCAGAAATGAGAGCTGAATTAGTAGGATTATTGATTGAGAAGCATGGCGAAAGAGCGAAAATAAAGCTTGATAAAGATAAAAGTAAAGGGGAAAAAATACCTAAATATTTAGAAGCCTGGTGTCCTATCAATGCCAAAGTTGGCGATGTAGTCGGTGTTGAATATCAGGAAATGAATAAACGTAAGATGCAGATGATATTGTATGGCTTTCCTGTATTGTCAGTGATTGCCGGTGCTGTTTTTGGAAACAGTATCGCTGTATTTTTCGATATTGATAAGACAATGCCTGTGATGCTGGGTGTAGTTATCTGGCTGTTGGTTTCTGTTAATTATGCGCGTATTTTTAAACGTGATGCAGTACGTGAAGGTGTACAGCCTGTTGTTATAGAAATAGAAGCACCTGACCCAATAGTTTTTGATGATACTGAAGATGAAAATGAAAAAAAATAGGAGATGAGCTGATGCTGGTAAGGTTAGCGTCCGGATCTCCGCGCCGTTTAGAATTATTGCGTCAGATTGGGTTAGAGGTTGATGTATATACCAGCGCCTTTGATGAGGTTAGTGGAGATAACGCTGAAAAAGTGGTAGCAGTAAATGCTTTAGGTAAAGGGCAGGTAGTTGTTGAACAAGTTGGCAGCGAAATACCTGTGATTGCTGCTGATACGATGGTTGTTTTGGAAAATGAAATACTTGGCAAACCATTTGACAGCAATGATGCAGCCGCGATGCTGCGGAAATTGTCTGGCAGAGTGCACCGGGTTTTGACAGGTGTTGCTGTTTTTTATAAGACTCAGAATTTAGTAGAAGTAGTAGAGACTAAAGTATGGTTTAGAAGCTTATCAGAAATTGAGATTAATGCTTATGTTGCGACTGGTGAACCTTTTGATAAGGCTGGAGCCTATGGAATTCAGGGACGTGGTGCAGTTTTAGTTGAGAAAATAGATGGCTGCTATAATAACGTCGTGGGGTTGCCGCTCACCCGCTTGTATCAAATGATGGCACAAATTGGAGTGAAGGGCTTTTGAGCCAGTGTATAAAAGAATTGTCGCTGGATGACAGACCACGTGAAAAATTGATGCAGCAAGGTGCTGCTGGGTTAAGTAATTCTGAACTTTTAGCTATTTTAATACGTACTGGTACCCAGAAGCGTTCTGCTTTAAGAATTGCAGAAGAATTGACTGCTTCAAGTGGGTTATATCAAAATATAGCCTGTGTGCACAGTGTTGCAGAGCTGGCTAAAGTCAAGGGACTGGGGCCCGCAAAAGCTGCAACAATTTTGGCTGCGTTGGAATTAGGCAAGCGTATTGCAGCAGCTGGAAGTCAGGTCAAGTTAAAAATAGAGTCTCCGCAAAAAGGTGCTGAGATTTTATTGCCAAGATTGCGTTACGAACAACATGAAAAATTTTTGGTGTTATTATTAGACAGCAAAAATCAGGTCATAAGAATGGAACAAGTTTCAGAAGGATCTGTCAATAGTTCGGTTGTGCATCCTCGGGAAGTGTTTGCCCCGGCGTTACTGTACCATGCTGCTGCCATTTTGGTAGCACATAATCATCCTTCTGGAGATCCTAAACCTAGTCAGGAAGATAAAGAGCTGACTCGTAGTCTGAATGAGACCGGGATAATTATGGGAATTCCGCTGATTGACCACCTGGTAATTGGCGATGGAATATTTTTTAGTTTTAGAGAGCAAGGTTATTTAGATAAATGAGGTGTTGAAGAATGTTTGGTATTTTTAAAAGTTTTGCTCATGATATGGGAATCGATTTGGGAACTGCGAATACTTTGGTGCATGCTAAAGGTAAAGGTATTATTATCAGAGAACCTTCAGTAGTTGCCGTAGACAGAGAGAATAAAGAGGTGCTGGCGATTGGTGCCGAAGCTAAGCAGATGATTGGTCGTACTCCTGGACATATCGTGGCTATTCGTCCGATGAAGGATGGCGTTATTGCTGATTTTGATATTACCCAGTCGATGCTTAAATACTTTATAAAAAAAGCAATTGGCAAACATTCTTTAGTCCGTCCGCGTATTGTTGTTGGCGTTCCTTCTGGCGTTACTGAGGTTGAAAAACGTGCGGTTATTGATGCTACTGTACAAGCTGGGGCCAGGGAAGCATATTTGATTGAAGAACCAATGGCGGCTGCTATTGGTGCAGGGTTGCCTGTACAAGAAGCCACCGGCAGTATGGTCGTTGATATTGGCGGCGGAACCTGCGAAGTAGCTGTTATTTCCTTGGGTGGTATCGTTATCAGCCGTTCTATCCGGACCGGCGGTGATGCAATGGATGATGCTATTGTACGTTACATCAGGAAAACATTCAGTCTGTTGATTGGTGAGCGGACAGCAGAAGAAATAAAAATTACTATTGGCACTGCGATGGAACTTGAAGAAGCTACAGAAATGGAAATTCGTGGTCGTGATCTCGTGACAGGGTTGCCTAAAAATCTGCTTATTAATGCGAACCAGATCTGCGAGGCGTTGAGTGAACCGGTGGCTAATATTGTCGATGCAGTACGTAATACTCTGGAGAGAACTCCTCCGGAACTGGCTTCTGATATTATGGATCGCGGTATCGTTATGACAGGAGGATCTTCTTTGCTGCGTAATCTTGACCGTCTACTGAGCAAAGAAACAGGAATGCCTGTCTATGTTTCTGATGATGCTTTGTCCTGTGTTGCCTTAGGTACTGGTATTGCGGTTGAAAATGTAGATATCTATAAAAAAGGATTTATGGCATCTAATAATAAATGAAGGCTGAATTATTATTGTGAGTAAGAAAAATATGAGCCTGCTTCTGATTGTGATAGCATTGGTAGCTCTGATGACCTTGGCTGTTGAAGGAAGAGTACGATTTCCGGTGTTGAATAGAGTGGTGATTGCAGTAATAAGTCCTGTCAACAGTTGTATTCAGACATTTACAGGCGCAGCTTCTTCTTTTGAAAAGAAGCTGGAAGCTATTACGACAATGGAAGCAGAAAACGAGCAATTAAAAAAAGAAAACGCTGAATTGCGAAGGGCTAATATAGCTATGGCTGAGTTTTACGCTGAAAACCAGCGGCTGACAAAGCTTTTGCAATATAAAGAGCACGTGCCTGAACAGAAATTACTGCCTGCCAAAGTTGTGGGGCGGAATATGGGCGATTTACAGGATGTTGTAATCATCGATCGTGGTTCTGCAGATGGCCTGGATAAAGAGATGGCTGTTGTTACGGGTGATGGTATCGTAGGGCTGGTAGAAGAAGTTTATCCTGATGCTGCTAAAGTCATGCTGATTACCAGCAGCCGTTGTAAGATCGGGGCACGTATTTTGAGGGCTGATTCCAGAGCGGTTGGTGTTATCTGCGGAAGAAGCATGGAAAATATGCCTTTAGAAATGGAACATTTACCCAGGGAAGCGGATGTAAGAAAAGGTGATGTTGTTATTACCAGCGGTTTCAGTGGCAGGCATCCGGCAGGTTTGGTAATTGGTACTGTAAGAGAAACCAGCCCAGAGGCGGCAGGACTTTTACTGAACGCAGATGTTGATCCTGCTGTTGACAGCAGTAAAGTAGAAGAAGTTTTTGTTGTTACCGGGTATAGCAACCCTGCAGCAGCAACAGGTAAATTAAATAGTAATACCGAAGGAGGACAGGCACAATGAGGAAACTGATTTGGCCCGTCCTGTTTCTGTTATGTTTATCTTTACAGATGAGTTTGCCGCAAAATCAGTGGTTTAAATTTGATCTGCCGCTTTTGCTTATTTATTGTTTGGCTATGCTGAAAGGTGCATTTGCCGGTGGGATAGCTGGCTTTTTCGTAGGATTGCTGCAGGATCTTTTAACCGGTGGTATTTTTGGTTTTCATATTTTGACAAGGACTGCGATAGGGTATTATGTTGGCTATACAAAAGAAAAGGTATTTAAAGACAGTATGTTTTACAATATTGTGGCGATTGTTACAATAACAGTTGCTTTGCGAGGCTGTTATTTTATTCTGCAGGTTATTATGGCTAAGGGATTTTCTGTTTTACTGTTAGAGCTGGCACTGCAGGATACGTTTGCTTATTGCCTGGGAAATATTATTTTTGTAATTCCGTTGTATCTTCTGACAGAAAGACTGCAGAAATGGATAGAACTGGATGATGGATTGCATTAAACAAAGGAGGTCAAATTGTGCTGAACAAAAGATACGCGCGCCGCTTGGAAGTTATGCTGGCAGCAGCAGTATGCATATTTTTAATTTTGCTCGGCAGAATGGCCTATTTGCAGCTTTATAAAGGCGATTATTATGGCAATCAGGCTGATGGTAACAGATTGCGCAGAACAAAAATCACTGCTCCGCGCGGCCTGTTTTTTGATTATAAAGGGCAGGAATTAGTTAATAATCTGCCTGGTTATGCTGTGGCACTTCAGCGTCAGGGGCAGCGTGATAATGAAAAAGTGATCGGTATATTGTCTGAAATATTAAATATGCCGGAAGACCAAATTAGAAAGCGTATTGCAGCTAATCAAAACAGTTATGAGCCAACCCGCTTAAAAAGCAATGTTTCCCCTGAGATCGTAACAAAAATAGAAGAACGCAGGTTGGAGTTACCTGGAGTTTTGTTGGAATTACAGCCAATCCGCAATTATTTGTATAAAGAACTGGCAGTTCACGCGTTAGGTTATGTTGGCGAGGCCAGTGAATATGATATTACTGAAGGCAGCTATAAAGGGATGCCAGGCGGTAGTATTGTTGGTAAATTTGGCATTGAAAAAACTTTTGATAAAGTTATCCGCGGAATAGACGGCAGCTTTGATGAGGAAGTAGATGTTGCCGGTAATGTTGTTAAACAACTGGGTCAGCGTGACCCTATACCCGGGAAAAGTTTGCAGCTGACCATTGATAAAGAATTGCAGATGGTTATGGAAAAAGCTGTAGATGAGCAATTGGCATATCTGCGGTCCAGCGGGATTGCCCCTAACGCCAGAGCAGCGGCTATTGTTGCGATTGATCCGCGCAGCGGTGCGGTAAGAGCTATGGTAAGCAGGCCTGCGTTTAATCCTAACCTTTTTGTAAATGGGATATCGGAAAAGGATTGGCAGGTTATAAATAATGATCCTAACTATCCTATGGGCAACAAAGTAATATCAGGCGAATATCCCCCTGGATCAACGTTTAAGATCATTACGGGTACGGCGGCATTGGAACTTGGCAAGGTAACACCGGAAGAATTGATTTTTGACTCCGGTCAGCACTGGCTTATCCCTATGGGCAACGCTGGCGGAGAAGCCCTGGGTTGGATTAACTTTCAACAGGCTTTAAGCATGTCGGATAATGTATATTTTTATGAAATGGGCAATCGCTTAGGGATCAATAATCTGGTTGATTTTGCACGCAAATTCGGTATGGGCAGGAAAACAGGTATTGAACTTGAGGGTGAAGCTTCAGGACTGCTTCCGACCCCTGAAAATAAACGCAAGATATTTACAGGGGAGGACTGGACTCTGGGTGATACCTTTAACGCTTCTATCGGGCAGGGGATAGACCTTGCAACACCTCTGCAGATGGCGGTGATGATGAGCTGCATCGCCGGAGGTGGTATTTATCACCAACCGTATTTAGTAGATAAAGTCCTTAATAATGATGGAAGTGTTTTTGAAGTACGTCAGCATCAGGAACCATATGCTTTGGGGGTATCACAAAAAACTCTTGAACTGATTAAACAGGGTTTGATGGGTGTGGCACAACCTGGCGGAACGGCTTCTTATTTTGCCAATTTGCCGAAGCCAATGGCTGCGAAAACAGGCACGGCAGAAAATCCGCATGGACGCGATCATGGTTTATTTGTAGCCTATGGGCCTACAGATGCTCCGGAACTGGTAGTTGCGGCAGTAGTTGAGCAGGGCAGTTTTGGTTCTACTTCAGCTGGTCCGATTGTATATAAAGTGTTTGAAGAATGGTTTAGAGAAGAAGGTCTGATACCGTCACAGGCGGTTAAGTAAGCAGAAACTGCGGAAAGGATAGCAAATGCAGCAAAATAGATATTTTCGTAATTTGGACTGGTGGCTGGTTATAGCTATTTTTGGGTTGGTTGGAATAGGCATTTGCCTGATTGCCAGCGCTACTCATTCTTTTGCCGTAACGACAGGTAAAGCATGGCATGTTGAACGGCAAAGTCTGTTTTTAGCAATAGATTTGGCCCTGGTTATTTTTTCGTTGCGCTTCGACTATCGGCTGCTTAAAGATATTGCAACTCCCTTATATGTTTTTAATATTATCCTGCTTTTAGCGGTAATGTTTTTAGGACACAGCCAGCTGGGTGCTCAAAGATGGATCCAGATCGGCCCGCTCAGTATTCAGCCTTCTGAGTTTTCTAAAGCAATAATGATTGTCTGTCTGGCTGCGTTTTTAAATAAAAGATTGGAAACTCTTGACAGTTTCACTGATTATTTGCCGGCGCTGGCTTATGCTTTTGTACCTTTTATATTGGTTATGAAGCAGCCGGATTTAGGTACGTCGCTGGTTTTTATGGCAATTTTGCTTGGGATGCTGCTCATCAGCGGGTTTAAGGTCAGGTGGCTGATGTATATGAGCGGCGCGCTTATCGCTTTGATGCCTGCATTGTGGCATATTTTAAAAGAATATCAAAAAAACAGGATTCGTGTATTTTTAGATCCGGAGCTTGATCCTTTCGGGGCTGGATATCATGTCATTCAATCAAAAATAGCTATTGGGTCTGGCCTTTTGACAGGTAAGGGCTGGTTTTTAGGTACGCAGAGCCAACTTAATTTTCTGCCTGAGAATCATACTGATTTTATCTTTGCTGTAGCTGGTGAAGAGTTTGGATTCATTGGTATTTTTATTATTTTATTATTATATTTGATCGTTATTTGGCGCGGGCTGACTATTGCATTGAACGCCGAAGACGATTTCGGTACCTTGCTGGCAGTGGGCATTACTTTCATGTTTATGTTCCATGTGCTGGTAAATATTGGAATGACTGCTGGAATTATGCCAGTTACAGGTGTGCCGCTGCCGTTTATGAGTTATGGAGTGAGTTCGCTGACTACGAATATGCTGTTGGCCGGGCTGCTGCTGAACATCAATATGCGGCGTCAGCAGCTGCAATTTTAGAGGAGGAACAGTATGGAAAAAGAATTAACGATCGATATACTCAGCAGTGTACAGAAACCTGCTCGTTATACAGGCGGAGAATTTAACAGTATTGTAAAAAGTCCGGAGGAAACTGAAGTAAGTATCGCCCTGGCTTTTCCGGATATTTATGAAGTAGGGATGAGTTATCTGGGATTTAAAATTTTATATCATATACTGAACCTTGAAAACGGTGTTGCTGCTGAAAGAGTTTACGCCCCTTGGGTAGATCTGGAAGCAAAAATGCGAGCCAATGCTATTCCGCTGCGAACTTTGGAAACGGAAAAGATATTGCAGGATTTTGATTTTGTCGGCTTTACTTTGCAGTATGAGCTTTCTTATACAAATATTCTTAATATGCTTGATTTGGGCCGTATACCTGTAAAAACAGAGGAACGTACAGAAAAAGATCCTTTTATTATTGTTGGCGGACCCTGCGTATATAATCCGGAACCTCTGGCAGATTTTTTTGATCTTGCCGTTGTTGGCGAAGGTGAAGAAGTTATGGTCGAGCTGATGGAGGCTTATAAAAAATGGAAACGTGAAGGTAAGCCTGGTGGGCGGCAAGGTTTCCTGCGCTGTGCGGTAAAGCTCAAAGGTATTTATGTACCATCATTTTATGATGTTGCTTATAATGAAGATGGCACTGTAGCAGCAGTAGTAGCTAATTGTGATGCTGCGCCGGCGGCAGTTGAAAAAAGAGTTATTTCTGATATGAATACGGTTAATTATCCGACAGCTCCGATCGTGCCGTTTGGAGAAATCGTGCATGACAGAATTATGCTGGAAGTTTTTCGCGGCTGCAGCCGCGGCTGTCGTTTTTGCCATGCAGGTATGGTCTATCGTCCTGTGCGTGAACGCAGGCCGGAGCTTTTAAAGGAGCTGGCACGCCAACTGGTGGATAATACAGGTTATAACGAAATTTCACTGGTATCTTTAAGCACGGCAGATTATTCTTGTCTTGCACCGATGATACATGATATGATCGAAGAATTTAAAGATGAAAAGGTTAGTGTTTCATTGCCATCTCTTCGTATTGACAGTTTTTCTGTAGATCTGGCGAAAGAAGTGCAGGCTGTACGTAAAAGCGGATTGACTTTTGCACCGGAAGCTGGCAGCCAGAGAATGCGTGACGTGATAAACAAAGGCGTTACAGAAGAAGACTTAATGAATGCGGTTGGTGCTGCTTTTACTGCAGGCTGGTCATCGGTAAAATTATATTTTATGATAGGTTTACCTGGTGAAACTGACGAAGATGTACTTGCTATAGCTAAATTGGCGAAGGCAGTACAATATAAATATCAGGAAGTGACAGGTCGGCGCGGTGCGAAAGTAACCGTGAGTGCTTCTTCTTTTGTACCCAAACCCTATACTCCGTTTCAATGGGTGCAGCAGGATGATATAGCGGAACTAAGGCGTAAACAATTTTTATTGAAAGATGCCTTAAAAGTAAAAAATCTCACCTTCCAGTATCATGACTCGGTGACCAGTGTGCTTGAAGCTGTTTTTGCCCGTGGTGACCGCCGTTTAGGAAAAGCCTTATATCTGGCTTGGCAGCGCGGAGCCAAATTTGATGGCTGGAGCGAACATTTTTCTTATGATCGCTGGCTGGAAGCTTTGCAGGACGCAGGTTTAAACAAAGAATTCTATATAGGCCGCGAACGCGGAGCTAATGAATTATTCCCGTGGGAACATATCCAGCCTGCTGTAGCACGCAGTTTTCTGCGCAGGGAATATGAAAAAGCCCTGGCAGAAGAATTGACCCACGATTGTCGTCACGGTGTCTGTACAGGTTGCGGTGTTTGCCAAAAGCTGGGCGTAAAAATAATCGACTGGAAAGAGCAGGGCTTAGTATGAAATTAAGGATGCAGATAACTAAAGAGAAAGAAATACGTTTTATTTCCCATTTAGAATATGTGCGGACTATTGAAAGAGCTATCCGACGCGCTAAACTGCCTGCTGCTTATTCCGAAGGCTTTAATCCGCATTTAAAGTTTTCTCTGGCTTCGGCGCTTGGTGTTGGCGTTGTCAGTATGGCTGAATTTGTAGAGATAGAACTGGCTGAGCCGATGGAAGTACACGAGGCTGTGCAGAAGATGACAGCGGCTTTACCTCGCGGCATTCAGATTATGGCCGCAGATGTAACTGCGAACAACGCAACGGCGCTGATGGCTTCCGCCGGAGGTGCAGATTATCTTGTTGTGCTGCCTTATTCCGGTGAGTATGTTGAGGCAGTAGCTGCCTTTAACGCGGCAGAAAGTGTCGTTTATGCTAAGGCAGCGCCAAAGCTTAAAAACAAAATCAAAGAAATTGATGTAAAATTTTATATACCGGAAATATGTGCAAAGCAGGAAAATGATATGTTGACGTTAAAATTTTCCTGTCGTATTACACCTAATGGCAGTATGAAAGCAGCAGATCTGTTAAATACCTTAAATCAGCATTTTGGAATGCAGCTGCCTGTTGAAAAGGCAGATATCACCAGACTGGATCTGTATCGTGCAGCTGCTGATGGCCGCAGATTGCCGATGTTGGAACATATGGACAAGTCTATTCAATAGTTCAGGAAAGGAGGGGCTTTTGTATGGAGACCAAAATCATTATCAGCGCTACGTCAGAAGAAACACGTATGGGTCTGACTGAAAACGGTAGACTGATGGAATATTTAGTGGAACGCAGCAGTGAAAAACATCTTGTCGGTAATATTTTTAAGGGGCGTGTAAATAATGTTGTTCCTGGCATTCAGGCGGCTTTTATTGATATTGGTTTGCAGCAGAATGCCTTTCTTTATCTGGGTGAAAGTAATGATATTACTGAAGGTAAGTCCATATTAGTTCAGATAACGAAAGATGCCAGAGGCAGCAAAGGACCTTCCGCGACACGCGAGCTGACGTTACCTGGGCGCTATGTGGTGCTTTTGCCACTGGCGGATTATATTGGAGTTTCGCATAAAATAGAGAATAAAGAGGAGCGAAACCGTTTAAAAGCTATTATTGAGGAAGCAAAGCCTGATGGTATGGGAATCGTTATTCGTACGGCGGCTATTGGTGCCAGTGAGGAAGCATTGCTTGAGGATATCAGGCATTTGTGCGCTAACTGGCGTGTCATAGAAGCACGCGGGAAAGTAGAAAAAGCTCCTGCAACCTTGTATCGGGAATTAGACTTATCAGTACGGATCGTACGTGATTATCTGACAAATGATGTTTCCCAAATTATCCTGGATGATAAAGCAGTATATGGACGTGTCTGCGAGTTACTGAAGAACATGCCAGGAGGTACAACGGGCCGGGTTCTGCTGCATGAAAAGCAGGAAGATGTTTTTGCGTACTATGGACTGCGGGAGGAAATAGATACTATTTCTGACAGGCGGATAGACTTGAGCTGCGGCGGTTATCTGGTAATTGATTATACAGAAGCTATGACTGTTATTGACGTTAACAGCGGCCGTTACAGCGGCCGTGAAAATTTGGAAGAAACTATTATGCAGATCAATCGTGAAGCGGCTGTCGAGATTGCAAGACAGCTTAGACTGCGGGATATTGGCGGAATTATAGTTGTAGATTTTATTGATATGCATACGCAGGAGCATCAGCAGGAAATTCTGCAGGTGCTGCAGCAGGCGCTTTCGAATGATAAAATGAAGCCGCGTGTTCAGGATATTACGGTTTTGAATTTAGTTGAAATTACGAGAAAAAAAGCTCGCCAGAACCTTTCAACGGTTCTGTATGCTCCCTGTCCTATCTGTCAGGGGGGTGGCAGAGTGCAATCACGCGAAACAGTAGCATTGGAAATAAAACGGCGTTTGCGGACTTTACTGGCTAAGCCATGCGCATCACGCAGTATTTTGATTTCTGCCAATCCCTGGATGGTAGAGTGGCTGCGGGCTAAAGATCTGCGGCAGTGGGAACGTGAACTGGCCTGTAAAATTAAGGTAGAAGCAGATACTGGTCTGCACATAGAAACCTTTTCTATTTTAGACAATACTGGTGTTGACAAATAACGCCGTTTGTAATAAAATATTCGAGTATAGACTGATTAGGTCTGTCCCCAACCGCGCAGAGAGGTTCCGTAAACTCTTTAGGAGTACCGAATTTGGCGAGTCTATCATAAGGGAGGTGCAAATAGATGTACGCAATCATTAAAACCGGCGGTAAACAATACCGCGTTAGCGAAGGCGATGTTCTGAACATTGAAAAATTGGACGTTGAAGCTGGTAGTGAAGTCGTTTTTGACGAAGTTTTGACTGTTGTTGCTGACAGTGATGTTAAAATCGGCAAACCCGTTGTTGACGGCGCTAAAGTAACTGCTAAAGTTGTTGAACATGGTAAGGCTGAGAAGATTTTTGTTTTTAAATATAAAGCAAAATCCAACTACCGCAAACGCCAAGGTCATCGTCAACCGTTCACTAAAGTTGAAATCTCTAAAATCGAAGCTTAACAGCAATGATTACAGTAGATTTATTTAAGAACGAACAGGGATTGATAACAGGCTATAAGGTCAGCGGTCACGCAGGCTTTGCAGCAGCAGGCGAAGATATCGTCTGTGGGGCGGTTTCTGTTTTGACGCAGACACCAATCCTTGGATTGGAACAGCATTTGAAATGTCAGCCGTCATATCACGTAGATGAAGAAGACGGCATTTTAGAAGTAAACTTGAATAATACTCCGAATGAATTGACTCAGGCTATTCTGGCAACTATGGAATATGGTTTGCTGGGAGTAGCAGAGCAGTATCCGAAGTACGTTCGCATTCATACATACAGGAGGTGAATCGCAATGTTTAAACTGATCCTGCAATTGCATGCTCATAAAAAAGGTACCGGTAGCTCTCACAATGGTCGTGATTCCAATGCTCAACGTTTGGGCACTAAAGCTCACGAAAGCCAATTGGTAACTGCCGGCAGCATTATCGTACGCCAACGTGGTACCAGATTCCATCCCGGCAACAATGTTGGTATGGGTAAGGATTACACCATTTACGCTACTATCGAAGGCCGTGTTAAATTTGAACGTAAAGGCCGCGACAAACGTCAAATCAGTGTTTATCCGGTAGAAGAAGCAGCAATGTAATTTAAAATTAAAAGCACTCACTTATGTGAGTGCTTTTTTATTAAAAAAATAGCAGCAGATAAGTATGGCAGTATTTGTAAAAACCACCCGTAAAACGGGTGGTTTTTATTTTTACTTAGCAAATATTTCTTAAATTATGCTCGAATATTACAACTGCAGGAGTAATTTTATACATCTTTGGTTGTAATATAGCCTGGTGTTTGTTTCTATAATCATCCCTAAGGAGTAAAATAAATACCATAATTCTAACTTTGGCAGTCTATATGCAGATAGAGACTTCTATTAAAATATAAGTATAAGCCGAAAATATTCACATGGTTGGTATATGGATGCTTTTAAAGATTTTTTAGTGCAAAGTATGCAAATATTTGTAAGTGATATTAAAGGAATAAATATGCAATATAAGTATTTGAAATTCTTTGAGATTATATTTGTTTTGTTGTAAAAAGGCAATTGAAACGATATAATCATTTTACACTGCCGTATAGTTGTTTTGATGTTGTACTTAAGGAGATGAAAATGATGCGCAACACTTTTTCTTCACAGGAGTGGTTGAAATTTATTGGGAAGGAAAAATTACAAACCTTTCAGGATTCTTTTGCCCGTGTTGATAATATCAGTTTATGCTTTTTTGATTTAGAAGGCACTCCATTAACAGTGTGGTCAAACTCAAGTCTTCTTTGTCACCAGATAATTCAAAATAATAAAAAACGCTGTCAGCAGGAAAAAGAAAAATCAATGTGTTTTCTCAAAAAAACTCAGCAGATAAAATTGTTTACGTGTTATTTGGGGTTAACATATTTTATGTGCCCTGTTTATTATAATAACAAGCTGGTTGCTATTGCCTACGGCGGTGGCATTGCTACAGAGGCGCATACAGTGCCTCAGGAAATTATAGAACGTTATAATATACCCTTAATGCCTCAGCGTAAGCTGCAGCGGATAGGGGAATTGCTGGTGCAGACAATGGCTCTGGTAAATTTTGATTTAAATGTTGTTGAAAATATTGGGGCGGAAAAAACTGAAGCTGATCTAAATGTTTTTAACGGTATTTTGAGCAGGCGTGAAGCAGAAGTAGCAATGCTTATCTGTCAGGGATTGAGTAATAAACAGATTGCAGAACAGCTTTTTATCAGTGAAAAAACCATAAAAACACATGTCAGCAATATCCTGAGCAAACTTGATATTAAAGATCGGATGCAGTTGATTTTGGAGTATTGCAGGATAGTACCTAATGCGTAATAAAATAGAATGGGGTAAAGAAGATGAGCATAAAGAAAAAACTGAGTATTTTTGTTTTGGTTTTGCTATTGGTACCCATGCTTTTATTAGTACTTTCAACGCAGCATTTTTTTGACAGACAGATCCAGGAGAATGAACGCAACTATTTACAGGTTGCGATGAAAACTGTTCGTAATGATATGGAAAACAGGATGGACGAGATGAGAAAAGCAGGATTGCTTTTCGCAGGTGATTCAGATATTAATAAAGCCATGTATGATGATAGAAACAGACTTGCTATGGCTTTAAATAATTTAAAACGTAATTTTAATTATCTTGACTATGTAGTTATTGTAGATCGAGAGAACCATATATTGGCAAGCAGTTCTCCCTATCTGTTATATCCAGATGACAGTGCTGTTAAAATCCTGGCTGCCAGCAGCATGCTGTTTGGGAAAACGCATGTATCAGAAGAAGTTGTCGGGCTTGAAGAACTGTTTACTAAAGATTCATTTGAATATGACAATTTTTCGATCAAAATACTTAACCAGTTTCCGGGGGCGCAGGAGTATCTGCATAAAGCTCTGATGGGTATAGTTGTAGTACCGATCAGAGATAAATCTGCTGATAACGACGTTATCGGAGCTATTGTATTATGTGATGTACTTAATAATGATAACTACTTTGCTGAGCGCTACAGCAGAAATCTGGATAATTCATTTCTGGCTTTTTCCATTGACGGGATAAGGATTGCCTCGAATATTCAGACTGATACTAAAAGTAATTTTGTCGGCAGCAGAGCCCCGCATGAAACAGGTAAATATTTGGAAGACGATAAACAGTATTTTGGAAAAGTGGATGTCGATGATGAAATACATGTTTTTTTAGATCAGAAAATTTTTAACAGTGCTGATGAACCAATCGCTGTTGTAGGAATTGGCATCCCAGAAGAAAAATTTTCGGGAATTGTCAGCAATAATTATAAGTATGTCTTAGGTCTTTTTTTCTTATGTCTGTGGGCCATGCTTATTTTAGGGCAGCTGCTGGCTGAAAAAATAAGCTGTCCAATTGTGCATGTTACCGATTTGACTAGAGATTATTATGAAAAGAATTTTGGTAACAAAGCAATACTTAATGGGAAAAAGGATGACGAGGGTGCTATGCTGCAGGAGATGTTCGAAAAGTTTACAACTCAGTTAGAACTTAGGAAACAGGAGAGCAAACTGTATTTAGAGCAATTGGAATGTGAGCATCAGCAACAGAAGCAACTGGCGTTTGAACTGCAAAAAAACAATGAGCAGCTTGAACTTAATGTTGCGGAAAGAACTAAATATTTACAGGAAGCATTGAATGAGCTGAAGAAAGTAGATGTGGCGAAATCCCAGTTTATGGCGAATATCAGTCATGAATTGAGAACTCCGCTAAATGCTATAATCGGTTCTTCTGAAATTTTAAAGGACGATATATTAGGTGAACTGAATCAGAAACAGAAAAAATATGTAGCTAATATTTTCAGCAGCAGTACTCATCTGCTGCAGCTGATCAATGATATTCTGGATATATCCAAGATCGCCAGCGGGAAAATGACTCTTAATTACAGCGAATTTTATTTGAAAGAAATTGTTTTGCAGACTGTGGAAAACGTGAAAAGTTATGTGACAAGTAAACAGTTAAAAGTAAAGTTGAAATTTGAACCTGATGATTTTATGATCGAAGCTGATGCGGCCAAGCTAAAACAGATTTTATATAATCTGTTATCAAATGCAGTAAAGTTTACCGGAACTGGCGGGCAGATAGAAATCTATGTTTATAAGCGTGAAGATGTTGCCGAATTTATTGTGCGCGATAATGGTATAGGTATAGCCGAGCAGGATCAGAAAAAAGTATTTGTGGAATTTGAACAGGTCGACAGTTCTTATACCCGTGAATACGAAGGTACAGGACTGGGTCTGCCACTGGTAAAAAAGATGGTTGAGATGCATGGTGGATATGTCTATTTAAAAAGTGCTTTAGGTGAAGGAACGGAAGTAATTTTTTTGATTCCGCTGCAGCAGGGAATGAAGAAACAGTGAAAGGTGAGGTGCGTAAATGAAAACTGTTTTGATAGTGGATGATAATATTAAAAACCTGGACTTGTTTAAAGATTTTGTTGAAAGCTGGGGCTATGAAACTGTTACTGCCCAGCAGGGGAAAGATGCTATCAGTTTAGCTGAACGATATCTGCCGGATATTATCCTGCTTGATGTCATGCTGCCGGGAATGAGTGGATATGAAGTTTGCAGGGAATTAAAAGAAAATACAAAAACGCAGCATATCCCCGTGGTAATGATTACTGTTCTTAATGATATTGCGGACAGGATTCATGGCTATAAAATAGGCGCTGACCAGTTTTTGGTAAAACCTGTAGACTACAATGAACTGCATGCTATTTTAGACAGTTTATTTGGCAAAAAAAGCATGTTTGATGAAATGGAAAGCAGAGGCACAGTTATTGAGAGCCTGAATGTTTTGCTGAAACAGTGTTTACCCTCGGAAGCTGTGGTTGTTGCTGACCGCAAATTTCATTATTGCCGTAAGCTGTGTGACTATCTCAATCTATCTAAAAATGAAACTGAGCAGGGACTGCTGCTGGTACGGATACAGGATATCATCGCTACTTTATGTAAACAGAAGGGGACTGTCCCCGAGGATGAAATGACTTTTTTAGAGCCGCTGAAAATGGACAAATGGGTTAAACCACTGTTGCTGTATATTCGCGGCTATTTGAACGGTGTTGATGAAACCCTGCAGAGAAAAATTAAGGAATGCCATTTAGAAAAGCTGGCCGGTATCAGTTTTGTTTTAGACCGCTATGGCAGTATTTTAGTAAGTGAAAACGGCGATGATAACAAAGCATTGTTAAAACTGCGGCAGGAATGCAGCCAATATGCCTACCCGGATGATGTGGTAAGATTATTGGAGCAAATCGTCAATGATGAATTGTTTATGAAAAGTTTAAAAGATAAATAATTGGTATGAAGCCATAGGACTAAAGTCTTAGTCCTATGGCTTTTTTGTATTTAATAATACGGCCTAAGGCTCAAGAAGTCAGCTGGAAAATATTGTACAATCGAAACAGAAAGTAATGATACGCAAAGCTTTTGGCAGAGAGGAAGATTTTTATGGCAAGATCATTATCCCCTATAGGTGTTCAACAGGATTTGTCAGGTCGTATTTTTGATATCCAGTCTTATTCTGTACATGACGGTCCCGGTTGCCGTACGCTGGTATTTTTATCAGGATGTCCGCTGCGCTGCGAATGGTGTGCGAATCCGGAAGGTTTAGAGAATCGTGTACGGACTTTATTTAGGGTAATGAAATGCATCAACAGGACTCAAGGCTGTACCCGGTGCATCCCAAAATGCCCGCATCAGGCAATCTCTATCAGCGATGAAAAAGAAATACCCCTGGCAATAGACTGGGAAAAGTGCAGACATTGTGAAAGTCATGAATGTGTGGATGCTTGTTTACAGGAAGCTTTTGTCCCGGCTTCCAGAGATATGAAGGTTTCCGAACTGATGAAAATTTTTGACCGTGACAGGCATTACTGGTCTGGTAAAGGTGGGGCTACTTTCAGCGGCGGCGATCCTATGTATCAAAAAGATTTTTTGCAGGCGGTACTGAAGGAGTGCCGTAATGCTTATATCCATACAGCGATTGAAACGAGCGGATTTTTCCCTCAGGAAACCTATTTGACAACTATGAAATATGTTGATTTTGCATTTAATGATCTGAAGCATATGGATTCTGATAAGCATAAAGAGAAAACCGGAGTTCCAAATGAACTTATTTTAGCAAATATCGCGGCATTGGCACAATCAGATTGGCCGGGAAGACTGGTCTTGAGATCGCCTGTTATCGAAGGCTTTAATGACAGTAAAGAAAATATGGCGGCCATTGCAGAGTTTATGCACAGTGTTGGTTTAACGGAATTCAATCTTCTGCCATTCCATCGTCTTGGCGATTCAAAATGGAAGTCTTGTGGTATGGTTTATCCTTACAGTATGTATGAAGCTACGCCTCCTGAAAAATTAGAAGCTTTGCAGAAGGTGCTGCTTGATTTAGGCATCAAAGCCTATGTTGGTTCTGACACCCCATTTTAAAATTCCTCAATAAAACAGCGGCAGCGCATTGGTTTTGCTTGGACCAGTGTGCTGCCGCTGTTTTTGTGTTTAGGACCTGCTAGTACCTGAGGTGTATCAGCGTTTGATTTTTTCAGACTTACAACTCCTACTGGCGGCTCAATACTTAAGATTTTTCGCATAGTACACTTAAGTCAACCTAAGGATGCAGCAAGCGTGAATACTGAATGGATGACTGCTTCTAAAAATGCTGCAGGTCTTATAGTGAATTTTATGTAAAAAAGGAGGATTTATTATGGCAAGAAAACTCGTTGACGTATTGGAAGAGCAAGGTATGTCCTTGAATCTCCAAGCTGGCGGTGAAGCGCCGAAAGAGATGGTTGACCGCGAAGTAAAAGAAGGGGCTACAGAAAGAGCTGCTAAGTTGAAAGATATTTATCTGCAGACATTGTCTTCTGTAACCTGCGAATTTCCCTATTGGTATAACCGTGTATTTCAGGCTAATGAGGGTGACATTATGGAAGTGCGCCGCGGCAGAGCATTAAAGGCGGGCTTCGAGCATTTGACTCCCAGTATTTATCCAGGTGAGTTGCTTGTTGGTGCTAAGACCCAGTATTATCGTGGTTCTTTCCCGATGCCGTGGTTATCTGAAGGATTCTTTATGGCGAAGGAAGACGAACTGTACCAGGCCGCTTTAGCTTCCGGTTCTGCCAGTGCTGACCAGGTCAGTGCTTATGGCGCTGGTGGCGGCAACGTAACTGAAAGTTTTGGTAACGTTGTTTCCATTGCCGGTAAATATGGTATCCGCAAAGACGAAGTTCGTGTTTTAACTAAACTGGCTCGTGAGTGGGTTGGCAAATCTGTGGATGATGTTGGTCATCGTTATGAACAAATGGTTCCGGAATATCCGATTAAAGAAGCTGTTATGCGCAGCCTGATTTGTATGTTTGATTCCGGCTATACACTGCCGCAGGGCCGTGAAGTAATCAATTATTTCTATCCGCTGCAATATGGTTATGACGGTTTGATCAAAATGTGTGAAGAAGGTATTGCAGAAACTGCAGGACGTCCTGACGGTGATGGCATTATCGGTATGAGCAGGCTGTATTTCTACGAAGCGGTCAAACTTGTTTTGGAAGGTATCCAAACATGGCATCTGCATTATGCTGATGAAGCCAAACGTTTGGCTGCAACTGAGAAAAATGCTAAACAAAAGAAAGAATATGAAGAGATAGCTGAGATCATGGAGCATATCGCTCATAAACAACCACGTAATTTCCGTGAGGCTCTGCAAATGATTTATATGGTCCATATGGCTTCTGTTAATGAAGATGCTATTTCAGGTATGTCGCCCGGACGTATTGGACAGGTATTATGGCCATGGTTTGAGCAGGATATGGAAGCCGGACGTATCACTGAAGCTGAGGTATTGGAACTTTTAGAATGCTACCGTGTAAAAATGACCTGTATTGATTGTTTTGCTTCAATGGGTGTTGTTGGCGGCGTACTTTCCGGCAATACTTTCAATAATGTCTGCCTGGGAGGTTTGACCCGTGACGGTCAGCCGGCTGCCAACAGACTGGAAATGCTACTGCTGGAAGCTGGTATGACTTGTCAGACCACACAACCGACACTGTCAGTACTGTATGATGATAAATTGCCGGAAGAATTTCTGTTGAAAGCTGTAGAGTGCGAAAAGAGCGGTACCGGTTATCCGGCCTGGATGAATAACCGCGGCGGTATCGAATTTATCATGAAAAATTACGGGCCGGAAGGTATGAACCTGGAAGATGCCCGTGCCTTCTCGATCGGCGGCTGTTTGGAAACTTCGCCTGGTATTTGGAAAGAACTGGAATTGAATGGCAAGAAATATTGGATCCCGGGCGGCGCAGGCCAGCCGACTTCCGTAGGTGTACATTTTATTTCCAATCCGAAAGTTTTGGAAATGGTTCTTACCAATGGCTATGACAGGCGTATTGATTTGCAGGTTCTGCCACCTCATAACAAAACATTCAAAACTTATGAAGAATTGTATGAACAATTCCTTGAATATTATGATATCGTCATCGATTGCCTTGTAACTACCAATAATATTCAGCATGATGTATGGCGTAAACATAACATGTCGCTGGTAAATTCCTTCCTGAAACCTGACTGCCTGGCAAAAGGCCAGCATATTGGCAATATGGGCTACCGCTACAATGCTACTTATAACATTGAAGACACCGGCACTATCAATATGGTCAATTCTTTGTACAACATTAAAAAATTGGTGTTTGAAGATAAGAAATATACTCTGGAAGAACTTACAGATGCGCTTATTAATAACTTTGGCTTCAAAAATGCTGATGAAATCGGCAGTTTCTCGCTTGAAGCTCAGGAAAAACGTGATGATGATGACGGACGTTACGATCAGATCCACGCAGATTGCCTGAGATCCTTTAAATATGGCAACGATATTCCTGAAGTCGATGGAATTCTGGCTGAATTTGAAGACTGGTACTGTGGCTGCGGCGATAAATATGAATCCTTGTACGCTAAGCCGTTCTATGTTTGCCAGATGTCTGTATCTACCCATGCTCCGCAAGGTGCAGCAACACTTGCATCTGCTGACGGGCGTCTTTCCGGTACTACTTTTGCTGACGCTTCTATGTCTGCATATCCTGGTACTGACCGCAATGGTGCCTATGCATTATTTGAATCCGCTACTTGCTGGGATCACAGCAGATCTCAAAACTCACAGATGAACCTGAAACTGCATCCGAATGCAGTAAAAGGTATCGAAGGTTCTAAGAAATTGTTGGATCTGACCCGTTCTTACATGAGAAAAGGCGGCTTCCATATTCAATTTAATATCGTCGATTCTAAAGTTTTGAAAGATGCTCAAAAACATCCTAATAACTATCGTGATTTGTTGGTACGTGTAGCCGGCTTTACTCAATACTGGGTAGAAATCGGTAAACCGATCCAGGACGAAGTTGTTGCAAGAACCGAATACGAAGGAGTGTGAGTCACAATGGCTAAAAATAATCATGCTGATTGCCGTAATTTTACCCCTATTGACGTTGCTAAAGGTATCTGCCATGCCAATAACGACAGTATTATCCTTATTGACAGCGAAACCTGTCCGATGTTTACGCCTATTGCTAAATGTAAATGCTGCAAATGCTTTATAGAAGCTGACGAAAACAACATTGGTATCTGCGATGGCTTTAAGAAAAAAGACTGGACTTACGGTGATTTGAAAGCCGTATATTGCGAACAGTTTACAAGTAAATAAGTCTATTACAATACTTCCTCCTTAACTAAAGTAAGTTGGCGGATGCAGGAGCCTGCATCCGCCTCTTTTCAAAATGGAGCTGAAATTTGTAATTACTATTAACTCATAATCTTTTATAGATTTTTGAGACGAAGGGATGGTTTATATGGATGCGAAAAAAACCTCTTATTTTGTAGTCGTTGCTGCGTGGCTGGCAGTATTTTGCCTGTTTGGTTACCGCTCTACTTTTGCTATCCTGGCCGGGCCAATGTCGCAGACGATGGGTTGGACCGGGGCACAGGTATCGTTAGGCTATTCGCTGATGATGAGCATTTATGCCATTACAGCGTTCTTTAGCGGTATGATTTTGGATAAATGGGGTACAAAACCTGTTTATACTATTGCCGCAGTTTTTTGTATGCTGGGCTTTTATCTGACAGCGAAGGTTGAATCTTTATATTCTTATTATGCGGCTTATGCTATTTTTGCCGGTATCGGAACAGGTATGCTGTGGGTATCATCTACCATTTCCATTCGTAAATGGTTCGTTGGAAAATATTATGCCAAAATGTGGGGTATTGCTTTTGCCGGTGCCCCAATGGCGCAGATCGTACTCAGTTTGGGCGTGAAACCGATGCTGGTCGAAAATGCAGGACAATGGCGTGATGCAATGACAATTTTGGGTTGGATTTCGCTCGTAGCACTTTTACTGGCGGCATTACTGGCAAAAAAGAACCCGGAACAGTATGGCTTACATGCTTTTGGCGAAGTTCCACCTGCTAAAGGCACGGCAGCCCAACAAGAGTATCCCTGGAAAATTGGAGAGGCTTTTAGCACGTTTCCGATTTGGGGTTCGATTCTGGCATTTTTGACCAGTATGGTTGCTGAATTTTTGATTTGGACTCAGGTCGTTACCTATTGGACCAAAGATTTGAAAATGACTTTAGATAATGCAACTAACCTTTATATCATCATTGGTATCGCCGGTATCTTTACGATGCCGCTTTTGGGTATCGTATCTGATAAATTAGTTGTAGCGATGAAAAATGAGATCAAAGCCAGAAAAACAATGCTTATTTTCGGCCCGGCTGTAGGCGCAGTAGCTTGTTTGCTGCTTATGACAATGGGACCGCAGTCTACCACTTTGGGTGCTTTGATCTGCGTAATGTTTGCAGTTTATTGGGCAATTGAACCGGGTGGCGTCGTTGGCTATGCCGGTGCTATCTATGGGCGCGTCAGTCTGGGCAAATTGTGGGGGCTTGCCACCCTGATTGTTATGGGTATAGGACCGGCGCTGGGCAGCTTTATGGGCGGATATCTTGCCGATACTACTGGTAACTTTATTGCTTCTATCAAATTTGCTCTCTGTTCTTTTGTTCTTTCGGCGATTATAGCTTTTATTTTACCGCTGAAAATAAAAGTGCCTGATCAACAGGGTGTAGTTTTAGAAGAAAACGAAGACTATACAGAATAAATAAGATTTTAAAACAGTACTGTATTTAGAAAATATTTGTTTAGGGGCTGGAAATATGAAAGTATTGGTAATTGGCGACAGCTACGGTTTACCGCGATATGCAAAAAACAGCTTTAATGTAGAACTCGATTACGCAGGAACATATCCCGAGCAGCTGCGCAGGATGCTCAGCGCAAATTTTACCGAGGATGTATGTCTGGTAAATCGCTGCCGCCATGCTAATACAAGCTTAAGTCTTATAAAAGGCGAGGCCAATGAAATAGAATTTTTACGCCCGGATTATACGATATTACAATTGGGTCTGGTAGATTTATGGCCGGCGGAAGGAAGAAAAATCTGGCCGCTTTACTCTGAACAATACGGTCGTGACCCTTGGGTAACGCCTGATGAATATAAAAATAATCTGCAGCTTTTTCTAAATTTTGCCAAGAGCAGAGGGAGCAAAGTGATTGTTATCAATAATCCTCCTGTAGAGAAAGTCCATCTGTTAAAACATGCAGGTTTAGAAAAAAAGATCGTTCTGTATAATAACCTGCTGACAAGATTAACGCTTGGTAAAAGCGTTAATCTACTGGACTGGTATGACAGGATAAAAAGTCTGGATGTGAAATGTATTTTTGGCAGTGATGGTATCCATCCTACCAGAGAAGCGGCAAATTTACTGGCACGATTGTTACTGCAGCAGATAAGCTTATTTGAGGACGGTGTTGTAAATGGATAGAAAACAGCTTTTGGAAAAGATTATCGCCCGTGAAGCAGGGATGTTTATCGCTGTTAAAGCCAGTGAACCTGCTGATTGTCAGGAAATGCTGAAAACTTTTTATCTGATGCGTGAAATGAGCCATTCGGTTTTAGCGGCTGATACACTGACATCGTATTTACAGGACCTGGAAACGGCAGCAGCGGCAGGGCGTAACTTAATGACAGAAAAATATGCCCGTATGGAAAATTTGATACCATCGTTAAATGAAAATGAACTGATTTACAAAATAGTAGATATCGAAAGAGAATGGCTTGCTGAAGTACATAAAAAATATCCTTTGACAATAGCTGTTGAAGGCGGCTTTACTACATACGCAGTTTGCGAATTGGAAACGTATTCTGATGCAACTTTAAATTTATATTATCGTGATATATTTTTAGCCGCGACACAAAAACGTAATTTAGTTGAAGAACGTTACCAATATCTGTATGGTAATTTAGGATTTAAAGATTTGGAGGAAGTTGAAGCTTTAGCACAAAAGCGTGCTGCCGTAAAGGAGTGAAAAATATGCAGAGAAATGAGATCATGCAGCGGATCATTGATTTGGAGACCGAAATGTTTATGAGTGTCAATGCGGAAGAAGCTGTTCCTGCTAATACCATACCTGCATTTAAGGAAATGCGCCGTATGACATATTCTGTTTTATCGGATAAAACAGTTGCTTTGTGGCTGTGCGATTTGGAAACAGCGAAAAAAGACGGACGTAATGTTATGACTGAAAAATATGCTTTGATTGGCGATCAGATACCAACCCTGCAGGATAATCCACAGATCGAAAGGATCGTTGATATAGAAGAAAAATGGATGAATGAATTAGCCTTTAAATATCCACATGCTGTTAAAAGAGAACGGGCTAATGCGGAACTTTTTAGAAAGTATGCGTTATGTGAATTGCAGACATGGTCACCTGCTGCAGTAAATTCGTATTTTGAAGATATAAAAAAAGCTATGGAAGAAGGACGAAATTTAGCAGAAGAACGTTATGATAATCTGTATCAGAATATTGGTAAAGGAAGGTTGCGGGATGTTGAAGATTCATTAAAATAAAATTTTTCGGTAAGGTTTTTTGTTTATACAAAGAACCTTACTTTCTGTTATAATGGTAAACAGAACACTTAAGAACGGAGTGGTATGATGCTGCGGAAAATTTTATTAGTGATGAATTTGATTTTTATACTTTCAATGGGCGTTGTCTGCGCTGCTGAAAGAACATATGAAGTGCCTGATGGTGGTTGTACTGTCAGTTTACCTGAACAGTATGCAGTAACAGTTGTGGAAAGGCCGACCGATCCAAATGACGAACTTGGGGTTCAGGTCGCGCAGCTTTCAATAAGTGCCCCTGTTAATAAATCGATGACAATGCATGTTATGGTGGAAAGCAGTAAATTGACAAAAGAATTGCCCGACCTGAATTATAGACCTGGCGGAGTGATGAAGGACTATTTTGCGGAAAATCTGCAAAACAGCGGTTGGCAGGAGCCGGTAGTCTCAGGTGAGCTGCAGAATGGGAAGATGTATTTTATTAAATTCAGCAGCTATATAGCTGACAGCGTAGGGCAGAAATATGACGGACAGATTTATGCCACCCTTAAGAACGGTAATTTGATTTATCTGATGATAATGAGTAAAGAACGGGCTTTGACAGCGGACGAAAAAACATTTTTAGAAACGACTGTCAAAAATTTACAGTTTAAAGATACTGTACTGGTAAATACCAATGCACAAAATAAATAAAAGGTTCCGTACGTTAAGTACGGAACCTTTTATTTATAAAACCAAAAAACGGCTGCGACTCGCACCACCGTAGTCGCAACCGCTTTTTGAGGTTGAAAGGATGAAAATAATTGAGAGAGAAGGGAGGAGGTAATTGCATTTAATGCTTTTGCCTTGTCTATATAATACAGTATTGTAATAGGGTTTGCATCTTACAATGATTACATAATCTGTTTAATATAATTACATAATTATATTAGGACTAAAAGTTTTTCAAGCTAAACCTCAAAAAATTATTTTGCTTTTTACGAGAAGGCTTGATAAAATGCCATTAAGAATTGGCAGGTGGTGGAAAAATGCAGACAGTGGCATGTTTTGGTGATTCTTTGATTTATGGTTTCCCTTTTGACCCGCGTATATCGTGGCTTGCCGAAGCTGAAAAACTCACTGGAGATAAATTCTTGAATTATGGAGTATGCGGGGATTGTACAGACGATATTTTATCCCACCTGAAAACTATGCCTTTGCCGGCTCATATTAAACATATTTTGTTTCTGGGAGGAGCTAATGATATCATTCAAATGCGTCCGCAGAAATTTATTCTGGAAGATTTGGATAAAACCTTGAGATATTGTCAGAGTAAAAACTTTGATTTGGGTATGGTTTTGCCTCTTGTAACGGCAGAAAGCAGTTTAAACGAATATATTTTGCCGCTGCGTGAGGCAATAAGCGCACGTTTCGCAGAGCGGGCCTGGCTTTTGGATCTGCAGCCTGCTGTTGGACTGACTGCTGCAGAAAGGAAGAAGGCATATCTGGATGGCGTACATCCGACGGCAGCCGTTTACAGGGCTATGGGAACATATGCCGCGCCGCTGCTTAAAAACTGGCTGGAAAAAGATAATAGTAAATAAAGAAACTTTGCTTTCACCGGCCTTTTTGTATTATAATAAAGAAATAGATAAGTAGGCAGGCGTTAAATTTAACGCGGCATTTATGCTGAATATTTAATTATTGAAGATAGAGGAGAATATCATGTTTATTGATCGAGCGAGAATATATGTTGAGGCAGGTGCCGGCGGTGACGGCCGCAGCAGCTTCAGACGCGAAAAATTTGTTGAAAAAGGCGGCCCGAACGGTGGAAATGGCGGTCGCGGCGGCGACGTGATTTTAAAAGCTGATAAAAATCTCAATACTTTAATTGATTTTCGTTACAAAAGAAAATTTGTTGCCAAACGTGGCGGACACGGCGGTAATTCCAACTGTACAGGACCACGTGCCGATGATGTTATCGTAAAAGTACCTCTTGGAACTTTAGTGCGCGATGATGCTACCGGTGTGCGCCTGGCTGATTTGACTGAGGACGGACAGGAATATGTTATTGCTAAAGGCGGCCGTGGTGGTAAAGGTAATGCCTGCTATGTTACAAGTACCAACAGAGCACCGACTTTTGCAGAAAAAGGTGAACCGGGCGAGCTGCGCTGGATAAAGCTGGAGTTGAAGCTTCTGGCTGACGTTGGCCTGGTAGGTTATCCGAGTGTCGGTAAATCCAGTATCATTGCACAGGTTTCGGCTGCAAGGCCTGAAATTGCCGCTTACCATTTTACTACATTGACCCCTGTTTTAGGAGTGGTACGTATCGATGCTGAACGCAGCTTTGTTCTTGCTGATATTCCCGGACTTATCGAGGGAGCGCATGAAGGTGTTGGCTTGGGTCACGACTTTCTGCGTCATGTAGAACGTACAAAAGTACTGCTGCATGTTTTGGATGTTTCCGGTACCGACGGACGTGATCCTATTGAGGATTTTGAAAAAATAAATTTTGAGCTGTCTCAATACAGCGAACGGTTAGGGCGCCGCAAGCAGCTGGTAGTTGCCAACAAAATGGATTTGCCGGAAGGCCAGGAAAATTTCCAGCATGTTAAAGAATATGTTGAAGCTAAAGGCTATGAAATCGTTAAGGCTTCGGCGGCTACCGGCGAAGGTCTGCAGGAACTGATGTATAAGGCTTATGAGATGCTGCAGAACTTTGAACCGGAACCGGACGAAGAAGAGAATATCATTATGGATGAAATAGACCCGGACAGTTTTGAGATCACCGCTTGTGCGGATGCTGATTTTGAAGTAAAAGGGAAAAATATCGAGCGTTTGGTAGCTATGACCAATTTTGATAATGACGAAGCTTTGTATCGTTTCCAGCTGATTTGGAAAAGCCTGGGGATTGATGCGGCTTTAAAAGAAAAAGGTATTCAGGAAGGTCAAACCGTACGTATCCGCGATATGGTATTTGAATTCAAAGAATACTAAGATTTTAACGAGGGGATTGAGCTGGATGACTTTTGACCGCTCTGCACTTAAAGAAGCTAAACGTATCGTAGTGAAAGTTGGTACCAGTACCATAACTTACGCTAACGGTAAACGTAATTTTGAACAGATAGACCGACTGGCCCGGGAACTTGCCGACTTACAGAATCAGGGTAAAGAAATGATCCTTGTTACTTCCGGTGCCGTTGCTGTAGGGGTAGACCGTCTGGGCCTGTCCGAAAAACCAAAGACTATTCCCGGCAAGCAGGCTGCTGCTGCTGTGGGGCAGGGTATTTTAATGCACACCTATGAGAAGCTTTTTGCCGAATATGGACAGATCGTAGCGCAGGTGCTGCTTACTAAAACAGAATCTTTGGACAGGCACCGCTATACAAATTCCCGCAACACCTTTATGGAGCTGCTGAAAAACCGGGTAATTCCTATTGTCAATGAAAATGACGTTGTAGCTTTAGATGAATTGAAAATAGGCGATAATGACAATATGTCGGCTCTGGTTGCCGGTATCGTCGATGCTGATCTGGTAGTTATCCTTTCTGATGTGGACGGATTATATACCGCAAACCCACAGACACATCCCGATGCGAAACTAGTGAGTATCGTCAGTGATATTACTCCTGAAATTGAGGCCAGTGCCGGTGGTGTTGGCAGCAGCTTGGGTACAGGAGGGATGTTTACCAAGATCCAGGCGGCTAAAGCCGCTACCAGTTCAGGTATCCATCTGGCAATTGCCCGCGGTGATGAAAAATATGCCATAGCCCGTATTTTGCAAGGTGAAAATATAGGTACAGTTTTTGTTTCGAAAGAGAACAGGCTGCAGTTTCGTAAACGCTGGCTGGCTTTTGGCGCCCGTATCATGGGCAAACTTGTTATTGACGAAGGCTGTGCCAAGGCCGTGCGTAAAGCCGGCGGCTGCAGTATTTTACCGGCAGGAATCACGGCAGTTGAAGGACAGTTTGAAGCGGGAAATACCGTCAGCGTTGTCGATATGGCAGGGCACGAACTGGCTCGCGGGTTAAGTCACTATTCTTCAGCCGAGCTGGAGCAGATCAAAGGTGCAAAAACTTCGGAAATAGAAGATAAAATAGGCCATAAAAATTACGATGAGGTTATTCATCGTGATGATCTGGTTATTTTAGGTTAGGAGGTATCTGACATGACAACTTATGAAATGGTGCGTACTAAAGCCGAAGCGGCACATCGTGCGGCCGGTGAACTGGCAGTAACTTCTACCGTGATCAAAAATAAAGCTCTGTTGGCGATGGCAGACGCGCTTGAAGCAGGGGCTGCGAAAATTTTGGCGGCTAATGCCAAAGACATGGAAGCCGGCCGTGCTAATAATATGAAAGAATCGATGTTAGACAGATTGGCGCTTTCCCAGGTACGTATCAACGCTATGGCTGAAGGTCTGCGTCAGGTAGCGCAGCTTGAAGATCCTGTCGGTAACGTTTTAGACGGGCGCAGGCTGCCTAACGGTTTAACTGTGACTAAGGTACGTGTTCCTCTTGGCGTGATCGGGATTATTTATGAAGCCCGTCCGAATGTTACGGCTGATGCGATCGGTTTGTGCGTAAAATCAGGTAATGCGGTTATTTTGAAGGGCGGCAGCGAAGCGCTGCAGTCTAATATTGTCATTGCCGGCATACTGACGCAAGCGGCAGAGGCGGCAGGTATCCCTGCCGGAGCAATACAGTTCGTTGACAGCAGTGATCGTCAGGCAGTAACTGATTTAATAAAAATGAACGGACTGGTCGACGTAGTTATTCCCCGCGGCGGTGCTGGACTTATTCAGGCAGTGGTACAGAATGCAACGGTTCCTGTCATCGAAACAGGCATCGGTGTCTGTCATACTTATGTGGATGCAGGTGCAGACTATGATATGGCGCGTGCGATTGCGATCAATGCTAAAGTACAGCGTCCGGCAGTTTGCAATGCTATGGAAACATTACTGGTGCATGAAGACGCTGCTGCTGAATTTTTGCCGCAGATGCTGACAGAATATTTTGCCGCCGGCGTCACTATTATCGGCTGTGGTAAGACGCAGGCTTTTGATAAACGAATTCAGGCAGCTACAGAAGCAGACTGGGCCACAGAGTACGGAGATCTGCGTTTATCAGTAAAAATAGTAAGCGGATTGGAAGAGGCTCTTGCACATATTGCTAAATATGGGACTAAACATTCTGAATGTATCGTCACCAGTGACTATAACCATGCCCGCACGTTCCAGCAGCGTGTCGATGCTGCTGCAGTTTATGTTAATGCTTCAACACGTTTTACAGACGGCTTTGAATTCGGGTTCGGCGCTGAAATTGGCATCAGTACACAAAAACTGCATGCACGCGGACCAATGGCTTTGCCGGAGCTAACCAGCAGCAAATATCTTATCAGCGGCGACGGACAAATACGTGGTTGATTTTTAAACTAAAAGCAGCCTGCGCCCAGCGCAGACTGCTTTTTCTGTTTTTAGAAATCACTTTTTTGTCATACTTTTTGCAAAAAATGTCATTAAAAAAACACAGAAATTCGTTATCATAGGTTTTGACCAAAAGAATGGAATAAGTTATAATTTTAAACATAGTACGAGCTGATAAGAATTGTTAATTTTACGAAAGTAAAGAGGGATGTATGATGTTAGCATGGATAAAACATAATAAGTATCTGCTGGGATTTTTGATAGCTGTGATAGCGATCGGTTATTTTGGCTATGGTTATTATAAAAGCAGTACCGAAGTTAAAGAAACGGTGCGGACGGCGACCGTTGAATATGGACATTTATCGGACAGCATATCAGCTACCGGCAGTTTAAGTGCCGTAGATAATGTCGATATCAGTTCCAAAATAACCGGCCGTATCGTTGAAGTCTGTGTTGAAGAGAACGATCATGTCAATGCCGGACAGGTACTGGTACGTTTAGATGATACTTCGCTGGCGGCAACACAAACACAAATGCAGGCCAAAATGGAAAATGCTTTAGCGACTTATAATCGTTACAGTGCACTGCTGGCCAAAGGAGCTATTTCAAAATCTGATTATGATCTGGCAGAAGCCGATTATACAGTTGCGAAAGCAAATTATGACCAGGCTACCTCTAATGTTAATGATACTGTCATCACTACACCGATTTCCGGTTATGTCATAGGCAAACCTACCCCCGTTGGTCAGACGATCAGCTCTGGTATTTCCGAACCTCAGGTCATCATGTCTATTGCCAATCTGGATAATATGCAGATCGAAACCATGGTTGATGAATCTGATATCGGACAGGTAAAAGTAGGGCAGAAAGTAAACTTTACAGTTGATTCCTATCCGGACAGAACATTTGAAGGTATAGTAAGGTTGGTATCCCGTAAAGCTGTTACCGAAAATAATGTTATTTATTACACCGTTTATGTAGATGTAGCCAACTCGGAAGGTAAATTGCTGCCAACAATGACAGCCCGCGCAAATATTATTGTCAATGAAGCAGACGGTGTACTGATGGTACCGGCTAATTGCCTGCGTACTGAAGGCAGCAGCCGTTATGTACAGGTTTATAATGAAGCAACAAAAGAGATCCGCAACGTAGATGTTGAAGTCGGTCTGAGCGGTGACGATAAGGTCGCAGTCAGTAGCCCTGAACTTAAAGAAGGCGATAAAATTTTGGTCAAGGCCGCTAAAGCAACGCAAACTAACAGTAATCGCATGGGTGGCCCTCCGATGCACTGATAAAATGAAAGGAGCTGCGCATATGACTGCTGTAATCAGGCTTGAAGATATTATGAAAACATATGTTATGGGCGATGCCGTAGTCCATGCGCTCGATCACGTCAGCGTAGAAATCGGTGTCGGTGAATTTACTTCTATTATGGGACCGTCCGGCAGTGGTAAATCAACAATGATGAATATTCTGGGCTGCCTGGACAGACCAACCTCCGGACAATATTATCTGGATGGCAAAGAAGTCGCCGGCTATAGTGACGATGAACTGGCGCGTACGCGCAATGCTAAAATCGGCTTTGTTTTCCAGAACTTTAATCTGCTGCCGAAACTGTCAGCACAATTAAATGTAGCTTTGCCTTTAGTTTATGCCGGTATTGGCGAAGAGGAAAGGCTGGAACGGGCTAAAACAGCTTTGGAAGCAGTTGGGCTGGGTGACAGGATCGACCATAATCCAACGGAAATGTCAGGCGGTCAGCGTCAGCGTGTGGCTATTGCACGCGCACTGATCAATGACCCGGCCATTATTATGGCGGACGAACCTACCGGTAATCTTGATACCAAATCCAGCTATGAAATTATGGATATCTTTAAAAAAATGAATGATAATGGCAAGACGGTAGTCATGGTCACACATGAGCCGGATATCGCCGAGCAGACCAAACGGATTTTAACTATGCGTGACGGTAAGCTGGTCAGCGACGAATGGAGGGCTGACCATGTTTAACGAATCTATCAAAATGGCCATTGACGGAATGATTTCCAATAAGCTGCGTACATTGCTGACGCTTTTGGGAATAATTATCGGTGTCGGCGCTGTTATTGCCATGGTCAGTTTGGGCTTTGGCGTTAAGGAACAGGTCAAAAACAACATTTCCAGTCTGGGCAGTAACCTGCTTATCGTTATGTCCGGCGGACGTACCGCCAGCGGCGCACGCTTGGCAGCCGGTCAGGGTGCGCGTCTGACGGCGGAAGATGCTTACGCCATCGAAAAACAGATCGAAGGCATTGCTTATATTGCCCCGGCTGTTTCTTCATCTTATCAATTAGTTGTCGGCAACCAAAACTGGACTGCCAGTGTTGAAGGAACGACACCTAATGTACTGGATATCCGCAGCTATAAATTAGCTGAAGGCCGTAATATGACTGAACGTGATCTCAGCAGCAGAGCCAGAGTTTGTGTTATCGGACAGACGATTGTCGATAATCTGTTCCCCGAAGGCGATGCTGTTGGCAAAACTCTGCGTATCAATAAAGCACCGTTTCAGGTAATCGGTGTCCTGGAAGCCAAAGGTCAATCGGCTGGCGGTCAGGATCAGGATGACGTGGTATACATACCGCTGACAACGGCGCAAAACCGCATGATGGGTATTACCCATATAAACAGGATCACGATCCAGGCCGAAAATGAAAATGTTATCGACCAGGTGCAGGGCGAAGTAGAACAGCTGCTGCGCCAGCGGCACAAAATCAAAGCAGGCGACGATGATGACTTCACCGTACGTAATCTGGCAGCTTTGATGGAAACAATGATGGAAACTGCTAATACCATTACCCTGCTGTTAGGCTGCATAGCTGCTATCAGCCTGCTTGTCGGCGGTATCGGTATTATGAACATCATGCTGGTTTCTGTTACCGAACGGACACGGGAAATAGGTATCCGTAAAGCACTTGGAGCGACTTACAACAATATTCTACTGCAGTTTCTGATCGAAGCTATGGTGATCGGCGTTGTCGGCGGTACACTGGGTGTGATTTTAGGTATCGGTTCCTCCTATGCTATCAGCTATTTTGCCGGCTGGCAAACGGTGATCTCCATACCGACTATTATCATTGCGGTGGTATTCTCCGTTGGTATTGGTTTGTTCTTCGGCATCTACCCTGCACGTAAAGCTGCACTTTTAGATCCTATCGAGGCGTTGCGCTATGAGTAAAAATTATTGCAGTGAACATGAAGTTAAGCAAAATATCACTAAAAAAGTAACCTGTCACGAAAAAATGCAGGCCTTCTTAGATTATCTAAGAAGGCCTAAAACTGTTTTTGATTTAAAGGACCGTACTAAAGCACTGCTGCTTTTAGTTGCCATCATTATTGGCGTTCAGTATCTGCTGAAAGTTTTTTTCTAAAATTTCTAACTGAAATTGATATAGAAGACTGATCTGTTTTCAGGTCAGTCTTTTTTTTTGCCACTTTTTTGATAAGCGAATTTTATACAAAAACGAGAAAATTTATGTTTGATACAAAAATTTTTTAGAATAGTTAATATACTTAATATAAACGAAAACAAATAAAAAATTATATTATAAGGAAATCTTGACAGCAAGAGTATAATTAATTATACAAAGTTACAAATTATTAAACTAAAATAAATGAAATAAAATAAAGGAAGCAAATTTGATGAAACAAGTTTTAGTAAAAACGGGGATTGTTTTAATTTTGAGCTGCAACGCTGTTCAGGTACAGGCAGCACCGGCAGACATGCTCTCACAGCAAAGCCGGATAGATCAGATCGAACAGCAGCAAAGTGCCAAAAGGCAGGCCAGGGAAGAACGTGAGCGCATTAACGCGCCTAACGTACGGTTAACAGAGAAAAATGAGAAAATAGAATATCCGGAATTGCCTGAAGAGAAGGTAAGTTTTTTAGTAAAAGATATTCTTGTAGAATGTGATATTGATAAATTTGATCACTTGAAAGCAAGTGTTGTGCCGTATGAACATCATAAAATAGGTGTGCAGGGAATAAATATTGTAGCAAAGGTTCTTTCTGATCATATTATTGCCGAAGGCTATGTAACGACACGCGTTGTTGTTCCTGAGCAGGATCTGTCTTCAGGGCTTCTGCGGTTGAAAATTATTCCGGGTTATATTCAGGATATCCGTTTTGAAAAGACAGAACCCTACGGTACCTGGCGCAATGCGTTTCCGACAGCCAAAGGTGATGTGTTGAATATACGGCGACTGGAACAGGGCCTGGAGCAAATGAAGCGCATTCCCAATCAGGATGCTGATATGAAGTTGTTACCTGGAACTGAACTAGGTGAAACGGAAATAGTGATTAGTATTAGACGTACTAAACCATGGATGTTGGGGCTATCAGTAGATGACAGCGGTATAAAAAGCACAGGGCGGTTACAAGCAGGAATAAGTGCGGCAGTTTATAATCCGTTCGGATTAAATGATGTTATCAGCTATAACTATGGCAAAGATGCCGAGCATAATGACCGAAACTATGGATCAGATAACTACAGTTTTTCGTATTCTGTTCCCTATGGAGATTATACATTCAGTTTTGCAAAATATAGAAATCAATACCACCAAACTATAGCAGATATAGTACCATTTCGTTATGATGGCAAAACAGATGGCATGGAACTTGGAGTACAGAAATTGGTTTACAGAGATAGAACAAGGAAAACTCAGCTGACATTTAAAGTTTTAAGAAAAGACAGACACACATATCTTGATGGAGAAGAACTTATAGTGCAACATCAAAAGACAACTGCGTATCAGGGGGGGATTCTGCATCGTCAGTATTGGGGACCGACGACCATGGATCTACAGCTTTATTATCAAAAAGGCATGCCCTGGTGGGGGGCTGAACCCGGTTACAGTGATAGTTGCACTGGTATGGCTACTACAAGATATGGTTTGTGGGGCGCTAATTTTAATATGCAGACACCTGTAAAACTTGGGTCTACACAAGGTCGTTACCGCTTTAGCTTCCGAGGGCAATATACCAGAGATATGCTTTATGGCAGTGACCAGTTCAGTATCGGCGGGCGTTACAGTGTCAGGGGATTTGATGGTGAGCTGACGTTAGCGGCTGAAAATGGTTTTTATATTCAGAACGAATTAAGTATACCAGTTAAAAACCTTAATATCGAACCCTACCTGGGAATTGACTATGGTCAGGTCTGGGGTCCGTCTGCTGAATATCTGCTGGGCAGAAAATTGGCTGGTGCGGTTTGCGGTATTCGCGGAGCTATTGGTAAAAATTTTCAATATGATGCTTTTATTGGTAGGCCGATTTATAAGCCTGAAGGATTTAAAACCGGCAAAACAGTACTGGGATTCAGCACTTACATGTATATCTGATAATGAAAACGGGAGTGGATGAATAATGAGCAGCTATCGTAAAAATAAATTAAACAAAAAAGTTTTAGCCTGGTTATTAATGGTCAATTTGGGTGTTCAACCAATATTGACGGCAATAGTTTTTGCCCAGTCTGTCGCCGTGCCTGACAAAAATCAGGGGTTAAATCCCAACATCAGTCAGGCAGCTAACGGAACTACAGTAGTTGATATTCGCACACCTAATCAACACGGTTTGTCGCACAATCAATATCTTGATATGCAGGTTGACAAAAGCGGTATTATTTTCAATAACAGCGGCAATGTATCCAAAACACAGCTGGCCGGTTATATCAACGCTAATCCCTATCTGGCAGGGACACATGCTAAAGTCATCTTAAATGAGGTTACCGGCAGGCTGCCGACATCTATCAATGGTTATCTGGAAGTTGCGGGAAATCAGGCCAGTCTTATTCTGGCCAATCCTAACGGCATTGTCGGCAACAACTTTGGTTTTATTAATGTTGACAGGGCAACATTAACAACAGGTAAACCGCAATTTAATGATAATGGCAGCCTCAACAACTTTTTGATCAATGGGGGCGATATCGAGATCAACGGCAGTGGTATGGATGCTCGCAGCGCCAGACAGACTGATATTATTGCCAATGCAGTAAAAATTAATGCGGGACTTTGGGCAAATGAGCTTAATATAGTAACCGGAAAAAATGAAGTCAACTATCAAACTCAGGAAGTAAAAAAGATAGCTGATACCAATAACGGTATCAGCCTGGACGTTGCGGCCATTGGCGGCATGTATGCCGGTCGCATCAAACTTATTGGCACAGCTCAGGGGGTTGGCGTTAATAATCAGGGTACAATCAATGCCGATAATAGTGATTTGATTCTTGAACAGACAGGCAAGATTTATGCTAAAGGTTCAATGCATGCTAAAAATAATATAACGATCAAAACTGATGCAGATATAGAGCAAACCGGAACGCTTTACGCTGAAAATAATCTGTTTTTAAAAGCTGATAACTTTAGCAATAATGGGAAAGTCAAGGCAGATAAAACTTTTACTGTTCAGGTGCAAAATCAAATTGAAAATATGGATACCATGGAAGCATGTGATATGGATATTGTAGCAGGCGGCTCCTTTATCAACAATAATCAGGTGCAAACAGAGAGTGGTATGCGTATCCAGGTTTCAGGGAATATTAAAAATACCAAAGATTTTTTGGTAAACGGAGCACTGGATTTACTGGCTGATAATTTGGAAAATAATATAAACGGCAGGATCATAGCCTCAGAAACACAGCTGGCACTTAATGACAAGCTTGATAACACAGGGCTTTTAAATAGTAACGATACCGTTATTAGAGCTCAAACAGTCAATAATATTGATACAGGGCGTATTTATGGTGATCATATTGCTATAGGGGCTGGAACATTGAACAACTTGCCAGGCAGTGCAAATATACCGGTCATTGCCGCCAGACATCAGCTTGACCTTGGCGTTGACACTATCAATAATAAAGAACATGCTATTATTACCAGTATGGGTGATTTGAATATTGGGGGTAAGTTGAATGACGATGATGTGCTTATAGGCAAAGCCGGTAGTATCAATAATAACAGTGCTACTATTGAAGCCGGAGGTAACCTTACTATCAGCGCCGATACTATTAATAATACTAACGAGCATTTTGCAACCGAAGTGCAGGAGGTTGGGCGCGAAAGTATAACCGAATATCAGGGCGGCGGACAGAGCGCACGTTATAAAGTAGGTACACCAGGGGTATATGAATACACAAGTGAATCTATACATCTGCATACTCCGGAAGGAAATTTTGAAGATTGGACTAAATATGTTTATGAACGTATTATCAAAGAAGATGTTATCATCGAAACTGATCCTGGTAAAATACTGGCAGGCGCCAATATGTCTATTAATGCAGGTAATTTGATTAATAATAAAAGTCAGATTATAGCAGGAAACAAACTTGAAACTGATATTGATAACTTACAAAATATTGAAGCCCCTGGAAAAAGATACTATTATGATTCCGGTCAGGTAATATTTTATTCACGGCATTATCAAAGTGGGCACGATAGTACAAATATTGACCCATATCCCTATAATCCTGCTGCAACAATTAATAATATCATTGTCACAGCAGGAAAGTATACAGGAAATACTGTTCCGGAAACCAGCGGATCAAAAACGGATGAATTTAAACCGGGGCTAAATGATATTACTAAAATTCCCGAGAATAGTCTTTATATTGTTGTGCAAAATTCCAATAGTAGTTATTTTATTGAAACAGATCCGGCCTTTGCTGACTATAAAAGCTGGATATCATCGGACTACTTCTTTGAAAAAATGCAGAGCGACCCCGAAAAAACAGCAAAACGGCTTGGTGATGGCTACTACGAGCAACAGTTGGTAAAAGATCAGGTGTTGCAGCTTACTGGCAAACGTTATACAGGTACTTATAAAAGTGATGAGCAGCAGTATAAGGCTCTGCTGGATAACGCGGTCGCTTTTGCCCAAAACAGCAATGCACAAATTGGCGTTGCTTTAACCGAGCAGCAAATTGCCGAGCTCAAAACAGACATCGTCTGGATGGTCGAACAGAGTGTTGTGTTGCCAAGTGGAGAAATAGTTAATGCACTGGTACCTCAGGTCTATATAAAAAATAAAAAAGAACAGTTCGCTGGCAATGCGGTGATTTCTGCAGATGATGTTGACTTTAAAGTAACCAACGATATTCTCAATCAGGGTACGATCATAGCAGGCGACACGGCTAAAATCACTGCCGCCAATATCAATAATAATAATGGTACGATAACAGGCAGCAATGTAGTTTTGGATGCACTGCAGGATATCAACAATAACGGCGGCATATTAACTGCACAGAATAATCTGCAGCTGACAGCCGGCCGTGATATCAATATTGACAGTATTACCTCTACGCAAACAAATGATCAGGGACATACTACCAATATTAGTGCCATTGGCAGTGTCAAAGTAACAGGTAACGATGGCAGCCTTGTCATGTCTGCCGGCCGTGATGTAAACCTTACTGCTGCATCAGTTGAAAACGCTGGCAGTGGCACGACAGATATAATAGCGAAAAATAATATCAATCTGGGAACAGTCAACATTTCGGAAAGTCATGATCTGGTATTGGATGCCGACAATCAGCGCCATGATAACGCAAGTATGGATATAGGAACAGGCATTAATACTAAAGGCAGCCTTAATTTGCAGGCCGGGAATGACTTTAACGCCAAAGCTGCAGCAGTACAAAGTGAAGATGACCTTAACGTATCCGCTGGCGGTAATATTAATATCGTGGCTGGTCGGAGTACTGCCAATGCTGTTGACGATCGTAAAGACGTGGGAAAATCAGGCGGCGGCAACACACAGCTTACCTATACTCACAGCGAAACACATGAAAACAACACAATTGGAAGCAGTTTCAGTGGAAAAAATATTAATCTGGACGCCGGTAAAGGCGCTAATGTTGTATCTGGCAACATTACTTCTGACGGCTCGGTTAAAATAACTGCGTCTGAGAATATCAATATAACAGGCAGTGAACAAACTGTAAGCAGTTTGAATACAATGGATAAGAAAAAAAGTGGTATGTTTGGCAGCGAACGTAAAAAAGTTTATGATGCCGGCGAAGCTGTTTTGCAGGCAGCCAGTACTATTAGTGGCGGAAGCGTAGATTTGACCAGTGGTAAGGATACCAATATTATGGCTTCCAATGTAGTTGCCGATAACGACGTCAACATCACAGCCGGCGGTAATGTCAACATCATAGCAGCCGAAGATACCTCGTCTTCGACCTATAAAAAACAAGTCAAAAAATCGGGACTGCTGTCAGGCGGCGGACTGGGCTTTACCATCGGCAGCGAAAAACGCAGAGACCAGTACGACAACCAAAACGTCGAACAGGCTGGCAGCACTGTCGGCAGTATCAAGGGCAGCGTCAATGTCGAAGCAGGTAAAGACGTAAGCATCAGCGCCAGCGACGTGCTGGCAGGCAAAGACATCAACCTGACCGGGCAAAACGTCACTATCGAAAGCGCCGACAACACCTACAACGCCCAGGAAAAACACGAATATAAAAAGAGCGGGCTAACTGTGTCGTTAGGCACACCAGTGTTATCAGTAGCAGAAAGCGTACATGATACCATCAAAAAAGCAGACAGCGTTAAAGACGATCGCTTAAAAGCGCTGATCGTTGGCAAAGAAATAAGCGACCTGACCAAAAGCGGAAAAGACAGCGTTTTGAATCAAACTAAGGACGGGTTAAAAGATGGCTTCAATGCTGATGATTTTAGCCTTAATATCAGCATCGGCAGCCAAAAGTCAAAAACTGAATCCAGCAGCATTACAACTGTTGCGCAGGGCAGCACAGTCAAATCGGGCGGCAATGTCAACATCACTGCAACTGAAAAAGATATCAACATCAAAGGCAGTGATATCAGCGGCGAAGATGTCAGTCTTGCTGCAAAAGGTGATGTCAATATTACTTCTGCAAAAAATACAAATACGTCCAGTTCCGACTCCAAAGCCAGCAGCGGCAGTATAGGGGTCAGTATCAACACGTCTGGAATCAGCGATATTAATGCCGGTTATTCCAAGTATAAAGGCGAAGTAAAAGAAAATGGCACTACGCATACGAACAGCACAGTTACTGCCAATGACAAGCTGACAGTAGAAAGCGGCAAAGATACCAATATCAGTGGCAGCAAAGTCAGTGGTGGCAGTGTGGAGATGCATGCAGGCGGCAATTTGAATATCGAAAGCCAGCAGGATAGCCAGAAATATGATGAAAAATATACTTCCGGCGGCTTAAACGTCAATATCAACTACGCTACAGGTGCAGGTATCAGCGGCGGGGCCAGCAGTGGCACAACTAAATCCGATTACAACAGTGTTACCGACCAAAGCGGCATTTATGCAGGCGAAGGCGGCTTCAATATCACCGTCGATAAAAATACTGACCTGAAAGGCGGCGTTATCGACAGCGACGCAACGCCTGATAAAAACAAACTTACTACAGGCACACTGACGTGGGAAGATGTAGATAATAAAGCTGAATACAGCAGTAAAGACGTTGGGATAAACGTCAATATCAACAACGGTGCAAAAGACAACGAAAAAGGAGTAACGCCTAATATAGGTATGCCAGCTAAAGGCGAAGACGAAAGCACGACTAAAGCAGGTGTAGCGCAGGGTACTATTGAAATAAAAGACAAAGAAAATCAGAAACAGAATATCGAAGATTTGAACCGCGACACTAAAAATACACTGAACAAGCTGGAGCAGATATTTGACAAGCAAACCGTAGCCGAGCGGAAAGAAATGGCGGCTTTGTTTGGCGAATTAGCGTATAATGTAGTACATAATATTGATGGCACGCCAGAACAAAAAGCAGCCCTGCATGCGCTTGTTGGTGGAATTATGGGCGAACTGACAGGCAGCGGATTTCTTGCGGGAGCCAGCGGTGCGGCAGTAAACAAACTGTTGAGCGATGAACTGAAAAAGATTGCCGGAGATGATCCGGCGCTGTATCAATGGTTAAGTGCCGCATTAGGAGCGGTAGTATCGGATGTAGTGGCAGACAATGGACAGGCAGGCTCAAGTACAGCGGCTAGTGGAACGAAGAATAATGATCAATTGGATGCAGAACTGGCGGCACAAAGAAATCTTACAGCTGAAGAAGTTAAAAAAGCGGATGAAATGGTTACATTCATTGATAATTTGAGTAGTAATGATATAACATATGAATCTGGATTCACTATTGACGATCACGGGAATGTAAAAAGTACTACAAGTAGCATTAAAGATTTTGATTTTGCTTCATCACTTGTTGTTAATGGTACTATTGCTATAGCTGATTTACCTTCTGATATTGCCAAAACATTGAATTTGGGAAAAGTTCCAGGATATGCAGGAGAGATTAATTATATTGTTGCAGTTAATAAAGATTTTAAAAACTATAGTGGGAAAGATTTTGGGTTAGCTGTATTAAGTGATACTGCTGGCTATGGTTTAGGTAAAGGTGCTGGTGCATTAGCAGGAGCAATTCTTGGTTCAGAAACAACAGATAATTATGGGATGAAACCATTTCTTGTTATTTATGGAGGATATGTTGGGGCAAATACTGCAGGTGGTATTTTGGGTGATAAACTTAGTACTGAAATAAAAAATAAAATTGCAGTAAGTGATAAAGAGAAAATGGAGAAATGATATGGATAATATTTTTATAGTTATAGCGGTTATATTTATAATAATTTACAATATTGGATTTTTGAAAAATTTAGATAAAAGATATTTCAAGAAATTACCATATATAGCACCTTTTTCTTTTGGTATTGTTTTATTTAATATATTTTTTTTAGGATTTCTTTATGATGAATTGTATAGCAAAGTTCACTATACTTTTTTGTTTTTGCCATTTTTAGGAATAGGATTAACATTATATATGCATGGATTTAAAGAACTTTTGTTATTACGAAAAAATGATGATTCTATAATGGTAAATGATAGTTCTATAAAAAATATAGAAAAATGGTTAAATTATCTATATATATGTGATATTGCTGCTATTATTATTTTTATAGTAATATTTTTATAATCTAGTAACTTTTGTAGCTGGATTGGATGCTGCATTGGAAGAAAATCCTGATTTAACTGAATATAATGGAATCATCATAAAAGGTGTTGATATTAATGGTGATATTGTAGACGCAACAAAAAAAGAGTACAGAGATGGTATTGTTAATAGAGTAAATCCAACTATTAATTCTATTCTTAATGGTGCTGGTGATTCCGCAATATATGAAGCATTAGGTATTGTTGGTGATAATATTAAAGTTGTAAAAGATAGTGCATCGAAGTTTTAGTGGGCAGTAGTTAGTAAAACCGGAATAAAGTATGTACGCAAAATTCCTCTGGTAAGCGGAGCAACTTTAGTAGTAACTTTGAATGAAGCCTCCAAGAATATGAGTGATGAAGAATTTAAAGAATATGCAATTAGGGAAATAAGTAAAACAGGAGCTAGCGTAATTGGTGGAGCTGCAGTTGGGGGGATGATTGGTGGACCTGTTGGTGCTATTGCTGGCGTATTAGTTGGCCCAGCGTTTGAGAAAGCTGCCGATATGGGCGTTGATCGAGTTAAAGAATTACTTAATTGATAGGAGTTAGAAACATCATGGATAAAGTGATTATAGTAAGGATTGGTATATTAATATTATTAATATTTGTATTATTTCTAAAGTTTTATTTATTAGATTTTATCATAAGAAAAATTAGACCAGAAATTAATGAAAAAGACCATTGGAGAGATTTTGCCGATGCAAAATTTAATTTAGGCATATTATGCATAATTGCGCTATTCATTTTAACATTTTGGTGATTTCGGTAAACGAGGCTGATTTTATCAGTCTCGTTTATAATTCAAGATGACAAAATTGTGCTGAACTAGCTGGAACATAAACAGGCATTAGCCGAACGAAAAGAAATGGCGGCTTCCTTGCGGGAGCCAGCGGTGCGGCAGTAAACAAACTGTTGAGCGATGAACTGAAAAAGATTGCCGGAGACGATCCGGCGCTGCATCAATGGTTAAGTGCGGCATTAGGTGCAGTAGTATCGGATGTAGTGGCAGGCAATGCACAAGCCGGTTCAAGTACAGCGGCTAGTGGAACTAAGAATAATGATGAACTAGAGGCTGAATTAGCAGCACAGGGAGGAAAAACGTCGCAAGAGGTAATAGCCGCTCAAGATAGAGAGTATATAGACGCTTTAGAAAAATCTAAAGTAGATAAAAATGTGCAAGTTGTTCAAAATAGTGATTGTACAATGAGCTTTAAGGCTGGCGATATAATAAATTTGTCTACTGAGAAATCTAAAATTAGCAGAATTTATTGTTCTTCTTAGGATAATTTATTTAGTTGCAGTATTTGTAGTGGGAGTCTTTTGATATTGGAATTGCAATAAGAATCGGCGAACTAAAAGAAAATGACACTACACATAAGAACAGCACAGTTAGTTCCAATAAAATTATTGGGAAAGAAATCAGTGCTTTGGTTAATCAATGTATGTTTTTTTGCAATTAACTAAATTTGGAAAAGTGGAGTATTTTTAGTATTATATAATTAGTATTTTAAGGAGGGTAAATTTATGGAAAATCAATCATATGTAGAATCAGTTAAACGTGCAAGTATTGTGCAAAGCTTTTTTGCCCAGGTTTATGGGTGGATGTTTTTTGGACTTTTATCAACAGGGATAGTCGCCTATTATACGGCACATTCTCCGGCGTTGTTAAATCTGATCTTTGGCAGTCAAATAACGTTTTATGCGTTTTTGTTTGTGCCGATCGTATTGGTTATGATCATCAGCAGCAAAATCAATTCGCTGAGTGCGAGTATGGCCAGCTTTCTGTTTTTTGTTTATTCAGCTGTAACCGGAGTTACACTGTCGGCAATTTTTCTTATGTATACGCAGGAGTCCATTGCAACGACTTTTGGGATAACTGCTGGTACTTTTGGCGCCACCGCTCTTTTTGGTTATGTCACTAAAAAGGATTTAAGCAAAATGGGCAGTATCTTGTTTATGCTTTTGATTGGTCTGATCATCGCTTCGGTCGTCAATATGTTTTTGAAAAATGACACTATGATGTGGATTCTTACTTATGTGGGGATCGTTATCTTTGTTGGCCTTACTGCTTATGATATGCAAAAGCTTAAAAAAATCGCTCACAGCATAGATGACGATGAAAGCAGTATTGCTAAATTTGCGGTGCTGGGTGCTTTGACTTTGTATCTTGATTTTATTAACCTGTTTTTACGGCTGCTGCAGATTTTTGGTAAGAAGCGTTAAAAGTTGCATGTTTTGATAACAGATAGATTGTTTATAGATGCGGGAGATTTTGTTGGTGAATGTAAAAAACAGCTGACCTTTATTTTAGGGTCAGCTGTTTTTATTTGTTCAGCAGTTCTAAACGCTCAAAATAGTTAAAAGATTATAAGGCTATATGTTTGTCAATATCGGCCGAAAAATATTTAGATTATAGCATTAAAAAATTTCCTTTTTGCAAAATCTCTAATATAGTTGTGCAAGCTTGCCTGTTTTTGGTATAATATAGTGATAATAAGGAAGGTGGGTAAACGAGTGAAGAGCAAAAAGCTTGGCATTATGGGCGGCACTTTTGATCCTGTTCATTTGGGGCATCTGCAGACAGCCAAGTTTATTTACGAGCATTTGGGCTTGGAAAAAATAATTTTTGTTCCTGCGTTTATTGCGCCGCATAAGGTTGGTCTGGAGTTTGCACCTGCTGCTGACCGTTATCGGATGACGGAGCTGGCAACGGAGCCTTTTCCTTATTTTGAAGTTACTGATATTGAATTGCAGCGCAGCGGAGTTTCCTATACTTATGATACGGTTATGGAGTTAAAGGCCCGCTATTCAGAATATGAGCTGTATTTTATTATTGGTGCCGACGCTGTGCCGATGCTGAACACCTGGCACCGCATCAGGGAATTGCTGGCAGAAGTGACTTTTATAGCTGCTGACAGGCCCGGTTATGGGCAGACTATTGACAAGGTTTGCGAATTTTTTGGCGAGCCTGCTAAGAATAAAATTATACTTTTGGATACTCCTGAAGTAGATATTTCTTCGACTGGCATTCGTGAACGTGTCAGACGAGGACTTTCTATTAAGGGTCTGGTGCCGGAAAGTGTAGAAAAGTATATTTTAGAGGAGCATCTCTACCAGTCTTAATGGTAGTGAGAGGAGTTGTTATCATGCTGGATATCACAGAAATGAAAAAACTTCTTAAAGCATCTTTGCCTCATAAGCGTTTTAAACATTCTTTGGCTGTATACGATACTGCTCTTGAACTGGCAGCTGTTTACGGACTGGATAAGGAAAAGGTTGGCGTGGGGGCATTACTGCACGATTGCGGGCGTGAGATACCTACGCGTGATCTTTTGATGCATACAATTGCTTTGGGTTTACCGATGGATGATGTCGAAAGGAATCAGCCTATTTTACTGCATGCCAAACTGGGCGTATATTACGCCCGGGAAAAATACGGCGTTACCGATCAGGAAATTTTGGATGCTATCCGTTTTCATACTACTGGTGCGGCAGGCATGAGCAAGATGGCGATGGTTGTCTATCTGGCTGATCTGCTGGAGCCGACCCGTGATTTTGCAGGTATCGAGGAAATGCGCCGGCTGGCTAAGGTTGACCTGGAACAGGCCATGATAAAGGCTTATGCGCAGACGATACGTTATTTGCTGGAATACGACCTTTTGGTACACCCTCATTGCATAGAGGGGTATAACGAATTGGCGGCTAAGTTTAAAAGGCTTAAATTGAATTTGTAGGAGATGCCAATGTCTGTGGAAGAAAATAGAGAAATCAGGCCTGTCCGCAAGAAACGTAAATTACGTTGGGGCAGGCTGGTATTTGTACTGTTGGTTTTGGCGGTACTGCTGACGGGAGCTTTTTGGGGAACAGTCTGGATCTATGACAATTTTATCAATCCGCCGAAGGTTGATGTTGTTGGTGCCAGCGACAAGATAACCCAAAATGAAAAATTGAACAAGCGCATCAATATTTTGCTTTTGGGTATAGATGACGGTGACAGTGATGCTGCTCCGGATGAACCAAAGCGAACTGACGCGATGATGCTGGCCAGCTTTGACCCCGGCGATAATAAGGTTGCGCTGCTTTCGCTGCCGCGTGACACCAAGGTGCAGATCCCGGGCCGGGCTGGTTGGGATAAGCTGAATGCAGCCTATGCTTACGGCGGTGTGATGATGGCCAAGCAAACGGTAGCCAATCTGCTGCAGGTACCGATCCATTATTATGTTTTAGTGGACTGGCGTGCGTTTATTGATGTTATCGATCTGATCGGCGGCGTTGATTTATATGTGGAAAAGGATATGTATTATGAAGATCCTTATGCCGATCTTGTTATTGATATTAAACATGGCTATCAGCATCTGGACGGTAAGCGGGCAGGCGAATATGTGCGTTTCCGCAAAGATGAGCTGGGTGATATTGGCCGCGTGCAAAGGCAGCAGAAGTTTATGAAAGCGGCGGCAGCACAGATTTTCAATATCGATACGGTGACTAAGATTCCGGCGCTGTTTTCGACTGTTGACAGACATGTGGAGACCGATATGAACACTTTGACGATGATCAAGGCTGCAAACAGCTTTAAGCTGTTTGGTGATGAAAAGGTCAAGTCGGGTATGCTGTATGGTAATTTTGACGATACGGAAGGTATCAGCTATTGGGCTACATCACGCGAGGAAGTTCAAAAATCTTTGGACGAAATCGGCATTCCCTATATGAAAGATGATGAAGATGAACAAGAATAAAGGAGGCGAAAAGATGGATTTTACTACTAAAGAAATTGCACACAAGATCGCGGCGGCAGCCTGCGATAAAAAAGCAAAGGATATTTTGCTGCTGAATATGGAGAACATTTCTCCTGTAACTGATTATTTTATTATTGCCAGCGCTGGAAATAATATCCTGGTTAAAGCTATTGCTGACAATATCGAAGATAAATTGGCGGAGGCAGGCATTTTTGTTACTCACAAAGAAGGCTATGCTGAAGGCCGTTGGATTTTGATGGATTATGGTAATTGTGTTGCGCATATCTTTATTGAAGAAGAACGCGAGTTCTATAATCTGGAACAACTGTGGGCTGATGCTCCGTCGGAAGAATTTGTGGAGAGCAAAAATGACTGATGAAAAAGACATGGCAAAGCAGCTTAAATATCGTGCGGGTGACGTTGTTACTTTAAAAGTGGCACGTCTGGGCGAAATGGGCGCTTTCCTTGACGCTGGTACGGGCGATACTTCTGATGATATCCTGCTGCATAAGCTGCAGCAGACGGAAGCGGTCAATGTTGGCGATGAAGTTAAAGTCTATTTGTATAAAGATCCGCATGGCCGTTTGACGGCGAGCCAGAAATTACCGAAAATGCGCGAAGGGCAGATCGGTTACGTTAAGGTTTTAAGTGTGACCAAGGACGGCGGGTTTGTGGATATTGGCGCTGAACGCGGTGTATTTTTGCCGTACAGCGAAATGCGAGGGCATGTGTCGCCGGGTCAGCTGGTCTGGATAAAGCTGTATCGCGATAAAACAGGACGCCCTGCTGTCAGTATGCGGGTGGAAGAAGAAATGCTGAAGGCTTCCAAACCTGCTGTTGGTGTCAAGGTCGGCGACAGCGTGACAGGTACTATCTATAATATCCTGCCGGAAGGTTTCTTCATTTTTACTAATCAGCGCTTTTTGGCGTTTCTGCATCGCAGTGAAGTTCCCGGCGGGCGTTTGGATTTTGGTCAGGAGATCACGGCTCGCATCACTTATATTCGTGAGGATGGCAGGGTAAATCTGTCCTTACGCCAGCAAAAAGAAAATGCTATGATCGCCGATGCGGAAGATATTTTAAATTTTTTACATAAACGGAATGGTAAAATGCCTTACTGTGATACTACACCGATGGAAATCATTAAGGAAAAATTTGGTATCAGTAAAGCAGCTTTCAAACGTGCTTTGGGGCATTTAATGAAGGAAGGCCTGATCGTGCAGGAAGAAGGCTGGACTATGCTGACTGAAAAAGGACTGCAAAGCGAAAAATAAGTAAAGACTCTCGTTTGGGCGAGAGTCTTTTTTTTGTGCGTTATTTGTGGATGTTAAAAAACATTTCTTAAAGAACAAATATTGGAAATTGTTTAAGAGTAAGGTATAATGTAGACAATAAGAAGTTTGAAATAGAAAGAGGAACTATTATGGACTCTAGCGGCTTAAAAGAAGATATTTTTTACAGTTCCAGCTGGATGCAGGAAATATTGGAAATCAGTAATATTGGTTTATGGCTTTTGGAAATAAACAAAAATAATACTGACGTGCGTCTGTATGCCGATGATAAAATGTTAGAACTTTTAGGGCTGCAGAAGAGTTTATCGCTGGAAGATAATTATAAACATTTTGCGCAAGGCGTGCTTGCAGAAGATCTGGAAATAGTGCAGAAATATATTGAACAGATGCTGACGACCAAAAGGCTGGTAGAGGTTCAGTATCGCTGGAAGCATCCATGGTGGGGCACAATTTTTATTCGCTGCAGCGGCAAGTTATATAAAGAAGACGATAATGCTTATTATATTCGCGGTTATCATCAGAATGCCAGCGATGTTGAGGTCTTAAGACAGGCCAATATCGAAAAGAGCAGGCAGCTGATAGAAGTTGTACGTAAACGTGATTATTATGACGAGCTGTTTCAGTCCGTATTGTGCGGTATCGTTCAATACAGGCCACAGGCTGACGGAAGTATTGTTTTTCAAAATGCCAATATGGAAGCTATCAGGATTTTTGGTTATGAAAAAGAAGAATTCTGGAAGCGTAAATCCTGGCGGATAGAAGATCTGGCTGCGCCGGAAGACTGTGATAGAGTATATCAGAGCATGAACGCGATACTGCTGGGCAAGGGGAAACAGTCTTTTGAATATCGGGCGCTGAGGGCCGATGGTACTTATTGCTGGATCATTGGCAGCGGTGAATATATCAAAAATATTGACGGAGAACGTGTTATTCAAAGTGTTTTTCTGGATATTGACAACAGAAAGCAGATGGAGCTGCTTAATCAGGAATTGCTGGAGCAGGATAAGGGTACTCAGGAACTGCTGCGCCAGGTTCTGGAAGGAACAAAAATTTTCCATTTTTATTATTATCCGCAAAAACGTCTGGAAGTTATGCCGGTAAGAACCAGTAAATATTTTAACTGTAGTATGGAATACAGGAATATTCCGGAAAGCTTTGTGGAAGATTTTGTAAGCGGTGAAAGTAAGGCAGATTGCTATGCGATGTACGAAGCTATTCATAATGGGGCTAAAACTGCATCTTCCACATTCTGTGACAAGAACAAGCAGTGCTGGGTGCGGGTAACAATGACTGTTATGTCATGGGATGATCAGCAGCAGCCGACTTTTGTCATTGGTATCATTGAGGATATCAGCGAGCAAAAAGGAATGGAGCTTGAAAAAATCGAGCTGCAGTCTATTTATAATTTTACGATAGAACATGACTATGATGCTGTTTGCATCTGTGATTTAAACAGTGGTGATTATGTGATGCGTTTTGCCGGTTATTGCGCTCATTACGGCTTGCCGCTGCGTGGCAGCATTAATGAACAGCTGCCGGTATTTATAAAAGAGTTTGTTTGTGAAGAAGATTGTGAGCATTTAAAAAGCTGGAGTATTGATAGTTTGCTGAAGTGCCTGGAGCAGGAAGAGGCTGTTATGCTGTATTTCCGTTCATCCGCTAAAGACGGGTACAGATATAAAGAAGTTAAGCTTTCATATTTTGGTAAATTAAAAGAACGGCTGCTTTTGACGATGCGCGATATCCATGAACGCACGATGCAGGAGGAAGCAAATAAACAAATCATCAGTGACGCATATCAGCTGGCTTTACAGGCCAATCAGGCCAAAAGTGAATTCTTTTCAAAAATGTCGCATGATATCAGAACGCCGATGAATGCTATTATGGGGCTGGCGGCTTTAGCGGCACATTGCGACGACAAAGATCATGTAGATGATTATTTGAAAAAAATTGTCACTTCTGGCAAACATATGCTGGAGCTGTTGAATGAGGTTCTGGATATGTCGAAGATCGAAAGCGGCAAAACAGAATTGAACTCGGAAGCATTTTTATTAAAAGAAAAAGTTGAGGAAGCATTAGATATCATTAAACCTGCTGTTGAGGAGAAACGGCATCAGCTGATTTTGGAAACAGAGGCACTGAAAAATATAACTGTGCTGGGTGATGCGCTGAGACTGCAGCAGATATTACTTAATCTGTTGTCCAATGCCGTTAAATATACGCCTGATGAAGGTGTGGTAAAGCTGACGGTTACTGTTAAGCCGTTACCGCATGATCTGGCTGTTTTTGATTTTATTGTAGAAGATAACGGCATTGGGATGGAACAAAGTTTTATCGAGCGTATTTTTGAGCCGTTTATAAGAGCAGAAGATTCTCGGGTCAGTAAAATACAGGGAACTGGTCTGGGCATGACGATCAGTTTGAACCTGGCAAAACTGATGAACGGGTCGATCGATGTTGAGAGCTGTGTTGGTAAGGGCAGTAAGATCACTGCTTCTGTTTGTCTGAAGGTGCAGCGTCAGAACGGAGTTGCGGTCGAGTATGAACAACCTGCCGGTGATAACGAAAATGCTGCTGATATTGATTATAGCGGTAAACGGGTACTGGTAGTTGAGGATAATGCAATCAATCTGGAAATTGCTTTAGAGTTTTTGAAGCTGTTGGGCTTGACTTGTGAATCCGCTGGTGATGGTGCAGAAGCATTGGAAAAATTCTTGGCGGTGCCTGAAGGATATTATGATTTGATTTTTATGGATATCCAGATGCCAACTATGAATGGCTATGAAGCGGCAAGAGCAATCAGAGCTGCTTCTCGCAGTGATACGGTCCGGATTCCGATTATTGCCATTACTGCGAATGCTTTTTCGGAAGATGTGAAAATGGCGCTGGCCGCGGGGATGAATGCACACATAGCCAAGCCGTTTGAACTAAGGCTTTTGAAAAAAATAATACGTCAATGGCTGAAATAAGACGACTGGAAGAAGCTCCGTTTTGTAGGGGCTTCTTTTTTGTGTTATAATGCAGATATCTATTTCAGAAAAGAGCGGAGAGAAACCATGGATTATTTTGTCTTGACAGTTGCTTCGTTGATATTATTTGCTGCTACTTTTTTCAGTACTGTAACTGGTTTTGGCTTTGCGCTGATCGCAGCTCCTGTATTAACGATGGTCATGGGGCCGAAAGAGACAGTTGTATTTGTTATTATCGCCGGTGTTATTGTGCGTGTGATCATGATGTGGCGTACCTGGGGAGAATTTGAGTGGCCGACAGTTTTGATAACAGCTGCCGGCAGTCTGTTGGGGATTATTCCAGGAGCGTATCTGCTGAAAGTGGCTGATGCCAATCATTTAAAGATTTTATTAGGGATAGCGCTTTTGCTTGTAACGCTTTTGATGGAATTAAATTTTGTGCCTGAGGTCAAAAATAAAAAGCTGGGACGTGTTTCTGCTGGTTTTTTAAGCGGTTTTTTCAGTGCGACTACCAGTATCAGCGGGCCGCCGATCGCTTTATATTTTTTGAGTGAGAATATGGAGAAAAATTTGCTGCGCGCCAATATGATCTGGATCTTTGCTATCGGCAGTTTTTGTACTTTAGGCAGTTTTTTTGTTGCGGGTACATTTCAGGGTGGAAATTTGATTGCTTTGTCGCTGTATGTGTTGCCGGCAGTACTTTTAGGCTGGTGGCTGGGAGAAAAAATGTTTTTCCGTATCAATCAGCATTTATTTAAGCGCATTGCGCTGCTTGTAGTATTGATAGGCGGGATAATGACTTTGGGAAGTGGCATCAACGGTGTGCTCCATTGATTTTGTTGTAACATTGTTTACAATAGACAGTGCATAAAAATTAATTTTTTTGAATTTTATGCTTTTGCTTGACACCTTTTTGATACGGGTCTAAAATAACAACAATTAAGTTTTACACAAGAAATTTAAATTAGGTGGGTTGATCGTGGAATCTGTTTTGAGAACTAATTGGGTAAATGAATATGCTTTTGACTTTAGCCGGGGCTATTTTTATTTTAGCGCTGGTTATTTTACTTGCTCAAAACTGCATAATTCTATTACCGTAAACAGATGCCGATACCGTAGCTGAGATATGCTGCTGTAAATAAGAAGATGAATTTTTAATCAGGCTCTCTTACGAGGCCTGATTTTTTTTATTATCTTGTGTAAATAAAAATGAAATTAAGGAGTGGAGATAAATGATTATAGTAATGAAACCGGGGATTCCCGCAGAAGAGGAATTGAGAGTAAAAAGCTTGATGGAAGGTAAGGGTTTTCAGATCCATGAAAGCCGCGGTGCTAATTTTACTCTGTTCGGTGTAGTAGGCGATACAGCTGTCTTCGATATGAATCAGCTGAGAGTATATGACTGCATTGACAAGGTTATGCGTGTGCAGGAGCCTTATAAACGTGCTAACAGGATGTTTCACCCGGAAGACAGTATCGTAGATGTATGCGGGGTGAAGGTGGGAGGCAAACAGATCACGGTAATGGCAGGCCCTTGTTCAGTAGAGACGCGGGAACAGATTATCGGCGTGGCAGAGGATGTGAAGCAAATGGGCGCTGCGATCCTGCGTGGCGGCGCTTTTAAGCCGCGTACTTCTCCATACTCTTTCCAGGGACTGCAGGAAACCGGACTGGATTTATTAAAGGAGGCTAAAGCTGTTACCGGGCTGCCGATCATTACAGAAATTATGTCAGCAGATAAGATCGAACGTTTTGTAGAAGATGTGGATGTGATTCAGGTAGGCGCCCGCAATATGCAGAATTTCGAGCTTTTGAAGGAGCTGGGCAAGACAGATAAACCGATTTTGCTGAAACGCGGTTTGTCTGCGACGATAGAGGAGTGGCTGATGTCGGCTGAATACATTATGGCCGGCGGTAATGATAATGTTATTTTATGTGAGCGTGGTATCCGAACCTTTGAAAATTATACCCGCAACACTTTGGATCTGAGCGCGATACCGGCAGTAAAAAAACTCAGTCATTTGCCGGTGGTGGTTGACCCCAGCCACGCGGCTGGTATGTGGTGGATGGTAGAGCCGCTGGCTAAGGCAGCAGTAGCCGTAGGTGCTGACGGACTGATCATTGAAGTGCATAATGATCCTGAGCATGCGTTATGTGACGGAGCTCAATCCCTGAAACCTGAACGCTTCGGCAGGTTGATGCAGGATTTGAAGATCATAGCAGGAGCCGTTGGACGTGAGCTATAACAGGTTATAATTAAATTTAACCATATAAATTAAAAGGAGAGAACAAAAATGATTATTGTAATGAAACCAGGCGCACCGATGCAGGAATGTGAGAAGATTAAAAACGGACTGATCAATAACGGCTTCCAGATCAATGAGATCGTCGGCGTGAATATGACGATCCTGGGCGTTATCGGAGATACCAGTACTTTAGATATCAATCTGCTGCGTGTTAACGATTGGGTAGAAAAGGTCATGCGTGTGCAGGAGCCGTTCAAACGCGCAAACAGGATGTTCCATCCGGAAGACAGCGTAGTGGATGTCAACGGGATCAAGATCGGCGGCAAAAAAATCGTTGTTATGGCCGGTCCATGCTCGGTAGAGACCGAAGAGCAGATCATTTCCGTTGCTAAGTCGGTAAAGCTCGGCGGAGCCGCTATGCTGAGGGGCGGAGCTTTCAAGCCGCGTACTTCACCGTATTCTTTCCAGGGATTGAAAGAAAAGGGATTGGAGCTCTTAAAAATCGCTAAACAGGAAACTGGCCTGCCGATCGTTACCGAAATCATGTCAGCTGATAAAATCGAACGTTTCGTGGAAGATGTGGATGTTATTCAGGTAGGGGCCCGGAATATGCAGAATTTCGAGCTTTTGAAGGAGCTTGGCAAGACAAATAAACCAATTTTGCTGAAACGTGGTTTATCAGCGACGATAGAAGAATGGATCATGTCGGCTGAGTATATTATGGCCGGCGGTAATGATAATGTTATTTTGTGTGAACGCGGTATCCGTACCTTTGAAACTTATACCCGTAATACTTTGGATCTGAGCGCGATCCCGGCAGTAAAAAAACTAAGCCATTTACCGATCGTCATTGATCCGAGCCATGCTTCCGGCATGTGGTGGATGGTTGAACCGATGGCCAAAGCTGCTATCGCAGCCGGTGCAGACGGATTGATCATTGAGGTACATAACGATCCCGAGCATGCACTGTGTGACGGGGCACAATCACTGAAGCCGGAACGCTTTGCACACCTGATGGGTGAATTGAAGGGCATTGCGCAAATAATCGGCAGAGAGATGTAGGATATAGTATAATAATGTTAAAAACGGCTGTTTGCTTGATAAAAAACAAGAAGCCGTTCAAATTATCGTAGGATTGTAGAATGGAGAAAGTTTAACGAGGTGAACGTAGTGGAAAGTGGTTTTAGAAGCACGGATTGGCAGCAGCTTACTTTTGCTGTGGTAGGTATGGGACTTATCGGCGGTTCTTATGCCAAAGCGCTGAGGCGCCTGGGCGTAAAGAAGATCATCGGTGTCGATACTGACGGCAAGGTGCTGCGGCAGGCTCAGGAACAGGCTGTTATCGACGAAGCTCTTTGCGGGGCAGGTCCAGGACTGCAGGCGGCAGATGTAGTGATCTGTTCGGTTTATCCGGCATCTACGCTGGATTTTGTAAAAAGTGCGGTGCCTTTTTTGCAGAGTGATGTTTTGATAACCGATGCTACAGGCATTAAAGGCAGCTTGCCTGAGGACGTGCAGCGACTGCTTACCGGAAGGATGGAATTTATTGCGGGGCATCCGATGGCCGGCCGTCAAGGCAGCGGTTTGGGTATGTCCCAGGCCGAGATTTTTGACGGTGCCAATTATATCGTGGTGCCGGCAGCTTTTAACAGCAGTGGGGCGATCGAATGGCTGAGCAGCTTTGCAGGCGCGATTGGCTGCGGGCAGGTAGTGCAGGTTGATGCCGTTGAGCATGACCGCATTATCGCCTATACCAGTAATTTGCCTCATGCTTTAGCGGTAGCGCTGATCAACAGTGCTTCTTATAATGAAAATACGAAATATTTTATTGCCGGCAGTTTTCGCGATGGAACAAGGGTCGCAGATATCAATCCGTATTTATGGAGCGATTTGTTTTTGGCGAACCGGGAAAACGTTCTGCAGGAATTAGCTGCATTCAGCCAGCAGTTGGAACGCTGGCGCGAAGCGCTGACAGCTGCCGACGCGCAGGCCCTGCAGGAAATGATGCGGGAAGCTGCGGTTAAAAGAAAGGATTTGTACTGATGCGTACGATTACAGTAGCGTTAGGTGAGAAAACATATAATATTGAAATCGCAGCCGGGCTGCTGGATCAGATCGGGGCAAAGGCCAGAGTGCTTTCTCAGGCGGTAAAAGCGGCAATCATCAGCGACAGCAACGTAGATCCCTTATATGGCGAGAGGCTGGAACGCAGCCTGGCTGCCAGCGGGTTTGAGGTTACGAGGATAGTTTTTGCCGCCGGTGAGCAAAGTAAAAATTTAACTGTGCTGGGTCAGGTTTATGACGAACTGGCACGGGCAGGCTTGACGCGCAGTGATTTGATCCTGACTTTGGGCGGTGGTGTGCCGGGCGATTTAGGCGGATTTGCGGCAGCTACCTTTTTGCGCGGCATTGATTTTATTCAGGTACCGACCTCGCTTTTAGCGCAGATCGACAGCAGCGTAGGAGGCAAGGTGGCTATTGACCTGCCGTCAGGCAAAAATCTGGCAGGCAGCTTTTATCAGCCAAAAGCAGTATTTATAGATCCGGATTTATTGAAAACTTTACCGCTGCGGTTTTTGCATGATGGTTTGGCTGAGGCGATCAAATACGGCTGTATTCGCGATGCCGGTCTGTTTGCTCAGATCGCTGCTGTTAAAAGTGATCAGGAGCTGCTGGAGCAAGCGGACAGTATTATTGAGACCTGCTGTAATATCAAGGCGCGGATCGTTGAAAAAGACGAATTTGACACAGGAGAACGTATGCTGTTGAATTTTGGGCATACTATCGGACATGCTATTGAAAAATGCTGCGGTTTTACTACTTATACTCACGGTGAAGGCGTTGGCATCGGTATGGTACAAATGACGCGTCAAACGGAGAAGCTGGGACTTACGGCAGCAGGTACTGCAGAGGAGTTGAGCCGCGTACTGAAAAAGTTTGCTTTGCCGGTAACTGCAGTATTTGATGCTCAGGAAATTTTACAGGCAATGGCTTTGGATAAAAAAAAGAGCGGTAAAAAAATTAACCTGGTAATTATTGAAAAAATAGGCGTCGGACGCCTGCATAAAATAGACTGGCAGGATATACCTGCCTATATTGGATAGGAGAGCGCATGACGACATTGAAGATTACACCGGCAAAGCTCAACGGCAGTGTTTGCGTGCCGTCATCTAAAAGCATGGGGCACAGGGAAATTATCTGTGCCGGACTGTCGGCGGGAACCAGTATTGTTGATAATATCAGTATGTCTGACGATATGGAAGCTACTCTACGCTGTCTGACTGCATTGGGGATCGGTTTTCAAAAAGTTCCTTCAGAAAGATCAGGACGCACAGCTTTGGCTATTAATGGCAGTGGTAATGTACGAGTTTCGCAAAGTACTGTCGATTGCGGAGAATCAGGTTCGACATTGAGGTTTATGATCCCTCTGGGGGCATTGTGCGGTGAGCCGCTGACATTTACTGGTCACGGAAAGCTGGTAACGCGTCCGCTGCAGGCTTATTATGATATTTTTGACAGGCAGGGGCTGTCTTATACAACTGCCTCTAACGGGTATTTGCCTTTGACGGTGAACGGTGTGCTGAAAAGCGGCGATTACGAGCTTCCCGGTAATGTCAGCTCGCAGTTTATCAGCGGTCTGCTGTTTGCTTTGCCGCTGCTTGCAGGCGATTCTGTTTTGAAAATTACTTCTGCACTGGAGTCGCAGAGCTATGTGGATCTGACCTTGTCGTGTCTGGCAAAATACGGAATCGTTATCGAACACGAAAATTATTATAAATATCATATCGGCGGCGGTCAGAAGTATCGCTGCGGCAGGAACATGGTGGAAGGTGACTGGTCTCAGGCGGCGTTCTGGCTTGTAGCCGGCACGCTGGGCAGGCAGATTACCTGTACTGGACTAAACAGGGACTCGTTGCAGGGGGATATGGTCGTTGCGGATATTATCAACCGGATGGGAGGAAAAATAACCTGTGATGCCGAAGGTAATCATACGGCCTCGAGTGCGTCGACTAATGGTGTAGTTATCGATGCGGCAGACTGTCCTGATATCATTCCTGTCTTAACGGTACTGGCAGCGGTCAGTGAAGGTACAACTGAAATCATCAATGCAGGACGGCTGCGTATTAAAGAGTGTGACCGTCTGGCAGCGATGACCAGTGAATTGAATAAACTGGGAGCTGCAGTTACAGAACTGTCTGACGGGCTGATTATCAAGGGGCGGACGGAAGGTCTGCAGGGCGGCTGCGTTGATTCCTGGAACGATCACCGCATCGCGATGAGTTTAGCGGTAGCGAGTCTGGTTTGCAAAAAGGCGGTTATTATTAGTGGCAGCGAATGTGTTCAAAAATCATATCCTGAATTTTGGCAGGATTTTACAGCCTTAGGCGGAATGATCAAAACTGTGGGAACGGGTGAAAGTATATGAGCGGTGTTTATGGCAGAAAAATAAAAATGACGATTTTCGGCGAATCCCATGGTGCTTCTATTGGTCTTGTGATTGACGGGTTACCACCGGGGCTGGGAATTGATATTGATTTTATTAAACGCGAGATGGAAAGGCGGGCTCCGGGCCGCAATCTGCTTTCGACCCAGCGTCAGGAAAAAGACGCTTTTTTGATCCAGAGTGGTGTTTTTGAAGGGCGGACGACGGGGACACCTTTGTGTGCGCTGATCCCTAACAGCGATAGTCATTCTAAGGATTACAGTATTCTAAAAGATAATATGAGACCGGGGCATGCTGATTATTCCGGTAAAATCAAATATAAAGGCTTCAATGATTACCGTGGCGGCGGGCATTTTTCCGGACGACTGACTGCGCCGCTGGTTTTTATGGGAGCTGTTGCCAAGCAGGTTCTGGCTCGGTATGGCATTGTTATAGGGGCACATATCAATAATGTGGGTGAGATTTTTGACAGGAAGTTTGACCCATTGGGAGAAGAGGCTGAATTATTGATGAGTCTGCGGCAGAAGGAATTTGCCGTATTGGACGATGTACGTGGGGCAGAGATGCAGGCGCTGATTTTGGAAGCGCGTGAGCGTCAGGATTCTATTGGCGGCAGTATTGAGTGCATGGCGCTTAATTTGCCGGCTGGTTTGGGCGAACCATTTTTTGATTCACTGGAAAGCCGTCTGGCACATGTGCTGTTTTCTATTCCGGCGGTAAAGGGGCTGGAGTTTGGTATGGGCTTCGGTTTCTGCCGCAGCACCGGTTCACAGGCTAATGATCCGCTGTATTATGATGGAGATTCTGTGCGAACTGAAACTAATAATAACGGCGGTATTTTGGGTGGGATTACCAATGGCATGCCTGTTGTATTCAAGGTAGGGTTCAAACCAACGCCTTCTATTTCCCTGCCGCAGAAAACGATAAATGTGGCTGAGCATACGAATACGGTATTGGAAATTAAAGGTCGTCATGATCCCTGTATCGTGCAGCGGGCAGTACCTGTCGTGGAAGGTGTTACGGCCTGGACTGTTTTAGATATGCTGTTGACTGCGGATATTGACGGTGAGGTGTGAGCATGGAAAAATTGGATTTAGAGGCGATCCGCCGCCGTATCGACAAGATCGACGCCCAGCTGGTTGCGGCGTTGGAAGAACGGATGGAGGCAGTGCTGGAAGTTGCGGCCTATAAAAAACAGCAGGGGCTGCCGGTGCTTGATGCGGCTCGGGAAGCTCAGGTGCTCTCAAAGGCCTGTATGCGTTTACAGCATAAAGAGTATGCACCGGCTGTTACAGCGATGATGACGACCATCATGGAGCAGAGCAAGGCTTTGGAGCATGTACTGCTGGCAGAGCCGCGAGTTCTGCCGCAGGAGGAGGTCATGGAGGTTGGCTGTTTTGGAATGCCGGGGTCTTACAGTCATCAGGCTTTGGAGAGATATTTTGCAGGACAGCATATAAACAGACATCATTATGCTTTGTTTGAGGATGTAGTGCAGGCGGTCAAAAACGGTGAGATCAAATACGGTGTTTTGCCGATCGAAAATTCTTCGACCGGAGGTATTACCGAAGTTTATGATCTGCTGCGGCATCACGATTGTTCTATTGTTGGTGAGCAGTGCGTGAAAATAGAGCACAATCTCTTGGGCGTTCAAGGTGCTAAGCTCGAAGATGTTACTACTGTTTATTCACATCCGCAGGGCTTTGCACAAAGTAAAGAGTTTTTTCATCAGTATCCGCAGATGGAGTTAGTGCCTTATTTCAGCACATCTAAAAGTGCAGAAACAGTGAGGGAAAAGCAGGATAAGCATTTGGCGGCGGTGGCTGGTAAGCAGGCTGCGGAAATGTATGGGCTGCAGATTCTTGCCGCCAATATCAACTATAATTCCAATAATTATACCCGGTTTATCGTCATTTCTAACGAAGCGGAACAGGCGCCTAATGCTAATAAAATTACCGTAGTAGTGGCAGTAAAACATGAACCGGGGTCATTATACAGGACTTTAGGACATTTTTATCACAGCGGTTTAAATATGATGAATTTGGAATCCCGGCCGATCGAAGGTAAATCATGGGAATATTTCTTCCACATCGACCTGGTAGGCAACCTGCGTGAAGAAAGAGTACGTCAGGCATTAGAACAGCTTTCCGACAGCTGCGCATATTGTAAGATATTAGGCAATTATCCTGCCGATGGTAGATAGGAGGTTTGTGTTATGGTTCATTTTGGCTTGATTGGAGCGCGTTTGGGACACAGTTTATCACCGCAGATACATCAGCTGATCTTTAAAGAATTGGGTGTCGAAGGAACATATGATCTGCTGGAGATACCTCCTGAAGAATTATATGCGAGCGTGCATGAACTGCGTGGTAAATACTGCGGAGTCAATGTAACCATTCCGCACAAGATCAATGTAATGGCTGCTTTGACTACTTTAAGTATGGAAGCGCAGGCTATTGGAGCCGTTAATACGATCCATTTTCATAACGGTGCAATTCGCGGCTATAATACCGATTATGCAGGTTTTGGGCGTTTGCTGGAAAATAACGGCATCGAAGTACAGGGCAAAAGCGCGGCTGTTTTAGGTACGGGCGGCGCTTCAAGAGCTGTACTTCAATATTTGATCGATCACGGTGTTTCTAAGATATTTTTAGTTTCCCGTAATACTCAAAGTATAGCTCCGTATATGAAAACCTTGTGCAGCAATGTACCGACGCAATTCGTCAATTACGTACATTTAGAGCGTTATACCGGTGATTTACTGATCAATTGCACTCCTGTTGGGATGTATCCCAAGACCGATGTATCGCCGGTAGGTCTGGAAACTGTCGAGCATTTTGAAACAGCGGTCGATCTGATTTATAATCCCGCTAAAACTTTGTTTTTGCAGCAGGCAGAGCAGCTGGGCAAAAAGGCTGTGAACGGGATGCTTATGCTGGTAGCTCAGGCTGTAGCAGCAGAGGAGATCTGGCTGCAAAGAGAAATTTCAAACGATGTCATTTTAAAAGTTGCCGCTGAGATGGAAAAACAGCTATGAAAAATATCGTCTTGATCGGAATGCCGGGCTGCGGGAAATCAACTTTGGGCAGATTGTTGGCGCAGCATCTGAAGCGTCCTTTTTATGATGCTGATAATGTGCTTGAAAAGCTGGAAGGCAAGACTATCAAGGAGCTGTTCGCAGTCAGCGAAGCGTGCTTCCGCGATGCTGAAACCAGGGCAGTCAGGCATCTGTCAGAATTGGAAGGGTGTGTGATCGCTGCCGGCGGCGGTGTAGTCAAACGCTCAGAGAATATCGAGGTATTAAAAAACGGCGGCATTATCGTTTTTATAGACAGGCTGCCAGAAAAAATTGTACAGGACATAGATACAGAAAGCCGCCCTTTATTAGCAGCAGGGCGGCAGAAAGTTTTTGAATTGTATGCGGAACGAATCGAACTATACCGCAGGTATCACGATCATATCATCGATAATAACGGTGAGCGGGAAGCAGCGTTACAGGCATTACTGGAGTTGGCAAGGAGAGAAAGCTGATGAAAAAAATTTTGGTGTTGAATGGTCCGAATATCAATATGCTGGGCGTACGTGAAAAAAATATTTATGGTCAACAGGATTATGCAGCCTTGTGTGAATATATCGGGCAGGAAGCTGCGGCATTAAATGTGGAAGTAGAAGTAAGGCAAAGTAATTTTGAAGGTGAATTAGTCACGCTGATCCAGCAGGCTTATGGAAAATTTGACGGTATCGTTATCAATCCTGCGGCATTGACGCATTACAGTGTAGCTTTGCTGGATGCTATAAAAGCAGTGGCTTTGCCGACGATAGAAGTGCATTTGAGCAATATCCATGCCAGGGAAGAATTTCGGCATAGATCAGTAACGGCTGCTGCCTGCCTGGGGCAGATATGCGGGTTGGGTTTCCAGGGTTATGCTTTAGCGCTCAGAGCGCTGGCGGAAAAGGGTTAAGCTTATAAAAACTGAAAAAGAAGTAAAAGATGTAAAGCACAACTGGGTTGTGCTTTAATTTTTGTTAATTTCAATATACTCTAGTATATAAACATCAAAAATAAACAATAAATAGGGTTCAAGAACTTTACAAAATTAAATTTTATGTTATATAATTTATGCATAGCAAATTTTGCATACCTGATAGTGAAATTTATATGCTAATATGAATATTAGGAAAATATATGGGGAGGCTTATTCATGATGATTGATTACTGTTCCATCGGCAAAAGAATCAAATTGACGAGGATCAAGCAAGGTGTTCTGCAGAAAGATCTGGCAGAGAAGATCGGTATTTCCAAACCGCATATGAGCAATATTGAAACTGCTCATACTAAAATTGGACTGGAGACACTGGTTGCCATAGCTAATGCCTTGAACACTTCTGTTGATGAATTTTTGAGTGATACTGTCAGCAACAGTCAGGTTATTTTTAATGATGAGTTGAAAACAGTGCTTGAAAGAGCCGATATGGAAGAATTAAAGGTTATTTGCAAACTGGCACGTGTTATTTTGAAAAAGGATTAAAGCTGTTGCAATAATAAAGCAGACTGCGAGCTGTAGCTCGCAGTCTGCTTTATTTTATTTATTCGGGTTTGATTTTAAAAACAGCCGCATAGATGACCGGCAATACGATCAAGGTCAGCAATGTAGCAGCGGACAGCCCACAGGCAATGGCTACGGCCATCGAATTCCAGAAGGGGCTGGTAAACATCGGTATCAGTCCCAGGATCGTTGTAAGTGCAGCCAGCATAATAGGGCGGAAACGTACGATAGCTGATTCCAGTACGGATTCCCAGGGAGATTTGCCGGCCTGCAAATGCAGGTCTATCTGATCTATCAGCACGACGGAATTACGAATGATGATACCAGTCAGGGCCAGGATACCAAGTTCGGCCATAAAACCAAGCGGTGCGTTGAAAATTATCAATCCCAGCATAACGCCTGTTACGCCAAGCGGTGCTGTACAAAGAATGATAAACAGCTTGCGGATATCTTTCAGCTGCAGCATCAGGAGTATCATCATGAGCAGCAGCATTACAGGTACAGGTTCTAACAGATAACCTAAAGTTTTAGCGCTGTCTTCCAAACTGCCTCCGATTTCGATTGTAACGCCATTCGGAAGATTTTGCCTCAGTTCTACAAGGTCATCGTAAACCTGCTGCGTGATATCGTTGCCGGTAACGCCTTCGCCGATACCGCCGCAGACTGTGATTGTCGGCAGCAGGTTACGGCGCCAGATCATACCGTTTTCTGATTCGTAACTGAGACGGGCTACCTGTGACAACGGCACCGCACCTGCAGATGTGGGGATAGTTAAGGTCTCAAGCTCGGTGACGGTAGATCGGTCAACAGGCTGCAGACGGAAAACCATGTCAATAGCCTGGTCTCCTTCCAGATATTGAGCTACGGTATAACCGGAAATTTCGGCCTGCAAAGCAGTGGCGACTTCTTTACGGCTCAATCCCATCTGCCGCAGTTTATCGTTGTCGATGGTAAGTTTAGCAGCTCCGTTTTGCTCCATCCAATCGAAACGCGTCATGGTCACGGCTGGATTCTGAGCCATAACTGTGCGTACTTTTTGGGCATATTCTTTAACAATATTGTCATCCGGACCAGTTACGCGCAGCATCACAGGATAAGCTGCCGGCGGACCCAGCGGGATAGAACGTGAATAACTGACGACATTGGGAAGATTAGCTGCTACAAGCTCGCGTATTTGCGGTTCTAAACGTTTACGGGCATCAATATCTTTAGCAACTACTACCAGCTGTGCATAATTGTTGCGCGGTTGGACAGGGTCCATTACGAGGACGAAACGCGGAGCACTTTTTCCAACATAAGAACCGATGCTTTCAACATCAGGATTATCCTTCAGCATATTGGTCAGTTTCAGGGCGGCTTCATCCGTGGCTTTGATACTGCTGCCTTCAGGTAAATTGAGCTCTACCAGAAGTTCAGGACGCACAGAAGCAGGAAAAAATTCCTGCTTGATCAGCGGGACTAATAACAGGGAACCGATAAAGATACTGACCGTGCTCAGAATAACTATTTTCTGGTGCAGCATCGACCAGGAAAGGACGCTGCGAAACTTTTTATAAAAAGCAGTATTGTAAACATCGTTTTCGTTAATGAGCTGTTTAGGCTTGATCCAGGCGTGTCCCAAAACAGGCGCTACGGTTGCTGAAATGACCCAGGAAAGCAGCAGTGCTGTTGAGATAACAGGAAAAAGTGAAGAAGCAAATTCGGCGGCACTGGATTTGGCGAAAAATATCGGCATAAAGCCGGTGCAGGTAATCAGTGTACCTGTCAGCAGCGGCATGGCACAGGTTTCAAAGGCATAGCTGGCCGCTTTAGTGCGTTCCCAGCCTTCTGACATTTTGACTTCCATCAGCTCGACGACAACGATCGCATCGTCTACCAGCATGCCCAGAGAAATGATCAGCGCTCCCAGAGATACTTTGTGCAGATCGATGTTCATGGCATACATGCCGATAAAAGTTCCTAAAAGTACCAGCGGTATGCAGACCGAAATGACATAGCCGCAGCGCCGTCCCAGACTGAGCAGACTGACTGCCAGCACGATAAGGATGGCTTCAAGCAGGCTGTCGGTAAATTCACCGATGGCGTTTTTTACTACCTGCGGCTGGTTGGCGACTTGTCCCAGTTCGAAGCCGAGCGGCAGTTCCTGTTGGATTTGCCGAACAGCCTGATCAAGATTTGCACCCAATTTGATATTATTACCGCCGTCTTCCATAGAAATGGCGATACCTACGGCTGGCTGACCATTAAAGTACATTTTCGGTTCAGCCGGTTCAGCATAGCCGCGTTTGATTTCGGCAATATCACCCAGACGAAAGGTACGGTCATTAGCCTGGATCGGAATATTGCTGATATTGGCCAGTGTATCAGGGGAACCGGTCAGACGCAGATAGGTATTAGTGCTGTCACTTTCAGCCATGCCGGACGGAGTGACAGCTGTTTCTGCCTGGATCGTAGAAGCCAGTGTATCAATCGGTATGCCCAGCTGTGCCAGCTTGGCATTAGACATCTGGATATAGATTTTTTCAGGCTGTACTCCTACCAGTTCTACTTTTTTGACATCAGGTATCTGAAAAAATTTATCTTTGATATTTTCGGCGACTACGCGCATTTCCTCATAGGAGAAGCTGTCAGAGGTGACTGCGTAGATATTTCCATAGACGTCGTCAAAACGGTCGTTGAAAAACGGTCCTAAAGCACCATCGGGCAAGTCACCTTTGCCATCATTGACAATATTACGCAATTCCAGCCAGCGCTGTTTGATTTCTTTGACCGGTACTGTATCCTGCAGATAAACATTGATAACAGCAGTTCCGGGACGTGAATAGCTGGTTATCCTGTCAATATTAGGTACTGTCTGCAATTGTTTTTCGATCTTGTCTGTCAGGTGTTCTTCTACCTCTTTAGCGGTTGCTCCCGGCCAGGCTGCCGAAACTACCATTTGCTTGATAGTAAAACTGGGGTCTTCGCTGCGGCCTAAGGAATTATAAGAATAGATGCCCATGACCAGACAGAGAAACATAAAAAAGTAAATTATTTGCTTATGTTTGATCGACCAGGCGGCCCAGTTGTTTTTCATTGGCTGACACCAGCTTCCAGACGGACGTTTTGGTCTTCTGCCAGTTTGTTGACGCCGCCGACAACGACGATATCTCCCTGCTGCAGACCGTCAGAGATCCTGACGTTATTGCCTTCATAACCGCCGATAGAAACTTCATGGGTATGTACTTTATTATTGGTAACGAGCCAGACCTGAGGGTTTCCTCCTGTTTGATAAATGGCGGTGGCTGGCAGCAAAATACTGCTGTCAGTACCGTTTTGCAGGTGTACTTTGGCAGTCATCCCCAGTTTGACTGCTGCAGGCATTTGCGGTATGGCTACACGAACTTTGTAGGTGCGGGTAACGCTGTCAGCCATTGGTGCTATTTCGCGGATATAACCATCTGCCGAAACGTTTTCTAAAGCCCAGAAATTGATCTTGGCTGACTGTTGAGGATAGATTTTATCCAAATGGTTTTCAGGGACATAGATCTGGATTTCCTGTTCGCCGCTTTGGACAACTGTCACAACAGGAGTTCCGGCAGCTACTACTTGACCCACTTCGCCGCTTACATTGGCTACTACGCCGTCATGGTCTGCAATAAGCTGCGTATAGGATAATTGGTTACTGTTGGTGATCAGTTGGGCCTGGGCTTGACGCAGGCTGGAAGCGGCCGCTTCCATCTGCGTATTATATTGCTCCATCATGGCTTTGCTGACACCACCGCTGTTGTATAAGGCCGTGTAACGGGATGCATTGTCGCGGGCCAGCTTATAATTGGCTTCGGCGGCTGTTACAGCTGCCTGGCTGGCTTCAAAACTCTGCTCGATGTCTTTGGGGTCGATTTGCATCAGGATATCGCCGGTTTTTACTGTATCGCCTAAATTGACGCTGCGGCTGATGATTTTACCGGCAACCTGAAAGGCCAGATCGCTTTCATAACGACCGCGTACCTCGCCGGGATAGGAAGATGTATTATCGACAGTTTCTTTACCGACGGTTACAGTACGGACATAAGGAACTTCTTTTACGATATCGGGCTTGGCTAAAACATTGCTGATTATATGGTACAGCAGCAATATAGCCACTGTTGCTGCCAAAATATACAAATGACGTTTTGTAAATGGAAGCTTGCTGAAAATTTCTTTGATCGACATGTCGGTGCCCTCCTGAACTAATTGGTAATGGAAGACAAATAAGTGTTTAAAGCTTCTTCCAAATAAGTGCTTTCAGTACCATTTTCAAAATGTCCCAGATCACGGATCTGATCATGTGTGAGAAAAAAGAAAACGATGATGCTTTCCAAAGTAAAAGCTACATGTGTAGGCTGCATATTATTACGGATACTGCCGTCAGCTATGGCTTCTGTAACCAGCTCGGACATAAATTTATGGATTTTGTATAAGCGGTTTTTAATAAAGCTGTCACACATAAAAGTGGGGGTCAAAAGCTCGCGGTAAATGAGATGGATACGGTGAGGATGCAGCTTCTGTACCTCGGAAATTGCAGTGATATATTCGCGCAGCTTAGCCAGAGGAGCTATGTCCTTACTGCTGACTCGGGCGATCAGATTTAAAAATAAATTTGACTGTTCGTTGAGAACTTCCTGATAAAGATTTTTTTTGCCGCCGAAATAGTAAGAGATCAAAGCGCTGTTGACCCCGGATTTTTTTGCGATTTCTTTGATGGAAACGCCATTAAAGTGATTAGCTGCAAATAAATCGGTTGCTGCTAAAAGAATTTTTTCTGCTGAAGAGGCAGATGCTTCAACTGGATTCATATAGAACACTCCTTTGAATATTAATTAAACAATTAATTATTAATAATTATATCACCAACTGGATCGTAACGTAAATATGTAAAAATAAGAAAAGACAGTGTAGAATACTTGCTAATCTGCTATAATAAATTAATAAATATCAAGGAAAGAGAGTTTGGCTATGACAGTGGAAACGATACTATTATTGCTGCTGGTTTTAATGCAGGCGGTGATTTTCATAATGCTGTGGCGGCTTCTGCAGACACGGCGGCAGCAGGGACAAGAACTGGGAGCTGAGGTGAACAGTCAGCTGGAAAGCCTGGAACGACGTTTTTATGAGAATGTACGCGATCTGCGCAGCGAACAAAACACTCTGGCCCGTGCGGCCAGAATGGAAAGTCAGGCAGCTTCTGACCGTTTGGGAGAGCAGCTGGATAAAAAACTGGAAAAGCTGACGGAAAGCACTGCGGCTAATTTGGAACAGATCCGCCTGACTGTTGATGAAAAACTGCAGTCGACTTTGGAAAGGCGGTTGGGAGAATCCTTTCAGCAGGTCAGCCTGCGGTTGGAGCAGGTTCATCGAGGGTTAGGTGAAATGCAGACCCTGGCCGGCGGTGTCGGCGATTTGAAACGCATCCTTTCTAATGTAAAGAACCGTGGTATCTGGGGCGAAATGCAGCTGGGAGTTTTGCTGCGTGATTTGCTGGCACCGGAGCAATTTGCTGAAAATGTTGCTGTGAAGCAGGGCACTGCGGAAAGGGTTGAATTTGCGCTGAAGCTGCCGGGCAGCAAGGATGAAACGGTATGGCTGCCGATTGATGCTAAATTTCCGCAGGAGGATTTTCAGCGCCTGCTGGAGGCGCGCGAGCAGGCTGATACAGCTGCTGCCGATATTGCGCTCAAGCAGCTTGAACGGCGGCTGAAAAGTGAAGCCAGGGATATCCAGAATAAATATTTGTGTCCGCCGCAGACGACTGATTTTGCGATCATGTATTTGCCGATCGAGGGGCTGTTTGCCGAAGCGGTAAATTTGCCGGGACTGCTGGATGAGCTGCAGAGAACGTACCGCGTTTGCGTGGCAGGGCCGACTACCTTGGCAGCGCTGCTCAACAGTCTGCAAATGGGTTTTAAAACTTTGGCTATCGAAAAACGTACTGGTGAAGTCTGGCGAACGATCGCTGCCGTTAAGCAGGATTTTGTGACTTTCAGCTTATTGCTCGATAAAACAAAAAAGAAACTGCAGGAAGCCAGCGGGCATATCGACGCTGCAGCCAGACGCAGCCGTGTAATCAATAAACGTCTTGACGGCAGGAAAGACGAAGAAGATACTTTGGAGTGGCAGGAGGAGGTTTTGCATGAACGAGAATAATAACGAACAGGAACAGCCGCTTTATAAGGAGCAGCCCTGGTGGGTGCAGATTTTTGTGGCATTGTACGCTATGTTCTGGCTGACGATGATCTTTGCTGCAGGGCTGAACAGCCTGTACATTGGCAAAATAGATATTGACAGTGTCAGCATGGCTGTTGCTTTGACAGTTGGTATTTATCCTTTGATAAAAATGTTGGAAAAACTGTAAGATGTATTACACAAAAACATTTTTGTGCTGCTTGACAAGCCAAAAGTGTCGGACTATAATTGATACAAGCTTGAAAATTACATAGTTCATTTATCCGACGATGGAGAAAAGTAAGTTGGCAGGCGGCAAAGAGAAGCGGCGGTCAGTGCAAGCCGTAACGTCTAAAAACTGAATTCCGCTCCGGAGGAGACAGGGGTAGCAACCTGTCCGGGTCCGACCGATATATCGGCAATGAGGCCGCGCTGTGCGGCGAAAAAAGGTGGCACCACGTGAGTAGAACTCTCGTCCTTGATTGTAATTGATCAAGCCGGGAGTTTTTTATTTTACAGGTGAATGGAGCGATGGACAATGAAAATTATTGTAACTGAAAAAATTTCCGACAAGGGTGTGGCTTTGCTGCAGGCAGTGCCGGATTTTGATGTAGACGTGCGTTTTGATATCGAAAGGGAAGAACTGCTGAAGATCATTCCTGAATATGATGCGATCGTAGTTCGCAGCGTTACTAAGATCAATGAAGAATTTTATAAGCACGCCACTAATTTAAAGGTGGTTGGCCGCGCCGGCAACGGTGTTGATAATATTGAGATGGAAGGGGCGACTAAACGCGGTATTATCGTTGTCAATACCCCGGAATCTAATATCGTATCGGCTGCCGAGCATACTATCGGTCTGCTGCTGAGTTCTGCCCGTAATGTCGTCAAAGCTCATAAAATGATCGAATCCAGGGTCTGGGACCGTACCGGTTTAAAAGGCAGCGAGCTGCTTGGTAAAACTCTGGGCATCATCGGCCTTGGCCGTATCGGCGGTTTGGTGGCTACCAGACTGCAGGCTTTCGGGATGAAGATCGTAGCTTATGATCCGTATATTGCCGATGCACGTTTCCGTAAATACAGCGCCGAAAAATGTGAAACACTGGATGAATTGCTGGAACAAGCTGATTTTATCAGTATCCATACGCCTAAAACGGAAGAAACTTTTGATATGATCACAGCCAAAGAATTTGCAAAATGCAAACGTGGCGTGCGTGTAGTAAACTGCGCCCGCGGTGGCCTGATCAATGAAAATGACCTGGCGGCAGCTATCAAGGAAGGCATCGTTGCCAGCGCCGGTATCGACGTACTGGTAGACGAACCGAAACCGATCTCGCCGCTGATCGATCTGCCGGAATGTGTCTTAACGCCTCATCTTGGTGCTGATACAACAGAAGCGCAGGATAATGTGGGTATTGCCATTGCAGAAGAGGTCATTGCAGCTTTGCATGGAGAAATGGTGCCGAATGCAGTCAATCTGCCGACTTTGCAGCCGACAGAGCTGAAAGAAATGCAGGGTTACCTGACCTTGGGCGAATATCTGGGCAAGCTTTATTATCAGCTGGAAAAAGCAGCTGTCGAAAAGGTAGAGATCATCTATACCGGCGAGGTTGCAGAAATGGAAACAGGTATGCTGACGCGTGCTGTTTTAAAAGGCGTTTTTGAACCCATCCTCAAGGAACGCGTTAATTATGTCAATGCCGCGCTGACTGCAGAAAGCCGCGGAGTCGACGTTATAGAGAGCAAACATGCAGGCAAACATAATCTTTTAGAGGTCAAGATCCATTCTAAAGGTAATATCTTTACCGTAGCCGGTACTGTCTTTGGTGAAAAAGAGATCCGCGTCATCGAAATCGACGGTTACCAGTTCGACCTTACTCCGGCTCCGTTCATGCTGGTGGCACGCAACCAGGATAAACCCGGTATGATCGGGCAGATCGGCACGCTTTTAGGTGCGAGCAAGGTCAATATCGCGACCATGCAGGTCAGCCGTAATCTTAAAGACGGTAACGCCATGATGTTTATGACCGTGGACAGTGAAGTAGGTAAAGAAACACTGAAACTGCTGCAGGGGCTCGACGGTATCCTGCAGGTCAATCTTGTAAAACTGTGATTACGAGCTTCAACAGAGAAATTGGTATCGTCGTTTTGATGGGTTATGTCGCTTTTAAGGACTTGAACGAGGATATCAACCTTCTTGCATATATCGTGATGGGACTTGCTGTTTGCCATATGTTCATCAAATATAAACGTCGTAACGATTAAAAAAACACCCGTTACTCATTGAGTAACGGGTGTTTTAGTATCTATATCCGATAAATTATTCGGCAAAAATCACTTTGCCGTCTTTAAAGGCCTGGACACGGGCCAGTGATTCTACACGGAAGCCGGCGTCGATAAGGCGCTGACGCCCCGGCTGGAATGATTTTTCGATAACTATGCCGATACCTACTACTTCGCTGCCGGCCTGCTGGACGATGTTAGCCAGACCAAGGGCCGCTTCGCCGTTAGCCAGAAAATCATCGATGATGAGGATTTTTTCGCCGGCCGGTAAAAATTTTTTGAGCACGGTCACATCACTGGTGACTTTTTTGGTGAAGGAGTATACTTTGGTGCTGTAAGCCTCGCTGCTCATAAGAGCCGATTTCTGTTTGCGTGCGAATACTACCGGTACATGCATACACAGACCGGCAGGCAGGGCGCAGGCGATCCCTGAGGACTCGATCGTAAAGATTTTAGTAATGCCGCAGCCTGAAAAACGGCGGTGGAATTCTTTGCCGATCTCCATCATCAATTCAGGGTCGATCTGGTGATTTAAAAAAGAATCGACTTTTAAAATAGCGTCGTTTAAGACCAAGCCTTCGGACATGATTTTTTCTTTGAGCAGTTTCATGGACAAGCACCTCGAACTTTTTACTTTCTTATAATATTATAGAATATGATATTATTGACATTTAGTCCAGTGTTTTTGTAAAAGAAAAACAAAATTCAGAAAAATCACAAAAGAATGATACAAAAAAATCTTGACAAGCATAGAAAATGCTGGCATAATGTAAAACATAGCACGAACAAATTAGCTTTTGTTTGTACAACTTGATAATAAAGGCATTGAATGGGAACAAAGTTGCTGATGTTACCGATTTTAGAGAGACGGCGGTTGGTGAAAGCCGTAGCGGTACAGCGATAAGACTCACCCGGGAGCCGCGTTTCTGAACCAGCAGTAGGAAACGACGCCGGCGCAGCGTTAGGCGTTTAGAGCGAAGGCTCTGAGACAATGAGGTCAAATTAGGGTGGTACCGCGGTGAAAGTCGCCCCTATCTGCTAAGCAGGTGGGGGCGTTTTTTTATACCAATTTTCCATGGGAGGTGGCAAAATGGAGCAGATCCTATCTATCGTAGTGCGTAACCAGCCCGGTGTTCTGATGCGGGTCGCGGGCATGTTCTCGCGGCGCGGCTTTAATATCGACAGTCTGGCAGTCGGCATTACGCAGAATCCTGAATTTTCGCGGATGACTGTTACCATGCAGGCTGACGATGCAACTATCAAGCAGGTCTGCAAACAGTTGGCCAAGCTGGTCGAGGTAGAGGCTGTGAAAGTCCTGCCGCCTAAGGCAAGTGCCAAACGCAGTATGGTCATGGTCAAGGTGCACGCCGGTGACAAACGGCTCGAGCTGCTGCGGCTGGCAGATGTTTTCAGGGCCCACGCTGTCGATGTGACCGGGGAATCGCTTATCTTTCTGGCTACAGGCATCGATGATAAGCTGAATGCTTTTGTCGACGTGATGCGTCCCTACGGTATCCTGGAAATGGTACAGACCGGCCTTGTGGCGCTGGAACGGGGCGATGCGGCTATGGATGTCAGCAAATCGCGTTATTCCTGGCCTGAAAGCAGTTGTAAACCTTCAGCTATTTAGTAATATGTCAGTTCTCAAAATTAAATAAATCTGGTAAACAAAAAGGAGATGTAGACACAATGGTAAAAATGTATTATGACAAAGACGCAAACTGGGAAATGCTTAATGGTAAAACTATTGCCATTATCGGCTATGGTTCTCAAGGCCATGCACATGCCCTTAACTTAAAAGAAAGCGGCGCTAAAGTTATCGTAGGTCTTTATGAAGGCTCCAAATCCTGGGCCAAGGCAGAAGCGGCAGGTCTGACTGTTATGACTGCGGCTGATGCAGCTAAAGCAGCCGACGTAGTCATGATGCTGATTCCTGACGAAAAACAGGCTGCCACTTATAAAAAAGATATCGCGCCTAATCTGAAAGCCGGTGCTGCTCTTGCTTTTGCGCATGGTTTCAATATCCATTTTGGGCAAATCGTACCTCCTGCTGACATCGACGTGTTCATGGTCGCTCCTAAAGGACCAGGTCATCTCGTACGCCGCGTCTTTACTGAAGGCGCAGGCGTGCCCTGTCTCGTAGCTGTGCATCAGGATGCCAGCGGCAAAGCTTACGACATTGCGCTTGCCTATGCCAAAGGCATTGGCGGTACACGTGCCGGCGTGCTCGATACTACCTTCCGCGAAGAAACTGAAACAGATCTTTTCGGCGAACAGGCTGTGCTTTGCGGCGGTGTTACCGCTCTGATCACTGCAGGCTATGAAACTCTGGTAGAAGCAGGCTATAAACCTGAAAGCGCATATTTTGAATGTATGCATGAAATGAAACTTATCGTTGACCTGATGTATGAAGGCGGTATGGCTAAAATGCGCCACTCCATCTCTGATACTGCCGAATACGGCGACTATGTGACCGGCAAACGTATCATCACCGACGAAACTAAAGCTGCTATGAAACAGGTTCTGGCCGAGATCCAGGACGGTACCTTTGCTAAGAACTGGATCCTTGAAAACCAGGCTAACCGTCCGGCGTTCAATGCTATGCGCCGCAAAGGCGCCGAGCATCAGATCGAAGAAGTCGGCAAAAATCTGCGCGGCATGATGAGCTGGATGAAAAAATAATCAGTACACACCTTAGGCAGAGCGGGGCTGAGGCCCCGCGATCTGCTTCGTATAAACTTAGGAGGGTTATAGTTATGGGTATGACAATGACGGAAAAAATCCTGGCCCAACATGCAGGCCGCGATGCGGTCCAGGCAGGTGATCTGCTGGTTGCCCAGGTGGATTTGGTTTTAGCTAACGACATCACCGGACCGCCGGCGATAGCTGAATTTGAAAAAATCGGACGTCCTGTTTTTGATAAGGATAAGATCGCGTTAGTTCCGGACCATTTTTCTCCGTGTAAGGATATTAAGTCGGCAACTATGTGTAAACGCATGCGCGATTTTGCACGTCAGCATGAAATCACCAATTATTTTGAAGTTGGCCGCATGGGTATCGAGCATGCGCTTTTACCTGACAGCGGTCTTGTTGCTCCCGGTGAGATCATTATTGGCGCCGATTCTCATACTTGTACTTATGGCGCTCTGAACGCGCTCAGCACCGGCATGGGTCAAACCGATATTGGTGCGGCTATGGCCAGCGGCACTACCTGGTTCAAGGTGCCTGCCACGATCAAAGTCGAGCTGACCGGTAAACTGCCTAAATATGTCAAGGGCAAAGATATCATTCTTACGCTTATCGGTATGATCGGTGTCGATGGTGCCCGTTATCAATCGTTGGAATTCTGCGGCGACGGCGTTGCCGAACTGGAAATGTCCGACCGTTTTACTATCTGCAATATGGCGATCGAAGCCGGCGGCAAAAATGGTATTTTTCCGGTCGATGAAAAAACTATCGCCTATCTCAATGGTCGTGTCAGCCGTCAGTGGACAGCAGTTACTGCCGATGCTGATGCAGTATATGACCGTGTGATCACTATCAAATTAGATGATCTGGTCCCGGTCGTTTCGTATCCGCATCTGCCGGAAAATACACATCCGGCGGCAGAGTCCGGCCATATCAAGATCGATCAGGTCGTTGTCGGTTCCTGCACTAACGGTCGTCTGGAAGACTTGCAGCAGGCAGCTGAGGTGATGCAGGGGCGTAAGGTACATCCGCATGTCCGCGCTATTATTATTCCTGCTACTCAGGAAATTTATAAAGAAGCTATGCGTTTGGGCTATATTGATACCTTTATCGATGCCGGTGCGGCAGTTTCTACCCCTACCTGCGGACCGTGTCTGGGTGGTTATATGGGTATTCTGGCTGCTGGCGAACGTGCTGTTTCGACTACCAACCGTAATTTCCGCGGACGTATGGGTCATGTCGACAGCGAGGTCTATCTGGCCAGCCCCTATGTGGCGGCTGCCAGTGCGATCACAGGCTATATCGCAAGCCCAGAGGAGGTAATGAAATGAGTAAAGTATGGCGTTACGGCGACCACGTCGATACCGACGTTATCATACCCGCCCGTTATTTGAATATTGCTGATTTTGACGAATTGGCCGAGCACGCTATGGAAGATATCGATACTACTTTTGCTCCTAACGTGCAGCCGGGCGACTATGTTGTTGCCGGCAAAAACTTCGGCTGTGGTTCTTCGCGCGAGCATGCTCCTGTCGTTATCAAAGTCAAAGGCGTAAAATGCATTATTGCCGACAGTTTTGCCCGTATTTTTTACCGCAATGCAATCAACATCGGGCTGCCGGTGCTGGAAATTGGCAAGGATGTTGAAAAAATTGCAGCCGGTGATGAATTGGATGTAAATATGGCTGCTGGCGAGATTAAAATCGTTAACAAAGGCATTACTATCAAAACTAAACCATTGCCGGAATTTATTCAAAAGATCGCTGACTGCGGCGGCCTTATCAACTATGTCAAAGGAGAACACCAAGAATGAAGATCACTTTACTGCCGGGCGACGGCATTGGCGTCGAGATTGTTGACGCCGCTGTGGAAGTACTTGATGCCGCTGCCAAAAAATTCGGTATGACTATAGAATATGATAAACAGCTGATCGGCGGCGCCGCTATCGACGCTACAGGAGTACCGCTGCCGGAAGCTACTATTGCATCTGCAAAAACTGCTGATGCCGTGCTTCTAGGTGCTGTGGGCGGACCTAAATGGGATAATGTTGCTCCCGAGATCCGTCCTGAAAAGGGGCTGCTTGGAATTCGTAAAGCGTTGGGTCTGTACTGTAACCTGCGTCCGATCAAGGTTTCCCGTTTTGTCGCACATTTATCGCCGCTTAAAAATGAACGCGTCAGCGGCACTGATCTTTTGATCGTACGCGAACTGACCGGCGGCATTTATTTCGGCGCTAAAAATGAAGCTGCTCCTGATGCTGATGGCGTAGAGACGGCTTCTGACGTTGAAATCTATACCCGCCCGGAAGTAGAACGCATCGCCAGATTTGCTTTTGAAGCTGCTAAAAAGCGCCGCGGTAAAGTAACTTCCGTCGATAAAGCTAACGTATTGGCTTCATCCAGGATGTGGCGCCGTATAGTTGGTGAAATGCAGGCGCAGGATTACAGCGGGATCGAACTGAATAATTTCTATGTAGATAACTGTGCTATGCAGCTGGTGCTCAATCCGGGCCAGTTCGATGTAGTGCTTACCAATAACATTTTCGGCGATATCCTTTCGGATGAAGCGTCAGTGATTGCCGGGAGTATCGGAATGCTCCCTTCTGCAAGCCTTGGTGACAGCACCGGTATGTATGAGCCTATTCACGGCAGTGCTCCTGATATTGCAGGGCAGGGCATCGCTAATCCCTTGGGAACTATTTATTCCGTAGCTATGATGCTGCGTTATTCCTTGGATCAGGATGCTGCTGCCGATGCTATCGAAGCGGCAATTGACAGAGTTTTGGAAAAAGGTTATCGCACTCCTGATCTCTGCGGTGAAGGTCTGACTAAAGTTTCGACCTCGCAGATGGGGCAGCTGATCGCCGCAGAACTGGCCTGATGTATTTTTAAGTATTGGAAGGAAGTGAGTTTATGCAGATGACCGGCGCAGAAGTAATGGTCAAATGTTTGGCAGAGCAAGGAGTTACTACGGTTTTTGGTTACCCCGGCGGGGCGATCCTGCCTTTTTATGACGCTTTGCGTGAAGCGGCTGACATTCGGCATATCCTGACGGCACATGAACAGGGTGCTGCCCATGCCGCTGACGGTTATGCCCGTGCAGGCGGTCAGGTCGGCGTCTGTATAGCGACTTCCGGCCCTGGAGCGACCAATCTGGTTACGGGGCTCGCCAATGCTTTTTTAGATTCGATACCTGTCGTAGCGATTACCGGCCAGGTGCCGGTGGCAATGATCGGACGCGACGCATTTCAGGAAGTAGATATCACCGGTATCACCATGCCGATCACCAAACATAATTTCCTGGTCAAGCGTCCTGAACATTTAGCGCAGACGATCCGGCTGGCCTTCCAGCTGGCGAAAACAGGCCGTCCCGGCCCGGTGCTGGTAGATGTGCCGCGCGATGTGCAGACAGCTTTGCTTGATTATGAGCCGGGCGAGCTGGAACCGCTGGCGAAAGAGCTGCCGGAAGAAAAACAGATCGCTGCCGCAGTGGCGGCAATCAATGCTTCGCAGCGCCCGGTCATGCTTGTAGGCGGCGGTGTTATCAATGCCGATGCGGAATATGATGCCATGCATTTATGCGAAAAGCTGCGTATCCCGGTTGTCAGCACCCTGATGGGATTAGGCGCTATCAGTGCCTACCGCAGTCTGTTTTTAGGGATGACGGGACTGCACGGACACGAACGTGCCAACAACGCCGTTAAGGAAGCCGATCTGATCCTGGCTGTTGGCAGCCGGTTTAACGATCGTGTTACCGGTGAACGCAGCAGTTATAGCGCGAATAAAACTGTTATCCATTTAGATATCGACCCGGCGGAGCTGGATAAAAATATTTATTCCAGTATCGGTATTTCCGGTCATATGAACACAACTTTGCAAATGCTGGAGGCAGGCAGCGTCAAGCATGATCTTGATGCCTGGTGGCAGCTGATCGAAAGCTGGCCCAGTATGGACGAGGACTTCGGCGGCGAAGCTGCGCCGCAGTTTTTCAAGGCCCTGAACCCGGTTATCAAAGATAAGGATTATATTATCACTACGGACGTCGGGCAGCATCAGATGTGGGCTGCTCAGCATATCAGGATCCAGTTTGCCCGTCAGTGGATTTCTTCAGGCGGATTGGGAACGATGGGCTTTGGCTTGCCGGCGGCTATGGGCGCACAGCTGGCCCGCCCCAAAAGCAGGGTGATCAGTATCAGTGGTGACGGCGGATTCAAAATGACCGGCTCGGAGCTGTTTACGATCGCCAGCTATAAATTGCCGGTGACGGCGATAGTCTTTAATAACAGCGGCTTAGGCATGATTCGTCAGTTGCAGACCGTGCAGTTCAATAAACGGTTTACTTCCTGCGAAATGCCCGGCTATGTCGATTTTGTCAAATACGGCGAAGCCTTTGGCGTAGCCGGAGAGCATGTCGATACGCCTGAAGCCCTGGCAGCAGCAGTTGAAAAAGCTATGCAGCTGGACGCGCCTTATATCATCGAAGTTGCTCTTGACCCTAAAAATATGGTACAGCCGATGGTCACTCCCGGTTTGGGAATCGGTGACTTTGTAAAATTTAAAGAACAATAAAAACCAGCGTGTACTTTATAGTACACGCTGGTTTCTTTTTATTGTCGGTCATTTACGGTTGATAATATTACCGGCACAGTTTTCAGCGTCTGCGCTTGTCGTTGTCATGCAGAAATTTGCGGGCTTTTTTCATACCGCCAATATCTTTGAACATGGTACTGAATTTTTCCAGTTCGATCTGTTTGGAATCAAGGCCTTCATAGCGTACTTCCTTCTGCAGCTTTTGATAGCTGGCCAGTCTGTCCGCGGCAAGTATTCCGTCTGTGATAGCTTGCTGAACGGCACAGCCTGTTTCGTGGGTATGGGTACAATCACGAAAACGGCATTGCTGGGACAGTTCGTCGATATCAGCAAAGCTTTTGGATAAATCAGCCGTTTCTAAACCCAGTTCCCGCATTCCCGGAGTATCGATGACTAAAGCCCCGTTTGTAAGGGTGATGAGTTCGCGTCTGGTTGTTGTATGTCGACCCTTATCATCGTTTCGCAAACCATTGGTAGCAAATTCGGTGCCGGCCAAACGGTTGATAAGAGTTGATTTACCTACGCCTGAGGAACCGATGAAGGCAGACGTACTGCCGCACTTCAAGTAGGGAAGTATTTGCTCGTGACCGGCATCGGCCAGTGAAGAAGTGACAAGTATTTCAGCGCCGATGGCAACGGACTCAGCCGCTGCTGTTTTAGCAGCTACGTCATCACATAAATCAGCTTTGGTTAAAGTAACTATCGGCAGTGCGCCGCTGCTCCAGGCAATGGCTAAATACCGTTCCAGACGCCGCGGATTAAAATCGCTGTTCAATGACATACAGATGAATACCGTATCGATATTGCTGGCGACTACCTGCTCAGAGTTACCTGTACCGGCAGCTTTGCGGATAAACGCGCTTTTGCGGCGCAGTACATGATGGATGATCGCTCTTCCTTCAACAGTATCTGTGCGGTCAAGCAGAACAAAATCACCGACGGCAGGGAAATCTGAAAGTGCGGCGGCATTAAAGCGCAGCTTGCCTGAAACCTCTGCCAATACTTCTCCGGTTTCGGTTATGACACGGTAAAGATCCTTATACTGGGCTGAAACGCGTCCGACAGGGAAACAGCCAAAACTGGCTGCTTCTTCAGCGAATTTAGCGGAAAATCCTAATGTTTGTAAATTTATTTTAGACAATTTTTTTATCCTCCTAAAGGTTATATTAAAGCCTTTTGGGAGGTTCGGCAAAATATTAGATTATGCAAACCTCCCGGTCTGCTGCAATATCCGATGTACCATATGTAAACATAAAAAATTCCTCTTTTCTTAATAGATTTATCTGCAGGACATACCTGTATTTTACAGGCTGAACTTTCAGTATGATTTCATCGTATTCTATAAGTGAATATTTGTCAATAGCGGTATTATATAATTAAATATATTAGAAATATTTAATGTTAAACAGTACTTAAACTGGAGTTTGGATAAGGACTGGTTTTCAAAAAACAAGTTATTGAGTTCGCCATGAGGTTTGTTATACTGAAAGAAAGAGGCGAGAATAATGTTATTAACAGAAAATATATCAGCATTGCATGGATGTGCTGATTGCCCGTAAATTGGCATAATAAAAGCAGTACACGTTTGAAAACTTGTACTGCTTTTTAGCTGTTGTTTATTTACGATGTTTCCAGCGGCAGATGAGCTGAGTTATCGTGCCCATAGGGCAATAAACGCACCAGGAACGCGGCTTGAACAGCAGCAGCGTGATGATGCCAAGAATGCTGGAGGTTAGCATGATGCTGTAAAAGCCAAAAGCAAACTGTGCGATCCACGGCTGCGCACCGCCGCCGTAAGCCCAGTGCCAGGGCACGTCAAAAGTCCACAGCAGGCTGACTGTCTGATGAAAATAGATAGCATGGGTAAAGACCAGATAGGTAGAAACCAGCATATTGACAAACATCGCTGTAAAAAACAGTAAGAAGCCGTAACGGAAGGTGTGCGAGCGCAGCCAGGAAGGGATATCGCGTTTTGGTGAAAGCTTCCAGCTGTTGCCGATCAGCTCGAACAGCTGCCCGCGGCCGCAATATTTATTGCAATATGATTTAGTGCCGAATGTAGAAGCCATGATAAGCGGAATGAAAAAGCACAGCAGCCCCAGCCAGGCGAAAAGAATATTAAAAAAGCCCAGAGCCAGATACAGCGCCGTCAGGACCCAAAGGTAATCATACCAGTGATTGCGTTTAGACATCAGCAGTCACCACCTTGATCACAGATGCCGGACATTCACGGGCGCACAGACCGCAGCCGATGCAGCGAGCCAGTTCTACAACTGCGCTGATACCATCGGGCACGCTGATCGCCTGAAGCGGACAGGCCTTAGTGCAGGTGCCGCAGGATACACAATATTCCTTATCAACTTGCGCATAACGCTTGCTACTCATTTTATCGCCTCACCGACAAGATTCATTCTAACTTTATTGTAACCTATTTATGATCTTTTAGCCATATTTTATTAACTTCAGGTTAAGGCGCAGCGTTGTAAAATTTTCTGCAGGAACACATATTTTTGCGGTACAATAAAAGAAAGAGAATAATTGCGGATGGAGTGATGGGAATGAAAAAGCAAACCGCATTGATGAACCATTGGCAATTATGTCAATATCTGCGTAAACTGCATCTGCCGCAGGTTGTACCGCCGCCTGACCTGGCGACGCTGAAGCTGCTGCAGGACGCGCATTTGAAATATGTGCCCTATGAGAATCTGGATATTTTGAGCGGCAGGCTGACTTCGCTCGAGCATGATGATATGTTTGCCAAAATCATTATGAAAAACCGCGGCGGCATTTGCTTTGAGCTGAACGGCCTGTATAATTGGCTGCTGGAATCCCTGGGCTATAAAGTCATAAGTTATGCGGCCCGTTTTATCGACCGGCTGGAGGAATACCAGATCCGCCGGCATCGGGTAATGTGCATCGAACTGGAAGATAAACGTTATCTGACTGATGTTGGCGTCAACAGTGAAAGTCCGCGCTGTCCGCTCGAAATGGCAGAGGGCAAAGTGCAGAGTGACGGTATCTGCGAATATAAATTCAGCCGCGATCCGTTCTTTGGCTGGCTGCTGTGGCAGAAGGAACGGCGTAAACCATGGAAAAGGCTGTTTGGCTTTACAGAAGAACAGCAGCTGGATATGGATTTTATTCCCGCCTGCATTTATACAGACCTTCATCCGGATTCGCCGCTCAATAAAGGTAAAGCGATCTCTGTTTTTCGCGAAGACTGCAATATCACGATACGGGGAAATCTTTTAAAGTTTTATCTGGGTGGACGTGTCAAATACCGCTATACCATCAATACTGAATACGACTTAAAGGGAGTGCTGTGGGAGTATTTTGGTATTGCCGTCGATTATCCGCTGCCTAATGGCGGTATTGACCAGAATGATTAAATTTTGCCTTGGAAAAAGTTGCTATGATTTGAAACTTTATGATAAAATAAATTAACTAAAAAAAGTGAGATTATGACTGCTGAAAACAGGCGATTTTTATTGCCGCCCATTATCAACATAATATTGACGCTGCTTACAGAGCAGGGCTTTGCAGCCTATGTTGTAGGCGGTGCCGTACGCGATCTGCTGCTGGGAAAGGCACCCGGCGATTTTGACGTTGCAACATCGGCCCGCCCCGAGTCTGTTATCAGCATTTTAGAACCGGCCGGGTTTACTGTTGTTGGCGAACTGGGGCAGAACTTCGGTGTCGTTGTTGTGCATCGGGACTCCCAAACGGTAGAAATTGCTACCTTCCGTGGCGAAGCCTACGGCGGGGATGCGCATAAACCGGAGCAGGTCTGGTATTGTGACGACCTGGAGTCTGATTTGTCGCGGCGCGATTTTACCGTCAATGCCATGGCTTTGGATCAGTCCGGTAATGTATACGATTATCACGGCGGCAGGCAGGACCTGCAGCAGAAAATACTGCGTACTGTCGGTGATGCGCCAGCCCGTTATCAGGAAGATGCTTTGCGTATGTACAGAGCCTGTCGCTTTGTAGGTCAGCTGGGCTTTGATTATGTACAGCGGCAGGGCGCCGGCCCGGCATTTGGACAGCCGCAGACGCCGTATTACCTGCCGCAGAGCTACAGCTTTCCTGTTAGCCGCAGTGCCGGGCTATCATTGGAACGTGTGCGGACAGAGCTGGATAAGCTGCTGCTCGGCAAATGGGCCGGCAAGGGACTGATGCTGATGATGGCGACAGGGCTGGCAGCCGGACGCTGCCGTGTGCGTGAACAGGGAACTTATCAGGAAATAGATGTTTTGCCGGAGCTGGAGCATTTGGCGGGATTGCCGCAGAACCAGCGTTTTCACTGCTATGATGTATGGGAGCATACTCTGGCTGCTGTTGATAACAGTCCGCGTCAGCTGGCAATACGCTGGGCCCTGCTTTTGCACGATGTAGCTAAAGGTCTTCCTGGTATCCGCAGGCTTAATAAAGAAGGTCAGCCCAGTGATCATGGTCACGAAGCTGAAAGCGCCGTTATGGCAGAAGTTATTTTAAGTCGGCTGCGTTATCCGGCTCCTTTTGTGCAAAGAGTAGTATGGCTGGTGTCAAGGCATATGCGCTTCGCACCGATGCTGGTGACAGGTGAGCGCACATTGTTGCGTTGGCTGCGCAGCGAGGCGGCCGGCGGTAATTTTAAAGATAGTCATGAAATGACTGCTGCTTTTGAACAGCTGGTAGCAGTATTTTTAGCAGATATGGGTGCGACTCACGCCGGTAAGAATACCGAACTGATGGCGGAAGGACGCGCTTTGGGAACGGCGGTGCTGGAACTGTCCCGCAGTAAAATGCCTGTTCATACTAAGGATCTGGCGATCAGCGGCCATGATGTGCTTGTGCTGTTAGAAGATAAAAGCAAGATCAGGGACGCTATGCGATATTTATTACAGAGAGTGCAAAGCACCAATCTGCCTAACGAAAGGTCTGCTTTAGAGGAAGCAGTCAGAGGCTGGCAGAAACGTCACTAGAAAGAAGGGAAGCTAATGTCACAAAAGAAATTGTTTGCCGCACTGCTTGTTGCAGCATCAGCGTTGCTGATGCTGGGTATGAGTAATGAAAATCAGATACCATATCCGTCAAATTATGATACCAAAAGTGCCGGGGCGTCGTCCTACAATGGACTGGCCAATGTGCCGAAATCGCCTTATTTTCAGCAGCTCGATTTTTATAATATGCAGCCTACTGATTCGCTTGTGCTGCTGCCTAAGTTCCGTACCTATCAGCAAACTACCGAATATACCTGCGGCCCTGCCGCTGCATTGATGGTGGTCGAACATTTTCAGGGACGCAGCGAGGAAGATGAACTGGCGATCGGCAAGATCATGGGAACAAAGTCCTATACCGGGACTAATACTAAAGGTATGGTCAAATATTTTAAGAAAAAAGGCTGGCAGGTAACTTCGTCAGCTGATAAAGATAAAACACCGCAGAATACACAGGAATTTAAAGCATTTGTAGTCGAGCATCTTAAACGCAATGTACCTATTATGGTCGAAAATGTAGACTGGGGCGGGCATTGGCGTGTTATTATCGGCTATGACACGATGGGCACGGATGACATAACCAGCAGTGACGTACTGATTATGGCTGATCCTTATGATACGGCCGATCATTTACAGGACGGCTACGTTGTTGTTCCGGCTGAAAAATTCTTCTATATGTGGTTCGATTCGCATCTGTTTGCAGCCGGTGACCGTAAGCAGCAGTGGCTGGCAGCAGAGCCGCCGGTCGGATATGAACCTCTGATAGATATGAAAACACAGGACGGTACCGCACAATAAAACAATGAAAAGTGAAAAATTGAACCGCAGACTTGCTTATGCAAGTCTGCGGTTTTATTTTTTATCAAAAATACAGTGCTGATGATATTTGCATAGTGATGCTCCTTTCAAAAGTGGTTGGCAGAGAGTGTTTTACCCCTGCACTATACCTATGGCATTGAGAAGGATGAAAGTTTACGTGGTCTGTAAAAAATTTTAAAAGTTTTCCGCAGGTGGTTTTTATAACTGCCATGAGTTTTTTAGCAGCAGCTGCCAGCATTTACATGATATTTGTGAAAAAATGTGTGAAATAATATTTTGGCACGTAAACTTTGGTCTTGTTCATTGCCATATGTATTATGAGACAGTATTACTATTCAATGACGTTAGCAGAGTCTTTTAAAAGCATTTAGGTTTTTACTTCTCTCGCAGGTGGTTTTTAAGTAAAACCAAGAAGTGTTAACAAAAGAGTAACTCAATACTAACGTTGTAAGCAGAAGATACTGCCTGTAAATTTTTTAGGACAGAAGGAAGTTGTGCAAGTTTTCATTTATGCAAAAAATCTTGCGCTCAGATAATGATTATGGTAATATATTAAAAATATTGTAAATAGATATAAAATATTTGCAAAAGGAATAATAACTTGTACTGCATAAATTTCAATCAGCAAATACAAAATTTGTTGGGAAAATATGGAAGGAAAGAGAAAAATGAGAAAACAGAAGTTGGAACGGGCGGTTGTATTAAGTTTGATGCTGGCAGCGCTGCAGCAGAACAGTGTTTTGGCCGGCGATGCTATTTCCAAAGAAGAATATACCGGTGATAAAGATAAATATTATTCGTATCAAGACGCGGTATCAATAGATAAATTTGTTGAGAGTCAGTTTAGTTATAAAGCGGCTTCGGCTGTTTCCGCAGGTTCCACTGGTGGAAACGGTTTTAGGATCGAACTGTCCTTTGATAAAAATCTTACTGTTGACCTTGACGATCCGACAGCAGCAACAGATAAGGATGTTTATGCCGTTCGTGCCGGTAATTATGCCACCATAAACATTGGCGGCGAGCTGTTATCGATCACGAATAACGCGATACACAGTGATCCAAATGACTATACTGTTAATTACGGTATTTACGGTTCCCAAACTTCTAAGATCAATATTACAGCGCAGAATACAGAAATAAATTTGGGCGGCAACAGCCAAGGCAAGGATGAGACCTACAATGCAACAGGTATCTATAATGCGGGCATTGAAAATTACGGCGGAGATTTTTTGGCTAAAAATCTCAAAATAACCGGTATGATGCAGGGCAATTTTATCGGTATAAATAATTCAGGAAAATTTGCAGCTGATAATATCGATATTCAGGCTGTCAGCGAAAGCGGTAGTATGTACGGTATCAAGAATACCGGAACGGGCGGGTTGGATTTTAAAGATGTCAATATTGAGCTTGAACTGAAAAGTGGTTATGCGCTGACAGGCATCAAAAGTAAGAGTAATTTGACTGCGGACAATATCAATATAAAATTACAGAATGGAAACACAGGACTGTATGTGACAGATACTGCGTCTGCTCCTGATCTACTTGTCAAGGGTGCTTTGAATATTGATATTGTTACGAATTCTGAGAGTGCCGTAGGTGCTTATGCCAAGGGCAAGCTTACTGTAGGCAAGGAATTGAACGTTTTCATTGACGGCAGCAAGTCTTTTAATGTCAACGGTATTGTTTCTGATATAGATGACGGGATGACTGATGCTAAAGATAACGTCAAAATGGTTTTGATAGGGCCGAGGGTATTTTATACAACGTATGTTGTCGGCTTTACAGGCAATACGCTTTTGGAGGGACGGAAGAATGACCTGCTGATCACTTTGGACCAAAAGGAAGGAGCAGCGGCGCAGGGACGGGCTGCTATTATGGGGGACAGGATAACCGGTTCTATGGGCAGCCTGGAAACAGGAAATGGTTCAGAAACAAATATTATGATCAATGCCAAGCCTGCGGGTGGTGTAAATCGTTCGAAACTGATCCAGGGGGTCTGGAATTATAGCACCGCTAGAGAGAGCAAACATGCGGCTGGTTCTGTTGTGAATATTGCTATTGACGCGACCGGAATGCAAACAGGTACGGCAAATAAGGATGCTGAATATGGAGTTTTAGGTGTTTTAAGTACGGCAAAAACTGTTTTCGAATCTGGTTCGCAGACTAATGTCAGCCTGCTTGGCAATGCGGTAGATGCCGCGGGACAGAATGGTACTGTAGGGCTCAGCGGCAAAATAACGGCAGCCGGAGATGTAAGTGTCGTTATAGCCAGTGAAGGCGGTATTGGGATCAGAACTGTTGCAACGGTAGCCGGAGAAGCTGCTGAGTATAGCGGTGATGTCATTGTACAGACAAACAAAGGTCTGGCCGTTGGCGTGACTGATTGTTATAGGGATGCGCCAGTACCGGTTACAGGAGGAACTACAGCCAGCGTTACTATTGATCCAGCGGCCGGGAAAACCATACAGCTGACGGGTGATGTGAAGCATTTAACTACGGATGCGGTTAATGGTTCGCTTATTGATATCAGCATGAAAAATGGGCAGTCATTCTTACGTGGAGCCAGCTTGGGGGTCAGCAATGATAAAAACAGGACTACTGATCTGAGTTTTGATAATTCTTCGCAGTGGTTTATGACTGCCGACAGTGAAGCAACCACCTTGGAAAATAAAAATAATGCTGTGGTCGATATGCGGGCTGGGGCAGATAAGTTGGAAGTACGGGATTATAAGGGCACCGGCGGCAGTTTTATTTTAGATACTGATCTAGCAAGCGAGGTCAATGGCGATAAAGTACATATCAAAAATGCTGATGCAGGCACTACTTACGTCAGCGTTAAAGATGTCAGCCTTGCCAATAACATACAGGTAACGGGTATAAAAAACCTGCTATTGATCACTGATGACAGTAAAAATGCTGTTTTCACAGGCAAAGAGTTGAATAACGGCGGTTTGTGGGATGTAACGCCAACAATAAAAAAAGGGACTGAGGCGTTTGATGCTGCGGGTAATGCTGTCGGCACTGAAGAGCAATGGTATCTGACTAAAATAGAAAAAACTGTCAATGACGATACGGAAGTACTGCTGGATGGTGCCGATAACAGCTATGCTTTGTGGCGTAATACCAATGACACACTGCGCAAACGGTTGGGCGACTTGCGTTACCGTACGAATGAGCAGGATGGTGACGGTTTGTGGGCCCGTTACGTAGGCGGAAAATTTGGCAGCGGCAGTTTTGACGGCAACTATAACCTGTTCCAGCTGGGCTACGATAAAGCCGATAACGAAAAAAGCACTTATGGTTTTGCCATAGACCGCGGAACAGGTAAGGCTGGCTACAGCAGTGGCAGCAGTAAGGATAAGCTGCTGTCAGGCAGCCTGTACGGTACATGGTATGGAGAAAAGGGCAATTATACTGACGTTGTGGCACGGATAGGTCAGTTTAGTACGGATATCAAATCCTATGGAGAATATGCGGATAAGGCAGATTATAAAGCTCATGCGTACAGCCTGAGCGTGGAATATGGCAAAACGATCAAGGTGAACCGGGAACAGGGCACGTTTATCGAACCGCAGGTGCAGTTTACAGCAGGACGTTTAGGAAGCGCACACTATACTACTGACCGCGGAACGGAAGTGTATGCTGGAGGAATGAACAGTTTCATCGGCCGGGTAGGCTTGGTAGCAGGTCAAAAGGCCAAAGACGGCAGGAGTGATTTTTATATCAAGGGTTCGCTGCTGCACGAGTTCGGCGGTGAACGGGATATCACGATGCAGGCTGCTAACGGAGAAACTCTGGCGACTTCCAAAGATTATGGTGATACCTGGTTTGAGCTGGGTCTTGGGACTAATATCAAACTCAGTAAAACCAGTCAGTTCTACGGCGATATCGAACGCAGCTTCGGGGCCGAGATCCAAAAGAAATGGCAGATCAATGCCGGGGTGAGATTCGAATTTTAAAACTTTAAAATTGTCGGATGTGGCGGATATCACGCGCTATATTTATAGATGCCGCCTGCATCAGCAGGCGGCATTTGTTTTGCAGGAGAAAAGAGGGAACAGGGGTGTCGAAATGAGCGGGCAGAGAATAAAAAAAATTGATACCAGTGAAAAAGATTTTGAGGTTTATACTCAGGTCAAAGACGCTGTCTGCATGATAGATATTGAAAAAAATGAGCTTATCTATATGAATGAGGAAGCCAAAAATATTTCCAGGAAATTTTTGGCTGATGGGAATTATGTTGGCAAAAAGTGTTATGAAGTTTTGCATGGACAAAAAACAGTATGTTCTTTTTGCCAGAATAAGCTGCTTTCCCAGGAGGGTTTCTTATTAGAAGAGGTTTATCAGCCGTTTTTGAAGCGATATTTGCAATTAAAAAGTATTTTGGTTTGTACGAATAATAAAAAAGTGCGTTTTCAGGTTTTATCTGTTATTAATTCAGAAACCATAAAACTGGAAGAAAAACGTATTTATGAAAAACTGGAAGAAATGCGTCGGACGGATATGCTGACAGGAGTTTTTAACCGCTCATACTATGAAGAAGTTGCTGAAAGTATTGCAAATGACCTGCCGGAGACTTTAGGTGTAACTGTTATTAACATCAACGAGATGAAAAGGATCAACGATCAGTATGGTTCTGTTTTTGGCGACGCTATCTTAAAAGAGGTCGGTAAAAGTCTGCTTGAAGTATTTGAGGGCCATTGCTTTCGTATTGACGGCGACGAGTTTGTCGTTTTGAGCATAAACCAGACTAAAGCTGAATTTGAACAAGCTCTGAAAACTTTTAAGGAAAAGATAAAAGCTATTAAAAATGTCAGCACCGCTGTAGGCAGCAGCTGGAAAAGTACTGGTCTGGACATGCAAAAACAGTTTATGACTGCAAATAAAAAAATGAAAGAAGTCAAAGATACATATCATACACATTTGCACAGCATAGACAGAAAATATTTTAAAGCAGCTAAAAAACTGCTGCAGGAAATTCACAAGCGGATGTTTACCGTTTATTTGCAGCCCAAAATAAATTTAAGTGATGAAAAATTAAATGGAGCGGAAGCTTTGGTACGAAAGCTGAACGGTAAAGGCAACCTTGTTCCGCCAATTGATTTTATACCGGAATTGGAACAGAATGGACTGATCTGCTTTGTCGATTTTTTCGTTCTGGAAACTGTTTGCGAATATATACATAACTGGCAGAAACATGGCAAAAAATTTATCAAGGTATCTGTTAATATGTCACGTACGACTTTACGAAAAAAGAATGTCGTGCAGAAGGCGGTGGCTATTTGCAGCAAGTATCAGATCGAGCCGCAGATGATCGAGATCGAAATTACAGAAAGTATCGGCGGCCTGGAGAAAAAATTAATTACCAGGCTGATGGATGATTTTCATGCTGCTGGTTTCAGTATTGCTTTGGACGATTTTGGCAGCGGGTTTTCCAATATTGCCGCTTTGGCAGAAAATGATTTTGACGTGGTAAAATTTGATAAAAGTTTGATCGATACCATTTTTGAAAATGATAAGTCGCGTACGGTCATTCAGCAGGCGATCAATCTTTGCAACGCGGTAAATAAAAATATTGAAACTGTGGGTGAAGGGGTTGAAACAGAGCAGCAGCTGCAGATTTTAAAGGAGTATGGCTGTGATATTGGTCAGGGCTATCTGTTTTCACGGCCAATACCGGAAGAAAAGTTTTTGAAATATTTTTTGACAGGAGAAAATGGAGAAAAATGTGATTAACAGGTTGGCGATTGCAGTATAAAACAGCGTTATTCAATAAAAATCCCGATGTGGAGCGTGCTTCACATCGGGATTTTTATTAACAGTGCAGTGATTTGTAGAGCTGCAAAATCAATTACAATAATGAATATTAATTTCAAATAAATTTCCCTTGCGTTTTTAAATGACATATGTTATATTAAAGGTGCGTTAGCGAACGCTAACTAAAGTGACTGAATTTATGTTTATATAAGGAGGCAGTTATTATGTCATTGATCAACAAGGAAGTTAACGATTTTAAGGTTCAGGCCTATGTAGGCAAAGATTTTAAAGAGGTTACCAAAAAAGATATTTTAGGGAAATGGTCGGTGTTCTTTTTCTATCCGGCTGATTTTACTTTTGTGTGCCCGACTGAGTTAGAGGATCTGGCGAATAAATACGAAGAATTCAAAAAAATCGGCTGCGAGATTTATTCCGTATCCTGCGATACTCATTTTGTCCATAAGGCATGGCATGATGCATCGGATACGATCAAAAAAATACAGTATCCGATGTTGGCTGACCCGACCGGGGCTTTGGCAAGAGATTTCGATGTGATGATCGAAGCTGACGGCCTGGCCGAAAGAGGCAGCTTTATCGTTAATCCGGAAGGCAGGATCGTAGCTTATGAAGTTATTGCCGGCAATGTCGGACGTAATGCTGATGAGCTGCTGCGCCGTGTGCAGGCTTCGCAGTTTGTTGCCGAACATGGCGATCAGGTCTGCCCTGCCAAATGGCAGCCTGGCGCAAGCACTTTGAAACCCAGCCTTGATCTGGTAGGGATTATCTGATCATGGACCGGATGTATGATGTCATCATCATCGGCGGCGGACCTGCGGGCCTTGCCGCTGCCGTTTATATGGCCCGGGCCAAGTATAAGACGCTGGTTATCGAAAAAGAGAAGATCGGCGGTCTGATCACGATTACTTCCGAGGTGGTAAATTATCCGGGCGTTTTAAAAACTACGGGTAAAGAGCTTACTGAGCAGATGCGTCTGCAGGCAGAAAGCTTCGGGGCGGAGTTTTTACTGGCAGAGGCTTTGGAAAGTAAGCTGGACTGCGATATCAAAGAGGTGCATACCGATAAGGGAACCTTTAAGTCGCTGGGTGTGATCATGGCTATGGGAGCCGTGCCACGGCAGGTGGGTTTTACAGGCGAGTCAGAATACCGCGGGCGCGGCGTAGCATATTGTGCTACCTGTGATGGCGAATTTTTTACTGGTCTGGATGTATTTGTTGTGGGCGGTGGTTTTGCTGCTGCCGAAGAAGCGATTTTTCTGACCCGTTATGCGCGGCATGTGACAGTGCTGGTGCGCGGTGATGATTTTACCTGTGCCGGGTCGATCGCCGATGAAGCGAAACGGCACGAGCAGATAACAGTACTGTATAATACTGCCATGCTGGAAGTCGGCGGAGGAGACGTACTGCGTTATGCTGTTTATGAAAACTGCAAGACCGGTGAACGTACACGTTATGAGACCAGTGACGCGACCTTCGGCGTATTTGTTTTTGCCGGGTATGTTCCTGTAGGCGGCCCGCTGTTGAACGGTCTGGAAACTGACTGTGAAGGTTATCTGGTCACCGATATGGATCAAAAGACTAATCTGGACGGCGTTTATGGCGCCGGTGACTTATGCATCAAAAATCTGCGGCAGGTGGTCACAGCGGTGTCTGACGGCGCTAAAGCGGCTACTTCGCTTGAGAAATATGCTGCACAGCTGCACGATAAGTTGAAGCTGCCGCGTTTTGCAGTAACTAAAAAGCAAATCGCGGAGCCGGCAGTTAAGCAGACGGAAGCAGCTGCTGCCGATGACGGCGCGTTTATTTCGGAAGCTATTAAAGCGCAGCTGACGCCTGTTTTTGCAAAATTTACAGATGATTTATTACTGCGGGCCGCATTGGATAACAGCCGGGCGGCGGCAGAAATACGCGGCTTTTTAAACGAGCTGACGCCCTTAAGCGCTCATCTGCGCTGGGAAGAAGCCGGGGAGGCTGCAAACGGGCTGCCGTATATCGAGGTCTGCCGTGCGGACGGAACGTCTTTAGGATTCCGTTTTCACGGTGTGCCGGGAGGTCATGAGTTTAATTCATTTATCGTGACACTGTATAATGCGGCCGGGCCGGGTCAGGCTATCAGTGAGGAGCAGTTGGCTGCGGTCAAAGCGCTGAGCGGAAGGAAAAAGCTGCAGGTGGTCATTTCGTTGTCCTGTACGATGTGCCCCGAGCTGGTAATGGCAGCCGGCAGGCTGGCAGTTGAAAATGACGGGATCGAGATAGATGTATTTGATATCAATTTGTTCCCGGAGCTGCGCGAGCAATATAAAATTATGAGTGTGCCTTGTCTGATTTATAATGATAAGATCAGCTTTGGTAAAAAGAATATCGATGAACTGCTGCAGCTGATTGGCTGAGATGCAGGTTAATAAAAACAGGTTCACCGCTTTAGCGGTGAACCTGTTTTGTTATTATTGACCAGCTTTCAGCTCAGTCCAGTAACGGTCGTACATAGTGATACTGTCGCCGATATCGGTCAGCCATTCGCCTTTGGGGATGCTTTCTTTGCCAATTTTCAGCATGGGGTCATCAAGGTAGGCTTGGGAATGATATTTGAGTGCTTCGTCATTAGGATTGGCGCAGTTCATAAATTCCCAGTTTTTAGCGCTGACCTTGGGGTCGTACATATAGTTCATAAATTTCTCGGCCAGTTCTTTATTTTTACAGCCCTTGGGTATGGCGAAGTTATCTGACCAGATCAGTGAGCCCTGATCTGGGACAACAAAACCGACATTATTATTTTCTCTGTAGGTAAAGGCGGCGTCGCCTGACCACATAATGCCGATCCAGCCTTCTTCAGCAATAAACTTTTGTTTCAGGTTTTCGGTATCGTAGGCAATAACACTGCTGTTGAGCTGCTTCAAGTCTTTGAAGGCTGCTTCTGCCTGAGCCGGGTCAGTGCTGTTATTAGACCAGCCATGTTTTTTCAGGGCTACACTGAAAACTTCGCGGCAGTCATTCAAAAGCAGTACATGTCCTTTATATTCCGGGTTCCACAGATCGTCCCATTTGGCAGGAGTTTCTTTGACATATTTTTTGTTATAGATGATACCGGTGATGCCGGTGGTATAAGGCAGGGTATATTCGCCGGTCGGGTCAAAGGGCAGCTTGCGCAGGTCAGCACTGATATATTTTGCATTGGGGATCTTGGCAAGATCCAGTTTTTCCAGCATATCCAGCTTGCGCATGGTAGTTACCATATAGTCGGAAGGCATGATGATATCAAACTGGGCTCCGCCTGCCTGCATTTTAGCCAGCAGTTCTTCATTGTTAGAAAAAACGTCATAGGTGATTTTGCAGTTGTTTTGCTTTTCAAAATCAGATATAACATCGGGATCAAAATAATCTGCCCACCCGTAAAGGTTCAGGACCTGGGGCGCTCCGGCATCTTTAGCTGAGTTGTCCGATCCGCAGCCGCCCAGCAGAACGGCAAAGCAGAGAGCGGTCAGTAAATATGTAAGTTTTTTCATAAAGCTAAACACTTCCCCTTTAATGTGTTATAAAAAAGGCTGCCTCATGGGAGACAGCCTGATCTTAAAGCAGAGTTAAATAAACAGAGGTCGCTACGTGTTTATTTAGCGGTTTTGAGTTCAGTCCAATAACGGTCATACATAGGCAGGGCTTCGCCGATATCGATGAGCCATTCGCCTTTGTCGATGTTATCCATACCGACCTTGAGCATGGGATCGTTGCGGAATTCTTCACTGTGGAATTCCATTGCTTTTTCGTTAGGGTCGTTATAGCCGATATATTCGTAGTTTTTAGCGCTGATCTTGGGTTCGTAAATGAAGTTGATGAATTTTTCAGCTAAAGCTTTGTTTTTAGCGCCTTTGGGAATAGCAAAGGTGTCTGCCCAGATGGTAGCGCCTTCCTTGGGGATCACAAAGCCGATGTTTTTATTGTCTTTGTAGGTGTAGGAAGCATCACCTGACCACATAGTACCGATCCAGGCTTCTTCTGCGATAAATTTCTGCTTGATAGTATCGGTGTCGAAAGCCAGTACGTTTGGAGCCAGCGTTTTCAGGTCATTAAAAGCTTTTTCTACCTGAGCCTGGTCAGTGGAATTGTTGGAATAGCCGTTTTTCTTCAGCGCCATACCGATAACTTCGCGGTTGTCGTTAAGCAGAATCACGCGGCCTTTATAATCCGGGTTCCACAGGTCTTCCCATGAGGTGGGAGTTTCTTTGATAAAATTTTTGTTGTAGACGATGCCGGTAATGCCCCAGGTGTAAACAAGGGAATGCTTGCCGGTGGGATCGTAAACAGGAGCCTTCAAGCTGCTGACGATATTTTTGGCATTGGGTATTTTATCAAGATCCAGCTCTTCCAGAAGGTTCAGTTTCAGCATAGTTGCTACCATGTAATCGGAGGGCTGGATGAGGTCGTATTGCGCGCCGCCAGCCTGGATCTTGGCCAGCAGTTCTTCATTATTGGCAAAAACGTCGTAATTTACTTTACAGTTGTTTTGCTTTTCAAATTCGGCAATGACCTCCGGATCGAAATTGTCGGCCCAGCTGAACAGGTTCAGCACTTGCTTGTCGCCGCCGGCGGGAGCTGCTGCGTCCTTTTTGGGAGCGTCACCGCCGCAGCCCATGAGAGCCAACGTTAAAACAGCGATGAGGAAAACAAAAAGTTTTTTCATTGTCGGATCACCCTTTCATCATTTTATTTGTTGTTTATATTGTATCACAGTTAGTTGTGATATCAATCGGAGTTTTTATCAGATGTGTGCTGCGGCTGCAGGATCTGAGCGATCACGACCAGCGTGATCGTTGCGAACATCAGCAGTGTGGACAGGGCGTTGATCTCGGGTGAGATGCCGCGTTTGACCATAGCGTAGATGTAAAGCGGCAGCGTAGTAGAATTGGGACCTGCCACAAAGAAGCTGATAATAAAGTCGTCGATAGATAGCGTAAAGGCGATCAGAGCGCCGGCCACGATACCTGGCAGTGCCAGCGGTAATGTGACGTAGCGGAAGGTCTTCCACGGAGTCGCATACAGGTCCATTGCTGCCTGTTCCAGTTCATGCCGCATACCTTCCAGTCTGGCGTTGACAGTGATGACAACGAAGGAAACACAGAAGGTGATGTGTGCAAGGATAAGGGTAGTTTTACCAAGCGGTACCTGTGCCTGAGCAAATAGTACCAGCAGGGAAAGACCCATAACGATTTCCGGGATCAGGATCGGCAGGTATAAGAGGCCGTTGATGACCGGTTTGTACTTGTATTGGTAACGATTGAGCGCGATAGCGGCTATCGTGCCCAGCGTAGTCGAGGCTATTGTAGAGATCACAGCAATAAAAAGGCTGTTGGTGAGTGCCTCTAAAACGCGGCGGTTTTGGAAAAGAGCTTCATACCAGTTGAAGGTGAAGCCTGTCCAGACGGCGTTGATCCTTGATTCGTTGAAAGAATACATGGCCAGGATCAGCAGCGGCAGATAAAGGAAAGCCAGAATAGCCAAAGAATAGGCTACCATCAGATGGCTACGCCACGTCTTTTGCATCGCCGTCACCTCCTTCCTGTGCCTGCAGAGCTTTGTAGTACAGGATGATCAGCACCAGACTCAGTACGGCCAGCACTATGGAGAGCGCCGAGCCAAAGGGCCAGTCACGGGCTGACAGGAACTGGTTTTGGATGAGATTGCCGATGAGCGCCGATTTAGCTCCGCCCATAACGTCGGGAACAACGAACATCCCCAGCGAAGAAATGAAGACCAGAATTGTACCGGCAGCAATACCGGGCATGGTCAGGGGCAGAGTAACTTTACGAAAGGCTGTCAGCGGTTTGGCACCCAGATCGGATGCTGCTTCTAAAAGCCGGGTATCCAGCTGTTCGATAGATACATAGATCGGCAGCACCATAAAGGGCAGCAGTGCATAGACCATACCAAGCATAACGGCCATATCATTGTAAAGCATCTGCAGCGGCTGGTCGATAAGGCCCAGATTCAACAGCAGCGTATTGACTACGCCCTGTGAACGCAGGATAATGACCCAGGCATAGGAACGGATCAGAAAATTGATCCAGAAAGGGATCATAACCAGTATCAGACCGGGCTGCTGCCATTTTTTAGGCAGCTGGGCTATGGTATAGGCCAGCGGGTACCCCATCAGGATCGTGGCAAGCGTAGTTACGATAGCTACGACCAGGGTATCTGCAAAAATTTTAAGGTATAAGGGTTCCAAAAACCGCAGGTAGTTATCAATGGTAAAAGAAAAGATGACCTGTCCATACGGTGTGCGTCCGGCAAAGGACACTGCAACGACGATCAGCAGCGGTATGACGAAAAAGATGCTGAGCCAGAGCAGGGCCGGCGCTACCAGCAGTTTACCGTTTTTCATCATCGCTGTACTTTCACCTCGTCTCTTTCGTACCACCAGATGCCGACGCGTTCGTCGGGCGTCCAGCGTTTGACGTCGTCAAAGTACTGATATGCGACTACAGTCTGGTTCGAGTTGTCAAGACGGACAAAGACTTTGTCGATAGTGCCGTAGAAGACAACATCGACGACGGTGCCGTAAAAAGCAGGCTCGGGGTGCGCTGCGGCTTTGTCTTCGCTTTCAGCTTCTTCGCAGAGGTTCAGCTTTTCCGGCCGCAGGGCCAAAGTTTCAGTTTCAGTATCGAAGAAATTACTTTCGCCGATGAATTTGGCAACAAATTTTGTGGAAGGATAATGATAAATATTATCAGGATTGTCGTCCTGTTCGATAACGCCTTTATTCATTACGACGATGCGGTCAGACATGGTCAATGCTTCTTCCTGATCGTGCGTTACATAGATGAAGGTCAGACCCAGACCGCGCTGAAGGTTTTTCAGTTCCAGCTGCAGATTTTTGCGCAGCTGGTAATCCAGCGCGCCCAAAGGCTCGTCCAGTAAGAGAACCTTGGGATTGTTGACCAAAGCGCGGGCAATTGCGACACGCTGCTGCTGTCCGCCGGACATTTGCTGGGGACGGCGGTTGCGGAACTCTTCGAGCTGGGTAAGATAAAGGACCTGAGCAACACGTTCCTTTTGTTCATCGGCAGGAACTTTTTTCATCATCAGGCCGAATTTTATGTTTTCCTCAACAGTCATGTGAGGGAATAACGCGTAATGTTGAAATACCATATTCACATCACGTTTATAGGGCGGCAAGGCAGTGACGTTTTCGTCGTCCAGATAGATACTGCCCTCGGTAGGAGTTTCCAGGCCGGCGATCATGCGCAGCAAAGTGGTTTTGCCGCAGCCGGAAGGACCGAGCAACGTAATAAATTCTCCATCGTAAATTGTCAGATCGAGAGAGGGGATAATGACGTTATTACCAAATTTTTTTGTGATTCCCTGTAAACGGACCATTTCTTTCATTTTTTGCTTGTCACAACCTTTCGTAATGCAGATTTTATCCTTATGTAGATAACAACTTATTATATACAGATTTGACCCAAAAATTCAATAATTTTTTGTAAAATTTAGAGGTATTTTGCTAAAAAACAGAGAATATTGATACTCATACGCAATAATGACAGTTTTTGATGATTTTTTGCGGAAAAATTCCAAAATTTGGAGGCTTTTTATTAATGAAACGATTGATACTGGCATTGATTTTGTTGGTAGTTGTTTTAATAACCGGCTGCGCTGATGCCGGCAGGCGTGATCAGGATAAAAAATCGGTGCATAGCCCGGCGGTAACGTTAGGGATCGAACGCATCGGCGAGTATGAGCAGCTGTTTGCAGGGAAGCGTGTGGGTCTGATTACAAATCAGACCGGTGTTGACAGTAAGCTGCGCAGCAGTGAGGATATTTTACTGGCGCATACTGATCTGACAGGGATTTTTGTGCCGGAGCATGGTTTGTTCGGCGCCGTGGCTGCCGGAGACGATGTGGACGGCGCTGAATACAAAGGTGTGAAGGTATACAGTCTGTATGGAGCGGCAAGACGGCCAACGCCGGCAATGCTGGATGCGATCGATGTGATGACTGTTGATATTCAGGATGTGGGTGCCCGGCATTATACTTATGTTTCAACTATGGCCTATGTTATGGAAGAATGTGCTAAAGCCGGTAAAAAGTTTGTTGTTTTCGACCGTCCCAACCCGATTGGGGGATTGATGGAGGGGCCGCTGCTGCGTCAAGAACAGGCAAGCTTTATCGGCCTTTATCCGGTGCCTCTGCGTCATGGACTGACTATCGGGGAATATGCCAGATATATCAACGATACGCAGAAGCTTGGCCTTGATTTGACGGTGATTCCGATGAAGGGCTGGCAGCGGAAAATGTACTGGCAGGATACGGGGCTGCCGTGGGTAGGCACTTCGCCGCAGATACCTACAGCTGCTACGGCTTTATATTACGTGACTACGGGTATTTTGGGGGATACTAACCTTTCGGTTGGTATCGGAACAACAAAACCATTTTATTATGTAGGTGCTCCCTTTGCTGAAAAAGATGCGGTTGCGGATAAATTGAACAGTTTGCAGCTGCCAGGCGTGTATTTCAGACCGGCGGCTTTTATTCCAGCTTACGGAGCGTTTGCAAAAGAGCTGTGCCAGGGTGTGGAAATTTATATTACTGATGCGGAGATATATCGTGCCGCGCTTACCGGGGCGAATATCCTGCGCTGCATTGAAGAACTGTATCCTGACAAGGTTGTTTACCCGGCCCGCTATGGCGGTAAAGGCTATAAAATAGATATTGCCCTGGGCGAAACGGCTTTGCGCGTGGGGGTGCCATTAGAGCGCCTGCTGCCGCGTTGGGACAGGGAAGCACAGGAGTTTGCTGAGCAGGTGCGGCCATATCTGCTTTATAAATAATGAAAGGATTGGAAGTAAATGCTGAATAAGGTTTTTGTAGAATTTTTATATGAAGCGGCGCACATTCAGCGCTGGAACGATCACATCCGTCCTAACGGCTTCACGGAGCTGGATAAGCAAGCGCATAAAATGATGATTTTGTATGTGCTTGCAAAGTATGAGGAGCAGGATCATCAGGCAAAACTGAACTGGCGAGTACTGATCGAAGGCGGTATTTTTGAATTTCTGCATCGGATCGTGCTGACTGATATCAAGCCGCCGGTGTTCCATGAATTGATGCGTGTGCATGGTAAAAAACTCAATAGTTGGGTTTATGAGGAACTGCGACAGCGGATACCTGATCTGGATCCTGTTTTTATGGCTAAAATGCAGAGACATTTTGATGAACCACAGGAAAATTATCTGGAAAAGAAACTTCTGCGTGCTGCACATTATCTGGCCACTCAGTGGGAATTTGGTATTATTTATCATTTCAATCAGGGCATTTACGGTGTTGAGGAAACGAAAGCGGCTATAGAAAGTGAGATCGAGGATCACTATGATCTTGCAGGAGTGCAGAAATTGTCGCTGAAAGGTAAAACCAGCAAGTTTGTTGATCTGGTAGGTCAGCTGCGTTTTCAGAAACGCTGGGCGCAGTCTCCGCGTGTGCCGGAAACTTCAGTAATGGGCCATGTGCTGATCGTAGCTGCTCTGGCATATTTCTGTGCTGTAAAAATGCAGGCTTCAGATGAGCGTATCGTCAATGATTTTCTGTGTGGATTATTCCACGACCTGCCTGAGGTGCTGACCCGCGACATTATTTCGCCGATCAAAAGCTCAATCCAGGGGCTGGACGATCTGATCAAGGATATTGAAAAACGTCAGGTTGCAGAAAAATTGCTGCCGCTGCTACCGCATAGCTGGCATGAGGATATCCTGTACTTTACTGAAGATGAATTCAGTAACCGGGCTGTTGTTGACGGTGAGAAGATTACCTGCAGGCCGGAAGAGATTGGGCTAAAATATAATGAGAACGGTAAGGGATATAGGGCCGTTGATGGTACTGTGTTAAAATGCTGCGACCATCTGGCAGCTTTTGTGGAAGCCTATCTTTCAATAGAATATGGTATCAGTTCGAAGCATTTGCGCAATGGCATGGAAGATTTACGGGAACAATACAAAAATAAGGTCGTTTGCGGTTTGGATTTTGGGAAGCTTTACGAGGAATTTCCTCGTTTGTGATGTGGAAAATATTAAAAATGCATAAATTTGCAGAAAGTGTATAAATTGCTAAAATTTTCAAAAAATTTTCTTTGTGCGTATAAAAATAGCTAGACTGCCACTTGTGCTTAGAGTTATAATAAAGCTGAGGGGATACATTATACAAAATTCAACTATGTATTTTGGAATGTAGGGATAACTAGAAATGTAATAAAATTATGCTTAAATTAAAAAATATTTAAAGGAGGCATCATTATGAATCTGTTTGAAATGGCAAAAATTCCTCTGAACAAAGCAATTGAGGTCATGAAACTTGACCCGAGTGCTGCGGACATTATCGCAACTCCTGAACGTACTCTGGAGGTTTCCATTCCTGTTCGTATGGACGATGGAACTACAAAAGTATTTACCGGTTATCGCAGTCAGCACAGCACCATTATGGGGCCGGCTAAAGGCGGCGTTCGTTATCATCCCGGAGTCAACATGGACGAAGTAAAGACTCTGGCTTTCTGGATGACCTGCAAATGCGCAGTTGCAGGTTTACCTTACGGCGGCGGCAAAGGCGGCATAGTTGTTGATCCTTCTAAACTTTCTGAAAGAGAACTGGAAGGCTTGACTCGCGGCTTTATTGACAGGATCGCTCCGATCATCGGCGAGAAAATGGATATCCCGGCACCTGATATGAATACCAATGCTAAAATCATGGGCTGGATGATGGATGAATTCAGCAAGATTAAAGGCCAGTTTGAACCGGGTTTCGTTACCGGCAAACCGATCTGTCTGGGTGGTTCTTTAGGCAGAAACGCAGCTACCGGACGCGGCGTTATGGTAGCTGCCGGCGAGGCTATCAAAGCTTTGGGTATTAAGCCGAAGCAGGCTACCTGCGCTGTGCAGGGATTTGGTAATGTTGGCAGCTGGACTGCTAAACTGATCCATGATATGGGTGTAAAGATCGTTGCTTTAAGTGATATCAACGGTGCCATCCATAATCCCAAAGGTATGAATCCTTATGATGTTGAAAAACATCTGCAGAAAACAGGCAGCGTTGTGGGTTATAAAGGTTCAAAACCCATCAGCAATGAAGAACTGCTGGCTATGGATGTTACGATCCTTGCTCCGTGTGCAATGGAACTGCAGCTGACTAAAGCCAACGCAGCCAAGGTACAGGCCAAGGTAATCGTTGAAGGTGCTAACGGACCGACAACTCCTGATGCAGATAAGATTCTTGACAAAAAAGGTATTCTCGTTGTACCTGATATCCTCGCTAATGGCGGCGGTGTAACTGTAAGTTATTTCGAATGGGTACAAAACCTGTATCGTTATTTCTGGACTGAAGAAGAAGTTATCGAAAAACAGGAAAGTCTGATGATAGATGCTTTCAAGAAAGTTTACGATACTGCCAAGGAGCATAAAGTTAATATGCGTACAGCGGCTTATATTGTAGCTTTGGGTCATTTGGCAGAAGCTATGAAATATCGTGGTATGTACTAAGAATAATAAAAGGGCGGCTAAAAGCCGCTCTTTTTTATTCTCTGATGCAAAAGGTGCGCTTTAAAAAGACAAATGTAAACAAATAATCGAGAAAGTTGTTGCGTTTTGATTTTATACGTTGACTTGCTCCAGTAAGAGTGATAGAATTTTTAATTATAAACGTACAAAGTAGCTACTATTATTGTACAAACTAATAATGTTGGAGGGGAAGAACTTATGAAATTTGCTAAACGTATGGAACGTATGCAATCGTCTGAAATCCGTGAACTGTTAAAATTGACGGCACAGCCGGATATTATTTCGTTTGCCGGCGGTTTACCGGCACCGGAACTGTTTCCGGTGAAAGAAATAGCTAAAGTATCACATGACCTGGTGGAAAAAGAAGGTCAGCAGCTGCTGCAGTATGCCACGACCGAAGGGCGTCCGACTCTGAGGGCTAAAATTGCTGCCAGAATGAAAGATAAATATCATACTGAGGTTGATCCGGATGAGATTTTGATCACTACCGGTTCACAGCAGTGTCTCGATTTTGCAGGTAAATTGTTCCTTGATCCCGGTGATGTTGTTTTATGTGAAAGTCCTTCTTATTTGGGTGCACTTAATGCCTTTAATGCCTATGAGCCTACTTTTGTAGAAGTGCCAACTGATAATGTTGGTCTGATTCCGGAAGAATTGGACAAAATCTTAAGCACTACCGACCGTTGTAAATTTATTTATGTTATCCCCGATTTCCAAAATCCGACCGGTCGTACCTGGAGTTTGGAACGCCGCAAAAAGTTTATGGAAGTGATCAACAAACATAATCTGCCTGTGCTGGAAGACAACCCTTATGGCGAGCTGCGTTATGAAGGGGAGATATTACCGTCCTTAAAATCTATGGATACCAAAGGTCTGGTTATGTTCCTCGGCACTTTTTCCAAGATTTTCTGTCCGGGACTGCGTTTAGGCTGGGTCGCTGCCTCTAAGGACGTTGTCAGTGAATATGTAAAAATCAAACAAAGCGCCGATCTGCATACCTCTAATTTTGACCAGGGGATAGCTGACGCTTATATGGAAAATTATGATTTGGATAAGCATGTTGAAGAGATCAAAGCCCTTTATAAAAAACGCCGCGATCTGATTTTAAAAACTATGGCGGAAGAATTTCCGGCAGGTACGGAATGGACACATCCTGAAGGCGGGTTGTTCCTGTGGCTGACTTTCCCGCAGGGCTGCAGTGCTGATAAGGTTTTCCACAAATGTATCGAGATGAAGGTTGCCGGCGTTACCGGTGATGCCTTCTACCCTAATGGTAAAACTGACCGTAATATGCGTATCAATTTTTCCAATATGCCGGAAGAGAAAATCATCGAAGGTGTAAAACGGATGGCGAAAGCTATCAGAGAATGTATGTAATTGGATAAATAAACCCCGCTGCGATTAATCGCAGCGGGGTTTATGTTTATTTGCTTTGGGTCTTCCAGGGTACTATTTTATGTTCCAGCCATTGCAGACCTAAATTGAAAATGAGTCCCAGGAGTGAAAGAACGATAACGCCGGCCATTAAACGGTCGGTGATCATCAGATCTCCATAATGCAGGATCAAAGCGCCGATACCTTCTTGTGCCGCGATCATTTCGGCAGCTACAAGTAGCAGCAGTGAAGTGCCCGCTGCCAGACGCAGCCCGGCAAAGATTACCGGCAATGCGCTCGGCAGAACTACGCTTTTCATCGTCAGCCACCAGCTGGCATTAAAGCTGACAGCTACCTTGATCAGCAATGTGTCGACGTTTTTGACACCTGAATAGGTATTCATCGCAACGGGAAAGAAAACGCCCAAAGCAATGATAGTGACTTTAGATAATTCACCGATTCCAAGCCAGAGAATAAAAAGCGGCAGTAAAGCGATTTTTGGGATCGGATAAAGGGCATTGACGATCGGTGTTCCTATTCGGTCCATCAGCGCAGAGGTGCCGGTGACGAGCCCTACCAGCAAACCGATGATGCTGCCTAAAGCAAAGCCCAGCAGAATGCGGTAAAGACTGGCTGTCAGACTGCGGCTGATTTCGCCGCTTGTAATAAGCTTGCCGAGTGCAGTAAGGATTGCGCTTGGTGCCGGTAGAAACAATGAGGAAATCAGACCTGTACTGCAGATTATTTCCCATACTGCCAGTAAGAAGGCTATCGCAGCGAAAGATATCCAGGCCGGATAAGTTTTCTGCCAGTGAGTCATACGGTTGTGGATTTTATATTCAGCCATTAGCTTCCACCTCCATCAGAGCCGCACGGGCATCACTGCTTATATGTTCCCAGATGATGCGGATAAATTCGGCTATCTGAGCGGTATTTTCAGTTTTTTCCCTGTCAGCTCGCGGAATTGCAATGGTCAGGATTTTTCTGACTTTACCGGGGCGTCTTGATAAAAGCACGACTCTGTCAGCCAGCATTACCGCTTCCTGAATATTGTGAGTAACATATAAGGTGCTGAGTCTGGTCTTTTCCCAGAGAGTAACAAGCTCTTCCTGCATGATCGTGCGAGTCTGTGCGTCCAAAGCAGAAAATGGTTCATCCATTAAAAGGAGGTCAGGATTTATGACAAGCGCCCTGGCGATACCGACTCTTTGCCGCATACCGCCGGATAACTGGTGCGGAAAGGCTTTTTCAAAACCGCCGAGTCCAACTAAATTGATATAGTGCTGGATCCGTTCTTTCTGTGCTGTCTTTGGTACGCCTGTGGCTTCAAGTCCAAAGGCAATATTTTCATAAACGCTGCGCCAGGGAAACAGGCCTGTTTCCTGGAAGACGATGCCCATAGCAGGAGTATGGACTTCCGTCAGATCTGTGAAATAAATACTCCCATCGCTTGGTGACAGCAACCCTGCTGTAAGATTGAGCAGAGTCGATTTACCGCAGCCGGAAGGCCCTACCAAAGCTACAAATTCCTCGCTGTGTACAGTCAGGCTGACGTTTTCAAGTACAGACAGCTGTTTGCCTTGAGGATCGATGAAATTTTTGCTGACATTGTCGATAACTAATTTCATTTAAACTACTGCCTCCGGTGTTGTTTGATAAAGTATAAAAATAAGGAAAACTTTGTTGAGAAATTATTTTTGCATAGCCTTGCTGAGCAGGCTGGTATTGGTGACGGCTTGTGGATCAAGCTTGCCCTCGATCATGCCATGAGAAGTATACCAGTCTATCTGAGTCTGGATATCGCTGTCCAGCAGTTTGCCGTCACGATCGATATAAGGCAGGCCGAGCTTGATGTCAGCTTCAGGAGCTTTAACATATTTGGCGATAATGCCTACGACTTCGTCCAGCTTTTTGGGGTCTTTATTGTCAATAGCTGCATCATAGTAGTAATTGCAGGCTTTTTTGTATGCTCTTAAGAAACGTACTGCTGCATCTTCATTTTTCAGGAATTTGGGAGAAAAGAAAAGGGCAGAGGTTTGATAGGGGATAACGTCACCGACTTGGGTGACAAGTTTACCATAGCCTGCAGTCTGCACTTTGGTGATATTGGGTTCGTTGAGTATGGCTCCGTCGATTTGTTTGCTTTCAAGAGCGGCCATAACAGCACTCAATTTGCCAAGAGGTACGATCTCCACATCTTCAAGAGTCAATCCTTTGGTTTCCAGCATCCGCCCAAGCATATAATGGAAGGTAGAACCTTTTTGAGTAATGCCGATGCGTTTGCCTTTGATATCTTCGAGCTTGGTAATTCCATTGTTGTAGTTATCGGAGTTGACTAAAAGTGCTGAGGAAGAAAAGCCTTTTTGTTCACGGCCTTTATCGGCAACGATAGCAAGTTGTTGACCGCTGGCAGCCATATTGAAGAGACTGGCAGTGATACCGGTAGCGCCGACGTCTACTTTAGAGGAAGCTGTAGCCACAGCAATAGGATGAGCTGCGTCAAACCACTGTTGATCTATTTCAAGGTTTTCTTCGGCAAAGTAGCCTTTATCTAAAGCGATAAAAAGCGGTGCAGAACTGGTAAGGCGAAGCATACCCAGAGATACTGCTGTTTTTGCTTTGGGGTCAGCGGCTTTTTTGTCCTCACCGCCGCAGCCTGCCATCAAGAACATAAAACAAACTGCTGTAAACAAAATCAAGATTTTTTTCATTTATTTCCCTTCCTTATATTGTACGCTAAGTACAAAAATGTAGTGCAGACAAAATAATGTCTTTCATAATTTTACAATATCTCCAAGTTTTTTGCAGTATTTTTTGCAGAAAAAAAGAAGAATTTTTAAATAAATATTTAAATATCTATAGACAAAAATAGAAAAAACTTTCAGTAAGGTAAAGGAATTGGTATAATGTATAAAGATGAAAGTATTTTTTAGAACGGAGGCCCGCATGGGAAATATCATAAATTTGAAAAAAATGATGTCGGCAGCCATGTTTGCAGCTGGACTGCTGGTCAGTATGAACAGTGCTTCGGCACAGCAGGATGAGCAGGAACCGCTGGCGCTGTTGCAGCTGGATGTTGACGGTAACGGCAGTCTGGAAACTGTGGAACTGTATGGTGGTCAGATGACTCGCGGCAGCAGTTACAGGAATGATTTTTTATTGCTTTTAAAAGGCAGTGACTCTGAATTGCTGACGGCATATGTACCAAGTATTAATGGCGGTTACGACTGCAGTTTAGAAAAAGCAAGGTTTACGGGCAGAGGCGAACAGCTGATTTTGTCTGTTGGACAGGGAGGCGACGATGGCAGTATAGAATATCGTATCATTGACTTTGCTGATCCTAAGGCGGTGAAGGAGATTTTTACTGGCAGCGATAATGCAGGTGTAGCGGCAACTGCGGAATTTGTGCCGGATTTTCGCAGTAAAATTGCTTTTGCAGACGGCAGCACTAATTATGAACTGCTTCCCAAAGAGAAAGAGTTTTATGAACAGCGTGGGCTTTATGACGTTGACGGTACCTTATTAAAGGGGTATCGACGCCCGTATGTCGGGAAAATACATTCGCTGGTTGCTGTAGATATGGAGCAGGACGGGATTTTGGAACTGTTGTCGCTGCAAAACATCAGTGGGTTAAACAGGGAAGACCTGCTTGGGAAGCTGGCCGGGGTGTGGTCATATGATGGCAGCAGTGGCTGGAAATTAAAAAGTAAAACTTTTTACAGCGGCGGCAAAAATAAAGACGATAAATTCCATCGCAGCTATAATGAAAAAAACTGGCGGATTTTACCGAGGCAGGCGGTGCATGACAGCAGCAGCGTAACTTATCCTGTTTTTACTGCGATTGCGGCGCCTGAGGTGCAAAATAAGCTCAATGGAGATTTTGCGATTATTGCTGGTCCTTATTTGCAGAATCTGGCAACTGGAGGCTGCGAACTTGATTATACATTGACCTTCGTCAGTGAAAAGTTTATCAGTATGGTGTTTTTTGGTGTACTGGATGAAGGTGAAAAAGAAATTTTTGCTAAGATACCATTAAATATTGATGTACAAACTGGAGCACAATTGGCACTGGGTGATGTTTTGAATTTACGTGATGCCGATTTACTTCCGGTTTTAAGGTTGCTGACAAAGAAAGATAAGGTGGATTTCAGTAAAGGTATTCCTGAAAGCTGGTATTATAACGGGACTAATTTTGTGTTTTGTCAGCGAAGTGAAACCGGCGAGTGGTTGGAAGCAACGGTGGCTGCAAGCGATCTGAAAAAGTTTTTACTGAAACCGGAATTATTTTAAAGAGAACTGACTGGTCAGTCAGCAAATAGTGAAAAACAGAGAAAAAATACGAAAAATTAAGAAAAAAGGCTTTAATCGGTTAAAATAGCGGTTGCGTTTATAATTACGATAAACTATAATAAGAGTATTCTTGAAAATAGCGGAGCCGTGCGCCCTTTTACAGGGCGCAGCCGTTTTTTTGAATACGTGAGGAGGATATATTTATGCTGAGTTTTTTTGATAAAGGCCGAAGGAAAAAGGCCTTGGCTGTTGCGGTAGCGGCATTTACCGTGATGGCTTTGGCTGGCTGCAGCAAAGAGCAGCAGGCACCACAGGCAACGTTGGTTAAAACGATGGAAGTTATCAAACGCGATACGCCGATCGTTTATGACTATACAGGTTTTGTGCAGGCGCAGAAAGAAGTCAATTTGATGGCGCAGGTCAGTGGACAGATCACAGGAAAGTATTTCCTGGGTGGTGAAAAAATAACTGCGGGACAGACCTTGTTTACTATTGATCAGCGTACATATCAGGCAAAAGTTCTGAATGCACAGGCCGGACTTGCCAGTGCCCAGGCAACTTTGATTCGTACCAGCCGTGATCTGGAGCGTTATAAAAAGCTATATGAGCAGAACGCTGTTTCCAAGCAGGAGCTTGATAACAGGGTCGCTGAGGCCGAACAGGCGCAGGCTGCTGTTGATGCACAGCAGGCTTTGCTGGAAAATGCCAATATTGATCTGGGAGAAACTAATGTCGTTGCGCCTTTTGACGGACGTATAGATACCAATGATCTTTCTGTAGGCAACTATGTTACTGCCGGTCAGACTGTTCTTGCTACTATTTCTAATACAGATCCGGTATTTGTAGAATTCAGTCTGGCAGAAAACGAATATTTAAAACTTCTGAGCGCTCATAATGATGCAGGTGGAGCGTCGTTGGAAAATCTGACGATCGTTTTGAGCGATGGCAGCACTTATTCTGAAAAAGGCCGTGTCGATCAGGTTAATCGCAGCATTACGCAGGGGACAGGTACTTTGTCGCTGAAAGCTGAATTCCCAAATCCTGCTAAGATCCTGCTGCCTGGCATGTTTGCTCATCTGCAGGCCAACAGTGGTACTGTACATGACGCTAAGCTGATTCCGCAGCGTGCTGTAACCGAGCTTATGTATAAGAAATTTGTTTATGTACTTGGCGATGATAATAAAGTATCCATGCGCGAAGTTACATTAGGTCCACGTATCGGTCGTTTGTGGCTGGTTGAAAGTGGTCTGGAAGGCAACGAAACGGTTGTTGTCGAAGGCATCAACAAAATTAAACAGGGTTCTGAGGTAAAACCTGAACCGATGACCGAGGCAGAATTGGATACTGCTGTATCTTTGAAAGAATCCTAAGGAGGTAACTAGTTGTGGCACGCTTTTTTATAGACCGTCCGGTCTTTGCGATAGTGCTGGCAATACTTATTACCTTACTTGGTACTATTGCCGGATTCAGCCTGCCAATTGCTCAATACCCGGATATCACCAAGCCGCACATTGCCGTTTCTACGAACTATGTGGGTGCTAGTGCGGAGGTTGTTGAGGAATCTGTTGCGCAGGCGATCGAACAAAAAGTTAATGGTGTAGAAAATATGCTGTACATGAACTCTACTAGTACCAGCGTAGGCGAATACACACTTGACGTATATTTCAATCTTGATAAAAATGCAGATATCGGTTCTGTAGAGGTACAGAACCGTGTTTCTCAGGCTTCGTCCTCCATGCCGTCAGAGGTAAGTGCTTACGGTATCACGACAGCCAAGAAATCTGCCGAGACCATCATGTATTTTGCGTTGCACTCACCTGATGGAACGTTTGATACGATGTTTCTTACCTCTTATGCGATGACAAACTTCCTTGATGCCTGCAAACGCGTTAAGGGTGTTTCCAGTATTGATATTTTTGGTCAGGAATACGCAATGCGCCTATGGCTGCAGCCAGATAAAATGGCTCAGTTGGGTGTGACCGCAGATGATGTTTCCAATGCAATCAAGAGTCAGAACATTCAGGCTCCTGTTGGTTCTATTGGTACGCGTCCTACAGCGGAGCAGCAGGAATTCCAATATTCTGCTAATGCCCAGGGGCGTTTGTCGACTCCGGAAGAGTTTGGTAATATTATTGTCCGTTCTCAAAACGGCAATAACCTGAAGCTTAAAGAAATTGCGAAAATTGAAGCTGGTGCCCGCAGTGATAACGTTGCTGGTTATCTGAACGGCGGTTCTTCTGTTGTTTTCCCTGTTTACTTAACAAGCGACGCTAACGCTTTGGAAACCGTCAATAACATCAAAGCCGTATTGGCCGATGCTGAAACGCGTTTTCCGGAAGGTATGGAGCTGACTATTGTTCAGGATAATACCCAGTTCGTACGCGAAGCGCTGGAAAAAGTAGCTCATACTTTCTTTGAAGCTTTGGCGCTGGTTATTCTTGTTGTATTTATTTTCCTGGGCAGCTGGCGTGCAACGCTTATTCCGCTGCTGGCGATTCCTGTTTCTTTGGTTGGTACCTTCGGTGCGTTCGTGTTGATGGGATTTTCGATCAATACTTTAACAATGTTTGCGATGATTCTTGCTATCGGCCTCGTTGTTGATGACGCGATCGTTGTTGTTGAGGCAGTTGAGCATCACATCCAGGATAATGGAATGACTCCAAAAGAAGCTACTTATCGGGCGATGAAAGAAGTTTCCGGTCCTGTTGTGGCGATTGCGTTCGTTTTGGCAGCAGTATTTATCCCGGTTGCATTTACCGGCGGTACTGTTGGTCAGCTTTATAAACAGTTCGCTTTAACGATTTCTGTTTCTATGGCGCTGTCAGCTATCGTAGCATTGTCTCTGACTCCAGCGTTGTGTGCATTGCTGTTGAAACCGCATGATAAAGACGAAGTCAAAGGACCTATTGGTAAATTTATCCATAAGTTCAATGTCTGGTTTGCCAATACTTTAAGTAAATATGTTAAAAATGTTGAAAAATGTATCCGTCATGCAAAAATCTCAATGGCAGTTTTGCTGGTTATGGTTATTTTATTGGGCTGGGTAGCTAAGGTTACTCCTACCGGATTTGTGCCAAGTGAAGATCAGGGTTATTCTGTAACGTCATTTAATTTGCCGGAGGGTGCATCAAGTAATCGTGGTATTCAGGCTATGATGGAACTGGGTGATAAGATCAAGTCGCTGCCGGGCGTTAAATATGTTATGGAAGTATCTGGCTTTGATATCCTTACTGGCGCACCTAAGTCCAGTGCCGGTCTAATCGTTGCGGCGATGGAAGATTATGACAAACGTGATAACAGTGCTCAGGATATAGTGCCGCAGATTTATGGCATCGGTGCCCAAATGCCGCAGGTAAGCGTTATGGCGTTTGACCCGCCTGCATTACCGGGTGCGTCCAGCACAGGCAGTTTGAGTATGTACCTGATGAATCTGGGCGGTGACGATATGGAGCGGATGCAGGAAGTTGCTAACGAATTTCTTGCTAAAGCCAATCAACGTCCTGAAATTGGTATGGCTTATACCACCTTTAATACTAATACGCCGGTTTATCAGTTTAACGTAGACCGTGAAAAAGCAGAGTCTCTAAATGTACCTGTAGCAAGCGTATTTACAGCTTTACAGACTTTCCTCGGCGGCAGTGAGATCAATGACTTCAATGCTTTTGGCCGTACTTGGAAAGTAGTTATGCAGGCGGATGCAAAATATCGTACGAATGTTGATGATATGCGTTATTTCTTTGTACGCAGCAATAACGGCGATATGGTGCCTCTTAATACCTTGGTTACTGACGAAGGTAAAACAAGTTCTGCTACTGTAACCCGCTTCAACGGTGTACGAGCTATTAAAATAGCTGGTAACCCTGCTACAGGATATAGTACAGGTCAGGCTATGACTGCACTGGAAGAAACTGCTGCAGAAATTTTGCCGACTACTTATACCTATGAATGGGTAGATCAGAGCCGTGACGAACTGGAAGCAGGAAACAGATCAACACAGATTTTCATTATTTCTCTGATCTTCGTATTTTTGTGTCTGGCAGCTTTGTATGAAAGCTGGACTATCCCGTTGGCAGTTATGCTGTCAGTGCCTGTTGCTGCCCTTGGCTGTTTTGGCGCTCAGTATCTGCGCGGTTTGCAGAACGACGTTTATATGCAGATCGGTTTGATCATGCTGATTGGTCTGAATGCTAAAAATGCGATTCTGATCGTAGAATATGCAAAGATGAACATGGAAAATGGCGAACCTGTAGTTAAAGCGGCGCTTGATGCTGCCAGACTGCGTTTGCGTCCGATTCTGATGACATCCTTCGCGTTCATTCTTGGCTGTGTGCCTTTGGCGATTGCAACAGGTCCAGGTGCCGGTGCCCGTGTTTCTATGGGTAATGCCGTTGTTGGCGGTATGACCTTTGCTACGATGATCGGTATCTTTATGATCCCGGTATTATTCGTTGTCGTTGAACGTATTTTCAACAGAAAAAAACACAGCGAAGAATAAATTTAGGTGTTTTGTAAATATATAATGCCCCGTCTTAAAGACGGGGCATTATTTTTTTGCAGGATTTTTTTTATTTATGTGGTATTTAAAAAAGGTAACTGAAAATTTCTGACAAAAAGTGTTTAGAGGTAAAAGCAGATGAATGAATTAAAAAATAAAAGTAAATTTCTCAGAGATGTCTGGTACCTGACCAAAAGTTATTGGCAGTCAGAAGAAAAGGGAAAGGCTTATTTGCTGTTGACGGCAATCATAGCACTAACTTTAGGCGTAGTGTATATGCTGGTGCTGTTGAATAAATGGAACAATTCCTTTTATAATGCACTGCAAAATTACCAGACCGAACTTATTTTTGATGAGCTGATACATTTCGGCTGGCTGGCTGTGATCTACATTATTCTGGCAGTTTATGCCTTTTATTTGCAGCAGGTACTGGTGCTTAACTGGCGTCGTTGGCTGACTAACAGGTATATTGATGAATGGTTGAAAAATAAGACCTACTATCGTCTGCAGATGTTCGGCTCTGATACTGATAACCCTGACCAGCGTATTAGTGAGGATGTGCGTTTGTTTGTTGAGATGACGTTAAAGTTCAGTATCGGTGTTTTAAAGGCTTTTTGTACTTTTGTGTCTTTCGTATTTATTTTATATGAACTGTCAGGTTCACTGGAATTTACTTTGGCGGGGCAAGTGTGGCATATTGAAGGCTATCTGGTTTGGGTAGCCTTGGTTTATTCCATTGTTGGTACAGGGCTTACTCATTTGATTGGTAAAAAACTGGTAGGGCTGAATTTTGTTCAGCAACGTTATGAAGCGGATTTTCGTTTCAGTATGATGCGAATGAGGGAAAATGCTGAAAGTGTAGCGTTTTACAGCGGTGAGAAACAGGAAGGCGGCGTATTTAAGAAGCGTTTTAAACTGCTGCTGGATAATTTCTGGAAGATAGTAGAAAAACAAAAACAGTTGGTCTGGCTTAATTCCGGCTATTCACAGATTGCAATTATTTTCCCTTTCGTAGTGGCTATGCCGCGTTACTTAAGTAAGGAAATAACATTAGGCGGCCTGATCCAGATTGCCAGTGCCTTTGGCAGGGTGCAGGAATCATTATCATATTTTGTAGATATGTATGCTTCTTTGGCTGAATGGCGGGCAGTTGTAGAGCGTCTTACGGGTTTTGGGGTACATATGCACGAGGTAAAACAGGAAAAACCGCAGATTGATCTTGAACGAATGGAAAGTCGCAACGATACTATCGTAGCTGCGTCCTTGCAGGTTGAATTACCAGATGAAAGGATCTTATTGAAAAATGTCAATTTTACTTTAGTACCCGGCCGAAATAAAAATATCCTGATCAAAGGCGCAAGTGGCAGCGGTAAAAGTACATTGCTGCGTGCTGTGGCTGGTATCTGGCCATATGTGCATGGTAAATTGGAACTGCCTGCTGCCGAGAAACTGATGTTTATTCCGCAAAAACCTTATTTACCATTGGGAACATTGAAAGAAGCGTTGCTTTATCCAGGCAGTTGCCATAAAACAGATGAAGAGTTGGTGATGTTGCTGGAGCAATGTCGGATTGGCTACCTGGCAAAAGACCTGTATGTCGAAGCAGACTGGTCACATGTGCTTAGCGGCGGTGAACAGCAGAGGCTGGCTTTTGTAAGGGCACTGATCTATCAACCGTCATGGCTGTTTTTAGATGAAGCTACTTCTGCTTTAGATGAGGAGACAGAAGCGGTGATATATAAGCTTGTTGAAACTTTAATGCCGGATACTACCATAGTCAGTATTGGACATCGCAGTAGTTTGAGCAGTTTCCACCAAATAGGGTTGTTTATTGATAAAGGTCAGCACAGTGTTATTGAACGGGCCTTGTGAAAATAATATCAGGCATAGAATTTTGTAAGTAGAATTTACTGTTTTTTGTTAAAAGAAATTTTTACTTTGCTGTGATTTGCTTATATAATAAATAAAGAAGCAGTTTTTCAGAAAGGAAGTGTAAAAAATGATGCCATTGGAAATAGCTCCTAAAATTTATGATGTGGGTGTTGTTGACTGGGCTGTGCGTGATTTTCACGGATATAAGACGGAACGCGGTGCTTCATATAATTCATATTTGATCATGGATGAAAAAATCTGTTTGATCGATACAGTGAAAGCGATGTTTGCTGAAGAATTATTGGCAAAGATTGAACGTGTTGTCGACCCTGGAAAAATTGATTACGTAATAGTGAACCATGTGGAACCGGATCATGCAGGGGCATTGCCGGCGCTGGTCAAAGCGGCTCCGAATGCTAAGTTTTTTATTACAGCTCAAGGGAAGGCGGAAGCAATTCGTCATTATGGTGATTTATATGATTTTCAGGTCGTGAAGGATAGCGATAAATTATCATTAGGCAAACGTGAATTGACTTTTGTAACTTTACCAATGCTGCACTGGCCTGACAGTATGGCAACCTATTGTGCAGATGATGGGATTTTGTTTTCTAATGATGCTTTTGGCCAGCATTATGCGGCTGCTAAACGTTTTGATGATGAAGTGGATCTGGGAATACTTTTTTATGAAGCAAAAAAATATTTTGCCAATATACTCTGGCCATATGCGAAATTAATTGATAAAGCGCTGGCGAAAGCAGCGGCGCTTGATTTAAAGATGATAGCTACAGCCCATGGTATTATCTGGCGCAGTCATATTCAGGAAATTATTGCCAAATATGCTGCCTGGGGCAAAGGCGTGAGCGGCAGCAGTGTAGTTATTGCCTATGATACGATGTGGGGCGCTACGGAGCAAATGGCTCGTGCTGTGCTGGAGGGTGTTGTCAGTGCCGGTAGTGATGCTGTGCTGCTGCGTATGAACGAAACTCCGAATAGTACTGCTGTTGCGGATTTATTTGAAGCAGGTGGTATGATCATCGGCTCTTCAACACTGAACAGCGGAATGCTGCCCACTATGGGCAGTCTGCTTGTATACCTTAAAGGCTTAAACCCGACAGGTAAAAAAGCAGCTGTTTTCGGTACATATGGCTGGGCCGGCGGAGCTCAGAAAGATATGGAAGCTTTGCTGACAGCGGCTGGTTTTGAGTTGGAACCGGGTTTTACCTGTAAATGGAAGGCACAGCCAGAAGACCTGGAAGCAGCAAGGCAGCTTGGTTATGAATTTGCCAGGAAGCTGCAAAAATAAAAAAATTGATCAAGCAGACGAGTTTTATGCGTCTGCTTGTTTTTTTTCTGCTGAAAAGATGTTCACGAATAATTTACTTGCCAAAAGTCGAAAGGTCAAATATAATAGAATTAATCTAATTATAGATGCCGGCAGAAAAGTTTGACTTTAATGCTGAAACGATAAAAGGAAGGTAATTAAGATGAGAAATCTTGCAGATGCAATAGAAAATTTCATCATCAGACAGCTTTTAGAGGACAGAGAGGACGCTGTTTTAGTACAGCGTAATGAACTTGCCGATAAACTGTCGTGCGCACCGTCGCAAATCAGTTATGTGCTGAGCACGCGCTTTACTCCTGAACGGGGGTTTATGGTCGAATCCAGACGCGGCAGCGGCGGCTTTGTCCGTATTGTAAGGGTGATGCCTCATGAATTGCAGGAAGAGAACTGTGAGCCGACAGTGCATGATTTGATTGAGCACTGGGCTGCTAACCGTTTGATCAGCAGGCGCGAAAAATCACTGTTGCAGTATATGATGGAAATTCTGGATGCTGATGAAGCTAAAAAAAGAGCTGTTTTGGAGACGGCTATTACTAAAATGACAGAACGTGAGTGAGGTGAATTGATATGTTATGTCAGAAATGCGGATTAAAAGAAGCTGTGGTCCACGTGGTATGCGTGGTCAACGATAAACAAATCGACAAATGGCTGTGCTCGGATTGTGTTGAAGAATTGGCTCCGTCTAATTTTTTGTCGGGAACTGTTTTCAATGCCAAAGAGTTTTTAGATGGGCTGTTGAAACCAAAGGCTAGAGAAGAACAGATCATGAATCGTTTTACTGAACGTGCCAAAGGTATTTTGGAAGACGCGATGCGTTTTGCATTGGATAAGGGTCATGATCATGTTGGAACAGAACATATCTTGCTGGCGTTGCTGAATGTTGAAAATTGTTTTGCCAAGAAGATTCTAGAAAAACTTGGCATTGATAATCAGGCGGTCATAAAAGAGCTGGAAAGCTGGATGGAGCCCGCTGGCAGTACTGAGCTGATGATCAGTTATACCCCGCGTGCCAAACGGGCCTTAGAGCTTGCTGGTGAAGCAGCAGCAGCTTTTAAACTGCACTATGTAGGGTCCGAGCATTTGCTGTTGGGCTTGCTGCGTGAAGGAGAAGGCGTGGCTGCTCAGGTATTGCGGCGCTTTAACGTTACGGCAGAACAGGTCATGAAGGTCATTAAGGCTGTTTATGATAATCAGCCATTGACAGATGGCAATTATAATGCTGGCGACAGCGATGTGGAAACAAAGAGCAATGTGTTGGAAATGCTGTCGGAATTTGGCCGCAATCTCAATCAGCTGGCTTCAGATGGAAAAATTGATCCCGTTGTTGGCCGCGAAAAAGAGGTTGAACGCATTATTCAGATTCTGTGTCGGCGTACAAAAAATAATCCGGTGTTGATTGGAGAGTCCGGCGTTGGTAAAACGGCTATTGCCGAGGGCCTGGCCCAGCGAATTGTTGACGGTAATGTTCCGGAGATACTGCGTGAGAAAATTGTGTTCTCGCTGGAGATAGGGTATCTGGTGGCGGGAACTAAATACCGCGGTGAATTTGAGGAACGTTTGAAAGAATTACTGGAAGCAGTAAAAGAAAATAAAAATATTATTCTTTTTATTGACGAACTGCATACTATCATCGGAGCAGGTGCCGCAGAGGGCGCTATCGATGCTGCCAATATTATAAAACCGGCTTTGGCCAGAGGTGAAATGCAGGCTATAGGAGCCACTACTTTAAACGAATACCGGAAAAATATTGAGAAAGATGCGGCACTGGAACGTCGTTTTCAACCTATCGTTGTAGGTGCTCCTGATGTTAATGATTCAATTGAGATTTTGAAGGGACTGCGCGATAAATATGAAGCCTTTCATCGTATTCAAATCACAGATGAGGCTATTATGGCGGCAGTGCGTCTGTCTGATCGTTATATCACTGACCGTAATCTCCCGGACAAAGCTATCGATTTAATGGATGAAGCCTGTTCGAGGGTACGGCTGCAAAGCTATAAGATTTCCTTGCCGCAGCGGGAAATTGAACAACAGCTTGAAAAAGTGCGCATTGAAAAAGAATCGGCTATTACTCAGCAAATGTATGAACGTGCTGCTGAATTGCGTGACGCAGAACGCAAGCTGCAGGAACAGCTTGATGGTGAGCGTCAGTCGCAGCGCAGTGGATCAAGCAGTAAATTGACGGTAAGTGAAGAAGATGTTGCCGAAGTAGTTGCTTCCTGGACAAATATTCCACTGCGTAAGCTTACCGAAGGTGAATCTAAAAGACTTATTCATTTGGAGGAGGCGCTGCATGAGCGTGTGGTCGGTCAAAATGCGGCTGTTGACGCTGTTGCAAAAGCTATCCGTAGAGCCAGAGCCGGGTTTAAGGATAAAAACCGCCCTGTAGGATCGTTCCTGTTCTTAGGACCTACCGGGGTAGGTAAAACAGAGCTGGCTAAAGCGCTGGCAGAGAACCTTTTTGGCGATGAACGTGCTTTGATTAGATTTGATATGTCTGAATATATGGAAAAGCACACTACTTCTCGGTTGGTAGGTGCTCCTCCTGGTTATGTTGGTTATGAAGAAGGCGGTCAGCTGACAGATGTTGTGCGCCGGCGGCCCTATTCGGTAATTTTGCTGGATGAAATTGAAAAAGCGCATCCTGATGTTTTCAACTTGCTGCTGCAGATTATGGAAGACGGCCGCTTGACTGACGGGCAGGGACGGACTGTTGATTTTAAAAATGCTGTTATCATTATGACCAGCAACGCTGGTGCCAGAGCTTTACTGGACAGCAAGCCGTTGGGATTTGCGACTGGTGAGAAACAGGTAAACGACGGACGCAAAAGTGCTGTATTGGAAGAAGTAAAAAGAATCTTCCGTCCTGAATTTTTAAATAGAATTGATGAAATTCTGGTCTTTGATCCGCTTGGTGAAGCAGAACTGCGGCAAATTGTCGAACAGATGCTCAAAGAACTTTCAGGTCGTTTGCAGGAAAATGGCCTTGATATCAAGGTTACTGATGAGGCTAAGGCCGAGCTTTTAAAAGCTGGCAAGGATACGCGTTATGGTGCACGGCCTCTGCGCAGGGCTTTAAGGAAACTGGTTGAGGATCCTGTTTCCGATTTGTATCTGGCTTCAGAATTAAAACGCGGTGATACTATTTTGACCCGTACTGATGAGGCTGGTAAAATCTATTTTGATAAAGAAGAAGCGCACAAGGAAGAAGCCTTGGTTGTAGCTGGAGAGGAACGTCCGTAATGGCAAAACCGAAAATACGTTTCGTTTGTCAGTCGTGTGGTTATGTAACGGCTAAATGGTTGGGAAAGTGTCCGGAATGTGGTCAATGGGACAGCTTTGTCGAAGAAATGGACGTGCCTGAACGTCCTGGACAGAGTTACCTGCCTGTAGGCGAAACCGCTAAGCCCAAACCGTTGCATCAGGTGGCGGAACAGTCCCTCAGCCGTCTGCAGACAGGTATCCGTGAATTTGATCGTGTGCTTGGGGGAGGGATTGTTCCCGGCAGCCTGGTTTTGTTGGGCGGAGACCCGGGCATTGGCAAGTCGACTATGCTTTTGGATGCCGGCATGAAGTTTAGCCGGAATAATATAAAAGTTTTGTATGTTTCTGGTGAAGAATCAGAAGCGCAAACAGCAATGCGGGCGAGACGTTTAGGCAGCAGCGGTGAAAACCTGCTGGTGATGACGGCTACCGATTTGAATATTATTTTACTGCAGGCACAGGAAGTGCAGCCGGCATTGTTGGTAATTGATTCTATTCAGACTATGTACAACAGCGAGCTGCCTACTGCAGCCGGCAGTGTCGGACAGGTGCGCGAGTGTACGGCGAAATTGCTGCGTTTTGCAAAAACCAGCGGCATTGCCGTGCTTATTATCGGTCATGTGACTAAAGACGGTAATATTGCTGGCCCACGATTGCTTGAACATATGGTCGACGTGGTGCTGCAATTTGAAGGGGATAGATCCTATTCTTTTCGGGTGCTGCGTGCCTTGAAAAACCGTTTTGGCTCTACAAATGAAAGCGGTATTTTTTCTATGGAAGCCAGTGGGCTGCAGGAAATAAGTAATCCAGCAGGATTATTCCTAGAAGAACGCAGTAACGATGCTTCCGGTTCAGTTGTTTGTGCTTGCCTGGAAGGTAACAGGCCTATTTTAGTTGAAGTGCAGGCTTTGGTTGCCAAAACACCTTATGGGATGCCCCGACGCACTGCTGTTGGATTTGATTATAATCGGGTCACTATGCTTTTGGCGATTTTGGAACGGCGCTTAGGAATGGATTTTGGCGCTTACGATGCTTACGTCAATGTGGTTGGCGGGATGAGAGTCACTGAACCAGCTGCAGATCTGGCTGTGGCTGCTGCGCTGGTGTCCAGTTATCGTAATCGGCCGATTCCGCATGGCGTATTAGTCATGGGTGAAGTGGGGCTTACAGGAGAAGTGCGACGAATAGGTTCGCCGGAAAGGCGTATCAAAGATGCTATGAATCTTGGCTTTAAAAGATTTGTTTTGCCAATGGGCAAGCTGTCATTGGATGAACCCTGCAATGGTATTGTGCAGGTTAAAACTTTGGAAGAAGCGCTGGATAAGGTTTTTGCTTAAAAGAGCGGAGGTTTCTCCGCTCTTTTTGTTTATTTTAAAATAAAATCAGAAAATTTATATAAAAAATGATTGACACAAATATGGAGCTATGATAAAATAATAAAATTTTGACAAAAATAACAGGAGGTGTTAAAATAAATACATATAAAAATAGCGTGTTCCTTAGGAGGGCAGAAGATGTTTGCAGTAGGAGACAAAGTCGTATATCCGATGCACGGCGCCGGAGTAGTAAAAACAATAGAAAAGCGTGAACGTGACGGTCAAAGTGTCGACTATCTGATCCTGGCAATGCTTCTTGGAGAGATGAAGGTCATGGTTCCGGTCGACAGTGTGGAACGTGTTGGCTTGAGGCATGTTATCGAAAATGATGATATCGATGCCGTTGAAAAAGTTTTGGAAGAACGTCCTGATAATTACAATAAAGCTATTACATGGAACAGACGCTTTAATATGTATTTGGAAAAAATGAAAAGCGGTAATGTTTTTGAAGTTGCCGATGTAATAAGAACATTGCAGGTGCAGGAGAATGAAAAAAAATTATCTACCGGCGAGCGTAGATTATTGGGTACAGCCAGACAGATTTTGATCAGCGAAGTGATGCTTGTAAAAAATGCTGAACAGCAGGATATTGAAAACTGGCTGAATAAGTTTTTTTAGTGAAATACGTCGGATTTTCCGACGTATTTTATTTTTTTAGCTGTTTTTAATACGAAAATTGTAGTAAAATATTATATTATCCATATTATTTAAAGAAAGGAGGTGTAAAGATGTTAAACAGGATTTTGAAGCTGACCATTGTCGTTGTGTTTGCGCTTACCGGACTCATACTTACTGAATATTTACTGCCTTATATTTCGGATTTTTTTGGTTACGATCTTTATGACAACGGCTTTTTTGGCATAGCTTTGGCAACTATTGTTTCAGGTGCTGTGGGCATCTTTGTTTTTGGTGGTCTTGGTGTAGCTGTTGCACCGGTGCTTATTTATCATATTATGGGCTATACGGAACGTATGGCGATCGTTTTATCCAAGGTGCCGACCAGTGATATTCTTGTTATGACGCTTGGTATTGGTATTGGTTTGATTTTGGCTAACCTTTTGGGTGGGCCTTTTTCGCATTTGCCGATTATTGGTCCCTATATTCCTTTGATCTTTAGTCTGGTGCTTTCTATTATTGGGGCGAAAGTTGCTTTACGTAAGCATAAGGATATCGTAGGCTTTTTTAACCGCAGTATTCCTAGCTTAAAAGGTGCGGTAAAACCGGCTGCAGTTAAATCGTTGGCGCTGAGTGACAGATTGTACAGTAAAAATAAATTACTGGATACCAGTGTCATTATCGACGGTCGTATTATTGATATTCTGAAAACAGGTTTTCTGGAAGGTCGTTTGATCGTCCCCAACTTTGTTTTGGAAGAATTGCAGAAGCTGGCAGATTCGTCTGATAATCTGAAACGGGCCAAAGGCCGCCGAGGTTTGGATCTTATTCAGGAGATACAGCAGAAAAATAAAGAACAATTGCTTGTAGAAGATACTGATTTTGAAGATTTGAATGAAGTAGATGCTAAATTGGTGAAATTGGCTAAACAGACAGAAGCTGTTATTATAACTAATGATTTCAATCTTAATAAAGTTGCCGAGATACAAGGTGTCAGTGTGCTTAATATCAATGATCTGGCTAACGCCATTAAACCGGTGGTTCTTCCGGGGGAAGAGATGAATGTTTTTGTCGTTAAAGATGGCAAAGAAAATAATCAGGGCGTTGCTTATCTTGAAGATGGTACAATGATCGTTGTTGAAGGAGGTAAAAAACTGGTAGGTGAAAATACTGCTGTTGTAGTAACTTCTGTCCTGCAGACTTCAGCAGGTAGAATGATTTTCGCGAAACTGAAATAGCGGGGGCGTTTATGGAAAAAATCATAGCGATTGTTCCGGCTGCAGGGCTTGGAAGCCGCTTGGGATTAGGAAAAAATAAAGCTTTTGCCGACGTGGGCGGATTACCGCTTCTGGTACAGTGTATGAGGATGCTGGCTGACACAGACTGTGTAAGCAGAGTGATAGCTGTTGTACGGCCTCAGGAGGTAAAGGAAGCAGAATTGATGCTGGAGGAATACAGTAAGGAGTATTATCCGCTGTTGCCCTTCTGTGTTGTGGCCGGCGGAAAGGAAAGACAGGATTCTGTTGCTAATGCTCTGTCTGCAGTTACGGAGAGTGATGGTTATATAGCTGTGCATGACGGTGCTCGTCCTTTTGCCGGCAAAGAGGTTTTTAAAAGAGTGTTGAAAGCTGCTGCCGATAGCGGTGCGGCTATTGCTGCTGTGCCTGTTAAGGATACGATTAAGGTTGTGGATGAAAATAATCTTGTGCAGTATACGCCTGTGCGCAGTACTCTGCGTGCTGTGCAGACACCGCAGATTTTTAAAATCAGTATTTTAAAGCAGGCATACGAGCTTTTGCAGAAACAGCATGGTAATGTAACGGATGACGCTTCACTGGTAGAACGTTTGGGAATAGCTGTTGCTGTTGCTGAAGGAAGCTATGAGAATATTAAGATTACAACGCCGGAAGATTTGATCATGGCAGAAAATTTATGTAAAAGCAGAGGTCTTGTAAGATGATAGAAAAAAATAATAACTGGCCGCAGTTTCGTGTAGGCTGCGGGTACGATGTACATAAACTTGCTGCTGAACGTAAATTGATTTTATGCGGAGTTGAGATTCCTTATGAATCAGGGTTGTTAGGACATTCTGACGCCGATGTGGCCCTTCATGCATTGATGGATGCTTTGCTTGGCGCAGCGGGTCTTGGTGATATTGGCAGGCATTTTCCGGATACGGATATGAAATTTAAAGATGCCGATAGTATGCTGCTGTTGAGGCAGGTGGTTGGTTTACTGCAAAAGCATGGCTGGCAGATAAACAATGCCGATGTGACTATTATGGCACAGCGGCCTAAGCTGGCTCCCTATATTGAACAGATGGCGGCTAATATTGCCCGGGAAATGCGGATTGAAAGAAGTGCTGTCAATGTAAAAGCAACGACAACAGAGAAATTAGGTTTTGTTGGACGGGGCGAAGGGATGGCGTCAGAGGCTGTTGTAAGTATTATCAGAGGATGATGTAAATTCGCTTTACTGAAACGAGGTACTCATATATGTCCTTGTGGTATCGTTTGAGTACTTAGTGAGGTCTTTACGGACTTAGCACTCATACATGCCCTTGTGGTATAATATTCAAGATAAGTATTTTTGGAGGGATCATTCTAATGTCTAATGAAATCAGAGTAAGATTTGCACCGAGTCCGACTGGACCGTTCCATATCGGCGGCGCTCGCAGTGCTTTATTTAACTGGCTGTTTGCCCGTAAAATGGGCGGCAAGCTTGTTTTGCGTATCGAGGATACTGACCTTGAGCGTTCCAGCCGCGAATCTGAAGAGAATATCAAGGCTGCCTTAAAATGGTTAGGCTTGAATTGGGACGAAGGTATTGATGTAGGTGGGGAATACGGTCCTTATCGTCAAACAGAGCGTCTTGAACTGTATAAAAAATATACTGATCAGCTGCTGGCTGAAGGTAAGGCCTACTATTGTTACTGCACAGATGAAGAGCTGGAAGCAGAACGTCAGGCTTTGTCTGCCAAAGGGCAAATGCCTCGTTATATGGGCAAATGCCGTAATCTTACTTCTGAACAAATAGAACAGTACAAAGCTGAAGGACGCAAACCAACCGTACGTTTTCGTGTGCCTGCTGATCAGCAGATACTTGTCCGCGACATGGTTCGCGGCGATGTCGTTTTTGACTCTAACGGAATCGGAGATTTTGTTATCGTAAAATCTGACGGCATTCCTACTTATAATTATGCTGTAGTAATCGACGATGCGTTGATGAAAATTTCTCATGTTATTCGTGCTGAAGAGCATTTGTCAAATACTCCGCGCCAATGCCTTATTTATGATGCGCTGGGCTTTACACAGCCTACATTCGGTCATATTTCATTGATTTTAGGTAAGGATCGCACAAAAATGTCTAAACGCCATGGCGCTACTTCTGTTGATCAGTATCGTCAGTTGGGGTATCTGCCGGAAGGCATTGATAATTTCCTGGCATTACTGGGCTGGGCTCCGAACAGCGAACAGGAGATTTTCAGTATGGAAGAGTTGATTCAGGCCTTTTCGATGGAGCATGTCGCTAAAAATCCCGCTGTTTTTGAAATTGATAAACTGAACTGGATCAATCAGCACTATATGCGGCAGTTGGATGAGGAAGATTTTTTTGCCGCAGCTAAGCCGCATATGGTTGCTGCCGGCTATATGACAGGTGATGAGTGTGGCGAAAAGTTGGAATGGCTTAAACGTGTAGTTGCTACAGCCAAAGAGCATGTTGCTTTTGCTGCGCAGATCCCTGAATGTGTCGCTATGTATTTCAGTGATGAATTTGAATTTGAAAATGCAGAGGCTGCTGCAGTTCTGCAGGAAGAATCAGTACCAACAGTAATGAATATGCTGTTCGAAGAATTGCCTAAGCTGGAAGTTTTAGATGGACCTGCTGTAAAAGCTGCTTTCAAAGCTATCCAAAAAGCTACCAAGCTGGGTGGCAAAGCTGTATTTATGCCGATCCGTGTTGCTTTAACAGGAAATCAGCATGGCCCGGAACTGGCTGAAATGGTGCCGTTGCTTGGTTTGGAACGTACAGAAGCCAGAATTAGGGCGAGCCTTGCTAAGGCAGGTATTACTCTGTAGAGGAGAGCTTGGAATGACGATTAGAGTTTACAATACATTGACGAAACAAAAAGAAGAGTTTGTACCGGTACATCCGGGTAAAGCTAATATTTATGTCTGCGGTGTTACGCCTTATAACCATCCGCATATTGGTAATGCGCGTCCATTTGTAACATGGGATGTTATCCGCCGTTTTTTGGAGCATGAGGGTTATGATGTTCTGCATGTACAGAATTTTACTGATGTCGATGACAAAATAATCAACACTGCCAATAAAGAAGGCGTTTTATGGAGTGATGTCTGCGGACGTTATATAGATGCTTATTTTGAGGTAATGGATAAGCTCAATGTGCGTCGTGCACATGTATATCCGCGTGTTTCTGAGCATATGGAGGAAATCATTGAAACTGTAAAAGCTCTTATTGATCGTGGTTATGCCTACGAAATGGACGGCGATGTTTATTATAGCGTTGAAAAATTTGAGCATTACGGTGAACTTTCCGGGCGTAATCTGGAAGATATGATGGCAGGTGCGCGCGTTGATGTCAACGATAAAAAGCATAATCCAATGGATTTTGCCTTGTGGAAGGCTGCTAAACCGGGAGAGCCTTCCTGGAGCAGTCCCTGGGGTGAAGGACGTCCTGGCTGGCATATCGAATGCTCAACAATGAGTATGAAATATTTGGGAGAAACCTTTGATTTTCATGGCGGCGGCAGTGATTTGATTTTTCCGCATCATGAAAATGAGATTGCACAATCTGAAGGCTGTACAGGTTGCCATCCCTTTGTTAAATACTGGCTGCATAACGGGTTTATCACTGTTAATGAAGAGAAAATGTCTAAATCATTAGGTAATTTCTTTATGGTCATTGATATCCTCGAGCATTATGAGCCGGAAACACTGCGCTTTTTTATTCTTTCCACTCATTACCGCAGTCCATTGGACTTTAGTGATGAGAGGTTGGCGGAAGCGCAGCGCAGCTTGTCCAGGTTGAAAACGGCTCAGGAAAATCTGCAGGCCTTAATGGCTTTGATGAATGCTGGCCCGACAGAGGAAAGCCTGAAGCTGCGAAGAAAAGTTTTGGAACTGCGCAACGAGTTTATGGAAGCCATGCGTGATGATTTTAATACTGCTTTGGCAATCAGTAATATGTTTGCTTTGGCAAAGGAAATTAATATTTATCATCAAAGTATCGTCAGCGTCGGCAGTAAACCGGATGGAAAGCTTGTGTCTATATTGCAAAGTGTTTTCTCTGAAATGTGTTCTATTATTGGAGTACTGGAATCAACTCAAGGTGCTGTTGAAGCTGAAAGTTGCGGTTTGGAAGAACCACTGATGGAAATGCTTATTGCTATGCGCCAGGAAGCCAGGAGCAATAAGGACTATGCACAGGCTGATGCTTTACGTAATAAATTAAGCGAGATAGGAATTGTTCTGGAGGATACGCCTCAAGGCGTACGTTGGAAAAAACAGTGAAGTTTGAACAATATCAGCAAATAAAAGCTCATGCTTTGGCAGCCTGTACGGCTGCCGGGCTGACTTACGGAGAACCGAAACAACTTAATCCGATACTTTTGGCATATATCGGTGATGTTGTTTTTTCTCTTTATGTAAGGTTGAGGCTGCTGCCAACCTCAGGGCAGGTTCGTGTTATACATGATTTGGGTTCAAAAATGGTATCGGCGGTTATGCAGGCGAAGGCAATGGAGGCATTGCTGTCGGATTTGACGGAAGAAGAAGCCTATATTGCCAGGCGCGGCCGTAATACTAAATCGATAGTGCCTAAAAGCGCCTCCGTACATGAATATCGTATGGGAACAGCATTTGAAGCGCTGTTGGGTTGGTTATTTTTGAGCGACAGGGAAGAACGACTGGAGGAGATATTAGAGCGTTCTTTTGTAATTATTTCTGAGGCTATGCAGAAGAAAGGGTGAATTAACATGGAAGTAAAATTACTCAGACACACACCGGAACCGGAAAAGACAGTTGCTATGAGCGCACGTCTGTGCTATTCTCCCGTTGGTGCAGCCCAGCTTGAAGAAACAATGTCTGATGAACAGGCAGCAAAATTAGTGCGTAAACTTGTGGAAATGGGACATTTTTCGACATTGGAACATGTTACATTTACTTTCGCTATAGAAGGAGTTTCCAGAGTATTGACGCACCAGCTGGTGCGTCACCGTATCGCTTCTTATTCACAGCAATCGCAGCGTTATGTAAAAGAGCATGATTTTGAAACTATTATGCCTCCTACTATTTCCTCAAGGCCTGAGGCAAAAGCTAAGTTTGAACAGCTTATGGCTGATATTCAGGCTAGGTATAATGAATTTACTGATGAATTTGGAATCCCGGCAGAGGATGCCCGTTATGTACTTCCTAATGCGGCTGAAACTAAAATTGTGGCAACATTTAATGTCAGGTCTTTGATGAATTTCTTTAGCCTGCGCTGCTGTAATCGTGCCCAGTGGGAGATCAGGCAGCTTGCAGAAAAAATGCTGGCTGAATGTAAAAAAGCCGCACCGGTATTATTTGAAAATGCCGGTCCTACTTGCGTAAGTGAAGGTATATGCAGAGAAGGTGCAATGAGCTGCGGACGTTTGGACGCTATTTTAGCGGCAAAACAAAAACAACAGTGATAATTAGGAGGAGCTATGTCTGAAGAAATTCTTGCCGGACGCAATTCTGTAACAGAAGCCTTGCGCAGCGGCAGATCTATTAATAAACTGTTGGTGCAGGACGGAATCAAAGGCGGCAGTGTCAGTGAGATTATTGGCCTGGCGAAGACTGCGGGCGTAGTTTTGGAATTTTGTAAAGCTGAAAGATTGGATAAACTGGCAGATGGCTTGCGGCATCAGGGGTTTGTTGCCTTAGCTGCACCTATTCGCTTTCACAGTTTAGAAGAGGTTTTGGCATTGGCAAAAGAGAAAGATGAAACTCCTTTTTTGCTGCTGCTTGATGAGCTGCAGGACCCGCAGAATGTGGGAGCGCTGATTAGAACGGCGGATGCTGCTGGTGTGCATGGTGTGCTGCTTCCCAAGCGTCGCAGCTGTCCGCTAAATGCTGTGGTAGCGAAAATTTCTGCCGGTGCTGTTGAATATGTCCCAGTAGTTCAAATTGGTAATATTCCGCAGACGATTGAAGAATTGAAAAAACTTGGTTTTTGGATTGCCGGTGCGGATATGAATGGTGAGGATTATTACAAAAGTAATTTGACTGGCCCGATGGTCATTGTAGTTGGTGCTGAAGGAAAAGGACTGGGACGCCTTGTAAAAGAGAAGTGTGATATCATTGTCAGTCTGCCGATGCAGGGGGGAGTTTCTTCGCTGAATGCTTCGGCGGCAGGTGCCGTTTTGCTGTACGAGGTCGTACGTCAGCGCCGGGTGCAGGCGGGCGTTTAAAGTATGAAAGAATGGCTTGTAGTGGACGGTTACAATGTTATCAACAGTTGGCAGGATTTTCGTAAATTCCGTGAAGAGAACCTTGAGCATGCCCGTGAACTTTTAAAAGAAAAATTAGCCGAGTATATAGCTTTTAAAGGATATTCAGGAATTGTTGTTTTTGATGCCCAGGAAGTACAGGGAGTTGCATCATTCGAAAAAAACGGAGCTTTGGAGATTGTTTTCACGAATGAAGGTGAAACCGCTGATTCATGGATTGAACGACGCGTATATGATCTTGTTAAGAGCGGAAGCAGTGTTTTTGTTGTGACCAGTGATTATGCAGAACAGCTGAATGTTTTAGGGAGTGGGGCCTATAGGATTTCGGCGCGTGAATTTCGTGAAGAATATCTGCTTACAAAAAAACAGATCGCGCAGCGCAGCGAAAGACTTGCTAGGGGTTTGGGACGTAATGAACTTGGCGGCAGGCTGCAGGAGCATATTCTGGATCATTTTGAAAAGCTGCGGCGCAATACCTAAAAATTGACGCTGACATAACTATGGAGTATAATGAAAAAGCTGACAGATGCAGGAAATTCCTAGGAAACGGAGGTTGTGCCAATGAGTACGGAAACGCCATATAATCCCTATGCTGCTTTTGAAAACATGGCGGATGAAGATGTCGTCTTAAAGGCTAAACAAGAAGATAACGCACTTGCCCAGGAATATCTTTTGCATAAATACCGTAATTTTGTGCGGGCTAAAGCCAGAAGCTATTTTTTAATAGGCGCCGAACGCGAGGATATCATTCAGGAAGGAATGATAGGCCTTTATAAAGCTATCCGTGATTTTCGCGGCGATAAACTGTCATCTTTCAGAGCTTTTGCTGAATTGTGCGTTACTCGACAGATTATTACTGCTATAAAAACAGCTACCAGGCAGAAGCATATTCCTCTTAATTCATATGTTTCTTTGAATAAGCCTATTTATGAAGAGGATTCTGATAGAACGTTGTTGGATATTATTTCCGGTGTTAAAGTTGCTAATCCTGAAGATATGATTATCAGCAGGGAAGAGTTTGCTGATATTGAGAATAAGATGAATAATATTCTCAGTGACCTTGAGTGGAAGGTTTTGATGAGTTATCTGGATGGCAAATCTTATCAGGAAATTGCCGTTGAACTGGATAGGCACATCAAATCAATTGATAATGCTTTGCAGAGAGTGAAACGCAAATTAGAAAAGTACATTACAAATCGTAATGATAACACTGATCTGAGTGAGGTTTATAGTGGGCTTTTAGCTATTGATCCCAGCGAACGGTTCAGTCATCGTAAACGTGATTAATAAATTGATAAATGTGAAACAAAAAAGCAACATCATTTAGATTTTTCTGAATGATGTTATTTTTTTAAAGGATTTCGTAAATAAACAGCGAATATAGCAATAACTAGAAAGTGAAGGGCAAATTTTACGCTGAGCGTAATTGGGAGGTAATGGACATGAGCCAAGTAGAAGAATTTGTAAAAATTGTAGAAGGCGTTAAAGATCACGATGTAAAAGTAGTTATCGTAACAGGTAAACCGGGCAGCGGTAAAAGTAAAGTATTGCGTGAAGCTGCTGAAGAGAAAAAGTGGGATTACATCGATTGCCGCCTTTTAATTACTGAAAAATTTTTGGAGGTTCCTCCTGGAGAACGTCAGGCAAAAGCACCTGAGATGATGGCAGACATATTAGAAGGATATGACAGCGAAGTTATTTTGTTGGATCGTCTGCAAACACTGTTCGTACCGGTGTTTCATATTGATGTCGATGCTTTGCTGCATAAACTTAGTGAGAAATTTGTGATTGTAACAGCTTGGCCGGGTTACCTTGAAGAAGGAAAACTCTGTTATGATAAATTTGATGGAACGGAATCGATCCGTATCAGTTCGGAAGGTTTTACGGTTTGGAACGTTGATTAAAAAGCGAGGTAAGCAATGAGCCAAGCAAAGAAAAGACTGGCAGTTTTGACTGGCGGCGGCGATTGTCCCGGGTTAAATGCAGTCATCAGGGCTGTAGTGAAAACAGCTCTTAATAATGGATATGAAATATTTGGCATAGAAAATGGTTTTAACGGCCTCGTGACAGGCCGGATGGGACTGATGGATTACAAAGATGTTTCAGGTATTCTGCCGCGGGGCGGAACAATTCTTGGAACAACTAACCGCGACAATCCCTTTAAATTTGCAGTAGAAGAAAACGGGGAATTGGTTTATTATGATAAACGCGCGGAAGTATTGGCTAATCTTGAAAAACATGGTATTGAAGCTTTAGTGGTTATCGGCGGAGACGGCAGCTTAAATATAGCTGCAAGGCTGGCTAAAGAATGCGGAATAAAGGTCGTGGGGGTACCTAAAACGATCGATAACGACCTTCCGTGTACAGAACGTACTTTTGGTTTTGACACAGCAATGGCGATGGCTACAGAAGCTTTGGATAGGATCCATACAACGGCAGAATCCCATCATCGCGTTATGGCGCTGGAAGTTATGGGACGTTATGCTGGCTGGATCGCATTGCATTCCGGCATAGCCGGCGGAGCAGATGTTATTTTGATACCGGAGATCCCTTACAGTATCAACTCGGTTATCGGAAAAATCAGGGCCCGCCAGGCTGCTGGGAAACAATTCAGTATTATTGTTGTATCTGAAGGGGCACGACCTGTGGGCGGGGAAATGTCGATCGCGCGCATGGTCAAGGGCAGCTTCGAGCCCATCCGTCTTGGCGGAGCAGGAGAAAAACTGGTTCGCGAGATAGAGGAAAAAACGGGTATCGAATCGCGGTGTACTGTATTAGGTTATTTACAAAGAGGCGGCACGCCTACACCTTTCGACAGAGTTCTTTCTACGCGTTATGGTGTAGCAGCGGCCGAGGCTTGCATGCGCAAGGAATATAACGTTATGGTATCACTGCAAAACGATAAGATCGTTACGGAGCCTATTGAGAAGGTTGCCTCCGAGCCACGGTTAGTACCAGTAGACAGCGATATAATTCGCACAGGACGTCAAATGGGCTTATGTTTTGGTGACTGACCCAATAAGTAAAACAAAAGAACTTTAGTTTACAGCAACATTCAGAGGACAGCGGAAATGGACGCCGCTGTCCTTTTCTTTATTATTCAGATAAATTTCAGGTAAATTTATATAATTAAACTTGGCGGTAGCGATAATAACCTGTATAATGTAGAAGTTAGTAAAATTTATGTGGCAATGTAATTATGGAAGGATAGATAATTATAATGGATCAGAATCTTATAGCGGTAATAGTAGGCTTTGTAGAAGGGGTAACGGAGTTTTTGCCGGTGTCATCAACAGGTCATATGATTATAGTAGGACATATGCTGGGTTTTGATGGTCCGGCGGCAGATATTTTTGACGTTTTCGTACAGCTGGGGGCGATTTTGTCAGTTATTTTTATTTATAAAGAACGTTTTGCTAGATTTTTTACAAAAGAAGGCTGGCAGGCTGATAAAGGGCTGAGCGTCTGGCATGTAGCCGCTGGTATTGTGCCTGTAATGGGCGTGGCTTTTTTTGCATATAAATATATTAAAGAATATCTTTTTTCTCCATTTACAGTAGCGATAGGATTGGTATTGGGTGCTTTATTAATGATGTATGCTGAATATAAGACTAAAGATAACCAAGCAGAATTATTGGATGATTTAGATAAGATCTCTTTAAAACAGGCGGCGCTTGTTGGGGCGTTTCAGTTGCTTTCGTTGTGGCCTGGTTTTTCCCGGTCGGGAAGTACTTTGGCGGGTGGACTTTTAGTAGGTTTAAAACGTGAGACTGCAGCAAATTATACTTTTTTGATTGCTGTACCTTTGATGTTTGTAGCCTGTCTTTATGATCTTTTAAAAAATATCAGTATTTTAACAGTAGATGATCTGCAGATGTTGGCGATTGGTTTTGTGGTTGCTTTTGTGGTTGCTTACTGGTCCGTGCTGTGGTTTTTAAAATTTCTTCATAAATATAGCTTGACATCTTTTGCATATTATCGTATCATACTTGCTGTAGCTGCTTTAACATACTTTTACTTTTAAAGAGTTTTGTAAAAAAAGTTACTGAATTAATTGAAAAGTAGTTGACAAAATGATTATGTTAATATATAATCTTCCTTGTCACTAATTAAGTGCTGGCATAGCTCAACTGGTAGAGCAGCTGACTTGTAATCAGCAGGTTGTGGGTTCAAGTCCTATTGCCAGCTCCAAATGGAGAGGTTCCCGAGTGGCTAAAGGGAGCAGACTGTAAATCTGCCGCGTTTCGCTTCGTTGGTTCGAATCCAACCCTCTCCACCACTTTCTTAATTAGTTTTCATCGCGGGGTGGAGCAGTTGGTAGCTCGTCGGGCTCATAACCCGAAGGTCGTTGGTTCAAGTCCAGCCCCCGCAACCATTTTGATTATTTGGTTGCGATGCTGATGTAGCTCAGTCGGCAGAGCGTATCCTTGGTAAGGATAAGGTCACCAGTTCAATCCTGGTCATCAGCTCCAAATAAATATGGCGGCGTAGCTCAGTTGGCTAGAGCATTCGGTTCATACCCGGAGTGTCCGCGGTTCAAATCCGTGCGCCGCCACCAATAAAAAATAAAACCTCAGTGATGGGGTTTTTTTTATTATAGTCATAAAACCAAGCAGGAGTTTACAGGCAGACAGCGAATATGGTAAAATGGCGTCAAAGCCTATTTTATAAAAAACAAAAGAGATTCGGAGGAAAAATGAATGGCAAAGCAAAAATATGAAAGAACAAAACCGCATGCTAATATCGGCACCATCGGTCACGTAGACCATGGTAAAACAACCCTGACCGCAGCAATCACCAAAGTATTGGCTTCTAAAGGCGGCGCAGAATTCATGGATTACTCCATGATCGATAAAGCACCTGAAGAAAGAGAACGCGGAATCACCATCAACACTTCCCACGTAGAATATGAAACAGCAACCCGCCACTATGCACACGTAGACTGCCCGGGCCATGCCGACTATGTAAAAAACATGATCACCGGCGCAGCACAAATGGACGGAGCGATCCTCGTAGTATCCGCAGCAGACGGCCCGATGCCGCAAACTCGTGAGCACATCCTTCTTGCTCGTCAAGTAGGCGTACCTGCAATGGTAGTGTTCCTGAATAAAGCAGATATGGTAGACGATCCGGAACTGATCGAATTAGTAGAAATGGAAGTACGTGAACTGCTCTCCAGCTACGACTTCCCCGGCGACGACATTCCTGTAGTAGTAGGGTCTGCACTGAAAGCACTTGAAGGCGACGCAGCATACGAAGCAAAAATCATGGAACTGATGGACGCAGTAGACGCATACATTCCTATTCCGGAACGCGCAACTGACAAACCGTTCCTGATGCCTGTAGAAGACGTATTCACAATTACCGGCCGTGGCACAGTAGCAACAGGCCGTGTAGAACGTGGTATCATCAAAGTAGGCGACAATATTGAGATCGTAGGAATGACAGAAGAGAAAAAAGCAACAGTAGTAACGGGCGTAGAAATGTTCCGTAAATTACTGGACGAAGCAGTAGCAGGAGACAACATCGGCTGCCTGCTGCGTGGTGTAGACCGTAAAGATATCGAACGCGGTCAAGTACTTGCAAAACCCGGCAGCATCCATCCGCACACAAAATTCAAAGCAGAAGTATATGTACTGACGAAAGAAGAAGGCGGCCGTCATACACCGTTCTTCAACGGCTATCGTCCGCAGTTCTATTTCAGAACAACAGACGTAACCGGCGTAACTGAATTACCGGAAGGTATTGAGATGGTAATGCCTGGCGATAACGTAACCATGGACGTAGAGCTGATCACTCCGATCGCAATCGAGCCTGGTCTGCGTTTTGCAATTCGCGAAGGCGGCCGTACTGTTGGCGCCGGCGTTGTTGCTGCTATCAACGAATAAGTAAGAGAGCGATAACTTGGTTTTCTGCTAAGACCGGTCCGACATAGACCGGTCTTAGCATATTTTTGAAAGTTTGTTGACATAGAGTGTTAACTGTGGTACTCTATATTAGTGAAATTTTGTGATTGGTAATCTATGAGTAAGAGAGGTGTTAAATATGCGCAGTTTAGTTACCATGGCTTGCACTGAGTGCAAACAACGCAACTATCAAACCAACAAAAACAAAAAGAACGATCCTGATCGTATCGAACTGAATAAATATTGCAAGTTCTGCAAAAAACACACTTTACATAAAGAAACTAAATAATTTTTGTTAACGTGTGATTTAGTATCAGGTATTCAAGCAAGGATGTGAAAAAATGGCCGTTCCGGAAACTACGGGTGTGAAGAACGCAGGCGGTATTACACGCTTTATGCGTGAAACTAAAGTAGAACTGAAAAAAGTAACCTGGCCTACCAAACAAGAGCTTATTGCTAATACTGCAGTGGTTTTGATTGCGGTTGTTATTTGTGCAGCATTGATTTGGGTCATTGATTCCTTCTTCAATGTTGTTTTTCGCTTGATTTTGCAATAAGGCTGCGTAAGGAGGAAAGGGAAGCTTCCCTATCATTAATATGGAATCAGAAAAACGTTGGTATGTAATCCACACTTATTCCGGTTATGAGAATAAGGTAAGCGCAAATCTGGAACGTAAAGTTCATTCCTTGGGTATGGAAAATGAAATTTTCCGTATTGTGATACCTATGGAAAATGAGGTTGAAGTAAAAGACGGTAAAAAACGCAGCGTCCAGAGAAAGGTTTTTCCTGGTTATGTGCTTGTAGAGATGATTGTAAATGATCGCTCTTGGTATGCTGTGCGTAATACACCGGGTGTGACCGGCTTTGTCGGTTCCGGTACTAAACCGATTCCTTTGACTGATGAAGAAGTCAAACAGATCATGCGCTCCATGGGCGTAGAAGAAAGCCGCCCCAAAATTGATTTACAATTACAACAGATGGTTCGTTTGAAAACTGGTCCGTTTGCCGGCTGTGTCGGCAGCGTTTCTGAAATCAATGAAGAACGTGGTAAACTGAAAGTTCTGGTTAGCATGTTCGGACGCGAAACACCTGTTGAGATTGATTTTACTCAGGTTGAAGAAGCTGAATAATAAGGAGGTGTAATAAATGCCGAAAAAAGTCGTAAAAATGGTAAAATTACAGGTACCGGCTGGTAAAGCTACTCCGGCTCCTCCTGTAGGCCCTGCACTTGGCCAAGCTGGTGTAAACATCATGGCTTTTGTTAAGGAGTTCAATGAACGTACTGCTCAACAAGCAGGTTTGATCATTCCGGTAGAAATTACCGTATTTGAAGATCGTTCCTTTACTTTCATTACAAAAACTCCTCCGGCACCGGTTTTGCTGAAAAAAGCTGCTGGTCTGGAAAAAGGTTCCGGCGAACCAAACAAAAAGAAAGTTGCTCAATTGAGCCGCGATAAAGTTCGCGAAATCGCTGAAGCTAAAATGGCTGACCTGAATGCTGCTGATATCGAAGCTGCTATGAGAATGGTAGAAGGTACTGCGCGCAGCATGGGTATAACCATCGTTGACTGATTTATAGTCGACTATTTATGTGGGAGGAATTATCCGTTTGTACCACAAGGAGGAAAGTTTAATGGCAAAATTTGGTAAAAAATATCAAGACGCTTTGAAACTTATCGAAGCCGATAAATTCTATGCTCCTAAAGAAGCAGTAGAATTAGTTAAAAAAACTTCTGTTACTAAATTTGACAGCACTGTAGAAGTTGCTTTCAAATTAGGCGTAAATCCTAAATACGCTGACCAACAAGTTCGTGGTGCTCTAGTTCTTCCTCATGGCACTGGCAAATCTAAATCTGTTTTAGTATTTGCTAAAGGCGCTAAAGTTCAGGAAGCAGAAGCAGCTGGTGCTGACTATGTAGGCGGCGAAGAATTGGTTGCTAAAATCCAAGGCGGCTGGACTGATTTCGAAGTCTGCGTTGCAACTCCTGATATGATGGGTGTTGTAGGCCGTTTGGGTAAAATCCTCGGTCCTAAAGGCTTGATGCCTAACCCGAAGGTTGGTACAGTTACTATGGATGTAACACGTGCTATCAACGAAATTAAAGCCGGTAAAATCGAATATCGTACTGATAAAGCTGGTAATGTTCAAGCTCCTATTGGTAAGGCTTCTTTTACCGAACAACAACTGTTGGAAAACTACATCACTTTGGTCGATACTCTGATCAAAGTAAAACCGTCTGGTGCAAAAGGTCAGTATATTAAATCTATAACTGTATCTACCACTATGGGCCCTGGCGTAAAAATTGACGTTTTGAAAGCTAACAGCGACAAATAAGATTTTTGATGTAGTAACAACTTTATAAATCAGAAGATAATCGGGCCATAGACAGCAGGTGCGGTAACGCATAAGTAGAAATACACCTGCCGAGGCTGGAGACGATGAAGATAGACCTTCGCGACCTCCGGCTTAGGCCGAGAGGTCTTTTTGATTTTATAAAATCATTTTTTAAGAAGGAGGTGTGATGCATGGCAGTTATTAGACCTGAAAAAGCAGCTAAAGTTGCTGAGATCAAAGAATTGCTGACAGCTTCCAAGTGCACTATTCTGGTTGATTTTTGCGGTTTGACCGTAGCTCAGGATACAGCATTTCGCCGCAAAATGCGCGAAGCTGGCGTCAAATATGGCGTTGTAAAAAATACAATGCTGCGTATTGCTGCAAATGAAGCCGGCATCGAAGGTTTAGAGCCTGTATTGGAGAAAAACACTGCAATTGCAGTTGCTCCTGAAGATCCCGTTGCTGTAGCAAAAATTATTTGCGATTTCGCAAAAGAAAACAAAGCTCTGACTATCAAAGCTGGTGTACTCGACGGTCAAGTTATCGACGAAGCTGCAATTAAAGCTTTGGCAGAACTTCCGCCGAAAGAAGTCCTCATTGCAAAAATGCTGGGCAGCATGAATGCTCCAATCAGCGGTTTTGTCAATGTACTGCAAGGTACTATCCGCAACGTTGTTTATGCACTCGAGGCTGTTCGTCAGCAAAAAGAGTCCGCATAAGCAGTGTGTCTAACCAAGCAAGTTAAAACAAAAAATAAAACATTTGAATTTATGGAGGTATATATAATGAACAAAGAACAAATCATCGAAGCTATTGAATCTATGACCGTACTCGAACTTTCCGAATTGGTAAAAGCTCTGGAAGAAAAATTCGGCGTATCCGCTGCTGCTCCTGTAGCTGTAGCTGCTGCTCCTGCTGCTGGCGGCGCTGCTGCTGCTGAAGAAAAAACTGAATTTGACGTAGTTTTGACTTCCGCTGGCGCTGGCAAAATCAACGTTATCAAAGTTGTTCGTGAAGCAACTGGTCTTGGCCTGAAAGAAGCAAAAGAAATCGTTGACGGCGCTCCTAAAGCTGTTAAAGAAAAAATCTCCAAAGCTGACGCTGACGCTTTGAAAGCTAAACTTGAAGAAGCTGGCGCTTCCGTAGAATTGAAATAATTTCAATTAGAACTTTAATAAGCTTCCTGTTTTGCAGGAAGCTTATTTTTTATTTTATTACTTGCTATTGACAATAGAAAAACTTTGTGATATCATAATAAACTACAGTAAATAAATGAATTGCAGGTATTTTGATAACGGTCACGATGGCTCAGTGGTTGGGAATCGTGTACTGCTCATACGGTAAAGATGAAGTTCGTTCATCGAAGACAATACGCAAGGTCCTTGAGACAATCTGGAACCTTGCTTTTTTTGTCATTCGTGAAACGGGCTGAGTTTGGCCTGCCTGACAAAATATGAAGGGGTGAGGGATTACATGTTTAAACCGGTTCCCGTAGGCGATAGGACTCGGTACAGTTATGCCAGGATCAATGAAGTATTACCAATGCCTCATTTGATTGACATCCAAAGAAAATCGTATGAGTGGTTCATGCGAGAAGGTCTTTGCGAAATTTTTCATGACATTTCTCCGATCAAGGATTTTACAGGTAATTTAGAACTTTCGTTTGAGGGCTTTACGTTAGGGGATCCTAAATATAGCGTTGAAGAATGTAAAGAGCGTGATGCTTCTTACTCGGCACCATTAAACGTAAACGTTCGCTTGCTTTACAAAGACACCGGCGAGATCAAAGAATCTAAAGTTTTCATGGGTGATTTTCCACTGATGACTGAAACCGGTACTTTTATCATCAACGGTGCTGAACGTGTTATTGTCAGCCAGTTGGTTCGTTCTCCAGGCGTATACTACAATGTATCCATGGATCCCAGTGGTAAAAAAATGTATGGTACTACTGTTATTCCAAACCGTGGTGCCTGGATTGAATTTGAAACAGATGTTAATGATGTTATTTATGCTCGTGTAGATCGCACCAGGAAATTACCTGCTACGGTTTTACTGCGTGCTTTGGGTTTATCCAGCAATGCTGAGATTTTGGCATTGTTCGGTGAGCATCCTTCCGTTTTGGCAACTTTGGAACGTGATGCAACTACCAATCGCGAAGAAGCTTTAATTGAGATTTATAAGAAACTGCGTCCAGGCGAACCGCCTACTTTGGAAAATTCTACGCAGTTGATTGAAGCTACATTTTTTGATAATAAGCGCTATGATCTTGCCAGTGTAGGTCGTTATAAACTCAATAAAAAATTGGGCTGGCGCCGTCGTTTGCTGGATAAGGTTCTTGACGCACCGCTTGTTGATACTTCTACCGGAGAAATTATTCTGCCGGCAGGTACTAGAATTGATGATAAAGCTATTGATATCATCGAGCAAAGTGAAATTTTCAGCGGCGTAGGATTGAAAGAGGTTTTCATCCGCGTAAAAGAACAAGTACTGAAATTAATCTGTACTGCTGATATTCCCGAAAAACACCGTACTGTAACCGTAGAAGACGTTTTGGCATCTTTTGGTTATCTGCTCAACCTGATGGATGGTTTAGGTACAGGCGACGATATTGACCATTTGGGTAACCGTCGTGTACGTAGTGTCGGAGAATTATTACAAAATCAATTCCGGATCGGTTTAGCCCGTATGGAACGTGTTGTTAAAGAGCGCATGACTATCCAAGACGTAGATGTAATCACGCCGCAGGCTTTGATTAATATTCGTCCTGTTGTTGCGGCAATTAAAGAATTCTTTGGCAGCAGTCAGTTGTCTCAGTTTATGGATCAGAATAACCCGTTAGCTGAGTTAACACATAAAAGGCGTCTGTCTGCACTTGGTCCTGGTGGTTTGAGCCGCGAACGCGCCGGTTATGAAGTACGTGACGTACATCATTCTCATTATGGTCGTATGTGTCCTATCGAAACGCCTGAAGGTCCTAATATTGGACTTATAGGTTCTTTGTCTACCTTTGCTATTATCAATAAATATGGTTTTATGGAAACGCCATATCGTAAGGTTGATAAAGAAGAGGGACGTGTTACTGACGAAATCGTTTATCTGACGGCTGATGAAGAGGACGAATATATTTGTGCCCAGGCCAATGAACCGCTTGATGAAAACGGTTATTTCTTGGGTGAACGTGTTACGGCACGTTATCTGAATGAAGTTTTGTCTTTGCCTCCGAATCAGGTTGACTATATGGACGTTTCTCCGAAACAGGTTGTATCTATTGCTACGGCGCTGATACCGTTCTTGGAAAACGACGATGCGAACCGCGCATTGATGGGTGCTAATATGCAGCGTCAGGCTGTGCCGCTTTTATGTACGCAGTCGCCTGTTGTTGGTACTGGTATGGAATATAAGGTCGCCGTTGACTCTGGCGTATGCGTACTTGCTAAACGTGCGGGTATTGTTGAGCGTGTTGTTGGCAATGAAATCCGTGTACGTGCGGAAGATGGCAGTGTTGATGTTTATGAACTTTTAAAATTTAAGCGTTCTAATCAGGGAACTTGTGTCAATCAGCGTCCTATCGTCAATAAAGGCGATAAAGTAGTTGAGAAGCAGGTGCTGGCAGATGGCCCGGCGACTGATCATGGTGAATTGGCGCTTGGACACAATGTAATTGTTGCTTATATGCCGTGGGAAGGCTATAACTACGAGGATGCTATTTTGCTGAGCGAAGATCTAGTCAAAGCGGATATCTTTACATCTATCCATATTGAAGAATATGATTGTGATGCCCGTGATACTAAGCTTGGCCAGGAAGAAATTACCCGTGATATTCCCAACGTTTCCGAAGAAGCATTGAAAGATCTTGATGAACGCGGGATTATCCGTATCGGAGCAGAAGTACGTCCTGGCGATATCCTTGTTGGTAAGGTTACGCCGAAAGGCGAAACTGAGCTGACTGCAGAAGAACGTTTGTTGAGAGCCATCTTTGGTGAAAAAGCCCGCGAAGTTCGTGATAGCTCGCTGCGTGTGCCACATGGCGAAGCTGGTAAAATTGTCAGCGTTAAAGTATTTACCCGTGAAAACGGCGATGAGCTGCCGCCTGGTGTAAATGAACAAGTTCGTGTGCATATCGCGCAAAAACGTAAGATTTCTGAAGGCGATAAGATGGCAGGCCGCCATGGTAATAAGGGTGTAGTTTCCCGCATCATGCCGCGTGAAGATATGCCGTTTCTGCCAAGCGGAGAGCCGGTTCAAATCGTATTGAATCCTTTGGGCGTACCTTCCCGTATGAATATCGGACAGATTTTGGAAACTCATTTAGGCTGGGCTGCACGCGCTCTAGGCATGCAGATTGAAGCCGGTGCTGAAGGTTTGGCTGATCGTTTTGAGAAAGCCGGTTATGATGTTGAAAAATATGGAATGCCTGAAACTGTAGAAATCGATAAGTTCGGTGAAGAAAGCATCAAAGCAATGAAGATGTCCGTACCTGTTTTTGACGGTGCTCATGAAGAAGATATGAATGCTACTCTTGATTTGGCTGGAGTAGATCCGAGTGGTAAAACAAGGTTGTATGACGGTCGTACAGGTGAACCTTTTGATAACAAGGTTACAGTTGGCTGCGTATATATGCTGAAGTTGCATCACTTGGTTGACGACAAGATACATGCCCGTTCTACCGGTCCGTACTCTTTGGTTACCCAACAGCCTCTTGGTGGTAAAGCTCAGTTTGGCGGGCAACGTTTTGGTGAGATGGAGGTTTGGGCCCTGGAAGCTTATGGTGCCGCTTATACTCTGCAGGAAATTCTCACAGTCAAATCTGACGATGTTGTGGGCCGTGTAAAAACTTATGAAGCTATTGTTAAGGGTGAGAACGTTCCTGAACCTGGTGTGCCCGAATCCTTTAAAGTTCTTATCAAAGAGCTGCAAAGTATCGGTCTCGATATTAAGGTGCTCAATGAAGACGAAGAAGAGATTTCCATGCGCGACAGTGATGATGATGTCACTGAAACTGCACGTGACCTCGATTTGAACATCGACGGCGAGATTCCGGCTGTTGCTGCTGTTGAAACAGATGAATATACTGTTGATGAAAATAGCGTTGAAGATGCGGAATTTGATTTAGTTGCAGATATTGGCAACTTTAACATGGAAGCTAAAGATGAGTTGGACGGAGATGTAAATAACTCCGACGATATTGAATAGAAGGGAGCGATCGATTCTTGTTGGATGTAAATAATTTTGAGTCTATGCGTATCGGTCTGGCTTCACCGGAACAAATCAGAACTTGGTCCTATGGCGAAGTAAAGAAACCGGAAACTATTAACTACAGAACTTTGAAACCGGAACGCGACGGTTTGTTCTGCGAAAGAATATTTGGACCTACCAAAGACTGGGAATGCCATTGCGGTAAATACAAAAGAATTCGTTATAAAGGTATCGTCTGCGATAAGTGCGGCGTTGAAGTTACCCGCTCCAAAGTTCGTCGTGACCGTATGGGTCATATCGAACTGGCTGCACCTGTTTCTCATATCTGGTACTTTAAGGGTATCCCGAGCCGGATGGGATTGATTCTTGATATTTCGCCCAGGTCGCTGGAAAAAGTACTGTATTTTGCTAATTACATCGTACTTGATGCCGGTGATACTCCTTTGGTAAAAAAACAGTTATTGAGCGAAGGCGAATATATCGAAGCCCGCGACAAATATGGCAGCGGTTTTAAAGTTGGTATGGGCGCTACTGCTATCAAAGCACTGCTGGAAGAGATCGATTTATCTGCATTAACTGCGGAACTGCGTGCTGAATTGAAAGAGGTAAGCGGACAAAGAAAAATTCGTGCCGTACGCCGTTTAGAAGTCTGTGAAGCTTTCCTTAAATCAGGCAATCGCCCTGAATGGATGATTTTGGATGTTGTTCCTGTAATTCCTCCGGAACTGCGTCCGATGGTACAATTAGACGGCGGACGTTTTGCGACTTCTGACCTTAATGATTTGTATCGTCGTGTCATCAACCGTAATAATCGGTTAAAAAGATTGCTTGAACTCAATGCTCCTGATATCATCGTACGTAATGAAAAACGTATGCTTCAGGAAGCTGTTGATGCTTTGATTGACAACGGACGCCGTGGCCGTCCAGTAACAGGTCCTGGTAATCGTCCTTTAAAATCTCTTTCTGATATGCTGAAAGGTAAACAAGGTCGTTTCCGTCAGAACCTGTTAGGTAAACGTGTTGACTATTCCGGTCGTTCTGTTATTGTAGTAGGGCCTGAATTGAAAATGCATCAATGTGGTCTGCCTAAAGAAATGGCGCTGGAATTGTTTAAGCCTTTTGTCATGAAACGCTTGGTTAACAGCGGTCAGGCTACTAATATCAAAAGTGCAAAACGCATGGTAGAACGTGCTACTACTGCTGTTTGGGATGTTTTGGAAGATGTAATCAAAGAACATCCTGTACTTTTGAACCGTGCACCGACTTTGCATAGGCTTGGTATCCAGGCTTTTGAGCCGATCTTGTCTGAAGGGCGTGCAATCAAACTGCATCCTCTGGTATGTACTGCATACAATGCCGACTTTGACGGTGACCAAATGGCAGTCCATCTGCCGCTGTCTGCTGAAGCACAGGCCGAGGCCAGGATGCTGATGCTTTCGGTTAATAATATTCTGGCCCCGAAAGACGGAAAACCTGTTGCTGTACCTTCGCAGGATATGGTTTTAGGTTCATATTACCTGACAATCATCAAAGAAGGCGCTAAAGGCGAAGGGATGCGTTTCAGCAGCTTTAATGAAGCTTTGCTGGCTTATTTCCACGGTGAAGTTGAACTGCAGGCACGCATTAAGATTTATATCCCGAATAAGGATATTTATGAAGAACCTTCCAGCGAAGGGGTAAGTCTGGTAACGACTACTGTCGGCAATGCGATACTTAATGAAGAACTGCCGGTTGAAATGCGGTACTTCCATTTAGAAGATGAAGTAAACGAAGCCGGTAAAAAAGTTAAAGTATGGCATTTGAATAAACTGCTTGATAAAAAAGAATTGGGACGTCTTGTTGCTAAGGCACATAAATTGTATGGCAATTTGCGTACGGCTGAAATCCTTGACGTTGTTAAGAAAATGGGTTATGACAATGCTTGTAAAGCAGGTATTTCCATTGCTGTTTCCGATATCAAAATTCCGCCTGAAAAGGCAGAGATTTTGGCTGCTACGGAAAAAGAAATCGATAAAACTGAGCGTATGTTCCGTCGTGGTTTGATGAGTGAGGACGAACGTTATCGCAAGGTTATCGAACTTTGGGGCAAGGCTACTGATGATGTAACCAATAAGCTTATGTCGTCCACAATGGATCCGTTTAACTCTGTGTATATGATGGCTAATTCTGGTGCCCGCGGTAATACGCAGCAGATCCGTCAGCTGGCTGGTATGCGTGGTTTGATGGCAGATCCTTCCGGTCGTATCATTGACCGACCGATCAAGGCTAATTTCCGTGAAGGCCTGACTGTTTTGGAATACTTTATTTCAACTCATGGTGCTCGTAAAGGTTTGGCTGATACAGCATTGCGTACTGCTGACTCCGGTTATCTGACCCGTCGTTTGGTTGACGTTGCTCAGGATGTGATCGTACGTGAAGATGACTGTGATATCGTTGGTATCAATCTTGTAAAAGAGCGCGGACGTCTTTGCAAAGCAACCTTGGGTTCCAGTCAGAATAAACTGCGCGAGATTGTTATTGGACGTAATTTGGCAGCTGGTATTACTGATCCTGCTACAGGTGAGTTAATTGTCGAAGCTGATACGATTGTGACAGAAGATTTGTATAACAAATTAGCTGCAGCAAAGGTCATGGAAGTAGTTTTATATGCTACTGACGATATGAGCGGAGAAGAAACCGAGACAATTCAGATTAATATCAGCGATGAACAATCTAATGCTGTATTGAAAGAAGCAATGATGCATCATTTTGATGGCCGAGAAGCTGCTGAAGATGTTGTGGCAGCTGATGGTACAGTGCTGATCGAAGCCGGTGCGACTTATGACGAAGCAATTATCGACGCTATTTTGGCTAATGGTACTGTCCGCGATGTTAAAGTTCGCAATAATGCAATCGAAGGTATTGAGATTGAATCGATTACCGAAGGTAAAAATAAACAAACTGTTATTGAATCTTTGCGCGACCGTATCGTAGGACGTTATCTTGCTGAAGATATTTTGGATAATGATGGTAATATCTGTTACCATATCAATGATTATGTTACTGAAGATATGGCGGATCAGATTTCTTCGTTGCGTGAAAAAGTAAAAATCCGTTCCGTACTCAATTGCAAAGCCAAAGTCGGCGTTTGCCGTAAATGTTATGGCCGTAATCTGGCTACAGGTAGAAAAGTTGAAGTTGGCGAAGCTGTTGGTACTATTGCTGCTCAATCCATTGGTGAACCTGGTACTCAGCTCACTATGCGTACGTTCCACACCGGTGGCGTAGCAGGTGACGATATCACTCAGGGCTTACCCCGTGTTGAAGAGCTGTTTGAAGCCCGTAAACCGAAACATCCTGGTTTACTTACTGAAAATGCTGGTACTGTACACATTGGTGAAGAAAACGGCATCCGTAAAGTAACTGTTACCAGTGAAGATGGGGAGCAGATTTATACTATTCCTTATGGGTCTAAACTCGCTGTTACCGAGGGCATGGTAATTGCTGTCGGCGATCGTCTGACTGAAGGGTCACTCAATCCGCATGATATTTTACGTATTAGTGGTGTGCGTGCTACTCAGCGTTATCTGGTTCAACAGGTATTGGGAGTTTATAAATCTCAGGGTGTTGAGATTAACGATAAGCATATCGAAGTTATGGTTCGCCAAATGATGCGTAAAATCCGCATCGAAGAAGCTGGCGATACTTATATGCTGCCGGGTGAATATATCGATGTTGCAGAATTTGAAGCACAGAATGCGGAAATGCTGGAAAAAGGCTTACAGCCTGCAGAAGGACGTCCGGTGCTGCTTGGTATTACCAAAGCATCTCTGGCTACTGATTCTTTCCTGTCTGCTGCATCCTTCCAGGAAACTACACGCGTGCTGACAGATGCCGCAATCAAAGGCAAAGTTGATCCGCTTTTAGGACTTAAAGAAAATGTTATCATTGGTAAACTTATTCCGGCTGGTACCGGTATGAATCGTTATCGTGATATCAAAATCAAATATAACACTACTAATAGCGACCAACAGTAAAATTACAGACTTTTAAGTAAAACCTCTACTCCTTATCATAAAGGAGTAGAGGTTTTTATCAAATTAAACAACAGAATTTCATTAATTTTTGAAAAAAGCGAACGATAGGATGATTTTTTGTTAAAAAGTTCACATTATAATTGACACATAGGGAAGCTATTGGTAAAATTATAATAATAAATAAGATGGTAGAGATGACCCGAGAAGGATTTTTAGTTGCGCATATAGCAGTTGAAAGATTTCGACTTGGGTTTTATTTTTTCTCACAGATACTTTAGGAGGCAGAAGCATGAAAGTTGCTATTATTATGGGAAGTAATTCTGACTGGCCTATTCTTGAGCCGGCAGAAAAAACTCTGAAAGAATTTGGAGTAGAGGTAGAGGTGATAGTTGCTTCGGCACACCGTACTCCGGATGTGGTACATGAATTTGCTGCTGGCGCACGCAATCGCGGCGTAGAGGCTATTATTGCCGCTGCCGGTGCTGCTGCCCATTTAGGCGGTGTTATTGCTGCTTACACTACAGTGCCTGTAATCGGTATTCCCATCAATGCCACACCTTTGAATGGTATGGATGCGCTTTTAAGCTTTGTGCAAATGCCTGCAGGTATTCCTGTAGCGACGATGGCTATTAATGGCGCTAAAAATGCTGCTTTGTTTGCAGTACAGATACTGTCTGTAAAATACCCTGAACTGGTTACTAAATTAGCAGAAAATCGTTTGCAGATGCAGGAAGAGGTAAAAGCCAAAGGTGAGAAGCTCGCAAAAATGCGTGCTGAGGGTAAGTAAGAAATGGTTGAAAAAGGAGAATTAACTGTGCCTGGTATTGACTTTGAATTAGACAAATTACATGAAGAATGCGGTGTTTTTGGTATTTATTCGCATAAAGACGATGTTGCACTCAATACTTATTGGGGATTGTATGCATTGCAGCATCGTGGGCAGGAAAGTACCGGTATTGTTACTACTGATGGCAGCAATATGCAGGTCAAAAAAGGCATGGGTCTGGTAGCTGACGTTTATAAAGACGGTGTCGGTGATCTTACTGGACACATAGCTATCGGACATGTACGCTATTCAACAACTGGTTCCAGTATGGCATACAATACTCAACCGCTGCGCGTTTATTTTGACGGCGGTAACTTGGCTTTATCGCATAACGGTAATTTGACTAATGCTGCCGAATTGCGGTCTCGCTTGACCAGAGATGGTGTGGTTTTTCAGACTACTGTTGACACAGAGGTTGTTTTGAGCCTGATTGCCCGCTCGCGGAAAGAGAAAGTTGAAGACCGTGTTGCTGAAGCAGTTAATGAAATCAAAGGTGCTTTTGCTATTTTGATCATGACTGATCATAAATTGATTGCAGTGCGTGATCCTTACGGATTCAGGCCATTATGTTTGGGTAAGCTTGATGGCGGTTGGGTAGTGGCTTCTGAATCATGTGCTTTTGATTTGGTTGGCGCAGAATTTATTCGTGATGTCAAACCGGGTGAAATGCTGGTTTTTGAAGATGACTATGCCGAACCTAAGAGTATGATGTGGTCCAAAGAGATGCCGTCTAAATGTGCGCACTGTATTTTTGAATATGTTTATTTTGCCCGTACGGACAGCGTTATTGATAAACAATGTGTTTATCAGGCACGAATCAATATGGGGCGTGAGCTGGCAAAAGAAACTAAAGAGATCCATCCGGATATTGTTATTTCTGTACCTGACTCCGGTACTGCGGCAGCTGTTGGTTATAGCTTAGAGTCAGGTGTACCTTTTATGGAAGGATTAACGAAAAATCGTTATGTTGGCCGTACTTTTATTCAGCCAACGCAAAAGCAGCGTTTAAATGCTGTTCGCTTAAAATTAAATCCAGTAAAGAGTGTTGTTGCAGGCAAGTCCGTTGTTATGGTTGATGATTCTATCGTTCGCGGTACTACCAGTGGTAAGATCGTCAAATTACTTAAGGATGCCGGTGCAAAAGAAGTGCATGTCTGCATCAGTTCCCCTCCTGTAACGGACCCCTGCTATTATGGCATTGATACTTCTGTGCGAAAGGAATTGATTGCTTCTACGCATACAGAAGATGAAATCTGCCAGTATATCGGCGCTGATTCTCTACACTATATTTCGCTGGAAGGATTAAAACGTTCTTTGAGCAGTATGGATCCTGAAGCTATGTGTTATGCTTGCTTCAATGCAGGTTATCCCGATAATGCGGAAGAAACTATCCGTCAAGGTTCGAAATATATTTTTGAGAACAAATAATTAGGAGGTCCCCATGAGCGAGCAAAGCAAAAAACAAATGACTTATGCCGATGCGGGTGTTGATATTGATGCTGGTAATCGTGCTGTTGAATTAATGAAAGAAAGTGTTCGTGCGACTTATCGTCCTGAGGTTATCGGAGATTTGGGCGGGTTTGGCGGTTTGTTTGCACTGAATTCTGGAAAATATCAGGAACCGATTCTTGTTTCCGGGACTGATGGTGTTGGCACTAAGTTAAAATTGGCGTTTATGGCCGATAAGCATAATACTATCGGTCAAGATGCCGTTGCAATGTGTGTTAATGATATTTTAGTGCAAGGTGCTGAACCTCTGTTTTTCCTTGATTATATTGCTGTCGATAAAGTTGATGCGGAGAAAGTTGCAAATATAGTGCAGGGTGTCGCCAAAGCCTGTCAAGAATCGGGTTGCGCTTTGATTGGCGGTGAAACTGCTGAAATGGCGGGTTTTTATTCCCAAGGCGAATATGATATTGCGGGTTTTTGTGTAGGTGTTGTTGAAAAAAGTAAAATGATTACCGGGGATAAAGTTGCTCCTGGTGATGTACTTTTAGGATTGCCTTCCAGTGGCGTGCATTCCAATGGTTTTTCTTTGGTTCGTAAAATTTGTTTCGAAGTGATGAATTATGATATGAGTACTGAGATTCCGGAATTTGGCTGCAGTTTAGGTGAAAAACTGCTGACACCAACACGGCTCTATCCTAAATCCTGTCTGCCTCTGATCGAAAAATTTGATCTTCACGGTATGGTGCATATTACTGGTGGCGGTTTCTACGATAATATTCCACGTATCCTGCCAGAAAAATGTGATGCGGAAATCAATGCCGCAGCTTGGGAAATACCTGTGGTTTTCAAAAAATTGCAGGAGTGGGGCAATGTGCCCTGGGCAGAAATGTACCGTACGTTCAATATGGGGGTAGGTATGGTTTTAGTAGTTGCTCCTGAAGAAGCGGATGCCGTGCGTAGTCATCTTACTTCTGTAGGTGAACCTTTCTATGAATTAGGAAATGTTGTTGCCGGTAATAAAAAAGCAATTATGAAAGGCGGCGTTTTCAGTGAGTAGCCGTAAAATTGGCGTCTTGGTCAGCGGTCGCGGCAGCAATCTGCAATCCGTATTGGACAGGATAGCCGACGGCTATTTACCTTTGGAAATTGCTGTTGTTATCAGTGATAAGGCTGATGCATATGCTTTGGAACGTGCAGAGAAAGCTGGAATAGCTGCTGTAGCAATTCCACGTAAAGAATGTGTTTCTAAGGAAGAGTTTGAAGGCAAGATTGATGCAGCTTTGCGCGCTCATGGTGCAGAACTTGTTGTTTTAGCCGGTTTTATGCGGATATTGAGCGGGAATTTTGTTAATAAATGGACACAGAAAATCATAAATATCCATCCGGCACTTTTGCCAAGCTTTCCAGGCCTTGATGCCCAGGGGCAGGCTTTGGAATACGGTGTGAAGATTGCTGGCTGTACTGTACATTTTGTCGATGAAGGAACAGATAGTGGTCCGATTATATTACAGAAACCTGTGCCTGTTTTAAATGACGATACAGAGGAATCTTTAGCAGCACGAATTTTAGTTGAAGAACATAAGGCGATGCCGGAGGCTTTACGTTTGTGGGCGTTAGGCAAGCTGGAAATACAGGGAAGGCGCGTTATCGTGCATCCTTGAGATGAGGTGATAAATAATGAGAATCAAAAGAGCGTTATTGAGTGTATCTGATAAAACCGGTATTGTGAAGTTGGCCCAATTTCTACATGACATTGGAGTAGAGATTATTTCAACCGGCGGAACGATGACTGCTATCAGAGAAGCCGGAATACCTGTAACTTATGTCAGCGATGTGACTGGTTTCCCTGAAATTATGGATGGTCGTGTTAAAACTTTGAATCCTAAGATCCACGGTGGTATTTTGGCTGTACGCAGTAATCCCGAGCATATGGCAGCTTTGGAAAAACATGATATAAAACCGATAGATCTAGTGGTTGTCAATTTGTATCCCTTTAAAGAAACAATTGCTAAACCAAACGTTACAGAGGCAGAAGCGATAGAAAATATTGATATTGGCGGTCCGGCAATGGTGCGTGCCTCTGCTAAAAATTTCCGTGATGTAATTATTGTTACTAACCCAGCCCGTTATACCAGCCTGATTGCTATGCTGCAGCAGTATGGGGACGCAGACATCAAAACACGCAAAACATTGGCCAAAGAAGCCTTTAACCATACTTCCGAATATGATGCTATGATCTGTGAATACCTGACCAAGCAGTTGGTTGAAGGTAAATAAGATGAAAAGGTTGATGAAATAATGCGTTTATTATTAATCGGCGGCGGCGGACGTGAACATGCTCTGGCCTGGAAGTTGGCGCAAAGCCCTCAGGTGGAAACGATTTATGCGGCACCGGGAAATCCTGGTATCGCTTTGCTTGATAAATGTGAATGTATTGATTTACCATTGCAGGAATTAGAAAAACTTGCTGATTATGCTGAGGCTAACTGTATTGATTTAACAGTTGTTGGTCCGGAAGCAAGTCTTGTTGAAGGTATTGCCGATGTTTTTAAGGCAAGAGGTCTGGCATTGTTTGGGCCCAGTAAGGCGGCTGCAGAGCTGGAAGGTTCTAAAGCTTTTTCTAAACAGCTGATGGAAAAATACGGGATCCCTACAGCTTTTTTTAAAGTATGCGAGGATATAGAAACAGCCAAGGCTTATATCAAAGAAAAAGGCGCTCCGATTGTTGTTAAGGCGGATGGTTTGGCAGCAGGTAAAGGCGTAGTTGTTGCTATGACTGAAGCAGAAGCATTTGCTGCTGTTGACGATATGATGGGAGACCTTAAATTTGGCGGTGCCGGCGCACGTGTGGTTTTAGAAGAGTTTATGGAAGGCGAAGAGGCATCCTTACTGGCGTTTACTGACGGTGATACTATCGTTTCCATGATTGCAGCACAGGACCATAAAAGGATAAACGATAATGATGAAGGGCCAAATACTGGTGGTATGGGAACATATGCTCCTGCTCCTGTTATGACTGATATTCTGCGGCTGAAGGCTGTGGAAAAGGTTTTAAAGCCGACTATTGCAGCAATGAAGGCAGAGGGAAGACCGTATCAGGGTTGTTTATATGCAGGTTTGATGATTAACGGCGACGACATTAAAGTAGTTGAATTTAACTGCCGTTTTGGAGATCCTGAAACACAGGTTATTATGCCGCTTCTTGATGGTGATTTGGCAGAAATAATGCTGTGCTGCGCTACAGGTACTTTAGCTCAGGCTGATATCGGCTGGTATGACAAAGCTGCTGTATGTGTTGTTATGGCTTCAGGTGGTTACCCTGGAAGCTATAAACAAGGCTTGCCTATCAGTGGCTTGGAAGAGACTGCTGCAAGGGAAGACGTTGTTGTTTTCCATGCAGGAACTAAATGTGCTGATGGCCAAATAGTTACTGCTGGCGGTCGTGTGCTTGGTGTCACAGCCGTTGGGAAAAATATCCGTGAGGCGAAAGATAAGGCTTATGAAGCTGCGGGAAAAATCAGCTTTGCTGATGCCCATTATCGTAAGGATATTGCCTGGCGCGCATTAAAAAAATAATAATGACGTCCCAATGCTTTGGCACTGGGACGTTTTGTATAACTTAAATCAGCTTAAAAAGCCTACAAGCTCCAGATAAAATTTAGAGAAAAGGAAGATGAATACAATGGCATTTTATTATGATGAACCCGCTCATACTTTTAGTGAATACCTGCTTGTTCCTGGTTATTCCTCAAAAGAATGTGTACCGACGAACGTTGATTTACGTACTCCTTTAGTAAAATTTAAAAAAGGTGAAGAATCAGCGATTACATTGAATATTCCTCTCGTTTCTGCTATCATGCAGTCTGTTTCTGATGATAAAATGGCGATAGCGCTTTCCAAAGAGGGTGGTATATCCTTTATTTATGGTTCCCAGACTATTGAAAATGAAGCTGCTATGGTGGCGCGTGTAAAAACACATCGTGCCGGTTTTGTCAGCAGTGATTCTAATATCCGACCAGACAGCACTTTGGCAGATATCGTTGCTCTGAAAGAAAAAACAGGTCATTCTACGGTAGCGGTTACTTCTGACGGCACTGTGAACGGCAAATTGGAAGGCATTGTTACCAGTCGTGATTATCGTGTCAGCCGTATGGATTTGAATACGAAGGTCAGCACTTTTATGACGCCAATCAATGAAATGATTGTTGGCGGCAAAGAGACTTCGCTGCAGGAAGCAAATGATATCATTTGGGATAATAAACTGAATACATTGCCTATTATTGATGATGAAGGCCGTTTATTGTATATGGTTTTCCGTAAAGATTATGCTACTCATAAAGAGTATCCTTTAGAGCTTTTGGACAGTAAAAAACGTCACGTAGTAGGGGCTGGCATTAATACCCGCGACTATGCTGAACGTGTACCGGCTTTGGTTAATGCCGGTGCCGATGTGCTTTGCATTGATTCTTCAGAGGGTTATTCTGAATGGCAGAAATTGACTTTGGATTGGGTTCGCGAGCATTATGGAGATACAGTAAAAGTGGGCGCTGGCAACGTTGTAGATGCAGAAGGCTTCCGCTATTTGGCCGAGGCCGGTGCTGATTTTGTGAAGGTTGGTATCGGCGGCGGTTCTATCTGTATTACCCGCGAACAAAAGGGTATAGGTCGCGGTCAGGCAACGGCTTTGATAGAAGTTGCTAAAGCTCGTGACGAATATTATAAAGAAACGGGAATTTATGTTCCTATCTGTTCTGACGGCGGTATTGTTTATGATTATCATATGACTCTGGCATTGGCAATGGGTGCTGACTTTTTAATGCTTGGCCGTTATTTTGCCCGGTTTGATGAGAGCCCGACGAATAAAGTAAATATCAACGGTAATTATATGAAAGAATACTGGGGTGAAGGATCGAATCGTGCCCGTAACTGGCAGCGTTATGATATGGGCGGTGCATCTAAGCTTTCTTTTGAAGAAGGTGTTGATTCTTATGTTCCTTATGCCGGTACGTTAAAAGATAATGTAACGCTTACTTTGAGCAAGGTGCGTTCTACTATGTGTAACTGCGGCGCTCTTAACTTGGACGATCTTAAGAAAAACGCAAAAATGACCTTGGTTTCTTCAACTTCGCTGGTTGAAGGCGGTGCTCATGACGTTATTTTGAAAGATAATAATATGAACAACTATGTGAAATAAGTTCTATAAAGCTGATAAAATGTTATGTGCATTGTATACATGCTGATTTATATTGACTTCTTGCGCATAGAACTGTAAAATTAACACATAATTTATTTGATGGAAAGGCGTGTTAGAAGAATGAATTTGAAAAAATTAGTTACAGCTGCTGTATGTACTATGCTGATGGCTGCAGTTGCTTTTACTGCTGGTTGCGGCGGAGAGAAAAAATCTGACAAAAAAGTATTGAAGGTTGGTATGGAATGCGCTTATGCTCCTTACAACTGGTCTCAGACCAAAGCTGACGGCGGTGCTGTAAAAATTGCAGGCAGCAATGAGTATGCTTATGGTTACGACGTAATGATGGCTAAGAAGCTGGCTGATTCTATGGGTGCTGATCTGGAAATCCATAAAATCGAATGGGATGGTCTGGCTCCAGCAGTTGTCAGCGGTAAGATTGACGCCGCTATTGCAGGCATGTCTATTACATCTAAACGTAAAGAAACTGTAGATTTTACAAAACCATATTACTATGCAACGGTAGTTGCTCTGGTAAAAAAAGATTCCGAGCAGGCTAAGGCTCAAAGCGTCGCTGATTTAAAAGGTTCCGTAGCAACTTCTCAGCTTAATACAATCTGGTATGACCAGATTGATCAAGTTCCCGATGTAAAAAAATTGCCGGCTATTGATACGGTACCTGGTATGATTGTTGCATTGACTTCCGGAAAATGCAATCTGATCGTTACTGATATCCCTACTGCAAAAGCTGCCGCTTTTGCTAATCCGGAATTGACTGTCTTGAACTTTGAAGAAGGAAAAGGCTTCAAAACTTCTCGTGAAGATGTTGAAATTGGTATCGCTGTGAAAAAAGGCAATACAGAGCTTGTTAAGGCAATGGATGCTGTTTTGGAAAAAATGACTGCTGCTGATTTTGATAAAATGATGGACGAAGCTATTAAAAAACAACCTTTAGCTCAATAATAGTTACCGGTTATGCCTAAAGGGACGGCAATTATGCCGTCCCTTATTTTCCTTTTTTACCGTATTATTCTTTTGCGAATTAAGGGATATCTGTGCTATAATAAATAGCAGTGTTTTATCAATTAATTATGTTAGGTGGAGGAACTTATGACAACAATGCCCGAGTCATTTTTTGGATGGGTGACTTTTTTACTGCATCAATATGGTGATGTTCTGTTAAAAGGCGCTTGTGTGACCTTACTTTTGGCTATTGTCGGCACTCTGATCGGTTGCGTAATCGGTCTTGTTGTAGGTATTATCCAGACTATTCCCGAGGATCCAAAGGCAAGTGCTGCCAAAAAGGCTCTTGTAAAAGTGACTCAATTGGTCTTGAATGCTTATGTAGAACTTTTCCGCGGTACGCCGATGATCGTACAGGCTATGGTAGTATATTATGGTGCTATGAGTATGTTTAACATTGATATGTCACCAATGTTTGCCGGTTTTTTAGTTGTGTCTATCAATACGGGCGCATATATGGCGGAAACTGTACGCGGCGGTATTGAATCGATCGATCCGGGTCAGCGCGAAGCTGCTGTGGCTATCGGCATGGATCATTTTCAGACGATGCGCTGTGTAATTCTGCCGCAGGCCCTGCGTAATATCATGCCTCAGATCGGTAATAATCTGATCATCAATATTAAGGATACATCGGTTTTGAATGTAATTTCTGTCACAGAGCTGTATTTTGCTTCAAAATCGGCAGCAGGCGTATATTACAGGTACTTTGAAATATTCTTCATTACCTGCGTTATTTATTTTATTATGACTTTTACCGCTTCAAGACTTTTGCGCTGGTGGGAAGGGAAAATGGATGGACCTAAGGATTATCAACTGGTGTCTTTTGATCCCATGCAGGATCCATGTGGTCATTTTCCTGTTAATGTGGCCGGTAAAAAGAGAAAGGACGGTAATTATTAATGACTGCTGAACAAAGTAAAGAATTGTTATTATCCGTCCAAGGGTTGAAAAAGAATTTTGGAGAACGTGAGATATTAAAAGGTATTGATTTTGATGTGCACAAAGGTGATGTAGTTTGTGTTATCGGACCTTCAGGCAGTGGTAAATCAACATTAATCCGTTGCGTCAATTATTTGGAACAACCAACTGACGGAGTTATCAGCTACCGCGGTGAAAATGTTTTGGAATGTTTTAAGAATCTTCCCTTATACCGTACTAAAGTAGGCATGGTTTTTCAACAGTTTAATTTGTTTAACAATATGACTGTTTTGGAAAATTGTGTTGTAGGTCAGGTTAAGGTACTGGGGAAAAAGTCTGAAGAAGCAAAAGCAATTGCCATGAAATATCTGGAACATGTTGGTATGGCAAGCTATATCAATGCAAAGCCGCATCAGCTTTCCGGAGGTCAGAAGCAGCGTGTGGCTATTGCCAGAGCTTTGGCTTTGGAGCCGGAAATATTGTTGATGGATGAACCAACTTCTGCTCTTGATCCTGAGATGGTTGGCGAAGTTTTAGCAGTTATGCGGGAACTGGCGGAAGAAGGGTTGACGATGGTTATCGTTACACATGAAATGGCATTTGCCCGCGATGTTTCCAGCCGAGTTATTTTTATCGATCAGGGTGTGATTGCTGAAGACGGCAGCCCAAATGTTATTTTTACTGCACCTCAGAATCAGCGTACTAAGGATTTCCTGAGTCGGTTCAGTTTAACACGTTGTTAGCAGGAAAAAGCCCTTCTGTGTAGAAATTACATGGGAGGGATTTTTTATTGAAAAAGTTTGGGAAGGATTATCTGTATGAAAAAAATTTATTTTATTTTAACATTATTGGTAATATACTTTTTACCATTTTCAGTTACAGAAGCAAGTATGGGAAGGAATACTCTCTTATTTGTTCCGCTGGACAACAGGCCGGTTTGTTTGGACTATGCAGTAGAAACCATGAAAGCAGCCGGATGGAATGTGGAAACGCCGCCTTTGGAGTATATCGCCGGCAATGATCATAGCGGTAATCCTGATAAGTTATATGAATGGCTGGCTGCACGTTCGGCAACCGCCAACGCGATCGTTATTTCTTCTGATGCTCTGATCTATGGCGGGCTGGTTGATTCAAGGACACATCAACTGCCTCAGGATATTTTAACGTCGCGGGCTGAGAGGTTATTAAATTTGAAGTCTTTGGGCGGAGATCCTTTGGTTTATGTATTTACGACGATAATGCGTTCTCCCAAAGCCAGCAGTGCTCCTGTTGAACCTGCCTATTATGCCGAATGGGGGCCAAAGCTTTTTAGAATGGGTGTGTTGGAAGATAAACTGGATTTAAAAGAAATAAGCAGAAAAGAACGTAAAGAACTGAGTGGTTTGAAAGTAGAAATACCCCAGGCTGTTCAAGAAGACAGAGCACGGCGACGCAGTTTGAATATAGCTACTACAGAGCTTTTACTGCATGGTGTGGAAAGTGGCAATTTTGACTATCTCTTGATTGGGCGTGATGATACTGCGCCATATTCACAGGCTCATAAAGAAGCACGTAAAATGGATATTCTTGTAAGGGAACTTCCTAAAGAGAAAATTCGTTTTTTCTCTGGGGCTGATCAGCTGGGTTTGCTTTTATTAAGCCGTGCTGCCAGCAGGGTAAGTTATGAAATTCCGATGGTTTATGTAGATTTCGCCGAAGGAAAAGGCGGAGAGACTATACCTGCTTATGAAGATGATGAAATAGCATTCAGTGCCGCAGAACATATACATGCTGCTGGCGGCTGGCCTACTGCTAATTTAGCACGTGCGGATTTGGTATTGGCTGTTAATACTCCTTTTGATGGGGTAACAATAGAAGCTTCTAACCCGAAAAATACAGGTACAATAACGGAACATACAGAGAAATTTGTTGCTGATGTCAAGAGGTATTTAAAGCAGGGAAAAGCAGTTGCAGTTGCTGATATTGCTTATGGAAACGGTGCAGACAACGCCTTGGTCAGAAAACTGTTTGAAGAAGAAGTGGCAGAAAAGCTTGCTGCTTACGGTGGTTGGAATACTGCTGGAAATACTTTGGGATTTGCTTTGGGGCAAGGATTACTGTCAAAAAGTATGGATACGGCTGATCTTCAATCTTTGCTGGAAATAAGATATCTCGATGATTGGGCTTATCAGGCTAATGTGCGTAATAAAACTTATGTAGAATTAATTTGGCCTAATTACTGGCCTAATAGTGGACTTAATACGCAGCAGGTGCAAGAGGCCGAAGCCGTTATTACTAAAGATATTTTAGAGATAGCGGAACCTGTTTTGGGCGCTAAAGTAAGCTGTTATAATTTCATTTTACCGTGGAAGCGGATGTTTGAAGTGGAAGTAAGCAGGAAATAATATAAATCATAGAAACCGTAATAATATATGAAAGCCGTTTTTTAGTGAATAGTATGGTGAAAACAAGTATTGTGGATTGATATTATATCTTAGGCTTTAAAAATATAGGTGGATCTTAGTTGAATTGACCTCAAATTTAGTAAAATTTGAGGTTTTTCTTTTATATTTAAGAGATGGTAATAAAGTGTAGTTAAATTTGTAAAAAATGATGAAATAATATGTATAAAATATCCTCTGAAAATGGAAATTGAGATCTAAAAACATTACAAAATCAGGCTTTTTTTTGTAAAACATATTACAAAGTTACGCAAAAGAAACACTAGGCTCCGTGTAATACAAGAAACCCGGTTTAATGCGGGTTTGCGCTTGTAAAAAAATCAAGAAAAAGTATTGACACAGCCAAGTGGCAGTGTTACAATATGTAAGTATCTCGGGATAGCTATGCGCTTTTACAAGGAGGGTTTGTGATGACAGTAGAGTTGTTAAAGCAAGCAACGAAGCGAGTTGTCGGGAACAAGCAAACCGCTAAAGCGATTCAAAAAGGCACTGCAAAGACGGTTTATATAGCTGATGACGCAGATGTCCGGGTTGTGCAGCCGCTGCTTGATGCCTGCGCTGAAGCTCGGGTGAATGTAGAAAAAGTAGCGACAATGCAAGAACTTGGTAAAGCCTGCGGAATCCATGTCGGTGCAGCGACAGCCGCGATACTCAAAGGTTGATAGGGATCTGGAAGCTTTGCTGAAGGATTTTTATAATCATTAAAATCTATCTATTCGGAAGGAGGTGCCGATATGCCTACAATTAATCAATTGGTTCGCAAAGGAAGAGAAGTTTTGACTGTAAAATCCACTGCCCCGGCATTGAAAGAATGCCCGCAAAAACGTGGAGTTTGCACTAGGGTTTATACTACAACCCCGAAAAAGCCTAACTCTGCTCTTCGTAAAGTAGCTCGTGTACGTTTGACTAACGGTATCGAAGTTACTGCTTACATCCCTGGTATCGGCCACAATCTGCAGGAACATAGCGTTGTCCTGATTAGAGGCGGAAGAGTTAAAGATCTTCCTGGTGTGCGTTACCATATCATTCGTGGTGCACTTGACACTGCAGGCGTTGCTAACCGCAATCAAGCCCGTTCTAAATACGGTGCTAAACGTGCTAAAGCAGCTAAAAAGTAATCAAGTCTACACAACGAATTGATAATCCATAAGGAGGGAAACACATGCCGAGAAAAGGCCCTGTAACAAAAAGAGACGTTTTGCCGGATCCTGTATACGGTTCAAAACTTTTGACAAGATTTATTAATAAGATTATGTTTGACGGTAAAAAAGGCGTTGCTGAACGCATTGTATATGATGCTTTCGATCTGGTTCGTGCTAAAACTGGTAAGGATCCTCTCGAAGTATTCGATGCAGCTATGAAAAACGTTATGCCGCTTTTAGAAGTACGTGCTCGCCGCGTTGGTGGTGCTAACTACCAGGTTCCGGTTGAAGTCCGTGCAGACCGTAAGACCACCCTTGGTATTCGCTGGCTGGTCAACTACTCCCGTTTGCGTGGTGAAAGAACCATGTGCGAACGTGTTGCTGGTGAGATCATGGACGCAGCAAACGCTACCGGCGCTGCTGTGAAAAAACGCGAAGATACCCACAAGATGGCTGAAGCAAACAAAGCGTTTGCACATTACCGCTGGTAATGGCCCGATCCCTATAACGAGGAGGATAAAAAAGTGGGCAGACAATTTCCGCTTGAAAAAACAAGAAACATCGGCATCATGGCTCATATTGATGCTGGTAAAACTACTACGACTGAACGTATTCTGTTCTACACCGGTAGGGTTCATAAAATCGGTGAGACCCATGATGGCGGCGCTACCATGGACTGGATGGTTCAAGAGCAGGAACGTGGTATTACCATTACTTCTGCTGCTACCACCTGTCAATGGGATGGACACCGCATCAACATCATTGATACGCCAGGTCACGTTGACTTCACTGTAGAAGTTGAACGTTCTCTGCGTGTACTTGATGGTTCTGTTGCAGTATTCTGCGCTAAAGGCGGCGTTGAACCTCAGTCTGAAACAGTATGGCGTCAGGCTGACAAATATGGCGTACCGCGTATGGCGTATGTAAATAAAATGGATATTACCGGCGCTGACTTCTACAATGTAGTACAAATGATGAAAGATCGTTTGAATGCCAATGCTGTACCTATCCAATTACCGATTGGTTTCGAAGATACCTTCCAGGGTATGGTCGATCTGATCAAAATGAAAGCTATCGTTTACAGCGACGCTCTGGGTAAAGAAGAAGAATTTGTTGATATTCCGGCCGATATGGTTGAAAAAGCCAACGAATACCGTCAAGCTTTAATGGAAGCTGTAGCCGAAAGCGATGACGAGCTGATGATGAAATATCTGGAAGGCGAAGAGTTGACGGAAGAAGAAGTTATGGCTGGTATCCGCAAACAAACTATTGCTTGCAAAATGACTCCTGTCTGCTGCGGTTCTTCTTACAAAAACAAAGGCGTACAGCCTTTGCTGGATGCTGTTGTAGCGTTCATGCCTGCTCCTACTGATATTCCTCATATCAAAGGCGTAAATCCTGAAACCGGCGAAGAAGACGAACGTCCGTCGTGCGACAGCGAGCCGTTCTCTGCACTGGCTTTCAAAATTATGACTGACCCGTTTGTTGGTAAACTTGCTTTCTTCCGTGTGTACTCCGGTACTCTCGGCTCCGGTTCTTACGTTTACAACTCTACCAAAGGTAAGAGAGAGCGTATTGGCCGTATCCTGCAAATGCATGCCAACCATCGTGAGGAAATCGACATGGTTTATTCCGGTGATATTGCAGCAGCAGTAGGTTTGAAAGATACCACTACCGGCGATACTCTCTGCGACGAAAAAGCTCCGATCATTCTGGAATCCATGGTATTCCCTGATCCGGTAATCTCCGTTGCGGTTGAACCTAAAACTAAAGCTGACCAGGAAAAGATGGGCATTGCCCTTCAAAAACTGGCAGAAGAAGATCCGACTTTCCGTGTTCATACTGATCCGGAAACAGCACAAACCATCATTTCTGGCATGGGCGAGTTGCATTTGGACATTATTGTTGACCGTTTGCTGCGTGAATTCAAAGTAGGCTGTACTGTTGGTAATCCGCAGGTTGCTTATCGTGAAACTATCCGCAAATCTGTTAAGTCCGAAGGTAAATTTGTACGTCAGTCCGGTGGTAAAGGCCAATATGGTCACTGCTGGTTGGAAATTTCACCTCGTGAAGCAGGTGAAGGCTTCTTGTTTGAGAACAAAGTTGTTGGCGGTGCTATTCCGAAAGAATACATCGGACCGATCGAAAACGGTGTTAAGGAAGCTATGGAAAACGGCGTAGTTGCCGGTTACCCAATGGTTGATATCAAAGTTACCGTTTATGATGGTTCTTACCATGAAGTCGATTCTTCTGAAATGGCCTTCAAAATTGCAGGTTCTATGGGCTTCCGTTCTGGCGCTACTAAAGCCGACCCGGTTATCCTTGAACCTTATATGAAAGTAGAAGTTACTGTTCCTGAGGACTACATGGGCGATGTTATCGGCGATTTGAACTCTCGCCGTGGTCGTATCGAAGGTATGGAAGCTCGCAATGGCGCTCAAGTTATCAACGCATTTGTTCCGCTTTCCGAAATGTTTGGTTATGCTACCGACCTGCGTTCTAAAACTCAAGGCCGAGGCAACTACTCTATGGAAGTTGACCATTACGAAGATGTACCGAGAAACATTGCCGAGGCTATCATTGCCAAAAACAAAGGCACTCAAGCCTAATATAAAGTAAAACCTAATTTAAGGGAGGAAAAATAAATGGCAAAGCAAAAATATGAAAGAACAAAACCGCATGCTAATATCGGCACCATCGGTCACGTAGACCATGGTAAAACAACCCTGACCGCAGCAATCACCAAAGTATTGGCTTCTAAAGGCGGCGCAGAATTCATGGATTACTCCATGATCGATAAAGCACCTGAAGAAAGAGAACGCGGAATCACCATCAACACTTCCCACGTAGAATATGAAACAGCAACCCGCCACTATGCACACGTAGACTGCCCGGGCCATGCCGACTATGTAAAAAACATGATCACCGGCGCAGCACAAATGGACGGAGCGATCCTCGTAGTATCCGCAGCAGACGGCCCGATGCCGCAAACTCGTGAGCACATCCTTCTTGCTCGTCAAGTAGGCGTACCTGCAATGGTAGTGTTCCTGAATAAAGCAGATATGGTAGACGATCCGGAACTGATCGAATTAGTAGAAATGGAAGTACGTGAACTGCTCTCCAGCTACGACTTCCCCGGCGACGACATTCCTGTAGTAGTAGGGTCTGCACTGAAAGCACTTGAAGGCGACGCAGCATACGAAGCAAAAATCATGGAACTGATGGACGCAGTAGACGCATACATTCCTATTCCGGAACGCGCAACTGACAAACCGTTCCTGATGCCTGTAGAAGACGTATTCACAATTACCGGCCGTGGCACAGTAGCAACAGGCCGTGTAGAACGTGGTATCATCAAAGTAGGCGACAATATTGAGATCGTAGGAATGACAGAAGAGAAAAAAGCAACAGTAGTAACGGGCGTAGAAATGTTCCGTAAATTACTGGACGAAGCAGTAGCAGGAGACAACATCGGCTGCCTGCTGCGTGGTGTAGACCGTAAAGATATCGAACGCGGTCAAGTACTTGCAAAACCCGGCAGCATCCATCCGCACACAAAATTCAAAGCAGAAGTATATGTACTGACGAAAGAAGAAGGCGGCCGTCATACACCGTTCTTCAACGGCTATCGTCCGCAGTTCTATTTCAGAACAACAGACGTAACCGGCGTAACTGAATTACCGGAAGGTATTGAGATGGTAATGCCTGGCGATAACGTAACCATGGACGTAGAGCTGATCACTCCGATCGCAATCGAGCCTGGTCTGCGTTTTGCAATTCGCGAAGGCGGCCGTACTGTTGGCGCTGGCGTTGTTGCTGCACTTAACGAATAATCTTTAATTAGATCCCGAATGAGGGGCTAATAAAAGCCCCTCATTTACTTATGTTTATTTGCATGGCCCTGCGATGATGTGAGAGGTTGCTTGCCTGCTAGACAGGGAGATTTTCACGGAGTATGTCCGTTCTTAGAAACTGGGCGATTAGGAGGAAAAAATTTAATGTCAAAATCACAGAAAATCAGAATACGCTTAAAAGCGTATGATCACAAAGCGCTTGATCAAAGTGCTGCAAAAATTGTAGAAACTGCGAAACGTACCGGAGCTCAGGTTTCCGGCCCTATTCCGCTTCCTACTGAAAAAAATATCTATACGATTCTGCGTTCCCCTCATGTAAACAAGGATTCTCGTGAACAATTCGAGATGCGTACCCACAAAAGACTTGTAGACATTCTGGAACCGACTGCGAAGACCGTTGATGCGTTGATGCGTCTTGACCTTCCTGCCGGCGTAGATATCGAGATTAAACTGTAAGGAGGAGGTGCAATAATGGCTAAAGGAATCTTAGGCAAGAAAATTGGTATGACCCAAATTTTTGAAGCTGACGGCAGATTGATCCCTGTTACTGTTGTAGAAGCAGGACCTTGTGTTGTTGTTCAAAATAAAACCGAAGAAACAGACGGTTATAATGCTGTTCAACTTGGCTTTGGTGAAATTAAAGAAAAACATATGACCAGACCAATGAAAGGCCATTTTGACAAAGCCGGCGTAACTCCGGTTAAATTTGTCAAAGAATTGCGGTTGTCTGCTCCTTCTGAATATACAGTCGGCCAACAAATCACTGCTGACATTTTTGCTGCTGGAGAACTGATTGATGCAACCGGTATTTCCCGCGGTAAAGGCTTTGCAGGCACTATTAAGCGCCACAATTTCGCTCGTGGTCCTATGAAGCACGGTTCCAAATCCCATCGTGAACCTGGTTCCATGGGTCCTATGCATTCCGGTCCTGGCGGTAGAGTTATCAAAGGCAAAAAATTGCCTGGCCGTATGGGTAATGCACAAGTAACTGTTCAACGTTTGACTGTTGCTAAAGTTGATGTTGAACGTAATCTTATTTTGGTCAAAGGCTCCATTCCTGGTGCCGCTGGTTCTTTTGTTGTAATCAAAGAAACAGTAAAACCTAATAAATAAGAGCGTAAGCGAAAGAAAGGAGGATGCTTCTAATGCCGAAGTTATCAGTATATAACATCTCCGGTCAAGCTACCGGTGAAGAAATAGAATTGAATGATCTCGTGTTTGGCGTTGAATTTAATGAAGCTGTTGTACATCAAGCAATTGTTATGCAACAGGCTGCTGAACGTCAAGGCACTTCTGCTACCAAAACCCGCGGTATGGTTCGCGGCGGCGGTCGTAAACCATGGAGACAAAAATGCCCCGGCCGCGCTCGCAGCGGTTCTACCCGTTCTCCGATTTGGGTAGGTGGTGGTACCACTTTTGGTCCCCAACCTCGCAGTTATGCGAAAAAAATGCCCCGTAAAGCTCGTCGTTTGGCAATTCGTTGTGCATTGTCTGCAAAAGTTGCTGCCGGTGAACTTATCGTTGTTGAGGGCTTGAGCTTTGATGCTCCTAAAACTAAAAATGTTGTAACTATGCTGTCTGCTTTTGATGCAGCTGATAAAAAGGCTTTACTCATCACTGACGGTTCTAATGAAAATGTTGAGCTGTCTTCACGCAACATTTCGAAAGTCACTGCACTTTCCAACGGTTGCCTGAACTGCTTTGATCTGCTTCATAACAATAAAGTGTTCTTAGCAAAAGACGCTGTAGCTAAAATTGAGGAGGTGCTCGCATAATGGCTGCTAACCCTCGCGATATTTTACTCCGTCCGATCATTACTGAAAAAACTTCCGTAATGCTTCAAGACAACAAATACACTTTCCAAGTTCCTTTGACTGCCAACAAAGTGGAAATCCGCCAGGCAGTTGAACAAATTTTCAAAGTAAAAGTGTTAAACGTAAATACTGTACGCGTATTTGGCAAAACCAAACGCATGGGTAAATACGTTGGCAAACGTTCCGATTATAAGAAAGCAATCGTGAAACTTGCTGAAGGCAATACGATTCCCCTTTTCGAAGGAATGTAATTTGACGTAATAAGGAGGCAAATTAAATGGCTATTAAAAGCTTTAATCCGTATTCTCCTTCGAGGCGCTTCATTACAGTGTCTACCTTCGAAGAGATTACAACTGATAAGCCTTACCGTCCGCTGGTTGAAAAACTGCAAAAACATGCAGGTCGTAATAACACCGGCAAAATGACTGTTCGTCATCAAGGCGGCGGTAATAAAAGACAATATCGTATCATCGATTTTAAACGCAATAAAGACGGTGTTCCGGCTCGTGTTGCCACCATCGAATACGATCCTAACCGTAATGCACGTATCGCTTTAGTAAACTATGCTGATGGCGAAAAACGTTATATCCTCGCTCCTTTAGACCTTAAAGTAGGCGATGTTATCGAAAGCGGACCTGATGCTGATATCAAAATCGGCAACTGCCTGCCTTTGAAAAATATGCCGCTTGGTACTATGGTTCACAATGTTGAGCTTAAAATTGGCAAAGGCGGTCAAATTGCCCGCGGTGCTGGTACTTCTGCTCAGTTGATGGCTAAAGAAGGCGATTATGCTCTGCTTCGTCTCCCTTCCGGTGAGATCCGTAAAGTGCATATCAACTGCCGCGCTACTATTGGCCAAGTTGGCAATATCGACGCTGAAAATATCTGCATCGGTAAAGCAGGCCGTTCTCGTTGGCTCGGTATTCGCCCGGCTAACCGCGGTGTTGTAATGAACCCGAATGACCATCCGCATGGTGGTGGTGAAGGTCATTCTCCTGTTGGCCGTAAACGTCCTGTTACTCCTTGGGGTAAATGTGCATTTGGTACTCGTACCCGCAAAGAGAAAAAAGCTTCTAGCAAATTAATCGTAAAACGTAGAACGAAATAATTATAAGGATAGAGAAAGGAGGCTAACCTAGTGTCCAGATCAATCAAAAAAGGACCGTATGTCCATGCAAGTCTTCAAAAGAAGATTGAAGCGCTGAACGCTTCTAACGATAAAAAAGTCGTAAAAACATGGTCTCGCAGCTCCACTATTCTTCCGGATTTCTTGGGCCATACTATTGCTGTTCATGATGGACGTAAACATGTGCCTGTATTTATCACTGAAGATATGGTAGGCCACAAACTAGGAGAATTTGCTCCTACGCGTACTTATAAAGGCCATGCCGATAAGAGTACATCTTTAAAATAAGGGGAAAGGGGGCAAAATAACATGGAAGCAAAAGCTATTGCAAGATATGTTCGCATCGCGCCGCGCAAGTTGCGTATCGTGATTGATCTTATCCGCGGCAAAGCTGTGGGTGAAGCATTCGCGATCCTCAAACATACCCCTAAGGTTGGTTCTGAGGTTATCGAAAAAGTACTGCGCAGTGCAGTTGCAAACGCTGAACATAACTATGATATGAATGTGGATAATCTGATCGTATCTTCCTGCTTTATAGATCAAGGTCCGACCATGAAAAGAATCCATCCGCGTTCCCGTGGGCAAGCGTTCAAAATCTTAAAACGTTCTAGCCACGTAACAGTTGCTGTTAAAGAAAAATAATATCCCGGAAAAAGGAGGGAAAAGATAGTGGGTCAAAAAGTTAATCCGCATGGTCTCCGCGTAGGTATTATCAAAGATTGGGATTCCAAATGGTATGCTGACAAAGACTATGAGAAATTCTTATTAGAAGATATTAAAATTCGTGAATTCATTAAAGAAAAACTGTTCTTGTCCGGTATCTCTAAAGTAGAAATCGAACGCGCTTCGAATAGAGCCCGCATCTCTATCCATACTGCTAAACCTGGTATGGTAATCGGTCGTCAGGGCAGCAACATTGAATTGCTGAAAAACGACTTGAAAAAAATGACCGACAGCGTAATTGATATCAACATCGTTGAGGTAAAAACCCCGGATATGGACGCAACTTTGGTTGCAGAGAACATTGCATCTCAATTGGAACGCCGTATCGCTTTCCGCCGTGCAATGAAACAATGTGTTGGCCGTACCATGCGCATGGGCGCTAAAGGTATTAAAGTTCAGGTTGGCGGTCGTCTGGGCGGTGCTGAAATCGCTCGCAGCGAAAGCTATCGTGAAGGCAGCATTCCTCTGCATACTCTGCGTGCTGATATTGATTATGGCACAGCAGAAGCTCATACCACTTATGGCCGTATCGGCGTAAAGGTATGGATTTACAAAGGTGAAGTCCTTCCTGAAAGCAAAGAAGTAGCGCAAGCTGCTCCGGTGAAGGAGGCATAAACTAATGTTATTACCGAAGAGAGTTAAACATCGTAAACAACATAGAGGCCGTATGACTGGTCGTGCAATGCGCGGTAACAAAATCGCTCATGGCGAGTATGGCTTGGTAGCATTGGAACCCGCATGGATCACCAATCGTCAAATCGAAGCAGCTCGTATCGCAATGACACGTTATATTAAACGTGGCGGTCAAGTATGGATTCAAATTTTCCCGGACAAACCGATCACTGCAAAACCGGCTGAAACTCGTATGGGTAGTGGTAAAGGTTCACCTGAATATTGGGTAGCAGTAGTTAAACCCGGTCGTGTTATGTTCGAAATGAACGGAGTTAGCGAAGAGATCGCTAAAGAAGCTATGCGTCTTGCTAGCCACAAATTGCCTATTAAATGTAAATTTGTGACCCGCGCACAGCAAGAAGCCGAAGCTGCCGCACAAGAAAAGGGTGGTGAAGCTTAATGAAAACAACAGAAATTCGTGAAATGTCTGCTTCCGAGTTAGACAGCAAATTGGCTGGTTTGAAAGAAGAACTCTTCAACCTGCGTTTTCAAATGGCAACCGGACAATGTGAGAATCCGATGAAAATTCGCGAAGTCAAAAAGTCTATTGCCCGCATCAAGACCATTCAGCGTCAACGCGAGTTAAATGCCTGAGTGTGTTTGAAGTATGAAGAAGGAGGAAACAGTCGTGACCGAAGAAAGAAACGCACGTGTTACCCGTATCGGTAAAGTAGTAAGCGACAAAATGCAGAAAACTGTTGTAGTTGCTATTGAGCGTTTTGTTCAACATCCGCTTTACAAAAAAGGTGTAAAACATACTATCAAATTCAAAGCTCATGATGAAAATAACGAAGCGCATATTGGCGACGTAGTTCAAATTATGCAAACTCGTCCGCTTTCCAAAGATAAATGCTGGCGTGTTATTGAAATTTTAGAGCGTGCAAAATAAGATATTGCCGATCGGATAAATTGGCAAGGGAGGGAAAACCATGATACAACAACAAACCATTCTTAATGTTGGTGACAATACTGGCGCTAAGAAAGTTATGTGCATTCGCGTATTGGGCGGTTCTTACCGTAAATATGCTAACATTGGTGACGTTATCGTATGCGCTGTTAAAGATGCATCACCCGGTGGCGTTGTAAAAAAAGGTGACGTAGTAAAAGCAGTTGTTGTTCGTTCTGCAAAGGGCGTTCGTCGTCCGGACGGTTCTTATATCCGCTTCGACGAAAACGCAGCAGTTGTAATTAAAGATGATAAGAGCCCGCGCGGCACCCGTATTTTCGGGCCTGTTGCTCGTGAACTTCGCGATAAAGATTTCATGAAAATCATTTCTCTGGCACCGGAAGTGCTGTAAGAAATCTGATAATGCACATAAGGAGGTGTTCCTGAAATGACTGCAGCAATCAAAATGCATGTAAAAAAAGGCGATACCGTTTTGGTTTTGTCCGGCAAAGATAAAGGCAAAGAAGGAAAGATCATTGAAGCTCTGCCTAAAAAAGCTAAAGTAGTCGTTGAAGGCGTAAATAAAGTAAAACGCCATACAAAACCGTCTCAGGCTAATCCCCAAGGCGGCATCATTACTAAAGAAGCTGCTATTGCTTCTTCCAAAGTAATGTTAGTATGCCCGGCTTGTAAAAAAGCTACTCGTATTAAAAAGACCGCAGTTTCCGGCAGCTTCGTAAGAACCTGCAAAAAATGCGGCGAAGTAATTGATAAATAAGATTCCGGGAAAGGAGGAAATTTTGAATGGCAAAAACAAGATTGCAAGAAAAGTATTTGTCCGAAGCTGTTAAAGGCATGATGGATAAATTCAACTATAAAAATGTTATGGAAATCCCTAAAATCGAAAAAGTTGTCATCAATATGGGTATCGGTGAAGCTGTAGCTAACAGCAAGGCATTAGATTCTGCTGTTGCAGATCTGACTTTGATCGCTGGTCAAAGACCAGTCATCACTAAAGCTAAAAAATCCATTGCAGCTTTTAAATTGCGTCAAGGGATGCCGATCGGTACCAAAGTTACCCTGCGCGGTGACCGCATGTATTACTTCCTTGATAAGTTGATGAACATTGCTCTTCCGCGTGTACGCGATTTTCGCGGCGTAAATCCCACCGCTTTTGACGGCCGTGGCAACTACGCATTGGGCATGAAAGAACAATTGATTTTCCCGGAAATTGAATATGATAAGATCGATAAAGTCCGTGGAATGGATATCATCATTGTTACTACCGCTAAGACTGACGAGGAAGCCAGAGAATTACTCAGACTCCTCGGAATGCCGTTCAGCGCATAAGTGAGGAGGGAATACCTTGGCTAAAAAAGCCCTGATTGAAAAATGGAAAAATGAGCCGAAATTTGAAGTTCGCCGTTATAATCGCTGCAAGGTTTGCGGCAGACCACATGGCTATATGCGTAAATTCGGTCTCTGCCGTATCTGCTTCCGTGAATACAGCTACCAAGGCGCTATTCCGGGAGTAACCAAAGCTAGCTGGTAAAACAGCAAATTAGGAAGGAGGGTATTTAAGTATGGTAATGACTGACCCGATTGCCGATATGCTTACCCGTATTCGTAACGCAAACTCGGTTCATCACGATAAAGTTGAAATCCCCGGCTCCAAAATCAAAGTAGCTATTGCTGAGATTTTGAAAGCTGAAGGTTTCATTAAAGATTTTGAAGTAATTGCCGATAGCAAACAAAATGTTATCCGCGTCAGCCTGAAATACGGTGCTAATAAGGAAAAAGTTATTTCCGGTATCAAACGTATTTCTAAGCCCGGCTTGAGAGTATACTCTCAAAAAGATCAGCTGCCCAGAGTCCTCGGTGGTCTCGGTATCGCAGTGATCTCCACTTCTCAAGGCCTGATGACCGATAAAGCTGCCCGTAAGGCTGGTCTCGGTGGAGAAGTGCTGGCATACGTCTGGTAATACTTGAAAGATAGGAGGTGCTCATAAGTGTCTAGAATTGGTAAACAACCAATTACTGTACCCGCTAACGTTACAGTTACTATTGAAAATAATTTGGTTACCGTTAAAGGTCCCAAAGGCGAATTATCTCGCCAAATCAATAAAGATATGAAATTGACTCTGGAAAACGGCGTACTGACTGTTGAACGTCCGAGTGATGAAAAAACTCATCGTTCCATGCACGGTCTTTCCCGTACTCTGATCAACAACATGGTTGTCGGTGTAACCACCGGTTTCAGCAAATCTTTAGAAATTGCCGGTGTCGGCTATCGTGCCGCTAAACAAGGCAATAACATCAACTTTACTCTCGGGTTCTCTCATCCGGTAGTAAAAGAGCCGCCTGCAGGTATTACTTTTGAAGTTCCGGCTCCTAACAAAATCGTTGTCAGCGGCGCAGACAAAGAAAAAGTCGGCGCAGTTGCAGCTGAAATCCGCACTCTGCGTCCGCCTGAACCCTATAAAGGCAAAGGTATTCGTTATGAAGGCGAATACGTTCGTCGTAAGATGGGTAAAGCTGGCGCTAAAGGCAAGAAGTAATTTCTAAAAGAAGGGAGTGAAACTCTTGCTTAACAGAGTTGATAAAAATGAGAAACGTCAAAAACGTCATCTCCGTTCTCGTCAATATATTATCGGTACGGCAGAAAAACCTCGTTTGAATGTATATCGTTCCTTGTCCAATATTTATGCACAAGTGATTAACGATGTAACAGGCGAAACGATTGTTGCTGCCAGCACTGTTGAGAAAGACTTGAAAGCTAACTACGGCGGCAATACTGAAGCTGCTAAAGCAGTTGGCAAGGCTATTGCTGAAAAAGCTTTGGCTAAAGGAATTAAAGAAGTTGTATTTGATCGTGGCGGTTACCTGTACACCGGTCGTGTTGCTGCACTGGCAGACGCGGCTCGTGAAGCTGGACTGCAATTCTAATAGAAGGAGGAATAAAAGTGGCGAATTTCGAAAAACAAGAAAGCGACTTAAAAGAGAAAGTCGTATTCATCAACCGCGTTGCAAAGGTTGTTAAAGGCGGACGTCGTTTCTCCTTCTCCGCACTCGTTGTAGTTGGTGACGAAAACGGTCATGTTGGTATGGGCCTTGGTAAAGCTGCCGAAGTTCCGGAAGCTATCCGCAAAGGCGTTGAAGATGCTAAAAAGAACCTGATTACTGTTCCTATGGTTGGCACTTCCATTCCTCATGAAATCATTGGTGTGTTCGGCGCAGGCCGTGTGTTCTTGAAACCGGCTGCAGAAGGTACCGGCGTTATTGCCGGCGGCCCTGTTCGTGCCGTACTTGAATTGGCAGGCGTACGTGATATCTTGACCAAATGTCAAGGTTCTAATAACCCTAACAATGTTGTTCGTGCAACTTTGGAAGGTTTAAAATCCCTGAAAAGTGCTGAAGCTGTTGCAGCTCTGCGCGGAAAAACCGTACAAGAATTACTTGGCTAAGGAGGTAGCATGATGGAACAAGTTAAAATCACGCTGACCCGTAGCTTGATCGGTTACCCGCAGGATCAACGCGCAACCGTAAAGGCTCTGGGCTTAGGAAAAATCAATTCTACTGTTGTTAAAAACGACACCCCGACTATTCGCGGTATGATTCACAAAGTTGAACATCTTGTGAAAGTTGAAAAAGTTGAAGCTTAAAACAAGGAGGTGTGCTACAGATGAATTTGCATGAATTATCTCCCGCTCCGGGATCTAAAAGAGCCTCCGTTCGCGTTGGCCGTGGTCTCGGTTCCGGACTTGGTAAAACATCTGGCAAAGGTCAAAAAGGACAAAAATCCCGCTCCGGCGGCGTAAAACGTCCTGGTTTTGAAGGTGGTCAAAAACCTTTGTATCTGCGTTTGCCTAAACGTGGATTCTATAATAGATTTGGCATGAATTATGTCGAAATCAATGTTGGTAGTCTCAATTGCTTTGAAGACGGCACAGTAGTTGAACCTGTAATGCTGATCGAACACGGAATGATCAAAAACATTCGTGATGGTGTTCGTATCCTCGGCAACGGCGAGCTTACTAAAAAGCTCACGGTTCAAGCTATGGGTTTCAGCAAATCTGCTGAAGAAAAAATTATTGCTGCCGGCGGAAAAGTAGAGGTGATCTAAGTGTTCGCAGCCCTCGCTAATATTTTCAGAATTACGGAACTCAGGCAAAAAGTTGTATTTACTCTCGCCATGTTCATCGTTTTTCGGGCTGGAACACATATCCCTGTTCCTGGCGTTAACGTAGCCATGATCGAGCAGCTTTTCCAAAGCGGTAATTTGTTTGGCCTGCTTGATATGTTCTCCGGCGGCGCCTTGAGCAAATTCTCAATTTTTGCTATGAGTATTACTCCATATATCAATGCGTCCATTATCCTTCAATTATTAAAGGTCGTTGTTCCTACATTAGAACAATGGTCCAAAGAAGGTGTGGAAGGTCAGAAAAAGGTTACTCAGCTGACTCGCGGCGGTACAGTTCTGCTTGGTTTTATCCAGGCTTTAGGTATGGCTTATGGTCTGAGATCAGCAATCAATAACCCCGGAATCATGTCGATTCTGTTGATTGCGATCAGTTTAACTGCTGGTACGGTATTTTTGATGTGGATCGGTGAACAGATTACGTCTAAAGGTATTGGTAACGGTATCTCGCTGATCATCTTTGCTGGTATCGTTTCCAGACTTCCTGATGGAATGCATGTTATTTTCCAATATCTGCAAGCCGGCACGGTTAACATTCTGAACGTGATTTTGTTCGCGGTGATAGCTTTGGCGATGATTGTCTTTGTTGTAGCGATCTCTCAAGGTATTCGCAAAATCCCGGTTCAATATGCAAAACGTGTTGTTGGCCGTAAAATGTACGGTGGTCACACCAGCTACATTCCTTTAAAGGTCAACCAGGCAGGCGTAATTCCGATCATCTTTGCATCCTCCGTGCTGATGTTTCCGGTTACGATTGGCCAGTTTGTAGACATTCCTTGGGTAAAAACTGTTGCAGGCTGGTTTGCATGGGGTACTCCTCTTCAAACTACTTTGTATGTATTGATGATTTTATTCTTCACTTACTTCTATACCGCAGTAAGCGTGAATATAGCTGAAATGTCGGATAATATCAAAAAATATGGCGGTTTTATTCCCGGACTGCGTCCTGGCAAACCGACAACTGATTACTTGGATAAAATCATGTCCAGAATCACTCTGGCCGGCGCAATCTTTCTCGCATTGATTGCTCTGATGCCGAATGTTGTTGGTTGGATCACCGGTATAGAGGGTATCTATTTCGGTGGTACGGCCCTTTTGATCGTAGTCGGTGTTGCATTGGATACAATGAAACAAGTAGAGTCTTTGGTTTTGATGCGTCATTACCAGGGCTTTATGAAATAGGAGGAAGATTAGAATGTATATTCTTTTGATGGGACCTCCGGGTGCCGGTAAAGGCACTCAAGCAGAAAAACTCATTGCTGAATACAAAATTCCGCATATCTCTACTGGTGATATGTTTCGTGCAGCTGTTAAGCAAGGCACAGAATTAGGTAAAGAGGCAAAAAGATACATGGACGCCGGCGGCCTCGTGCCCGACGTCGTTACCATCGGTATTGTTCGGGAAGGCTTAGCCAAACCTGAATGTGCCAATGGATTTATCTTGGATGGATTTCCAAGAACCGAAGAGCAGGCTGTTGCCCTCGACGGCATTTTAACTGATCTGGGCATTAAATTGACCGGTGTGGTTAATATCGTAGTTCCTGACGCTGAGCTTGTAGGCAGGGTCACCGGCAGACGTATCTGCAAGGCCTGCGGCGCTACATATCATGTAGAATACAATCCCAGTAAGGTGGAAGGTATGTGCGATAAATGCGGCGGCGCGTTGTATCAACGTGACGACGATAAAGAAGAAACTGTAAAAAATCGTTTGCATGCATATCATTCGCAAACGGAACCGTTGATCGAGTACTACAAAAAACAAGGCGTATATCATGAAATCGATGGCCTGCAGGAAATCGGCAAAGTTTACGCTGATGTTAAAGCTAGTCTCGGGGCGCTGAAGTAAGGAGGTAAAACGCTGTGTCCAAACAAGACGTAATTGAAGTTGAAGGCACAATCTTAGAATCCCTACCGAACGCCATGTTCCAAGTTAAATTGGAAAACGGTCATGTGATTCTGGCACACATATCCGGTAAGATACGTATGAACTTCATCAAAATTTTGCCTGGCGATAGGGTTACTGTCGAGCTTACTCCGTACGATTTAAGTCGTGGAAGAATTACTTATCGGTTCAAATAACCAAAGACAGGCAAGAGGAGGTTTAAAATATGAAAGTCAGACCGTCTGTTAAACCAATATGTGAAAAATGCAAAGTCATTAAACGCAAAGGCCATGTAATGGTAATTTGCGAAAACCCGAAACATAAACAAAAACAAGGCTAAGAAGGAGGTGCAGCGTTAATGGCACGTATTGCTGGTGTCGATTTACCTAGAGACAAACGTATTGAATACGCACTGCCGTACATTTATGGCATCGGTCTTACCCTGTCTCGTGAGATCCTGAGCAAAACCGGTATCAATCCTGATACCCGCGTTCGCGATCTGACAGAGGAAGAAGTTGCAAAACTTCGTGAAACTATCGATGGTGATTATAAAGTAGAAGGTGACCTCCGCCGTGAGGAATCCCTCAATATAAAACGCCTGATTGAAATTGGTAGCTATCGCGGCCGCAGACATCGTATGGGCTTGCCCGTTCGTGGTCAAAATACCAAAAACAATGCTCGTACTCGCAAAGGTCCGAAACGTACTATTGCAGGTAAGAAGAAATAATCAGTGAGGGAGGGATAAACGAGTGGCTGGTAAAAAAGTTGTTCGCAACAAAAAGAAAGTAAGTAAAAATATCGAAAGTGGCGTAGCTCATATTCGTTCCACTTTCAATAATACTATCGTTACTATTGCCGATATGAACGGTAATGTACTCAGCTGGGCATCTGCCGGCGGCTTAGGCTTCCGCGGTTCCCGTAAAAGCACTCCGTTTGCTGCTCAGATGGCTGCTGAAGAAGCAACTAAAGCTGCAATGGAACATGGCTTGAAACAAGTTGAAGTATTCGTTAAAGGCCCCGGCGCTGGTCGTGAAGCAGCTATTCGTGCTCTTCAGGCTGCAGGTCTCGAAGTTAACTCCATTAAAGACGTTACTCCGATTCCTCACAACGGCTGCCGTCCGCCGAAACGTAGAAGAGTTTAATTTATTGGAGGTGTACCCGCTAAATGGCAAGATATACTGAGGCTGTATGCCGTCAATGCCGTCGTGAAGGCGCAAAACTGTTTCTTAAAGGTGACAGATGCTACAGCGACAAATGCGCTTTTGCTGTTCGCTCCTATGCTCCTGGTCAGCATGGTCAAGCACGCAAAAAAGTATCTGAGTACGGTATTCAGTTACGTGAAAAACAAAAAGCACGCCGTATTTACGGTATGTTAGAACGTCAATTCCATAATACCTTCGTTAAAGCCGAAAAACAAAAAGGTATTACAGGTGAAAACCTGCTCGTTCTTCTGGAAAGAAGAATGGACAATGTAGTTTACCGTCTTGGGCTGGCCGATAGCCGCAGCCAAGCTCGTCAATTGGTAACTCATGGTCATATCGCTGTTAACGGCAAACGTCTTGATATCGCTTCCGCTTTGGTAAAAGCCGGCGACGTTATCAGCGTTATGGAAAACAGCCGTGGTAAAGAATACTTCAAAGGTATGGCTGAAACCCTGGCTTCCAAAACTACTCCTGCTTGGCTCGTTCTCGATGCTCAAAGCTTGAGCGGTAAAGTTGATCGTTTCCCGACCCGTGAGGAAATCGATGTTCCTATCGAAGAACATCTCATCGTTGAGTTGTACTCTAAATAATTAGTTGAACATCTGCCACCCAACATTAGGCGTATTGTGGTAATACGCACGAGAAGGAGGCTTTCCGCATGATCGAAATAGAAAAACCTAAAATGGTCACCGCTGAGATCAGCGATGACGGCCGTTATGGCAAATTTGTATGGGAACCGTTGGAAAGAGGCTACGGTATCACGCTGGGCAACAGCCTTCGCAGAGTATTGCTTTCTTCTTTACCCGGTGCTGCGGTTACAGCTGTTAAAATTGACGGCGTGCTGCACGAATTCTCTACAATTCCAGGCGTAAGAGAAGATGTTGCGGATATTATCCTCAACATCAAGGCTCTTTGCCTTAAAGTGAGCAGTGAAGAACCAAAAACTTTACGTATCGAATGCAGCGGTGAGCAAGAAGTTACTGCAGCAGACATCCTTGTTGATGCCGACGTAGAGATTTTGAATCCTGAGCTGCATATTGCTACCTTGGACAAAGATGCGAAACTCAATATGGAGATTGCCATCGACAAGGGGCTGGGCTATGTTCCTGCTGATAAGAACAAACGCCCTGATCAACCGATTGGTATGATTCCTGTGGATTCCATTTATTCTCCGATTACGAGAGTAAAATTTGGCGTTACCGATACTCGTGTTGGTAACGTTACCAATTATGACAAGCTGACTTTGGAAGTTTGGACAGACGGAAGCGTTGAGCCGGACGAAGCAATCAGCATGGCATCCAGTATCATGATTGATTACCTGAAGTTGTTCCAAACCGGTACCGCTGCTTCCAGCAGTATGGTCACCGTAGTTGGCAGTTCTGAGACCGCTCCGGTCGAGGAGCCTGTCCAAGCAGGTCCTGGTTCCGTTTCCATCGACGATCTTGATTTGTCCGTACGTTCCAACAACTGCTTGAGACGTGCAGGCATCAATACTGTTGATGAACTGGTTCAAAAGACCGAAGAAGACATGATGAAAGTACGTAACTTAGGTCGTAAATCCCTCGATGAGGTTAAGAAAAAATTAGCCGATTTGGGACTGGCTTTACGCAATAGTGACGAAGAATAAGAAGGGGGTCGGAAACGAATGGCATACAGAAAACTGGGCCGTAATTCCAGCAACCGTAAAGCTTTGTTTCGCAGCATTTTGAGCTCCTTCATCAAACACGAGAGAATTGAAACTACTGTGACTAAAGCTAAGGAAGTTAGCAGCCATGTAGCCAAATTGATTACTTTGGCAAAACAAGGCGACTTGCATGCCCGTCGTCAAGTTCTTGCAGTTCTCGTCGATGAAGAAGCTACCAGAAAGCTTTTTGATGAAATCGCTCCGAAATATGCAGAAAGACAAGGCGGCTTTACTCGTATTTACAGAGTAGGTCCTCGTCGCGGTGACGCTGCTGAAATGGCAATTATCGAGCTTGTTTAAGAATAAGCATGAAAACCAGGAACTTTTGTTCCTGGTTTTTTTATTATTGTTAGTGGGAAATTCCCAAAGGGACACAGTTAATTCACAAGTGGCATTAGCAATACAGGATAAAAAAGATGTATAATAATTATATGAGAAAAAGTTAGAAATATGTGAGGAATAATTTATGAAGGTAAATGAAGAAAATCCACTTGGAAGTGAAAAAATAAGCAGACTTTTACATGATTTTGCTTTACCAAGTATTATAGCTATGCTGGTAGGAGCCTTATATAATATTGTTGATCAGTTTTTTATCGGGCGCAGCGTTGGGATGTACGGTAATGCGGCTACTAATGTCGCTTTGCCGTTAACTACGGTATGTACTGCGTTAGGGCTGCTTTTTGGCGTTGGCGGTGCGTCTAATTTCAATTTGAAACTTGGGGCAGGTAAACGCGAGGAAGCGGCTAAATATATTGGTAATGCCATAACGCTGCTTGTTGGAAGTGGTGTGGTGCTGGCGGTATTTGTACTGGTATTTTTAAAACCTTTGATGATCGCTTTTGGCGCAACAGATATTGTTTTAAAGTATGCGCTTATTTTTGCGGGAATCAATTGTCTGGGTTTCCCGTTTTTGATTTTGGGGACGGGGGGCAGCACTTTAGTGCGCGCTGACGGTAGTCCTAAGTATTCAATGATTTGTATGCTGACCGGCGCTTTTATCAATCTGATTCTCAATCCGCTGTTTGTTTTTGTAATGGATTGGGGGATTGCCGGATCAGCATCTGCAACTGTTATCGGGCAAGTTGTGTCGGGGATTATGGTCGCTGGATATTTAAGAAAGTTCAAGACTTTGCCGTTGTCTAAAAACGATTTGCTGCCAAACTGGGAACGTTCCCGTTTGATCTCGGCACTTGGCGCTGCCAGCTGTTTTAATCAATTTGCGATTATGGTAGTGCAAATAACATTAAACAATACTTTGACTCATTATGGCGCAGATTCAATATACGGCAGTGAGATACCTCTGGCCTGTTCAGGGATCATTACGAAAGTAAATATGATTTATTTTTCAATCATTATTGGGTTGTCACAGGGGCTGCAGCCAATAGTCAGTTTTAATTACGGCGCCAAAAAATACGGACGTGTTATAGAAGCTTACCGCTTAACGCTGCTGATAGGAACGGTAGTATCCATTATTGCTTTTGCCTGTTTTCAGCTTTTCCCGCGGCAGATCATTGGTTTCTTCGGTGAAGGATCAGAAGCTTATTATCAATTTGCGGAGGAATATTTCAGAATTTATTTGTTCTTCACCTTTTTAGATTGTATCCAGCCGATTTCTTCCAATTTTTTTACGTCCATTGGTAAAGCAACTAAAGGTATCATTCTTTCACTGACCAGGCAGATTATTTTTTTACTGCCTCTGATTGTCATATTACCTTTGTTTTATGGTATTAACGGCGTTATGTATGCAGGTATGACAGCGGATTTTGCGGCTGCTGTCCTGGCCGCATATTTAGGTTGGCGTGAAGTACAGCTGATGCGCAGCTGGATGAAAGCTGATAAATAATAAGAAAATCATCTTTTATTGGAAGGATTAAAAATGGAGAAAGAATTGAAAATCAAAATGTATTCTTTCACACTGGATTGCATAAACCCTTATGCGTTGGCTAAATTCTATGCAGAGCTGCTAAATTGGGAAATCCCTTTTTATGATGAGAACTGGGCCTGTATAGGAGCACCTGGAATGTCCCAGGGAGCTTATCCGGGAATACTTTTTCAGCGAAATCCAGAGTACTGTCCGCCTGTGTGGCCGGAAGAACCGGGAGTACAGCAGCAGATGGCGCATTTGGACTTTGCAGTCAATGGTTTGGAAGAAGCGGTTCAGCATGCGATTAACTGCGGAGCAACAATGGCAGCTGAACAGTTTTCTGAAGAATGGCGTGTGATGTTTGATCCTGCTGGTCATCCTTTTTGTCTGTGCCGTATGAAAGCAATTTTTGAAAGCGAAAAATTTGCTTTGCTATAGAATTGAAAGATACTTCTGAGAAATTCTTTTTATACATATGGATATCAGTATTAATTTATGGAAGCTGCGGTAAAGTAAAAATAGCCTTGTTTCAAATGTTGCAGCTGCAAATTCGAGAATAAGAAAGTTTGAAAATAAGATCCGGACTGTTCCGGGTCTTATTTTTGTAAAGTTAACCAAGTGTGCTGGAAGCGGTTGACGTACCTGGGCTGGAATAATATAATATAAAGGTACTGAATTAAGCGGAGGTTTGCCATGCAAACTATAATTGAAGTAAAAAATTTAACACATGTTTATACAGACAGTGAAAATAAAGAAATAAAGGCTTTGGATGGGATCAATTTAGAAATAAGACAAGGTGAATTTGTTGCTGTTATTGGTGCCAATGGCAGTGGTAAAAGTACTTTAGCGCGTCATTTTAACGCTTTGCAGAGGCCAAGTGAAGGTGTGTGCCTGATCGAGGGTATGGATACTATGGTAGAAGAAAATCTTTGGGATATTCGCCAGCATGTGGGGATGGTGTTTCAAAATCCTGATAATCAGATCGTGGCGGCAATTGTCGAGGAAGACGTTGCCTTTGGACCGGAAAATATAGGGGTGCCGACGGCAGAAATAAGAACAAGAGTGGATGCTGCGCTGGCGGCAGTAGGTATGAGTAATTATGCCAAGCATGCTCCGCATCTGCTTTCCGGGGGTCAAAAACAGCGCGTGGCGATCGCAGGTGTTTTAGCATTGGAACCCAAGTGTATTGTTTTAGATGAACCGACGGCTATGCTCGATCCACAGGGACGCAAAGAAATAGTAACTACTGTCAAAAAATTGAACCGGGAAAAAGGCATTACCGTGGTTTATATAACTCATTATATGGAAGAGGCGCTGCAGGCTGACCGAATCATTGTTATGGGAGAGGGCAAGCTCAAAATGCAGGGGACGCCGAAAGAGGTGTTCAGTCATGTACGAGAGTTATATGCTTTAGGATTAGAAGCGCCTTTAGCTGCTAAAATTGCCGATGATTTGCGGCAAAGCGGTCTGAATTTACAGCAGGGAATTATTACAAATGAGGAGTTGGCTGAAAGCATATGCCGATAACATTAGAAAACGTAGAATTTACATATATGGCTAAAACACCCTACGAACGCAAAGCGCTGCAAGGTGTTTCGCTGACTGTGGACAAAGGAGAGTTTGTTGCTGTGATCGGGCATACCGGCAGCGGAAAATCGACTTTAGTGCAGCATCTGAATGGTCTTTTAAAACCGTCGGCAGGTAAAGTAACGATTGATGGACTGGATATCAGCGGCAAAGGTGAAGCCGTAAAAAAAGCAAGACACCAGGTTGGTATGGTTTTCCAATATCCTGAACATCAGATTTTTGCTGAAACTGTTTTTGAGGATATTGCATTTGGACCGCGGAATAAGGGGATGCAGGAGAATGAGGTTAAGCAGCAGGTCCAAGACGCGATGAGATTTGTGGGTTTGGATTTTGAAACCTTTGCCAGCCGGTCTCCGTTTCAGCTTTCCGGAGGACAAATGCGCCGCGTGGCGATTGCCGGGGTAATAGCAATGGATCCTGATTATCTGATTTTAGACGAACCTTCTGCCGGACTTGATCCGCGTTCACGTGATGCTGTTTTTGCAGAAATCATGGCTTTGTATAAAAAACGCCGGATGGCTGTGATTTTAGTTACGCACAGTATGGAAGAAGCCGCCCGTTACAGTAACCGGCTGCTGGTTATTTCCGGTGGACGCGTCATTTTAGACGGAAGTCCTGCTGAAATTTATCAAAATCATAAAAATGAACTTTTGGCGGTAAGCATGGACGTACCGCAGCTTTTTAAACTCAGTGATGAACTGCGTGCATGCGGGATGGAAATCCAGGCGGATACCATGACTGCGGAAGCACTGGAAGCGCAGATCAAAACAGCAAAGGGGTTGAAATAAATGCTGACTGACATTGCGCTTGGACAATATTACCCGGGAAATTCTCTGATTCATAAGTTGGACCCGCGGACGAAGATACTGATAACATTATTTTTCATTGTCGCTATTTTTCTGGCCTCAGGAGCCGTATCTTATGGAATACTTTGGGGTTTCGTATTTTTGATTATTCTTTTATCACGTCTGCCGCTGATGCTGGTTCTAAAATCAATAAAGCCGCTGTGGATCATCATTGTTCTGACAATGGTAATCCATATGTTTACAGGGCAGGGTGAAAATGTAATTTTTTCCTGGAAATTTTTTAAAGTAACGCAGGAAGGCCTGGAAATGGGCCTGAAAATGTCGATGCGTCTGATTCTGCTGCTGCTGATTTCTTCGATACTGACATTTACGACTTCACCAATAGTTTTGACTGACGGGATAGAGGCTCTGCTGCGCCCATTTAAACGTTTTGGCGTACCAGCGCATGAGCTGGCAATGATGATGACGATCGCCTTACGGTTTATACCTACGCTGCTTGAGGAAACAGACAGGATTATGAAGGCACAGACCGCACGCGGAGCTGATTTTTCCAGCGGCAATCTGATGCAGAGAGCCAAAAATATGCTGCCGCTTTTGATACCTCTTTTTATCAGTGCGTTCAGACGTGCCGATGATCTGGCGGTAGCAATGGAAGCACGTTGTTATCGCGGTGGAGAAGGACGCAGCCGTATGCACGAGCTCGTTTATTATGGACGTGACTATGCGGCATTAGCGACAGTGTTTGTTTTGATTGGTCTGATGGCGTTTATTCGCTGGGGGAACGCGTTATGCGTACTCTGAAATTAACAGTGGCTTATGACGGCACTAATTACCATGGTTTTCAGAAGCAGACTAATGCTCTTACAGTGCAGCAGGTGCTTGAAGAGAAACTATCCTTGCTCTGCGGCGAAAAAATCGTTACAGCCGGTTCTGGACGTACTGATACGGGTGTGCATGCACGGGGGCAGGTAGTGTCGCTGACAACCAGCGGTAGTATTCCATTGGAGAATCTTTTAAAGGCCTGTGCAGGAATCCTGCCGAAGGATATCGTGCTTTGGCAGGCTGAGGAAGCTGACGAAGGTTTTCATGCCAGATACAGCGCTTGTTGGAAACGTTATTGTTATCGCATAGTGCAGAATAAACATGCGGACCCTTTCCTGCGTAACTATGTCTGGCAAATGCGGGAATATCTGCGGCTTGAAGCGATGCAGGAGGCAGCACAGCTGCTTTTGGGAACACATGATTTTTCGTTTTTCCGTTCGGCCGGCAGTGTGCAAAGTTCGCCTGTTAAAACGATTTACCGCGCTGAATGGCTGCAAAAAGAGCAGGGAGAACTGGAATTCTGCATTGAAGGTAATGGATTTTTATATCATATGGTGCGTAATATCGTCTGGCATCTGGTAGAAGTCGGCAAAGGCACTAAAAGTATTGCTGCATTTAAAAGTGAATTTGCAGCAGGCAAGCGTCATTTTAAGGTTGCTCCGGCGCCTCCTCAGGGACTTTATTTAGATTATGTTGGTTATATACCGCATTTTCTTGCAGATATTAAAAAAATCAGAAAATAATCCTGATTTTACTTGACAAAAAATGTCAAGATGGTTACAATATACATACGTGATTTTACGCCTATCTCCACTAGCCCCGGAGAGAAACGATAAAATTACATTGAACAGGAAATACTTTAGGGAGGGACATAAGGATGAAATCTTTTATGGCTAATCCGTCCAATATCGAACGTAAATGGTTCGTTGTTGACGCAGCTGATAAAACTCTTGGCCGCATGGCAGCCGAAGTTGCAAAAATCCTTCGTGGCAAACACAAACCGACTTTTACTCCGCATATGGATACCGGAGATCATGTAATCGTAATCAATGCTGACAAAGTAGTTTTGACCGGTAAAAAACTGGTTCAAAAAGTTTACTTCCGTCATTCTGGTTACCTTGGCGGCGACAGCTACACAAAAGCTGGCGATATGCTCGCTAAGAACCCGGTAAAAATGGTAGAACTCGCAGTTAAAGGTATGATTCCTAAAAATCGCCTTGGCAGCCAGATCTACACTAAACTGCATGTATATGCTGGTCCTGAACACCCGCATGCAGCTCAAAAACCTGAAACTTTAGAAATCAACGTAAGATAATCCGGAGGAGGAAACGTAAATGGCAGTAGTTACTTATAGTGCGACTGGTCGTCGCAAATCTTCAGTTGCTCGCGTTCGCCTGGTTCCGGGTGAAGGTAAAATCGTTATTAACGGCCGTGAGCTGACCAATTATTTTGGTCTGAAAACATTGGAACTCATCGTTAACCAACCGCTTGAAATTACTGAAACCAAAGGCAAATACGACGTACTCGTAAATGTTATTGGCGGCGGTATTTCCGGTCAGGCAGGTGCGATCCGTCATGGTATCGCTCGTGCTTTGCTCGACGTTGACGCTGAATATCGTCCGGCTTTGAAAAAAGCTGGCTTCCTGACTCGCGATCCGCGCGAAAAAGAACGTCGTAAATACGGTCTTAAAAAAGCGCGTAAAGCAAGCCAGTTCTCGAAACGTTAATCATTGGGAACAGAAGTTCAAAACCCGCACAATTTGTGCGGGTTTTCTTTTTGTCAATATGAAAAGACTCCTTTGAATTAACTAAACAGGATAAAAAAAATAAATACTGTTGTTATAATATGCAGTAAAAGTATGCTTTTTATTTAGTTTATGTAATCATTTTAATGAAGATGACGTTTTAGAGTCGTATATTTTCTCTTGACAAGTATCAGGCAAGTAGGTATAATAACTTTTAACAATTCAAAAATTTTCACCTCAAAGACTGTGAAGGGAACAAGATAAAACTGGCAGGCCTCAGAGAGTCGACGGTTGGTGCAAGTCGATGGCAAAAGTTTTATGTATAACTCATCCCGGAGTTGTCTGCTTGATATGTAGAGCAGAACGTGTGGCAACGTTAAGAGCCTGGGCCTTGTTTGAGGCTGAGAGGGCTGCATGGCAGCTGAATTAGGGTGGTACCGCGTGGAGAACAGTTCCTCGCCCCTATGCATTTATCGTAGGGAGCGGGGATTTTTTATTTCCGCTTCCGAAGTTGGGCCGCTGCGCCGGCATAAACAGATTGGAGGCAAATATTTATGAAACAAGCAAGTAAACAGTATATTCCTTTTCAGCCGCTCCAGTGGCCGAATCGCCAATGGCCGAATAAAACTATTACCAAGGCGCCGATTTGGTGCAGTGTTGACCTGCGCGACGGGAATCAGGCTTTGGTTACGCCTATGCAGCTGGAAGAAAAGCTGCTGATGTTCAAGACTCTGGTAGATATTGGCTTTAAAGAAATAGAAGTTGGTTTTCCGTCTGCATCTGAAACCGAATATGAGATCCTGCGCACTTTGATCGAAGGGCATCATATTCCCGATGATGTAACGATTCAGGTACTGGTACAGGCGCGTCCGGAACTGATCAAAAAAACTTTTGAAGCAGTTAAAGGCGCCAAAAACGTTATCGTACATTTTTATAATTCTACCTCTACCTTACAGAGGAAGGTCGTATTTAAAGAAGATATGCCAGGCATTATCAAGATCGCAGTGGAGGGTGCAAAACTTATTCGTCAGCTGACTGAGGAAGAAATTGCCAGCAGCGGTATGAATATTCGGTATGAATATTCTCCTGAAAGCTTTACCGGTACTGAAATCGATTTTGCTATTGAAATATGCGAGGCAGTAATGGAAACCCTGGGGGCAACGAATGAGAACTCGATCATTCTGAATCTGCCTTCAACAGTGGAAATGTCAACGCCGAACACATATGCGGATCAGATCGAATATTTCTGTACTAAGATGAAAAACAGGGAAGCTGCTATTATCAGCATTCATCCGCATAATGACCGCGGGACAGGTGTTGCTGCGGCTGAACTTGCCCTGCTGGGCGGAGCAGACCGCATCGAAGGAACATTGTTTGGCAACGGCGAGCGTACTGGCAATCTTGATATTGTGACAGTTGCTTTGAATATGTATACTCAGGGCGTTGATCCGGAGCTTGATTTTTCCAATATTCTGGCGATCAAAAAAATTTATGAGGCCTGTACCAAGATGAAGGTGCCCGAGCGTCAGCCTTATGCGGGTGAATTGGCGTTTACCGCGTTTTCCGGTTCGCATCAGGATGCTATACGTAAGGGTTACGAATATATGGCGGAAAGCGATACTCCTTATTGGGAAGTACCGTATCTTCCGATCAATCCTGCTGATCTGAGCCGTGAATACGAACCTGTTATCCGTATCAACAGCCAATCCGGTAAAGGCGGCGCAGCTTTTGTGCTGCAGCATGCTGTCGGTTACAGGCTGCCGAAGGAAATGCATCCTGAATTTGGCAATATTGTGAAGGCTGCTTCCGATGCTTTTGGTGATGAATTGAAGGAAGAACAGATCGTTGACTTGTTTAACCGTGAATATGTAGAGTTTGATGGTAAATACAAACTGGCTTCCCACAGCTTCCTGGAACAACGGGAGTTGGATGGCACTACACATACTCGTTTTGAAGGTAAAATCGATGTTTGTGGTGATATGAAAGAAGTTGCCGGTGTCGGCAACGGCCCGATAGATTCATTCTTCCAGGCGCTGGCAGGAATCGGCGTAGAGGGCTATGAATTTGTTAATTATCACGAGCATGCTATTTCCCGCGGTTCTGACGCGAAGGGTATTTGTTACATAGAACTGAAGATTCCCGGTAATGGACATATCTTTGGTGTTGGTATCGACAGTAATATCAACGTAGCTGCGCTTTTGGGTATCCTCTGCGCTATTAACAGAGCTGAGAAATAATCAGAGCGGTGTAAAAATCAGATAAAAAATATTAAGACAAGCGTAGTTTGGTTATCTTGCAGATAAAGGCACAGTACTGATAAAGTACTGTGCCTTTTGTCGTAAATTTCGTGTAAAAGTGAAAGGAGGCAGGCAGGAGCTTTGCCGCAAAGCTAGAAATAAACAGCAGCAATAGCAGAGAAAATTACGGATCAATAACAGGAAGAAGGGGAAAAAGTGTAAATTGCCAAGTCTGTAATGATAGTAAAAATCTGTCGTAAAGAAGGATGAAAATTTTATGGCTAAAAATAAAGTGATCCTGGGGCATCTGTCTGGCAGTGCTGTTTTCTTAAATCCAGTTTGTATGATCGTAACAAAGATGCATTTTAAAGAACCTGATGAAGGAATTATCATCAGCAAAGAAACAATTCATACGTGGGAATTTGTAACTGATGAAGCTATCAAAGATGCTTTTGCAGGAAAGTCTGATTGTGCACTTGAGGGGATGACAGAAGAATATGGTCAGGAGCTCATGGGGGCAGTGTTAAAACCTCCTAAAGCATCTGTGTATCAGCTGGCCGTTCAATTTGAGAATGGGGAATACAGTCTGCTTGAGTTGGATGGATATTATGCTAAAGCGTTTATCGATGCTTCAGCTAAAGAAAAAGCAGCTTTATTTGAGCCTGCTCACAGCAGGGAGAAGAAGATTTCCTGCATGAAAAAAGTTGTCGCAGGCTGTATTTCGTTAGTTTCCCTTGCAGGACTGCTGTTATTGCTGTAAATGATAGATTAAAATAAAACAATGATTATAAAAAATGAAGGCCGCTGCTTTTATAAAGCAGCGGCCTTCATTTTTTAGGGGTATTGTGAATGTAAGGTTAAACAAATTTATAGCTTTTCAGGATACTATGCTGCACTGCTTTATACAGGAAAACTGCTAAAATAACAGATGGCACAGCGCTTACCGCCATGGAAACAGCACAGTTGATTGCAGATAGATAGGCTATCTGGTGCGGAAGTCCTAAAACGAAGACTTTAAAGCCATAGCGAATCAGCGGTTCGGTGATAACATTGACCAGGCAGCCGAAAACAGCCGCTATAGTTACGATCTTAGTCGCTTTTTTGTCATCTGCCGCAGCCAGGTTAAAAACTTTATGAGCAATAAAGGCTACCGCCAGTCCCAATAGAAATTTGGCTAAAAAAGTCGGCGGTGCTGATGTGGTATAACCGGCTAAAATGTCTGCAAGTGACAGACCTATTGCACCTGTAAGCGCTCCGTATTTTGCCCCCAGAATCAGAGCAGACAGGAGGATAAAAGCATGACCGATATAAATTTTGCCGGTCATACCGCCACCCATGGGGATCTCGATCCGCAGATAAGTAAAACAAACGAAAGCCAAAGCTGCAAACATACCTGCCAGCGTCAGCCTTGTAATATTGTCATTACGCATAAAAAACACCCTCTTCAGTTAAATCTACAAAATATAGTATAAAACAAAACTGGTTTGTGTAAAATAGACAGAAGTTGAAAAATAAAGCAGGACAGTTAGAAAAAGCAGGTAAATGTGGTAATACTGCGGCAGGCAGAAAAATAATTCACAAAGGTTTTTCAGAAAAAGATATATGAATAATGACTCATATGTTATAATAGATTTAAGGAATGAATTGCTGCCTGCTGCGTATAATTTCAAGCTTCTGTAAGGCAGAGTTATTATTTGACAAAGCCTGTACAGGTTGTTAAGATTGAGTTATAAGATGTAGAGGGGCAGTTTTTGCTAACCTTAAAATTTAAGCTGTCGATTTTACTGGCAGCACTGGATCAAATTCCGAAATGGAGGCATAAATTATGGAAAAAGCGAGTATGTATATTTTTGGTATGTCGTGCGCAGGTTGTGTTGCCGGTGTAAAAATGGCATTGGAGGATGTACCGGGCGTAAAACACGCAGCAGTAGACCTGGAGCAGTGCATGGCAGTTGTAGAATATGAAGCCCCGGCTACAGTGGAGCAGTTGGAAATGGCAGTAAAAGAAGCTGGTTTCACTGTTGAAAAATAAAGCTTATGAAAACAGTAACTATTAAAATTTCAGGAATGCATTGTGCTGCCTGTTCTAATGGCGTGGAACGTTCTTTAAAGAAGGTTCCAGGTGTCGACAGAGCGGAAGTCAATCTGGCGACTCAGTCGGCGTTGGTGCGTTATGATGAAAATCAGGCGACGATAGAGCAGCTGGAAGCAGCTGTGACCAGAATGAGCTTTGGTGTCGTCCATGATGCGCCGGGCGAAGAATCGACAGCTGAACAGAGGGCGGAACAGGATGCCCTTGATTTAAAGAAACGTTTGAAAGTGGCGGCTTTCTTTTTTGTGCCGCTGTTATATTTGGCGATGGCGCCGATGGTTCCGGGTAAATTTTTGCCTGTACCGATAGATCCGGATCAGATGAGCGATGTCTATGCTTTTGTGCAGTTATTGTTAACGCTGCCGATATTGTATGCCGGCAGTCCGTTTTTCAAAAATGGTATCATCAGCTTGAAAAATGGTGTTCCGTCGATGGATACACTGGTTGCTTTAGGTACGGGGGCTGCGTTTATTTACAGCAGCTATTCAACCTACGAAGTTCTGGCAAGAATAAATCCGCATGCTGTGCATAGTCTTTATTTTGAGTCTGCCGGTGCTATTTTGACCTTTGTTTTATGTGGTAAGTTTTTAGAACTGCGTGCGAAAGGTGAAGCTGGACACGCTATCAGCAGCCTGCTTAACCTGGCGCCGAAGACAGGCTTTATCTGGAAGGACGGCGGAGAAGTAGAGATTCCGCGTGAAGCGATACTGACTGGTGATATAGTTATCGTCCACCCAGGCAATCAGATACCGGTCGACGGGGTGATCACAGATGGACATGCCAGTATTGATGAATCGATGCTGACCGGTGAAAGTATGCCTGTAGGTAAAAGTGTCGGCGAAAATGTTTTTGCGGCTACAGTAGTTACCGACGGGTATCTGCGTTTTAAAGCTGAAAAAGTCGGTAAGGATACGATGCTGTCGCAGATCATGCAGATGGTAGAAGCGGCTCAGGGATCGAAAGCGCCGATTGCCAAAACAGCTGATAAAATTGCGGCGGTTTTTGTGCCGATAGTGCTGGTGATAGCTTTAGTCGCCGGCTTGAGCTGGTGGTTTGCCGGCTCTGGCAGTAAGTTTGCCATTCAGGTCTTTGTTGCCGTACTTGTTATTGCATGTCCCTGTGCTTTGGGACTGGCGACACCGGCGGCAATCATGGTCGCTGTAGGTAAGGGTGCTGAAAAAGGCGTGCTGTTCAAAAATGCAGAAGCTTTAGAAACAGCCCATAATGTAACAATGGCGGTTTTTGATAAAACCGGTACGATTACGAAGGGCAAACCGATAGTAACAGACGTTATCGGCTGGAACGGAGCCAAAGAAGAAGCGATAACAAGGCTGGCGGCGGCAATTGAACAAGGTTCAGCTCATCCGCTGGCAGTAGCTGTCAAAGAACGGGCCGCAGGGATGGAACTGCCGACCTGTACAGATTTTAGAACTACGGTAGGCGGCGGTATCGCTGCCCGTTGTGAAAATACCAACGTACGGTTGGGAAATTTGTCCTTTGTACAGCCTGTGGCAATGATTCCTCCGAATGCCATAGAACTTGGCGAAAAATTAGCGTCAGTTGGTAAAACGATCGTTTATCTGACGATCGGCCGTAATTTATGCGGTATTTTTGCTATCGCTGATACGCTGAAGGAAGAAACCCAGGAAGCAATGCAGAAGCTGCACGAGCTGAATATCCGTACCGTTATCCTGACCGGCGATAATAAACGCGCTGCTGCTTATATTGCGCAGCAGGCAGGCGTGGACGAAGTAGTTGCTGAGCTGATGCCTGGTCATAAGGCCGAGCTGATCAAAAGCTTCCAGCAGGGTGGGGAGATCGTCGCCATGGTTGGCGACGGTATCAACGACGCACCGGCTTTGGCGCAGGCTGATCTGGGCATTGCCGTTGGCGGCGGGACTGATGTGGCGATAGAATCGGCGCAGGTCGTGCTGGTCAACGGAGATATTCGTAATATCAGTACTACCCTGCGTTTAAGTAAGGCCACGATCCGCAACGTCAAAGAAAATCTGTTCTGGGCTTTTGGCTATAATATTATTGGTATACCTGTAGCCGCAGGAGTGCTGCACATTTTCGGCGGACCTTTGCTTGACCCGATGATCGCTGCGGCCGCAATGTCGCTGAGCTCGGTTTCGGTAGTAAGCAATGCCCTGCGTTTAAAACGCTTTAAGTAATCTAAATAAATTTGAAGTAATAAAGTGAATATTGATACATGTATTTTTGCATGCTGCGGCCTGTAAAAATACAGAAAAAGGCGAAAGCCTCGTTTACATTTTTGTAAGCGGGGCTTTTTTATTTGTCCTTTCTAAGTACTAGGATACAGCTGCGAGGACTTATGAAAGGATAAAAAGCAAAAATAAAAATGTTTCACAATTTAAAAATTCGTAAAACATTAAAATAATAAAGTATTTCTTATAATATTCCACCATTGTGGATAAAGATAATAGTAATGTAAAGCCAGGGAGGTGAAAGCTATGGAACTTGATGATGAAAAACTGAGCTTCTCCAAAAAGGTTGTCGGAACGGTGACCTTGTTATTTGTCGGCATCATAATGTTTTCGGCCGGCACTTGGTTAATATACAGAGAAATACCGGACAGGCTGATAGATTATGTTGACGGTCCGTTTTCTGTTATCATCAGCGGTTATTTTGCCAAAGCCGGTATGGAAAACTTTTTGAAGCTGCGGGGAGGAGCTAAAGAAAAAGGCACCTAGAAAGGGGGGCTGGCTTATGATTTGTTATTATCTGTTTCCAGGTCCGCACTGAGAAACGTATGACGCAAAAGTATTTATCTAAATTATCAGGTATCAGTACAAGTATGATCAGTGCGATCGAATTAGGCGAACGGCATCCGACTGTTCCGGTTCTTGACGCTTTGGCAAGAGCGCTGCAGGTTAAGGTGACCGATCTTTACAGTCGTAAATTTTGATTATGAGGAGGAGCCGTGATGGCGAAAAAGCAATACTTTGAGAATTTGTTGGGAGCGATGCAGGAATCGATTTTAAAAGCGCACAGCATGATCGAAAATCAGCACTTGAATGTTATGAAACGTTATTTTGACGAGTCGCAGAAACCGCTGACTTTTGATATCCAATATCCTCGTATCAATCCTGACACAGGCGAACTGGAATATGTACTGGTGCAGGTGCCGAAAATTGCGCTGGTACCGATGAATTCTCTGAAGCTGAAGGAGATGAAGCTGAAGTTTAAGGTAAAGCTGAGCAGTTGGGATGATGGTAAAAGCAATGACAGCGGTCTGCTGGCAAATATTTTGTCTTCCAACAAAACGGATACCGATAATTTTGTCGATGTAGAATTGCTGTTTGAGTCTAACGATCCTCCTGAAGCAGTTATGAAAATCAATGATCAGATGGTGAAAATACTGCCCTGATAAAGTACAAACAGAAAGGATGTAGTTAATTATGGCATTAGTAAAAATGGCGGAAGAATTCGGCGGTTTGCCAATGGAGTCTTTGATCGGCGGTCCGCTGCAGGCTGCCTGTGACGCACAGACGATGCTGGCCGGCGCAACGGCTCGCTTTATTGAAGAGGTCGGCCTGGTTAAGGAAGGCGATAAACAGGTCGTACGTACCGTAGGGTTCAGCTTTACACGCAGCGCTAACGGCGATGACGGCAATGGTCCCGCTTCTGAAAAAGTGGAAATGAATATCCCGCTTTTGGCGATGGTCAAAGTTCCGTCTCTGTCGATCGATCTGGTAGATATTACCTTCGATATGGAAGTAAAATCTTCGGAAACTCAGTCGGAAATCGACGATAAAAAAGGCGAGCTGGAAGCAGAGATGGGTTTGCAGATCGGTCCTTTCAGTATGAAAGCCAAAGTTAAGGGATCTATCTCCAGCCATAAGGAAAATACCCGTAAGAGTGATAATTCCGCAAAATATCATGTGCAGGTCCGCGCTACTCAGGGCGAGATGCCGGAAGGTCTGTCCCGTGTTTTGGATATCCTCAATACGGCGATCAACCCAACAAGTATCCAGAAAACTGCGGCAGCAGGAACACAGGGGCAAGAACATTATACAGCTGATAATGACGTTGCCTGATGAGGTGTAAAGGCAGGTAACTATGATGACGAAACCATTTGATGTAAGTGCGGTGGGCTATGTAAAACGTGTTGTTATCGGCAATACCGATCCAGAAAAAACAGTAAATGAGGAAGACATTGAAAAGCAGCGTCAGCTGCTAAACCGCTGTCTGTCAGATTCTCCGCGCGGACGGATCATCGGACAGGAGAAGAACTTCTATTTGCTGAATATCGGTGAGCATCAGGTGGTGATGCAGTACATAGTTTACCATGTTGGTTTTGCCAGAAGGCCGGTATGGCTGGAAGATTAAGAAAGCCGCCTGTTATGGGCGGCTTTTTTCAAAGGAGGGAAAATGAAGTGGAAATAGATAATAAGATCAATCTTGGTTTCAGCGGCGGCGGTTTCAGAGCTACGTTTTACTGTCTTGGGGCTTACCGCAGATTAGTAGAGCTGGGACTTGAAAAACATGTCAACGAAATAACCTCTGTGTCCGGCGGCAGTATTGCGGCAGGTGCTGTCATCAGCGCTTTGGCAGAAGGTGATTTCAGCAGTTTGCTTGATTTTGACAGGCGGGTGACAACGAAACTGATCAATCTGGGGCAGTGCAATTTCCGCAGGCGTATCATGACAAAAGCATCCTGGCTCGCTTATCTGCTGCCATATCTGCCCAAGCTGCAGCAGTTGGCTCTGGCGGCTGCTTTAAGGCCGAAGATGAGTAAAGCTTTTCCACAGGTGTTGGACGAAGAACTGTTTGAAGGCAGAAAAATGAAGCAGGCAGAGGCAGCGACAGAATGGAGCTGCAATGCTACCTGTATCAATACCTTAAAAAGATTTAGGTTTAAAAGTAGTGATATTTACGGTTATCTGCTGGGGCGCAGCAGTGATATCGACGATATCCCCATTGCTTTTGCCGTTGCGGCTTCGGCTGCTTATCCGGTAGGCTTCGCACCTTTGGAGCTGGATGTAGAGGCAAGAGAATTCAGGGATCTTTACGGTACGGGAACGCAGAAACCGGAAAATCCGGCCAAGCTCTATCTGACTGATGGCGGCGTTTATGATAATCTGGGCAGCGAAAGTATGCTGAAATCGCCTGTTCCATTACTGATGCTGGATGCATCCGGTGCAAGCCAACCTTTGTGGGATAATTCACACATGAGCAAGTTGGAGCTTGCCAACCGCACTTTGGCAGTAGGGCTGGATCAGGTCGTGTATCTGCGCCGCCGGCTGCTTTTTGAGGTGAAACAGCATCAGCAGCTTATTTTAGGTCGTGGGCTAGGAAAGATTATAGAATATTGGCGCGAGCGTGGAACCAGAGGAATGAATATGGAACAGCTATTGCAGGTGGAACAGCTGTGTGCTGCACTAAGGACCGATATGGACGGCTTCCACGATGTCGAGATAGAGTATCTGATGTGGCTGGGAGCGGTAAAAATAGATTATGCTTTAAGATTGCTGCTGCCCGGCAATGAACAGCTTCAGCAAAGCAAAATGCCGAAGCTGCCGGATTATGACGCAGGTTTTGCAACAGCAGTGCTGGAGCGCGGTGGTAAAATGAGTGTTTTTAAGCCGCTGCATCACGATCTGCATTTAAATTAAGGAGCGGAACATATGAAGAAGACTTCATTTTTAGCGATACTTTTGGCTGCGCTGGTGCTTGCAGCCGGCGTTGTTACTAAAGACAGCGAGCTGGTAAAAAGTTATGTGCCGGTTTTGCTGGAGCAGTTGCAGGCAATGGATACTGCAGTACCCAAAGAAATGCCGCAAAAAGCGGAGGCAAAAACACAGGACGCTGTGAAAACTGCTGACGATATCCTTGCCGTTACTGCTTTGGATATTGGACAGGGAGACAGTATCCTGGTACAAATGCAGGGGAAAAATATCCTGATCGACAGCGGCGACCGCAGCGAAGCTGCCAGGCTGCTGACTAAGCTGGAAGAAAATCATGTCGAGCAGATTGATATGCTGATCGCTACACATCCGCATGCCGACCATATCGGCGGGATGAAAGCGGTGCTGAACAGGTTTCCGGTAAAACAGGTTTATGACAGCGGTCAGAATTATAAAACTAAAATGTATAACGACTTTCGTTTGCAGATAGAAAAGGAACAGATTCCTTTTGAAGTACTGCGCGGCGGTCAGGAAGTTCCGGTCAATGAAATGGTGAAGCTGAAGGTCCTGAGTCCGCAGACGCTGTATAAGGGGACTCCTTCTGACACCAATAACAACAGTCTGGTGCTGCGGTTGGAGTATAAAGATTTTGCAATGCTGCTGACCGGGGATATTCAGGCCGAAGTAGAACGTGATCTGCTGCAAACTGACCCTGAGGCACTGCAGGCGCAGGTTTTAAAAGTGGCGCATCACGGCAGTAAACATCATCGATCAATGAATTTTTAGCTGCTGTCAAACCGAAAATAGCGGTCATCAGCAGCGGCGAAGGTAATAAATATAAGCATCCCAGCCCGGAAGTGGTACAAAGACTGTACAATTTACAGGCCGATGTTTTCAATACGGCTTTATGCGGCGATATTATTATAAAAAGCAATGGCAAAACCTGTGATATAACTGTTGAGAAGTTTTATGATGAGCAGCAGGCGCAGGCAGCCTGAGACGGAGGGATAGAAAATGCGTGAAATAACATTGCAGGAATTGGCGGCGCTGGCTGAAAACGCAAAAGGTGAGATCATAAGGATTTATTTGCACTGGACGGCGGGGCATTATAACAATACTTATGACGACTATCACTTGAATATCACAGGTGATGGTACAGTGTGGAGCAGCTGCGGGAAACTGACAGAATATAAAGAGCATACCTGGCATCGTAACAGCGGCGCAGTTGCGGTAAGCATCTGCTGCTGCGCCGACGCGGTGGCTTATGCCGATGGCGGTGTGGACTTTGGCAGCGTGCCGCCTACACGGCAACAGTTAGAAACCTTGGCGCGGGTAGTAGCGGTTTTGTGCCGGGGACTGGATTTGCCGATCGACGATAATTATGTTATGACTCATGCAGAAGCGGCTGACCTTGATGATTATGGGCCGGCAACGACTTTTGAAAGATGGGATCTGTGGAAGCTGGCATCTGCCGACGGAACTTTGCAAGATGGCGGTGCTTTGATCCGCAGCAAAGCGAAAGCCTGCTGTCAGTGGTAATAAAAAAGCCGTAACGCTGTTGGATCGGCGTTACGGCTTTCAGGTTTTTATTTAGTTGCTGCTTTAACAGGCAGCTGCGTTAAAAGTTCGATTGTAGAGCCGTCGGCAAAGGACAGACTGCTTAGAGAAGCCTTCCAAGTCACTTTGCTGAAATCGCTGTTCATAACCTTGGCATCATCAGTCAGAAAAGGGTTCAGCTCCCAGTTGAATTTATAAACTGCGGTCTGTTTGGCGGCAAGGTCTTTGCTGCTGGCAAAATTACCACTGTAAAATAATTCATTATCAGCGTTGTAAAGCTCCAGAACACCGGTAAAATACTGCAACTCCCTCATCGCGTTGTTAGTCAGCTGAATATCTGCTTCTAACAGGCGTATAACGCCGGAATAAGGAGCCGAAGTTATAAAGATTTTTTGCGGAGAAACGGCAACAGCGTCGCCGATCTGCTTTTGTACAGGAGCGTTAAGTTCAGCCAGTTTGTTTTGTAAGGCCTGATCACGTTCATTGATCAAAGTTTTCAGATTGTTGATCTTGGTTATCTGCCAGGTATCGTCAGTAAGCTGCTGCATAGCAAGTTCTACTAAAAAATGTTTGTCTAATTCGCTGTCGAAAACTTTGATGGTTACGACAGCGACACTGCCATTTTTCTGAATCTTTTCCACACCCTGATACTGCATAGAATTGACGCCTGTCTTGTTTTTCAGATTATTGACAATATCAGTGCCGTTGTTTTGCAGCATCGGCGAGTCAGCATCACTTGGATCTGCTTCTTCCATAGTACCGCCGTTGACGTATTGTCTGGTCTGGTCGATCAGGATCGGGACGGCAACACCTTTGATATTCTGTACTAACGCAGCCAGAATCGGGCTTGACAGGCGTTCGTTACCAAAAGAGGCAACAACGACATCGTCATAAGCACTGCTGTAAAGTGTTTCTATATCGACGTGCTTTTCAAAAGCCGCAAAATCGTGCTTTTGTACTGCGCTGCCAATAAGGCCCAGCGAATACTGCGGCGTTTTGACCCAGTAGGCAAAGTACCATGCCACTGCGGCGGCTATTGCGATAACGGCAAACAGCAGCAGGTATTTTAATTTTTTTGTTTGCATAAGTGCATCCCCTCAAAAACTTTAAATTTATTATAATGCCTATTATACTACGACTTTGAAAGGATGCAACTTTTTTAGTCAACAATATAAATAAATTTTGTTTTAAAACTTAACAAGATAATAAAAAAGCTCAGACGTTGGAAAAGTATCTTTCCAGGCCCGAGCTTTTTTGCGGTTGTACGCTTTGGAATTTGCGGGACGTTTGGTTACCGGGTCAATGTTGCCCCAGTTTTTGCGACGGCTTTTGTTGATCTCCTGCTGCGTCTTTTTCGACAGCTTGACGAATGGAATGAATTTTGCCATAAAGTTCACCTCGTTTGTGGTTAGTTAAAGGTATTATAACATGGATGAAGGGATAGAAAAAATTAATAATGATATTTTTAAGAAAACAAAGAGTACTAAAATTGTAAGAATATTATAAGATTGATTATAGTATTTTATAGTTATAGAGAATAAAGGCCAGTGTCTAAATGGCACTGGCCTTTATTTACTTATTCTATTGACATTATTATTTTTTTGTTTTATAAATGAGTAAATTTTCTGCTGTTTCAGCGGCTTCCTGTACAGTATAAGTTATTTCATTGTAAATATCGTTATTACGCTTCAACCGTTCTTTAAAGTAATTTGATAAGGCTTGATCTGTACAATATACAAAACAACCTTTCATGCCACGGCTGAGTAAAGTTTTATAGGTGTTTCGGATAATTGTATCAGCAAATTTCAAGGCAACTTTATCACCTTTTCTACATTTTGTTACAAAGCCTTTCAATGACTGATCTGTGCGAGCACGTTTTGAAAAATCTGTGATAATGTGACCATTTTCAAATCGTAAGTCATCGCCTATAATAACACCTATATAATCAAATTCTAAACCTTGTGAAGTATGTATACAGCCGATTTGTTCTACTGAATCTGTGTCAATAGCCCAAGTTGTAGTATTACTAAAATTCCATTGAGCTTTGAAGTGATGTTCAGGAAAAATGATATCATATTTTGATGGATGGTTTTTTGATTCCCAATTCCAACAATATCCTGCTAATAGGCGTGCCTTGTTGTGGTACTTGTTTTCCTTGATTATAGCATCCCGCATTTCATTTGGATCGTCAAAAATTTTAAAAGTATAGTCATCGTTATTAAAAATATCATTAGCTGTACGGCGAATTTCCAAAACATCACTAAGCCAAGCTATATAACCGTCTGATCCGTTGCATCTGAATTGTGAATCGAGTTCTGCTTCTATAATTTTGGCATGTTGCTGTTTTGCAAAGTATTTTATTTGTTCAATTGTTCCGATATCCTTTGATGTGACTCTTTGATCTTCGTCGATGAAGAAAACAGAAAGCCGTGCGGCGTTAATTATTTCTTTGATCTGGTTTTCTCCAATATTTGAATATAAGCCAGATTTTTCATTTAATCTGTGGGCTTCATCAACTAGCAACACTTCAAAATCATTTGTTTCAGAATCAGTAAAACTGCCGGATCCCTTAAATAATTCATGAACATAATTTTTACGATAATTACCCTGGCGTAATTTTTCAAAATAAACATTTCGAGGAGCGCTATTTTTAGTTACATAAACAGCAAGTTTACCCTCACTGATAATATCAGATAGAAGATTTATGGCTAAAACACTTTTTCCAGTGCCGGGTCCTCCTTTTATAATAAATACTTTTTTCCCTTGAGTATCATTTTTAAGGTGATTTACTGTATACATAATATCTTCATAAATTATTTTTTGTGATTCGATCATGATAAATTCTTGATTACCGCTAAGCATACTGGCTAAGGAGTCCTGCAAAGATTTTGAAGGTTTTATTTTGCCGCCGTCTATGCGAAAAATAATAGAATTATCATCACTCTTTTTTATATATTTTGCAATAAAAGACCGTAATTTTTTGGCATCTGCCTGTGTGAAAATTGGCGCTTCTCTGATGATCTCGAAGAATTCCTCGTCTATAATGGGATCTTTCCCTACTATAAGATAATTATGCAAAAAGGCGCAGGGGTGCAGTGTTATATTTTCCTCCTGGATGATTTTATTATATTCTTGTAATGTTTTGGAGTAGGACCATGCTTGATATGATGGATGAGTTACTTCTCGTTCCGCATTCCCAACATAAGTTTTTACAATGGAGTTTTTACCTTTGACAGTTTTAGCTTCCTGCCATTGTTTTAACTCAACAATCATAGCGTGTTCGCTGTTATCAGTATTTTTACCGGATATTATAAAGTCAACTCGTTTAGAAGTATATGGAAGCCTATATTCTATGGCAATTCCAGAATCATCTGGTATAGTAGGTGTGTTTAAGACATTATACATATGACGTAAAGAATTTCTCCAGGATAATTGTTCGGATATACTTACTTCACCAAGTTTTTTTCTAAATGCATCATAGACAATATTACTAATGATGCCTTTTTCTACATATTTCATAAAAGTGTTTTTATTTGAATTATAAATTATCATAAATGTACCTCAAAAATCAGTGTATTTTTTACAGTTATTTTTGGAGTCAGAAATAGTATATTTTTCTTCATTTTTGGTTATTTTTTCAGAAATAATTTCTTGGATGTCAAATTTGTAATATTCTGCCAGATATAAACAATAAATCATAACATCAGCAAGTTCTTCTTTTACTTTATTTCGATCAATATTTTCATAAGACCATTGATAACATTCAAGAAGTTCTCCTGCTTCAATAGAAATACTTTTTGCAAGATTTTCAGGGGTATGAAATTGTTTCCAGTTACGTTCTTCTCGAAAAGCAATTAAATTTTGTATAATTTTATTCATGGACAGATACCTCATAAAATATAAGTTATATGTTTATTATACTATAAATATAATATAAAAGAAAAAAGAAACAATAAATGTAAGTTAAGTGGGCGATTTATTTTATCAAAAAAATCTTGTCTAATTTTATTCTTTTTGATAAGTTTTTTAGTTTCTATCCCCGCTAAAATCGTCACTGTTTCGCCTGTTCATAAAAGAATAAAGAAATAAACAAGAAAAGATACAAGATAAAAAAATAAATGTTTTGTATTTACGTTACAGCATCGTGGTATATTCTGCTAACGTACTATCTACAAAGTAAATTCAGTTTAGAGTTTTAATATACTATTTATCTCAATACTAACACAGTAAGCAGAATATAAAGACAGGTATTACTTGCTAACGTACGTAAGCAGTAGTACGCGAAACAAAATTTAAAAATATTTTTAAACTGCCCTTGATATAACAGGGGCAGTTTTCTTTTGCCCCGAAGCAGGGAAATGATTACAAAACAGTGGTTAGCAGAATCATTTGTGTAAGCAGCCTGATTTTTGGAATTTGGACTATGTATTTAGTCTGCGATGGAGAAAATACTGGCTAGTAAGAAGTTACAGGCAGGTGATTTAGAAGAAAATTTATGTAGGGCTGTCGACGAGTGAGCTTGAGCAGCAGCGGGTGCGTAAAGGCTGTGGTGCAGATGGATTTCCTTTTTAGTCTGTCCGGAAAAAGAAAACTCACTGCTGCAGCAGTGAGTAAGTAGTGTACTGAATTTTGCTGTTCAGGTAAATCATGCAGGGTAAGGTGCTTAATGTCCGTGGCCGCTATGACTACCGCAGCCGTGTGCGCTGCAGGTATGGCCTGCGCCGCCGTGTTCCTGTTCGTGGTGGTCGCATTTTACTGCCGGGTCATAGTTCAGTTTATTATTGAGCAAAGCATTTACTGCATCATCGGCCTTGCCGGTAACGCCGCCATAAAGCTTGATGCCTGCTTGTGACAATGCCATTTGGGCGCCGCCGCCGATACCGCCGCAGATCAGAGTATCGACGCTGTGTTCGTGCAGAAATTGTGCCAGCGCGCCATGGCCGCTGCCGTTGGTGCTGACGATTTCTGTTTTGACGATGTCAGTGTTTTCGATGTCGTAAATTTTAAAGAATTCGGTGTGTCCGAAGTGTTGAAAGATGTCGCCGTCCTGATAAGTAACTGCGATTTTCATTGTTATACCGCTCCTTTACTGTGATTGTTATGAGTTTGCGACATATGCCGTAAACATTTTTAGCATAGCACTGTTCGCAGCCTGTGTCAATAAAGTCGGGGATGACATAGTACCTGCTAAAATAAAAAGGCTCGCCGCCGTTGCAGACGCGAGCAGAAGAAGCTTGACTGTGAGAGATATTTTGATCTGTTTGTGCTTAGGTCGCTCATCATCGATATGTCAGCGTAGCGGCTGTCGTTTACGCTGGCGACGCGTAAAATATTTTGCCAGTCGATAGGCGACGGTACGATATTGCGTGGTCAGATAGACGCCGCTGAGAATGAGTACGCCGCCTACGGCTTGTGCGGCGAGAAAGTGTTCATCAAGAAACAGTACGCCGCAGACGATGCCGACCAGCGGCATGATATTCATAAATACGGCTGCCTGACTGGGTCCGACGATGCCGGTGCCTTTGTTCCAGAAGATCATGGCGATCAGCCCGCCGGCAAAAATGACGAACAGATATGAGCCAAGAGCCAGCGGCGAAAGCAGCGAGGGCAGTTCGAAATGGCCAAAATAAGCAGCGCCGGCTGCCGTGGTAAGCGAACCTAACAGACCCGACCAGGCGACGATGGCAAAGGGGGAAACATCGTCGATGATGCGCACGACGATGATAGAATACAGTGCCCAGGCGACCTGACTGGTAAAAAAGAGTACGTCGCCGATATTAAAGCTCAGCGTCAATATGGCCGCAAGCGAACCGTTGCTGAGCAGGTACAGCGCGCCGCACAGGCTGCTGCAGATGCCGAGCCATTGCAGGCGGTGCAGACGTTCATGGATCAGCACAAAGCTGAGCAGAGCCGTCACGATGGGCGTGAGTGTGGCGATAATGGTAAAGTTGGTGACTGTCGAATATTGCAGCCCGGTAAATTGGGTAACGTTATTGATGCAGACGCCAAGGATGCCCATGGTAAATAAAGCCGGCCAGGTCCTGCGTGGTGGCAGCAGCTTTTCGCCGCGCCAGGCAAGCATGGCAAACAGCGTCAGGGCTACGATAGTGTAGCGAATGCTGACCATAGGTATGGGCGACATTTCCCTGACGACGAATTTGGCGAACATAGGTTGAATACCCCAGATGACGCAAGTACAGATCAAAAGTGCCGAGGCGGTAAGCTTGTTCGTTTGCATTGCAGTGCTGACAGACCTTTCGATGATGATTTATAAAGTGCCGGGCATCTGCCCGTACCTTAAAAGCTTAACAGTCGTTCAATGATTTCTGCCGCCGGCGTTTGACCAGATATCTGGCCAGTTTATAGGCCAGCAGGCGGTACTGCGTAGTCAGATACACACCGGCGATGATAAGAGCGCCGCCAACTGCTTCGGAAGTATAGAAGCTTTCGTCGAGAAAGGCGATGCCGCAGACGATGCCTACTAACGGCATCAGATTCATAAACACGGCGGCCTGACTGGGGCCGATAACGCGGATGCCTTTGTTCCAGAACAGCATACCGACTAGGCTGCCGATAAAAATAACGTAAAAATAGGACCCCCAGGCTAAAGCGGAAAGGTCATAGGGCAGTGCAAACTGCCCGGTCAGGATACTGTAAGCAGCCGTAGTCAGCGAGCCAAGCAGCCCGGCCCAGGCTACAGCGCTGTAGGCAGATACATATTTACTGACCTGCGCGACAAGAATGGTATAAAAAGCCCAGGCGACCATACTGACGCAGAACAGGATATCACCGAAATTAAAGTTCAGGTTGATAATCGTTGAAAGCGAACCTTTGCTGATCAGGAAAATGGCGCCGATGATACTGGCGGCGATACCGAGCCATTGCAGCTTGTGCAGCCGTTCATGCAGCAGCACCAGACTTAAGAGTGCGGTCACGGCAGGCGTCAGCGAGGCAATAATAGTAAGGTTGGCTACGGTCGAGTATTGCAGGCCTGTAAATTGCGCAACATTGTTGCCGCCAACGCTGAGGACGCCCATCAAAAACAGCGGCAGCCAGGCCTTGCGTGGTGGCAGCAGTTTTTCGCCGCTGTAAGCCAGCGCTGCCAGCAGCACTACGCCTACTGTAAAATAACGGATACTGACCAGAGGGATCGGGTCGAATTCGCGGACGACAAAAGTGACGAACATCGGCTGTGCGCCCCAAATGATGCAGGCGGATAAAACCATCAGTGTTGCTGCGGAAATATTTTTGGGCATAGGAACGCCTTCTTCGCTGTTTATTTTACCAGCTGCGGTGTAAAACCCTGCGTGTCACAGCTGACAAGCTTATAGGTGATGCCGTTGCGGATACCTTCAAAAACCATGCTTGCATCGCTGCCGTGGATATGGCCGAAAACGCAGTGCCTGACGCCGTAACGCTCCAGCAGTTCGGCAAAAACAGATTCATTTGCAGCGTCATAAAGAGGCGGATAATGCAGTGCGGCTATGATATCGCTGTAGCCGGCTTGTCTGGCAGCTTCCAGTGAAGCCTCCAGGCGCAGTCCTTCACGGCGGTAGATAGCGGCATCGTCCGCGTTAAAATTGTCAGATGAAGGCAGGAGCCAGCCACGACTGCCGCAGATGGCAGTCGTGCCGCAGGTAAAAAAGTTGTTTTGCAGAAAGCTGAAATTATTTTCTGTCGCAGTCTGCATCTTTTTTAAAGATGACCACCAGTAGTCATGGTTGCCGCGCAGAATGATTTTGCGCCCGGGCAGGGCGGCGATCCAGTTCAGGTCGGTCAGCGCGTCTTGCAGGTCCATGGCCCATGAGGTGTCGCCGCAGATGATGACGGTATCGTCGCTCCGGATAAGTTGATGCCAGTTGGCTGCAACCTTGGCGGCGTGGTCTGTCCAGTGTTTCCCGAAGATTTCCATAGGCTTGGACGGAGGCTTTCCGGAAAGGTGCAGGTCGCCGATAGCGTAAATTTTCATGAATTATGCTCCATTTTTGCTGCTTAATGTTAACTTAATGTTAGCTTATTTTAAGAAGGAATGCAAGGAATTGCTGACAGGGTTGACCTCGGCGCGAGAATAAATGCCTGTGTCTACTACCAAAGTCTGATTAATCCGTTTAATATAGATATGAAGTCTGAATTAGGATGCGAGAATCTTTTTCCTTTCTATCCCTGGTTGCTGTTGCCGCTTTCAGCATTTTTATACAATGAAAGTATCAAAACGCAGGGGAGGGGCAACTATGACAAAGCAGCAGGATTTCAGTATGTGGTCAGTGAATTTTATTTTGTTTTGCCTGGCTAATTTTTTGTATTACGGAGCTTTTTATTTGTATATTCCGGTATTGCCGCAGTATGTGGAGATGTTGGGCGGTACACCTGCCGATATCGGGCTGGTTGGTGGCGCTTTCGGCCTGTCGTCCTTTATTATACGGCCGTATTTGGGTAAACTGGCCAACGAATGTGGTCGTAAGCGTATGATGCTTCTGGGTGCGATTTCTTTTGCACTGTTGTTTCTGCTGTTCGGCAGAGTTACCGGCGTGGTGCCGCTGGTCGTACTCAGGCTTGCGCATGGTGTTTGTCTGGCGATGTATCTGGCGGCATCAGCTGCCTATATAGCCGATTATGCGCCGGTAGACAGGCGCGGCGAGGTGCTGGGGATTTATCAGACCTGCAGTGTGGTTTCTATGGCTGTTTTTCCAGCAGCAGGCATTTGGATTCTTCAGCATACACAAAGTTATCCTTTTTTGTTCAACGTGACTTTTGTTACGGCATTAGTATGCTTTTTCGTGTTACTGCCGCTCAAGGAAACGAATCCTGTTTATGATCAGGAACAAAAACTGGATCTGCTGCCGATTTTCAGGCGGCGGGTAATTTTTATGTCTTCGCTGTGCCTTTTGGGTGCATCACTGGTCTATGGCGCGATTCTTACTTTTTTACCGATTTATGCTCAGCAGCGGAATATAAGTGATTATGGTATTTTTTTCGTAGTCTATGCTTTGGCGACGATGGGCAGCAGGGTCTTTGCCGGTAAGCTGTCCGATCATGTCGACAGGCGTCTGGTAATTTTGCCGTTTTCACTTTTGGTTGCACTGGCGGCTATGTGTTTCTTTATTATGGATAACGTTTGGATGCTTGGGCTGATCGCAATATTATTCGGACTGGGATATGGAGCTTTAGTGCCGGCGCTTACTGCACTGGTCGTTGATGTTACCCGGCCGGAAGAACGTGGACCGGCACTGGGTTTTTTTACTGCTTTTATTGAAGTCGGCATCGTCGTCGGCGCTATGGGTCTGGGGTTTATTACCGAGATATTGGGCTATGCCAATATGTTTGCATTGTCAGGTATCATCGTACTGGTGATCACACTGGCATTTTGGCTGTTGGTGCAGCAGCGTCATACTATTAAGCTGGAGGGAGAGTAAGCAGGCTCCAGATGAGCGCAGAGCATTAAAAGCCGCCTGCAGTGCGTACTAGGCAGATGGGGAAGAAAAGACTTGAAACTCCGCGGATTTGTGATATAATGGTTAAAGTATTTGCAGAATGAACAAATTCGGTGAAGCGGAGTAGTAACCACAGATCCCTGTTGCAGAAAGTTGACGGCAGCTGCGAGTCAATACGGGAGCAAGGTGAACTCGCCGCGGAGGAGCCGCGTCAAAAGCGCGGACGCATAACCGGCGTTACAGGTTTTGAGTGGCCGAGATTTTTTTTCGGCAATCAGGGTGGTACCGCGAAAGCTATTTCGTCCCTGGCCTAACAGCCGGGGACTTTTTTATTTGCCGCGCTGCGGTGGTAAGCAAATTTTAGGAGGTTATGAGAAGAATGATCGAAGAAAAGTATACTCCCCATGCCATAGAAAGCAAATGGCAGAAATATTGGGAAGATAACAAGGCATTTAAAACTGATATTGATGCAGGCAAACCCAAGTCTTATGTGCTGGAAATGTTCCCGTATCCTTCGGGCAACCTGCATATGGGGCACGTACGCAATTATTCCATCGGCGACGTAGTTGCCCGCTTCCGCAGTATGAACGGTTTTAACGTGCTGCATCCGATGGGCTGGGATTCTTTTGGTATGCCGGCTGAGAATGCCGCGATCAAACATGGTATCCACCCTGCTAAATGGACGATGGAAAATATCGCCAACATGACCCGTCAGCAGAAGGAACTGGGACTGTCCTATGATTGGGACCGCGAAGTTGCCACCTGTAAGGAAGATTACTATAAATGGACCCAGTGGTTCTTTGAGCTGTTTTATAAGCGCGGTTTGGCCGTCAAGAAAAAATCTGCTGTCAACTGGTGTGGTGAATGCAACACTGTTTTGGCTAATGAGCAGGTTATCGACGGACGCTGCTGGCGCTGTGACCATGAGGTCGTCAAAAAAGATCTGGAACAATGGTTCTTCAAAATTACCGATTATGCGGAAGAACTTTTGGATGACCTGAAACTTTTGAACGGCTGGCCGGAACGCGTTAAGACGATGCAGAAAAACTGGATCGGGCGCAGTGAAGGTCTGGAATTCAGTTTTGACGTGCCCTGCATCAATGCTAAGCTACCTGTTTACACTACCCGTCCGGATACGGCATTTGGCGTTACCTTCGTGGTCCTGGCTGCCGAGCATCCAATGGTAGAGCAGTTGTGCCGGGATAATCCGAAGGCAGACGAGATCAGGGCTTTCTGCGCCCGTGTGCGCAACCAGTCCGATATTGAACGTACTTCCAGCGAGTCGGAAAAAGAAGGTATCTTTACCGGGAAATATGCTGTCAATCCTTTCAATGGCCGCCAGGTAGAAATCTGGGTCACCAACTATGTCCTGTACGATTATGGCACCGGAGCTGTTATGGGTGTACCTACAGGTGATCAGCGCGACTGGATGTTTGCCGATAAATACGGTCTGGATAAGATCGTTGTCGTTACTCCTAAAGACCAGGAATTAAAAGTTGAAGATATGACTGCCGCCTATGAAGAAAAAGAAGGCGTGCTGGTAAATTCAGGCAAGTTCAGCGGCATGGAGATGCATGCTGCAATCAAAGCTATTATGGATTATGCGGAAGAACAGGGCTTTGGTTCCCGCCATGTCAACTACCGTCTGCGCGACTGGCTCATCAGCCGTCAGCGTTATTGGGGGGCTCCGATCCCGATTATTTACTGTCCTGACTGCGGCGAAGTTCTTGTGCCGGAAGCAGAGCTGCCGGTACGTTTACCGGAAGACGTCAAGTTTGATGCGGGCAGCGTTTCACCGCTGGCAACCAGTGAAAGCTTTGTTAACTGCACCTGCCCCAAATGCGGTAAGCCGGCCCGCCGCGAGACCGATACTATGGACACTTTCCTGTGTTCTTCCTGGTATTATCTGCGGTATACCGATCCGAAAAACGATATTGCTCCATTCAGTAAAGAAGCTGTTGATTACTGGGCTCCGGTCGATCAGTACATCGGGGGTATCGAGCATGCGATCCTGCATTTGCTGTATTCACGTTTCTTTATGAAGGTATTGCGTGACGCAGGCCTTGTAAAATACGACGAACCATTTACCAACCTGCTGACTCAGGGCATGGTCATTAAAGACGGTGCGAAAATGAGTAAATCTTTAGGTAATGTCGTTTCTCCGGAAGAGATCATTTCCAAATACGGTGCCGATACTGCTCGTCTGTTTATTATGTTTGCCGCTCCGCCTGAAAGAGAGTTGGAATGGAGCGATCAGGGCGTGGAGGGTTCCTTCCGCTTTATCAACCGTGTCTGGCGTATCGTCAGCCACTTCCAGGGCGAGCTGGCCCAAAAGGTCACCGGCTATGATACTTCAAAACTGGATGAAGCTGATAAAGAGCTGCGCCGCGTGCTGCATAATACGATCAAAAAAGTTACCGACGATATCGAGCAGCGGTTTAATTTCAATACTGCAATCAGTGCGATGATGGAGTTGGTCAATGCTTTATATGTTTATAAGGAAGCTCAGAAAAATTACAATGCCGGTCTGGTTTATGAAACCGTTTCCGCTTTGCTGCGGTTGCTTGCTCCTTTCGTACCGCACGTAACCGAAGAATTGTGGCATGGCGTCATCGACGCTGACAGCAGCGTGCATGCACAAAGCTGGCCTAAAGCCGAGGCAGAGGCCATGAAGGTCGATAATGTCGAGATCGTGCTGCAAGTCAACGGTAAGGTCAAAGGCCGTTTGGTTGTACCTGCGGAAGCCGGCAGGGAAGAACTGGAAAAACTGGCTTTGGCAGATGAACATATCGCTGCTATGGTCGATGTCGGCAAGATCGTGAAGATCGTCTGCGTACCCGGACGTTTGGTCAATATTGTTGCCAGACCTTAAATCGCAGAAAAAAATTAAATAGCTGGATCAGTAAGATCAAATCATAAAGACGCTATGGCAGAGTTCCTAAGGTATAACGAATTTATTGTTGACCTCAGGAACTCTGCTTTTTTGCGTTTTAAAGGGGCTGGATAGCGATGATGGAACGAGGGCTGAGAGGAAAAGTAGCAGCTTTGGGGGCTGCCGTAGTTTTATGTGCCGGCGGCAGTCTGCTGGGAAGCAGCCCGCAGGATACTGCTGCTGTTGTGCCTGTACCGGCAGTACAGACTCGGGGAGTCAAGGTATATGTAAGCGGTGCGGTAGCAAAGCCGGGTTTATATGAAATCCCCGCAGGGAGCAGAGCTACTGCGGCTATCGCCGCTGCCGAAGGAATGACACTGGAAGCTAATCCCGATAAAGTTAATTTGGCAAAGCTGCTGAAAGATGGTATGCAGGTAAATGTGCCGCGGTTAAGTGCCAGGCAATTGTGTGAGCAGACTGCGCCGGTAAATGCAGGTGCAGCTGCTGAGGCAGCAGGCGCAAATACTTTGGTATCGGTAAAGACTGCTGCTGAGAGTGGCAGGGGCACAGCAAAAGCCGGCGGCAAGGTACATTTGAATACGGCTACGGCTGCCGAACTGACAGCGTTGCCTGGGGTCGGTGATATTACCGCGCAGCGTATACTTGAGTATCGGGCAGCGCATGGGTTTGCCAGTATCGAGGATGTTATGAAGGTCAAAGGGATCGGTAAGGCCAAGTTTAGTAAAATGCAGCCTTATCTGGAGCTGTGATGCAGCGTCAGCTGGAACAGATCATTGTCGCCGCCACACTGGCATTTCTGCTTGGCTGCCACGCAGGGCTCAGTAAGCTGTTGCCGTTGATACCAGCATTGATACTGGCGGCACTTTTTCTGCTGCTGCTTGCCTGGTGCTGCCGCCAAAAGGCTGGAGTAAAGTTGTTGGCCGCGGCAGGTATTGGTTTGTGTTTTTGTTGTGGCGCTGCCAGCGGCAGCGGGGCCATGCGTCAGCCGCAGCTGCCTTTGCAGACTTTTACCAGTCAGGAAGTACGTATTTTCGGCAGAGTGGAAGCTGGCAGTGTCAAAGTAACGCCGCAGGGAACCAGTCTGGTGCTTGCCTGTCAAGCGGTGCAGACAAATAGTGCGGAACTTGGCAGCTCTTTACCCGATACAGCAATCGCAGTATCTGGTAAAGTACGTGTGTTCGTCCAAGGGCAGGATCTTAGCGAGAAAATAACCGGTGGCGTTATTGTACAGGGAACGCTTAAACCACTGACTGATTTTGCCAATCCGGGTGGTTGGGATGGCGGGCTGTGGAACGAATTGCAGGATTTACAGGGGCGAATGTCTATAAAAGGCAGTGAGCTGTATTTGTCCGGGGACGGACAAAGTATCAGGCAGTATATCGGCGGACTGGCTGCAGGGCTGCGTTCAAATCTGCAGCATACTGTACCGGGACAGGCCGGGGCTGTTTTAGCCGGTATGACTTTAGGTGGTTACGACGGTATCAGCGCGCAGACGCGGGAAGATTTTGCTGCTGTGGGATTGGCGCATCTGCTGGCTGTATCTGGTACGCATATAGCAGTGGTGACAGGCTTTCTGCTTGTACTGCTGCGGCGCCGTAACCACTGTACTATGGCGCTGCTGGCAGGAATTTTATTTTTTTATGCGGCTTTGTGCGGGTTCAAACCGCCTGTACTGAGGGCTTTGCTTATGTCGCTGGCACTATTTGGAGCCGGCGTTAGCGGCAGGCTGCCGCAGCGCAGTAATATTTTCTGTGCTGTGGTCATATTGTTGCTCTGCTATGAACCGCGCTGGCTTTGGGACGCAGGTTTTCAGTTATCATTTACCACAACAGCGGGGCTGCTGTATTTCTACCCGGTACTGAGCGGCCTGTGTACCCGTTACTTACCTGTGGGGATTGCCGAGATCCTGGCAGTATCTTTAACAGCACAGCTGGCGGCTTTGCCGTTTTTGATCCATTATTTTCATCAGCTTTCACTGAGTGGGCTGGCAGCTAATCTGCTTCTAGTACCGCTGCTGGAACTGGCACTACTGCTGACACTGGCGGGATATGCCCTCCTGCCGGTATTTGGGTTGGGAAAGCTGCTGTTTTTACTGGCAGGGCTTTTACTGCACCCCTTGCTGAATATCATTCACTGGCTGGCATCCGGCGGCTGGGCAACTGTCACTGTTGGCAGCTGGCCTCTTTTATGCGGCGCTGTCTATTATTTACTGTTGTTGCTGCTTTTCGGCAGCAGCGACTGGGATGATTTCACTGCTTGCGAAAGACGGTTGCTGATCGGTTTATGCTGCTGTATGCTGGTGGGGATCGGGCTTTATGATAAATTCAGGCCGCAGCCTCTGACCGTACATTTTATCGACGTGGGACAGGGGGATGCGGCACTGGTCGTAACACCGCAGCGTCAGACGCTGCTGATTGATACCGGTGGTCTGCGTGGTGACTATGATACGGGCAGCCGTATCGTTCTGCCCTATCTGCGTTACCTGGGGATTCGCAGTCTGGATATGCTGCTTTTAAGCCACGGACACCACGACCATGCAGGAGGAGCGGCCGCAGTAGCTAAAAATATACCTATACGCAGGCTCATTCTGCCTCAGGAACAGCCTTCAGCAGATATACAGGCACTGCTGAAGAATACCAAAGCGCAACTTATATATGCCGAGAGCGGCACAAATTATTCCCTGGGCAATACTGCAATACAGATCATCAGCGCGCCTGTCGGCAGCGCTGACAGCGATGCAAATGAAAGCTCGCTGATCGTGAGGGTTGTATCTGCTGACGGCAGCATTGTTTTTACAGGTGATGCAACAGAAACGGAGGAACTGCTGGCAGCGGGGCAGATTCAGCCCGGTCAGGTATTGAAGGTCAGTCACCATGGCAGTAATGCTTCTTCTTCAATGCCGTTTTTAGCGGCAGTCAGTCCGCAGCTGGCGGTTATCTCAGTCGGTGCGGCCAACAGCTACGGCCATCCTGGCAGTGAAACGCTGCAGCGTCTGGCAGCCTGCGGGGCTCAGGTGCGGCGTACAGATCAGGACGGAGCGCTTAAAATCACTTTTGACGGCAGCCAGGTAAAATGTTATAGTTATCGGTATCAGAAGGGATTTTTTTAGTGGCTTGAAGGAGTACAAACATGGAAATCACGGCAGAAAAAATTATGCAGCAATTAAGTGCCGGTACACAGGTAGCTGGTGTAATCGCAGTGTTCGGCGAAGAAGGCTATTATAAAGATAAAATAGCCGCTGCTTTACCGCGGGCTGTTTTTGGCGACGCCGCGCTGGAAGACAGGGAAATAACTGTTTTTGAGCGTGATACGGATATAAAGGAAGTATCTGCTGCTGTCAATACCTACCCTTTTTTCTCAGGACGCAGTCTGGTTATCATTAAAGATGAAAAGCTGTGGGGAGGTAAGGATGGCGGCGAAAAACGCAAACAGCAGCAGGAAGAGCTGGCAGAACTGCTGGCGGATGTGCCTGAACATTGTCAGGTACTGCTGTTAGGCGAAAAAATCGATAAACGCGGTAAACTTTATAAAAGCCTGCTTAAAACTGCTGCGATGGTGGAATGCAAGTCTCTCAAATCCTATCAGCTGAAGCCCTGGCTGGACGAACAGGCTGCGCTGCGCGGCTGCCGTTTTGATTATGAAGCGTCACAAACGATCATGGAATATCTGTCGGTAACTGACAATGCACCGCTGCTGCTGCTGGAACAGGAAATCGAAAAACTATCGGTTTACGCCGGTGAACGTAAGATTTGGACGAAAGATGATATCGAGCAGACTTTCGCTGCGTTGCCTGAAGTTTCGCGCTTTGCGCTGCTGAACGCCATTGCCGAAAAGAAGCTGGGGCAGACTTTGGAGCTTTTGGGTGAAGAACGTAAGCACGGTAATACTGTGCTGGCTCTATGCGGCCTGGTTTCGTTCCAATTGCGACGTCTTGGACGCGTCAAAGAACTTCTGGAAGGAAGGGCCTCGCAGGCCGAGATCGCTTCAGAGTTAAAAGCCGCGCCTTTTGCTGTAAAAAAAATGGCGGAGCAGAGCCGCCGCTTTGGCTTGGGTGAACTGGAACGGGCACTTTTGGAACTATCACAGCTCAATATTGAAATCCGCTATGGCGGCCGGCAGTTTGAAAAGCTGGAAGAAATATTGATCCGGCTTTTGAGCAAGTGATATTTGGTGTTTGGTTAAAAAAGTGCTTAAAGTTTGTTTTAAACACTGGACAAGCCTGACTGTTGTTTGTTATAATGATGGCGATAGATCAATGGGGATCTTTCTATTTTATTGCTTAAAAATAGGAAGGTCCTTTTTATATTTGTATTTCAGCTTCAGCATTGGGAAAGGAGCGCGGCACAGTGCCGCAAGTGATTACTATGATGAACAAAGAAATGTTGTATTACATTAACCCTGAACAGCAAACCCCGGAGGAACTGAAGGCTTTGCTGGAAATGCACCCGGAAATCAAATTTGTTTCTTTTATGGGTGTGGACTTTGCCGGTAACGATACCGACGAAAAAGTGCCCATCAATTTATTTATCGAAGATATCAACAGCTTCCTGGAAGGTATGGCTGCTCAGACTGACGGTTCTTCCGTTGTTTTGCCGGGCATTGCTACTTTAAATAACGCCCGCGTCGATATGAAGGTCGACAAAAGTGTCAACTGGTATATTGATTATAATTACGAGCATTTTGATGCTCAGACAGGTAAAATGGTCGGAACCCTGCGCATACCCTGTTTCCTGATCCACAACGAAATCTTTGTTGATTCCCGTTCGATCCTGCAAAACAGCCTGGATTATGTGGAAGCACAAATGCTGGAAATGTTCAAAAAACATCCGCAGATAGCAGGTCTTGAGCATGTTGACCTGTCTCAGATCGAAAAACTGGTCTTTACCTGTGCTACCGAGCTGGAATTCTGGGTCAAATCTCCGCGTGAAGACGCACCGATCGAAGCCCTTTCTTCTTCGCAGATGATGCAGGAGCAATACTGGCAGCGTACCCGCGGTAACGTGCGTACCGCTTTAGAACAGACTATAGAAATGATGGAAGCTTATGGTCTGGAACCGGAAATGGGCCATAAAGAATGCGGCGGCGTACGTGGACAGATCGACGGCGCAGGTCATATGACGCATGTTATGGAACAGCTGGAAGTAGACTGGAAATTTAACGTCGGTCTGCAAACTGCTGATAACGAACTGCTGGCCCGCATTATCGTTAAAGAGGTTTTTCGGATGAACGGTCTGGAAGTTTCCTTCCAGGCTAAACCGATCCCCGGCGTTGCAGGAAGCGGCGAACATACCCATGTCGGTATTGCCGCAAAACTCAAAAATGGTAAAATGGTCAATCTGTTTGCGCCCGGCGATATGAAAGCGGATTTTCTGTCCGCTATCGGTTACGGTTCAATGATGGGCCTTTTGAAGAACTATGAGGTCATCAATCCTTTTATTTCAGCTACGATCGATTCATTGAACCGCTTGAAGCCAGGTTTTGAAGCCCCTGTCTGTATCGTTACATCTTTGGGTATCAGTCCGCAGGTCCCTTCCCGTAACCGTACGATTCTGGCAGGTTTGATCCGCGATATCGACAGTCCGATGGCAACCCGTATAGAAATGCGTTCGCCTAATCCTTATACTAATACCTATATTGCTATCGCTGCTTTCTATCTGGCAATGTGGGATGGAATCAAGGCTTGTGTAGAATCAGGCAAAAATTTGAAGGAACTGGAAGCCGAATTGTCCAAAAAGGCCGGCGTTGAAGGCTTCTATCTGGAAAAAGACCGCGAATACCGCAGCGAAGATGATGTTTTTGAAGACTTCAGCGAGGAAGAACGCAGCCGTCTGTTTGGTAAACCGCCTGCAACTGTGTGGGAAAATATGTGCGGCTTTAATAAATATCCCGAAAAGAAAGCTGCTCTTACCAGCGGCAATATCCTGCGCGCAGAATTTATCGATTCTTTTGCCAAAGGTGCCTTGGTTCGCTGGCAGACCGAGCTCTTAAACAGGATCATCCCCGAATTCCATGCTGAGATCGTGGCAATGAAATGTCTGCATGACACTGGCTTTTATAATAAATGTGACGATGAGCTGTGGGAGAAGATCGCAGCGCTGCGTGTTATGTTAGCTAAAGATTCTGTCGAGGCTCCGTGTATCTTTACTATGATCCGCGATGCTTTTAGCCGCGGCGATTTTGATGCCGCCTCCAAGTTAAAGCTGGAAATGGTAAAAACAATGGAGAAGCTGAGAAGCTGTTATCACGATTACAAGCAAAATATCATCGACTGATAAAGCATATACGTTTTGGATCCGCCGTAAAATATTATCGGCGGATCCTATTATTTTTCACAAAATGTTTTCTTGACTGGAGCGCAGACCAGACCTATATAATTTAAACAAGGAAAAAGAAGAGGGCGCTGTTGTCGTCCTTTTCCGCAATGATATCAACATTTTTTACGGAACTGCTTTTTATGCGGTAGGTAATTACGGTCTTTTGGGAGCGGTATAGCTTGGCATAAAACAGTATGGTAGCGGGAGAGAGGGGAAAAAATGAGATGGAGTAAAGCTTTTTCAAAAACTGGCCTGCTGGCATTGATGCTTGCCGTGGTCGGGATCGGTATCTTTTTTTATGAACGTCAATATTGCGGCGCCGAACAGCCTGCGCGTTACGAGCCGCAGCAGCTGCGGCAGGTGATTACTGCCGACAGTAAAACCTCGCGGACTATTATGTGGCAGACGCAGGCGCCGGAAAGCGATGCCTGGGTGGAATATAAGCTGCAGGGCGAAAATGAGCTTCACAGGGTGCGGGCGCAGGGTAAAGAATTTGCAACAGATTCAGGGACGGTTTATCAGCAAAGTGTGACGCTGACAGCTTTGGAGCCGGGAACTGTTTATGAATACAGGGCTGGCGGCGGCAAAGAATTTTCTGTCTGGCAAACGTTGAAAACAGATACCGGAGGCGCTTTTACGGCTTTGATCTTCGGCGATTCGCAAAGCCTTGATTATAATGTCTGGCGTAAGACTGCCGCTTATGCTTACAGTCACGATCCGGAAGCCGCCTTTTTCATCAATATGGGCGATCTTGTAGATAACGGCGAGCAATACAGCCAGTGGCGCAGTTGGTTCCGTGGAGCGTCCGGGCTGTTGCCGCAGATTCCGGTTGCTCCTATCAGTGGCAACCATGAAAATTATTCGCTGCAATGGAAACCTTACCGCGGCGATTTATATCTTAATTTGTTCGATCTGCCCCTGAATGGGCCGGAGGGTTTGCAGAAGCAGGCTTACAGCTATGATTACGGCGATGTGCATTTTTCTGTAATCGATACGCAGCAGGAGGAATTAAACGAGTGGCAGCCTGAACTGATCGCAAGTCAGGTGAGCTGGCTGGAGCGCGATCTGGCCGCCAGTGATAAGAAATGGAAAATCGTGTTGGTGCACCGTAATCTGTTCCGCTATCAGGACGGCAGACCCAATGAACTGGGCTCGGCACTTTTTCCGGTTATTGACCGTGGCAATGTCGATGTAGTTTTTTCTGCTCATAATCATACCTACGGCCGTTCTGCTCCGTTTAAAAACGGTAATGTGGCATCACAGGGAACGATCTATATTTCTTCGGGCCGCAGTGGTGATAAAACCTGGGCCGGTTCGCGTGCCAAGCCGCAGGAGGTCGCTTTTGACGGTGTGCTTGACCAGCCTAATTATATGAAGCTGACTGTTAATGACAGCAAGCTGACAGTGACCAGCCTGAAGCAGGACGGCAAGCTGATCGATACGGTGACGCTGACGAAATGACAAGCTCTCGATTTTTTGATATAATATTATTATTAACAAATCAATGAATGGAGTGACATCATGGCTAAAGACAGTTCTTTTGACGTTGTATCGCAGGTCGATATGCAGGAAATGGACAATGCGGTCAATCAAACGAAAAAGGAGATCGCCCAGCGTTATGATTTCCGCGGCAGTGATGCCAGCATCGAATTAGAAGAAAAATGTATCAAATTGGCAGCTGAAGACGAATATAAGCTGAACGCTATCATCGATATGCTGCGTGCCCGTATGGCTAAACGTGATATCCCGCTGCGCTGCCTGGAGCTGGGTAAGGTAGAGCCGGCATCCAAAGGCACAGTTCGCCAGACACTTACTATCCTGCAGGGTATACCGAAGGAAAAAGCCAAAGCGATCGTAGCCGCGATCAAAGCGACTAAATTGAAAGTCAATGCTCAGATGCAGGACGATCAGGTACGCGTCAGCGGAGCTAAAAAAGACGATCTGCAGGCTGTTATCCAAATGCTGAAAGCAGGCGACTTCGGCGTAGATTTACAATTCATCAATATGCGCTAAACTGGATTTTGATACTTCCTACGTAACGTAGGAAGTATTTTTTTATTTTATTGTTTTTGCCAGAGTTTGCCTATATAATAAATATAATCCATATTGCAAACTTGCAATAAATTTGGTGACAAGGAGCTGATTTGTTGAATTGGAGAAAGAGGTAAAGAGATTAAAGCTACATGGTTTCAATAATCTGACGAAAAGCCTGAGCTTTAATATGTACGACATTTGCTACACTAAGACGGTAGCAGACAGGGAGGCTTACCTGCAGTATATCGACGAGCAGTATAATGCCGACCGTCTTACGGAAATTTTAACAAATGTTTCCAACATTATCGGAGCAAACATTCTGAACATCGCCAAGCAGGATTATGAGCCGCAGGGCGCCAGTGTCACTATCCTCATTGCCGAAGGCTGTCTGCACAGCGTTGGTGCTGAAGATAACAGTTCCGCTCCGGGCCCTTTACCGGAAACAGTTTTAGCCCATCTAGATAAAAGCCATATCACGGTGCATACCTATCCCGAATATAACCCTATCGGTGGTATCAGTACCTTTCGGGCCGATATCGACGTATCTACCTGCGGTGAGATCTCACCGCTGAAAGCGCTTAATTATCTGATCCACAGTTTCGATACCGACATTATGACTATCGATTACCGTGTGCGTGGTTTTACGCGTGATATTACAGGACATAAACTGTTTATAGATCACAATATCACTTCAATTCAAGATTATATCCCTGAGCTGGTAAAGGAACATTACCAGATGATAGACGTGAACGTGTATCAGGAAAATATTTTCCATACCAAGTGTAAGCTCAAAGATTTCGACCTTGATAACTATCTGTTCGGGCTTAGCAAAGAACAGCTGCATCCAGGCGAAGTAAAACGGATTGAGGCCAAGCTGCGTCATGAAATGGACGAGATCTTCTACGGCAAAAATATGGACCGCATCAATCTTTAAGGAGGAGTAAGTATGCTGGATTTATGGTTTTCTGAATTTCACGCTCCCGACGCCAAACTTTCGATTTTGGTCAAAGAGCAATTATATAGCGAGCAGACTCCCTTTCAGAAAATAGACTTTTTTGATTCGGAAACTTTTGGTAAATTTTTCACTTTAGACGGGCTGATTATGATTACCGAAAAGGACGAATTTATTTATCATGAAATGATCAGTAATGTGCCGATGGCAGTTAATCCGGACATCAAAAAGGTCTTGATCATTGGCGGCGGTGACGGTGGTACTGCACGTGAGGTCTGCCGCTTTAAAACAGTAGAGCAGGTAGATATGGTCGAAATCGATGAACGTGTCGTACGTCTGTGCCAGAAATATTTTCCACAGACTGCTTGTGCGCTGGATAATGATCCGCGGATCAATCTGATTTTTGGCGACGGGTTAAAATTCGTACAAGACGCGCCTGAGGGTGCATATGATTTGATACTCGTCGATTCTACAGATCCGCTTGGACCTGGCGAAGGTCTTTTTACGACCGAGTTTTACCGCAATTGCTACCGGGCGCTGAATGATAAGGGTATCTTGATCAATCAGCACGAATCACCTTACTATAAAGAATATGCGTATGAAATGCGCCGGGCGCATAAAAAACTTGCTTCGGTATTTTCCATAGCAACAGTTTATCAATTTTATATGCCTACCTATTCTTCTGGACACTGGTTGTTCGGGTTTGCTTCGAAAGGTCTTGATCCAGTGAAAGATGCTGACTTTAAACGCTGGTCTGAATTTGGGCTGCAAAATCGTTATTATAATCCCGGGGTACATCTCGGTGCTTTTGCTCTGCCTAATTATGTACAGGAAGAACTTCAAAAAGAAGATTAATGATTCGTAACAAGGTATTCAGGTTTGTCTGCAAAAGCGGCAACACATTTATTGTGTTGCCGCTTTGTGATTTTATAACATAGATGGCTTTGTTTGAAAAATGTGTGATAAGATTATTTTTTGTAATTTTATTTTAACAGTATTGCTGGATATATGTATGTGTGTTATGATTTATTTATAAAAATACAAGCAAAACTTTAAAGTGTATTTGCATAGTATTTTTGCTGTAAGAATAATAATTGGGTGAAGTTTTACCTGTAGAATTAAGAGGTGATAAATTATCAGATACAGTAAAGAATTTATGGAAGTCCATAAAAATAAGAATGGTGGGATAATGGTGAAGAAAGTAATTTTGTATTTATTAACTATGATCTTTGCACTCAGCACAGCTACGGCACTTGCTGCAGAACCTGCTGACGCTCCTGTGTCTATGCGTGAAAGAATGGAAAAAATCAGGGTGGAGAGCGACCCGGTATATCAGGCAGAAAAAGCCAAAAGAATGGAAAATATGCCTAAAGTAGCTGTGCTTTATGTAAATAATGCCGAGACTACTTATAATGACGAAGTAGATGGAGTGGTTTTAGGCAATTTGGAAAAATGCATCAATGATGATAAATATATTTATATCAATGGTGAACCATATATCGAAAAGTTAAACAAAGTTGGTATTGTTGATATTACTACGGCTGAAAGAGCCGATATAGTTGATGCTTTTGAAGGTGAAGATGTTGATTATGTCGTTTTTATTGAAGTGCAGCCGTTTATAGCAAGAGACAAAGTGACGTTCTTTACAGTTGGTAAAGATATAACGACTACTGTACCATTGAAAATCATTGATTTGGTAAATGGTAAATATTTATATAATGGCAAGTTTACTGAGAAAGCTTCCGACAGCACAATGATCGGCGGCATAGGTAATAAATCGGTTGCCATGAAAGCCCTGAATAAGATCAACGAACAGATCACTTCTGTTTTAACTGTCAGATTGCCGGAAGAAAAATCTGTTGCGGTAGCTGCTGATAAAAAATAGGTTCTATAATGAAAAAATATTTTGATAAAAGGCTTATGGGGGTCTTTTTAATGATATTTGTATTTTTTACTGCGGCCTGCGAAGCTGAAGCGGCTAAAAGCTTGCGACAGAAAAGCAGCGTGCTTTTGGTGTTTAACAATATCGCCGGAACACGTTATGATGAAAAGCTTACCCAAATAGCATTGGAAAAGCTGCAGAAGAAAATCGAAGGAATTTATCTTGAAATCGATGCTGAACCTTATGGTGAAAACTTCAAAGAAAAGTCATTCGAAAAAGCTTCATTTGCAGAATTGACGGTGCAGGTTGATGGCTGCGGGGCAGATTATTTTGTTTATACCGAGCTGCAGCCCATTACAAAAGAAACACATTTTAATTTTATATATTTTGATAAAAATGTGGAAACCGGGCTGGTTTTGCGGATCGTGGATTTAAAGAATGATAAAGAACTTTATAATAAAAAATATTTGATAAAAGCTGAAGATTCTACTGACTATTTCTTTATCGGCAGCGGATCAGTTGCACAGAAGGCGTTAGATGCCATACTGTTCAGAGCTGGCGAAGCGATTTCAGTCAAGCTTCCGCTTTAAAAATAATCTTTAACAGCCTCCAACAAGTTTTATTACTTGTTGGAGGCTGTTTTTTGTAAAACAGTTCGTTTTACAAACTTTACATTGATTTTACAAAACTGCGCTAACGGATTTTACTTTGCTGGGATATGCTATAGCCATAGTCAGAAAACTAAAAATAAATCATAAAAATTTTGGAGGCTATAGTGATGAAAATGAACAAAAAAGCAGCAGGTATTTTATTAGCAGCAATGAGTACGATGATTTTTACCGGCTGCGGCAGCAGTGAATCGGAAAAGAAGGCTGATAATGCGGCAGCAGGCAGTAAGATCGTTGTTATCTCCCGTGAGGATGGAAGCGGTACACGCGGTGCCTTTATAGAATTGTTCGGTATTGAGAAGAAGGATGCTGACGGCAAAAAAATCGACCATACTACTGATAATGCTGCCATTACCAATAATACTTCGGTCATGATGACTACTGTCGCCGGTAATAAAGACGCTATCGGCTACATTTCACTGGGCTCTTTAAATGATACAGTAAAAGCGCTGAAAATCGATGATGCAGAAGCAAGTGCAGCCAATGTAAAAAGCGGTGCTTATAAAATCGCCCGTCCGTTCAATATCTGTACGAAAGATGGTTTGAGCGAAGTTGCCCAGGATTTCGTTGCTTTCATTATGTCAAAAGAAGGCCAGGAGGTAGTAGCTAAGGCCGGCTGCATCGGCGATGACAAAGCTGCGCCTTATAAAGGAACCAAACCGGCAGGTAAAGTAGTTGTAGCAGGTTCGTCTTCCATAACTCCGGCAATGGAGAAACTGAAAGAAGCGTATATGAAAATCAATCCGGCTGCTAATATCGAGATCCAGAGCAGTGATTCCACTACCGGCGTTAAATCTGCTGTCAGCGGTATATGTGACATTGGTATGGCTTCACGCGACTTGAAGAAGAGCGAGCTGGAACAGGGCTTAAAAGCAACTGTTATCGCTACTGACGGTATTGCGGTAATCGTAAATAAAGATAATAAAGTCGGCGATCTGAAAAAAGAACAGGTCGAAGCGATCTTTACCGGCAAGATTACTGAATGGAATAAACTGTAAGCAGATAAAACTGAACACTGTAAACTAACGGCTGCCTCTAGGGGCAGCCGCCTGTATAATGTGAGGGAGTATGGAGAAGCGTAAAGAAGAAATAATGAAGTTTGTTTTTCTGCTGGCGGCGTGTGCCTCTATCGCTACAGTAGCTATGATTTGTCTGTTTTTGTTTGCCAACGGGCTGCCAACTATCAGTAAGATCGGCGCTGCAGATTTTTTCTTAGGAGAAAGATGGCGTCCTGCCAACGATGTCTACGGCATTCTGCCGATGATCCTGGGCAGCTTGTACGTTACGCTGGGAGCGATCGTCGTTGGAGTTCCGGTCGGGATTTTGACGGCTGTCTTTATGGCGCGTTTCTGTCCTGAGAAAATATACAATGTGCTGAAGCCTTCTGTAGAATTGCTGGCTGGTATTCCTTCAGTTGTCTATGGTTTTTTCGGACTGGTAGTGATGGTCCCGTTTATCCGTGAACATATCGGCGGTACCGGCAGCAGTATGCTTACGGCTTCACTGCTTTTAGGCATGATGATTTTGCCGACACTGATCAGCGTCGCTGAAGCCGCGCTGCGTGCGGTGCCTGACAGTTATTATGAAGGGGCTCTGGCTTTAGGAGCAGGGCATGTCCGCAGTGTATTTTTTACAGTCGTGCCGGCTGCCAAGTCGGGGATTATGGCGGCGATCATTCTGGGAATGGGACGGGCCGTCGGCGAGACGATGGCTGTAATTATGGTCGCAGGCAATCAGGCCAGAATGCCTATAGGTATTTTAGAAGGCGTGCGCACGATGACAACAAATATTGTCATTGAAATGGGATATGCTGCGGATCTGCACCGTGATGCGTTGATTGCAACGGCTGTCGTTCTGTTTGTATTTATCCTGATTATTAATTTGACTTTTTCGTACCTGAAAGGTAAGGTGGTACAGCAATGACGGGTTTAAAAGCGCAGCTTAACCGTAAGCTGCATGAATGCGGACGCGATCCGCTGTCGTTGTTTTTACTGGGCTGTGTGATTGCTGCAGCGCTGATTACTTTCATGGTGTTGAGTTTTTTACTGGGGTATATTTTGTGGCAGGGGCTGCCAAATATAGAAACAGGTTTGTTTGCTTTGCAGTATAATTCAGAAAATGTTTCTCTGTTTCCTGCTTTGGTTGATACAGTGCTGATGGTAATAATGGCGCTGGCTATTGCGACTCCGCTTGGTATATTTGCGGCGGTCTATCTGGTCGAATATGCCAGCCGCGGCAACAGGCTGGTAAGCTTGGTACGTGTAACTGCTGATACTCTTGCCGGTATCCCTTCGATTGTATATGGTTTGTTTGGTATGCTGTTCTTCGTTACTTATTTGAAATGGGGCTATTCCTTACTTGCCGGCGCCTGTACTGTTGCGATCATGATTTTACCTCTTATCATGCGCACGACAGAAGAAGCATTAAAAGCGATCCCTGACAGCTACCGTGAAGGCAGTTATGGCTTAGGGGCAGGCAAGCTGCGGACCGTTTTTGCCGTAGTTCTGCCTTCAGCGGTTCCCGGTATTCTGGCGGGCGTTATTCTTTCCATTGGCAGGATCGTAGGCGAAACGGCAGCGCTTATTTATACAGCCGGTACGGTGGCGGCACTTCCTGACGGGGTGCTGTCGTCAGGACGAACTCTGGCAGTACATATGTATGTGCTGGCCAGCGAGGGTTTGTACATGAAACAGGCTTATGCGACGGCTGTAATTTTAGTTGTGATCGTTGTTGCTATCAACGCTCTGTCGAGCAGACTGGCAAAACAATTGATGAAGGGAAAATAATATGGATACGAAAATAGCTATTGAAACTTTGGATTTATATTACAGTGAATTCCATGCGCTAAAAAATATCAATATGCGGATACCGGAAAAAGAGATTACTGCATTTATAGGTCCTTCTGGCTGTGGCAAATCAACACTGCTGAAATCTTTGAATAGAATGAACGATCTTATCGAAGGCTGCCGTATTACAGGCAGGGTTTTGCTGGACAATGATGACATTTATGCCAATGACGATGTTAATTTGCTGCGTAAACGTGTGGGCATGGTTTTTCAAAAGCCGAATCCTTTTCCGATGAGTGTGTATGATAATATTGCTTTCGGACCTCGAACACATGGCGTCAAAGGCAAAGCTAAGCTGGATGATATGGTGGAGGAGGCTTTGCGTAAGGCGGCAATCTGGGATGAAGTCAAGGACAGGCTTGATAAAAGCGCTTTGAGTTTTTCTGGTGGTCAGCAGCAGCGGCTCTGCATTGCCCGCGCGCTGGCGGTACAACCGGAGGTTTTGTTAATGGACGAGCCTACTTCGGCACTGGACCCGATTTCGACCCTGAAAATAGAAGATTTGGCATTGGAATTGAAGCAAAATTATACTATCGTGATTGTAACGCATAATATGCAGCAGGCGGTGCGTATTTCTGATAAAACAGCCTTTTTTCTTTTGGGTGAAGTGGTAGAGTTCAACGATACTGATAGTTTGTTCTCGAACCCGCAGGAGAAAAAGACTGAAGATTATATTACAGGGAGGTTTGGCTGATGGTAAGGAGCAGATTTGCGGCTCAGATGGAGCTTTTGAACACAGAACTGATCGTAATGGGCACTTTGTGCGAGAATGCTTTGGAGCATGTGATGCAGGCTTTGCAGGAAGATAATGATGCTTTGAACAGAGAAATTATTATTTTAGGCAAACGCACAGAGGAAAAAGAGCGGGAAGTAGAGAATATTTGTATAAATCTGCTTTTGAAGCAGCAGCCTGTCGCTTCTGATTTGCGTCAGATTTCAGCGGCGCTGAAAATGATTACGGATTTGAGCCGTATCGGTGAACAGGCGGGCAATATTGCTGAGATTTTAGGCAAGGCTGAATTTGGCAGGGATTACGATACAACGCTTTTGCAGCAAATGGCGACAGCGGCGAAAAAGATGGTCAGTACCAGTCTGGACGCTTTTGTGAAGGGCGATCTGCGCCTGGCTCAGCAGGTAGAGCGTGACGATGATGTCGTTGACGAATTGTTCAGCAGGGCAAAAAAAGAATTGATCCAGGTCATACGCAGCACGCAGGATAGCGGAGAGCAGGCTATTGATTACCTGATGATCGCCAAGTATTTTGAAAAAATCGGCGACCATGCGGTAAACATTTCCCAATGGGTGCTGTTTATGATTACAGGAGCACATGAGGAGGATACTGTGCATGATCTTTTGCGTGGAGGACGATCCTAATATTCGTGAATTAGAAGTTTATACATTGCAGTCAGTTGGTTTTAAAGCTCTGGGCGTAGGCAGCGGTGATGAGTTGTTCAAAGCGCTGGAATGCGGCAAACCGACTCTGATTCTGCTGGACATCATGCTCCCGGGTGAAGATGGCCTTAGTCTGCTGAAGCGGCTGCGCAGCGATAAACGGACCGCACAGGTGCCGGTGATCATGGCAACAGCCAAAGGCTCAGAATTCGACAAAGTTCATGGTCTTGATAATGGGGCTGATGATTATATAGCCAAACCTTTCGGCATGATGGAAATGGTGTCGCGGGTCAAAGCCGTACTGCGGCGTTATAAGCAGGAGGATAAGCAGAGCAGGCTTACTGCCGGCGAGTTGGTAATGGAGATCGATAAACACCGCGTGATGGCCGGTGGTCAGGAGGTAGTTCTGACATTTAAGGAATTTGAGCTTTTACATAAGCTGTTAGAGCGGCCGGGACAGGTTTTTACGCGCGAACAGCTTTTAACTGATATCTGGGGTTATGATTTTGCCGGCGAGACACGTACTGTCGATGTTCATGTGCGTACGCTGCGGCTGAAACTGGGCGAAGCAGGAGCATTGGTAGAAACTGTACGCGGCGTCGGTTATCGTATAGGAGCTGGCTATGAGAAATAAAATTTTCAGCGGTCTGCTGTTTTTGTCAACGGCGGCTGTTATCATTGCTTCCGTGCTGATTGCGGTTATTATGTACCAGGGGTCGATGACCACAATGCAGCGTGATTTGAGACAGGAAGCAACTTTTATAAAAATGGGTCTGGAACAGAGCGGGAAAAGCTATCTGCAGGCATTGACCATGGAAAGCGGTAAGCTGACTCGTGTTACTTTGATTGCTCCTGACGGCAGGGTCATCTATGACAATCATGTGGCAGCCGAAAAAATGCTTAATCATAAAGATCGTGAGGAAGTACAGGAAGCGTTAGCAAGTGGAATTGGTTTGGCCGAGCGTATGAGCGATACTCTGTCAGAAAAAACTTTTTATTTTGCGCTGCGGCTGGATAATGGTGATATACTGCGTGTTGCAAGAACGACAGACTCTGTTTTTGCGACGGTGGCCGGCAGTATTCCCTATATGATCGCGGTAGTGCTGGTGGTGGCTTTGGTGGCTATGCTTCTGGCACGGCGGATTACTGATAAAATGGTTTTACCGCTGGATCAGGTGGATCTGGAAAACCCACTGGAAAATGATACTTATGATGAACTGGCACCGTTTTTAACACGGATCGCCCAGCAGCAGAGGCAGGTTTCAGAAGGCTTAAAGCAGCTGCGGCAGAAGCAGAATGAACTGGCGGCTATTACTCAGAGTATGAATGAGGGTCTGATCCTTTTGAATGACCGGCAGAATATTTTATCGATCAACGACAGTGCCGCCAAATTATTTGGTTTGCAGGATCATGAAGTCGTTGGTAAAAATATTCTGACTTTGGAGCGAGGCCAGGAAGTGCAGGAGCTGCTGCAGAAGGTAGCTGTGGGCGGCAGCGGTGAAAGTCTGTATCAGAAGGACGGGCGCTTTTATCAGCTATGCGGCAGCAGTGTTGGCGGTAAAGGCAGCGTATTGCTGATTTTTGATGTTACTGAAAAGCGTGCAGCAGAAACACTGCGGCGTGAGTTTTCTGCAAATGTTTCGCATGAACTGAAAACACCGCTGCAGTCGATTTTGGGTTATGCTGAGATTATGAAAAACGGGTTAGTTCAGGAAGGAGATAAGCAGCGCTTTCTGGAAAAAATCTACAGTGAGGCCGGGCATCTGATTGTGCTTATCGATAATATTATGAAACTGTCGCGTTTAGACGAGTCGGCGAATAATATGAACAACCTGGAAATTATCGAATTGAAAAAGCTGGCTGAAGGTACAGTTCAGCGTCTGCAGGAACAGGCTGCCGGAAAAAATGTCGCAATAAGCGTCAGTGGCTGTGAAGCTGAGGTAGAAGGAGTACCTGCAGTTTTGAGCGAGGTTATTTATAACCTTATTGACAACGGGATCAAGTATAATCGTGAAAACGGCAGCGTTGAGATTACAGTAGCCGTAATTCCCGGTGAAGCAGTACTGACATTTAAGGATACCGGCTGCGGTATCGGCAGTGCTGATAAAGAGCGGGTTTTTGAACGCTTTTACAGGGTTGATAAAAGTCACTTTAAAGAAACCGGCGGCACAGGTTTGGGACTTTCCATAGTCAAGCATGGGGTGATGTTCCATAAAGGTCGCATTGAGCTGGAAAGTGAACTGGACAAAGGGACTACTATAAAAATCTTTTTGCCGCGGAAATAATTTAAACACCCTCCACCAATAATTATTTGATGGAGGGTGTTTTGTTTTTGTTGTAAAATTAATAATAAAACTTATATTTAATTGCTCAAAAGATATAATTTTGTTAAAATGAATATAAATATTAAAATATAATAAACAAGCTTGATTGACAGGAAAGATAAGGTAACAATTTTCATATGAAGCTTCTTAAAAGTACTTTTGTTTGGTTAGCGATAATAATGTCTATTTGTGCCTGTGTGACTGCGAATGCTGCAGAAACACAGGCTAAAAAAGTTTTAAAGGTGGCATTCCCTGAAACACGCGGTATATGTGAGACATACGCAGATGGCACACGTGGCGGTGTTGTCTATGAATGGTTAGTTGAAATCGCTAAATATACAGGTTGGGAATATGAGTTTATTGGAGATTCCATTAGCCAGTCAATAAAAAATATGGAACATAATAAATATGATCTTATGGGTGCTGTGTTAAAGTCACCTGGATTTGGTGAAAACCTGTATTATCCTGAACATCTGATGGGTTATAGCTACAGTTTGCTGATTTATAACAAAAATGACCAGAATATCAAGGGATTCGATATCAAAAGTCTGGAAGGGAAAACGATTGGTGTTTTTGCCAAGGCTACTGATAAAATAAAGCGCTTAAATAATGTTTTAGAATTCAATGATATAAAAAGCGATATCAAATATTACGGTACTTCTGATGAATTTGAAAGTTCTTTGGATAATGGTGAAGTGGAGCTGCTTTTAGTAAGCGATCTTTTTAACAAGCTGGCTGATTATAATGTCGCATTGCGTTTTAATTCTGAACCTTGTTATATCGTTGCCAGGAAGGACGATCCGGAAACAAGTGCGCAGCTGAATGAAGCTATAAAAAAGATTTATGCAGTCAATCCGAATTTTGGCGAAGCCCTGTTTCAAAAATATTTTCCTGTCAATTACAGTAACACTGCTGTATTCTCAGAACAGGAAAGTACGTTTATACATAAAAATGGCCCATTTAAGGTAGCTGTAGTAAAAAACAATTATCCTTTTTATTATATTAAGGATGGTGAACCTAAAGGTATCGTTCCTGAAATTTTTGCATTGATTGCTGCTCAGATCGGAGCGGAGTTTGAGTATATAACGGCTGCTTCCTATGGGCAGACTTTGGAATTGGTCAAAAGCGGTCAGGCAGATATCCTTGGTTATTATATAAATGAAAATGACGCCTTTAATCCTGATGGTTTAAATATCACCAAAAATTATATGATGCTTAATTCTATCATCATGCGTAATAAGTATACACCTTTCCCAAATGATAAAAATATTGCTGCAGTCATAAACGGCAGCTGTGCATCGCGTAATATCAAACATACAGACGTTGCGCATTTTGATACATATGAAGAATGTCTGAATGCAGTAGATTCGGGAGAAGCTTCTTATAGCAGAATACCTGTCGTTGTTTTGGAAGATCTGTATATGAGTGATTATTATACTAATATCATTCCTGTTATAGAGAGTCCTGAGATATATTTGTCTTTGGGGGTCAGCAGCAGTAATGATATACAGCTGTATTCTATTTTGAATAAAAGTCTGGTCAACCTGACCAATGAGCAGACTGCGCAGGTTTTATCCAATAATACCTTGATGTCTGGCAAGAAAGAAATGTCTTTCAAGGCTTTGGTTTATTCTAATCCGGTCATATTTTCTCTGATCATAATTGGGTTTATTTTACTTGTGGTAACGATTGTTTTTATGTATTTTTGGTTTAAAATGAAAAATCAGGTCATTTATTTTAAAATGAAAAAAGTAGAAAACATCAGCAAGGTGCGTTCAGAGTTCCTTTCCAGGATGTCACATGAAATAAGAACTCCTTTGAATGCAATAATCGGATTGGCTAATCTGATGCGGCTTTCCGGTGAAGGGGATCCTGTGACGCAGAAAAATATTTCCAAAATTGATTCTTCTGCTAAATTTTTATTATCGATCGTCAATGATATCCTTGATATGTCAAAAATAGAAAGCGGCAAGATCCAGATCGAAAGCAGGCCTTTTTCTATGGATAATCTGCTGCGGCAGCTGAGCAATATTTTTCTGGTGATGGCGGAAGAGAGGAAAATCAAATTAAAGTTTAAATGCTGTTTTACACATAAAAATTTTGTTGGAGATGAGCTGCATTTAAAGCAGGTTCTTATTAATTTGCTCTCCAATGCCCATAAATTTACAGAAAACAATGGCGAGATAACGGTAACGGTTCTGGAAAGTACTGCTGAAGAAGGGGTTTCTGAGCTGCGTTTCAGTGTTTGTGATACAGGCATTGGTATTCCTGAAACAGATCTGGAACGTATTTTTGGATCGTTTGAGCAGGTCTTCCGAAAAAGCCGCAGCAATCAGCAGGGAACTGGGTTGGGGCTGGCTATCAGCCGCAATTTGGTAGAATTGATGGGCGGTATTTTAAGTGTACGCAGTGAGGTTGAAAAAGGTTCTGAATTTTTCTTTACTATCAAGCTGCCTGTTTACGAAAAACAGTTTGATGAAATCCTGGAGAATAATAACGAAGTCAGAATACATAGTTATTTAGCGGGTAAAAATATTTTGTTGGCAGAAGATAATGATCTTAATGCCGAGATTGCCGTAACGATGTTGGAAATGCAGGGGGTACATGTTGAACGCGTTGTAAACGGACAGCAGGCTGTAGACAGGTTTCAGGAAACTTTGCCAGGCACTTATGACCTGATTTTAATGGATCTGCAGATGCCGGTAAAGGGCGGGCTTGAAGCTGCTGCAGAGATCAGGTCTTTGAGCAGGGACGACGCACAGGAAATACCAGTTATCGCTATGACCGCCAATACGCTGCAGGAAGATCGTGAGAAAGCGCTGGCTGCGGGAATGAATGCTTTTATTCCCAAGCCGTTCGATGTGGAACAATTGTATAAAAGTATTGAAAAGTTTCTGCATTAGCTGATAGTATTTGCTGAAGTCATAACAAAAGAAACTTTTATCAAGGAGAGGTTGCTTTGCAGCAAAAATATTTGTGTTTCTTGGCTATATTTTACCTGGTGCTTTTCTCAATGAAAACCGCGGCTGCAGCGGGTGAAGCGGAATTTTATTTAGAGCCGATGATAGTTACGGCCGCGCGTTATGACAATAGTGCAGGTAAACCAGGTTACTATAAAGTTGATGAAAAGAAGCTGGAAAACGGCAATTATGATAATGCTTTGGATGTGATTCAGCAACTGCCGGGTGTTACTTTGATGGCAAGGGGCGCCAGCGGTGGTATGAATGCCTATAGTAAGGTTTTGCTGAATGGTTCTGACCGTTATTTGGTAATTATTGACGGTGTGCGTTCTAACTGGAACGGCAGCAGTTATAATGATTTTGATTTCGGTGTACTGCCGGCGGGAATGCTGGAAAGTGTAGAGGTTTTGCCGTCAGCAGCCGGAAGCGTTTACGGTAATGCTGCTAAAGGCGGTGTGATCAGGATAACTACAAAAAAAGCTGTTGAAGGTGTTAAAACCAGTATCAATCTGGAAACGGGCAGTTATGGACGTGAGCAAGAGAATATTTTACATTTAGGCAAAAGCGGTGAATGGAGCTGGTCGGTTTATGCCCGAAAAAGTATTATGGGCGATTACAGTAGTGCAAGGCAGAGTATACCTTCATACGAAAATGTTGAAAATGCTGGTATCAAATTGACCAAAGCCTGGGGTGAAACTGCTGATCTGACTTTAAGCTACAGCGTTTTCAGCGGCAGGTATAAATCAAAGATCTTCAATTATAAGAATACGGAACCTGATGAAACTAAGCCGCCAAAGTTAGTTAAAAATATTTTTATGACCGATGCCCGCAAGACAGAAGATAATCTAACTCTGGAATATGAGCGTAAATTTTCGGATACAGAAAATAATATTGTGGGTATTTACAGACGCAGCAGCAATTCCGCCTATGATAGAAGTTTAAATGTTGAACGACCATGGCTGCTTGATTTACGGACGGAAGGTTTTTTTGACCGTTACAGTAAACAGTGGCACCCAAAACATACTTTGACCGGCGGTGTGGAATATTACAAGGATAAGGTCCTTGATTATCAGGATCTGGCAGCAAAATATAGTGACGGAACTGTGATCAGTAAAGCTGTTTATCTGCAGGATGTCTGGCAGCTGGCTGACAGCGTCAAAGCTGTCGGCAGTCTGCGTCAGGATTGGAATTCTTATGCAGGGAGCAAGCTTTCTCCTGCTTTGTCATTGGAATATCAGCCCTCTGAAAAGGTATTATATACTTTGGCCTATACAGAATATTTTGCGCCGCCCAAGCAGCTGCAGATATTTTCTCCTGATTATGGTGACGAGGCGCTGAAGCCAGAAGAAGGTAGGGTTTATGAAGCGGGATTAACTTATATACCGGATGAGTCTTCGTCATTAAAAATTAATGTTTTTCATCGTGATGCAACTGATGTCATTGCAGTAGATATAAGTTTACCAAAATATCTTCGTCGATATGCCAATATTGCGCATGAGAAAGCAACAGGATTTACTGTTTCCGCATCGAAACGGTTTTCAGAAAAGTGGCGTTCTCTGGTGGCTTATACACAGACGAAAGTGGATACAGAACGTAAAAATTCAAGCCCTGTAAGTACGATGATACCTCACGGTGAACTGTTGCTTGATTTGATGTACGAATATGATAAGTATAGTGTGCTGCTGCAGGGGCGCGGAGTTTTTGATCAGGCGAACGGCCGTGGTGAAAATCGTTTTGCCAATAATAATTACTGGGTATGGAATGCTTCATTGAACTATAAACTGCAGAAAAATACCAGGCTTTATGTGAAGGTCAATAATATTTTTAATCAGTTTTATTCCAATTGGGACAATGAGAGCGGCGGATTTCTTGGATTTGATGAGTGGTATGCCGAACCTGGGCGTAACTATCAAATTGGTATAAACTACAGTTTTTAATGCTTCAGGAAAACAGCAAAAGCCATCTGTGTATTTGCAGATGGCTTTTCTGTATTGTGGAATTCTGGTGTTCAGCTCAAAGTTAAAGAAAGAGAGATGTTTAGATTAAATTTATTAAATGTTTATCTACAAGTTGCTGATCGGTATGCAAAAAAAATCAGAAGACATCCGATGCAGATGTTGATTAATTGCTGTAGTGAAGGTGACAATAGAGGTGCGCTGCTGTTACCTAAAAAAGCGAGCAGACAGAGAAATAAGAACGTTGCACTTATACAGCCACAAGTGAAAGAAAGAAGCTGCTGTCTGTTGAGCCGGTACTGGGAAACTTGTGCTGAAAGCATACCTAACCAGAAAATAATCGTCAGGGGATTGCTGAGCGTAAGCAGCCCTGCAGCGTAAAAACTGCTGATTTGTGGCAGCATAATAGTGGCAGTTGAAATCTGTGGATGAAAAACATCAGCTAAAGCAGTAACTGCAAAGCAGAGAAGCACGGCAGCACCGCAATAACGTAGTTTTTTTTGTATGCCCGGATAATTTTTCAGGCAAGTTCCTAAACCATATAATGCCAGCAGGATATAGAAAGCGTCAACCAAAACTACTGCCAGTACGGCTTTCAACGCTTCGGTTATTCCCCGGGCAATAGCTGTTTGCAGAATAAAAAGACAAACCGGACCGATTGACAGCTGTAAAATTATACCAAGGCGCAGACCGCGTATAAAAGAGTTCAGCAATTTAACTCTTCCTTTAGCGTTGCCAGAGTAATAAAGGTATTAGAACTGCTGACGCCGGTGATTTTTTTTAGCTTATTAGTAAGAAAGCTTTCCAGAGCATCGGTATCTCTGACGCTTACTTTAAGCAAATAGTCGTAAGCTCCGGCAAGATGATGACATTCAAGTACATCCGGAAGAACGGTTATCTGACTGCGGAAAGCATTGATATGCTCGGTTTTATCAATATTTACAAAAATAAAAGCTAAAAGTTTTTGCCCGGTCTGCCGGCGGTCGAGCTTGATTGTATACTTTTGAATAATCGAATTTTGTTCGAGTTTACGTATTCTTTCGGCAACAGCAGGAATTGACAGTTTTACTTTTTTACTTATCTCAGAAGCGGTGACGCGCCCATTTTCCTTTAAACAGTCTAGAATTGCAGTATCAATATTGTCCATAAAAACCTCCTTAAGTAAATAATATAGCAATTCTTTATTAAAAGTAAATAATTTATTGAAAAACGATAAATATTTAAGTAAATAGGCAGATAATATAAAAAAATACCGTTGGACTAAGTTGTTCAACGGTATTTTAAGACAGTTATTTCTTTTTATCTTTTTTCAGTTCTACATCAATTTCAAAAAGTCTGTTCCAGGGGAAAGAAATATCAAAATTACTTTTTTCTGTAAATTTATAACGTCCTGATAAATCTCGGCAAACGCCTAAAGCCAGATCGTGAACTGGTTTCTGATAAGGGCCGAGAAGGTAAACTGCATTTTTTTGATTTTTGCTTTCCAAAAATGCAGTAGCACTGCGTCGGGCATTGGCCTGATAATACCAGTCGTCTATAACTCTGATACGCATCAGTTTTTCAGCATCCGGTTTTGACATCTGCGGAGTCAGTATACCCTGACAAATGGCAAATCCAACGGTATTGTCCGCAGTATTCCAGCCATTATAGGCTGTCAGCCGTTCCAACTGCCCCTGTTTGGCCAGTTCGTTCATAAAGCCATTGTCAGCTCCGTTAGAATAAGCTACGTCGGCCAAAGATACCCGGTAGCCGTTATCCATAAGCTGCTTGAGCTGTTTGATATAGGTACGGTTTTGCGGTGAAGAGAAAAACTGATTGGAAGGAGCGGTAGAATCCATCATTATGCCGTCAAAGGGCGTGTTTAGTGCCAAAACAACGTCTGCGTTAGCGGCACTGGTAGCAGTACGTCCGTCTACTGCTAAAATCTGCTGTGGCACTGATTGACCCAAGGTCATATCAGAATATTGCGGCAGCGTTCGCGGTCCCCAGCCATCTGCATAATAGGCGTAAACACGTGGCTGATAACGCTTCAGTTCGTTTCCGGCTCTGGTCAGCAGCAGCAGCCCGAGCTGGTCGACACCGGGGATTATCTGAAAAGTTCGCTGCGTAAGATCATAGGTTTCCTGAGTGAGCTTGCGTGCTTCCATATGGGTATGCGATAACGGAGCATTATCGTCCTTGCCGATTGCGAGAAAGTGAAAACGGTTGCTGCGGGTCATTTCTGTCAGCTTGCTGTTGATATTGAGATTTTTTTGGCGGCGTTCCAGCCAGTCCTGCAAATCTGCTTTAGGCAGGTTGGTAGACAAAGTTTTTTTCGTTAAAGCATCTTTGAGGCTGAGTCCAATCAAATCTTCGGAGTCACAAAGCTCGGAATAACGAAAAATAGCCGGACCGATTTTCGAATAATATGGAGGCTCAACAGCGCCAAAACTGGCGCGCGGAGTTCTCATCAAGGTAGAGAAAGCATAAAGCCGTACTGGGAACTGATCACGCAGTGTTTCGAGTCGCTGCAGACGCTGCTCTAAAACTGCCTGCGGTTCGTGATGAGTACGTGATGCAACCAGACCGCCGTAGATCAGACTGTCTGTGGAAATGACGGCAGCGTCTGCATGAGGCGCACGGCTGACGAGCCATTTCCATAATTCATCAGGACTGCCGTTTCGATTATATGAAGCCAGATATTTATCAGGCGGAAGCAGTACTTTGTAGCCCGCTGCTTCCATTGTTTTGGCAACATAAGAGGAACAGACAGGACGGTTATCCAAAGGTAAAAACAACAGAGTTTCTTTTTGGTTTTCCTCTGCCTGAGCCGAACTAAAAGATAGAAGCAGCAGGGAAAACAGCAGTATTTTTCTGAATGGATTATTCCAGATCTTCATCGGGGCATCTCCTAAAACTATTACTAATCTTAATATAATTATAAGGTAACGATATAAATTTGGCTACAAGAATTTTACAAATCAAAATTATTGACAATAATTATTGTTAAGTTTATAATTAAACATAGTCACATAATCAATCGGTTATGCGAAGGAAGAGGTTAACATATCTTTCCTGCAGAGAGAGGCGCCCTGGCTGTAAGCGCTTTGGAAAAATGATAGACCTTACCACCTTCAAACCACATTGCGGAACCTCTGCTCTGGCAGTTAGTATGCAGTGTCGTATGCCGGCGTTAACGGTACCGAGTGGACTTGCCAGCGGCAGGTCAATTAGGGTGGAACCGCGGTCAACTCCGTCCCTTTCCAGGGAACGGAGTTTATTTATTTTTAGGAGGCTAGTAAAATGGCAAATGTTAAAGTAACCTTAAAAGATGGCAGTGTAAAAGAAGTTGCTGCCGGAACGACATTGCTGGAAGTAGCAAAAGGTTTGTCGCAGAAACTTGGCAAACAGGCGCTTTTGGCTGTGGTAGACGGTGTGAATAAAGATTTGACAGATAAATTGGAGCATGATGCATCAGTTGAATTTGTTGTTCCTGAAAGCTCTGAAGGACTGCATGCGATTCGCCATACGGCGGCACATATCATGGCCCAGGCAATTCAGCACTTGTTCCCCGATACTAAATTTGCTATCGGACCTGCTATTTCTAATGGTTTTTATTATGATTTAGACAGCGAGCATGTTTTTGTCCCGGAAGATCTGATTGCTATTGAAAAAGAAATGGCTAAGATCGTTAAAGCCAATCTTCCGCTTGTACGCAGTGAATTGCCGCGCAGTGAAGCGTTGAAAATGTTTGCAGACAAAGATGAAAAATATAAGGTCGAACTGATCAATGATCTGCCTGAAGATGCAGTTATCAGCACTTATACGCAGGGGGATTTCACAGACTTATGCGCAGGGCCGCATTGTCCGTCGACCGGCAGGGTAAAAGCTTTTAAACTGCAAAGTATTGCCGGCGCTTACTGGCGTGGTGATGAAAAAAATAAAATGCTGCAGCGTATCTACGGCACCGCTTTTCCTAGTAAGGAAGAACTGGACGCTTATCTGCATATGCTTGAAGAAGCTGCCAGACGTGATCATCGAAAACTTGGCAAAGAGCTGGATCTGTTCAGTATCATGGAAGAAGGTCCTGGGTTCCCGTTTTTCCATCCCAATGGCATGGTAATCCGCAACGAGCTGATCAATTATTGGCGTGAAGTGCACAGACGTTATGGTTATCAGGAAATCAAAACTCCGATGATCTTGTCCCGTAAGTTATGGGAGACTTCTGGACACTGGGACCATTACCGTGAAAATATGTATGTTACTGAGATCGACAACGAAGATTACGCTATCAAACCCATGAATTGCCCCGGTGGTATGCTGGTCTATAAAACTCATCCGCATAGCTACAGGGAATTACCGATCCGTGCCGGCGAGCTTGGACTGGTACATCGTCATGAATTGTCCGGTGCTTTGCATGGCTTGTTCCGTGTGCGCTGCTTTACGCAGGATGATGCTCATATTTTTATGATGCCGAGCCAGATCAAAGACGAGATCCAAAATGTTATTCGTTTATTTGACGAGGTTTATGCAACCTTTGGGCTGAAATATCATGCCGAGCTTTCGACCCGCCCGGAAGATTCAATGGGTGATGCTGAAACCTGGGAAACTACAACTAATGCTTTGAAGAGCGCAATGGAAGATTTTGGACTTGATTATGTTATCAATGAAGGCGACGGAGCTTTCTATGGCCCTAAGATCGACTTTCATCTGACAGATTCTATCGGTCGTACATGGCAGTGCGGCACTATTCAGCTGGATATGCTGCTGCCAGAAAAATTTGATTTGACCTATACCGGCGAAGATGGTTTGAAGCATCGTCCGGTTATGATCCATCGTGTGGTTTATGGTTCTATAGAGCGTTTTATCGGTATCCTGATTGAGAACTATGCCGGTGCTTTTCCTGCCTGGCTTGCTCCCTGCCAGGTGCGTGTAATGCCGATTACCGACAAGCATTATGAGTATGCTAAAAAATTGAGTGATGAAATGTTTAAATTGGGGCTGCGTGTTTATCTTGACGATCGTAACGAAAAAATCGGTTATAAGATTCGTGAAGCACAGCTGCAGAAAGTTCCGTATATGCTTGTTATCGGTGATAAAGAAGTTGAAGACGGTACAGTTGCTGTGCGCCGCCGCGGCGAAGGAGATATCGGAGCTATGAAGCAGGAAGATTTTATTGCCATGCTGCAAGAAGAAATTGCCGATAAAAAATAATTAGATATGAATGTCGTGCTAGATAAGTGGTAACGGAAATAGATAATAATTATTGAAAAAACGAATGAAAAGTGTTATAATATACCCAGTAAAAACGGCATTTTAAGCTGTTAAGGAGGATGTTATCATGAATAAAAAAGTTTATAAGGTTTTTAATGAACAAGTACAGGCTGAATTGTATTCTGCATATATGTATCTTGCGATGAGCCTGGATATGGAAGCTAAAAATTATAAAGGTATGGCTAAATGGCTTTATCTGCAATATGAAGAAGAACGTGAACACGCTTTGCGCTTCGTAAAATTTATGCAGGACTGCGGTGTGCAGCCTCAGCTTCTGCAGATTGATATGCCGGCGGCTGATTACGGTACCCCTCTGAATTTGTTCAAAAAAGTTTTAGAGCATGAAAAATATGTTACTTCCCGTATTTATGATATGTATGAAGTAGCTTTGAAAGAAAAAGATTACGCGGCTCAAAGTTGTCTTAAATGGTTTATCGATGAGCAGGTAGAAGAAGAAGCCAATGCTTCTGAGATTGTTGAAAAGCTGGAAATGATCGGCGATAATATTTCCGGATTGTTTTATCTTGACGGACAGCTGGGAGCAAGAAAAGATTAATAAATATGTTGACACAAAGTTAACATTATGATATTATATCCAAGTAACAAAGCAGAAGCCGCTCGCTTCTCACCTTGCAGCAAAAGCTCGACAGGGTCGGATATGATTTTCAGCGCGGGCAGTATTATCTGCTCGCGTTTTTTATTTAATTTTGGAGGTGAACGGTTATTAGCAAAGAAAGCTTGCGTATCAATGAAGAAATTCGGGCACGGGAAGTGCGCGTTATTGCCGGTGAAGGCGAACAGCTGGGTATTATGTCCGGTCGTGATGCTTTGCAGCTGGCGCAGGAAAGACATCTTGATTTAGTGGAGATCGCTCCTACAGCGAAACCTCCGGTGTGCCGGATTATGGATTACGGCAAGTATCGTTACGAGCAGCAAAAACGAGATAAAGAAGCTCGTAAAAAGCAAAAGACCTTTGATATCAAAGAAGTCAAATTGCGCCCCGGTATTGAGGATCATGACTTCGGCGTCAAATTCAAAAATGCAGTGCGATTCCTGGAAGACGGCGACAAAGTAAAAGTCACCATCATGTTCCGTGGCCGCGAATTATCGCATCCTGAGCTTGGCGAAGTGTTGCTCAAAAAAATGGCTGAACAGCTCAAAGACATGGCTGTCATTGAGCGTGCACCTAAATTAGAAGGCAGAAACATGATTATGATTGTTGCGCCTAAAGCTACCAAATAAGGAGGACTTAACAATGCCTAAAATGAAAACCCGCAGAGCTGCTGCTAAACGTTTTAAAAAGACTGGTACCGGTGAATTCAAACGTGCTAAAGCTTTTAAAAGCCATATTCTTGAACATAAATCTCCTTCCCGCAAGAGAAACTTGCGTAAGGCTGCACTTGTTCACAAAACTGATCATGAACGCGTAGCAAAAATGCTGCCGTACGCATAATAGATAAGGGAGGCTGACTATAATGGCAAGAATTAAAGTGGGCGTTACTGCTCATCGTCGTCATAAAAAAATCTTAAAACTGGCTAAAGGCTATCGCGGTTCTAAACATTTGCTGTTCAAAAAAGCTAATGAAACTGTTATGAAAGCTTTGAGCTATGCTCGTCGTGACCGTCGTGCTAAAAAACGCGAATTCCGTCGTTTGTGGATCGCTCGTATCAACGCTGCTACCCGTGCTAACGGCATGAGCTACAGCCGTTTCATGAATGGTCTGGCTAAAGCTGGTATCGAAATGAACCGTAAAGTTTTGGCTGATATGGCTATTTATGATGCAGCTGCTTTCACCAAACTGGTAGAAGCTGCTAAAGCTGCTCTGTAAGAATTACTGCTTACAGTACAAATGAATTGAATTGCTGCTGCTGCGGCAATAAAAAACAGTGTAAGTCTTAGGACTTACACTGTTTTATTTTAAGTTGTTATTTAATGTTATTAAGGATAGTAACTAATTCACCAGCGCTGATATCACCGGCAACAGGAGTAATAATACCTTTGCCTGCGATTTTTACAGTGCCGCCCTCAGCATAGGCATTTTGAGTATTCTGACCTGCATGATAGATCGCTGCAAGATTGCCTGCTACGAAGTAAGAACGCTGCATACCGCTCATATTGCCTGCAGCAGCCGGTGTCATAAAGGTCTTTCCGTTAATTTTCACTTCGCCGCTGTTAGCGTCAACAGTAACTTTGCCGTTACTGTATTCGGTAAGCTTTTTGGAATAATTATTGCGGCGGTCGCTGTCTTTCGGATGAGTAGACGGGTTGAGTATGTCGCTGAGAACATCTTTTTTAGAGCTGTCGCTGGAGCTTTCGATAACTGCCTGCCAAACAGCTGCAGGAGCGCCTACATTATAACCGGCATCAGCCATATAAGTGAAGGCGATATTGTCAGCTTCCCATTCGTTGGGTTTGGTAACGCCGGTGTTTTTGGCATGGACTGCTACTACTTGTGCTGCCAGACCGTTAGCACCGCCGATTTCAGAGCCTACAGTTTTCATCACGAAGTCAACGGACATCTTTTTCTTTGCGCCTTTGATTGGATGTTCTTTCTGACCGTGTACAAGCTCATGGGCGATAACGGCAGCCAGTTTATCTTCATTGTAGTCCAGGAACCAGAAAGCGCCGATATTTACGGACATATTGTGCCCTAATGCACAGTAAGCATTGAAAAATTCCTGATTATTAACGAAATAATTATATGGTTTACTATTGATGGTTGCGTCACTTTTGGCGATGGCCGGGGTCATACGCTGCATAATGCGGCCAAGCATGGCATTGGCATTATAATCGCTGTTGACGCCGTCTTCCTGTTTCAGGGCTTCGAACAGCTCATGGCGGCCTTCGTTATCATAATAATTCAGTGCCTTGTTGATTTCCTGCTGTTCCTTGGCGGCGCCTACGGCTTTGCCGGCAATACTGCCAAGGTTGATGGCTTCAGCCTGCTGTGGCAGAGTAAAGCTCAGTACTGATACGGCTAAAAGAGCCGCACCTACTATTATTTTAGATTTTTTAAACATTGATATCCCCCTTTGTGTATATTCTGTGAACTATTATAGCAAACAAAATGGTAAAAGCAAAGTTTTGTTTAAGGAATATTTTTAAGATAAAAAGAATTTTGCTTAATTTTTACGTCAGCAGTATAATTTAAGGTGAGTTTTTTATGAAGCAGTAGATAAAGACAAGATTTCTTTTGATGAAAATGAGGGAACCATATGGAACAGGTTTTAACTAAGGCACTGACGTTTGTAGCCGTTATTGCCTTAGGGTATTTCTTAAAGAAGCGCGGCTTTTTTAAACCGCATGACTATGAACTTATTGCCAAAATAGTCTTAAATATTACGCTGCCATGTGCCGTTATTACCAGCTTTGCAGCTTTTAAAATGGATTATACGCTGTTTATATTGACTCTGATCGGTTTTTGTGGAAATTTACTGATGATTGCCTGGGGATTTATATTGACGCGTTATCAGACGAATGCGGCAAAGATTTTTTACGTATTTAATCTGGCCGGTTATAATATCGGCTGTTTTACTTTACCGTTTGCACAAAGCTTTTTGGGCCCTTTCGCTGTAGTAGCTACTTGTATGTTTGATGTGGGTAATTCGATTATGTGTACTGGCGGAACTTATGCTCTGACCAGTGGGCTGGTGCATACAGGTGAAAAATACGAGCCTGTGAATCTGCGCAGTATAGCTGCTAAACTGCTGGGATCTGTGCCTTTTGTTGTTTATATGCTGATGTTGGTCTGTGCGGTACTACAGCTGCATTTACCTCAGCCTGTTTATACTCTTACTGGTCTTATCGGCGGTGCCAATACTTTTTTATCGATGCTGATGATCGGAATGATGTTTGAAATGACGTTGGATTTAGATAAGCTGAAGCAAGTGCGAGAGGTAGTGCTGTACCGTTATGTTTTTGGAATTGCCCTGGCATGGCTGTGTTTTTATCATGTGCCGCTGAGTGCAGAGGTCAAGGAAGTACTGACGCTGGTTTTTTTGGCGCCTTCTACGGCTATCGGCCCGATCTTTATTGCCAGAATGGGCGGTAATGTGGAACTGGCCGGTTTTGCTAATTCCATAACTATTGTGCTCAGTATTATTTTGATGACGCTGTTTTTTACATTTCTGCACATTTGATTTGTAATTAAATAAAGCGGTCTTTTAGTAAGCAAGTAAAATTGACAAGCATAAAGTAATGAGAGTAAACTTGATTTATATTCAATAAGTAATATTTAGCGGCTTTTGTCGGGATGGTGAAAAATTTGTTGTTTTTGATCAATTTATTGCACAAATGGTTAAAGCTGCTTAATCGCAGTTTGAATGGCAGCCAGATGGTGGCGTTTACTTTTGCCATGCTTATCTTATGCGGTTCACTGCTGTTGATGCTGCCAATGGCCAGTGCTGACGGCAGCAGTATGCGTTTTATCGACGCTTTGTTTACAGCGACCTCTACTTCATGCGTAACAGGACTTGTTGTTGTAGATACAGGGCATTATTTTTCCTGGTTTGGAAAATTAGTGATGATCGTTCTCATCCAGATCGGTGGGTTGGGCATTATGACTCTGACCACCTTACTGAGCGTGGCGGTTGGTAAAAGGATCAATCTGAGAGAAAGGCTGTTTATTCAGGAATCGCTTAATCTGAATGAACCTTCCGGGGTAGTACGGTTGTCGTTAAATGTTGTTAAATACGCTTTGACGATCGAATTTATTTTTGGGACTATTCTGGCCTGGCATTTTTATTCTGCTTTGGACATGGGGCTTACAGGTATTGCCTGGGGTTACTGGCATGCTATATCGGCTTTTTGCAATGCCGGGTTTGACTTGTTTGGAGATTATGCCAGTCTGACAGGGCATTATAACGATATAACTCTGAATTTGTGTATTATGGCGCTGATAACCATCGGTGGTATTGGTTTTACGGTTTTGGATGATCTGCGTCGTAACCGGAAATGGAAGAAGCTGCGTTTGCACAGTAAAATAGTGCTGACGGCCAGCGCGATCCTGACTTTTGGCGGTACGCTGGTGATCTTGGCTTTGGAATATACGAATCCGGCTACTCTTGGCGGCATGCCCAACGAATTGGACAAATGGATGGCGGCTGCTTTTCAGGCGGTTACCTGCCGCACTGCCGGATTTAATACGATCGATTTGACTGATATGCGGGACAGTTCTCTGTTTTTTATGGTTCTTTTAATGGGGATCGGTGCTTCGCCGACGTCTACTGGCGGTGGTATGAAAACGACAACTGTGCTCGTTCTGCTGGTATCGACGTGGGGACTTCTGCATGGCAGGCGTGATACGGTGCTGTTTGACAGGAGGATAGCTTCGGAAACAGTCGATAAAGCTTATAATGTTTTTACAGTTTGCCTGTTGTGGATGCTTGGAGCGTATTTTTTGCTCCTGATCTGCGATGGTGGGCTGCATCGGGCTGATTACGTTTTATTTGAAGTGGTTTCTGCATTTGCGACTGTTGGTCTGGGAGTTGGGATTACGCCAGACTGGAACGACTGGGGCAAACTGATTCTGGTTTTGACTATGTATGCCGGACGTATCGGCGTGCTGACCTTTGTTTTATCCTTCCTTCATTCTAAAGATGATAAGATCAGATATCCTTCGGAAAATATTATGATTGGTTAAAGGCGGTAACGATAATGATTAAAAAACAACGTGAAAAACAATATGCTGTTTTCGGGTTAGGGCGTTTTGGTACGAGTGTAGCATTGACACTTAACGAACTTGGTTATCAGGTCATGGGTGTTGATACTGATGAAGATAATGTTCAGCGTCTGGCACATGAGCTGACTCATGTTGTAACGGCAGATTCTTCTGATGAACGTACGCTGCGTTCTTTGGGCGCTCAGAATTTTGATGTGGCAGTCGTGGCGATCGGGGATTTGGAAGCGAATATGCTGACAACCTTACTGCTTAAGGAAATTGGTGTTCCTATGGTTGTCGTTAAAGCTATCAATCAGGTTCATGGAAAAATGCTCAAAAAAATCGGCGCTGATAAGATCGTTTATTCGGAACGTGATATGGGACAGCGTGTAGCGCATAACCTTATTTCCAACAGCATCGTCGATTATATCGAACTGTCTGATACCATCAGCTTGATGAGTATCACTGTGCCGCCAAGTCTGGCAGGGAAAAACCTGATCGAATCCAATCTGCGCAGCCGCTATAATGTCAATATCGTGGCGATTAAGCACGGCAGTGAAACTCTGGTCAATCCCGATCCCAAAATGGTACTTAACCTTGGCGATGAAATGATCATTATCGGTGAGCATAGCAATATTAAAGCACTGGAGGAAGTGGTCTGATGAAAGAACTGAGCAGCGTAAGTAATCCAATCGTTAAAGCTGCCGCAGAGCTGAAACAAAAAAAATATCGGACAGAACAGCAGGCTTTTTTAGTGGAGGGAATGCGATCGGTGGAGGAAGCTGTAAACTGTGGCATAGTGAAACAGCTTTTTGTGCTTAAAGGAACTAAAACTGCTTCGGCAAGGCAGGCTGCTATTATAGCAGCGGCTGCGGCAGAAGGAGTTGAATTGTATGAGGTTACCGAACCTGTAATGAAAAAAATTGCCGACACAGAAACGCCGCAGGTTCTGACTGCCGTTGTTGCCAGACAAAGTGCGGCCTTAGAGGAACTGGCTGCAGCCGGTGGTATTGTGCTCGTATTAGACCGCATCGGCGATCCTGGTAATCTGGGAACGATGATTCGTACTGCTGATGCGGCAGGTATCAGCGGCGTAGTACTACTGGCTGGCTGTACTGATATTTTTGCACCGAAAGCAGTACGTTCTACAATGGGATCACTGCTGCATATACCGATAGCTGAAGGTATATGCGAAGCAGACTTTATCAGCTGGGCACGTAAGAACGGTTATGAAATAACGGTAACTTGCCTGGAAAATGCAGACAGTTTATATCAAACAGATTTACAGGGCCCGGTAGCAGTTGTTGTCGGCAGCGAAGCAGAAGGTGTTTCAGACGGCTTGCTGGAAGCAGCCGTAAAAAAAGTTTTTATTCCGATGGAAGGGCAGGCCGAATCGTTGAATGCTGCTGTGGCAGCTGGAATCGTTATGTTTGAATGTCTGCGGCAACGGCTTGCAGGTAAAGGCAAGTTGTGATAAAATAAGTAACGTTAATTGAATACGCCCCATTTTTTCGACACTATGACCGAGAGAGTACGCCAGACGTGCGACACAGAGAGCGAGGCCACGGCTGCAAGCCTTGCGATACACTAAAGCGGAAGTTCACTCGTGAGTGTTTGCGCTGAAGGCTTTGGTTTGTAGGCGCAACGTCAGTCGCGTTAAGACAGCAGAGTACAAATTAGGGTGGTACCGCGGAAGCATAACTTTCGCCCCTTACCAGGGGCGGGAGTTTTATTTTTTTATAGGAGGAAGAATATGAGAGAAGAATTGCAGGCACTTAAGGAACAAGCGCTGGCAGAGCTGGGAGCAGTAACGACTCCAGACGAACTCAAAGATTTGCGCATCAAATATTTGGGTAAAAAAGGCCCGATGACAGAAATTCTGCGCGGTATGGGCGCACTGCCGGCAGAAGAAAGACCGAAAATCGGACAAATCGTCAACGAAGTAAAAAGCGCCTTGGAAACGGCTATCAATGCCAAAACCGAGGTTTTAGAAGCAGAGTCCTTAAAAGCAAGGCTGGCAAATGAAAAAGTGGACATTACTTTGCCTGGACGCACACAAAACTGCGGGCATCTGCATCCGGTGACACTGACACTGCGCGAGATCAAAAAGATTTTTATGCGGATGGGGTTTGATGTTATGGAAGGCCCTGAGATAGAAAGCGATTATTATAACTTTGAAGCTTTGAACCTGCCGCAGGATCATCCGGCACGGGATATGCAGGATACATTTTATATTACTGAAAAATTTTTGCTGCGTACCCAGACTTCACCGGTGCAGGCTCGTACAATGCAGGCCTGTGAGCCTGACACACCGATCAGGATGATCGCCCCTGGAACAGTTTACCGCAACGATTATGATGCTACTCATTCTCCGATGTTTCATCAGGTAGAAGGTTTGGTACTTGGTGAAAATATCAGCCTTGCTGATTTAAAAGGGACGCTGGAAACCTTTTGTAAAGAGATGTTCGGCGGCAGTGTGGAGATACGTTTGCGTCCCAGTTATTTCCCCTTTACGGAACCAAGTGCCGAAGTAGATATTTCCTGCGTTATCTGTGGCGGCAAAGGCTGCCGCGTCTGCAAGAATTCAGGCTGGCTCGAGATTTTGGGTTCAGGTATGGTTCATCCCAATGTGCTGCGGATGAGCGGTTACGATCCGGATAAAATTAATGGTTATGCTTTTGGAATGGGTGTTGAACGCATCGCTATGCTTAAATACGGCATTGACGATCTGCGCTTATTCTTTGAAAATGATTTGCGGTTTATCCGCCAGTTCAAATAAGGAGGAAGATTATGTTAGCATCTATTGACTGGTTAAAAAAATATGTTGATATTAATGTCACTCCTGAAGAGTTGGCTGAAAAACTGACACGCGTAGGTTTGGAAGTTGAAAGTGTGAACTATCTGGGAGCGGGGTTGGAAGGCGTTGTTACCGGTAAAGTAACACAGATTGAGCGGCATCCTAATTCTGATCATTTGTGGATTTGTATGATGGATTACGGCAGCGGTGAGATCGTACAGATTCTGACTGGTGCGCAAAATGTCCACCAAGACGATATCGTACCGGTTGCAGTTGTTGGGTCGCAGCTTCCCAGTGGGATGAAGCTTAAAAAAGCAAAAATGCGCGGACTTGATTCTTTTGGAATGTTGTGCAGCGCTGAAGAGCTGGGCATTGATGCTAAGCTTTTGCTGGCGGAACAGCGCAATGGTATTTTCATCCTGCCACCGGATACACCGATTGGCGTGGATATAAAAAAGATTTTGGGACTGGATGACGTGGTGTTGGATATTGACCTGACAGCCAACCGCGGTGATTGTACAAATATCATTGGTCTGGCACGTGAAGCTGCTGCTGTTTTGGGTACGGAATTCAGAATGCCAGATATGAGCGTACAGGAAACTGCCGGTGGCAATGCTGCCGAAATGGCGAAAGTAGATGTGCAGGCGGCAGATCTGTGCAGTCGTTTTGCTGTGCGGATATTGAAAAATATTAAAATCGGTCAGTCGCCGGAGTGGATGCAGAAACATCTGCGTGCCTGCGGTATGCGCCCCATCAGTAATGTTGTCGACGTGACTAACTATGTAATGCTTGAATTAGGGCAGCCGATGCATGCCTATGATTATGACAGGGTCAGTGGACATACGCTGATCGTTCGGCGTGCTGCTGAAGGTGAGAAGCTGGTGACGCTGGATAATCAGGAGCGGAGTCTTGATTCCAGCATGATCACTATTGCTGATACTGAACATGCGGTAGGCCTGGGCGGTGTTATGGGTGGTTTGGAAACAGAAGTTACTGCCGATACCGTAAATGTTATGTTAGAAGCCGCTACTTTTAACGGACCTTCGATTCGCCGTACTTCGAAAGCATTGGGATTACGCAGCGAAGCGTCAGGGCGCTTCGAGCGCGGTGTTGATACCGTGCTGACTCATAATGCGCTTAATCGTGCAGCACATTTGCTGGAACAGATGGGTGCCTGCGAGACTGTCTGCGGTATCGTAGAAGCTTATCCGACTGAGGCGCAGCCGGCTGTTGTTAAAGTTAATCCGTCTGCTATCAATACCCGCATTGGTGTAGAGATAGAGACAGGGGAAATGATTTCTATTCTGCAGAAGCTTCAGTTCGAAGTACATGAGGAAGGAGAATATCTGATCGTTACAGCGCCCAGCTGGCGTTATGATGTGACCTGTGATGCTGATATCAGTGAAGAGATCGCGCGTATGCATTCGTATGACAAGATTGCCTCACATATGCCTGCTCTGCCTTTGGTACAGGGGCGTCAGGATGTGATTGAGGACGTACGCGACAGTGTGGAGGATTATTTGGCTTCGGTCGGACTGAGTGAGGTTATGACTTACAGTTTTATCCATCCATGTTCTTTTGACAAGCTGGAATTACCTGCAGATGATGAACGCCGTCGGTTTATTGAAGTAATGAATCCGATCAGCGATGAATTCAAAGTTATGCGCACTACTTTAGTACCAAGTATTTTAAGTACAGTTGCTTATAATTTGGCACGTCAAAGTGAAAGTGTCAAAATTTTTGAAGTCGGGCGCACTTATCTGCCGAAAGCGCTGCCTTTGACAGAGTTCCCGGTTGAAAAGCGTGTATTGTGCGCTGCAATGAGCGGTAAACGTAATGTGTTAAACTGGACTGAGGGAAAAGATAATGTAGACTTTTATGATATGAAAGGTGTCGTAGAAGGGCTTTTGAGCAAATTACAGGTCACTGATTACAAGCTGATACTGGCAACACAGCCATATCTGCATCCGGGAAAGAGCTGCGCAATCGAATATCAGGGAGAGCTGATTGGTTATTTCGGTGAAGTGCATCCCACGGTTGCTGCTAACTTTGAACTGAGCAGTGAAACCTATGTTCTGGAGCTGGCAATCGAACCTTTGGTCGCTGCTGCTGTTAAGGTGCCTAAATATAAACATCTGCCTAAATTCCCCGGTACTTCGCGTGATATAGCTGTCGTTGTACCGTTGGAAGTAAGTATGCGCGAGCTTGAAGGCGTGATTCGCGCTAATGCAGGCGAGCTTTTGACTGATGTAAAGGTGTTTGATGTGTATACCGGTAAGCAGGTAGCAGACGGCTGTAAATCCATGGCCTTTAATCTTACTTTCCAGGCCGGTGATCGTACCTTGACTGATACGGAGATAGATACGGTAATTAAAAATGTAGTTGATAAAGTAGGAGAAGAATATAAAGCTAAATTAAGAGCCTGATAAATGATTTTTTAACAGCCCTTTATAAATAAGGGCTGTTTTTTCGTAAATAATAAAACTGCATCGGCTATCGTCAAAGGTGTTATAATGGAATTGTATGAAAGAAGGTGCATTTTATGAAAATCATTGACGCGCATATGCATTATTATGATATAGACAAGTTTTATGAGGTCGCAGAAAATGCAGGACATGAAAATACTGCGGCTTGTTGGCAGCAGATATGCCAAGAGAATAATATTGTTTTTGCTGTGGCGATGGGTAATTCTGAAGATGCGCCCAGTCGTTACGGCGGCAGTACACCGAGACTGATTAATCTAAGTGGTCCTTTTGATGAGAAAAATTATAACCAGCCTCTTTCAATGGGGTATTGTTTAGGCGTCAAAAGTGAAGATATTACACTGGCAAATGCTGAAAAAACAGCTCAGGAATTTGAGCACTATCTGAGTGATCCTCATTGTCTGGGCATAAAGTTTTATCCAGGTTACCGGCCTGTATTTATTTATGATGAACGTCATTATCCGCTGTTTGAATTGGCCCGGCATTATAATGTGCCTGTGGCAGTGCATACAGGCGATACAGCAACGCCTGCTGCTAAACTGCGTTATGCCCACCCGTTGACGGTGGATGAGGTAGCTGCTGATTTCCCGGACGTGCAGTTTGTTATCTGTCACTGCGGAAATCCATGGCTGCTTGACGCAACTGAGGTGGCTACGAAAAATGATAATGTAGCTGTAGATCTGTCCGGTTTACTGGAAGGAATACCGGGGCCGCATTTTTATAGGCAGAATCAGGGTTATTTTGATTATTTGGGTATGTGGCTGCGTTATATGAACCGCTGGGACAAATTGATGTATGGCAGTGATTGGCCGTTAATCAATATTCCTGATTATATAGCGATAATGCGTCAACTGATCCCGGAAGAACATCAGGAAGCATTTTTTTACAGCAATGCTTTGCGGGTTTATAGTCGTATACAGAAAATTTTATAAAATCTACAAAAATCCTATTTGCGTATGCAAATAGGATTTTTTTGTATTAACGTAGATTTTACAAGGGTTTGTTAATATTTATGAGTGCTAAATTATGAAGAATGTGGTATAATATATACGTTTTTTTATGAGCTTTTTTGAGTTTTGAATGTGAGGTAGATGGGAATGGAACTTATATATATAACGCTTGCTGTGTATGGTATGGGTGCCGCTACGGCACTGTTTCCTAAAAAAATGGAGATGGCGGCACATTACTGTGCGGTTTTGGCAGCAGTATTTGGCAGCGGAGCTCTGCTGTATCAGTCTGCGGCTTATCTGATGCAGGGAAGTGGGAGCCTGCTGAGCGGCAGCTGGGCATTTTTTACTTTCAATGCTGATCGGTGGAGCGCAGTTTTTTTATTGATTACGGGCTTGGCAGGAACAGTGACGAGCATTTATGCTTGGGGTTATGCGAAAAGCTATCTGGGTAAAAGGCTGAGACTTTTGGGAGGACTCTGGAATGCATTTTTGCTTTCTATGGTGCTGGTTTTACTGGCTGCTGATGTTTTCAGTTTTTTACTGGCTTGGGAGCTGATGGCCGTAGTAAGCTTTCTGCTGGTCAACCACGAAGCTGAAAAAAAAGCTGCACATAATGCAGCGTATCAATATTTGGTTATGACCCATATCGGAACAGCGGCAATCATGATTGCTTTTTTGATGATAGGCAGTCAGGCAGGGTCTTTAGATTTTGCTGTGCTCGGTCAGGGAGTGTTGAGTGATAATGTTCGTAATGCGGCGTTTATCACTGCTTTTGCCGGTTTTGCATTAAAAGCGGGGTTATTGCCGCTGCATGTGTGGCTGCCTAATGCGCATCCTGCTGCACCAAGTCATGTTTCGGCGCTGATGAGCGGCGTTATGCTGAAAATAGCCTTATATGGTTTCGGACGTTTTATTTTTCAGTTTCTTGGCCCGACAGAATTCTGGTGGGGGGCTTTTGTGCTGGTGGTAGGTCTGCTATCAGCAGTTTTGGGTGCTTTATATGCACAGATGGAAAAAGACATCAAAAGGATCTTAGCATATTCATCTGTAGAAAATATGGGGATTATTTTCGGAGCTTTTGGTTGTGGGATGGTACTTATGACAACGCCACGGCATGACTATGCATTAATTGGTTTTTTGGCCGCTGTTGTACATTCCTTGAACCACTCGGTGATGAAATCACTGTTGTTTATGTCGGCAGGGGCTGTAATGCATGCTACCGATAGTAAGGATATTGAAAAAATGGGTGGCTTGGGTAAATTGATGCCATGGACTGCGGTTTTTACACTGGTAGGTTCGATGGGCTTGTCTGCCCTGCCTCTGACAGGTGGTTTTGTGGGGGAGTGGCTCGCACTGCAGAGTTTTGTTACTTTGGCCGGCAGCAGTGAAGGACAGGGGCTGCGGCTTTTAGGAGCACTGGCTTTTGTTCTGTTCGGTTTAGCAAGTGCTTTAGCAGTTGGTTGCTTTGTGCGTCTTTATGGAGTAGTTTTTTTGGGACGGAATCGAAGCAGGCTCGTAGAACGTGCTCACGAAAGCGATTGGTCGATGCGTTTGGGAATGGGGTTGGCGGCAATATTGGTATTGCTGCTTGGTATTGTCCCGGGGCCGGTAGTCGCTGTGCTGCAAACGGCAGTGCAGAACCAGCAAACTCTTTGGCGCAGTTTTGCAGATATGCAGAAGGTTTGGTGGTTTGGCAGCGGAAGTTATGCAGTTTATGCACCGTTACTGCTATTGACAGTATTGTCGGTTGTTTTACTGGCTGTGGCCCTTATGACCTGCGGCGATAAAAGCTTTGTTCATCGTGAAGTTACTTGGAACTGCGGTACTTATCCTACAGCGCGCCAGCAATATTCAGCTACTGGTTTTTCCAAGCCGCTCCGCCGGGCTTTTGATTTTTTGCTGAAGCCAAAGCGAACGGCAACCTATCTGAAAAAGGGCAATCCGTATTTTGGGCGGCAGCTGGAATATAAATTATCGATCCCGGATCAGTTTACAGAAAAGCTATATGTACCGATTCAGCACTATATGGTCTGGTCTGCTTCTTTTCTGCGTCGTATTCAGCAGGGCAGCGTACGTCTGTATATCAGTTATGTAATGGTGGCTATGCTTTTGGTTTTGATTTGGGGGGCGATGTAAATGGCTATGCATATTTATGATTTGGGCTGGATGCTGGCACAAGTGTTGCTGCTTTTGTGCAGCGCTCCTTTAGTTGCCGGTATCATAAAAAAAGTGAAAGCCTTGCTGCAGAATCGTATCGGTTCCAGTATTTTCCAGGAATATTTCGATCTTTATAAATGGTGGCAGAAGCCTACAATACTTACGCCTTATACCAGTCTGGTTTTTATTATTGCGCCGCTGGTATATTTTGCCAGTGTAGTAGTGGCAGCGGCGATGCTGCCTAACTTTTTTGGAACTCAATTCAGTTTTGGAGATGTCTTTGTTTTTATTGGTGTTCTAACGCTGGGGCGCTTTTTTATGACTTTATCGTCTCTGGATACGGCTACGGCGTTTGGCGGCATGGGCGGATCCCGTGAAATTTATATTTCTGTTTTAGCAGAACCTGTAATTTTGCTGGCTGTACTGGTGAATGCGCTGCGCAGTGGCAGCACAACTTTAGCGGGAATGGCGCTTGATTTTCAGGCGGTTTATTTAAGCGTAGCCAGCGTGCTGACATGTATTGCTTTCTTTTGCCTGCTGCTGGCTGAGAATGGAAGAATTCCTGTCGATAATCCTGATACGCATTTGGAACTGACAATGATTCACGAGTGTATGCTCCTTGAATATTCCGGACGGTTGCTGGCAGTGATCCATTGGGCAAGCATGCTGAAAACATTAGTATTTTTGGTCTTGTTTTCGTTGTTGTATCTGCCGCTTTCACTGCCGCTGGCAGTGAAAGTGCTCTTGGCAGCGACAGCGGTAAGTGTTATGGAAACTCTGAAGAATAAAATGCGTCTGTTCAAAGTTCGCGTATATCTGTCCGCAGCCGGTATTTTACTGCTGCTGGCAATTGTAGCGCAGTAAGGAGGGGTATGATGAATTTTTTGGTAATCGTCTTATTGTTCGTTGTCTTTTTGCAGACCCGTATTATGGACCTGCGCCGGGCAATCATCTGCCTTAGTGTTCAATCGGCTGTTATTGCTCTTGCCTGCTTTATTTCCGGTATTGCGCATGGCGAGGGTATTCATATTTATGCTCCGGGATTGCTGACAATTATCGTAAAAGTCCTTTTAGTGCCTTATGCAATGCTGCGGCTTGTCAGTAAGCTGGCTGATGAGCGTGAGCTCATTTCAGAGATCAATGTTAATTATTCAACTGCCGCAAGTGCAGTTTTTCTGGTTCTGAGTTATCTTATTGTTGATAAAATGCTGCCCGGAGTAAAAGGTCGCGATATTCTGGCGCTTTCCATCGTAATGATTTTGACTGGTCTGACGTTGATCGTTATGCGCAGCCGAGCTATTATGCAGATGGTAGGCTTGATAACAATGGAAAATGGCATTTACCTTTTAGGGATGGCGATGACGGAAGGTCTGCCTCTGGTTATAGAAATGGGTATCTTTTTGGACGTGCTGATTGCTGTCATGGTACTGGTAATACTGACTAACCGTCTGCGTTTGTCGTTTATGACGACAGATACCAATGTGTTGAGAAAGCTGAAGGGGTGACGGGATGCTGGAGCTGATTTATATAATTTTTGCTTTGCCGGTGGTTTGTGCGGCTTTAGCTATCAGCGGCGTTTTAGGCAGCGGCAGTTTGCTGCACTGGCTTAATCGATTGACTGCTGCTGCTGTAGGCGTTGCAGTTATTCTTTTAGCACAGAGTTTTACGCCAACACAGCCTTTTAACAGTGAATATGTTTATCTGGACGCGCTTAATGTCTGGGTAATACTGATCATTACAGCTTTATATGTAGCGGCAGCATGGGTTTCCAAGTCATATCTGCTGCGCGAGCACAGCCGTGGCTATCTTAGCCGTACGCCTGGTTTGATTGGCCGTTATTATGCTTTGTTCCAGATGTTTGTTTGGACTATGTTTCTGGTACTGATGGTAAAAAATCTGGGATTGATGTGGGTCGCTATCGAGGCGACAACGTTGGTGTCTGCTTTTCTGGTATCATTTAAATTTACCCGCAGTGCTCTGGAAGCGACCTGGAAATATGTGATGGTTTGTACTGTTGGTATTTGTCTGGCACTTTTGGGAACAATGATCCTGTATTATGCGCAGATTTCGGCACTTGGGGCTGAAAAGGCTTTGAGCTGGCTGTGGCTGACCGAACATGCAGAACTTCTTAACCCGTCGCTGACAAAGCTGGCTTTTTTATTTATTTTTATTGGTTATGGTACTAAAATCGGTATGGCTCCGATGCATACATGGCTGCCTGATGCTTATTCAGAAGCTCCGTCTCTGACCAGCGGCCTTTTATCCGGAGCTTTATGTACCTGCGCTATTTATGTATTGCTGCGTAACATAGTAGTTGTGATACCGACTGTAGGTGTAGAATTTATCAGTACGCTGTGCCTGGCATTTGCGGCACTGACCATTGCTGTAGCTGTACCGTTTGTAGTAGTGCAGCGCGACATCAAGCGTATGCTGGCTTATTCCTCAATGGAAAATATAGGTCTGATGATAGCGGGTATCGGTGTTTTCAGCCAGCTTTCTATTGGCGCGACCTTAGTGCATATGTTTAATCATGCACTGATCAAATTTGTATTGTTCTATATAGCTGGTACTATAGTGCAGGAATATCAGACTAAAAATATGATGCGTATTCATGGAATGATCGGTGATGTACCTCATACTGCGACGTTTTGGCTTCTGGGTATTATTGGAATTTTAGGTATGCCGCCGTTGGGTTTGTTTTTTAGTAAATTTTATATTTTATACAGTTTGTTTTTAAGCAGGCACTATCTGTTGGGTATAGTGATCATTGTTCTGCTTGCCGGGATACTGATCGGTATTTTGTACCATGCCTTACGAATGCTGTGTGATAAAGCTAAACGAAAGCCTGTCGGAGACTTGCTTGAGAATGCGGATACGCCGTTTCTGGCAGCGCTGCTTTTAGGCAGCGTCATCATAGGTGCCGGAATCGGTGAAATACCTTATTTGGAAAAACTGCTGGCTCAGGCGGTACGGATAGTAGGAGGCGGTCAATTTTGATGAAGGTTAAACCAGAAGGCCTGCGGGGGGCTGCTAATATTTGTTCACGCGGTGGCAGGCATCCGCTGACAGCAATGTTCGGGGCCGATGAAACCAGCTTCGGCGGCGGGTATGCTGTTTACTGTCTGTTTGAAAATAAAGAAAAGCATGATATAGATATCTTAAAGGCTGAATTTGATGCAGGCAGTGATCTTCATTATCCAGCATTAACACCTGTTTTACCGGCTGCTGCCTGGTATGAACGTGAACTGCATGATATGTTCGGGTTTATACCGGATGATCATCCGGATCTGCGGCCGTTGGTTTTGCATGAAACTTATCCTGAAGATTTTCATCCGCTGCGCAAATGTGTTGATATTGATGCCGATGTGCGTGGAGAGCGAAAGTATGAAATGGCTGTTTCGCACGGAGAGGGGCTGTTCGAAGTACCTGTCGGTCCTATTCATGCAGGTATCATTGAACCGGGGCATTTTCGATTCAGCCAGGCCGGTGAAGCTATTCTGCAGTTAGATGCCAAGTTGTTTTTTACTCATCGGGGAATCGAAAAAGCAGTAGAAGGTAAAACTCCAGAGGAAGCACTGCTGATTGTAGAACGGATTTGCGGTGCCTGTTCTGTGGCCAATACCTTGTCGTATTGTCAGGCACTGGAAAAGCTGTCCGGTCAGAATGTACCCAGACGAGCCTGGCTTATCCGTACAATAGCTGCAGAGTTGGAACGTCTTTATAATCACATCGGCGATACAGGTAATATGTGTGCCGGAGTCGGATTTGCGCCTGTTATCAGTATGGGCAGCCGCTTGAAGGAAATACTGCTGCGCTGTAATGAGGCGATAGCCGGCAATCGTTTTCTGCGTGGCCTGATAGTTCCGGGCGGTGTAAAATATGATTTAACTGAGTCTTTATGCACTGAACTAACAGTTGCTTTAACTAAAGTTGAAAATGAATACAACGATATTGTGCAGATCATTGCCGAGCAGGACGGATTTTTGAATCGTGCTAAAACTACTGGTATTATCAGTAAAAATGTAGCGCTTGACCTGGCGCTGGTCGGAGTTGGAGCCAGAGCTTCGGGTGTGGACTGTGATTGCCGCAGAGATCTGCCATATGGTTTATATGCCGAATTGCCTTTTAATATAATTACGAAAACCGACGGCGATGTCTATGCCAGGCTGCAGGTACGGATGGGTGAGGTTGCCGAATCGATCACTTTGATTAGAAAAGCATTGAAGCTGTTGCAGCAAGACGATTCGCAGCTGCATTGCGGTGAACTGGCGTATAAAACTCTGACTGGCAGCTGGGGGATCAGCGAATCAGCACGTGGCAGTAATCTGCATTGGCTGATGCTGGATGCAGACGGATGTATCGAAAGATTATTTATCCGTTCAGCTTCCTATCCTAACTGGCCGGCGCTTACCATAGCTGTGCAGGGAGATATTATTCCGGATTTTCCGCTGGTCAATAAAAGCTTTGAATTATGCTATGCCTGTCTGGATCGTTAGGGAGGAACAATAATGCTTAAATTGTTACAGGGGATTTTGGCCAATAAGATAACAACAGAAGATGTAACGACCAGCGGTGCTCCAAGAATGCGGGGACAACTGACTTGTGGAACTGACTGTAATGGCTGTGCAAAATGTGCGGCTGTTTGCCCGACTGGTGCTGTTGCGCTGTGTGATGGCAAACCAGTATTGGATTATAAACGCTGCCTTTTTTGCGGTAAATGTGTAGAAGCGTGTGCTGCAGGTGCGCTGCTGCATACTGATATTGATACTTTGCCGGAGATATTGACAGATGTACAGATGACCATAGAACGAGAGATCAGGGCCAAGCTGGGGCGTTCACTGCATGTACGGCATTTGGATGCCGGCAGCTGTAATGCCTGCGATTTTGAAATGGGTGCTTTGAGTAATCCGCTGTATGATCTGCATCGTTTTGGTATTGCTTTTGTGGCTTCACCGCGACATGCTGACATGATAATGGTTACAGGCGTGGTAACACGTAATTTGGCGCAGGCAGTGCAAATGACTTATGAAGCAATGGAAGAACCGAAGCTGGTAATGGCCTGTGGTGCCTGTGCTGCCGGCGGAGGCACGTATGGGTCTACCTATGCTATTGTCGGTGCATTGGATAAAGTATTGCCGGTAGACATAGCTGTGCCAGGCTGTCCGCCAAGACCGTCGGCTATGCTTATTGCTTTGACAGCGGCTGCCGATTTGCTAAAAAAACGTTTATAAAAATATATTGTGTTTACGGCTCAATAATGGTAATATTGAGAAAATACAAAATGAAAGGAGTGCGCCCATGGTTATTTATCGCTCTGCTACTTTTGATGATGTAGAGAAGCTTCATAAACTGCTCAATGATTATGCTGCCGAAGGCCTGATGCTGCCGCGTTCGCGTAATTCCATCTATGAAAATCTGCGCGATTACGTGGTGGCCGTTGAGAACAATCATGTGATTGGCTGCGGCGCACTGCACTTTGTTTGGGATCGTCTGGCTGAGATTCGTTCTTTAGCTGTTGATCCTGAACGTAAAACACAGGGAATTGGACGAAAAATGGTTGAACTGCTGGAAGCTGAAGGCATTGAACGCGGAGTGAAGATGTTCTTTACCCTTACTTATCAGCCGGGATTTTTTGCAAAATGTGATTATATCGAAACGGCGAAAGAAAAGCTTCCGCAGAAGGTTTGGAAAGAATGTGTATATTGCCCGCAATATCCGTATTGCAACGAATTGGCCTTTGTCAAAACGACCGTTGATTATGAACCCGGCGACATAATGTTCTAGATCAGGTATCGTTTGCTGTAAGCTGAAGGTGCTGCGGTGAACAGGAATGCAGAATTTTACGGAGGAAGTCGACATAATTATAAAGGCTTCTCGGTGAATAAATACCGCTATTTGTGTTTGCATATTATAGGCTGCCGGAGCGGCAGAATTTGATATTGGTTAAATGATGAGAATGTCGTGATGGTAACTTCTGTCGCGGCATTTTTTATAATATTAACTGATGTGCAGGGAGGAAACTATGGAAAAAGCAAGGTTTAAGTGGGTGCTGCGTGAGCGCAACCGGAAAATTGCAGCGAAAACGGAAGCTTTTACTGAGCAGCAGGCACGTCGAGTGCGGAGTTTTCACAGCAGTTTCAAAGAGTATAGTCCAACACCGCTGATAGAACTTACCAGTCTGGCGCAGCATTTTGGTATCAAAAACCTTTTTGTCAAAGATGAATCCTATCGCTTTGGACTCAATGCTTTTAAAGTTCTGGGCGGCAGTTTTGCTATTGGTAGTTATATCGCTAATGAATTAGGTGAAGATATAGATGATTTACCTTATATGCGTCTGGTCTCAGATGAGGTGCGCAGTTTGTTGGGGAGCAAAACATTTATTACAACTACTGACGGTAATCATGGGCGTGGTGTTGCCTGGACAGCCAACAGATTGAAGCAGCAGGCTATAGTTTATATGCCTCAGGGCTCTGCGGCAGAACGTCTGGCCAATATTCGTGCCGAAGGTGCGCAGGCCGAAATCACAGATATGAACTATGACGATACAGTACGATATACCAGTGAGCTGGCACAGAAAAACGGCTGGATCATTGTACAGGATACAACTTGGGATGGGTATACAAGGATACCTCTGTGGATCATGCAGGGCTATATGACAATGGCTTTGGAAGCGTATGAGCAGCTGCCGGTCAAGCCTACGCATATCTTTTTGCAGGCCGGGGTCGGCTCTTTGGCAGGTTCTGTACAGGGATTTTTTGCTGATATTTATGGCAGTTCCTGCCCGCTGACTTTTATAGTTGAACCCAAAGGGGCCGATTGCCTTTATCAGACAGCCGCGGTAAATGACGGCAGCTTGCATAGTGTAACAGGCCGTCTTGAGACGATTATGGCTGGACTGGCCTGTGGAGAGCCAAACAGTATTGCTTGGGAAATACTTGGAAATTTGAGCGATGGTTTTATCAGCTGTCCTGATTATACCGCTGCTCAGGGAATGCGTATTTTGGGAAATCCGCTGGCGGGTGATACGAAAGTCAGTGCAGGTGAAAGCGGTGCAGCGACCGTGGGACTGGTGGCAGAAGCCATGCGCGACGAGCGCTTAAGTGATCTGAAACAGGCCTTGCAGCTGGACGAAAATTCGGTGGTGTTGTGCTTCAATACCGAAGGCGATACTGATAAAGAAAATTATCGTCGTATCGTTTGGGACGGAGCATGGGGGAGAGAATAAATAAAACATAAAGTTTTTTCTTTCTAATTTTATCAGCCTTTAGTATAATAAAAGCAGTCAGATTACTAAGCAGATAATCATTCATTTTGCATATCAAAAACTACTGATATGACAGCATTAAAATATTGTTCTTATTACATTGTTTTGCAGAACTTGAGGAGGTTTTATGGAACGAACTCATCGTATCATGTTTGTTTGTCACGGTAATATCTGTCGTTCGCCAATGGCAGAATTTTTGCTGAAGGACATGATCCAAAAAGAAGGGCTTGCGGACAGGTTTGTGATTGCATCGGCAGGTACAAGCAGGGAAGAAATAGGTAATCCTGTGCATCAGGGAACACGTAAAAAACTGGCGCAGGATCATATCAGTGCGGCGGGTAAATATGCTGTGCAGCTTACCAAAGAAGATTATGAAAAATATGATCTTATTTTGGGTATGGATCGTGCCAATATCAGTAATATTCTGCGGATCATAGGCAGTGACCCGCAGGAAAAGGTGCATCGTCTGCTGGATTTTACCGAGTTGCCGCGTGACATTGCTGATCCCTGGTATACTGGTGATTTTGAAATTACGTATGCGGAGATCAAAGCGGGATGCGCAGCATTGCTGAAGCACTTGCGCCGATTTTAAAAAGTTAAAGGCTCCCGAATTTTCGGGAGCCTTTTGTTTTTTTAGTTAAACATTCTGGGGCAGACAGTCTTTGATAAAATCACTGACTGTTTGATTGAATTTTTCTGCTTCTTCATAAAAGAGCATATGACCGCTTTCTGCAAAAGCTACAAATTTACCGTTGGGGATTAGAGACGTCAGGTAAGTGCCCTGCTTGATTCCCCAGGCAAAAACGGGTCCGTCGGCGTTGACGACCAGCGTGGGAACAGTTATTGTTGGCAGAACGTTAGTGAAATCTGTTGCAATATAGTCGCTGTAGATGGCTGCTGAGAGCCAGGGCGGCAGCTTGCGGAATTCTTCAATTACCCAGTCTGTGCCGGCTGGTCGTTTGCCGTCTTTAAAAATTGCGTTTGCAAAAAATTCAAAATATTCTTCCCGTTCGTTGATCAATCGGTTGACCTGTGCATTGAACCCTTCCATATTGTAGTTGCGCAAACCCTGACTGTTCCATTCCTCAGGACTGAAAGGGAATGGCGTCATATCTATCAGCCCCAGACCGATCAGATTACTGTCGGTTTTATATTGCTGCCAATAGGAAAGCACTGTAGGTCCGCCTAAAGACCAGCCCATGAGGATAAAATTTTTCAGACCCAGAAATTCAGAAAGTTCGCGGATATCCTGTGCGTAACGGGCAACGATTTGGCCCTGCAGACCTTTGGAGGATTTGCCGTGCCCGCGGTTATCCATAACTATTACCTGAAAGTGCTTGGAAAGTTCTGGAATATTGTGCTGCCAAAATCTGGAAGAACACTGCCAGCCATGTACAAGAAAAAGTGGCTGGCCTTTACCATGAACTTCATAATAAAGATGCGCCTGGTCTGAGGTAGTAAAAAAGCCGTTCGTCTGTGTCATAATATCACACTCCTTTTCTTTATTATAACTCTTTTCCTGCTTGATAGATGCTGTTTTATTTGTGAAATAAAAATGCGCAGTTAAAAAAACTGCGCATAAATTTGAAAATGGATTATTTAGTTTGTGCTGGAACCAGAAGTTTCCAAAGCAATCCTAATAAAGCGCCACAGACTGAAGGTACGATCCAGCCGAAGCCGTCGGCATAAAGGGGGATTGTGTTGCCAAGTATGGTTTCTAAGGCTGAAAGTTTGATACCTGCTGCCTTTAGTCCATCCAGCAGGGCAAAAATAGTTGTAAAGAACAGGCAGCAGCGATAAACTCGCTTATCGCCATGGAAAAGCTTAGAGGTTACTCCCAGCAGAACTAAAGCAATAATAATCGGATAAAGGGCGCAGAGAATAGGTATCGAAAAAGAGATGATATTAGTCAGACCAACATTGGAAACAGCAAAGCTGAAAACACAGATCGCCACTACAAACCTCTGGTATTGGACCTGTTCGTGTGTTACTTTGGTAAAATAAGAGGCTGCAGAAGCTGTCAGGCCAATACTTGTGGTCAGACAGGCAAAAAAGATCATTAGACATAAAACAACATTGCCGGCCGCACCAAGATAATAGTTGGCGATATCAGCTAAAGCTACACCGCCGTTAGGAGAAATTCCAAGAATGCTGACGCTGGTAGCGCCGGTATAAGCCAATGCTACATAAATAAGAGCTAGGAAAAATGCTGCGATCAAACCGGAGTAGACACAGATTTTTGTCAGCAGACGGTCATCGGTGATCCCCTTGAGTTTAATGGCATTGATGACGGTTGCGCCGAAGAGAAGCGTCGCCAGAAGATCCATTGTGTTATAACCATCCTGAAAGCCGCTGAGAAAAGGAAGGTTTATATAACTGCCTGTTGCCGGCTGCATAGGACCCATTGGAGCAAGCAGAACGTTGATGATAAGTAAAGCCAGACTTAATAGCAGCATTGGCGTTAAAACTTTTCCAAGCCAGTCTACCAGTTTAGATGGATTTATAGATAAGACATAGGTTACGATGAAAAATAAAAGCGAATAAATAGCCAAACCTGCGGTATAGTAGTCTTCAGGGACAAAAGGTCTGATACCGACGTCATAAGACACCGCACCTGTACGAGGAATCGCGAACAACGGGCCGATCGTCAGTACTGCCAGCATAACTATGATTTTGGCAAAGTTCGGATGAACAGGATCTGCCAGGGCATTGGGGTTATCGTTTTTAGTTAGTGCCATAGCAATAATACCCAAAAGCGGCATACCTACGCCGGTAACGCAGAAGCCAATCGCAGCTGACCAGAAATGGTCGCCTGCGGCTTGGCCTAATGCCGGTGGAAAGATTAGATTACCGGCACCGAAAAAGGACGAAAAGAGCATCAACCCTACTGGTAAGATTTCCCAAAACGTCAGGTTCTGTTTCATAAAAAGTCTCCCATCGTGAATAGATATAAAATTCTGATAATTCTACTATTAAGTAAAGGCTGCCCTCAGGCAGCCTTTAAATTACTGGATGATGAGGCGGAAATACTTCTTTTTACCCTTACGGATAAGCAGGCTTTTTTCTGCATCAAACATTGAAGGCGCAAAGCTTGCTTCAGGATCGGACACTGTATTTTCGCCAATATAAAGTCCGCCTTGCTGGATCATTTGCCGGGCTTCACGTTTACTGCTGAATATTTTACCTGCGGTCAAAACATCAATTATTTTACCTTCGGCATCAGCAGCAGTGATTTCAATAGTCGGGACATCGGTAAGTGCGCCGCCTCCTCCAAACAGTGCTTCAGCAGCCTGTTGTGCTTTTTCAGCTTCAGCTTCTCCGTGTACCAGCTTTGTTACCTCATAAGCCAGAACTTTTTTTGCTTCGTTGATTTCAGCATCCTGCAGGGAGCTTAAGCGGCGTACTTCTTCCATAGGCAGGAAGGTAAGGAGTGACAGGCAGTTTTCAACGTCGCTGTCGTCGATATTACGCCAGTATTGGTAGAAATCATATGGTGAAGTCTTTTCTGGATCGAGCCACAGGGCTCCTTTTTCTGTTTTGCCCATTTTGCGTCCATCGCTGGTAGTAAGTAATTTACAGGTCATGCAGTATGCTGGTTTCTGTTCTTTGCGGCGAATCAGTTCAACGCCGGCCAGCATATTGGACCATTGGTCATCACCGCCGAGCTGCATGATACAGCCGTGTTTTTTAAACAGCTGCAGGAAGTCATAAGACTGCATGATCATATAGTTGAATTCGAAGAAAGACAGGCCTTTTTCCAAACGTTTTTTAAAGCATTCCGCTGTCAACATACGGTTTACTGAGAAATGTACACCGACATCGCGCAGCAGTTCGATATAATTCAGTTCAAGCAGCCAGTCGGCGTTGTTGACCATAATAGCCTGGCCTTCAGAAAAATCGATAAAGCGTGCCATCTGTTTTTTAAAGCAGGCTATGTTATGAGAGATAAATTCAGGAGTCAGCATTTTACGCATATCGTCTTTGCCGCTGGGGTCGCCAACCATACCGGTCCCGCCTCCTAAAAGACAGATTGGACGATGTCCGGCACGCTGCATATGGCTCATAACCATCAAAGCAATAAAATGACCTACATGCAGGCTGTCGGCTGTGGGGTCGAAACCAATATAAAAAGTGATTTTTTCCTTTTCCAGCAGCTCTTTGATCTCATCTTCGTGGGAGAGTTGCTTTAAAAAACCACGTTCCTTTAATACGTCATAAACGGACATGAAATAACCTCCTAATATTACTGAAAACTTCCTCGTGATAAAGTGAAGAAGCAAATCTTCTAAACATTATACAACGAATGGGCTGGTTTCGCAAATAAGAAAAGACGCTTCCTGAAAGAAGCGCCTTTGATGCATAAAAATGAATTGTTTTTATAATTGCGAAGTACAGTGCGGGCAACGGGTCGCATCGTCAGCGATTGCAGTTTTGCAGAAGGGGCATAAACGCGGTTCTGGAGCCGGAGCCGGCGGAGGCGTAAGCCTGTTGATTTGTTTGATCAGTACAAAAATAGCAAAAGCAATGATCAGGAAATTAACGATAGTATTTATAAAAAGACCGTAGGCTAAAATAGGGGCATGTGCATCCTGAGCAGCCTTTAAAGTATCGTAATGCTGTCCGTTCAGGCTGATGAATAGTCCGGAAAAATCAACTTTGCCAAATAAGAGACTCAAAGGGGGCATAATAATATTATCTACTAAAGACGATGTTATTTTGCCGAAGGCGCCGCCGATAACAACGCCGACTGCCAGATCGATAACATTTCCGCGCATAGCAAATTTTTTAAACTCTTCAAAAAAAGACATATTAACAACTCCCATCATAAATTCAAAATATTTTATATATATTCGCTTTAAGTTATAATAATCCTGCCGGCTTGACTGCAAATCGTCAATAATTTATAATAATTCTGTAACAATTAGGCAGTGAAGGAGGGAAAACCATGAGAGATGACTTAGTAGTACCAGGCGAGCATGAGGAAAATTTTGTACTGGCTAAAGATGCGCGTGTAGTTACAGTGCCGTTTACTCCGCTGGAACAGCGTATGGCTAAAGAAAAGCCGTATCTGATGGAAGGCCTTGCCAAATTGAAAGAGATCTTGGGAGAAGACAGTTTCAAACGCTTGATCAGTAATGTGCATAATATCAATTTGAGCGGACCGAGAATCATGCTGGTCGCCGATAATGAGCTGCACCGTACTAATATCGAACGCGAATGTCTGCCTGCTATCGCAGAAGCATTCAACGTTACTAATATTCGTGTAGTTACACAAGGCTGATGTCTGAAAAGCTTCTCTGGCAGCAGGGAAGCTTTTTATTTTAAAAATATAAAAAATATCATTGACAAACTATTTGTTATTTTATATAATATTCACGTTGCAGTAAGTGATGTAACTTAAGTCGGGGCGTGGCGCAGTTTGGTAGCGCGCTTGTTTCGGGTACAAGAGGCCGTGAGTTCGAATCTCGCCGCCCCGACCACTTAAAAAGTTAGCCGCAGAGCGTATCTGCGGCTTTTTTATTTTGTTTTAAAGGAATTATTTAAAGTGATTTTTGCTGGAGCAGTGAAAAAAAATTCCCATAGTGTTTCTTTTCAAATAGCTATCTGAATTTTACCAGATACGCCATATAGCAAAACCATAATATAAAAACATAAATGATCAGTCTTGAAAGAGAAATCATAAAATAAACCCTTCTTTATTTCAAAAGTTAAGCTATATTGTTGTAGCTATTAATGGTGACTTCTTGTTTATCAATTATGATATCATGCTCTTGTCAAAGAAAAAAGCCGACATTCTGCTTTTATTTATTTACTAAATATTGGCAAGCTGTTTCACTGTCTGTGGTTTTCCCCAAAACTGCAGTTTGTATCAAGATTGATTTCGAAAATACGTGCCCAGGGCAGGTTTACATTGATGTCGATACCTGTTAAATAATAATTGCTGTCGTTATTGCGATAAAAAGGTGTACGGCCAAGGTCTCCATATAGAAGCTGAATCTTTTGACGCTGTAAAAAGCCACGAATAAGCGTTTCTGCAAAAAACTTGTTTTCTCCCAAATCAGTTGGCTTATAGCCTTTCAGTTTCAGTAATGTAGTTAACTGTGCATGCATTAATTTCTGATAGGCATAATCATCAAGTAAACGTTCAACTGTGAAGTTCAGATTTTGGGCATACAGTGACGGATGTTCTGATTGCGGTAATCGGTGCAGCTGGCCGGTAAATAATGTTGCTTGACTAAGCGCGGTTCCCAGTGAATTACTTAAAGTATTCCAGCCTGAAAAAGCTGCCAGCCTGCTGAGCGGTACTTTAGCCTCCAAAAGCTTAGGTATTAAAAGTTCGTTTTCAGTATAGTTGGCCGTAAGATCAACCAGCGCAATGTGGCGGTCTGATATAAGCAGGGTTTTAAGTTTTTGCAGCATAGCTTTATTAGGCTGATTGTCATCGTCGCCGCAGTGTACGAATAAAATAAAGTCGGCGACAGCAGCATCATCTGTAAGCTGACCGCCGATAAAATTTATTTTGTCCCGGATGCTTGCGTCAACAGAACAGGGCATATAGGGCATGATTTTAGCTGCGACTTTAGGCGAGGAATACTCTACAAAAATGCGTGGCTTGTAATTATACAGTTTATTATAATATCTGGTCAGCAGTAAAACTGATATTTCATCAGCTCCACTTGTAATAAGCCCGCTGGAACCTAAATCTGCATGTTTCATATATGCCAGCGCATGATTAGCATTACGATTAGGAAGCCCGAATGGCTGGGCGTCGTCCTGCCCTATAGCCAAAGTCAGACCGTCTGCGCGTGCCAGCTGGACCAGTTTTTTGTTAAAACTGTCGTTATCGGCATACAGACTGCTGTACTTCGTTTTAACATCATCCGGTATGCGTGCATCGATCGCCAGCAGCTGCCTGGTAAAGTAAGGATCGCCGAATGTTTCTGCCATATCCTTTAATGTTGCATAACGCATCAGATGCCATTGATACCAGCTGTCCGGTATAAGCTGATCGCTGACCAGCAATCTTGGAATGACGGAAAAAAACGCCATATCGATTTGTGGGTTGAGAGCATGCTGTTTGTTTACGAAAGTCAAAAACTTTTCTTCATCGTTAATTGTTCCTAAAGGTACGCGTGAGCCCAGCAGACTGCCGTGTACTAAAAGATCAGCTGATAAAATTGCGGCTGGATGCTGCGGCATTTCATTTTTCAGCCAGGCAAACAGTTTTTCTTTATCAGCAGGTGTGTTATAATTGTCAAGAAGTTCTTGCGGCGGTGTAATTACGTTGATAGAAGCCAGTGCTCCCAGTTTTCTGACCATAGCGCTGCAGGGAGGGCGGCTGTCTAACGGAGCCAGCAGCAGCGAAGTATCGGCTTTTACAGGCTGAGGCGCAAATGGGACAGTTGCAGGCATACCGCCGAATAATTCATAAAAATAGGCGCAGAGCAGCAGTAATGCGAGCAGAATAAATTTTTTCTTGTTCATAGGCTGTCTCCTTTGCCGTTCTTGTTATATTTATTATATTACAGATACGGAGTTTTTTGAATGCGGATAATTACGGGAAAGGCACGGGGGCTGAAATTGACTGTGCCAAAGAATATGGACGTACGTCCCACGGCTGACAGGGTCAAAGAATCTCTGTTTAATATTATTGGCACTAAAATTATTGGCGCACGTGTGTTGGATATGTTTGCCGGAACAGGTAATCTGGGGTTGGAGTCGTGGAGCCGCGGCGCTGCTGCGGTTACTTTTGTCGATGAAAGCCGGGAATCGCTGCGCCTGGTACAAAGCAACATCGTTAAATGCCGGGCGGAGGCTGATGTTCAGGTTCTCAAAGGCAGCGCGGTAAATATTATCGAACATCTGCATCATCAGGGATTAAAATTTGATTTTGCATTCTGCGATCCTCCCTATAATAAAGGCTGGGTTCAGAAAGTTCTGCAGAAAATGGAACACTTTCAAGTACTTGAAGACGGAGGCTATCTGATCATCGAACATTCGAAGCACGATGAAATAGGCGTGCTGGCAGCGTGCTTTGAGCTTGTGCGTCAGGAACCCTATGGTGAAACTTTACTTTCGTTTATAAGATTTGCCAAAGTATAATAAAATGTTGTAAAATAATAAAATAAATTTGTAAAAAAATAGCAGGAATACAGAAACGTACGTCGAATAAGGAACAAGATAATTGAATTTATGACCAGACTGCGTTGCAGCTTCTAGGAGGTTAAACAGTGCGTAGAGCGATCTGTCCGGGTAGTTTTGACCCGGTTACTAATGGCCACCTCGATATTTTTGAACGGGCGAGCCAAATGTTTGACGAGATCATTATCAGCGTTTTTCATAATCCGGGTAAAGATAAAGCAATGTTCACCATGGAGGAAAGGGTAGAAATGCTCAGGGATGCGACAAAACATATCCCTAATGCCAGAGTAACCTGTTTTTCCGGTCTTTTAAATGAATTCTGCAGGCAGGAAAAAGCTCCTTTTATTGTAAGGGGCTTACGTGCGTTTTCTGATTTTGAATATGAATTTCAGCGCGCTCTGCTCATAAAAAAAATAGACAATAACTTAGAAACAGTCTTTATTATGACTAATGCTAATTACTCTTTCCTAAGTTCCTCTGGAATAAGAGAATTGGCAACCTTTGGCGGTTGTATCCATGGTCTTGTTCCTGAATGTGTGGAAGATCGGATCAAAAGCCTTGTTATAAGCAAAGAATAATATTAGAAAGAGGTTGAGTTTGATGATGATTGATAGAAGTACAAGTGCGACTTTGGACAGAATTTTTGATGAAATGTATAACCTTATTTCTGAGGCTAACCGTATACCTCTTACTGATAAGATCATTATCGAAGAGAGCGATTTGGCGGGTATCCTGGATGATTTGAAGGAAGCGATTCCCAAAGAAGTCAAAAGCGCTACCAGACTGCTTGAAGAACAAAAAGCAATCGTCACCAAAGCTCATGAAGAAGCTGACAATATTGTTTTGCAGGCTAAAACCGAAGCTGACCGTATTTTAGAATTGGCAAAATCCGAATCTGAAAGACTAATGCGTCAGGAAGAAATTTCCAAACAGGCAGAAGCCTTTGCTGAAGATGTAAAGAGTACTGCTTTGCGTAACCAGCAGGAAATGAAAGACGAAGCTGATGCTTATGTTGAGCGTGTAAAACACGATGTGCTGCAATATGCCGATGATATGCTTGGCTATTTGAGCGGTAGTCTGCAGTCCGCTTTACAGGCTGTAAACGATAACCGCGCTTCCGTTAATGCTGAACGTGAAAGCGTTATGTCTTCACGCCCTCAGCGTGATATGGAACTTCTGGCGATGGAAGAGGAAGAAGACGAAGAATAAGCTTTTGAAAAAAAGTAAGCCTTCCGCTCAAGCGGAAGGCTTTTTTTTTTGCTTTATTATTTTTGAATATAGATCGGAGAGACAGTATAATCGTTGTTATATTGTGGTTGGTGGTTCTTTTGCAAAAGTGTCAGCAGATTAGTTGCCGCAATATCAACGGAAAGCTGCTGCTCGACTTTCTCTCCGTATTTTTCCAAGACGTTGCGGCCCAGTTTGATAATTACAGGCAGCTGAGCAGAATCCTGCATTTCTTTCAACAGTTCGCGGCCGCGGTCGTTAAAGGCCAGAACACGGATGTAAGCTGGGTCTTTGGCATTATCGAACATAGCGCGATACTGCTGCAGTAAAAGCTGCATCAGCAGTCTTCTGACACGTGAAGCGGGATAACGTTTGGTAACTGTGGCGCTGACTACGTCTTGGAATGTAGTGCAGGAAGCAGCTTCTGCCAGACGGTTTTCCAATCCTTCGCTGCATTGGCAGGCTGCGGCTATTTGGGCCGGTGTCAAAGAACGCAGCTTGTATAAAAGCAGATGGTTCAGAATTTTATCACTGATATCCATTCGGTGCTGAAGATCTGCCTCACGCAGCAGCTGGGCTGTAGTTGCCGGAACTGTGCTGAGCAGCGCTTCATCGATGCCATAGCCGCGATAATGCTCACGAATGGCTGTTGCGCCGGCAATAGGCCCGTTGATGGTTTTATCTTTATAGCCGCTGCCGCGGCGTTTAACGACGACAGGTTCGATCTCGTAACCGCCGTGCAGAAGCTGGCGGCAATATTCTAAAGCCAGGATATTGTTAGGATGTTCAGCAATCGTCAGCATGGAAGGGTCTTCCGCCAGCGTAAGCTCTAAAGACTTGGCATAACTGTGCCCTTCATCCAGATAATGATGCAGTGCGTCCTGAAAAACAGGCTCGTTCAAAAATTCTGCGGTCAGCATCAGCTGCTGCGAATTGGCTGCTTCCGCACCAAAAGCAAGATGCGATACCATCCCGGTAGCAGCCAGTAATTTTACAGCTCCTGCAGCAAAAAATTCCGCACTGCGGCAGGTGAAAACTGTCGGCAGCTCTAAAACAAGGTCAACGCCGCCTAAAACGGCCATTCTGGCACGGGTCCATTTGTCAGTCAGGGCAGGCAAGCCGCGCTGTACAAGGCTGCCGCTCATAGCGGCAATGACAGGCCTGTTGCCGGCTATCCGCTTTGCTTCGCGCAGATGATGGGCGTGGCCGTTGTGGAAAGGATTATATTCTGCTACGATTCCTATTGCTTTGCTCATTCATATTCTCCCTCATTTATAATGTTTATACTAGCGATTATCATTTAAATAGTGTATACTATATGATATAATAAAACGTGCTATGAGCGCAAGCTAAATTTTGCACAAATGGAGGAAAACTGTGATTATTTTCGTTGTCAACTGCGGTAGCTCCTCAATTAAATATCAGCTTCTTAATATGAACGGCGAGCAGGTGCTGGCCAAAGGTCTGATCGAACGGATCGGTATGGAAGGTTCTGTTCTCAAACACACGCCTACGGGCAAATACACAGTAGATATCAGCGCCGAGATACCTGACCATTCCGTTGGCATCCAGATGGCGCTGGATGCTCTGACTAATGAAGAATATGGCGTTATTGACAGTATGGATGAAATCGATGCTGTTGGCCACCGTGTAGTGCACGGCGGCGAACGCTTTACCGATTCGGTACTGATCAGCGATGATGTTTTGAACGGGATCGAGGCCTGCGCTGAGATTGCGCCGCTGCACAATCCGCCGAACCTGTATGGTATCAAAGCCTGTATGCGCCTGATGTATAATACTCCTCAGGTAGCTGTTTTTGATACGGCGTTCCATCAGACTATGCCAAAAGTTGCCTATTTGTATGGCCTGCCTTACGAAATGTATGTCAAATACGGACTGCGCCGCTATGGTTTCCATGGAACTTCTCATAAATATGTAGCCCAGCAGGCGGCCGAAATGATGGGCGAGCATATGAGCGACCTGCGTTTTATTACCTGTCATTTGGGTAATGGCGCCAGCATTGCTGCGATCAAATATGGTAAATCCATCGATACCAGCATGGGGTACACACCGTTGGAAGGACTTGTCATGGGTACACGTTCCGGCGAGATCGACCCTGCTATCATTCCTTTTTTGATGGAAAAAGAAAATATGAATGCACAGCAGATCGACGATTATCTGAACCGTCGCAGCGGTATTTTAGGTATCTCAGGGCTATCCAGTGATTTCCGTGATCTGGAAAGTGCCGCTAACCGCGGTGATGAACGCAGTCAGCTTGCTATAGACATTTTCGCTTATAAGGTCAAAAAATATATTGGCGGCTATGTTGCTGCCATGGGTGGCGTTGATGCCATCATCTTTACAGCAGGTCTGGGTGAAAACTCTCCGTTTATGCGTGATAAGATCTGTAATGGTCTGGAATATCTTGGTACGCGTATTGATCCGGAACTTAACAAGCTGCGCGGTAAACAGATGGAAATCAGTATCAAAAGGGCGCGGGTCAAGATCTTTGTGATTCCCACGAATGAAGAACTGGTCATTGCCCGTGATACACTGAATATCTGCCGCCGCATCATTAAATTATAATAAAAGTTACGCTTTTTTCTTGACAAAGATTTAGAGCATAGCTATAATTGATACGATTGGTGAAATATGATAAAGATAAATGTCGCAGAAATCAAGAAAAGACTGGTCGGTAAAAAAGACTTTTCTTATGAACTGAAACCAGCAGAATTGAACATTACCGAAGCGGATCTTCCGCTGACAGGAACGGTGACCGTAAAAGGCACGATATCCAATGCCGGTGATGTTTTGCTTTTGGAAGCTATGGTTGAAGCCATGGTCAACAGGACCTGCGGACGCTGCCTTAAAGCCTTTACAGGTAAGAGTACGGCTGAAGTATTGGAAAAATTCTATCCGGCAAGTGCTGAGAATATCGAAAATGATGCTTTTATTTATGAATCTGATATCGTCGATCTGACGGAACCGATTCGTGAAAGTCTCCTGCTGGCAGAGCCCCTTCAAGCTTTGTGCAGGATCGATTGTCAGGGCTTGTGTCCGGTCTGCGGCGCCGATAGAAATAAAGGCGACTGCGGCTGTGATACTACCACAGTCGATCCCAGGTTGGCGGCATTAAAGCAATTCATCAAAAATTAAATTCACATTCATTAGCTTGAGGAGGTGTATCAAAGATGGCAGTACCAAAGAGAAAAATGTCCAAAGCTCGCCGCGATTCCCGTCGTGCGAACTGGAAACTTACAGTTCCTGGCTTAGTCGAATGTCCGCAATGTCATGAGATGAAAATGCCGCATCGCGTTTGTCCCGAATGTGGTTATTACAACGGCAAACAAGTTATCGTTAAAGAACAATAATCTTGCAGCTTTAAATCCCCGTACCTTAACGGTACGGGGATTTTTGCTTTTTATTGGCTGGTACTAAAGTGATACAGGCAGAGTAAAAAAAGCTGTTTGAAAACCGTCGGGCATTTGATTGTGACTAACTTGTGAATTATTAGGAAAATTAAGCATGGAATTAAAATTTTTACTTGCTTTTTTTATTGTGAGCTTTTATAATACCTCTAGATATTAATAGTTGGTACTAAAGTCGGGTGATAAAATGAATTCTTCCAAAAAAATAATACGGCAGGAAAATCTGTCCAAGATGTTGGAACGCAATCCATTTTTGACAGACGAGCAGCTTGCTAAAGCACTTGAAGTCAGTATCCAGACAATCCGTTTGGATCGCCTGCGGATGAATATTCCGGAAGTACGTGAACGTACACGTCAGATGGCCGAAACTGCGCAGACAAAATTGAAAGCCATCGACAAAAAAGATATTGTCGGCGATCTTATTGATCTGGAATTGAATAAGATCGGTATTTCGATGCTGAAAATAACGCCGGAAATGGTGCTGGAAAAAACAGGCGTCGCACGCGGTTACTATATGTTTGCGATGGCCAATACCCTGGCTCTGGCTGTAGTCGATGCAGATGCGGCCTTGACAGGGGTTGGTAATGTTAAGTATAAAGTACCGGTCTATGCCGGTGCAACCTTAGTCGCTAAGGCGGAGGTGATCCGCCGTGAGCATGATAAATATGTTATCTGGGTCAAAGTTCGCAACAATAACGAAGAAGTGTTTCGTGCTAAATTCATTATTGTATCACTGCCCAACGAAAGGATCGAGAAATAGTGAAAATTGCGGTTGATGTGATGGGAACTGACTATGGACCTCAAGAACTGGTTTTGGGAGCTGTCCAGGCTGTCAGAGCGTATGACTGCGAAGTCGTTCTCGTAGGCGACTCCGAAATTATAAAAAAACTGCTGGAGGAATATAATGCTGCTGATGAACGAAAAATCACAGTACATCATTCCAGCGAAGTTATTAATATGGATGAACATCCAGGTATAGCAGTAAAAGCTAAAAAAGATGCGTCTATCGTCGTTGCTACGAAGCTGCTGCGTGATAAAGAGTGTGATGCGCTGGTATCGTCAGGAAGCACAGGGGCGGCAGTAGCCGCAGCATTGTTTGGACTGGGACGCATCAGGGGCATCGAACGTCCGGCTATCGCGACTCCTATCCCAAGTCTTACCGGGACGACAGTAGTTTTAGACAGCGGTGCTAAAGTCGACGCCAAACCCGAACATATGGTGCAAAGTGCTATCATGGGCAGCGTTTATGCTGAGTTGATGCTGAAAATAAAAAATCCGCGCGTCGGGCTTTTGAATATCGGTGAAGAAGAAACAAAAGGTAACGAGCAGGCTCTTGCTACTTATCCTCTGCTCAAGGCTGAAGAACATATCAACTTTGTCGGTAATGTAGAAGGCCGTGACATTAACAAAGGCACTGTTGACGTAGTCGTCTGCGACGGGTTTGTCGGCAATGTAGTCCTGAAGTTTGCAGAAGGTCTTGCAAGTGCTATAATGAAGTTAATGAAAGAAGCTATTTTGAATGGCGGTTTTCTGGCCAAGCTGGGCGGACTTTTGATCAAACCGGCTATGAAGGGGCTTGCCAAGCGGCTTGATCCGGCTGAATACGGCGGTGCGCTGCTTTTGGGTGTCAAGGCACCTTTTATTATCTGCCATGGCAGCAGTAAAGCAAAGGCTATCAAAAATGCAATCGGCGTGGCTATAGATTTTGCTGAGCGTGATGTAGTTGAACATATTGCCGGCAATATCGTGAAATCAAGAAAAGGAAACGAGGAAATATAAATGGAAAAAGCAGTTGGTATTTTAGGTCTGGGCTGCTATGTGCCTGAAAAGGTGCTGACCAACCATGATCTTGAAAAAATAGTAGAAACCAGCGACGAGTGGATCGTTGAACGTACAGGCATTAAAAACAGGCATATTGCCGCTGAAGGCGAAGCTACATCCGATATGTCCGTTATTGCGGCAGAACGTGCTTTGGCTGACGCAGGCGTAAGCCCTGAAGAAATCGAACTGGTCATCGTGGCAACTGCTTCTGCTGACCATGCTTTTCCCTCTACCGCTTGTCTGGTACAGGACCGTATCGGCGCTAAAAACGCAGCCGCATTCGATCTGTCCGCAGGCTGCTCCGGCTTTGTTTACAGTCTGGGCGTAGCAAGCCAGATGGTAAAATCCGGTTTGTACAAAAAAGCGCTCATCATCGGTGCTGAAACTTTAAGCCGCATCATGAACTGGGAAGACCGCAATACCTGCGTTCTTTTTGGTGACGGTGCAGGAGCGGCGGTCATTGGTGAAGTCGAGGATGGTCTTGGTGTTTTGGGTATCGATCTCGGCAGCGACGGCAGCGGCGGTAAATATCTGTTCCAGCCGGCTGGAGGCAGCCGCAGACCGGCTTCTCACGAAACAGTAGATGCAAGAGAGCATTTTATCCATATGAACGGCAATGAAGTATTTAAATTTGCAATCCAGATCATGGGCAAAACGGCTAAACGAGCTTTAGCTAAAGCAGGTCTTGAACCGGCTGATGTCGATCTTCTGGTTCCGCATCAGGCTAATATCCGCATTATTAACAGTGCTGCTAAACGTTTGAAAATGCCAATGGAAAAAGTTTGGGTAAATGTCGATAAATACGGCAATACTTCCGCTGCTTCCATTCCCATTGCCCTGTGCGAGGCGCAGGAGCAGGGCGTACTTAAAAAAGGCGGTACAGTACTGTTGGTTGGTTTCGGTGCTGGCCTCACATGGTCTTCCATTGTGCTTAAATGGAGTAAATAAACCTGCAAGAACAATTGAGCAAAAGACGAAAGAGAGGTTTTCCCAATGAGCAAAATTGCATTTGTATTCCCGGGACAAGGTTCCCAAACTGTAGGTATGTGTAAAGATCTTTATGATAACTATACTTGCGCTCGCAAGGTTTTTGAAGCTGCTGACGAAGCTTTGGGTTTCTCCATCAGCGATATGTGTTTTAATGGTCCGGAAGATCAGCTGCGTCTGACCTTTAATACTCAACCGGCTATCCTGACTGCCAGCGTAGCCTGTGCTGAGGTGCTGAAAGAAAACGGACTGAGCTGCGAAGTTGCTGCTGGCCATAGCCTGGGTGAATATTCTGCTTTGGTTTTGGCAGGTGCTTTGGACTTTGCTGATGCTGTCCGTATCGTTCGTAAACGTGGCCAGTTCATGCAGGAAGCTGTTCCTGTTGGCGAAGGCAGCATGGCCGCTGTCTTAGGTCTTGAAAGCGATAAAATCATTGATATCTGCCGTACTGTTGAAGCTGAATGCGGTGAAGCTGTACAGGCAGTAAACTTCAACTGCCCTGGCCAGGTCGTTATTGCAGGCTCTGTAGGCGCAGTGGATAAAGCTTTGGCGGCGTTGAAAGAAGCCGGCGCCAAACGCGCTGTTCTTCTTCCCGTAAGCGCACCTTTCCACAGCACTCTTATGCAGCCGGCTTCCAAACGTCTAGCTGAAGTTTTTGAAACTATTACCTTCCACGACGCTAAGATTCCTGTCGTCGCTAATGTAACTGCAACTGAAGTTACCAAAGGAGAAGAAATCAAAGAATCTCTGATCCGTCAGGCTGCTATGCCTGTACTTTGGGAAACCTCTGTCAACCATATGATCGCAGGCGGCGTCGATACTTTTGTCGAAGTCGGCCCAGGCAAGGTTCTGTCCGGTTTTACTAAAAAAATTGCCAAGGGTATGGCTGCTTTGAACGTCGAAGATGAAGCAAGCCTTGAAAAAACACTTGCTTATTTTAAGGAGGTTCGTTAAAATGCAGTTAGAAGGTAAAATCGCACTGGTTACAGGTGCTTCCCGCGGTATCGGTAAAGCTATCGCAGTGGCGCTGGCTGCTGCAGGAGCTGATGTCGCTGTCAATTATGCCGGTAACAAAGCTGCTGCTGAAGCAGTGGCTGCTGAAATCGAAGCTATGGGACGCAAAGTTCTGCTGCTCCAGGGGGACGTTGCTCAGCTTGAAGTCTGCACTGAAATGATCGATGCCATTATCAAAGAATTCGGCCGTATCGACATTTTAGTCAATAATGCAGGCATCACTCGTGACAATTTACTGATGCGTATGAAGGAAGAAGATTGGGACGCAGTGCTGAACACTAACCTCAAAGGTGTTTTCAACTGCACTAAAGCAGCTGTCAAATACATGATGAAACAAAGAGCGGGCCGTATCGTCAACATCACCTCTGTCGTAGGTGTAATGGGCAATGCCGGTCAGGCCAACTATGCTGCAGCAAAAGCAGGCTGCATCGGTTTCACCAAATCTGTAGCTAAAGAAGTTGCTGCCCGTGGCATCACTGTTAACGGTGTGGCACCTGGTTTTATCAAAACTGATATGACCAGCGTTTTACCAGAAAAAGTAGTAGCCGATATGGAAGCCGGCATCCCGCTGGCGCGTCTTGGCGAACCTGAAGATATTGCCAAGGCAGTATTGTTCCTTGTAAGTGACGATGCTGCTTACATAACCGGTCAGACTTTACATGTTGACGGTGGTATGGTAATGTAATTATGCAATTCTTAAAAAAAGACCTTTGGAAGGAGGTGAATCGTAAATGAGCACTTTCGAAAAAGTAAGAGACATTACTGTCGAGCAATTGAGCGTTGACGCTGATGAAGTAAAGATGGAATCATCCTTCATCGATGATCTGGGCGCTGACTCCCTCGACATCGTTGAATTAATCATGGCTTTCGAAGAGGAATTTGAAGTTGAAATCCCTGATGAAAAAGCTGAAAAAATCCGCACCGTGGCTGATGCAGTCAAAATGTTGGATGAAGAAAAATAATCTTTTAGCAGCTCAAGGGAAAGCTCTTAGGAGCTTTCCCTGACAGTTGCAGTAGTCCTGAAATGGGGGATATTTGTTGAAACTACCAGTACTTAAAATAGGTGATTTGACAGCCGAAGTACCGATCATACAAGGCGGAATGGCTATCAGACTGTCTACCGCGCGTTTGGCGGCAGCCGTTGCGCAGGAAGGCGGAATAGGACTCATCGCAGCGTCCGGCATGGCGTTTGACGAGCTGCGTAAAGAGATCCGGCTGGCCAGAAAGCTTACCGGCGGGAAAGGCATCATCGGCATTAATGCCATGGTTGCGGCCCGCGAATTTCTTGGGCTAATTACCACTGCTGCCGAAGAAAAAATTGACCTGATCGTTGCCGGTGCCGGTTTTTCAAGAGATATTTTCGCCGTGGGGCGTGAACATAACGTAGCCGTAGTGCCCATCGTTTCCTCTGTCAAACTAGCTAAAATATCTGAAAAGCTCGGTGCAGCCGCTATTGTAGTGGAAGGAACAGAGGCGGGAGGACATCTTGGGACTCAACAGTCCATCAAAGATATTCTGCCTGACATTGTCAAGGCGGTCAATATTCCGGTTATCGCCGCCGGCGGAGCTACTGACGGCGCAGCTGTAGCGGAGCTTCTTAAATTAGGAGCCAGCGGTGTGCAGATGGGCAGTCGTTTTGCCGCCAGCGAAGAATCCAACGGTGCTCCGGCGCTGAAAGAATTATATCTCAAAATGACCAAAGAGGACGTTGTACAGATCGACAGTCCCGTTGGCTATAAAGGCAGGGCGATCCTTAATCCTTTTGCCAAACAGGTTCTGGAAGGTACGCAGCCGCGTCCCCGCACCTGTGATAACTGCCTTAAACAATGCTCCCGCAGCTTCTGCATCATCCGCGCGCTCACCAGAGCTCAGCAGGGCGATGTTGAAACCGGCCTTGTTTTTACAGGTGCCAATATGTGGAAGATCAAAGAAATTTTACCCGTGAAAGAAATTTTCAGAAGACTGAAAGAAGAAATAGCAAAAATTTAATTTGAGGTGATTTATTTTGAAAAGACGAGTCGTTATTACCGGTGTTGGCCCGATTACTCCAATCGGCATCGGCAAAGATGAATTTTGGGGCAATCTGATCGCTGGTAAATCCGGTATCGGTCTCATTACCCAGTTTGATGCTTCTGATCCTGGCTTCACCACTAAAATTGCAGGCGAAGTTAAAGATTTTGATTTCGCTAACTATGGCGATAAAAAAGAAGGCAAACGTATGGATCGTGTGACCCAGTTTGCTGTAGCGGCTGCTAAACTGGCAGTGGAAGATGCTGAACTCGATCTGGAAAAAATTGATCCCGTTCGTGCCGGCGTTTGCGTTGGCAGCGGCATTGGCGGCATCCATACCTTCCTCGAGCAGTCTTTAAAATATGGCGAAAAAGGTCCAGGCAAAATCAGTCCGTTCTTCATTCCGATGGAGATCCCGAATATGCCTGCCGGCCAGATTTCTATTGCTTTAGGCTTTAAAGGCCCTAATACCGCTATCATCACAGCTTGTGCTACCGGCACTAACTGTATCGGCGACGCTCTGCGCACTATTCAATATGGCGATGCCGATATTATGATCGCAGGCGGCACAGAAGCTGCTGTTTCTCCTGTTGCTATAGCAGGCTTCGGTAACATGAAAGCTCTTTCCACCAACAACGAACATCCTGAAAAGGCTTCCTGTCCGTTCGATAAAAAACGCGACGGTTTTGTTATGGGTGAAGGTGCCGGCGTAGTAGTTATGGAAGAGCTGGAACATGCTTTGGCACGTGGAGCTCATATCTATGCTGAAGTAGTAGGCTTTGGCATGAATGCCGACGCTTATCACATCACTGCTCCTGATCCGAGCGGTGAAATGCCTGCCCTGTGCATGCAGCAGGCTATCGACGATGCTGGTATGAAACCGGAAGACGTTGATTACATCAACGCTCATGGTACTTCTACCCATCGTAATGATTTGAATGAGACTTTAGCTGCTAAAAAGGTTTTTGGCGATCATGCTTATAAAATGACTATCAGCTCCAACAAATCCATGACAGGACATTTGCTGGGCGCTGCAGGCGGCGTAGAAGCAATTGCTACCGTCATGACCATTGAGAATGGTATTATCCCTCCGACGATCAACTATGAAGACCCTGATTTAGAAGAAGGTCTGGACCTCGACTATGTTCCTAACGTAGCCCGTAAAGCAGAAGTAAGAGCGGCTCTGTCCAATAACTTCGGCTTTGGCGGCCATAATGCCACCATTCTCTTCAAAAAATATCAAGCTTAATTGAGAATAGAGTGATTTAAATGCAAGACACGCGCAAAGAGCAGCTGCTGAAGTTCTGTCAAAGCCTTGGCATCGAAATGCACAAGCTGGAACTTCTAAACAGCGCTCTGACGCATACATCATACGCTCACGAATCTAAAGAATTACCGCGTCCGGAACATAACGAACGCGTAGAATTTTTAGGCGACTCCGTGCTCAGCGTTATCGTCAGTACATATATGTACTGCACTTTCCCCAACCTTAACGAAGGAGAACTTACCAAGCTCAGGGCCCATATCGTCTGCGAAGCATCGCTGGCTGAATATGCCCGTAAAATAAATCTTGGTGATTACCTGCTTTTAGGAAAGGGAGAAGGTTTGTCGGGAGGACGCGAACGCGCTTCTATCCTGGCCGACGCTTTTGAATCTGTACTTGGGGCTTATTATTTAGACCAGGGTATGGAAGCAGCCCGTGTATTTTTACTGGGGTTAATGAAAGCCGAGCTGGATTTTATCTGTACGCACGGCATTTGCAGTGATTTTAAAACAAGGCTGCAGGAAGTTGCGCAGCAGGATGGCGATGTTGATATCGTCTATGAGCTGATCGGTTCCAAAGGTCCTGAACACAACAAACATTTTGCCACCATTGTTTCCGTTAACGGCAAACATATCGGTTCAGGCGAAGGCAGGACGAAAAAGGAAGCGGAACAGCAGGCTGCTAAAAGCGCTCTTGAAAAAATGGGCGCGCCTTTGACAGGCTTTCCTAAATAAAATAAACCCTTGCCGGTTTACCGGCAAGGGTTTTCTTTGTCTGCTGTTCAGCTCAGTGTGAAGGTCCATACAGGTTCAGCAGAACTACGCCGCTGACGACCAAAGCCATACCGACGGCGCCGATGGCGTTGATGCTTTCGTGAAAGATCAGCATTGAAATGATGGCTGCGGCAACGACACCGATGCCTGCCCAGGTTGCATACGCAATGTTCAAATCAATAAACTGCAGTGAACGGGACAGAAAATAAAAAGCGCCTGTGTAAGCTGCAACTACTACCAGCGAAGGTGACAGCTTAGTAAAGCCCAGTGTGTATTTCAAAAATGTTGTGCCCAGTAATTCCAAAACAATAGCTAAACCTAAATATACAAATCCCATGATATCCTCCTAATCATCTATGGCGTCACGTAAAGCCTTCATCCAGGCAAAGCCGCCTTCCAGCAGTGCGTTGCGCTGGGCGTCAGTCATATTACGCAGCGCCCGTTCTTCAAAATCATCCATTTTTTGTAAAAGCCCGTCGGCATAAGCAGCACCCTGACTGGTAAAAACCAACAGCTTGACGCGTTTATCAGTAGGGCTGATTATTTTTTCGACGAAGCCTTTCTCTTCCAATCCGGACAGAATACTGTTGACCGTCTGTTTGGGCAGCATCAGTTTTTCGCAGATCAGATGCTGGGTACAGTCATTTGGAAATTCCTTCAGCAAATACAGGGTCAGCAGTAAATTGTTATTGAGTCCGTGTGATTTGGCCCAGCGTTCATAGACGGCGTTTGTGCCGAACCAAAGGTCGTAGTAGCCGTGGCGTATCCGTTGCAGCTCTTTATGCATAAGCGCCCTCCTTTTTTAATAAAGTCCGAAATCGGACTAATTGAATTATAACAACATTTTCTAAAAAAGGCAAGTAAAATTTTGTGAATGACACCAGGGCGGATGGCTGGCATTGACCGGGAGCGGTGATACGGGTATAATGCAATTATCAAGCATGTTGATAAAAATGCAGGCGCACTAATAAGCCGCATTATAATAAACGTTTAATGCAAGGAGGCAGGGCAGTGGCAATCATACCTGTGTTTATACCGCATGCGGGCTGTCCGCACCAGTGCGTGTTCTGTAATCAAAAAACTATCAGCGGTCAGCAGACTGCGTCGTCGAGAGACGTAGAGCAGCAGCTCGAACGCTATCTGCAATGGATCAAACCGGGCCCTTTCAACGAAGCGGCTTTTTACGGCGGCTCGTTTACAGGTTTGCCGGCCGACTTGCAGACAGAACTTTTCCGACCTGTAGATAAACTTTTGGCGGAAGGTGTTATTGGCAGTGTTCGCTTATCTACCCGACCAGATTATATTGATGCCGCCCGGTTAGAGCTGCTGCAGGCACACGGCGTAAAAACGGTAGAACTGGGTGTGCAGTCGCTGGACGATAATGTTCTGGCAGCGGCAGAGCGGGGGCATCAGGCTACCGATGTTTATAAGGCTGTTTCTTTGCTGAAACAGTATGGCTTTGAGCTCGGTCTGCAGTTAATGGTAGGTATGCCTGGCCAAAGCTTTGACAGCGTAAAAGCTACGGTTGAGCAGGTGCTCAGGCTCGGTCCTTCTTTTGCCCGTATTTATCCCTTGCTGGTAATAAAAGGCACGCCGCTTGAGCATATTTACGAACGTGGTGAATTTGAGCCTCTGACACTGGAAGCAGCAGTTGAGCAAAGTGCTTATGTATACAGCAAATTAACCCTGGCGGGGATCAAAGTCATTCGTGTTGGCTTGCAGGCCGATGAAGAGTTGTGCAGTGAAGGTAATATTGTTGCTGGACCGTTCCACCCATCTTTTGGTGAACTTGTGCAAAGCTTTTTGCTCTATGCCGAACTGACTCCGCAGCTGCAGAGACTGTTTTGCCAAGGCGCGGGAAACATAGTAATAACCTGCCCGAGCAAGCTGGAATCAAAGCTGCGCGGGCTGAAAAACAATAATCTGCGGCGCTGGCAGCAGCTTGCAGGACCGGTTCCTGTAAATATCAAGGCCAAGCCTGATGCAGAACGTATTATGATAAGCTGGAGGTTGGACGATGAGTGAATGTCAGAGCTTTGACCCGGTCGCTGACACAGACAGCAGGCTGCTCATTCTCGGTTCCATGCCCGGTGTTCGTTCCTTGCAGATGCAGCAGTATTACGGACATCCGCAGAATCGTTTTTGGCCGTTGGTGACGATGCTTTTAGGCTATGCTGAGGTTCCTTTGGATTATGCGGATAAAAAGCAGATGCTTTTAGATAACCGTATAGCTCTTTGGGACGTACTGGGTTACTGCGAACGTGAAGGCAGTCTTGATTCGGATATTACCTGCGAGCAGACTAACGATCTGGCCGGATTTTTGCAGAATCATCCGCAGATACATACTATCTGCTGTAATGGAGGCAAAGCTGCCGCCGCCTTTAAAAAATATACCAGACAGCTCGATCTGCAGGGGATTACTGTGCATTCCCTGCCTTCTACCAGCCCGGCCAATGCCCGCTGGAGCCTGACTAAGCTTTTGGAAGCGTGGCAGGTTATCAATACCGGCCGTTAAAAAATAAAAAAGCCTTGAATACTTTTTGTATTCAAGGCTTTTACTTTAGTTATCAGTTAGTTTTTCCTGGATATGCCTTCAGTGCTTCACCAAGGATATAAATTGCCTTTTTCAAATCATCACAATTGAGAACATAGGCCAGCCTAGCCTCATTAACCCCCAACTCAGGGTCGCTGTAGAAACCGTTGCCGGGAGCGAACATAACAGTTTCGTTATCAATAGCAAAATTTTCCAAAGTCCAGATAGCAAACTTTTCAGCATCGTCTACGGGCAGCTGCACCATAATATAAAAGGCTCCCTTCGGATCGGAAGCAACTACGTCAGGCAGCTCTTTAAGGGCGGCAACGATCGTATCGCGGCGTTTTTTGTACTCTTGATTCACTTCCTCCAGATAGCTGACGGGAGTAGTATATAAAGCGGCTGCGCCGACCTGTTCCAGAATCGGGCTGCACAGACGGCCCTGGCAGCATTTGATAATCTGCTTGGCAAGCTCTTTGTTTTTGCTGATTATGCAGCCAATACGGGCGCCGCAGGCACTGTAGCGTTTAGAAACCGAATCAATGATGATCAGGTTGTCGGCAAGCTCGGGCATTGTGCCAAAGCTTCGGTAAGCGCCGTCATAAACAAATTCACGGTATACCTCGTCAGCGATCAAAGCCAGGTCATATTTGCGGACTATTGCTGAAATCATATCCATTTCTTCCTGTGTATAAACAACACCGGTCGGATTACCGGGATTAGTCAGTAAAACAGCTTTTGTTCTGGGCGTGATCTGCGCTTCGATAGCAGCAGCGTCAGGCAGATGGTAACCGTCAGTCACATTTGTCTGTACAGCGTTGATTTTAGCGCCGAACTCTCTGGCAAAAGTAGTATAGTTAGCATAAAACGGCTCGAATACCATGATTTCGTCTCCTGGATCACATAAGGCCATGACAGCAAAAATCAAAGCTTCGCTGCCGCCGTTGGTAATAAAAATATCATCGGCAGCAAAATCCATACCTTTTTCGGCATAGTATTTGCGTATCGCTTCGATCAGAAAACCTTCGCCTTTGGAATTGCCATAAGCAATTACCTGCTCGTCATAAGTGCGGATGCTTTCCATAAACTGGTCAGGAGTTTTGATATCGGGCTGTCCGATATTCAGATGGTAGATTTTTTTACCCTTCGCTTTAGCTGCATCTGCATACGGCGACAGCTTTCTGATAGGTGAAGAAGTCAAACTTTGGATACGTGCTGAAAGTTTCATGTAAAATCCCCTCACTGCTGATAAATTTTGTCCGGGCGCCAGGACCCGGGGTTATTCTGGCACTTGGCAGCATTTCTGCTGTCTTGCCAAGTGTTCATATTATATCATAATTAAATCGTTATTTTTAGCATCAGGATAAAAAAATGTAAAAATATTTTACAAAACGGCCTGAAATACAGCAAAAGTGTTTCAAAAAATACTTTTTGCTTCTCAAGCATAACGGCAGCATTTGATTAAAAAAGTGCGTTGAGTCATATAATTGTATGAAACCTTCATCTATGGTAAAATATACTGATTTAACATAATGCTGTATAAAGCTAGTATTTATGCGGGTATTTAAAGCTCAGGTCACTATCTTGGACACTATTGAGAGGGTATTAAAGGTTAGCTTTGCTAACTGGTGTTCAAGATGGTAGCTGGGCTTTTCTCCATTTATCAAAATATTCTTTGTCGATGAGCCATGTGCGACCAAAGAGGAACGCCTTAAGTTCCCCGGAGCGACACATGGTATATATTTTGTCTCGCTTGGTTTGCCTTAGGATGACTGCGACTTCTGAGGCTGTATAATAGTCACTTACTGGTAATTCCTTCATTTTTTAAAATCTCCATTTATGCTGGATTTCGACACCTGAGACCTTTTGGTTTCTTGGGTCGATGTGCAACTCTATTTGAATTGCTTTTTTGTAGGTATAGTTCCTCTGCATGGACACCGGGATGTAAGTGTCACTGCCTTGCCTCCCTAAGCCGACACCTAGTTCCCAGCGGGGAACCATGTGGGCGACCAGAGGTGTGATGTCTACTTCCTGCTGTAATGTAGCAGTGTAAAGAGTAGCAGAAGTTGTAGAAGCAGAGGCAGGAGTTGTCTTATCAATTACTGGTACCTCTACTTTCTTGTTATTGATGGTGGCGATATACTTCTGGGTGACGACCAAGTCGGAGTCCTCGGGGGTTTCCTTAGGTGCTACCTTGAGGTGACTTGTGGCTGCCAGAGGTTTGTCGGCGGTTTCTGGGTTTGTCGGTATTGATAGATAGCGGTAGGTTCCATAGGTTCCCAAGAGGAGGCCTAAGGTGAACGACGCTATGAGTGTTGTTTTTGTTGCTTTCAAAAGTTATCTTTTCCTCCTTCTAATTGTAGCCGAGTATCGTCGGAAGCATCATTTGGATTACCTTAAGGAGACCTGTGATTGCTTCGTAGTTTGGCTTACCTGTTTGACTGGTGTCGATGCACCATATTAAGAATACTGTTGCTAAGATTAGCAGCAGTAATTTTATGAGTAATGTTTTGAGGGTGTTAATATTGGGTGATACCTCCTGTTTATAATAATGATAAAATATAGGTAGCAGCTACTTTAGGAGGAATGAAAGTAACTACTACCTTTGGAAAGAATGAAGGAGACCAAAGGAGTCGTAATGGTTCCCTCTGGGATACTCGTGTCTATTACTACGAGAGAAGCCAGAGGAGGTCTATTAGTAACCTTTGGCACCCTTCTTCACTTATATGGAACAATAGTGTTTTGGTTATATGTGGAACAATTAACTTTGGTAGAACTGTTCTATCATATTAATGTTTTCATAGTTGTTTCTGTTAGTATATCTTTCTTTAGTGGTAACAGGAGGGGATTCCTCTACATAACCAATGCCTCTATCGGGGTCTAACCACCGCTCCAATTCCTCTTCGAGCAGTTCTTCAACACCTACTTGGGCATCCCGGTCTAAGACTTCCAGCCAGTGAGCTACAGCCATCGTGACAGCATCTAAGCGGTCGTCGTGTGCTAGTGAGCCCCTGTCTCTGGAGATGCGGGTGAGCTGGTAGATGAGTGAGTAGGCTTGTTCTTTTTCGTAGACCCGGTAGTCCTCGTGGAGTACCGAAGTATTGACGATCAACTTATGCCTCATCATTACAGGTTCAAGAGTGTCGATGATGCGGAGTTCTTTTTGTTTGCTGTTTTTGATTTCTTCGACGGAGCAGGGGTGGATGCTGTTTAGTACAGGTTTTAATAACTGTACAAACATACCGTCACCGAAGTTTGCTTCGACGACGACCTCGTTGACACCATAGAATTTTGCTTTTGTAGCAAGGGCTTTCAAGGTGGCGTCGGTGTAACCATCACGATACCCGCCGACTTCCATAAGGAATAAATAGCCGTTTAGGTATTTGATGATAGCGTAGGCTGTTTCATCTTTGCCACGACCAGAGGGGTCGATTGCCATTACCGTCCCTGTGTACTTTGAGACCTCCTGTGAGCGTAGTAGGGGCGCATAGAAGTAATCACCCTTGAGGGCAACGCAAGGAACCTCAGGGAGCCTCTGGGACGTTCCAGAAGCCCATGACCATTGCAGTGATGCTTCCTCTAAATCGAGGTCTGCGACAATAAAGTCGGATACCTTGAGTGGATATTTTTCAGCATCGGAGAGATTTGTGTCGAGCAGAAATTGTAGGGCGAAACCAGCTTTACCATAGGAGAGCTTACGTTTCTCTATGTCTTCTTCGTCGAACCGGGCGGGGTCTGTGGGATAACCTGCATAGGCCAAGGGGTTGTTGTCGTAGGCTTGGGCTATGAAGGGTGCCAATCTGTCGCCATATTCGTCACGTTTCTTTTGGTCGCTGGGATAGAGAATTGGGTATATGAGGCAACCATAGCCACGATTTTGGAGTTCGTTGTAGAGGGACATTTCGTTTTGAGGTGTACCAAGGTAGATGATTTGACCACCGGGTTTGATGATGGCGTCAAATTCTTTAACTGCTTCTGCCAGCTTTGCCCTTTGCATTTGGGTGCCGGAGTTGTTGGGGACTTCGACGTCGTCGGCGACCAAGAGGTCTGCACGGGAGCCTGTGATTTGCCCGGTGATACCTACGGATTTTACTGATGGGGAGATATCGGCGATTGCTGGGGCGACATCAAAGAGGTTCTGGGTGTCTCGGTTACCTTTGGAGGGGTTGGGGATAAGATGGGCAAGAAAGGGAACCACGAGGATGATGCGCTTGATGAAGATGGCGTTAGCGTCAGCCCGGTCTTTGGAGGCCGAGACGATTTCTACTCTGAGCTGAGGGTTACGCCAAAGCTGCCAGACAACAAAGGCACAGGTAATAAATGATTTTGCTACACCTCGGAATCCTTCAAGGATAAAGCGATCTCCCGGAGGGTGCTGGAGGTTGTAGGCTATGTCGTACTGGATAGGCGTAGGCTCGGGCAAGCCTATCATTTTCCAGACGATAAAAAGGAAGACCCGAAAGTCTTCCTTTGCTCGCATGATTTGTTCAGTAGTCCAATTAATTTACAGTCGCCTCCGATGGGAAAACTGGGAGTTTTTCGGTCTCTTTTTGGAGCTGTTGGACTCCGGGGGTTTCCGGGGTCGTTTCCAAGCGGTTGTCTTTCATAAACTTACGGACTTTTTCAAGGAACGAGGGGTTGCGGCGCAGTTCTTCGTCACTAAGTCCTTCGAGCAGGGCTTTGATTTCCAGCTCTGCCATTTGGTCGAGCAGTGCAGGGTCAAATTTTACCATCTTGCGGCATACCCCCTGACATCAACATGGACTCCCCAAGTATAAAGTCCGATGCCGTCTGCTCCTGCCTGTTCGGCAACTCTGAGGAGTTCTTCGGGGGTGAGGCCGGGAGGAGTTTGGACGTCCGCTGCGATGCCATAGATGTGCTGGGAGTTCCAGACGCCACCGACTTCTGCGTTGTGGTTGGGGCAGCGGTAAGCGCAGGAGAGTTCCAGCGGAGAGCCACAGAGTTGCCTCATACGCTCGAGAACCTGCACGAGGCGAGGGTTGACCCCTGCACCGTTATTAAGACCGCCACAGCCACATTTACAGGCAAATTCGGAGCTGTCAAAGTGTTCGGATAGTTTCAAAGTGTTTATCACTCCTTTTTAGTTGTTTTATAGGTTTTGTAGATGGTGCATACGATCTGCACCAAGATATAGAGAATGGTCATAATGTAGACCATATCAGACAAAGGCACCCCTAGTACGGAGAGTGTGGATACTCCGACCGGGGGTGCTAATTTGATTGCTTCGTCGTGGAAGCTGTCGTTATTCATTTGTGGCTCCTTCTTCGGCGGTCGTTTGGATGTCCAGAGGAATCTCAAGGTAGTTGTTGGGACTGTCACCACTACCTAGCCAAAGTTCTGTTGAGCGGAACGTGGGGTCATCTTTGCGGGTGATAAGGTTACCGGGCGACGCCTTGAGGATAATGGTATTCGCTATTTTTTGTTTGATCATAAGTTTCTCTCCTTAAAAAGTTGTTACGTTGATTGTCCAATTTTTAGATGAAATATTGAGCTTGTCTGTTGTGGATAAGGTGGTATTTTGCCTTTGATTAATATAGAATTTGCCAGAAGAAAGACCATTTCTGTCCTTTAGAATGCTAATCAGTTTGCGAATATTGGATATGGGCATTAGAGGGGATTGACTAGTGTTTACAAGAGAACGAAAAAAGATACCAACATTTTCTGTGTCAATAATACTTAAAGAGGTACAGCCGATATCTACGAGATTATTGCCATTGGGCACCTCAAGAATAAAGTAATTACTATTAGATTCCATTTCAGGCTGAGCAGGAAATGCAACACTGTCATAGGTGACACTGGAATTTAAGTCCATAGCTTTTAAAGCGGACTCATCAAAATATATGTGAGTTATTCGTCCAGTTCTCTTAGAATAAGGGTCGCCTAAAGTAAAAGCATAATTACTATTAGCAGATTTAGTGGAGAAAGTAATGTTGGGCAAATGCCACTCTAGCGTATCAACATTAGGAAAAGATGAAAATGTGTCATCAAGAGTAGGAGAACCATATGTAAATGTTTGACCAACTAAAGGAGGAAAAAGATATAAATGATAAATAGGCGGTACTTGTTTGCAAAATGGAGTGAGGTAATTAAAATTGGCCGCCCCCAAGTAAAACTTATTGTCAAAAGTCATCTCTACAAAACGCATACTAGAAAAAATGCGATTTGAACTTGCCAAACTAACACCTGTAAAACTAACTCTTTCATATAGGGATGTAGGCTGTAGAGGACGAGTGTATAAAAGGTTGTAGTGTGCTAAAAGATTTATATTGAAAACTAATCCGATTGTATAGTAGGCGTTAGCGGAAAGATAATAAGTACGAGAGTCGGTAGGCTCTTTCAAGTAAAAATAATCACCATGTAGCCACTTACTTTCATTTTTTACATAATAAATCAAGTAACGTGTTTTATAAAACTCATTACTTTCTTTATCTTTAGTTGTATCCCAAACATGAGAAGCAGCTTTTGTATAAAAAGCACCATCACTTGTGCGTACTGCATCAAAAATATCAGCAAAGGTTATTGGTGTGATTGCTTCTACTGCATAATCTAACCGAGCATAAATAGCCCGATATCCTTCGGTATTATCATTTTCGATAATCGTTTTAATATCCCACCAAGTAGGGTTCTTCTCCCATTTGTGTCCTGCGGTTCCCGGTAGAGCCACTGGTAAATCCAGGATAGCCTCTGGGTATTCTGTAAATGCCGTGGTTTCCAGTATGGCTCCACCTTTGAGATTGACAGCGTCTCTTATTTTACTTTTTGTATCATAAATTAGAGCCAGTTTGTCAGCTACGGTTGTCATTGATTTTCACGTTCCTTTCGGGGTTTATAGGGCGTTCTCCAAGGCTGTCACACGGGCGGCAAGAGCTGTGGTGACTTCGGCCAAGGTGTAGTTTTGCAGGGTGGTAGCGAGAACATAGTTCTCTCGGAGTTCTGTTGTGAGTGCTTCTACGGTGAGGATGTCTGCGTAGGAGCTGAGGTTGACTGCTCCACCAAACATATCGTAGAGCAGCTCATAGAATTCTCGGCATTGAGTGGCGGCCTGCTGCTGGGCGACAATAGCGGTTTGGATGCTTGTTTGAGCTGTTGTGAGGGCATCACGAATTGTTTGCGTGGCTGCTGCTAATTGCTCGACATTAGGATATACAGGTTCTTTGTAGGGGACACCGAGGATTTCTTCGAGGGTATAGGTATGGTCTGCTTCTTCGTTGAGGATGATGGCGAGGAGTTCTTCGAGGCTGCCATAGGCTACCGAGCCTGTCACTAGGATGTAGCCTGTGAATTTTGTAGGAGCGGTTATGGTTACGGAGACCTCATTCACTTTACAGGTGGTGGCTGTATCCAGTTCATACTTACCAGCGACAAGGCGGTAGAGGGCGATAAAGGTGTTTTTGGTGGTGAGCGGTATCGTTAAGACATAGGGGTCACCTGTTTCTGACCATTGTGGGGTGATGTCGCTGAATTCGATTTTTTGGACTTCTTTGATACCTTCGAGTTTCTCAAGGTGCTGGTCGGTATAGTTGTTGTCGGTGTGGACGTAGTTTTTGTCTTTAACTGTGAAGTTATCGTTTTCCAGCTCGCTGATTTTGGTGGGGATAGAGCTTTCGACGGTTGACAGTGCTTTTTCGAGCAGTACGATATTATCACGGTTCTCGCCGACACCGCTGAGGAGCTTTTTGATGTCCTCCGGGTCAAGCCCGGTGTCACCAAAGCTGGCATAGGCTTTGAGAAATTGGTAGGTTACGACATCCTGCTCGTTGAGTGGGTCTTTAACGTTGACTATGCGTTTACCTTGGCCGTCCCAGTCACCGTCAGAATTTTGGGTCATCGAGGTCTGATAGATGGTGTCGAGGGTTTCCTCGAGTACGTGGATGGTTTGGATTTGGTTGATGGAGAGGTCGGTCGCTCGGAGAACACTGCCTTCCGCAAAGGCTACCAAACGGTCTGTTGGGGTTTGCCGATAGATCGTGAGGGTTTTCCCGGCAGGTGGCGGGGTCGTGAATTCAAGCTGCCTTTCGGAGACTATGTAGTCTTGGCCGTAGATGTAGGCGGTGACTCCTTCGAGCTTTACTTTGATGAAGCTGGCACGGAGGTAGTCGAAGTTAAAGGAGAATACTGTTTGGGTGCCGTTGGTGGCAAAGTTGACTGTGGCTCGTAGGTTTGTTGTCAAGTTTTCAGTCCTTTCTAAGTTATCCATCTTTTGTTATAATGTAGTTAAATAATACAAAGGAGGTGGATGTGATAATGGATAAGAATGAAGTTGCTAAAGAAATAATCGTAGCGGCGATTAATAAAGATATGTTTTTCAATGAAGCAGATCAAATTGGCGCTATTTCTTCTGCTTTTAAAGCTGTTCGAAAAGCTGTTTTTGAGGCAGAAATGGAAGAAGTTAACGCTATTAAAATGAGTCATTACTAAATATTACTCAAGCGAATTTCTTTGACTGCATCATGCAAAGCTCTCAGTACATTTGCGTCAACGTTTTGTACAGGGAGCTTTTGTGTTTCTCTTATTTTTGCATAAATCATTGAGATATAAACTTCTAAAATTTCTTGTTTTGTAAGCATTAGCGTTGTTCCTTTCTGTTAATGTCATGTTATAATTAGTAGTAACCTCCACTATTGTTATGCTATGGGGATAAGAAAAGGGCTACCTTCGGGTAGCCTTTTATTTTTTATCTGCTGGTAGATATTTATAGAGTTTTTTGTTGGTGGCATCTGTTTTTGAGAGTATCTGGGTTTCCAGTTTATCTATTTGTTGCCTTTTTTGTTCAGGGGTGAGCTTGGGATTTTCTGTGATTGCTCGTTGTTGTTTGTAGAGTGCGGAGATTTCTTTGCGGTCTGCTTTGATGGCCTTGAGGGCGGCTTTGGCTTTTTTATTGCGGACAGTGCTTTTACTGTTCTTTTCGGTTTCAAAGTATTTAACTGTTTTGAAATAGTATTCACTGCTTTTTGTCCGCTTGTTAGGCGACGCAAAGAGCCTGTTGATTACCGGGTATTCGTTCCAGTGTTTGGCAGGTTCTTGGTTGTCTTTGAGTAAGACGTCCGCAGTGTCGGCGACAAAAGCACCACTTGCTGTGAGCCAGCTGTTGACATAATTTTCGATGACCAGCGGTGACCATTCCATTTCTTTGCCAAGGTTTTTATATACTTCGGGTGTGTAGACGGTGTATTGTTCTTCTGCGGGTCTGTTTTGGAGGCGCATAGGAACTACTGGGCTATTGCGGAAAAAGTTGTAGTTGGCTTTATGTTCGACGGCTGGTTTGACTAAACCGGCAACACCTGTTTCTAGTCCCCAGGAACCTGTAGGACTGAGGCTGTCAAGGGCTTCTGCAAGGAGGTTGTCGTTGGAGAGACGGGTGTTGCCCGAGCCTGCAAATTGCTCAAGTGTGGCTTCCGTAGGGGTGCAGAAGATTGTGTTGAGTCCTAGAGGTTTAGGTGTTTTGACCAAGGTGCCGTCAGGTAATTGCCCCCAGTACCAGAAACGGTTACGTTGTTCGCTTGGGAGTTCCTGATACCAGTCTTCGTTGTGGTTGAGTTGCCATGAAATTATACTGGGGATTGACAGGTAGAGAAAACCTTTGATGAGGAATCTCTCTCGTTCACCTTTGGTGGTCAACTGCTGAAAGATTTTAGCGGCTCCCAGTACACCGGCATTGTAGAAGGGGATGGTGTAGCGGTTGATGAATTTTGAAGCATGACCGCCTTTGGTGAAATCTATGGTTATTTCTTTTGCCCGGTAGGCCGCTTCGTAGACGTCGCCCGTGTGTTGGAGTGTTTTGGTAAATTCGTATTTTCTGGGTAGTGCTTCTACGGTGTCCCCTATTTTATTGTAACTCTGCCAGGCTTTCTCTACTCCTTTACGCATTTTGCTTTTTGGTGTCAGCTGGTCTTTGATAATAATACCTGCGTCGTATAGGCTGGAACCTCTAAGGGTGCTATAAGGTACGCCTGAGGCGGTATAGAGGGACAGCATTTTTTTGTCAGCTAATTTTTGAAGGTTGGCAGCTGAGGACATAAAGGGGATAAATCCTTCTTTGGATATTACAGCGGCCTGCATAGTGTCACGCATACCATTTGTAAGTATGAAGCCAGGATGATTGGTGGCAGTGATGCGTATGGTTTTATTGACGGCTGCTAAGATGTTGCCGATGGATCCAAGACAGTCTTGCATGAAGTTGGTGTCGAAGGTTTGCAGGGCTGTATAAAGTTCGGGGGTTGTCTGGTAGGCCGCTGCTTTGCCGTTTTCGTAGATGGTAAAGGCGGAGGTTTTTGCTGTTGCGTGCCCTACAGGTTCGCAAAGTGCGCCATACCCATGTTCGTTGGCGATGTCACGCAGAGATAACAGCAGTTTGTTTTTGTGCATCCTGCTGAGTGCTGTTTTGGTAGCAACGTAGGTAACGGTAAGCGGGTCGATAACGGTACGTGTACTGCCTTCGTTTGAAAGGTAGTGGAGTCCGTTTTTCACATCAACTAAACCATTGGTGCTACTAAAGGTTTTATTGCTCTCCAGTGAAAAGTCACGCTGGAAAGGGCAGTAGTGGGGGTAGGTTTCCCGCAGCAGTTTGCGGGTCTTGGCGTCTATCAACTGGCCTGCTTCGAGGATGCCTAGTAGATTATCAGTATAAGCATAGTAGAGTTTGGCTGCTGCTTTGACTTCGGGGGGGATAGGCATAGATAGGACTTTGCGGGCGGTAACTACTTGTACTGGTGTGTCGTAGGGATGTTGACTGAGTTCTTTGAGTTTTGCTTGTTCCATCCCAAGTTTGATGGCGGCGTCTTCGGTTATCTGCAGGAGTGTGAAGGGGTTGCCTTGGGCTGCTTCGATTTTGGTTTCGTAGCTTTTTGTCAGTTCTTCGTATTTGAGCTGGGCTTCAGCTATCCTTTCTGTACCTTTGACACTATAGACTTCGTTGTTGTGTTCAGCTACTAGGTAGGCGCTGAGAACTTCATTCCAGCTGCGTGCATTGAAGTCTTTGAGCATAGTGGGGTATTTGGTGTTGAGGGTGACTTCGTCAGCCAGTGGCCGCAGGATGTCGTTGAATACGACTTTGTTTTTGATTTTGTTGTCGCAAAAGTATCGGTTGAGGGTGTCGATATCGATGGTGGCGTCGCCGTCGATGAGCAGAGAGGTTTGTCCGTTGACAAAACCGTCAAGGAGTCTTGCTCTGACATATGGGCTTTCTGTTGGTTTGAGCGGACGGCCTATGGCGGCTTCTACCAGTTTTTCGGCATGTCTGATATAGCATTTGTCGTCAAAATTTTCGTAGATCATTCTGTCCATAAAATCAAGAAACCGCTCACCCTTAGTCGGTGTGCGGTCACTGCTGAATGATATGGTTGCCCGGAGGCTTTGGGCAGGATTTTGCTGGGAATAGGAGCGCAGCATATTACTGAGCTGCGGCAGTGCTTTTTGGTATTTGGGGTAGTCTCCAAGGCGTTTTGTGAATTTTTGGTAGTATTCGGGGAAGTTCTTTTGGGCTTCTTCGGGATTCAATAGGTATTCTCTGGTGAATTCGGCGATGCCTTCGCTGCGCATCTGGTCTTCGCGGTATTCATTGTTTACCCATATTTCCCGGGCGTTATTTATGAGTTCGGTATCGGCTCCTTCGATTTCAAATTGTTTGTCGAAGAAGTGCCCGAGTTCATGCGCTGCGTCGCCCCATTTACCATATTTTTTTAGGCGCATGGTGTTGAGTTTGTTGTGAAAGTAAGCACCGACGCCTCCTTTTCCGACTCCTTTCATAAAGTTACCAAAACGAAGGGAGATAAAATTATCAGTAATAAATTTTGTGATTTCCCGGTCAGTGACAGGAGAGAAGCTTTCAGGAGGCAGCGGTTTGATGTCCCGACCGGCGGTGCTGCGCATATTTGGTTCTTCGATAAGGGCTTCTTCGAGGGTGCGTTTGGCGTCTTCACGCCGCTGCTGCTGTTCTACTTCCGAGAGTTTATCCAATAAACGAGTGCGTTTTGTATGAACCATATCGACATCAGGAGTACCAGCGGGGGTACTGCGAGTTTCAGAAATATCGCTCCGAGGATGAGTGGAGTTAGTATCACGACCAGTTCGGTTCTGTTGGCCGCCTTTGAGATCCGTTGGTTCTCTTTCCGAAAGTAGTTCAGTTCTTTGTGGATTTTCCGAAGTTCTTGCTTGGTTTCCTCCGGGGTCAGTTCTATTGTCTCGCCAAACAGGTTGTTCGGGGTCGCCGGATATTTTTGGTTCATGTTTCATTGTCTCCAGTTCTTTTGCGATGGTTTTAATAAGTTGTTTTTGTTGGTTGCGTAAGTCTCTTTTTGTAGCTATACGCTTGATGGCGGGGTGCAGAGCTGTTCTGACACCTGCGCCGACATCCAGTGTTTCCATGAGGACGTCTTTGAACAGTCCCGGTTCTGTTTTAATTTTCTCATTGAATTCTTTATCAGTCAAGTAATAATCTATGTTGCCTATTGTAAGTTCTTTAAGGTTTGTAAATGTGCCGCTTATCATGCCTTTTTTGAGGCCTTTTTCTTCGATTTCTTTGGCGTAGGTATCAAGAATATCTTTAGCCATGTAGGGGGTATAGGCAAGGGTTGCTCCGGGTACACCAAGGACGGCGGCGACAGTTACAGCGGGACGTACTGTTTCGTTATTGAGTTTTTCTAATGCGATATCATAATCTTTATGTGCCTGTTGCGCTTCTGGTGTGAGGGGAGGCGCTTTTGTGGTGTCGAGCAGGCCTTCGTCGATTACTGAGAGTGGGTCTTGTTCGAGGATTTTGTTGCGGGCTTCCCATGTGTCGGCGTAGTTGCCGGGAGCTTCTTTTGCCCAGTTGACAACGCTTTCAGCAACGTTTGTGAGTGCTTGTTTACTCCATTCGTCTGCGTAGGTTTCTTCGGGGGTTGGTTCAGGGGCGTCGCTTCCTATGTTGTAGTCTTGGGTGACTTGGGCAGTTCTGTCGTCAAAGTAGGAGGTTATTTTGTCGAGAAAGGACGGTTCAGGCGGGTCTGTGTATTTTTCAAGAAAGTTATCGAATTCTTTTTCGGACATTATTCTTCTCCTTTTTCTATAGTTTGTTCAAACATTTCTAGTGCGTCTGCTACAGGGATACCATGGAGTAAGGCGTAGTCGATGGTTGCTTGATAGAGTCTGTCTTGGCTTACACCCTCGGTTACTTTATTTTTAACTATTGTTTTTAAGGAGTGTAGCCCATATTCAGCTTCTATTTTACGTTCTTTTTGGTTTTTTTCGGGTACTTTATGATTTCTTTTGGCGTAAACATTATTGAGAGCTTTTTCGTAATGCTTGAGATTATCTTGGGCTTTTAAAAAGGCTTTGGCTTTGCGGTCGTCTGGGTCTTCAAAGTCTGCTTGTGTACTATCTTGCAGATAATTGTAATAAGTAGCATAATCTTTGTTGTAGGCACATTCTTTGTTGCCCTGCTTACGGTACTGGGTAAGATAGTACAGTTCATCAGAGGTCATATCGGAGGTGTCTTCCAGCAGGTCTGCTTCTTTTTTGATGAAGGACAGGAGCTGCTTTTTTGTTGTTGCAGGGAGGCTGGAGTTGGTGATGATGTCTACTTTGTCGGTGTAGGTGGCCGCAGTATCTACCTGCTGGCTTATTTGTGCTTTGTAGTCGTCTTGTTGTTGTTTTAGCGTGGCTTGAGCGTCTTTGTGCATGGTTTCGAGTTTGTTCCAGATTGTTTGACGACGTTCGGGGGTATAGGCGGCTGCGGTCGTTTCGGTGGTGTTTGCTGGTACCATGCCTCCTTGGTAACCTGCCAGATGCAGGTGGAGACCACTGCCGGCATCGTGATAGAGTATCTCGGAGAAGTAAGGGTCAAAGGCATTGCTTATTTGTTGTTGTTCAGGCGCTGTGATGTTGCCGACATAAACATCGACAGCATCTCCTTGAAGATGGTAGCTGGTGGGGGAGCCATTGGCTTCGGCGTTGCGCTGCTGGTCTCTGTAGCCGCTGGTGTATTCTGCGATGTTTCCGTAGCCCAGCTGGGAGAGGATGCCGCCGATGGAGGGCAGGGCGGTTTTGAGTTCGGGTTTGAGGCTGTCGAGGTCGCCGGAGGTCTGCGGGAGGTAGACTTGAGGGATGCCGTGTGTTACGTTGGTAACTCCTTTGTAACTTTCAAGTAGTGTTTTGGCTTTTGTCAGATCAAGGGTTCCATCAGGGCGTTTGCATTGGTCATAGATGTCGACTGCTGCTTGGTGGTTGTAGTTGTCAGCTATTTTTTTGTAGAGCTTAAATAGTGGGAGCTCGTCGCCTATTTTGCGGTCTGCACCATAGTAGGCTGTGTCTTTGATGGCGTTGAGTTTTTCGGTGCTGACGTCGTTTTCTACGAGGGTCTCAAGGTTCCCTTGAATTATCTTGAGGGCTTCGTCAGAGTTTTTGACGTAGCTTTGCAGCTCTCTTGCAAGTTCTCCGAAGGATTTTGCGAAAGAAACTGTGTCGAGCTGCCCGGCAGAGCTGATGAGTCCCTGCATTTTGACGTTGATGGCCCGCTGGCCTTTGCTGCGAGCTTCGTTGTTGATGCGGGTGTGGGCTTCGTTGGCGACTTGCAGGATGTCCCGCTGGTATCCTTCGTAGAAGCCTTTATCGAAGGAGACACTATTTTTGATGCTGTCTTTGAAGGAACCATAGGTGTCTTGCAGGAGTCCATGGTAGGCCTGTACGGCTTCGTTGATTGTCTTGGGAGTGCCTGTGTTTTCAGTTGCCCATTTTTCTTTAGCTGAGGCTGCCGCTACTTGGCCTATGGATTGGTCGAGGGTAGCCATTGCGTAGGGGTTGTCGGTTAGGTCGTAGCCTTTGTCGCTGTGTTGGAGGGCTTGGATGCGGTCGAATTTGGCGAGGTCTTCGGGGGTCTTCCCGGCTATCATTTTCTGGGCTTCAAGGGCGGTGAATTGTTCTCGTTCTCGCCTGTCTGCGGCAAGTGCTTCGTTGTTGACTGCGGTGCCGACGATGCCAAGAGCGTTGGCTAAGGCGGCTGCATCTTGGTTGGTGCGTTGGGTGATGCCGTTACCAACTGAGAGCGGCTTGATACCTGACTGGTAGACGCTTTTAGGCTGGATCGCAAACTGTCTTTGGGTGCCTATGGCGGCACTGACAGGGTTTGGCATTAGTTGGTTCCTCCTTTTGTTCTCTTGGCTCCGTTGGTTAGCCAGTTCCACTCAGCTCCGGTATTTTTGACTGCTTGGCGTTGGTTCTGGGTTTGTGTGTAGGCATCCAGAGCGACACCTGCGGTTGACAGGAAGTTGCTGAACCGGGAGGGCATTTTAGGAGCAGAGGCGTTTAGGTTGTTGATGTAGTCTTTAGTGGAGAGCAGGGTGCGCTCTTTATTGAGGTCTACTTCGTTTGCTTTACGGTCGTAGTTGTCTCTGATGGATGCTTTGGTACGAGCGGTGTCTGCTTCGGCGTCTTTGATGAGCAGGCGTGCTGTGCGCCCTGACATGGTTTCATTGACTGCAGCTTCGACACCAGAGTTGACCTGCATGGCGTTGAGGGAGACTTTGTCAAGTTCGGCTACGGCGGCGTCAAAGGCGTCGGTGCGTTCCATTTCGTAGTCTTGGAAAGCGTAGTTCATTTGGGTGATGGCTGCTGTTGATTGGGCGTTCATTTGCGCTTGAGCTTGGGCGGCCATTGCTTTTTGTCCGACATAGTTACCGTATATGGAAAGACCCGCACCGAGCATGGTGGGTATAGAACACATTTATTGTGCCTCCTTGTCTTTGAATGAAAAATAGCGAAAGCGTGGGTCGTCGGTCTTCTCGCACCAATCGGCTCCCATCCAGGTGAGCCAGTCGATGTGCAGCTTGTTTTCGACCCATGCTTTATTGCCAATGCGGGTGTAGTAACCAAGGGTGCTTTTTAGGAGCTTTTTGGTGTACCTGAGGAAGGCTATTTTGTGATGCTCAACACGAGTTGTGCAGAGCATCCAGACCATTCCATAACCGTCCATATCAGCGACGACGCCGCCGATGGCAAAGACATTAGCATCTTCGTCTACAAGGCTTTGGCAGTTGTCAAATTCGGATAGGGGAAGGTCTGTAAATTTGATTCCTTCCAGTTCGGCTTCTTGTATGTCTAATGGCCTTACGTTTTGGAGGAAGTCGAGCAGGTGCTTGATGGTGGTGGTTTCTATATGTAGCTTCATATGGGTTTGCTCCTTCGGTAATAACTGCCATCCCAGCCGGCACCAACGAGGGCTACTGCGGTGGGGACGTCGGAGTCTACAGTGATTTCGCAGTTTTTGCTGTTGGCTTGCAGTGGAAACATGAATTCTCCTGTTTGGTTGATGAGTTCTCCGATGATGTTGTTGGCGAGGTCAAGGTTGCGTCCGGTCATTTCATAGGTGTAGGTCAGTTTGTTGTCGTGTTTGACGGTGACCTTGAAGTAGCCGCTATTGAAGTAACGGAGCCTCATGTAGCGGAGCTGGAGGCGTCCTTCGGTGTATGCTATGTTTGCGCCGGTGTCATCTTGCTTCTTTATCATTATTTCGCTGAATTTTAGATGGTAGTTGTAGATTTGACCAATGATGAGCTTTTGACCAACATAGTTTCCTACAAGGGCTACTGACGATATACCGGGTTCAATGCGATTGAATACCCCATCTGTGGAGACGATTGCGTATTCTTGCTCGGGGAGTAGGCCGTATTGGTTGTAGTAGCTGGAGATGTCGATGGTGGTCAGATTGTTGGGTTCGTCGTAGGCGGCTGCGGGGATGGGGTTGGTGACTATCTTGCGGTCGATAAAGGTTCGGTAGGGTTCTTCGAGGTAGTCCACGGTGTTGTAGGTGAACGACATTTTTTCGAGGTAGTAGTAGTCGTCTCTTTGGACGACAAGGTAGAGGTCGCTGCCTATGAATTCTGCGCCTACTATAGGGGCGTTGAGGTTCCATTCAGACCAAGCGGCTTGCCTGCGTTGTCCTTCCATAAACAAGTATTTATAGACAAAGAGCTTGTTTTCTGCGCCTGTTGTAAGAAACAGCAGGATATTTTCGGCGTTGGAGCTGATGATACGGTAGAGTCCATTTGGTATGAGGTTAGGCACATGGGAAGATGTTTCTTGTGCTTCTTTTTCTTCGCTGTTGTCGGTGGCGGTCATATATTCCTTAATTGAGGTATATTGCGCTCTTTCGGCTGCGAAGTAGACGTTGCGGCCTGCTCCTACTGGTTTGACTTTGGGTGTGGAGGTGTAGTTGGTGAGCAGGGCGATGTTGGCTGTTTTGGGTGTGAGGGTGCCGCTGGAGCGGAGGGCGAATTGTGACTCTCCACTAAAGAGCAGGCAGTCGTCACCAAAGGGGAGCGCATGGTATAAGATGGCGACTTTGTTATCGCTGACTGCGAGGTCGATGGGGTCGGTGTCTTGCATAGCCGTTACGGAGGCGACCCAAAAGTTGAAGAAGTCTGCGCTGCGGCTGAGGATGACGTTTTCACCTGCGACAAATCCAAGGCGGTTGCGGTAGAAGAAAACGTCGTTGATTGTGTTGTCGATGAAGCTGGGTTTAAGATTGCTGTCTTCGTCACCGCTTTCACGGCTGTCCCAAGTGGCCTCTTTGAGCTCGAAGGAGCCATTGGCTTTTCTTACGAGGATGTGGGGCATTGTGACGGCGTCTATTTCGTTATAGAGGCCGGGTGCAACACATTCTTTCCAGACTTCGTCTTCTTTACTGTATTTGACATAATAGTCGTCGGCATCGCTGCCGGGTTCTCCTTGGACTTTACAGACGAAGCCGTCGGGAGCCGTGGAGGGCAGGTTGGAGAACTTTTGGACGGAGTGTAGGATACCGAACATTGAGTTGTTGTTGTAGCCATCTTTTGTGGAGACGGATGTGATGCTGCTGGACTTTATGTAAATCCAGCCTTCCTGCTGTTCGGTAGTGTAGCCTGCACTGTTGAGTTTACTGGCGAGCTGGCCTGCGATATGGTTTGTGTCTATTTGGGTCGTATGGGATTTGTCGGAGCCATCAGGGGTCGTGTGAGATGCCTTTAGGTCTCCATTGATGTAGATGGCGTAGTTACGGCCATACTGCCCACTTTTGATGTTGATAAGTGCGCCTTGGGAGGCAAAATAGTTGGTGCCCTGGCGATCACTCATGGCGGTGGTTTTTGTGGTGTTGACGATGAAGGTGTAGTCGGCTATAGTGGTGCAGCGGAGGTATTTGCGAGGGTCGCTGGAGGCGACATATTCGGCTGCTGAGGGTGCATAGGTGACGGAGACCTGATTTCCTTCTAGGTCATAGATTTCGATGTTGCGGCCATTGAAGATGACGACATATTTTTCGACTTCATCCCGGTTGATGAAGTGGACGAGGGGTTTGATGTCGCCGTTGAGAAGACCTGCGAGCCTGTTGATGTGCAGTGTGGGAGGTCTTTTTTGCAGGCCACCAGTTTCACTGGAGAGAGCATTGATCTGCTCGTCGAGTTGCTCGGGATGCCGGAGGTTGGGCGGTTGTTGTGAGATGCCTGCTACGAGATTTTTTATGGATTGGCTTATGAGCTGCATTATAATTACCTCTGGAGCAGCGACATAACATTATCGTGTTCAATGATGTTAAAGTCGTTGGTGTCAATTTCGTATTCTTGAAGGTGCTGCCAAGCTTCGGCTACGTCTTGTTGGAGGTCTTGTGTGAGGGAGGCGTCGCCAAGGTAGCGTATCTGGAAGTTGATGGCGGCTTTGGCGGTTATAAATTGCCGCATGGCTTCTGGCATTTCCTCGAAGGGAACCAAAAGTATTACTGAGACGGTGATGGGCGACATAAAGGTGGTGGTGTTATTGGTGATGTCTTTGAGGTATTCGCCGGATTTGCCATATTTTTCGCCATTTGAGCCTTTGAGGTAGAGGAAGCTGTCTGACCAGCGGATTTTGTGGGACTGCTCATCGGGGTTTAAGATGTATTCCTCTTGGATGTTGAATGACCACCCTCGGGATTGCTGTTGGCGATTGACTCGGGATAGTATTCTCTGGGCGTTGATTACGTCTACGTTCATTGCGTTTTCCAGTGTGTTGACCGGGGACTCACCGATGGCTCCGATGATTTCGTTAACTGCGTCGAGTTCGGTCGCTGGTGTGATTATCAATAGAGGGTTACCTCCTTCTAGAAAAAATAGGGGAACCAGATGGCTCCCCTGTGGGTTGTGCTTAGAGATTAAGCGGTTTTGGTTATGACACCCATAAAGGCTGCTTCGGGGCGCAGGCCGCCGTGACCCATTGCGTATTTGGCGATGACTTGGTCGGCTTGCAGGTTGGCACGACGAGCGTGTTCCAGAGCCAAGTTTTTCAAGGTCAAAGTACCTACAGTGGAGCGGTGGGCTACAAGGAACATACAGGTATCTTTGTATGCTTCAGGAAATACATGGCCTGCACCTTGGATTACACCTGCGTTGACTGCTGCGCCGCCACGAGTGAGGTGTGCAGTTTCAACGAGGTCGAAGCCCAAGAGGCGGGGCGGTTTACCATTTTCGATGGTTACAGTAGCACCATACAATTTATTGATGATGTCTTTGTTTGCTACCAGTGCGTTGAGGGCTACCGGACGGATGTAGACGGTGCGTTCGGCATCCGGTACATCGTTTTCGCTCATGGCGGTTTTGGTTTTGAGGAGCATATCAAAGATGGCTTTGCCCATTGCTTCGGTTTCACCGATGGATGCTTCGGGCAGTGCGGAGGTCATAATCGCACCTTTGCCCAAGCCGGTGATGTTTTCTTTATCAGCGACTACCAGTTTAGCGATCTCGGCCAGAACAGCACCGTCACGAGCTACTGCCAGTGCCTGACCAATTTGTTTGGAGTATTCAGCACGGACGTCGAAGTGAGCCATTGCGTCGTCAAGGTCGAAGATGAGGCAGTCAGAGGTGAGCAGACCGTCGATTTCGATGATTTTCTCGGCGTGCGGGATGTTGACACGCAGGTCGTCAAGATTGGCACCTGCTTTGAGGTAAGCGGCTGCGGCACGACCGAACACCGGGAACTGTGCGGATTTGCCGGAGGTGATGTTACGTTCGATGTGGCGACCTTTGGTTACGGAGTTTTGGTCGTAGGCGGTAATACATTCGCCTGCGAAGGTTTTGAGGAAAAGAGCCAGACGGTCAGCGGCGCTATCGCCTTGGATTAGACCGGGAGCTGCTACGGTAATATCTGCCATTGGTTAAATAATCATCCTTTCGTGATGGGAAAAATAAAAAGAGACAGCCTTGAGATTTGGCTGTCTTTTAATCAAATAAATTTGGGGAGTTGGCGATGCGGGTTTCTACGGATTTGGTGTAGGCGGCGTCTCGTCCGTAGCGAGGGTCACTCATGGCGGTGGTCATGGCCTTGGTATCGGCGAAACCAGCGGTTGCCCCGGAGTTTGCCCTGCCGAGTACGGAGGCGTTGGCACTGCCGTTTTTAGCGACCATCTGTGCTTTGATGCCTGCCATGTATTCTTTGATGGTGGGCAGGTCAGCGTTTGTCATAATGTTGTCGAAAGCGTTGACCTGAGCGTTACCTTGGGATGCTACAAAGGCTGCCATCTGGTTGTAGGCGTCGTCGCCTCCAGCGTAGCCTTTGACCGTGGAGACAAACTTGTCGGTAGTCGCTTGGAGTCCTGCAATGCAGGCGTCGACCGCCGCTTTTGGGTAGCCGCCTTTTTCCAGCTCTTGGTATTGAGCTTCGGTCAGGGAGCCGCTTTCGTCGTAGGTTCGTTGCAGTTCGTCAAAGTTGATGCCTTTGTCGGTGACAAGTTGTTTGACTTGGTTGAGGGTTTCTTTGGCGGTTTCTACTTCTTTTTGTACGATATCTTCGGTGTTCGGAGTTGCTACCTTTGCTTTTTCGTCGGCAGCCTTATCGTCCGTTGCTTCACCTTCGGATGTTACATCTACTTCCTGACCGTTAGACATTACTTCGACTTCGGATAAGTCGGGTGCTGCCGGGGTGTCGGGAGTTTGCTCAGTCGTTTCGATGGTTTCGTCAACTGTTTTGATTTCTGTGGGTTCCATTGGTTCCTCCTTTAGTTATTGAGTAGGGATGGTGGTGTCTGCTTCTTGGCCTCCTACGAGGCCTTTGGCGAGCTGCGGGGTTGCTGCTTGAGCCATTTGGAGCATGGCTTGCTGCTGCATTTCTTGTTGCATTTCTTCGTCGGATTTGACGAGGCCTGTTGTGTCGATGTTGCTGCCGGATGCAATGGCTGTGATGAGGTTGCCCCATTGGAGCCTTTGCTGGGCTTCGGGGATGTCTTTGACCAGCGACAAGAAGGTTGTGAGCTTGTTAAGGTCGTGACCTCGGCCAAGGGCTTCGATGCCTGTGGTGATGGCGGGTTCTATCATGTTGTCGGGAAGCTGCGGGATTTGACCTGTAGACTGGAGCTGCGCCAGCAGTCGGCGTACTAAAGGTAACTGGAGTTCCTGCGACAAGATGGAGTAGATCCCGCCGAGGGTATCTTCGAGTTCCCCTGCAACATAACGGATTTCTTCGGCAGTGACACGCTCGCCGCTTCGCTGGACAGCAGAGTTGAGCATAAAGACATAAGACAGCCGGGCTTCTAGAGCGTCTGCTGTCTGTTTGGCGATTTGCATATCCTGTTGTTTTTCCAGCTGCATGGTTTCGATGTCGCTGCGGCGGCCGGGGGCAAAACCGCCATTTTTACATTTAGTTACCTTGCGTACCTGTGTGATACCATTGGGGTTGACAAGGTTGATGACGGTGGCGGCGATTGCTGCAAGCTCGACTATGGCCTTTTGGAGCCCTTCGAGGCTCTTGAGGTCACCAAGGTATTCTTCGACATAGCTGCGGCCATAAGACTCGCCATCAAGCTTTATGAGGCGCAGAGGTATCCACGGGCATTTATCTTTAGGATAATTATTTCCTGTTCCCGGTATCTGCTTGCCTTCGATTTCTTGGTAGGAGTACATTCGGTCGTCGTCGTTGCTGTAATAGATGTGCGTGTAGACTACTACTTCTTCATCAGGTTTCTTGTTGGGGTCAACGAGGTTCTTGACATCAGCGGGGAGTGTTGCGACTGTCAGTTTGTCGGTTGCTACTAGTTGGATGGTGTTTCCGAGGGCGTCTCTTTGGATTACATAGCTGCTAAGGCGATAGAGTTTGATGCCTCCTTCTTTCGGAGGCAGGAACAGACAACAGTTACCAGCGACTAAAAGCTGTTTGAGGGCTTCGTTGATGGTTACTCTTATCTGGTAGGTCTCGATGCAGTTGAGGATGATTTGTTCGAGCTGTACGAGTTTCTGTTCGATTTCGTATTTGGCTTGAGGGTCGGCCTCATAGTAGGCTGCAATGTCGTCTCGGAGTGTCAGCTTGTAAAAAGGGGAGTTGGGCGGGAATAATGCCAGTAGTAGTTTTGCGGTCAGGTTGTTGAGTCCTCTGGCTCCAACGGATTGCCAAGGGGTCTCATATTTGGTGTCTTTGTTGTCGGTTTCCTTTGGGAACAGTGAGGGTATTGTGTATTTGGCACAATCTTCGGCACGAGTGACATAAGACTTTCGTTCGTTTTCGAGCCGCTCATAGATTTCTTTTGCTGTTTCGACTACTTCTATTACCATATTAGATGTTCAGACCTGTGCCTGAGCCAGTGCTACGAGCAATGGTGAGTTTGTTTTTTCCAAGAGCGTTTCTCTTTTTCTTCTCAGTAGGGGTAGCGACCTCGGTTTGTTTATTAGTCGTTTCGACAACAGCGGGAGCAGGAGCGGCGGCTGGTTGTACTGCTGGTGTTTCAATTTTTGGTTTCTTACACATAGTACCTCCTGTTCTACATATTTACCGGGTTGTAGCCGGTAGAGCTGGTGGTGTTGAGTTTGATTTTTAAGGCGTCTCGGCCTTTGCGTTTGTAAGCGTCCTCAGTGCCACCATAGACAGGACTTTCGGGTTCCTTAGTGGTCGTCTCGGGGACGAGCTGGGAAGCTGAGACCTGTGTGTTTGCGACGCTTGGTGTTTTGACTTTGAAAAAACACATTAGTCTGTTTCGTAGTCCTCCTCATTTGGTGGATTTGCTAAAGTTTCTACTATTTCTAAGACTGCCTGTACGCCTTTCATGTATCCTATATGTTCATCATTGTTTGCGTGTTGCTGTCTCATTAGTTCGGAGAAACTAAAGGCTTGCTTGAGGTACTCTAAGGCTCCTTTAGGAACTAAAGGAACCATTGGGTCGTCGAGGCTTTGTATAAGTATCACTTCCTCTCTCACTTATCTGGAACGATTGTGATTTGGTTATATGTGGAACAATTAAGGCTGCCACGCTATAGGCTGTTTGGCAGCAAAGTCAAAGTCGGAAGCCCTAAGTATCCGAGCGACCCTTGCTTGCACCAAAGCGTCCTGTTCGGTGAGCCCTTTCTTTTCAAAAGCTTTGGCTACAGCCTCCCAGGTCGGCTCCTGATCTAGCAGTTTTTTAGCTGAGACAGGCCCGAAGCCCGGGCAGCCTTTGTAGTTGTCGGTAATATCGCCGATGAGGGTTTGATAAAGATGCCAGTAATCAGCTTCTTGCTCGCTTATTTCGTAAAATTCATTACGCAGGAAGTCATAGAAGCGTCCGGGTATCGTTTTAAAATCTTTATCACCGCTGACAATAACGGAGTTTGCCTTTAGCGTCGCAAGGATGCCAATACAATCATCAGCTTCCAGTCCCGGTCTTTGGTAACAGGTGTAGTTGTCTTCGACCCACTTTTTGATGCCGTAGTAGCAGGTGGGTTTCCGTTTATCAGCTCGATTGATTTTATAAGTCGGCAGTATTTTTTTGCGAAAGTTCTCGGTATCCGAGAAGCACATGACGATTTCATAGTTGCCCTCATATTTGTAGTGGTTCAAGACTTTTTCGGTAAGGGTGAGGATGGTGTCGTCTACTTTTACTTGGGCTTCCCCGGCATCTGCATGGAGTGTCCAGAGGTTGTCATCCCATTGGATTGGCGTTTCGACGGCTGAGGTTGCCCGAAAGACTACCATATCGGCATCAAAGAGGATGCGTAGGGGTTCTTTAGACATTCTTGTAGTTACCTTTCTTAGCCAGCCAGTCTTCTGCGGAAATATCTTTAAAGTCTGCGGGGTCGTTTACATCAATACAACGCACAAAACATTTACTCTTGTCGAAGGCTGTTCTGTATTTTTTAAACCAAAAAGTCAAAAGTGCTGTTGCACTTCCTTTGCTCTTACGAATAGTTTTAGTATCCGGATAGCCCGAAGTTAAAGTTGTATACACAACATAAATCATTATTTAAAAATCTCCTTCTGCTTTATCATGACGCACACCTTTGAACCTTGGTTCCCTTAGGAGTCCTTTGGTGCTTTCGGCCATAGCGTCGATTTGCACTATTTTACCGACGATCTCGTCATAGAAAAATGGCGACCACCAGCGGGTGCGCTGGACATCTGTGAGTCCGCTACCTACAATTACTTCCTTGCCGCCTCTAAACTTACAGACGAGGGAGCCTAGCATCCCTTTGTACTTACCTGTGCCTTCATTGAGAGCCAAGACTTTGAGGTCGTAGCTGACACCCTTTTTAACTTTTATCATGGTTTCATTACGTTTGCCCGGAAAATACCCGGCGTTAGGGTCTCGGACGACTAAACCTTCGCCGCCCATTTTCCAGATGCGCTCGGCGGCTTTGTCGATGTCTGACCAAGTATCCGCAAAGTATTGAGGAACGAGAAAGGCATGATAGCTCCAAACATCTAAGGTATCTAAGGCTGCATAGCGTTCTGCGTAAGGGCGGACTTTGCAGGTGCCCCAAAACTCATCAAGGCTGAGGGCGTCGTGAACATAGGCTCCAACTGCGTATTGCTGGGCTTTTTGGTCTCGACACCAGCCGCTGGTGGTTGGCTGCGGGACTCCTTTAGCGTACCCCTCGAAGATGATAACGTCGGTGCAGAGGGCTTGTGAAATGTCGTACAGCTCCGGTTTAAGATGTTCAAGGCTTAGATATTCTTCACCTGTACGGCTAAAGATATGGACACTTGTGGTATCACATACGGCAAAACAAAAGACACCATCAAGTTTCTCTGAGTACATCAAGGGAAACTGAGGTGTCTTTTTGTTATTCATTTTTTCACGTGGGAGACAGAGCTGGACAAGATGTGACTTATCACGAGGAAAGTCCGGGTGGTAGTCAAAGAAGGTCTTAGCTGTTTTCTTTTTGGTTGCCATTAGGCTCTCCCTTCGTAAACAAGCCACACCTACAGACACTGTAAGACCTCATATATCTACAAGGACAAATGGAGTCTTCATTACGGACGTTTTGGCAAGGACAATACATCCTCCCATACTTAACTACTTGCCCTAAGAATTTGTCTGATAATGCGTCAAGGCGTTCCTCTGAGCGGACAGAGTAACCATGTTTGTCGGCGATACTTTGGAGTTCTTTTTTATAGTGTGGGGTCATCGGTTACCTCCTCCTGTAATATCTTTAGTTTTCAATGTGTATCCACAAGGGCACTGAATGGTAACCTTAGTGGGTTCTACAAGGTTACCTAAGGTCAATAATGGTCTTTTACATTTAGGGCAGGAAATATTGACAATAGTCGGCTTTTTCTTCACCATATTATTTTTTGACCTCCTGAGTTGTCTTGATAATTTTTTCTACGACTTTATCAAGTGCTTTATCAACGGTTTCCCCAGTGACCTGTAGGTTATGAGGGGTCACCTGTTTGGCAATCAGCATTTTATACATAGTGTCTTTAGATGGCGCAAGGAATGCTAAAAGGGAAGTTGCAATAAATAATACACTGAAAATGGTAATAGCAATTTTTATGATTTTATTCTCTTGACTTGTTGGTAAATCAGCTTCCATAAGATAGAGTGGGAGGGAGCAAGCTAACAACACGCCCAGCATCCCTACACATATAGGGGCTAGTTGTAGCTTTTCCACCAATTCTATCCAATAGAAAATCATAGGGTCAATAATAGGTTCATACATAATTAATTTCCTCCTTAGTAATAAACTCTGACAATCCTTTGCTGTCTGCCAAAGTTGATAGCATCCATATAGTTATCAAAGTAAATATCAATTTTGTCTGTATAACCGCCACCAAAACGGTCTTCAACGGTATAAATGTGTCCGTCGATTTCTACGTGAGTGCCAAAAGGCAGATGATCGGCGGCTATAGTTCGTCCTTGGGTCGCCTTTGTGCCACTTGCTGTTATCCCATCAGCCTTACCACATTCCTCAACGGATGCTGTGTAGGCTGTCAAGGTAACCTCTTGGAAGTAAAAAGCGACTAAAAGCATACATAAAATTAATGACAATCGCACCAATTTTTACCTATCTTTCCTTCGGTGTCCAGTTGCACCCTAAAACCGAAAAAGTCTTGTGCCTGTCTCATGGAGTCCTGAGCTACCTTGACGACAGTTTCAGCAATCTCTTTTGTCCGGCAGGCAATCTGTACCTCATCATGCACCCACGCCATGTACTGAAAGTCTTTCCCGTGGTCGAGTCCTTGGGCTATGAGGTTTTCTTCGAGTAGGATAATCCACTTTTTGCAGATGAGGGCGCCTGCTGATTGCAGGAGCAGGTTAAGCGCAGAATGGATAGAGCGGACGTGCAGGGGGCGACCGTCGAGTCCTTTGAGATACCTGCGTTTCCAGCGGATTACTCTGCCTCGGAATTCTTCGGCGACCAGTGCGTTCGTGATGGCTGCTTTGAGGTCGGCGATTGCAGGTGTTTTAGACAGGAATTCTCGCTTGAGTCTTTTGCCGTCTTTGGCGTCGCCGTGGACGATTTTGCCAATTTTTGCGTCACCTGCGCCATACAGAAAGGCGTAGATAAAGGTTTTAGCTTGGTTACGCTCGGGAAGCCCGGCGGCGAGCTGGTTGGCTGTGTGGATGTCGCCGTTGAGTATCTCGTGGGCGTAGGCTCCGTTATCGTAGGGGTACATGAAGTGAGCCAAACAGCGCAGTTCAAGGCCGGAGGCATCAACACCTGCTTGATACCATTCTTCGGGGACGGTAAAGAGGCTGCGACATTCTTTGCCATAAGGGCTGCCTATGGATGGCACTTGGGCGACGTTGGGGGCTGCGTGGGTGGCTCTGCCGGTTACTGCTCCGCATGAGTTGACGGAGCCGTGGATACGGCCATCTTCTTTGACGCATTTGAGCCAGCCATATTTGCCGTCGATTAGTTGGCCGAGGCGTTTGGTTATCATCAGGTATTCCTCGAAGACGCCTGCGAGCTTACGGAGTGCTTCTGGTGCATCGGGGTCGGCTTTGAGGTAACCAAAGGTGATGTCGTCTATCTTGAGGCGGTCTGTACCCTCCTCAAAGAGTTCTTCGTTGTTAGGCAGGTATTTGAAGTGATTTTTGATGAGCCATTCTATCTGCTGGCGGCTGTTGGGGTTGAAGTCTTTATATTTTTGGATTGGCACGCCTTTGAAGTAGCCTTTGGTTTTGTTGTCTCGTTTTGGGGTGAACACTTTGTCAGGGATTGGCGGCACTTGCTGGCGCAGGATGGCGTCGAGGGTGGAACTGCGGCTCCTGAGTTCGACTTCCAGCTCTTGGGCTGCGAAGACATAAAAAGGGAAGCCGTTGCGCTCTTGCTTTGCCATGAGCCACTGAGCTTGGTGTTCGAGGGTTATGGGTTCTTGAGGGTAATTTTTACTCATCAGTTTTTCGTAGAGTTTTTTGGTTACGACTACGTCTTGGACGCAGTAGGTGAGCATTTCTTCGGAGTATTGTGCCCAGGCATCGGTGGTTTCTTCGGCGTAGGAGCCCTTGAGTTCTCCTAAGCGGTAGCCCCACGCTTTGAGGCTGTGGGAGCCGTAGAGTTTCCCGGGTAGTTTGCCGATGCGAAGCAGTCCACTGTCGCTGTCTTTGATATTGCCATAGATGAGGCGGGACAGGACGAGGGTATCAACGACGTTCTTTTGGAGTTTGTATGGAACAGTGAAGGTGTCGGAATAGAGCTTCGTGAGGGCGGGGATGTCGAAGTTGATGATGTTATGACCACAAATAAAATCGCCTTCCCGGATTGCCTCAAGGAGCCGTTTAGCTCCCTGATGGACTTCCGAGGGGCGGTATTTTGTGACATTGTCATATTCGTCTATGATGACCAGACAGTGAGCTTGTGTGACTGTGTCTAAGAGGCCATCGGTTTCAATGTCGAAGAAGAGCATTTACAGGTACTTTCGTCCCAGTTCTGCATTTTCATCTTCAAGGGTTAAGATGTCTTCACGCATTTTAGCGATTGCTTCGATGTTCGCTTCTCTCAAGGCTTTAGCCATTTTGATCTGCTGTTTTAAACACCATTTTTGCATACCGAAAATCATTTTAATCAGAAACATTTTTTATACCTCCTGTGTTGTTGTAGGCTCGGTGAGCCGCTTCTTGTTGTCGCCCAGCGGAAAAGCTGGAGATTAGTTTGAGATAGCCGATGACCCGGGTTCCGTAATCGACATAGATGGAGTCGCATTGTGGACAGGTCTTGTAGTAGTTGGGGTTTATGTGTCCGCAGGATTTGCAGACTGTGCAGAGGACGTTGATTGTCCAATAGGGAACGCCGTGGTGAATGTTGGTGTTGATGAGGTTTACTGCTTCGGCTTTCGTGGGAGTCCTTTGGATGTTGAGATGCAGAGCTGCGCCTCCATCGAGGTACTGCGATACGTCTTGGCCGTGGATTTTGATTTTGTCGAGGATGTTCCATTTATCGGACTCGACCGGGTAGAAGTAGCTGTTGTAGCAGTCACGAGGAGCCCAGAGGCCATCTTCTTTGTCCCATTTGGCGTTTTTGACACCTAAGTTTTCTGCGGGGACAAATTCGGTGTTGAAGCGGATGCCGTGGGTCTTGAGGGCTTCTTTGTTGAGCATTTGGATAGTAGACAAACAGTGCTTGAGGTATTCCGGGTAATTTTCTTCTTGCCAGAAACCTACTGCTGTGTGTTTGCAGATGTATTCAAAGCTTTCGAGGCAGCCGTTGATGCCGATGGTGCAGAATTGTTTGTCGATGTCGATAAATCCTGCGGAGTAGGCGGGGAGCATACCACTGTCAATCATTTGCAGGTGGTACGCACGGTGAGCCAAGAGGTACTTTTGGACTCGCTTGACGACTGCTTCAAGGGTGAGTTTTTGTTGCCGGAGTCTGTTGAAGTTGATGGTGATTACCTGTACGCTGCCTGTGGAGACGCCGCCAGCTCCGAGGGTGTAACTGAATGTGTTGTCAGCAAGCTCGTTGCGGAGGCGACAGCAGGATGCGAGGCTGTCGGCAGAGGTACTTTCGTAGTGAAAGAAGCTGTGGCCTTTGGACATTTGGGTTGCCAAGAGGTCAAGGAAGTCTTTATCTTTGGCTGTGTCTTCTTCTACCAGATAGGCGGCTGTGATGACCGGGAATGTGAGCAGTTCTTTGCGGCGTTCTTTACGAAACCATTCCATGAAGAATTCTTGGAGCTGCTTGAGGGTGATATAGTCGGGCTTGGAGCCGTCTGGGAAGTAGAATTCGTCGAACAGGGAGACAAAATAGTGTTCGTCGAAGACTGAGATGTTCCAGAAGATGCTTTGGAAGCCTCGGGCTGCTGCGGGTTGGTTCATTGAGTAGATGACGCCTTGCAGTTCTTGTTTGATTTCCCGGCTATTGGTGGTCAGGTAGCTGGTGCCGTAGGTCTTCTTGGCGAAGTAGTCGAAGTACATGAGGAATTCGACGGTGGCTACGGCACCAGCAAAACCACCTGCGATTTGATACATGAGGTTGACGAAGGAGCCACAGAAGCTTTGGAGGTTCCGAGGCCTGCTGGAGGTTCCACCGAGTGTCTTTGAGCCTTCAAACAGGAAAGGATAGAGGGTGATGGAGGCGCAGTAGGGCTTGAGCGAGGTTTCGTCGTGGACGTAGATGAGATGATCGTGGATGTCTTTGAGATACTGCGCAGCGAGTTCTGTTCCTTCCATTTCTGTCAACTTTTCGCAGATGATTGCCCGGTTGACTTGGATGTTCTCGTATTTGTAGAGTTCAGCTTCCATTGTCGCTACATTTTTGGTGGTGACGTTGGAGTTTGGGTCAACGATGGAGCCGTCGGCGGCGTTGCCAGCGGCGATATAGTTTTTGATGAAATCAAGTTTGTTTTGGATTTGTTTAGGAGTTAGGTTGTTGAGCACTTTCTTCTCCTTTCAGTATTTGGAATTGTTTGGTCATATCGACCCAGTGCGGGATGCGACCGGAATAGACTCCATAATGGTCGGTTACAATCGTGTGCTCTTTGACGTAGAACCTTTGGTTTGTCGTGGGTTCCTCAAGGCCGCCGAGGGCTTTTTTATAAGAACCTGTTTTGACCCATTTGAGTTCTTCGGTCTCGAGGTATTTGTCGGGGTCTTCATCACGGCCAGAGTAGAGTCCAATAGGTAATCCTGTTTTCTTCGCTAGGGCTTTGATGAGGGTATTGAGTGATTTTTCGGTAATGCCGTTGTTTGTAGTACCACCCATAAGGACGATAGCAGTGATGTCATCAGGATATTTTTTGGTGAGCGCATAGGCATTGTAGACGGTGGCTTCTAGACTCAGGGAGTCTCCGTGGTCACCTATAAGATAGTCCGAGTGACAACCGGGGCAGTTTTGACGACAACCAGAGAACTCAATGTAGACTGCGGTTTCGCCGGGGATTTCTGACATAGAAAATCCGATGCTGGAGACTGGGTAAGAGTAAGTTTTTTTCATAAATATGTTCCTCCTTAAATTTAGTTTCACTTATAGAAACGTTTGAAAATCAAATTGCAGCCTTCTGAGCTGCTGATTTCCAGAAATTAAAAAGGAATATCATCCTCGTTACCCAGGTCGATGTCCTTTTTGGTTAGTTTTTCTGCGGCGATAAGACGGTCGGTTTCCTTGTCGTAGGCGAGGTAGCCGCCGATGCCTGTTTCGCCTGTGAAGCGGCCTTTGAGTATCCTGAGGCGCACTAGGTTTTTCTCTCTTAGATCGTCGGCTTGCTGGTTGCGTTCTAACGCCCAGACTCCGTCGGATAAGTGTGAGAGTGCTTGGGAGCCCCGAAGGTGACTGAGGCTGATTGCTCCTCCTTCTTCGGCGGATTGTCCATCGACACGCTTGAGGTGGCTGATTACGAGCAGCCCGACTCCTGTTTCTTCGGCGAGGCTGCGCAGACGTGTCATTAGTACGTCGGTGGCTTTGCGTTCGTTGTCGATGTCGAGGCCACTGATGGCGATTGTGATATGGTCAAGGATGACGAAGTCACATTGTTCGGCGGTCGCCATGTAGCGGATACTTTTGATGAGGTCTTCGGACTCGAGGGAGCCAAAGTGGTTGTAAAAAATAAAATGCCCTGAGCCAAGTGTGGCGTCAAAGGCATCTTTGTATTCTTCATCGGTTATGAGGTGTCGGTTGAGGGCAAGGCGTTTTCCTGTGTGGATCGCCATGAGTCCTTTGGCTGTCCTTTTGATATTTTCTTCGAGCATGAGCATTCCGATTTTGAGCTTTTGGTTGACGCCGTAGTGGTGGGCGAGTTGCCGGACGAAGGTTGTTTTACCTGTGCCGGTTCCTGCTGTAATGAGGATGAGTTCGCCCTTGCGAAGTCCAAGGGTCATCTTTTGGAGGTCGATGTCCCACGGCAGCGGGTAGCCTTGTTCTTCTTCTTGGTCGGTGGAGAGGGTTTCCCAGAGTTCGTCGCCGTTGACGATGCAGGCTGGCTTATAGGTTTTGGCGTTCCAGACTGCGGCGACTACTGCGGATGCTTGTCCCTGCATCAGACATTCGTTGGGGTCTTTGAGGGGCAGGGTGGCTATTTTCAGTTTGCCGGGACTGAGGATGCCACAGACGCTTTCTACAGCTTCTTGACCTACTTTGTCCATGTCAAACATTACGATGACTTCGTCGAAGCCTTCGAGCCAGTCATATTGGGCTTCAAAGGTTCTTTTGGCTGACTTGGCACCGTTGGGGACGGAGACTACCGGGTATTTGTTGCCTTGGATTTGGCTGACGGTGAGGCAGTCGATTTCTCCTTCGGTTATAACGATTTTTTTACCAGTGGCAAAGAGGTGTTGGCCAAAAAAGCGGTGCTTTAGGTCACCTCGGGTCTCGAAGGTTTTGTCGGGATAACGCACTTTTTGACCGATGACTGTCCCGGTTTCGTCGATATAACAGGCGAAATGGGCAGGGCGGTCGTGCAGGAAGCCTTTGTAGTAACCATAGCGTTTACAGGTCGCTTCGGTTATTCCTCGGGCTGGTAAGGCTCCGAGGTTTAGGTCGGCAGGCGCAACGACATTACCTTTGACTGCTGGCTTGGCCGGAGCTGGTGGGTCGCCATTTTGGTGGTGGGCGTCACAGCTAAAGCAGAATGTGTGGCCGTCGTCGTAGACACACATTGCGTCGCTGCTGCCACAATCAGGGCAGGGGACGTGGGCTTCTACGATTTGGGAGTCTGTTTGTTCCATATCACTTTACCTCTACGGTTTGGATGTGTGGATAAGTTTTAGAGAGGCTGCGAAACAGGTCAGCTACGGTGATGCGCTGGGCGTCCGTGAGCTTTTCTGTGGTGTCGCAGAGGACGTAGATGGATGTTGTGTTTTCCGTAAAGTCCCATTGGGCGACTGCCTGTTCGTCTCTGTCTTTTTCAAGTGTACCGTCGTTTTGGATGATGTAGTGATAGCCTGTGTCGAACTCACCGAGGCGGCGGGCTGCGTTGACTAGTTCGTCTTTACTGGCACCGTTCAGGGGTTTTTTGATGATGTAGAGCCAGTCTGTGCAGGTGCGTTTTTTGAATTTCAGATTGGTAATTATTGGCTGCCTCCTTTTTTAAAAATGAGCCCATCTAAGGGTTTCGGTGGTTCTGTAAACCATTTTGTCGGTATGAATTTTCTGGCGTATTGATAGCCGTGTTTTTCGCACCAGTCGGCTACGGTTGTTTTGCTGCCTGAGTAAATTTTTGTGGTGAGGCTGCTGAATACAAAGCGGATGTCGAGGTGTGGGTATTGGTCTTTGATGATTAGGTGTTTGCGCCGATCATCAGCGTCGAAGACTCCTTTGGTCTCCACTATGATGCCATTTGGCAGCACCCAGTCAGGGGTATAGTAGTGGTCGGTTGCAGGGATGATGTAGGGCAGCTTGTACTTTTCGTAGGCTGCCGCTACTCCTGCATTACTGAGCTGTTCCCCTACTTTATCCTCGAGGCCACTGCGATATTGCGTGGGTTTGCTGTGAAAACCGCCTCGTCGGTTAAAGTATTTCAAGGTTTAAAATTCCTCAGTGTCAAAAGAAGTATCGCTAACAGTTTCATTTTCAGTTACCGTGTAGCCATCTTCTTTACCGAAGCCGTAAGCCTCTGCAGATGCGCCGCCTGGTTCTTTGTATTCGATGACTTGGACGGCATCTAAATATAGGGTCAGACCACAGTTGACCGCTGATTTGTGATAGGGGTTGACCGTGAAGCGGACTCGACACACGCTGCCATGCCCAATGTCGCCTTTGATGCGGTTGCCTTGGGCGTCGAAAATTGGAATAATGCGCTGTATAGTTTCGCCTGCTTTGGTTTTGTAGTTGGTTTTGGTCTTGAATTTAAAGACGGTGTCACCATTTTTGTCTTCTTTGGAGCCGAGGCGTGCACCTGTCCATTTTTTACCTTTGAATTCGCTGGAGCCTTTGGCGGCTTCAAGTTCGGCTTCAAGCTGTTGCAGTAGCTTATCGGTGTCTTCTTTACTGAATGACATTTGAATGGTGTAGCCTACTTCTGCACCTTCGAAGTATTCCGGGGTGCGTAATTTAGGATACTGTGCGGTTCCTTTAGGTGTTACGATTTGTGTTCTCAAGTTTTTAAATTCTCCTTAAATTTTATTTACCGGTGGAGCCGATACCTTTGGTACCACGTTTGGTGTCGCTGAGACTATCAACGATTGCGATTTTTATGGGTTCATTTTTTTCGATGATGAGTTGGGCAATGCGTTGATTTTTTGTGATGTAGTCGGAATATTGGCCAATGTTTTCGACGAGCAGCATCAATTCGCCACGATAGTCGCTGTCGATGATGCCTGTACCGTTGGCAAGGCGTAGTTTGGTCTTTGCTCCCATACTGGAGCGCAGAAAGATTTTGCCGTGATAGCCTTTTGGTATTTCAATGGCTATACCTGTGTGTATGATATATGCGGTGGGTACAAGTCGACTGGGGAGGATTTCTAGACTGGAAAGACTACTGATATCAAGACCAGCAGAGCCGTCTGTTGCTTTTGTTGGTACTTGAGCATCCTCGTGTAGCTTACAAATTTTTAGAGTTGGTTGTGTAGAAGTTGCGATGGTGTTCACCTCCTTTCAGTTAAACAAAAAGTGAGGTCAGAGTTTGTCGACTCTTTCCCCACTATCTGTGACGCTTAGATAAATTCAATTTGAAAATCTTTAGTATCTTTTGGTAGATATACTTTTGCGGGTTTACCACATTTTTGAGCAAGTCTAGCAAGCGCAATTTGAGAACCTGTAATGTAGTCGAAGGTGTCATCAGGGCTACAAGATGCAGATGCTTCTATTGTTTTATCGTCTTTAACGAGGGTAAAAATGATTTTATTACCTTCACGATGCCCGTCTAATTTTTCTTCGTTTAGTGTACTTAATCTTTTTAATTCTTCTAGTGCTTCTTTGCATTGTCTTTTTGAATAGTCATAAAGTGCGTCAAAAAGTGCTTCGTCGCACTCCTTTTGTAATTTTTGCAAGTAATCTGATGCTGAGTCTTTTTCATTAAGAATGGTTAATTCTTCACAGCTCCAAAGACGTTGGTCGTCCCATCTAAAGCGTCCTCCACGAGCCATCTTGCGTAGTCTTGGCTTTTCATCCCATTTAACCACAAAGTACTCAGTAAAGACAGTATCTACAGTGCCCTTCCCACACTCTTTATGGTGAACTCTAAGCCCCTCTTTGATTTCCTCAGGGTCGATACCTTTGAGGGGTTCTAAGCGTGTGTAATGTAGCCACCAGCCACCATCCAAATATTTATTTTTAGATAGATCTTGTACGCGATAAAACTCTCCATCTTTCTTTCTAATGACTACTACAGCACCACGCTTAATATATGATGCTACATCTTCTTTAACACGATATTTTTGACCGACGTAAATATCAATTTCTCTCATAATTATTTACCTACCTCTCTCGGGTTAATAGTTTTACATTCAAGACTCTCAACGAGCCATTTTGCGTAGTCTTGGATTTTCTTAGCTTCCTTAAGCTCTCCTTCGCCATCCTTACGTCCTATACGACACGTATATTTGATGATATTACCACGCAGGTAACCACGAAATGCTTCGGGTGTCATATTGGCTTGCATGGTTTCTATTGGTTGATGTAAGGTGTCGTAGTGTTTTTCTATTGGTTGTGACTGGATGAAAGGTTTGAGACGTTTTAAGTTTATATAACGCCATTTACTAGTAGTATCCTCGTCTCGTTGCTCTTGGTTTGGATAATAGAAAGCAGGGCAATTAGAATCATCATCAAATTTTAATTCGACAATTTCTCCTTCGTCGTTATTTAATTCTGTGCCATCGGTGACGACAAACAGCCTACCTCCTTGCTCAATATACCTTTCAAAGTCTTGTCTGTTCATAATTACTTAATTCCTCCTTAAGATAATTTATAGAAAGACTAAAGGACATCCTTAAATATTACTATTTACTGAATAACAGTAGGAGTAATCCTTAGGTTATCCTTTGGATTTCTTTCTCACTTATGTGGAACAATTAAGAAAAGATGTATTTACTTTTTATGATTTCGTTTAAATCTAATATTCCACGAGCAGGGAAGTCTGGTAATTTGGTGTCGGAAAGTTTTTTCATATCATCCCTGAAACTCTCAAGGACGTCATGATCTGTATACATTTTGATAAAGCTTTCTCGGACTACCTTATACATATGCTTTGCTTGGGCTACAGGTGCTCCATAAGAGTCGTGTATCATCGCAAAATGATGGATGCCAGCATCAACAGCATTACAGACGGTGAGTTGCAGATGACTAGCATCCATAGAATGTATGAAGTTTGGTGCGACACCTTGAGCTTGGGCTCTTTTGTCGATGTTGCCTGTCATATTTAGGCTGTAGAGGCGAATGTTTTTTCCGGCGCAGCGCAGTCGTACTTGTCGGCTTTCACACTCCATGTAACTTTGCTGTATAGGGAGACCCATAGGGGTCGTCCAGGTTACTACTTGGCCTTTTTTAGTGACGAGTTTGGCGCAGTCTTGGAGCCACTTCATTCCTTCTACAGCGGCAACTACGGTTGTCCTAACGGCGTTCCAGATGAGCTTTGCCATGTACGCAGAGGCTTGCCAGCAGTTGGCATCTGAAAATACGGAGTTTTCTTTCTGTTCCTGCATATCTTTACTGATGATGTCTTCGTAAATTTGGTCTCGGAAGCCATATTCTTTTGAGCCGTAGGCGAGTGTCATTACGGAGCGTTTGGTTACCTTTCGAGTGACGCCGTGCATATGCCAGACTTGGGCGAGGGTCTTAGTGCCAAATTTGATTTTGGTATCGACAACATCGTCTATAGTGCCTGTTTTTAGGTCTTGGGTGATTGTTTCATTTACTTTTGCTGCTACAACACCATAGATGTCGTTGGGTTTGTCGGAGGGTAGGAGGTTTACAGCGGCACCGCCTACAGGGTCTCTAAGGATTGCTGAGAAGTGCTGGAGACCGGAGCAGGTTCCGTCAAAAGCGATAGGGATACCAGATACGAAGCCTTTAGGGCTGCTATGTTCAGTTTCCCAAGTTTTCCATGCTTGCCACTCGAAGCAGAACGCTAGGAATTGACAGGGTTCGTCTTGGTTCATCCAAAAGGTGTGCCCGAGCGGGTCAATGGCTGAGGCAAGGATGTCCTGTTCGTTGTCTTTGACCCATTGCTTGCGGTCATCATAGCTGACTTTATCGACACCAGCTAAGTTGGCTCCGTGGACAGCGAGCCAGTCAATATCTTCCATGTCTTCGCAGGCAGGAGCGTCAGCAAAGAGGATGAGACCTTTATTAAGGTCGTCCCCTTGGAAGCTAAAGGAGGGCAGTGGGTAGACTCGCCCTCGAAAGTCCATGTTACAAGGAAAATATATTTGGTCGTATTTGGAGAATTCTTCGGCTGTCTTAATGTTTCCGATGGCTCTCAGTGCAAGGCTTTTACGGCTAGTTTCGTCTTTGTAATAACCAACCATTACCTTCCGGTAGTCCTTGAGTTGTTCTTCTGAGGGGTTCTCAGGGAGTATCATTGGTTTTGGGGCTTCATTGATGTAGGGGATACCTGCTCGTCCTCCTCCAAGTTCTACTATTCGTTGCATTACTTCTAAGATTTTAGCATTGATTTTCCAAGGGGTGGCTTGGATACTGTTGATGGCCTTTCGGACACTAGCAAGTTCCATTTGACCTAGTTTTTTGAGATAACGTTTGCCAAAGGCTGTCCGTTGGTCACGCAGACGCAGTAGGGAGGTGCTTGATTGGAGTTCGCCGTAGTAGCCTCCTTCCTCGTAGCTTTCCCACGGTTTTGGCGGGATGATTGTAGGACAGAGTCGATAGGCATTGCTTATAGCGTTGTCTTCGTTTGTCGCCCACGCATCTAATAAAGCTTGTGTTGGTTGAACGCTTAACGTAGCACCTTGCTGGCAGTATTCAAAATAGCTTGTGTTGTCGACAATTAAATTTATGAGGCACGCCGAGAACTGCATGAGGTCTTGGTGGTTCCACTTAGGAGCTTGGTAGTTGTCTCGTTTCATCCATGCGAGTGCGTAGGCCCTGCGATAAAAACCTTGGACGCGTTGATCTATGCCATTTAGCACAACAACATTTCGGCTCGGATTTTTACTGAGGTAGTGGGTAAGGTTGTATTCGTCTTGAATTTCTTTGCCGATGAGTTGGCTAACATTGGATAGAAAGAGGTCTTTGCGCTTCATTAGATTGTTCATAAGGATTGAGAAGGGCGAGAAGGTGAGCAGGCTATAAAGCTGGTCTTTTTCGTCCCTGTAGAGTTCCGACATCTCCAAAAGGATACCTACATAGGCTGGCTTTACTCCTCGTTTGGGAGCTAATGCGCCCTCAACGAATACTTTGACGGCCTCAAAGACTGCGCTGTATTGATGTGCGATAAACTTTTGACCTAGTGTGGTTGTGCCTACTTGTCCCTCGGCTTTTGCCTTGTCGTATACTTGGCGAAGCTTTTGTTCTCCAAAGGTTTTGTAGCGGGCTTCCAATTCCAGTTCTTCAAAGTAAAGCGGGTGTTTTTCCATGTGATAGTTCCTCCTTTAAATTTATGTTCTGTTAGTAATATTCTTTTAATAAATCGAACATAAATACGAACATAAGGTTATTATAACGAACGTACGTTTTGACGCAAGGGCAATAGAAAACCAGCCTCGACTAAAACGAAGTTTTAATAAAAACAAATGTTTAGTTAAGGCTGGTTGTTTTTAAAAAGATACTGTAAGTTGTTGTTTTATTACCTTGAGACCATAGTTAGTGACTTTGACTTGTTCTTGAGGGTGTCCTTGGTAGGCAGATACTTCAATGTATAGGCTTCCTTCGGGGACTTTCATAGTTGGATAGTGCATACCTTTACCATCTACTTGGGCAAGCCATCCGATTTCTTTAAGTTTCTTGAATAACTGGGTGCGAGGTAGTTCGTAAAGCTCAGCTACTTCTGTTATCGTCCAGTCATTGGATGTTTTACGGTTGCGCCTCTTGATGAGGTGAGGTGCTATTGTGGTTTCTAAGCGATTGCTTAGATAATCTTTGTCGGCCTTAAGTTTTACGGCTTTCGCTCGTTCTTCTTTGAGTGCCGTGGCAAGTTTTATGATTGTGTCGGGATTCAATAGGGCTTCTTCGGTTAAACTAGGTGTTAAATAACCACCATGTTTGCGGATCGCCGGAAGGACTTCCGAGGTTACCCATTCTTGGAAAGCTTCAGCACTAGGAAGTTTTGACCGCAGGACTAAGCTATAAAAACCTGCTTCGTCGATGATAATTACTTCTCGCCGCTGACCTGAGGTAACGATTCGTTCCCCCAGCTTGTGATTTTCTTTCACATGGTCATTGATAGCCTTTTTCGTATTACTGTATCCGAGTACCTCCGCTACATCTTTTCCGACAAACCACGGCTCACCGTCCTTGGTGATAACTCTGACCTGTCCAAAGGCTTCATTTTGGAATACTTGAATTTTGTTGGTGTTGTTCATAATAAAATCATTCCTCCTGTTATCTTTTTAGTCATTCTTTAGGTGCCAAAATGGAACCCTTGGAGTTATCCTCCATAGTGCCCACAAGTCAGCTTGTAGGCACTAGCAAGACAACGCTTATAACCCGAAGTTCCTTAAAGTTGTGTCCCAGTCAATCACTAGGCTAGCTAAGACAAGAACCATGATAATTTTGTCTTTCATAGATCAATCAATCCTCCCATTCAGTCCAATAGGCTTCACCAGCTTTATATAGTTCGACATACTCCGTTTCTGTATAGACTGTCTCTAAACAATCAGGACTACAATAGTATTCCTCGCCGTCCCTTATGCAGAAGCCTGCTTCAACGCTACCTCCACAGTGTTTACATCTACGTTCATTTTTCATAACTTATACCTCCTCTAAGCAACCTAGGGTAAGCCACCATTTGCCGTTATCATATTTAATAGGCATAAGACTTTGTACCTCATAAGAAACCTTCCTGAAGTTGCTTATTATCTTTACAATATCGCCTTTCCATAAACAAACTTCATCACCAAAATAAACGTCATGTGTTACCCGATAAATTCCACCCACTTTAGGCTCAACATCAGGTTTACAAGCTTCTTTATCATACTTGGAGATAGCCTCAATAAAGGCTGTTGTATCAAACCTGATATATTCCCCTAGGTCTTTAATTGTTTCTATTAGAAGGGCACAGCGGCTGTCGTGGCCGTCATTTTTCTTCATTTGACAAAAAATTTCAAATACAAAATTTTCCCATTCCTGATACATTTCTTTGCGTTCCTCGTTTGTCATAATAATTTCCTCCTCTGACTGTTTTATAGAGGTTGTATCCTCTCTGCTAACCTCTAGGTTGCCCTAAAGGTCAGCGACAAGACACAATGGCTTTATCTTTCTTTCTTAATAGTTAGCTTATATTTTTGGATAACTGCATCAGCTTCTTGTTTCCAACGAGGTACAAAAGTAGTGTTTACATAGTCCGCTAATCTATTTTCTTTCATTGCTTTATAGGCTTCTTTTAATTCCTCATTATTACAACGGAAATGCGCTTTTGCTTTACTTGCATCAAAGCCCTGATACTTACTGTTACCCATCCAGTAAGCTCCATTAGCTACTGCGTGCATTGGTACGCCGTTTATATCTGATAAATGCAGTGCTATTACATCATCAAAATGGCTGGTTATTGCTTGTATTTGCTCATGACAGCTCCCGCTACATAATAAAGTAGGTCGTCCTCTTTTGCCTGTCGCTTCATATACGTTTGCTGTTATGCTAAAATAAGGCTTCTGTTCTCCTAGTTGTGTGAGTTGGATATCAATATTAATGCGTCTTCCTTTACCTATGATTGTCATTTTCATGCTTCTGCCTCCTCGCTTTCTTCTTCTTCGTAACCATAGAGGTGTGCCAAGAGTGCCTCCCAGTCCTTGTATCCTAAATCCTGAGCGATATAGTCAGTTTCAAACCAGAAGAAATCGTTTATATCTGTTTCAGAGACCTCCTCGTATTTATCCTCTATACGTTCTGCCAATCTGTCCCACACAGTGTTTATAAGGTCAAAGTCTATGAGAATACTCACTGTGTCCTTTGCGCCTTCCCAAAAATTAAAATCTAGCCACGTCATAGTTACTTGTACACCAATATGTCTCATTATTTGTATGCCTCCTTGTTTTCTTTTTGTGACGTTTTCGTCACTTCTTGCTTTTATTATAGTGACGTTTTCGTCACTTTGTAAAATATCAAATTTAGCTATATTTTGACGTTTTCGTCATTACGGTTGACGTTTTCGTCATTTTTCTCTATTTTTCTTTGTTTTTCATATTTTCTAAAACTTTTGTAATCTGTTAAAATATAATCAAAGGCGGTGAGTTCATGGGCTTTCAAGAAAATTTACAAGATATTTTAAAAACTAATGAAAAAAAGACTTTTAAAGAAATTTGTGAAACAGTGGATTTAAACCCCCAGTCAGTGCATCATATGTTTAAACGTCAGTCCGTTAGATGTGATATAGCTGAAAAATTACTGGCAGTTATTGGCAAAGAATTGCAGATAGTAGACAAAAAAGATGAATGAAAAAAAATATACACTTTGAGTTATCCAAAATTCTCAAAGTGTATATATTTTTTTATATGCTATAATACTACTTATAAGACGAAAGGAGTGACTACTAACTTGGGTAGTTTAATTGTTATTTTTAATTGGATTGGTTTAGTTTGTTTTCTTTGGTGGATATGTAATTTTATTTATTTATTATTTTTAAATGGTGTGTCAAATACCAGTTTTTCAATTTTTGATGTAATATTTATTATTATTAGTGTGATTATTGCCACTCTTTTTGGGTTGAATGGGCACGCACGTGGGCGTTTGACTCCTCTTGTAGATGGTGTTTTGTCTTTTATTTTTTATTGTTGTGTTTTTTATGCAATATATAGTTTTGGTATTTTAAAAGGATTAGCCTTATATTATGTTTTAATAGAAATAGTTGGATACATACAACGTAAATAATAAATAAGTATCCCTTCTATATGTGTGACACTTAATTTAAATGAGTGAAATAGAATTTAATAATATGTTTAAAAAGAATAAATACAAAAGACACCTCGAAGGTATCCAAAAGGACGCTTTCAAGGTGTCTTTATTTATGCTATAATGTCGCTTAAGGATGGTGATTTTGATGTGGAAGGTATTAAATAAAAAAGAAGTTTTATTTATTCTTTGTTTTAGTTTTTTATATGTTTGTGCTTATAATTATTTTTATGTTGATGTAGATTACGGAAAACATCCAGAAGCATTCGGGGCAGGTGTTGCTTGGTTTTTAGGAATGTTTTTTAAAACTCTTTTCTTTTATTATTTAATAAAGGCGTTTTTTAAAAGCCTGTATAATAAGATGACAAAACAATAAATAAATCTTAGTAACCTTTAGGAATACTAGAGGTTATTTTTTTTTTATTACGTTCTCACTTATGTGGAACAATTAAAAATCAATCGTTCCATATTAGTGAGAGAGTAGTTATTATTAGTAAACTATAAGGATACTAAAGGTTAATCTAAACAGATAAAATTCGAGAAAGAAACAGAGAGGGACAAAAGAAGTCCCATGTGCTCCAAATGTAAACCTTTTGTGAACAATTTTAGTACCAGCTACTAATTTAAGCAAAAAACAGACACCTGTTTGTGTCTTGTAGTGTCTTTCTAAGTGTCTTATAATCTAAGAGAGTAGCAGCCGTGCGGATTTTCGTGGTATCCTGTTATAATCTTTAGTTATACCCTAGGTTGCCTTGGATATCCGTGCGTTCTTGTGGTTCCTGTGGTGTTCCTGTGGTGTACAAGTGTTGACCAGAGGCACCCCACGGGGGGAGTGGCGGCGCATCACAAATATATAATACCCTCTCACATTTTTTTGGTAATTTTACCATCGAAGGAGGAATGACTTATGGCCGGAAGACGACCAAAAGGTGATGGGAGTATCACTGAGTTACCAAACGGTAAATTTAAAGTGAGAATAGAGGTAAATCCAGTAGGAGACAAAAGGAAATGGGTTACACGAACAGTTGACACCATTACAGAAGCCAGAAAGACCCTTAAAGAGCTTGAGCGACAAAAGGAGACAGGAAGACTTATTATTAGTCGTCCAGAAACTTTCAAAGAATTTTCTAAGAGATTTCTTGACGACCTCAGTAGGGAAGGAGAGCTAAAGGAGTCCACACTTCAAGATTACTTTTATACACTACGATTTTGGGAAACGCTCTTTGGAGACTTACCTATTCAGAAAATAACTCCTAAAAGAGTGCAAGAGGAAACAATACATCTCAAGAAAAAATATAAGCATAATACAGTTGCCTCTTTTCTGAGAGTTTTACGTCGTTGTTTCCGAATGGCTGTAGATGAGAAAATAATAATGGAAAATCCAGTAAAGAATGGAAAAGCAACTGTGAGTGTAAATGTCAAAAAAGCTTTGCAGATAATAACAGAGGAGGAACATAAGGAACTTGTAGAGCACATGAAGACGCACTACAATAAGTTCAAAGAAAACCATATAGTTACTCCTAAAACTTTATTTATGCCTATGTATTTACTAACATTTGAAACAGGCATGAGGATTGGAGAGACAGTAGGCCTTTGGAAGAAAAGCTTGGTATTCTCAGAAAACCTTTTAAACGTAGAAAATAATATAATTAAAGTTGTTGGAGAAGGCCTAAAAGATAGCCCACCAAAGACTGAAAGCTCTATCCGTCCTATTTATCTGACTGACAATATGGTCGCTCTATTAAAGGAAGTTTTAGAAATTTATAAGGAAATAGGAATTGATAGTCGATATGTTTTTTGTAATAAAGAGGGAAGTCCTTTTTATGCGACATACTTAAATGATGCTTTTAATGATTTCAAGGAACTTGCTGGGATAGATCGGGAATTTACTTTCCATGACATTCGACACACAAATGCTAGTATCTTACTCTCAAGCGGTATTGATATGAAGACAGTATCGGAGAGATTAGGACACTCAAGCGTCACTATCACATTCAATACTTATGCTCACTCTTTGAAGGTAAATAAACAGCGTGCAGCTAGTGTTTTTCAGGCTCAAGCTGGGTCACTATTCAGGTGATTTCTGGACACTATCGGACACTATCTTGGACACTATGAGGTGTCAAAAAGGTATAAATAAGGGTAAATTCGGGTAATTTATGAAAAATAGGAATTGCCAGTAAAGTTAGGAAACAAGCCATTCTTGAAGTTTTAGTTGTTAGCAAAGTAATATTCGTGCTAAAATATACTGATAGAATATTGCAGATTGGGTGATTTTGTGCATTTAAAGTCATTTTCGACTTATGGATTCAAATCCTTTGCAGATAAAATTGAATTAAGCTTCGGTTCGGGCATTACGGCAATTGTTGGACCCAACGGCAGCGGCAAGAGCAACATTTCTGATGCGATCCGCTGGGTACTGGGCGAGCAAAGCGCCAAATATCTGCGCGGCAGCAAAATGGAAGATGTTATTTTTTCCGGCAGCGGCAAGCGCAGGCCTTTGGGTGTTGCCGAAGTGACGCTGGTTTTTGACAACAGCGACCATCGCCTCAGCCTTGATTTTGATGAAGTAAGCATTACCCGCCGCGTTTTTCGCAGCGGTGACAGCGAATACTCCATCAATAAAAAGAACTGCCGTTTAAAAGACATTCTTGACCTTTTGGCAGATACTGGTCTGGGACGTGGTTCTATGTCCATTATCGGTCAGAATAAGATCGATGAAATACTGAACAGCCGTCCTGAAGAACGCCGCGCTTTGTTTGAAGAAGCCGCTGGTATTGCCAAGTTCAGGATGCGTAAAAAAGAAGCTATGCGGCGTCTGGACGATACCGCTGCCAACCTGACCCGCATCAACGACATCAAAGCCGAAGTCGAAGGTCAGGTCGAGCCTCTGCGTCTTGCTGCAGAACAAACACGCAAATTCAATCTGCTGGATAAAGAACTGCGTGCCTGCAAACTGACCCAATTTGTGTACAAGATAGAAAATATTGAAAATATTCGGCAGAAGCTGAACACACAGGATGCCGAACTTGAAAATAAAGTACTGGAACGCGCTACTGCCGTCAGCACACAGGAAGCTGAATGCAGTGCCTTACAAATGGAGCTGGATAAGCTCAGTGAAGCCTATAACCGTATTCAGGACGATATCAAAGAAAAAGAAACAGCTCTGGAAAAACTGCGTGGTCAGGAAGCTGTGTTGGCAGAGCGTATTCGGCAAAGCGAAAAATCAGGACTGCGTTTGGAAGAGCAGGGCAAAAAGCTGCAGGAACAGATCGCAGCTTTGGATACTCAGCTCAAAACGATGGTCGTGGATTATGACCGTTTAGAAGCGCAGCAGGCTGCCGCACAGCTTTTGGTAAGCAGGCTGACCGGAGAACAGGCAGAAAAAGAAACACGTATCAGAGAAGCTGAAGCGGCAATGGAAGATATGAAAACAGCTGCTTTCGATAATATGCGTACAATGGTCAATCTGCGGAATGAGATCCGTAGACTGGAGCAGGAGCAGGAACAGCGGATGCGTAAGCGTGACGCCCTTAAAAAGAGCATCGCCGAAGCAGAAACCGCAGGCGAAGAACTGCAGACCCGTTACCGTAATATGAACGATGAGCAGAGCAATGTAGAAAACTCTTTGGAGCTTATTAAACGCGATGGCAGGGAAGTGAGCACTAAAGCTGCCGAAGAAACCGAAGCGCTGAATAAAGTTCTGTCGCAGCATAAAGACTGTCAAAACAGGATCACAGCGCTGGAAAGCCGTTTGAACCTGCTGCAGAATATGCAGAAAAGCTATGAAGGCTTTGGCTATGGGATCAAAACAGTGCTGCAGTCGCAGGAACCCTGGCGCAGTGACGTTATCGGTGTTGCCGCCGAACTGATCGAAGTGCAGCCTGAATATGTAGTTGCAATAGAAACTGCATTAGGAGGAGCGGCGCAGAACCTTGTTATGGGCAGTTCGGAAGCCGCCAAAAAGGCTATCTCCTATCTTAAACAGCGTCAGGCCGGCCGGGCGACCTTCCTGCCGCTTGATACTATCAAATATTATGAACGCCGCAGTGAAGAAGAGGCACTGGCAAAACTGCCGGGTATTCGGGGATTTGCTGCCGATCTGATCGGCTATGATATAAAACTGGCGCCGATCTTTAAATTTTTGCTGGGTCGGGTGCTGGTAGCGGACAATATGGATGCCGCTTTGGCAGCCGCCAAAAAAAGCAGCTTTCGTACCAGAGTCGTTACTTTGGCGGGAGATGTCGTCAATGCCGGCGGTTCGCTGACCGGCGGCAGCAGGCAGCAGAAGGAAGCCGGCTTTCTGTCGCGCGGCAAAGAAATCGATGAACAGGAACAAAAGGCGGGTGTCTTGCGCCGTGAGCTGTTGGGATATCAGGAGCTGCTTGAAGAACACGAAGGCACCTTAAAAGTTTATAACAACAAACTGGTGGAACTGCGCCAGGACCTGCAGCAGAAGGAAATCCGCAAAGCTGAACTGGGCGTAGCTCTGGAGCGTTTAAGCGCAGAGCAGCGTCAGGCTGCGGAACGGCTGGAGCTTCTGCTGGATGACCGTAATCAGGTTTCTCAGGAATATATGGCAGCTCGCCAGCAGCTTACCGACCTGCGCCCGCAGCTAACGGCTCTGGAAGCCGAAGACGCACAGGGCAAACAGCTGCTGGATGATCTGCAGAAACAAACGGCCGCAGACCACAGCGCGCTGGCATCTATCCGCAATCGTCTGCAGGATGCCAGGGTCGAACTGGAATCGACTGCCGCACGGACTACGATGATGGCCGAGCGGATGCAGCAGCTTGATGCCGATATGGGGCGTATGCAGCAGGAACTCGCTGCTAATGAAGACGAGCAAAAGCATTTGCTTGACGTGATAACGGCCAGCAAAACCAGCACTGAACAGCTGGCTGCCAGCAGTACCGCATTACTGGCCGAATTACAGACCGTTGTCGGCGGTAAAGATGAATTCGGGGCCAAACGTATTGCCATTACTGAAAAGCAGGCAGTGGCAGGCGAGAGGCTGGATTCTTTGAAAAAAGAACTGACTGTTGCTGAAACCAGGCGCAATCAGGCAGCGATGGAAATGGTACGTCAAAACAGCGACTATGACCATGCTCTGGAACAGCTGGCGACTGAATACCGTATTACTCTGGACGAAGCACGTGCCAGCGGTGATCTGCTGGATGAAAGCGATGCGGCTTTACGTCGGCGTGAACTGCGTCTGGAGCGTGAAATTGAAACCTTAGGCCCGGTAAATCCTGCGGCAATCGAACAATATGAAGCTGTCAGCGAACGCTACGAATTTTTACAGCGTCAATACAGCGATCTTTCAGAGGCCAAAGCCAATCTGGAAGCAGTTATCAGCGAAATCAATTCCGGTATGGCCAAACGCTTCAAAGAGGCCTTCGGAAAAATAAACGAATATTTTTCCGACTGTTATGTGCGTTTATTCGGCGGCGGTACTGCTGCTTTAAAACTTACTGACCCTAATGATGTTTTAGGCAGCGGCATCGATATCGAAGTGCAGCCTCCCGGTAAAAAACTGCAGAGCCTCTTCCTGCTATCAGGCGGCGAGCGGGCCCTGACGGTTATCGCCCTGCTGTTCGCTCTGCTCAGCTATCAGCCTTCGCCCTTCTGTATCCTTGACGAAATAGATGCGGCGCTTGACGAAGCTAACGTTGACCGCTTTGCGAAATTCTTGGCAGCCTATGCCGAAAGCACGCAGTTTATTGTTATCACACACCGCAAAGGCACTATGGAAGCCGCGCATGTTCTGCACGGCGTTACCATGGAAGAATCCGGTGTTTCTAAATTACTATCTGTCAAATTGAGCGAAAAGGAGTGAGAACATGGGATTTTTAGAACGACTGAAAGACGGACTCAGCAAGACCCGCCGCAACTTTACTGACCGCATCGAAGAACTTGTAGGTATGTCGGCTAAAGTCGATGAAGACTTTCTAGAAGAACTGGAAATGATCCTTCTGAGTGGTGATGTTGGTGTCAAAACCACAGAAAAGCTTATCGATGCTGTTCGTCAGGCTGCTAAAAAGAAAGAAATCGAGGGGACGGAGCAGGTTATGCCGTTCCTCAAAAAATATATTGCCGAAATGCTGCAGGACGAAGGACAGCGTACCCGTATCGGTGCCAAACCTACGGTTATTCTTGTCGTGGGCGTCAATGGTGTTGGTAAAACCACTACTATCGGCAAGCTGGCCAACTATTTTCATCTGTTCAAATACAAAGTCATGCTGGCTGCCGGCGATACCTTCCGTGCCGCCGCTGCCGAACAGCTGCAGATTTGGGGGGAGCGTGCCGGCTGCGAAGTTATCCGTCACGAAGAAGGCGCTGATCCGGCTGCCGTGGTTTTTGACGCTGTCAAAGCTGCTATTGCCCGCAATGTCGACGTACTTTTTATTGACACTGCCGGACGGCTGCATAATAAAACCAATCTGATGAACGAACTGGAGAAAGTACACCGCATCATCAAACGCGAGATACCAGAAGCTCCGCATGAAACCTTTCTCGTGCTGGATGCAACGACAGGGCAGAACGCTATCAATCAGGCCAAAGTCTTTATGGAAACCGCCAACGTCACCGGTGTTGTGCTGACCAAGCTCGACGGTACGGCTAAAGGCGGTGTCGTTATTGCTATCAAAGAAGAACTTGGCTTGCCTGTTAAGTGGATCGGTGTCGGCGAAGGCATTATGGATTTCCGGCCCTTTGAAGCCGATAAATTTGTCGACGCCTTGTTTGATGGTGACAAGTAAAAATGCTTGACAGCCTCTACGATTTTCGATATAATACCAAAGTCGGATAAAATATGTAAAGATTTTGGTGATTGAAATGCAGGAAAACAGTTTGGAGCAAAGAGTACGGTTAGGACGTTTGTTCGATGCCTACGGCTGCCTGCTCACCGAAAAACAGCAAAAATGTCTGGAGCTGTATTTCTGCGACGACCTTTCGCTGGCTGAGATAGCCGATGAACTTGAAGTATCAAGACAAGCGATACATGACCTTATCAAACGGGTAGAGCATACTCTGGAACGCTATGAAAGCAAACTGGCGCTGCTGGCCCGCGATGATCACGATAAAAAGCTGCTGGAAGAAATGAGCCGGCTGCTGGCTGACCACCTTGCCCAAAGCGGTGGCTCGGCAGAACTTCAACAAGTACGCCGCATTTTAGACGAATTGAGCGGCGAAAGTAGGTAAAAATGGCTTTTGAAAATTTATCTGAAAGACTGCAAAATGCGATAAAAATGTTCCGCGGCAGCGGCAAAATAACAGAAGACGATCTTAAAGCGCCTCTGCGCGAAGTGCGGATGGCTCTGCTTGAAGCCGACGTCAACTTTAAAGTCGTTAAAGATTTTGTTGCCAATATCAAAGAACGCGCGCTGGGCGAAACAGTTCAGCAAAGCCTGACTCCCGGTCAGCAGATCATCAAGATCGTCAACGACGAACTGACCCAGCTTTTGGGCGGCACACAAAGTAAGCTCACCGTAGCGGACAAACCGCCTACAGTCATTATGCTGGTAGGTCTGCAGGGCGCTGGTAAAACTACTACCGCCGGCAAGCTTGGCAGCCTGCTGCGGAAAAAAGGCAAAAAGCCGTTGCTTGTAGCGGGCGACGTTTACCGTCCTGCGGCTATCAAACAATTACAGGTTCTGGGCGAACAGCTCTCACTGCCTGTCTTTGCTCTTGGCGATCAGGTATCTCCGGTCGAGATAGCGCGCAAGGCAATGGATAAAGCATTCTCACTGGCTTGCGACACGGTAATCATCGATACCGCGGGCCGCTTACATATCAACGAAGAACTGATGGACGAACTGCGCAATATCAAAGCTGCCGTCAATCCGCATGAAATATTGCTGGTTGTCGATGCGATGACAGGCCAGGACGCAGTCACTGTAGCCGAAAGCTTCAACGGCGAGCTGGGCATAGACGGACTTATCGTTACCAAGCTCGACGGCGACGCCAGAGGCGGTGCTGTATTGTCAGTAAAAGCAGTTACCGGACGCCCGGTCAAATTTGTCGGTATGGGTGAAAAGCTTGACGCTTTGGAACCTTTCCATCCCGACCGTATGGCATCCCGTATCCTGGGCATGGGCGATATCCTGTCTCTGATCGAAAAGATCCAGTCCACTACCGACCTTGCCAAAGCTTTGGAAATGGAAAAGAAACTGCGCAAAGACGAATTCACGCTCGAGCAGTTCCTGGAACAAATGCAGCAGGTCAAAAAAATGGGCTCGCTGGAAACTATTTTGGGGCTTATCCCCGGTATGAGCGGCATCAGCCAAAAGCTGAAAGAAGCCAACGTTGACGAAAAAGAATTCGACCGCGTTGAAGCCATCATCCGTTCCATGACCCCGAAAGAACGCCGTCATCCCGATATCATCAACGGCAGCCGCCGTAAACGTATCGCCGCAGGCTGCGGTATGCGCGTGCAGGATGTCAACAAGCTTCTCAAAAACTTTGAAGAAAGCAAAAAGATGATGAAAAAGATGCAGGGTATGGCTAAGTTTGCTTCAAAAGGCGGTTTCAAAATGCCTTTTATGAACAAATAAATTTAAATCAACATCTGGTTTAAGGAGGTGAAATAGACATGGCAGTTAAAATCCGTTTAAAACGTATGGGCTCTAAAAAAGCTCCTTTTTACCGTATCGTTGTTGCTGACTCCCGCTCTCCGCGTGACGGCCGCATCATCGAAAGCATCGGTTTCTATGATTCCACTGTACAACCCGCTACCGTAAAGATCGACGAAGAGAAAGCTCTTTCCTGGATGGCTAAAGGTGCACAACCTACTGATACCGTTAAAAACCTTTTCAGCAAAGACGGCATCATGAAAAAATATGCTGAATCTAAAGCAAAATAAGAAATGAGGCGTGATTTGCATGAAAGAATTGGTAGAAGTCATGGCCAAGTCTCTAGTGAGTAATCCGTCTGCAGTAGTCGTGGAGGAGGAAACCACCGGAACATCAACGGTGCTTCGCCTCCATGTTGCTCCTGAAGATATGGGTAAAGTTATTGGAAAACAGGGCCGCATTGCTAAAGCAATCAGAACTGTCATGAAAGCTGTTGCAACCCGTGAGAATGTAAAAGTTGTCGTAGAGATTGTCTAAGACGTATAAGGATGGTAAACGATATGGATAAAATGTTTGTACGTGTTCCGGTTGCAATAAAAGCAAAAGTAACAGAAGATCTCAAGTTGAAAATTATTGGAGATGTCCAAAACACCATAAAAACGATTAATCTGGATATCGAGCACTTCGAATTCCAAGCCAAAAAAGCTCTTTCTCAGGCCGCCAGCGACCTGAGCGTACTTCCTTCACTGCGTGAGCAGATTGAAATGGAAAGAAACAAGATCAATGCCGCTAAAGCAGAAGCCGAAGATAAACTTAAACGCGCTGAAGCCTTGGAGATCGGTGCGGAGATCGGTCACGGTACACTTGAACGTACTGTCGAGATCACCATAGGCACTGATATCGACGCTCTGATGGGCGCCGAGATCCTCACTGAGGATGGCAAGATCATTGCTTTCCGCGAATGATATGGAAAAACAAGTAGTTATTGGCACTATTATCGCTCCGCACGGTGTGCGGGGCGATATTCGTATTCTGCCGCAGACAGATCATCCTGAACAATTTTTAGAGCTTTCCTCTTTGCTGCTCGAAGACGGCCGTTCGCTTCAGATCACCTCTGCCCGGTTCCATAAACGTATGGTACTGATGAAATGCAGGGGTGTGGAAACAATGAACGATGCCGAACTGCTGCGCGGCAAAAAGGTTTTAATCAACAGTGAAGATCTGCCTCAGCTTGGAGAAGGCGAATATTATGTAGCCGACCTGCTCGGACTGCCCGTATTCGATACGGCAGGAACACAGCTCGGCACATTGAAAGACGTGCTCAGCACCGGCAGCAACGACGTTTACGTTATTGCTGTACCGGAAGGCAAGGATATCCTCGTCCCGGCCCTCAAAAAGCACGTTAAGGAAATAAATATTACAGACCGTAAGATCGTGGTCGAATTACCTGAATGGACAGATGCACCGTGAGATTTCTCTTTATTACCTTATTTCCTGAACAAATTGAACAAGCGGCCGGTCACAGCATTATCAAACGTGCCGTCGATGCGGGACTTGTAGAAGTCAGCTGCATCAATCCGCGCGATTTTGCAACTGACAGGCACCGTACAGTGGACGATACGCCCTTTGGCGGCGGTGCCGGCATGGTTTTGAAGCCAGAGCCGATGGTAGCGGCTATCCGCATGGCCAAACAGCAGCTGCCTGCAGCGAGGGTTATTGCCATGTGCCCGGGCGGGCGCACATTAAAGCAGGATATCGTTGAAGAATATGCCCGCAGCGGCCAGGATCTAATTCTGGTCTGCGGTCATTATGAAGGCTTCGATGAACGGATATTCAACTGGGTCGATGAAAAACTTTCCATTGGCGACTATGTACTTACCGGCGGCGAACTGCCGGCACTGATAGTTATGGACGCTGTAGCGCGCTTTATACCGGGCGTGCTTGGAAAAATGGCCAGTGCCGTTGAAGACTCTTTCAGTACGGGACTGCTGGAATACCCTCAGTACACCCGTCCGGTGGAATTTGAAGGACTGGAAGTACCGGAAGTGCTGCGTAACGGCAATCACGCTCTGATCAATCGCTGGCGCCGTAAAGAAGCCCTTAAAGCGACTTATCTGCACAGGCCTGATCTGCTTGCAGAGCTTGGCAAAGAGGATGTGTTGCTGCTTAACGAAATCAAACAGGAACTCGCAGGTGATAATAATGGCTAACCTTTATCTGGGGCTGGTGCATTATCCTATTTACAATAAAAATATGCAGGTCATTGCTACTGCCGTCACTAACTTCGATATCCACGATATTTCGCGTACCGCTCGCACCTATGATGTCAAAAAATATTTTTTGATCCATCCGCTGGAGGTACAGGCTGAAATCATCAAAAGGATAACTGACTATTGGCAGCATGGTTACGGCAAAACCTATAATCCTGACCGCAGCAACGCGCTGGAACGTGTAACCTATACGTCCAGCATTGAGTCGGCTATTGCCGCGGTTACTGAAATAGAGGGGCAGGCGCCGGTTACGATTACTACCGATGCCCGCACCTATCCTAATACAGTGACCTATGGCTTTGTACGAAAGTTGCTGCACTGCGGTGACAAACCTCTGCTGCTGCTTTTTGGCACCGGCTTTGGTATGGAACAGGAAACAATGAACAGTTTTGATTATGTACTTGAACCTGTTTATGGTCCCTGCGACTATAATCACCTGTGTGTGCGCTCTGCGGCTGCGATTATTTTAGACCGGCTGGCCGGTGAGGCCTGGTGGGAAAAATAACTGTCAAAATGCTCAAAAAATAATTGCAACTAATTGAACAGTATGATATAATGTCATTTGTGTAAAACGGACGGTCCGCTGTGGTGTGTTCGCACATGAACGTCTATGATTCGAGGAGGAAATTATGAATATTATTGAAGTATTGGAACAAGAACAGCTTCGTTCCGACATCCCTGACTTCCGTGCAGGCGACACCGTAAAAGTTTATGTAAAAGTAGTCGAAGGTACTCGTGAACGCGTACAGATGTACGAAGGTGTAGTAATTGCACGCAGCGGCGCCGGCGTTCGTGAAATGTTCACCGTTCGTCGTATTTCTTACGGCGTAGGCGTTGAAAGAACATTCCCGATCCACAGCCCACGTTTGGAGAAAATCGAAGTTTCCCGTCGTGGTATCGTTCGCAGAGCAAAACTCTACTATCTGCGCAGCCTTACCGGTAAAGCTGCTCGTATTCGCGAACGCAGATAATCGGTATCAAATTACAGATCGTAAATCAAGAGACCCTTTCAGTTCAGCTGAAAGGGTCTTTTTGTATTTTAATCAAGATAAATTCTACCATAATGGATAAAAACAGCATTACCATATAGGTAAGTAAAAATGCGCATCTTACTTAATAGTTATTGAAAAGTAGCGGCTGAAATATCAATAGCATTGCCTTAATAATTGAGAAATTTGCAGTTGTCTAAATAAAAAAACAGACATTCACGTTTCGTGAATGTCTGTTTTTTATTTGCCTGATCCTTAATGCGCCAAAAGCTGCCGCATTTTATCAAGTGCTTTTAGCCGGTGCTTAGTGACGTTGCGTACAGTGCAGCCCAGACGTCCTGCCACCTCGGTCGGCTTCAGGTCATCTAAAAACAGCAGCGTCAGTATTTTCCTCTGTTCTGCACTTAACTGCCGCAGCGCTTCCTGCAGTTCCAGTGAAAGTAAAAAACGTGCCAGCTCGTCCAGACGCTCACCTGCTGCACAGCCTGTCTCCAGCAGGGCGATTCCGGCTTCGCTGTCCGTATCTGTCTGGGCTTCGCTGTCCGTATCTGTCTGGGCTTCGTTTTCCCAAATTCGGCCCTGCTTCTGCATCGCGTCAAAAACAGCAAAATGCACCTTACAGCGTGCCAGTCCGGGCCAGTTTTCAAAATCAGCGCCCTTATACTGCAAAACCAGCTCGATAAAGGCCAGAACGGCGATACCTTCTGCGTCTTTTCCCAGCGACCGGTAAAACATCTCACGGCGGGCCTCGCTTTTTAAAAGCGGCTTAAAATCCGCGCATAACTGCAGCAGTGCTGCTTTATCACCAGCCTGGGCGGCGGTTATCAATGCTTTCAATCTCTCTGCCTGTTCAGGTAAATTTTTTATAACGATCAGTTCTCTCTATAATTTTATGATACCCGGCTATACTGTAAAACGTCGCGCGCAACAACAAACAGTCTAAACTTTTTCGACGAAAATTAACACCCTATACAATCAGGTGTTAATTTTATGCCTTTACTGCTTAAAATAATGGCGGGAGGGATAGCATGCAAAAATATATAGGCCGGCAGCTGAAAACAGCGCGGCTAAATAAAAAGCTGACCCAGGAACAGATCGCTGAAGCAGTAGGCTTATCGGCCAAGCACTATGGCTGTATCGAACGCGGCGAGGTCAGCACAACTGTGGCCGTACTGACACGGTTGCAGCAGGTGCTGGAATTTGAAGTGTCTATAATGATCAAAATTTAGTCTGCTTTGGCAGGCTATTTTTTTTTTGATGTTTTCGCCGGGCTGCTGGTGAAGTACGTACACGTACTTGCGCTGCAGCGCAAGTGCCGCGGAGCGTAATAACGCGGCGCAGAAAAAAATTTTAAAAAGAGCCTTCTCGTGTCTTGTCGGGGGGGACATCTGTGATAAAATAACTAAAGAATTATATAAAATAGTTAAAAAATACAATCTAAAACAAGTTAAATATGACTTTTGTTTTAAAATATTGATTTAAAAACAGCGTATTGAAGTCAGGCAAAAGCTTTGGTTCCTGCGGCGTCAGCCGAAGAAATATATTGTTCAACAAATTTTAAGGAGTTGATTTTGGTGTATATGAAAACAAGTAATAAAAAACAGCTGGCAGCAGCAGTAACGCTGGCTGTAATGGGAATGGCATGGGTGGCTGTGCCGAGCCAGGTATGGGCGGCCAACGGCGGTTTTGGCGCCATAAATAATCCTATCAGTCTGGAAATTTACGCAGACCAAAATGAGAGTGGCGGTAGCATAGCTAACGCCCGTAAAGACTATGAAGGATCAAATGTTTATGTATCCCAATATCACTCTGCTTATACCGATAACGAAAAAAAATTCGCCAGCGGTGATATGACAGGTAAAACTATTTCTCTGAGCGATATGACAGTCCGGGCTGTTGTTGGGGAAGACGGTATAGGGCAAGCTGCCGATCTGGCACAGCATGCAACACAGGGTCAGGCCGGCGGTTTTGGTTATGGCGCAGGGCTTGTCAATCAAAACGGCATGTCTAATGCTGTTATCGCAGTTGGTTCTGCTGGGATAAATGTTATCGGCGGTGCCAGCGGTTTGAGAGTGGATGAAAGATATCAGCACGAAGGCGAACAGGGACTGACTGGCAATGCAGCCATTGGCGGTACCGGCGGTGCCGGGGCTGCAGGCGGTAATGGCGGCGGCGCTAAAGCTATCGGTGTCGCGGCAGGCATTACAGATACTGCTGAAAGTATTATTGTAAACGGCAGCGCCAGCAAGAATATTCAGATTTCAGGTGCTTCTTTAACTGTTAATGCTACAGGCGAAGCCGGCGGACATGGCGGTTACGGAGGCAAGGGCGGCAGCGGTGCCGATGGTGCGGAACTTACGACGAAAAAGGCCGATAAAGGTGCAGATGGCGCCAATGGCACTGATGAGAATACCACACCGAATAAAGCCGCTAATGGTGAAGATAAGACCGCGCATGCAGCTAATGGTACGGTTACAAAAGTTATGGATGAGAACGATCCTCCTGAACAGACAGGCTGGGCATCTACTGCTGGCACAGCTGGTGCGGTTGGTAACGCTGGCGCAGCTGGTGAGGATGGCAAGGATGGCGGTAACGCTGATGCTGGCTCAGCAGGCAGTAATGGCTTAGCAGGCAGTACTGGTCTGGCAGGGGGAACCGGCGGCGCTGGAGCTAATGGCGGTAATGGCGGCAGCGCCACTGCTTACGGCCTGCATTTGAATACTATCAGCGGCGGCTCTGTAACATTGAATGCTTTAAATGTCAATGCCACGGGAGGAAATGGAACTGCCGGCGGTGAAGGCGGCAAAGGCGGAACAGGCGGTGTTGGCGGGTTAGGTCAAACCGGCGGTGAAGGCGGCAATGGCGGCGTAGGCGGTGATGGAGCTAATGGCGGCGCCGGCGGCGACGGCGGTAAAGGTCAAACCGGCGGCAGCGGCGTTAGTTATGTTGCTAATTATGCTGGTTTTGGTGTTACTGCTACTGTCGGTGGAGCAGGCGGTACAGGTGGTGCTGGCGGCCAAGGTGGTGACGGTGGCAATGCTGGTAACGGCGGAACCGGTGGAGCAGGTGGAACCGGCGGAGCAGGCGGAACTGGCGGAGCAGGCGGAACTGGCGGCCAAGGTGGTAACGGCGGCACTGGCGGACTTGCTGTTGCCCAGGGTCTGGTTGGCACTGCCAATACTGACCTGAATATTACGATAGGTACTATAACTGTAACTGCAACTGGCGGCGATGGCGCTAAAGCAGGCATCGGCGGAGCAGGCGGCGATGGCGGACAAGGCGGTATAGGCGGACAGGGCGGCAAAGGCGGAACTGGTGGTGCGGCTGGTACTGCAGGTGCTGCTGGTGAAGGCGGAGTTGGCGGAGCCGGCGGTGCTGGCGGGCAAGGTGGCGTGGACGCTAGCGGAGCCCGTATAGCCAATGGTACTGATGGTGCTACCGGTGCTGGCGGTGATAAAGGTGCAGACGGCACTGTAGGTATTGCAGGTGAAGCAGGTAAAGGCGGCAACGCGGGTAAAGGCGGAACCGGCGGTGCAGGTGGTACAGCCGGTGCTGCAGGGACGAGCGGTGCTGGTAACAGCGCTGCTGCGACTGCTGTGAGCCTGACTGATACAGCAGGCGTCTTAAAAACAAGTTCTATTACCGCTGAAGCTACGGCCGGTAAAGGCGTAGGTAAATTTAATATTGCAAATGCTTATCTCGAAGGCGATTCTACCGGTGACCCGGGTGAACGTACGGCTGTAGATAATAATGCTGGTACTGACGGAACTGACGGGGCTGCAGTAACAGAAACTGATAAAACTGAAGCGGAATATCAAAACGGAGCGGCTAATGCGGTTTCTAACGGCGGTGCTGGCGGCAAAGGCATCACTCCTATCGGTACAGTGGCTCAAAGTAATAACGGTGCTAAAGCTGAAGCCTGGGGACTTGTTACCAGCGGCGGTTCTTTGAACGTGCTTTCTGATAGTGGACTGACTATCAGCGCAGATGCGCAAGAAGGTTCTGCTTATGTTACTGCCCAAGCAGTTGTGTCTGCAAATTCAGTTAATGTGTACCAAGTTCAAAATGATTTAAAAATCACTGCAACAGCAGTTGGCGATCAAGACAGAACAGAAACAGTTAGTGAAGTTGAATATACGTATTCGGGCTCCAGTACATCCACTCAAGCTACGGCTGTTGGGCTGGAACTGACAGGCGGCAGTATGGTGGCTGAAGTTGGAGGCACCGTGACTATAGAGGCAAGTACCGACTGGGCAGGTTCTAATACTGCTACAGGCATCAAAGCTGCTGAAGGTGCGGTTATTGCTGTTCATAGTGTCGGGGCTATGGATATCAGTGCCGAGGTAGGTGGTACTACTACTGGAGAAACTAAGATCCTCAAAGGCGCCAATGGTATTTTGGCAAACGGCAGCACAATGTATTATGCTGCAGATAATGCTGCTATCACTGTCAGCGGCGGTAAGCATGCAGATGACCATGCGGCAGACATTGAAGGTGGGGTAACTACTTTTGATGCCGGTACGGGAACCGTTACCTTTAACGGCACTGCTGACTTCACAAACGGCACTTTGAATCTGAAATCTGATACAGACGTACAGACGAAGGAGAATAGTCTTGGTTCTCTCGATATCAGCGGTACTGCCATGAACCTGACAGATAATCTTGTAGCCTTGACTGTAGAGGATAAGACTACTCTTGCTGGCAGTACGGTCTACTTCTATGACGAAAATAATCAGGCAGAGAAATACAATACTGCGGATTACCGTACTATCACTACTAATGATCTGGATGCTTCCGATACTAACGAGCTCTTTATGCGTACCAATGCCAACGGCGTTTACGGTCAGTCGGTAGGCAACGACAAAATTACTTCCACTAATATTGTAACCGGCAGCGGTACCTATAATATCACTGTTTTTGACCAGGGGATGCGCAACGGCTATAACAATGCTGCCGGCGCTGATACTAAGGGACATTTGGACCAAGATGTCGTACTGATCGAAAATGCAGATAAAGGCGGCACCTACAACATCAAAGAAATGAAATATGATAACGGCGTCTGGTCTTATGAATATGAGGGGAAAGCAGAGGTTGTCGATGATGGTTTGAACCTGACACAGGTCACTACTAGGGCTGCAACTCAATCCTCTGCCCAAATGGCGGCTCAGGATGCCAACAAGATCGCAGCCGGAGCGGCAGTGACTCTGTTCGGCGCTGATGAAACTTTGATGGAACGTCTGGGCGACGTCCGTAATTCTGCAGACGATAACGACGGCGTTTGGGCTAAATATGTCGGCGGCAAAATCAAAGTAGATGGACTGCAGGGCGATAACGATTATCAATATAACGGCTTTGCGGCAGGTTATGACCGTGAGATCGGCAGTAACTGGCGTATCGGCCTGGCAGGACAATATGCTAAAGGTGATACCAGCCTGACTAATGGCGACGGTGAAATCAAAACCGCGGCAGGCGCTTTATATGGCACATGGACTGGCGATAAAGGTCATCATGTAGACATCATTGCCAAAGTTGGTAAAGTTGACAGTGAAACCAGCGCTTACGGCGGCACTATTGCCCAAAAACTGGACGGTGATTTTGGCAGTACAGCTATAAGCTTTGCTGTTGAATACGGCTATCGTCAGGATTTGAATGACGGCTGGTTCGTTGAACCTATGGTGCGTGCAAGCTACGTACATCTGGGCGGCGATGATTATACCGTAACCACTCGCGACAATACTATGAGCGTTACTAACGACAGCATGAACAGCATTGTTCTGCGCGGCGGCTTCCTGCTGGGCAAAACCTTTGCGGCAGACAGCAGCGTTTATCTGAAAGCGGCAGTACTGCACGACTTCGACGGCGACATCAATACACATGTCAGCGCTGACGGCAGAAGCGCCAGCTACAGTGACAGCATCGGCGGTACCGCCATCGAATATGGTATCGGCGTCAACCACAAATTTAATAAGGATTCCAGTATGTATCTGGATGTAGAACGTATCAGCGGCGGCGATGTAACTAAAAACTGGGGCGTCAATGTCGGCTTCCGTTACAGCTTCTAAAATCAGGATGGCAGCTTGAAAAATCTATAAAGAATATCCCTCATCATCCGAGTGGGGGATTTCTTTATAGTATTTCGTGAAAAAGAGGAGATAGATGTATGCAGAAAGGCTGGAAAAAAGTAAAAAGCTGTTTGAAGCAGGTCAACAGCGATAAAGCATTAGCTGGGAAAGTACTGCAATCGTTGTTTACAGCAGGAGTAGTGTGCGTTTGCACATTCGGGGGGGACAACGCGGCCTGGGCGCAAGACTATAATAGCCAATATGGTACTGATTTAGGCGGCGAGTACGAAAATGTCAGCGTGACCAATGAAAGTCTTGACGGAAACAGCAATGTAACGATCGGTGTTAGTAGATCTGCCGGTCTGACAGTAACTGATAAAGCCGTTGTGAAAATTGTTGAAACTGGTTCCAGCGTCAGGAGCAGCAGTATTTGCGGGATTGTTAATGATGGCAGCGGCACAGCATCATTGACGCTGAAAGACGCTGATATTGCTATCGTAGGCAGCAAAAGCAGTGTTATTGGCTTTGAAAGTACGGCCGGTCAGCATAAGAATACTGTTACTGGCGAGATGAATATCAGTGTCAGCAGTGCTGCGACATCCGGCACAAGTTCTGTACCCAAGGTCGTTGCGGGCATTGATGTGGAAGGTTATTACAGCAAAGCAAATAAAGCTGCCAATTCCCTTAAAGCCAAGAATGTCAAAATCAATCTGGGGCTTGCCGCAGGTGACAAAGCTACGGTAAATACAACAGGTGTTTTGACTAAGGGCAGTTATGGCAATTATATCGGTACAACGGAGATCGAAAATGCGGAGATCGTGATCAGCGGCAGCAACGGCCAGTCGAACGAAACTGTACGCGGCGTCTGGGCCACTCAGACTGATACCGGGAATAAACCTTCAGGAACAGACATGTCTTCTAAGCAGTCTTACAACAACCTGACCGTTGTGACAGGAACTTATGCTTCCGATATGACAGCTTATACACCAAATGCTGTGCAGGGCGGCAGTGGGCTCTATGGCATCCAGGCCGATAATTACGCGGTTGTAAGCGTGAAGGAAGACCTGCTGATTGATATTGACCGTCAGGCCAGAAAATCGGGAGAAGAGAATAATGGTGTGACTGGTATTTATGGTTATGAGCACGGAAAGATAGATTTTAACAGAGCAGATATTACACTGCATAATGATTTGGATGCTTCTGTGACTGGTATTGAAGTAACGACAAATGCCGCTGTTACCGGCAAAGCCCTACAGTTGACAGTCAGTTCAGATACCGGCGCCGCTTTGGGTCTGCTGGCGCATAAATATATTGACGATACGGAAGGCAAAGGCCGGATAACGCTTGGTGAAACCGGCGGTGCAAATCTTATAAAAATTACTGCTGGCGGTGGGAATGCCAGGGCTGTTGTAGCTGATGCCGAGGGAGTTATTACTTTTAAAGAACAAACTGAACTGGCGGCTCAAAGTACTGACTACACAGAAACGGTTTCTGCTTTAAATGGCGGCAAGGTAGTTTTTGAAGATACTGCCGTAATAACTGCGACCGGTACAGGCTACGTTTACGGTGTCAGTACTTATTTTTATGATAGCTCGGTTACTGAAGACAGCTCGATCGATTTCCAAAAAGGAGTATACATCAATGCGGCAGGAGGTACGGCTATTTCTGCCGCGGGCAACAGCGATACCAGCGCTGAAGGTATTGTAACTATCAATCAGGGTTCAGCAGCCGGTGCTAATGAGGTTGTTATTTTCGGTGACATTGAAAGTGATATTAAAGGGGTGGTCAATGTTAACTTGAATACTGCCGGCTCTGTTTTTAACGGCAGCACAAGTTTGTATGATGACGGAGTTATTAAGCTTGCTGTTACGGACGGTGCAGCTTGGCGGCTTACAGGAACTTCGAGCGTTACCGATCTGAAAGCGGCTGCTGGCGGCAAAATCGATCTGAGCGGTGACCGGGGTGCGTTTAGTACTCTTGCTATTCAAAAGCTTACTGGTACAGGCGGCAGTTTTATTGTTGATAACGACGGGACTGACAGTGACAAAATAACCGTTGCCGCTTCTGATAAAGGCATTCATGGGATAACGATAAATAATATCAGTTCGCTGGTGGGGAAAGAGCTGAAGCCTGAAAATACTTTTATTACTGTTACCGGTGATGCTGACTTTGTGGGTGAAACTACTTATGGCGGCGGTATTTACGAATATACGCCGGTACTTGATTCTGCTGTGGCAGGCGGACAGAAGAACTGGTACGTCAGAGATTTGGACAGCAGGGTTGTTGGTGACGCACTGGCGGTAGCAGGGGCAAATGCACCTTTATATTATGCCTGGGTCAACGGCAATGGTAATCTGCACAGCCGCTTGGGTGCACTGCATCAGAATGCTGAGCAGGGAGCATGGGCACGCATCTTTGGGGGTAAGTTGGATGGAAACGGTTTCAGTGATAAATATCATACTTATCAGGTTGGTTATGATATAAATGCGGGAAACTGGAAAGTCGGTGCGGCGTATGAATATACGCAGGGTAATGTTAAAGGCAGCGGCAGCAGCGGTGAGAATAAAATCGGAGCTTTGAGTCTGTATGGTACCTTACAGCAAAATGATGGTGCTGCTTGGGATATCATATTGAAACACGGTCGTATCTATGGCGATATCAATACCTTCATTCAGTATCCTGACAGCGGCGATTATGAAACTGATGCAACTTCGTTGAGTGTTGAATATAACAAACGGATTGCGCAGAAAAACGGAATGTTTTTTGAGCCCCAGGCACAGTTCACTTATGGGCATATCAATGGCAACAGTTATGGTACATCTAAAAATATTGCTGTTGCTAATGAAGGTATTGATTCTTTAGTTGGACGTTTAGGGATAGCTGTCGGCAAGCAACTGGAACAAGGCTGCATTTATACTAAAGTTTCTGTACTGCATGAATTTTATGGGGACGGCAGTGTAAGTATGCAAGATAGGAACGGTGCTGCTTTGAGCAATGATTTTGATTACGGCGATACCTGGCTCGAAGTAGGCATCGGAGGCAATATTACTTTAGGTAAAAACTGTGAGCTGTACGGTGATGTGGAACGCAGTTTTGGCGGTGACGTAACTAAAAACTGGGGAGCCAACGTAGGCTTCCGTTACAGCTTCTAAGGCAGGACGGCAATGCAGATATAAAATTATTTTAAAAAATTATGTTATCAGCCCCGCTTTTAGAGCAGGGTAAAGCGGATGCGATTTATAAAACAATTTAGGGAGATTGGTTCGATGCAGAAATATAATCAAAAACAAAACAGTGAATTACGTAAGAAAGTACTGCAATCGTTGATTATTGCAAGCACCGCGTGCGTTTGCACATTCGGGGGGGACAACGCAGCCTGGGCATCTGATTATACCGGTACTGATACTTTAAGTACAGGAGCTTGGGGCGCAAGTTACGATAAAATCACGATTACCATGGATGATCCGGGAAAAAACTGCGCCGGCATTTACACTTATGGCAGAAATAATACGACAACGGCTACTGAACGGGTGACGGTTACGTTGTCGGATGCTGGGGACACTTATGGTTATAACGGTATTTTTGTGGACGGCGTATCAAAATTGGACGCTAAAAAGGGTATCGAGCTGACTATTAACGGACTTGGCACGAATAATCAGTCCGGCGAAGCTCAGGCCTGGCGCCATGGACTGCGTGTCGAGACGCAGGGGAAAGTAGATTTAGGAACAGATATCGGCTCTGTGATTACGATAAACAGTAATGCTGCTGAAAGTTATGCCAATGGTGTTTTTGTTGATGGATCCAGCGCTGGTACTGGCAGTGAAGCCAGTATTAAAGGCGGAGATTTAACGGTCAATATCAATAAAGATAATGTAATGCAGCAGATGGATTATGCTGCCGGTGTTACTTTGTACAATGGTTCTAAAATGGAGCTGGCGGGTGACCTGGACATACACTTGGAAGCTGCCGGTGTCGATGGCATCAGAGCCAATAACTTAAATTATTCTGGTGATATCAATACTTTGCAGGTCAAAAACCTGGCTATCTATGGCAAAGCAGTGAATGGTTCCGGTTCAGGGATATACCTGATGGGTGAGCACGATTCAGCTAATGTCAGTGACAGCACTAAGATAGAAATATTGGGCGAATATAATGTTTATGGCATTAACATAGACAGCACCGGTGTTACGGGTAGTTTTGGCGATACTGAACTTACCCTTACCTCTAACACGGCAAACAACACTGACGTTCGTGGTGTGAGACAATGGGAATCTGCAACAGAGTATGGGGATTTAACGATTACAGCCAGGTCCGTAGGGGCTGACATTACCAGTATTGAATTAAATGGTAAGGGTACGATAAACATCCAGGGCGATTTAAAAATTGATGCTCAGGGCAACGGAAGGTATGTTGAAGGAATAGAAGCCAATTCTTTGGGCGAAGTGAAGGTTGCGGGCAAGGCGGACATCGCTGTAGGCGGTGAGAATGACGGCTCCGTTATGTACGGCGTTTATGCCCAGGAACACAGTAAAGTAGCTTTTGCCGATGATGCGAGGATTACAACGACCACCCATGCCGGGAACAGCAATACCAAGATGTATGGCATTTACAGCCGTACCGATGCGGAAGTTGCTTTTGCCAAAGGCTTGACTGTTAAAAACGGTAATCTTGGCGCGGCCATGATTGCTGAAGGCGGCAAGGTGGAAGTCAACATGGCCGGTGGTAATGACGTCAAGCTGGAAGGCACTGTTGGTTCCAGTGCGATGTATAACAGTGCCCATGAGTTAACATACGGAACGGTAAAAATAAATTTTGATACGGCGCAGTCCTATTTTTCTGGCAGAAGCTATAAGACAGAGGGCAGTATCAATGATTTGCAATTTACCAATGGCTCTTATTGGGATATGAAGGGCAATTCTTCGCTCACCGACCTTACGGTAGGCAAAGGCTCAGTAGTCAATATGACTGCCGACAGCGGGCGTTACTGTAGCCTGCAGGTTGATAATCTGACTGCTGCAGACGGAACCTTTGTAATGAACGCAGGTGCTGTTGACGGTGGCGGCAGTTACAGCGACAAGCTGACTATTGATAAAAATTCTGCGGCCGGCACTAATGCTATTAAAATCGTTTCGACTGGCGGGTTGGAGGCTGCGGCAAGAAACCATGCGGTTTTGGTAAAGGGAGCAGCGGCTGATACCAAGTTTGCCGTTTCAGATTCTGTTTATGCTAATGGCTTGTACGAATTTGATATTACCCTGGCAGATAAGGAAAATGATGGCAAATATGATTGGGTAATCGGTTCGCTTGGTAAAACTACCGTCAACAGCGTGGATGTTATGTCTGGCAGTCATCGGGTTGCTTACGGCGCCTGGGTCGAAGGTAACGGTACGCTGCGCCAGCGTTTAGGCGAGCTGCAGAGCGGCGCCGATAACGGTGTTTGGGCAAGAATGTTCGGCGGTAAGCTGGGCGGCGATGAATTTACTAATAAATATAAAACTTATCAGTTTGGTTATGACGCTCAGGCTGGTGACTGGCTTGTGGGCGCTGCCTACGAATACAGCGACGGCAGTCTGAATTATACCAGCGGCAGCGGCAAGAACAAAATTGGAGCTGTAAGTTTGTATGGAACGTTGCAGGGCAAAGATAACAGCGCTTTAGACATTGTAGTTAAACGCGGCCGTATTTATGGTGATATGGATATCTATGGTAAATACAGCGATCAGGGCGATTATTCGACCGATGCGACTTCGATAGGTGTTGAGTATAGCAAACGTTTTGACGGCGGTAATAATGTTTATTTTGAGCCGCAGGCTCAGCTGACTTTTGGTCGTATCGACGGCTATGATTACATTAGTAATAAAGGTGTAAAAGTGGCTTATGACGATCTTAACAGCTTTATCGGTCGTTTAGGTATTGTGGCCGGTAAAGCCTTCAGCAGAGGTGATGTTTATGTCAAGGCTTCGGTTCTGCACGAGTTCAGCGGCAACAGCAGTGTCACCATGCTGGCTGCTAATGGTGAAAGTTACAGCGCAGACAAAGATTACGGCGATACCTGGCTCGAAGTAGGCATCGGAGGCAATATTACTTTAGGTAAAAACTGTGAGCTGTACGGTGATGTGGAACGCAGTTTTGGCGGTGACGTAACTAAAAACTGGGGAGCCAACGTAGGCTTTCGTTACAGCTTCTAAGGCAGTAAGTTGAGTAGTTGGCAGGCAGTATGGCAGCAGAAAAATAATTTGATGCTGACAATACTTCTTACAGCTGCTGAGAGCGGAGGAAGAATATGGAAAAAATAGATTACAGAAAAATGGGGATGGAAATCAAGATTCGCAGGCTGCGTGCTGATATCAGCCAGTCTGATTTGGCAAAACAGATAGGTGTATCGCAGTCGCATTTATGTAATGTGGAAAATGGTCGCCTGTCGCCAAGTTTACGTTTGCTTTTGAGTTTGCGTAAGCTGCTTGGCTGTACGATTGATGAACTGCTGATAGGAACAGACACTGAGTCTAAGGGGAATGGATAAAGGTTGGTTGATTTGAAGTACAGCTTTTAAAAGGAAGGCGTTTATTTCAGAAGCCTGTGCAGGATAAAACAAAACCCCGGCGCATTGCGCCGGGGTTTTTATGTTTGTCCAAATTGTCAAAGGGCAGTAATTATTTTTTGTCTACAAGTTTGAGCGGTACGCCTATTTTAGCTTCAACTTTTTCGCCTTTGGCTACTTTTACAGCAGCGTCCAGACCCTGCTGGCCCATCAGTTCGGGCTGTTGAGCGATAGTTGCGGCCATAGTGCCTGCTTCTACTGCTTTCAGGCCGTCTTGGGTGCCGTCAAAGCCAACGATAAAGATTTTTTTGTTAGCACTTTTGGCTGCTTCGATAGCGCCCAGTGCCATTTCGTCATTTTGAGCGAAAATAGCCTGGATATCAGGGTTGGCCTGCAGCATATTTTCAGCGACAGTCAGGCCTTTGCTGCGGTCAAAATCAGCAGATTGTTTGGCAACAACTGTAAGTTTTTGGTCGGCTACTTTATGGAAGCCTTCGCCGCGTTCGCGGGTCGCAGATGCGCCGGGGATGCCTTCGAGCTCGGCTACTTTTACTTTTTCACCAAGTTTTTGGATGATGTATTCGGCTGCCATTTCGCCGCCTTTGACGTTGTCAGAAGCGATGAAGGAGGCTACTGTGCCTTTATCGGCGCTGCGGTCGAGCGCCAGAACGGGGATGCTGGCTTTGTTGGCAGCTGCCACAGAAGTTGATACTGCTGCGGAGTCGACCGGGTTGATGAGCAGTACGTCTACTTTTTGCTGGATCAGGTCAGAAATATCATTGGCCTGTTTTGCGGGATCGTTTTGCGCATCGACGATTTTAACATTGACTCCGAGTTTTTTTGCTTCTTCTTCAACGCCTTTACGTACGGATACGAAGAAGGGGTTGTTGAGTGTGGAGATGGAGAAGCCGATGGTAGTTGTTTTTTTGCCGTCAGCGGGTTTTGCAGCTTTGTCACTGCTGCCGCAGCCGGAAGTGAGCACTGCCAGTACTGTGATGGCAGCTACTAAAAGAGTCCAGATTTTTTTCATTGGTTAGTGCCTCCTAAGCTTTTTTGCGGTCCATAAGTACCGCCAGTAAAATTACAATACCTTTGACAACTTGTTGATAGAAGCTGGATACGTCGAGAATATTGAGGCCGTTGTTGAGTGTGCCGATGATAAGCACGCCGACCAGTGTACCTGTGATATAACCTTTGCCGCCGGAAAGACTGGTTCCGCCTAAAACTACGGCGGCGATGGCGTCAAGTTCATAACCGGTGCCGGCAGTCGGCTGGGCCGAATTGAGACGTGAGGTGAGGACTGCGCCTGCCAGAGCGCAGAAGAAACCGGTGATTGCATAAACAAAGATTTTGACACGTTCTATTTTGATGCCGGCGATGAAGGAAACTTTTTCGTTGCCGCCGACTGCGTAGATTTTACGGCCCAAAGGAGTTTTCCTAAGGATGAACCAGGAAACGGCAAATGCCAGCAGCATGATGATTGCAGGTACTGGCAATCCCATGAAAAAGCCCTGACCGAAGTCGTGGAACATAGTGTCGTCACTGAGACCGCTGATAGGGTTACCATTGGTATATACCAGTGTCAGACCGCGATAAATGGTCATGGTGGCGAGCGTAGCGATAAAGGGTGCTACTTTGCCGTAAGCAATGACTAAGCCGTTGACAGCGCCAAGGCCCATGCCTATGAAGCAGGCAGCAAGGATCGCCAGCATCGGATTCATGCCGCTGACGATCAGGCTGCCCATCAGGGCGCTTGAAAGTGCCAGCAGGCTGCCGACAGACAGGTCGATGCCGCCTGTCAGGATGACAAAGGTCATACCGAAAGAAATAAGGGCGTTGATGGAAACCTGACGCAGCAGGTTTTTCAGGTTATTGGGATCGACAAAACTGTCGTTTAAGGCGGCTATGACGATAAAGGTTACGACAAGGGCAATAAAGGGGCCCATTTTACGGATACGTTCTTTAATATTCATTATTTACTGTCCTCCTGTGGCAAGGGTGATTATTTTTTCTTGTGTCGCTTCTTCGTGGTCCAGCTCTCCGGCGATCTTACCTTCGTGGATAACGAGGATGCGGTCGCTCATGCCGATAACTTCCGGCAGTTCGGAGGAGACCATGATGATGGCGACGCCCTGAGAGGTCAGTTCGTTCATTAGATCGTAGATGTCGCGCTTGGCGCCGACATCTATACCGCGTGTCGGTTCATCCATAATAATGATTGATGGATTCATACCGATCCATTTGGCAATGACGACCTTTTGCTGGTTGCCGCCTGATAGTGCGCCTGCTTCCAGGTCGATCGATGCGGTTTTGACACCCAGTTTTTTAGAAAGCGCTTCGGAGAAGGCTGTTTCGTTTTTGGCGTTGATCACGCTGCGTTTAGCAAAGGTATCGACACTGGGCAGCGCAATATTTCTGGAGATGGAGAAGTCGAGGATCAGGCCCTCACTTTTACGGTTTTCGGTGATGAAGCCGATGCCTGCTTTGATGGCATCTTCCGGTTTTTTGATACAGACTTTTTTCCCATGCAGGTAAACTTCACCGTGCTTGCAGGAATCAACGCCGAACAGGGCCCGCATGATCTCGGTCCTGCCTGCTCCCATCAGCCCTGCTACGCCGAGGATCTCGCCTTTACGCAGTTTGAAGGAGATATTGTTGAACAGTCCTTCTTGACAGAAGTTTTTGACTTCCAGGACTATTTCGCCGGGTTCGTTTGTGCGTCCGGGGTAATATTCGGTAATAGAACGGCCGACCATGTCGCGGACCACCTGTTCCATATTGGTTTCGCGGGTGGGTTTGCTGCTGATAGCGTAGCCGTCGCGCATTACGGTGATGGTATCGCAGTGGGCGAATACTTCTTCCATTCGATGCGAGATGTAGACGATGGCAACGCCTTTGTCTTTAAGCGCGTGCATTACGGCAAACAGTTTTTCTGTTTCACGTTCTGTCAGGGCGGCCGTAGGTTCATCCATGATGACGACTTTGGCATCAAGCATCAGGTTACGCATGATTTCTGTCATTTGCTGCTGACCAACGCTGCATTCGCCTGCTTCTGCGTCAAAAGGCAGTGTAATACCCATTTGACTGCATTTTTCTTCGGCCAGCCTGCGCATTTTTTTGAAATCAAGCATTCCGAAACTGTTGGTTACGTTCTGCATCAAAAACAGATTTTCGAGAATAGAGAGATTGGGCCAGATATTAAGTTCCTGATGGATGAAAGCGATGCCGCATTTTTCGGCTTCGAGTGCGTTTTTGAAGCTTATTTCCCGTCCGTCGACGCAGATCGTGCCGCTGTCGGCTTTATGGATACCCGTAAGGATGTTCATAAGGGTGGATTTACCGGCGCCGTTTTCACCCATCAGAGCGTGGATCTCTCCTGATTTTAAGGTCAGGTCGACGCCTTTGAGTACTTCGTTGGAGCCGAAGGCTTTTGAAATACCCTTCATGGTGATTTCCATTAGTCGCAAAACTCCTTTGCTGTAAAATCGATTTTAGAAAATAACGCCTGCGTGCAGGATAATGTTGGCGTAGGGGGTGATCTCGCCGGTGCGGATCACTGCTTTAGCAGTTTTGGTAGCGGCTTTGAAGGCTTCGTGGTCGCTAAGGATCTGTTCTTTACCTTCAAAAAGCTCCTGCATTTTCTGCCATGTAGCAGGATTTTTACTTTCCATTTCGGAAGCGATATGTATTTTTTCGACTTCCATATATTTCAGCACTTCTGTAAGGACATCTAAAAAGGAAGGAGTACCTGGTTTCAGAGCCAGATCGATTTTGGGGACACCGGCCGGAACCGGAAGGCCGCAGTCGCCGATAACGATAGTGTCAGTATGGCCTAAGTCAGCCAGGACTTTGGCGATGTCGCTGTTGAGGATTCCTATTTTTTGCATTCTCCAAGCATCCTTTCTACATCTTTAAGATAGGGCATACCGCCTTGTGCGCCCAGCTTCTGAACGGAGAGGGCCGCTGCGGCGTTGGCAAACCGGATACTGTCGTCTAGGCTGCGTCCTTCGCATCTTGCGACGGCAAAAGCACTGTTGAAGGTATCGCCTGCGCCTGTGGTATCCTGGGCATTAACGACGAATGCGGGAACAGTGTGTACTTTGCCGTTTTTAGCATAAGCAACGCCTGCTTTGCCAAGTGTCATAAAGAAGCGTTCTTCCTGCATCAGCAGGATTTCTTCGCTGGTCTTACCGGGATAAAGGGCTTCGGCTTCGTGTTCATTGGGGGTCACATAGGTGACTTTATCCAGCCATTCAGAAGGAACGGGCTGCACGGGAGCCGGATTTAAAAGTACGCTGATTCCTGCCGCTGCACATTTGCCGATGATGTAATCGATGGTGGGCAGCGGTATTTCGTGCTGGAGCATGACCAGGTCTGCGGCGGCAATGACGTTCCAGGCAGTATCGATATGTTTGGGCATGACCAGATCATTGGCGCCTTTGATGACGATAATACTGTTGTCGCCTTCGGCAAGGGTGATATGGGCAGTACCGCTGTTCTGTCCGGGCAGGACGCTGACATAACCGGTATCGACGTTGTTGGTTTTCAGGTTGTTGATGATCATGGTGCCGTAAGCATCGTCGCCTACGCAGCCTATCATGTGTACCTGGGCTCCTAAACGTGCGGCGGCAACGGCCTGATTAGCGCCTTTGCCTCCTGGTGAAACTATGAGCCTGCTGCCGATTATTGTTTCGCCGGCTGCAGGCCGTTTGCCTGCTTCTACTGTGAGGTCGATGGAACAGCTGCCGATAACAGCGATTTTGACCATGGTGATCTCTCCTTACATCTTGGAAACTTGTAATTTTGTTATAATAGTAACATTATAATATTCTACACAGGCTGGTTATATCCTGCCTATTTAATGATGATTTTGGAAAAGCTAATACTTATGTATTTTACCGCAAGCGACTGTTTTGGGCAAGAAAAAACACTATATTAATGTAAAATTTTTTCGACAATTTGCCTTTGGCGATTGACAAATCCACTAATGTTTGTTAACGTAGAAACGGTGTTGCGAACGTTGTGAGTACGTTTGCAAAAATAAAAGAGACCGCACCGATTCAGTTGATGCGTTGGAATAAGAGGGAGTATATATGAGTACTAAAAAATCAGGAACATCTTGGCAGGATACTATCAGCGACTGGCTGGTTTCGATCATTGTAGCCGTAGCGCTGGCTTTTTGTATCCGTACTTTTGTGGTAGAGCCTTATATGGTCGAGGGTACGTCGATGTATCCGACGCTGGAAAGCCACGAGCGCCTGATCGTCAGCAAGTATAAATATTTCTTTACCGAGCCGAAAAGGGGTGAGATCGTCGTTTTCCGTTATCCGAAGGATGAAAGCCGCGATTTTATCAAACGCGTTATCGCGACCGGCGGTGATACTATTGAGATGCGTGACGGTAAGGTTCTGGTCAACGGCAGTGTGATCGAAGAAAATTATATTTACAAGGATGATCCGAAGGGCCCGAATAAGTCTAATTACAGAAAATCTGTTGTGCCTCAGGGGCATATCTTCGTTTTAGGAGATAACCGTAATAATTCTGAAGACAGCCGTTTTGCCGATGTTGATTTCGTGCCGCTGAAGCTTGTAAAAGGCGAAGCAGTTGTTGCTTTCTGGCCTGTTGAAAGATGGCGTATGCTGCCTTGATAGGCGGTCGAGGAGATAATTATGGATTTTAAGATACAATGGTTTCCCGGTCATATGACGAAGGCGAAACGGATGATGGAACAGCAGTTAAAGCTGGTTGATGTTGTGGTTGAAATGCTGGATGCGCGGATCCCACGTTCCAGCAGCAATCCGATGCTGATCCAGATGCTGGGGGATAAACCCAAGGTCGTTGCTTTGAATAAGATCGATATGGCTGATCCGGAAAAGACTGAAAAATGGCTGCAGACTTTTAAAAACAGCGGTTTGCCTGTCTGTAAGGTAGATTCCAGCACCGGTAAGGGCGTAAAACAGATGGTGGCTGCGATCCAGCAGGTGGCCAAGCCTGTCACGGATAAGTGGCTGAGAAAAGGTGTACGCAATCGTTCGATCCGTGTTATGATCGTGGGTGTGCCGAATGTAGGTAAGTCTACTTTGATCAATCGTTTGGTCGGTAAAAATAAAGTTGTGGCAGCGGACAGACCTGGTGTGACTCGAGGTCAGCAATGGGTGACTATCGCCAAAGGTCTGGAGCTTTTGGATACCCCAGGTGTTTTGTGGCCGAAATTTGAAGATCCGGAAGTAGGCTTTTGTCTGGCAGTAACGGGAGCGATCAAAGAGGATGTTTATGACAGGGAAACAGCAGTAGAGCTGTTGCTTGAACGTTTGATGCATATCTATCCGGAGGATCTGCGTGTAAAGTACGCTATTGATTTTTCAGAAGCTGAGCCTGTGCGTGAGGTAATGGCTAAAATAGCTGTCGCGCGCGGCTGCCTGAAGGCCGGCGGTGTGCTTGACATTGATAAGGTTATCCAGCTGGTATTGCGTGATTTTCGTACAGGACGCTTAGGGCGTTTTACTTTAGATGAACCGAGTGAAAATAATTAAGGCCGCTGCAACGCGGCCTTTTTAATTAGGGGTGGGAATAATGAAGATCAGCGAGGTAAAGGAGATTTTGGCGGGAGAGCCTGACCCGTATCAGGTGGCAGAACTTGCTGCCGATGAGCGCAGCGGTGTGCAGAAGCTGGTTGTCGCTTATCATAAAAGGCAGGAAAAGCTGCGTTTAGAGCAGCAGCGTTTTACGGAGATGCTGGCCTATGAACGTAAATATTACGCTCAGGGGGCACAGTATATTGCCGGGATCGACGAAGCAGGACGGGGACCTTTGGCAGGGCCGTTGGTGATAGCGGCTGTTATTTTACCGCAGGAGGTATTTATCAGCGGACTTAATGATTCCAAGCAGCTTTCGGCAGTAAAGCGCGAGCAGCTTTATGACGAAGTACTTGCCAAAGCACTGTCTGTTTCTGTAAATGTAGTCAGTATCAGCAATATCGACGAGCTGAATATTTATCAGGCTACGAAGCAGGGAATGATTGAGGTTCTGGAACATCTTACGATTAAGCCGCAGGTGGCGCTGGTAGATGCAATGCCGATCGTATCGGCCGGTATTGAAACAGTTTCCTTGATTCACGGTGACGCGCTGAGTGCTTCGATAGCTGCTGCTTCTATTATTGCCAAGGTCACTCGTGACCGGATGATGATAGAACTGGCTGAACAATATCCTCAGTATGGTTTTGCCGGTAACAAGGGTTATGGCAGCAGGGAGCATATGCAGGCAATTGCTGAGTTTGGAGCGACTAAGTGGCATCGCCGCAGTTATGAGCCCATTAAAAGTATGCATCTGCCTCCTGCTGAACAGGAAGGTAACAGGCTGTTTTCGCCGGTGTCAGAGAAGTGACGGAAGCGCGGCAAAGGCTGGGGAAAAAAGGTGAGGACGCTGCCTGCGCTTATTTAGAACGTAAAGGTTACGTTATCTGCCGTCGTAATTACCGCTGCCGTTATGGCGAGATCGATATTATTGCCGCTAAAGGCGGCGAGCTTAGTTTTGTAGAAGTAAAAACACGCCGCAACCTGAATTTTGGGCTGCCCCGTCTGGCGGTTACATACGCCAAGCAGCAGAAAATCAGGAGTGCGGCGCTTTTTTATTTGCAGCAGGAAAACAGGCATCAGCAAATGCTCAGTTTTGATGTGATCGAAATTTTAGTTGAGGGCAATGTGGCAAGATTACACCATTTACCGCACTGTTTTTAAAATAAGAGGAGGCGTTTTTATGTACGCTAAAGTTTATGGAGAAACAACCTGCGGTATCAATGGTGAACAGATCATTGTCGAAGTGGATATTTCTAACGGGCTGCCGAGCTTTGATATTGTGGGTTTGCCTGATACGTCAGTCAAAGAATCTCGGGAACGGGTACGGGCTGCACTGAAAAATTCGGGTCTGATCTTTCCGATGACCAGGATTACTGTAAATCTGGCTCCGGCTGATTTGAAAAAGGATGGTTCCGGTCTTGATCTTCCTATTGCTGTTGGTATTTTAGTCAGCAGCGGTGTTTTACAGCAGGAGCAGGTTGATGATACTATTTTTGTGGGCGAACTGGCACTGGATGGGACAATCAGGCAGATTGCAGGCGTATTGCCAATGATTCTGCATGCACGTGACATTGGCAGGAAAAACATTGTGATCCCTGCAGGCAACTGCGCTGAAGGACGGCTTGTTGACGGTATTGATGTGCTGATACCTGCATCGCTGCTTGAATTGGTAGAGCATCTGCGGGGTGAAAAGGTTCTGGATGTACTGGATAAGGAAGCTATCTGCGCGGCAGCAACCAGTGTCTATGATGTGGATTTTGCGGAAGTGCGCGGGCAGCAGGTAGTAAAAAGAGCACTGGAAATTGCAGCGGCAGGTGGACATAATATTTTGATGGTAGGATCTCCCGGCAGCGGTAAAACTATGCTGGCACGTCGGCTGCCAACTATTTTACCGCCGCTGACAGAGGCTGAGGCGCTGGAGGTAACAAAAATCTACAGTATTGCAGGTTTGCTGCAGCGGCAGGAACGGGTGATGCTGGAACGTCCATTTCGCAGTCCGCATCATACGATTTCTTCAAGCGCGCTTATAGGTGGCGGCAGTGTGCCGCGGCCTGGAGAAGTGACATTGAGCCATCATGGTGTTTTATTTTTAGATGAGTTTCCTGAATTTTCGCGTACTGCTTTGGAGGTGCTGCGTCAGCCGCTGGAAGATGGTTATGTGACGATCAGCCGCGTACAGGCATCGCTTACTTTTCCTGCTAATTTTATTATGTGCACAGCGCAGAACCCGTGTCCCTGTGGCTATCTGGGTGATAAAAAGCGGGAATGTTCGTGTAAGCAGTTTGAGATCGAGCGTTATCACCGTAAACTGTCGGGGCCTTTATTAGACCGTATTGATTTACAGGTGTATGTGCCGCGGCTGGAATACGCTGATCTGCAAAGTAGGGAAGCCGGTGAAAGCTCGGCCGTGATTCGTGAAAGGGTGATCAAAGCGCGTCAGCTGCAGCTGCTGCGTTTACAGGGTACTAATTTGTACTGCAATGCGCAGATGGGGCGGCGTGAGCTGAACAAGCACTGCCAGATGGAAACTGCTGCAGAAAAGCTGCTGGCGAAGTTTTTTACGGCGTTGGGGCTCAGCGCCCGCAGCCACGATCGGATCATTAAAGTAGCGCGTACGATAGCCGATCTGGACGGCAGTGATATCATAACGGCCGCCCATCTGGCAGAGGCGGTACAGCTGCGGACAAGTTTAAATTCATAAAAAAACAAAAGATGTTTTTAGAAATAATGAGAAGCAGGCATGAGATAAAAGTTATCTCATGCCTGCTTCTTTGAGCGTTTTTTATACTGCGGTACCGTTATACTGGAAGATGCTGAAGCTCCAGTCGTTATTATATGTTCCGGAGAAACTTTCAGTCTTTTGATTTTCTTTGTTTCTGGCAATAATGTTGTATTTTTTGTCGTTGGATAAATGGGGGAAGTTAGTTTGCGTAGCAGAAAGACATAAGATTTTACTGGAATCATCATACCGGCCAAGAGCGATTGGGGTGCAATTCATTCCGTCGAATTTACTTTGGGGATTAGCTGACATGTCTTCTACTACAGATAAAATTTGATAATCAATATACATTTTTATTCCTCTTTTCTTTTTTGATATCAAGTATATGTGCACACTTACTTTAACCATATGATACTTGATATTATTACTACTATGGTGGATTTTACAGAGAAGAGAAAAATTTAGCCTAACGGCTGATTATCGCAGATAAATTCAATGAGTTTTTGTTCGTCGCCGTAGATTTGCCGGCCGCGTTTGGTGACGATGCCGGAATTTATAAAAAGCGGCTTTTTAAGTGAAAGTGGAATGATATTGTCAGAGGCCGTAATGGCTTGACGCATTAGAAAAGAGGAGGCTATTTGGCTGGAAATGAGGTTTTTGACCGTATGAAGCTGCGATGAATGCAGAATTACCTTAGGCGCTGTTAAAGCCTGCTGAAAATTTTGATAGATGAGGCGATTGACGAAAAAACCACCGTTAAGCAGTACCAGAGGTTCGTTGGCAATATCTTTGGTATCGACATATTTTTTCTGCGCCAGCGGATGGTCAGGATAGGTGCAGAAGCAGGCTTCGCTTTTAAAAAGCTTACGGTAATGCAGATTGGGTGAAAAGCTGTCGTCATAATTGGTGACGGCTAAATCAAGTTCTTCATTTTCTATCATACGCAGTGAATCTATGCCGCCTGCTTCTACTACTTCCAGCTCTATTTCAGGGTACAGATTTTTGAAATCGCGGAAAAGAGTTGGCAGCAGCTGTACGCCGATTTGTAAAGGTACTGCCAGGCGGATGAGGTTTTTATTCTGTGCCATATCTTTGATATCGCGGTCAAGCTGCTGTAGGTTAGCCAAAATAGGAGTGATTTTACTTAACAGCAGGCTGCCGTCTTCTGTAAGCGAAAGTTTTTTGCCTTCGCGCCGAAAAAGGTTCAGCCCGCTTTCTTTTTCCAGATCGGCCATGGCGATGGAAACAGTTGGCTGAGAGATATGCAGACTGGCGGCAGCTTTAGTGATACTGCGCCATTTACAGACTTCATAAAAATAACGCATCTGTGTCAGTGTCATAGTTAGTACTCCTTATTGTAGCTTATAATTCGTTTTATTATAGCATTGTTTAATAGTTAAAAACTATATTTATATTTAAAATTTGTATTTTACTTTATTGTTATCGTAGCGGATAATGAAAGCAGAGAAATAGAATGCTAAATGTGGTGTGAAAATTTACGGAGGTGGGGCAGATGAATATTGACCAAAAGTATTTTCCGGAATTCAAACAGCAACTTATCGATGTAGGTGACGGTATTAAGATCAACACTTTAGTTGGCGGCAAGGGCAGTGAAGCTATTTTACTGCTGCACGGGCATCCTGAGACACATTTGATCTGGCGGTTTTTGACGCCGGGTCTAACCGGGCGTTATACGGTAGTTATTACAGATCTGCGTGGATATGGCGACAGCAGCAAGCCTGAAGGACTTCCGGATCATGCTAATTATTCCAAGCGGGCTATGGGAGACGATCAGTTTACAGTTATGAGCAAGCTGGATTTTGAAAAATTCCATGGTGTCGGTCATGATCGCGGGGCAAGAGTACTGCACAGGATGGTGATGGATCATCCGGAACGGCTGCTGTCTTGTACGATGATGGATATTTTGCCGACTTATGATATGTACCGTGATACCAGTCAGGAGTTTGCGACTAAATATTGGCACTGGTTCTTTTATATTCAGGGCAAAGGGTTCCCTGAAAGAGTGCTGGCGGCAGATCCTGAGTATTTTGTTAATTATAATTTGAATTTGAAGATCGGGCCGACCGCTAAAAGCAGGTTCCCTAAGGAGATTTTAGACGAATATGTACGCTGTCTGCGCGATCCGATGACTTTCCATGGTATTTGCGAAGATTACCGTGCCAGTGCTACTATAGATATGGAGATGGATAAAGCAGATCGTGAACAGATCATTCAGGTTCCTGTTTTGGCTTTGTGGGGTAAGGACGGTGTTGTCGGTAAGCTGTGGGATGTTATGAGCGGCTGGCAGGAAAGGGCGGCTAATGTAGAAGGGTTTGCTGTAAATGAGTGCGGGCATTTTGTACCGGAAGAACAGCCGGAGGTAGTTTTAGAGGCGATGCTGCAATTTTTAGCCAAATATCCGGCTTGAATTTGTTGCGGTGCTAATAAAAGAAAAGAAAGAAGTGTAGCTTATGCATGCTATTGAAAAATTATTGGCAGAAAAAGCTGGTAAACATCAGGTCGCAACAGGCGAGATAGTTAATTGCGACGTGGATATTGCAGGAATCAACGATTTATATTTGCAGACTGTACGTTCCTTTTATGAAATGGGCGGTGAAAAGGTTTTTGATGCTGATAAGATCGTGATGTTTTTTGATCATTACGCTCCCTGTGCTACGATAACACAGGCTGAAAATCATAAGCAGTTCAGAAAGTTCTGTTTTGAACAGGGTATCGAAAAATTGATGGATATAGATCAGGGTGTCTGCCATCAGGTTTTGGCCGATAAAGGTTGGGTACATCCTGGAGAGATAGTAGTTGTCACTGATTCGCATACGACGACTCACGGAGCTTTTGGCGCTTTTGGGACCGGTGTTGGCGCTACTGATCTGGCGACGATTATGATTACTGGCAAGCTGTGGTTCATGGTACCGGAGATTTTCAGGGTCAATCTGGTTGGTAAGCTGCAGCCGGGTGTTTTTGCCAAGGATATCATTCTGCATATCATAGGTGATCTGGGTGCAGATTACGGTGTTTATAAAGCGGTAGAATTTGCAGGACCTGTTGTAAATGGGTTGAGTATTTCCGAAAGAATGTGTATGTGTAATATGTCAACGGAGATGGGTTGTAAAACCAGCTATATCCAGCCTGATGCTGTCACTATGGAATATTTGCACAACTGTGTGGCAAGACCTTATAAAATTTATGAAACAGATACTGATTTTCAATATGCTGCGGAGCTTACGTATGACGTAAGTAAAATAAGGGCTCAGGTAGCGGCACCATCAAGTGTTGATAATGTTTTTGAATTGGAAAAATATGCCGGCACTCCTGTTGACGAAGCTTATTTGGGTTCGTGTACTGGCGGTCGTCTGCAGGATCTGGCTGTAGCAGCACAGATCTTACAAGGCAGGCATATTCCTAAAACAACGAGGATGATAGTCGTGCCTGCTTCTAAAAAGGTAATGGAAGATGCAATGGAGCTTGGGTATATCCAAACTTTGATGCAGGCAGGAGCCACGATAACGGCTCCGGGCTGTGCCGCCTGTTTGGGAGTACACCAGGGGATGCTTGCAGGAGGAGAGGTTTGCATAAGTTCTACTAACCGTAATTTCCCCGGTAGAATGGGACATGTAGATGGCAGGATATTTCTGGCCTCTCCTGCTGCTGTGGCAGCTTCGGCATTAGAGGGGAAAATTACTGATCCGGCTGTATATTTGAAAACCGGCGACTGCGGGAATGGACGGTGATGGTAATGAAAACGAAAGTCAGGGGCAAAGCATTTGTTTTTGGGAAAAATATTGATACAGATCAGATTTATCCGGGTCGTTTTGTAGAATATACGGATGTAGAAGATATAAAAAAATATGCGATGTACGGCGCTGATGAGAGCTTTGTAAAAAACTTCGATCCGGGAGATATCATTGTGGCCGGAACTAATTTTGGCTGCGGTTCATCGCGTGAGCATGCGGCAATAACATTGAAAGCAGTTGGTGCTGGAGCTGTACTGGCAGAATCTTTTGGCAGGATATTTTTCCGTAATGCTATTAATTTAGGCGTACCTGTTATTACCTGCAGCGAGATCACGAAAATTATTGCAGAGGGTGATGAAGTAGAGGTTGATATTGAGGCTGGAATAATCAAAAACCTGACTACGGGAGCAACAGTTGCAGCTGTTCCGATGTCGCCTTATATTATGAACATTCTGCAGAGCGGCGGGATCAAACCTATGATCAAAGCGATGCAGGAGACTAAAAAAAGTAAGAACCGGTGACGGCGCTGTAAAATTACAATGTAAAGATTTTTTTGAATTATAATTTGCAATGTATACACACAACTTTGCTGAAAATATGGTACAATAATAACTACCGTGTTAGACATGGTAGTTATTATTTGTTTTATGGGAAAGGATGACAACAGTATGCGTATCGTATTAACTATCGTTGGCAAAGACAAGGTCGGCATTATTGCTAAAGTAAGTAATATTCTCGCTGAGCATGGCGTAAATATCCTCAATATCAATCAAAATATTATGGAGGGTTTCTTCAATATGGTTTTGATTGCTGATATGACGGGTGCTGCTGTAAAATTACAGGATCTTAAGGATATCTTTACTGCTTTAGGTAGGGATATCGGTGTTGAGATCAGAGTACAAAGCGAAGAAATATTTACGGCGATGCACCGTATCTAGGAGGCTGTCTATGTTCACGATTAAAGATATCTTGGAAACTAACCAGATGATCACGCAGAACAACCTGGATGTGCGTACGATCACTATGGGAATCAGTTTGCGCGACTGCGGTCATCCTGATATAAAAGTAACGGCACAGAAGGTATATGATAAGATCACCAGAAAAGCTGAAAAGCTTGTTCAGGTCGGCGAGGAACTGGAAATGGAGCTCGGTGTTCCGATCATTAATAAACGTATTTCTGTAACTCCTGTTTCGATGGTTGGTGAAAGCTGCGACAGCAATGATTATGTTCCGCTGGCTAAAGCGCTTGATGAGGCAGGCAAAGCAGTAGGCGTTAATTTTATCGGCGGTTTTTCTGCCTTGGTTGATAAAGGTTATACCAAAGGTGATAGAAATCTTATTTGTTCTATTCCAGAAGCTTTGGCAGTAACTGATATTGTCTGTTCCTCTGTCAGTGTCGGTTCTACTAAATGCGGGATTAATATGGATGCAGTTGCGGAAATGGGCCGTGTAATCAAAAGGGCAGCAGAACGTACTGCAGACCGTGATGCTATCGGCTGTGCAAAATTGGTTGTTTTCTGTAATGCAGTGCCTGATAATCCTTTTATGGCCGGAGCTTTCCATGGTGTTACAGAGCCTGAAACTGTCATAAATGTAGGTGTCAGCGGACCCGGTGTGGTAAAACATGCGTTGGAGGCAGTGCGCGGACAGGACATTGGCGCTGTAGCAGAAACGATCAAGAAAACTGCGTTCAAAATTACTCGTGTCGGCCAGTTGGTTGCACAGGAAGCCGCCCGTCGTCTGGATACGCAGTTTGGTATTATTGATTTGTCGCTGGCTCCGACACCGGCAATCGGCGACAGCGTTGCTCATATTCTGGAAGAAATAGGCTTGGAGAGCTGTGGCTGTCCTGGTACTACTGCTACTTTAGCTATGCTTAATGACGCCGTTAAAAAGGGTGGATTGATGGCTTCAAGTTATGTCGGCGGTTTGAGCGGTGCCTTTATTCCTGTCAGTGAAGACGCGGGAATGATCGCGGCTGTTGAACGCGGCAGCCTGACTTTGGAGAAATTAGAGGCCATGACCTGTGTTTGTTCCGTAGGGCTTGATATGATAGCCATTCCAGGTGATGTAACTGCTGAAACTATTTCAGCAATCATTGCTGATGAAGCGGCAATTGGAATGATCAACAATAAAACTACTGCTGTACGTCTGATACCGGTTCCGGGTAAAACTGTCGGAGAACAGGTAGAATTTGGCGGTTTGCTGGGATATGCTCCCATCATTGCCGTGAGCAAATTTAAGGCCGATGCCTTTATTGCCCGCGGTGGTCGTATTCCTGCACCGGTAAGGAGTCTGACCAACTAATGCGTAAACAACAACGTGAGGCAATTTTAGCGCTGCTGGAAGAAACTTATATGGGTACGGAAACAGCGCTGAACTATTCGACGCCTTTTGAATTGTTAGTAGCGGTAATTATGTCAGCGCAATGTACGGACGAACGTGTCAATAAGATTACAGCACGTATTTTCCCGAAATATAATACTCCTGAAAAAATGGGCGCACTTTCTCAGGAACAGCTGGAAGAAGAGATTCGTGACTGTGGACTGTTCCGATCGAAGGCTAAAAATCTGCTGGCAACCTGTAAAATGCTGACGGAAGAATATAACAGCGTTATTCCTGACACTGTCGAGGAGCTGATGAAGCTGCCGGGTGTGGGTAAAAAAACGGCTAATGTTGTCGCCAGTATTGTTTATAAGGTTCCGGCGATTGCGGTTGATACCCATGTTTTCAGAGTTTCGCACCGATTGGGTTTAGCTAAGGGCGATGATCCGCTGGCAGTGGAGAAAGAGCTGCAGAAAGCCATTCCGAAGAATAAGTGGAGCGATGCTCATCATTGGTTGATCTGGCATGGCCGTAAGATTTGCAAGGCAAGGAAACCTTTATGCAGTGAATGCGTATTGGTAGAATTGTGTCCATACAAGGAAAAGAATTTATAAAATAAAATTGCAGACAAGCCTGTAGTGCGACTGGCACACAGGCTTGTTGTGTTTAAGGAGCAGCCGTGCAGACAAAAGAAATGATTTTGCAAAAATATTTTGGTTACAGTGAGTTCAGAAGCGGGCAGTCAGAGCTGATAGAGCAAATTTTGAACGGACGTCCTGTTGTAGCTGTTATGCCGACCGGAGCTGGAAAAAGCTTATGTTATCAGTTACCGGCGTTGATGCTGGAGGGATTGACACTGGTTGTTTCACCGTTGATTTCCTTGATGAAGGATCAGGTACGCAGTTTAGCGGAACATGGTGTAGAAGCGGCTTATTTGAGCAGCGGGATGAGTAAGCAGGAGTACGGTGCCGCCGTTTATGCTGCCCGTAATAATAAATGTAAATTGCTGTACGTTTCACCTGAACGCCTGCAAAATGAGCAGTTTAAGGCTTTTGCAAGTGAGCTGCAAATAGCGTTGGTCGTTGTTGATGAAGCACACTGCGTAGTACGATGGGGTGAATCCTTCCGACCGGCTTATCTGGCAATAAAGCCGTTTTTAGACGGCCTGCCGAAGGCTCCTGTTGTTGCGGCTTTTACAGCTACTGCCACGCCGGTTGTAAGACGTGAGATAAGTAAATGCCTGGGATTAGAGCAGCCGTTAGAACTGGTGACCGGTTTTGACAGAAGCAATCTTACATTTATTGTGGAAAAACCAATGGTGAAAAGACGTTTTTTGCGTAGCTGGCTGCCGGAGCAAAACGGCTGCGGTATTATTTATTGTGCAACGCAGAAGCAGACGGAAGAAGTATGTAATGACCTCAATGCCTGGGGCTATCCAGCAGGACGTTATCATGCTGGTTTAACAATGGAAGAACGGCAGCGGAACCAGAACGCTTTCATTAAAAATGAATTGCGGGTGATGGTGGCGACTAATGCGTTTGGGATGGGTATAGATAAACCTGATGTAAGGTTTGTCTTGCATTATACTTTGCCGCTTGATGTAGAAGGCTATTATCAGGAAGCAGGAAGGGCTGGACGTGACGGCTTGCCGGCAAAATGCGTACTGCTTTTTGAACGGCGTGACATAATGCAGCAGCGGCAGCTGCTGGAATATAGCTGTGAGCAGAGAGAAAGCAGTGCGGAAGACAAAAAGCTGTGGCTGACAAATGCTTACCAAAGGCTGCGTGATATAGAAAGCTATTGTTTTACCAGAGGTTGCCTGCGTAAATATCTGCTGACATATTTTGGACAGGAAACAAATGACAGATGTGGGAATTGCAGTAATTGCAGCGGCAGTAATTGAAGGTGCTTTGTGACAAGGCAGTGAACTTATTCGTTAATGGGCAGGGAATATTTTTTGAATGCAGAATATATTAATTAAGAATTTAAGCAGGGAGGGACCGTTATGAAAATCACCTTTTTAGGTGCCACAAGAATGGTTACAGGCTCTTGTTATTTACTTGAAATAGGCAGTAAAAAAATGCTGTTGGACTGCGGTATGTTTCAAGGTTCTAAAATGATTACTGCTTTTAATGAAAAGGATTTTGTTTTTGCGCCTAATGCTATTGACACAGTTGTGCTGACCCATGCTCATATCGACCACAGCGGGTTGATACCAAAGCTGATAAAACAAGGATATAAGGGTCCTGTACATTGTACGAAAACCACTTTAGAGCTGTGCACGATTCTGTTGCCTGACAGTGCTCATATTCAGGAATCTGATGCAGAGTTTGCCAACCGGAAAGGTTTGCGTGCAGGTAAATCTGTAGTAGAACCTTTGTATACTGTTGATGATGCGTATAAAGCTTTGCAGCATTTTCATACGCACGAGTTTGGTGAAATGCTTGAGGTTCTTCCGGGGGTGCAGGTTAAATTTAAAGTTGCCGGGCATATTTTAGGTTCGGCGATTGTTGAAGTTTTTGTTAATGAAGATGGCAAAACAACTAAGCTCGTTTTTACCGGAGATATTGGACAGCCTAATCAGCCGATTATCGAGGATCCGGAAGAAATTTCCGGAGCAGACTTTATAATCACCGAATCTACTTATGGCAATCGTGTGCATAAAGCCTATGACAAAGAAGCGGAGCTGTCTGAGATCATTAATGACACTGTGGCTAAAGGTGGTAATGTAGTTATTCCTGCCTTTGCTGTAGGACGTACACAGGTACTTCTTTATTATTTCCAGAAGCTTCTGCAGGAAGGTCGTATCCCTCAGGTACCAATCATTATCGACAGTCCGATGGCGAGCAAAGCTACTGCTATCACGCTTACTAATCCTCAGGAATATGACGAAGAAGCGCGGGCTTTGTATGAAATGCACGGTAACAGGCTTTTGGCGATTCCAAATCTGCGTTTCACGGCAACTGCGCAGGAATCACGGATGATTAATGAGATGCCAGGGCCTAAAATTATCGTTTCTGCCAGTGGTATGGCAGACGCAGGACGTATACTGCATCATTTGAAGCATAATCTCTGGCAGGAAAACTGCTCTGTCATTATTGCCGGCTATCAGGCTGAGGGAACAATGGGACGTCGGTTGATAGAAGGTTCCAAGCAGGTTAAGATTATGGGTGAAGATATTAAGGTAAATGCCAAAATCTACAATATGAAAGGGTTTTCGGCACATGCGGACAAGGAACAGCTGCTTGAATGGTACGGTAAGATGAAACAGCCGCCGAAAGCATTTTTCGTTACACATGGTGAGTTTGATGCTGCCAGCAATTTCGCTGATGAGCTGCAGCGCCGTTTGGGTACAGCTGCTTATATCCCGCAATATGGGGATAGTGTCACGATAAATGGTACTGAATGGAATGTTACGACTTCGAATATCGTGGCGACAGTTCCGGAAGTGGCGGCACTTAGAGAGTATTTGCGGCAGTTTGAGAGTTCTTATTTGCAGTATCGTACTAAAATTGAGCAGATCGTTGCTCGTGACGGTGATAAAGCAGCTGGTATACGCAAAAAGATGGAAAAAATCAGAAAATATGTGGATGACATGCTGTCATCGCTGTAGGGTTTTCAGTAAAGGAGTTTTTGAAAAATATGAATTATGTTAGTTTGTGTAAAAGATTGGCTGTTTGTACTGCTTTAGGTATAGCGTTATCCTTGCCAGTTGGAGCAGTTTGGAATACAATGCAGCCTCAGTTGGCTTATGCTGAAGAATACAGCAGCCTGCGTGGAAATATTATTGAAAATGCGTATCTTTTAGTTGGAACCCCTTTTAAAATGGGCGGCAGTTTTCCGTCAGAAGGATTTGATGGTTCCGGTTATGTGCAGTATGTTTTTGGTGAAAGTGGTATCGCGTTGCCGCGAACTGTTGATGAGCAATATGATGTAGGCAGGAGAATCGGAAAAGATGATCTGCTTCCGGGAGATCTGGTATTTTATAGCACTGATGGCCCAGGAGCGACCTTCTGCGGTATTTACAGCGGAGATGGTAAATTCATTTATGCCGGTACTAAAAATGGCGTAATTGAAGGTGAAGCGTTTGGTCCTTATTGGGATGAACGTTTTTATGGGGCCAGAAGGATCATTGATTGAGATGGTAGTTTTTATTTAGAATGATCAATAAAAAATACAGCCGCTTTTTGAAAGCGGCTGTATTTTTTTGTATTATGCCAAAGTAGTATAAAAACAATACATTTGTACAAGAAAAAACAGAAAGATAAAATAATTTTAAAAATATATTGACATAGTGTTAAGGTGTTGTTATACTTATTTCAATGTTTCGACAAATCATCAGGTTACAGGTTATGACTGGGAATGGACAGTGGAAGGCTTTCAGAAAGCCGGCGGTAGATGCGAGCCGGTAAGCGTGGAAATAAGTCCTCTCACCCAGGAACTCTTTTTCTGAGGGCGAATGTAGGGAAAAGCGCAGGGCTGCGTTAAAGGCCTCAGAGTATAATTTAGGGTGGTACCGCGTACTTAACGCCCCTATCGGCTATGCCGGTAGGGGCTTTTTGTTGAATTTGTTGGGCAGCAAGGGAGGGGAATTTATGAACAAGCAGCGTAAAATGTTGCGTGAACGTCTGCTGAGGTCAGAAATTTTGGTTTTGCCGGGTGTTTATGATGCTTTGACGGCAAAAATTGCGGCAGAAGTAGGGTTTGATGCACTGGTTATGGGAGGTTATAGTATCGCTGCCTCCAGATTAGGGCAGCCGGATGTAGGTTACCTTTCGATGACTGAAATGGTGCAGGCTGTGAAATGTATTGTGGATGCCACAGAATTACCGGTATTTGCCGATGGTGATACTGGTTACGGAAATGCGTTAAGCGTACGGAGGACGATGCAGGAATATGAAAAAGCCGGAGCAGCTGCAGTGCTTTTTGAAGATCAGGTATGGCCTAAACGTTGTGGACATATGGTCGGTAAGCAGGTCATAGATGCATCTGAGCATGCGAAAAAACTGCGGGCGGCTGCTGATGCCAGAACTGACGAGGATTTTTTACTGATTGCCAGAACTGATGCGAGGGCTGTGAATGGACTGGAGGATGCTGTTGAACGCGGCAAATTGTATTTAGATAACGGCGCTGAAGCTTTGTTTATAGAAGCGCCGCAGGATATAAGAGAATTAGAAGCTGTTACGAAAGCTTTTCCAGATACCATACTGATAGCTAATATGATCGAAGGCGGCAGGACACCGAACCTGACTGCAAAAGATTTGGAAAATATAGGATTTAAAATAGTGTTCTGGCCCTGCAGTGCCTTATACGTCATTACGCAGGCTTTTAAAGAAGCAATGACAGTGCTGCATCAAACGGGGACGACTAAGGCCTATGAAGATAAAATGATGCATTTTACTGATTTTAACAGGTTTATCGGTCTTGATGATTATATGAAGCTGGAGAAACTCTATAAATAAAAAATTATGAGGTGAGAGTAATGAAAATGTCCCAAATGTTTAAAACTACTTTGGCTGCCGCTATGATTATGGCATTGGCAGTAACGGCCGGCTGCGGTGGGGGCGGAGATAAAAAATCTGCCGGCAGCGAAAAGGTGACTTTGAAACTGGCTCACAATTTGCCAACGGCGCATCCGCTGGCCCAGGGAATGGAGGCTTTTAATAAAAAGCTTACTGAAAAATCCAACGGCACTATTACACTGAACATCTATCCTTCCGGACAGCTGTTCAACGATAAAAGTATGAATGACGCAATTATGTCTGGTGGCATTGATATGGGGCTTAATTCCACAGCAATGTGGTCAACTGTTATTCCGGCAATGGAAGTTTTTGACGTACCGTTTCTGTTCCCAAGTTATGAAAAAGTCGATCATGCCATCGACGGAGGCTTGGGTGATAAATTAGCAGGCGAATTGAAGAAGAAGGGTGTGCGTCCTGTGATCTGGGCTGATTATGGCTTTGTGCAGTTCGCTAACAGCAAAAAGGAAATCACTAAACCTGAGGATTTTGCAGGACTGAAGCTGCGTGGTTATGGTGAGCTGCCTTCAGAAACGATTAAAGCACTTGGTGCTTCTCCTGTAACTATGGGATCAGGTGAAGTTTATATGGCCATTCAGCGCGGTGTTGTTGATGGACAAACTTCTGGAACTACAGCTATGTATGACCGTAAAATGTTTGAAGTTACCAAATATCTGACTATTACTAATCATGCTTATCCTGAGTTTATTCTGGCGATGAATGAAAAATCTTTTCAAAAACTGACTCCGGAACAGCAAAAAATAGTAACCGACGCTGCAAATGAAGTGCGTGACGAACTGCGTAAAAATGCTAAAGCAGAGGATATGGCTGCTTTAGAGAAATTAAAAGAAAAAGGTATGCAGGTTTACGTTGTTCCTGAGGCTGAGCTGCCGGCATGGCAGTCTGCTACTAAACCAGTTTGGGATATTTTTGTTAAACATACTGGGGATCTTGGTAAGGAATTGATCGAAATATGCAGTAAACAATAGATAAATTCTTAATTGACCGCTGCCATAAGCGGCAGCGGTTTTTATTTTGGAAAAGAATGAGAGGAAAAAGACTTGAAAAGCGCGCTCGAGGTCTATGAAAAATTTTTGAACGCTATTACTAAAGCAGTTGGCGTCATTGCCGGCATTCTATTGCTGCTGCCGGCGTTGATGGTCTTTTATGAAGTTGTGATGCGAGGTTTGTTCAATGCGCCGACAGAATGGTCAATAGAACTTTCTGTATATTGTGTTTTAGTAGCAGGTTTTTTAGGGATGTCCGTTACTTATGCTGCTGGCAAGCACATCCATGTCGATATTGTTTTAAGCCATTTATCAGCACGTACCCGTTGTTATATCGAACTTTTTACAACTATTGTTGGTATTTTTTTCTGTGCCGTATTTGTAATGCAGTCTTTGGATATGGCATTGCTTTCATATGAGATGGATAATACTTCACCAAGTACTCTGCGAACTCCTATGTGGATTCCTCAGATGTCGCTGCCGATCGGTATGGGGCTGTTGCTACTACAGTTTGTACGTACCCTGCTTATAGATATTCAAAAAATCAGCAGCGGTGAATTCAGTAAGGAGGCGGAATAAGATGCTTGTTATTTTTACCGTTATCTTACTGGGACTTTTGGTTTTGGGACTGCCGGTAGCCTTCTCACTGGGAACGGCGGGACTTTTCGGTATGTTTGCTTTTATGGGCGGAGGATCTTCTTTGGCCCAGATACCGATTTTGGCTTACAAATCTTTGGATGATTTCGTGTTAACGGCTGTCCCGTTATATATTTTAATGAGCCAGATTCTTTTAACAGGCAAAGTAGGCAACGATTTATTTGAGCTGGGCAATAAATGGCTGCGTCATTTGCCTGGGGGGTTAGGTGTAGCTACAGTTTTTGCCTGTGCAATTTTTGCTGCGATTACAGGCTCGTCTGTTGCCTGCGCCGTTACTATTGGTGCTATTGCCATTCCTGAGATGCTGTCCCGTGGTTATGAAAGAACGTTAGTTCTAGGAGCTGTTGCAGCAGGTGGTACCTTAGGCATTCTGATCCCGCCATCGATACCAATGATTTTGTATGGCGCTATTACTGGTGAATCGGTAGGTCAGTTGTTTATGTCCGGCGTTGTACCGGGGGTTATTTTGACACTGCTGTTTATTGCTGTGGTTGTTTACAGCTCAAGAAAGCTGCCTTTGCAGGAAGCGGCCAGCTGGGAGGAACGTTTTCAGGCGCTAAGAAGTTCTTTTTGGGGACTGCTGCTGCCGGTGCTTGTCGTTGGCGGTATTTATACGGGAGCGTTTACTCCTACTGAAGCTGCTGCTATAGGTACGGTTTACAGTTTGTTTATTACTTTTGTTATTTACCGTACGCTTGGTCTGAAGGATATGCCGGAAATTTTGCTGGATACAGTCAAAACGACTTCGATGATTTTCGCGATTATGATCGGCGCAACTTTATTTGGTTTCGTTTTAACTATTCTGCAGGTTCCGCAGGCTTTGACGAGCCTGGTTGCCGAAATGGAAACCAGCCGGTGGATAGTCTTTATCGCAATTAATATTCTGCTGTTGGTTTTGGGATGTATTTTGGAATCTATCTCCATTATTTTTATCACTTTGCCGATTTTGTATCCTATTATCATGAAATTGGGCTTCGATCCGATCTGGTTCAATGTTGTGATGTTGATCAATCTGGAGCTGGCTCTTATCACGCCGCCGGTTGGAATGAATCTGTTTGTTTTGCAGGGCATAAGCCCAGATAGTAAAATGACACAGATCATCAAAGGTGTTATTCCTTTTGGCATTATTATGGCGCTGGAAATTTTGCTGCTGTGTTTCTTCCCGGAGATAGCTACATGGCTCCCCGGTATAGTAAAATAGCGGTTTTTGTTGACATAGTAAGTTAAAAAGAATATAATTAATTAGTCATAGTGAAGGATGCTTATTGACAAGCATCCTTCATTAATTTTAGAGTAGTTTTATTTGACCGCAGGCTTTTGTTGTATATGGCATAGCTCGGTTTGGATTTACAGGCGGTATGCCGTCTGCTCAAAAGAGAGGAAGATAGGATTTATGTTAAGAAATGATTTACGCAATATTGCCATTATTGCCCACGTTGACCATGGCAAGACTACCCTCGTAGACGCAATGCTCAAACAAAGCGGTATTTTCCGTGCTAACGAGCATGTCGAAGAACGTGTAATGGATTCCAACGCTTTGGAACGTGAACGCGGTATTACTATTTTAGCTAAAAATACAGCTGTTATGCACAAAGATACTAAAATCAATATTCTTGATACCCCCGGCCATGCTGATTTCGGCGGTGAAGTTGAACGCGTGCTTACTATGGTCGATGGCGTATTATTGCTGGTTGATGCTTATGAAGGGCCTATGCCGCAGACTAAGTATGTTTTGCGCAAAGCGCTGGAACAGCATCTGAAACCAATTGTAGTTATCAATAAAATTGACCGTCCTGACCAACGTGTTGAAGAGGTTATTGATGAAGTTTTAGACCTTTTCATTGAGCTTGGTGCTGATGATGATCAACTGGAATTCCCGGTAGTATTGACTTCTGCCCGTAATGGTATTGCTAAATTAACTATGGAAGAAGAAAGCGACAATTTAGAAGCTTTGTTCAAAGTGATTTTGGAAAATATTCCCGCTCCGGATGTTGAAGTAGACGCACCTTTGCAAATGCTGGTCAATACCTTGGATTATGATGATTATGTAGGACGTATCGTTGTCGGTCGTGTGATCCGCGGTACTATCCATAACGGTGAAACTATTACTTTGATGGATGAAGAGGGCGAGCGTAAAGCGAAGATCGGCCGTCTGTATACCTATGAAGGCTTGAAACGTGCTGAGACGCAGGAAGTTGGAGCAGGCGACATCGTTGCTTTGATCGGTTTGGCAGATGCCAATATCGGCGATACTATCGCTGATGCAGAAAGTCCTGAAAAATTAAAAGGCATCAGTATTGATGAGCCTACGCTGTCGATGGTATTCTCTGTTAATAACAGTCCTTTTGCAGGTCGTGAAGGTGAATATGTTACCAGTCGTCATCTTCGTGACCGTTTGTTTAAAGAAATCAAAACTAATGTTTCGATGCGTTTAGAAGAAACCGAAAGTCCAGATGCATTTATTGTTTCCGGACGTGGTGAACTGCATTTGTCTGTATTGATCGAAACTATGCGCCGTGAAGGTTATGAGCTGCAGGTCGGCAAACCTAAAGTAATCATGCATCATGATGAAACCGGTACTTTACAGGAGCCTATGGAAGCTTTAACAATTGACGTTCCGCAGGAATTTATGGGAGCTGTTATGGAAGGGCTGGGACTGCGTAAGGCTGAACTGACTAACATGACAGAGATGGCCGGCTACCTGCGTATGGAATTTGTGATCCCCGCCCGCGGACTTATTGGTTTCCGTAACCAGTTCCTGACAGATACTAAAGGTAACGGTGTTATGAATCATGTGTTCGCAGGTTATGCTGATTATAAAGGCGAGATCCCCGGACGTACAAGAGGCAGCCTGGTTGCTTTTGAAAACGGCGAAACTACATCCTACGGTATAGGCAACGCGCAGGAACGCGGGAATATGTTCATCATTCCTGGCGAACAGGTCTATGAAGGGCAGATCATTGGTGAAAACAGCCGTGATGATGATATGGATGTCAATCCCTGTAAAAAGAAACATGTCAGCAATATGCGTGCCAGCGGCAGCGATGATACTATTCGTCTGATTCCGCCTAAGACTTTCTCTTTAGAGCAGGCTTTGGAGCATATCAACGATGATGAACTGGTTGAAGTTACTCCGAAGAATATTCGGATGCGTAAAAAGATTCTTGATCGTGTTGAGCGTGGTCGTCAGCGTTCCCGTAGCAAAGCATAATAATACAAAAATAAAAATTTTTCTAAAAAAAGAAGGATTTTGAGAATTTATGTAGAAGTAGGCAGTTAGCATATCTGACAACAAGGACGTTTGGAGGCGTAAAAGATGGATTTAAAAAATGCTGCACGTAAGCTTTGGCATAGCGATGTAGAAGAAGATCAAGTTTATAGCGGTCCGTACTTAGTTAAAGGCGGTCATATGGATATTTTGGTGCGCTCTCCGCGTCAATTCAGCGACGTACGCGAGTATGCTGATTCTTTAATGAGCGGTGCGACACTGATGGTATCTTTCGATGCTGTTGATTCTGCAATGAAAAACCGTATTTTTGACTATTTGAACGGTGTAAGTTACATTATTGGCGCAACTGTTTCTAAGGTCAGCGAAAATTTGCTGATGTACGCTCCAAATCATGTGGAAGTTGATAAGGAAGCTGTTAAAAAAAGTACTCGTTCTTGGTTAGGCAGATAGCACGCACTCATCTATAAAATATTAAAAGCTCATTCCTTTTTGGAATGAGCTTTTTTTACGTTAAGGCAGCTGCTGTTTATAATTTTCGCCAAGCTTTTTGATAAAACCGGCAAAGAGAATTGCTTCACCCTGCTCGTTATATTGCATCTGTCCGCGGCAGCGCACCCAAATCCATTTACCTTCTTTGTTTTGAGCACGATATTCAACATAGTGAATGTTGGCGCGTCCGTCTAAAATTTCCTGGTTGGATGCTAAAAAAGCGCTTTGATCATCTGGATGAACCTTGGCGCCCCAGATGGCGGCAGCATTTTTGATGTATTCGCCAGGCAGAGCAAATTCTTCAACCATGGTTTTGGGATAATGGAAAACATCACTTTGGATGTCACAGACGTAGAGATAATCGTCGGTGCTGTTAACTAAAGCATCGTAGAGATATTCTGCCTGATAAGAAAAACTGTTTTTTTCAGACGGGTCAGACTGCTTTTGCAGGCCAGCGTCCTGCTGGCGTTTAAGTATATGGTAAGAACGTTTCTGCTCATACATTTTTTCGTCGACACGGTTTAAAATATCAGTAAGAGAGTAATTGCTTGTAGACTGAACTTCTAAAAGGCCATAGGTGAAAGATGGTTCATAGGGCAGAGCATTTTTTTGTGCTGAATTTTTTAGTTCAATTAGGACTTTTTGCAGTATTTCCTTAACATTTTGCAGCGAATGTTCTGTAAAAACGACAATAAATTCATCGCCGCTGAGCCGGAAAAATATATCGCCGCTGCCCAGGTATTTTTTTAAAGTCTGGCATATAGTGATAATAAGCTTATCGCCTTCACTGTGTCCATAATTGTCATTGACCTGTTTGAGTGAGTTTATATCAAACATACAGGTTATAAAACCATGGCAATTCTGATGAGCTGCTTTAATCAATTTTTCCAGAAGCTCTTTGCCTGCACGTCTGGTCAGTGTATTGGTCAGTTCATCAAAACAGGCATCATGGAAAGCTTTTTTGGAATCTGTTATATCTATAGATTGCTGCAGATGTACGATTGAGCCGTCAAACCAATTAATAAGGCTGTCATGGTTTTCGTAAATACGTCCGGTTTTAGAATTGACTTCTTCCCAGTGAATAGTCTTATTAGAAGACGGATCACGCAGTAATTTGGAAACAGGGCAGAAGTTACAGCGTTGGGACATGTTCTGCTGCAATACCTGCCAGCATATTTTACCTTCAGGTGCTTTTAAGGCAAAACGGTCTTTCATCGTTTGGTTCATGAAGAGAATTTTATTAGTGTGGATATCAGTTACGTAGATGAGGTTATTCATGCCATTGATAATTGAAGTATAGACTTTCTGCTGTAATGCAGTTTGTTCAAAGGCATGCTTTTTTACAAAATATGCGCATAATATATTTACAACAGCAGTTAAACTGTCAGTGCTGAATTGCTGAAAATTGATTGCTTTTTCGTTTAATTCTAAAGCTGCAAAACCATAGAGATAATCGTCAAAGCGCAGCGGATAAACTGTGGTTGGTTTTATATTATCGTTGTAACCGCATTCTGTTAATATGTGACTGAAATCTTTGCAGTTGATTTCAGTCTTGAGCTTTAACTTTTTTGCGATAAGGTGAGCTTTATGGCTTAACAAAGACTGCTGTTGGGAAAGGGCTTCATTTGGATAGTGAAAAGCAGCCTGAAAATGTTTTTCGTTGCGCAGTTGAATCACAGAAATATGAGATAAATATTCTGTGAGACCAAGTGTTTTTTCTAAACTGGCAAGAAGATCATAAAAAGTATTTTTAAAAGAATATAACTTATCATATGCCTGTAAGAATTGTTGAGATTGTTTTAAATTATCAGTACTATAGTCAGCCATATGTATCATTCCTGTCTGTTAGGGTGTATTTATAATATTATAGCACTTTTAAGATATGAATGAAATATATAAACTAAAGCAAAAATAAAATAACGAAAGCTTTAATTAAGATGAGATAAAGCGTGTTTTGGAGAAAATAAAAAGCCTGCTCAAAAGAGCAGGCTTTAATCGCTGTAGAGATTAGTCCATAGCATTGACTTTTTTAGCAAGTCTTGATTTTTTGCGGTTTGCAGCATTCTTATGGATAATACCTTTACGAGAAGCTTTATCAATCAAACCGGTTGCAGTTGCAAAAGTTGCTTTTGCTTCTTCTGGAGAGCCGGTCTCGGTTACAGCAACTACTTTACGAGCTGCATTGCGGATAGCAGCCTTGATCGGAGCATTTTTTGCACGACGTTCTGCGTCGGTTTTTACACTACGAATGGAAGATTTAATGTTCGGCAACGAATTCACCTCCTACAATTAAATACGTTTACTAAAGTATTCTACCACGAAGGAGTTAATTCTGCAAGGGATTTCTGCAAATTATTCCACAAAAGACTTTATTTGATAATTTTGGTAGCGATACGCTCGGGTTTAATGTCGGCAAAAGAACGTTTTTCAAGCGGTTTGGCCGGATAACCCAAGGCCAAAGCTGAAACAGGTTTGAAGCCTTCCGGCAGTTCAAGGCTGGCTACAAATTGAGGACTTTGCGGAATACGATTTAAAAGAGCCCAAAGATAAACTGAACCAAGGCCGATATCAGTAGCAGCCAATTGCATATTTTCAAGAATACAGCCAACATCAGCTATGTAAACCATCTGGCCGTCATCTTTAGGCTTAGCTGAAATGACGATTAAAGTAGGGGCGCCGTAAAACGGATTGTATTTTGGGTTTCCGAAAGCTTGACCGCAGTATTCTGCAAAGTTTTCGAGAATTTTGGGATTTTGCACAACAGAAATATATAGTTCGTCATATGCTCCATGACCAACAGGAGAAGCCCAGCCGGCGGCTAAAACTGTTTGCAGCTGGGAATCGCTTATTTGTTCTGGTTTGTAGACTCTGGTAGAGCGGCGGGTTGCAATAGCGGTTAAGGTATCCATAATATAACTTCCTTTCTTGTAATAATTCTTTTATTATTACTTATATTGTAACAGGTTGATGCTTTGATTTGCTGTAAATTATTTGTGAAGTGACTAAAAATACCATTATATATACTTTCATAATCTTTAACATAAATATTTTTTGTTACAGCAGCTTTTATTTATAAGTGCTTTACTAATAAGAGTTAGTATTTGCTTAATTACCGGCAAAAATGATATAATATTTTGCAGTGAATTTACGGCGGATGTTCCGCTTTAGCAAGATTATATATGAAGGAGAATATGATGGACCAGAATAAGATCCGTAATTTTTCTATAATTGCCCATATCGATCACGGTAAATCTACTTTGGCAGACAGATTGATAGAATATACCGGTACTTTAACTAAACGCGAGATGGAAGCACAGATCCTCGATTCAATGGACCTTGAACGTGAACGCGGTATTACAATCAAAGCGCAGGCCGTGCGCAGCAGCTATAAGGCTAAGAATGGCGAAGAGTACATGCTTAATTTCATTGATACTCCAGGGCATGTTGATTTTACATATGAGGTATCGAGAGCTTTAGCTGCATGCGAAGGTGCTTTGCTTGTTATTGATGCTACGCAGGGGATTGAAGCTCAGACTTTGGCTAATGTCTATTTGGCTTTAGATAATGATTTGGAAATTATCCCGGTTATTAATAAAGTCGATCTTCCCAGTGCTGATCCTGACCGAGTCAAGCATGAGATAGAAGAGGTTATCGGGATCGATGCATCAGAGGCCGTTTTGACGAGTGCGAAGACAGGTTTGGGTATTGAAGATGTACTTGAAGCTATTGTTGCTAAAGTACCGGCACCTTCCGGTATAAGTGACAGCCCTTTAAAAGCTTTGGTATTTGATTCTAAATTTGATGCGTATAAGGGTGTCGTTTTATATGTGCGTGTTATTGACGGACGTATAAAACCTGGTATGAAAATTAAAATGATGGCTACCAATGCTGAATTTGAAGTAACAGAGGTTGGTGTTTTTAAACCTAATCTTGTTAATGTTGATTCATTGGAGGTTGGGCAGGTTGGATTTTTTGCTGCAGCAATCAAAAATGTTAAAGACGCACGTGTCGGGGATACAGTTACTGATGCCAATAATCCGGCAGCCGAAGCACTGCCTGGTTATCGTAAAGCTACGCCGATGGTTTTCTGTGGTCTGTATCCGGTAGAAAACTCAGATTATGATAATTTGCGGGATGCGCTTGAAAAACTACAGCTCAACGATGCCTCACTGGTTTTTGAACCGGAAACATCAGTAGCGCTTGGATTTGGTTTTCGCTGTGGCTTTTTAGGTCTGCTGCATATGGATGTTATCAAGGAACGTCTGGAGCGTGAATATAATCTAACGCTGATTACAACGGCTCCAAACGTTATTTACCAGGTATTTCGCACCAATGGTGATGTGGAATTGGTTGATAATCCGTCTAATTTCCCTGATCCAACAGTGATCGACCATGTAGAAGAACCTTACGTTAACGCTACAATTATTGTACCTAAAGACTATGTTGGTGCAGTAATGGAGCTTTCTCAGGAAAAACGCGGTGAGTATGAAAATATGACCTATTTAGATGAAACACGTGTTATGATTCACTATGCACTTCCGCTTAGTGAGATAATTTATGATTATTTTGATCGGTTGAAGTCAGTAACCAGAGGTTATGCTTCTTTGGACTATGAGCTGGCCGGTTATCGTGCTTCCAGCTTGGTAAAGGTAGATATTTTGCTGAATGGAGAACCGGTGGATGCCCTGTCAGCTATAGTACACCGTGAAAAAGCTGTTTCCAGGGGACGTCAGCTGGTAGAAAAACTGCGCAGTCTTATTCCGCGTCAGATGTTTGAGATACCTGTACAGGCTGCCATAGGTAATAAAGTTATTGCCCGCGAAAATGTAAGAGCGATGCGCAAAGACGTATTGGCTAAGTGTTATGGCGGTGATATCAGCCGCAAGCGCAAATTGTTGGAAAAACAAAAAGAAGGTAAGAAACGCATGAAGCAGGTCGGCAGTGTAGAGCTGCCGCAAGAAGCTTTTATGGCGATTTTGAAGATGGATTAAAATGCAAAAATGGGAACAAATCCAGGGGGTATATATACATACCCCTTTTTGCTTGCAAAAATGTTTATATTGTGACTTTGCTTCATATGCAGGTGCTGACACAGAAACTATGGAAAAGTATGTTGATGCTGTCTGCAGTGAAATAATGATGCGCAGCAATGAAGTGACTATTGCAGATCAGGCCACGCTGTATTTTGGCGGCGGGACTCCCTCGTTGCTTTCGGAAAAGCTTTTGGCGAAACTGGTAGAAGCTTTGCAAAAAAATGGATGCTGGCTGCAGCCGGCAGAGGCAACGATTGAAGTTAATCCCGGTACTGCCGATTTGGATAAGCTGCGTTTTTTTAAAGATTTGGGATTTGATCGTATAAGCTTTGGTGTTCAAAGTCTTAACGATGCCGAACTTCGGGCTGTTGGCAGGATACATACGGCCAACGAGGCTTTAGACGCTATTACAATGGCAGAGAAGGCTGGTTTTACACGAGTCAGTGCTGACCTTATTTATGGCTTGCCGGAGCAGTCCCTTCAAACGCTGAAGACCAGTCTGCAGAATTTAACAGTGGCAGGGTTGCAGCATTTGTCGGTATATGGTTTGACGATTGAAAAAAATACGCCTTTGGCAGGTATGCTGGACAAAGGAAAAGTTGAGTTGCCGGACGAAGATTGTCAGCTGGCAATGTATGAATTGGTACAGGAGTATCTGGAAGCACAGGGACTGCATAGATATGAGATTTCAAATTATGCAGTGTCAGGTCAGGAGTCAAGGCATAACCTTGTTTACTGGCATTATCTGCCGTATTTGTCTTTTGGCAGTTCCGCCTGCAGCTTTAATGGCAGTCAACGTTTTACAGCAACAGATTCTGTAACTGATTATATTGAAAGTATTCAAAGTGGCAAAAGTTGTGGAGGCTTTGAAGATCTGACAAAAGAAATGCAGCTGTCAGAATATTTATTTATGGGTTTACGGACGACGGTAGGGATAGATTTAATAGAAACTGAACAACGTTTTGGCTGTGATGTAATGTTAGAATTTGGGGTTGAATTAGAAAAATTTATTAGAGGAAATTTAGTGTTCTATGATATTGAGCATAGGCGGATGAGGCTGACGGAGCAAGGGATGCGCTTTAGCAATGAAATTTTTGAAATCTTTGTGAAGTAAGAAAAATTGGTTGACAACTGTTAAGGTCAGTGCTATTCTAATACCAAGATGTTAGCACTCTAATGAGATGAGTGCTAACAATCGAGTTGGAGGTGGGATCGTGTTAAACGAAAGAAAGAAAAAGATCCTGCAAATTATCATAGAAGACTACATTTCATCAGCTGAGCCGGTTGGTTCACGTACTATTGCCCGCAAGTATGACTTAGGGCTCAGCCCGGCAACGATCCGTAATGAGATGTCAGACCTTGAGCTTCTGGGTTATTTGGAACAGCCGCATACTTCAGCGGGACGTATTCCATCTGCTCAGGCTTATCGTTTTTATGTAGATGCCCTGATTGAACCGGGGACATTGACAGATAATGATATGGCATTAATAGATGGCTGGTATAATGAACGTCGTCGTAACATTGATGATATTTTCCAGTCGACAGCCAAGATCTTGTCACGTATGACACAGAATGTTTCCATGGTTTTGACTAACCAGCAGACGATTGCAAATTTCTGTTATTTAAAATTTTTGCCGCTTGACAGTCAGCATGCTATTTTATGTATCGTTGCCGATGATGGCAGTATAGATACGAATGTTGTTGATATTCCTTTAGGTATGTCTTCTGAAGAGATGGATTATCTGGCTGGTAAAATGAGCAAATTGCTGGAAGATCGCAATCTTAGCGATATTTCTGTGGAGATTTTGCAGAATGTCCATACAGATGTGGTCGAGGATAAACTCATTTTTTCATCATTACTGCAGGCTGTACGTAAAATGACAGGACGCAGGCAGGAACAGAAGGTATTTTTAGGCGGAACAAAGCAACTGCTTAATCAACCGGAATTCCGTGATGTGGAAAGAGTCAGAAACCTGCTTGGTATATTAGAAGAAGAAAAGGTCCTGAAGGATCTTTTGCAAGGTGGTGAAGATTCAGGCCTTAAGGTAACGATAGGTTCTGAAAATAAATTTACCGGTATTCAGGATTGCAGTATGGTTCAGGCTACTTATCGTCTGAATGGTCAGATCGTAGGTACGATGGCAGTATTAGGTCCAACCCGTATGGAATACGGTAAGGTCATTTCTGTAATGGATTACCTGCATAAATATCTGAAAACAATTTTAGATAAGTAAAAAGACTATAAGGAGGAAGTGTTTTGCAAACAGAAGATTTGAAGGAAAGCTCAAAGCAAACAACTGCCGAAGAAACACCTCAGCAGGAAGCTCAAACGAATACAGCCGATGCTGCTAATGGAGTCGATGAGACTGCCGGGAAAAAGAGTGAGGGAGCTGCTGAAGAAAAAACTCCTGAACAGGATGAAAAGGATGTTAAGATCGAAGAACTGCAGAACCGTATTTTAAGGCTGCAGGCAGATTTTGATAATTTCCGCCGACGCAATACGTCCGAACGTGAACAGCTGGCAACTTTTGTTACCGCTGATGTTGTCGGAAAATTTTTAAAGGTGTTGGACAATTTTGAACGTGCTGAAGACGCCGCCAGAAAATCTGATGATGCCGCCGGAATTTATTCAGGTATTGAAATGATTAGGCGTCAGTTCGAGCAGACTTTTAAAGATTTGGGCGTAGAAGAAATAAAAGCACAGGGCGAAAAATTTGATCCTGAGATGCATGAGGCTGTGATGAGGGGGCAAAATCCCGATATGGATGATGACACTGTAGAGATGGTTCTGGAAAAGGGCTATAAATTACGTGATAAAGTTATCCGGCACAGCAAAGTTAAAGTTATCAGCAACGAATAGTTGCCATATAAATTAAAATTAACATATAAACCCGAGGAGGAATAAATCATGTCTAAAGTAATTGGTATTGACTTAGGTACTACTAACTCTGTAGTAGCAGTAATGGAAGGCGGCGAACCTACCGTTATCACTAATCAGGAAGGCAGCCGTTTAACTCCGTCCGTAGTTGGTTTTTCCAAAAACGGCGAACGTTTAGTTGGTCAGCTGGCAAAACGTCAGGCAGTATCCAACACTGATAGAACTATTAGTTCTATTAAACGTCATATGGGTACTGACTATAAAGTAGAAATCGACGATAAAAAATATTCTCCGGAAGAAATTTCCGCGATGATTCTGCAAAAGTTGAAAGAAGATGCTGAAAAATATTTAGGTGAAAAAGTAACTCAGGCAGTTATTACTGTTCCTGCTTACTTCTCTGACAGTCAACGTCAGGCAACTAAAGATGCCGGCCGTATCGCAGGCTTGGAAGTTCTCCGTATCATCAACGAGCCTACTGCTGCATCTTTGGCGTATGGTATTGATAAAAGCGACGACCATACCGTTATGGTTTATGACCTTGGCGGCGGTACTTTCGACGTATCTATCCTTGATGTAGGTGACGGTGTTTTTGAAGTAAAAGCTACTAACGGTGATACTCATTTAGGCGGCGATGATTTTGACCAGAAAATCGTTGACTGGATGGTTGCTGAATTTAAGAAAAATGAAGGCATTGATCTGAGTAATGACCGTATGGCTATGCAGCGTTTGCGTGAAGCCGCTGAAAAAGCAAAAATCGAGTTATCCGGTGTTTTGACTACTAATATCAACCTGCCGTTTATTACTGCCGGTGCTGAAGGTCCGAAGCATTTGGATATGGATCTGACTCGTGCAAAATTTGACGAATTGACTGCTGATCTCGTTGAACGCACAATGGAGCCGACCCGCAAGGCTATGGCTGACGCCGGCCTGTCTGCTTCTGATATCAATAAAGTTATCTTAGTAGGCGGTTCTTCCCGTATTCCTGCTGTACAGGAAGCTTTGAAAAAATTTATCGGTAAAGAGCCTTACCGTGGTGTAAACCCTGACGAATGTGTTGCCGTTGGTGCTGCCATTCAGGCCGGCGTTTTGGCAGGTGAAGTAAAAGACGTGCTTTTACTTGACGTAACTCCGTTGTCTTTGGGTATAGAAACTTTGGGTGGTGTGTTCACAAAGATCATTGAACGTAATACTACCATCCCGACTTCCCGTAAGCAGGTCTTCTCTACTGCTGCTGATAATCAGCCTTCAGTTGATATCCATGTACTGCAGGGTGAACGTGAAATGGCTGCCGATAATAAAACTCTGGGACGTTTTGAGCTTTCCGGCATCCCGGCTGCTCCTCGTGGAGTACCGAAGATCGAAGTTGCTTTCGATATCGATGCTAATGGTATCGTAAATGTAAGCGCTAAGGATCTTGGTACCGGTAAAGAACAAAAAATCACTATTACGTCTTCAGGTACTTTGGAAAAAGACGAAATCGACCGTCTGGTAAAAGAAGCAGAAGCTAATGCTGAAGCTGATAAAAAACGTAAAGAAGGCGTTGAAGTACGTAATAATGCTGACTCCCTGTGCTATCAAGCCGAAAAGACCATTAAAGATATGGAAGGTAAAGGCTCTGAAGAATTGATTGGAAAAGTACAGGCAGCGCTTGATACTTTAAAAGAGACTCTGAAAGGCGAAGATATGGAAAAAATCAAAGCAGATACTGAAGCTTTGACCAAACCTCTTTATGAACTTTCCGCAGAGCTGTACAAACAAACTGAAGCTGCTAAAGGTGCTGAAGGTACTGAAACAGCCGAGGGCGCAAAAAAAGCTGATGACGATGTTGTTGACGCCGAAGTGGTTGACGAAGACAAAAAATAATCGGCTTAGGATGGTGTAAACTTTGAGTAAAAAAGATTATTATGACGTGCTAGGCGTGTCTAAAACCGCTACAGCAGATGAAATAAAAAAAGCATACCGCAAACTGGCACGTCAGTATCATCCTGATGTGAATAAAGATAATCCGGAAGCGGCTGAGAAATTTAAAGAAGCGTCCGAGGCTTACAGTGTACTCAGCGATGAGCAGAAACGTGCCCAATATGACCAGTTTGGACATGCTGCTTTTGAAAACGGCGGTGCCGGCGGTGCTGGTGGATTTGGGGGCTTTGAAGGTTTCGGCGGTTTTGGCGGCGGAGGCATGGAAGATATTTTTGATATGTTCTTCGGCGGGCAGGGCCGCGGCTCGCGTGGTTCTAATGCCGGTCCTCAGCGCGGTGCTGATTTACGCTTTGACCTGGAAATCACTTTTGAAGAAGCTGCGTTTGGTTTAGAACGTGAGATCAGTTTATATCGTGACGAACAATGTCCGCATTGTCATGGGAATGGTGCGGAACCTGGTTCTAAAGTTGAAACTTGCCCTGAATGTCACGGAAGTGGCGAGATCCGTTTTACTCAAAACACTATGTTCGGACAGATGACCAATGTACGGCCATGTCCTAAATGTCATGGTGAAGGCAAGATCATCAGCGAACCATGTAAGGAATGTCGCGGACAGGGCACTGTTAAAAAGAATAAGAAACTTAAAGTCAAGATCCCTGCAGGTGTTGACAACGGTTCCCGCCTGCGGGTAGCCGGAGAAGGCGAAGCAGGGGTTAAAGGCGGACCAAGCGGTGATTTGTATGTATATTTGTATGTTAAACCGCATAAGTTTTTTGAGCGCGATGGTACTACTGTTTACTGCGAAGTGCCGATCAATATTGTACAGGCAACTTTGGGTGATGAGATTAAGGTTCCTACGCTGGATGGACAGGTTGTGATGAAGGTTCCGGAAGGAACTCAGCCTGGAAAGGTACTGCGTTTGAAGGGCAAAGGCATTCCCAGTTTGCGTAACAGTACACGCGGCGACCAGTTAGTCAGGATCAAAGTTGTTGTGCCGCAGAAGCTGAATGAAAAACAGAAAGATGCTTTGCGTAAATTTGCCGAGATCAGTAAAGATAACATTAATCCTGAAGAAAAAGGCTTTTTGAATAAGATTAAAGATTTATTTAAATAATGACTTGTATAAACTGCGGTTTGAACACCGCAGTTTATTTTTTTATGCCAAAAAATATGATATAATGTGAGCACTTGGCATTGAAATATCTTCTCAAACTGGTAGAAAAACACTTTCATATGGTAAAATATTTTAGAATAAGCTTTGTGTTTAATATATATGATAGTTATTTAAGGAGTGAGCGCTTTGTCACAATGGATAGAGGTAAGCATACAAACTACACATGAGGCAGCTGATCTGGTTGCCGAAATTATGCGTGCTGCAGGTGCAAACAATGGTGTTGTTATTGAGGACCCGGTTTTGATAAACACTTTGCGTAATTCAGGCACTTGGGAATTATGCGATATTCCTGAGCAGGAAAACACAGAAGTGGTTACGATAACTGCTTATTATCCGGAGGATGAAGAGCTGCAGCCACGTCTTACACAGATTGATGAGGACTTAACAAATTTGGAAACGCGTATTGGTAAATGTCGCTTTGGTAATACGTGTTTTCGTACTGTTTCCGAGCAGGATTGGGCTAACGAATGGAAACAGTATTTCCATGTTACGCATATTGGCAGAACATTGGTGATTAAGCCTACCTGGGAAAAATATACATCTAAAGCTGGTGAACATATTATTGAAATCGATCCAGGGATGGCGTTTGGTACAGGAACACATCATACGACCTGTATGTGTATGGAACGTTTGGAAAAAGTTCTGCGTACTGATATGGAAGTATTTGATGTTGGTACTGGCTCTGGAATTCTGGCTATTGCTGCTGCTAAACTTGGTGCTAAAACAGTTAAAGCGGTGGATATTGATGCTACTGCGGTACGAGTAGCTATTGAAAATATTGCCGGCAATGAACTGACAGAAAAAATCAGTGTGCAACAGGGTGATTTGCTGCATGGTACAGAAGGTAAGGCTGATATTATCATTGCTAATATTATTGCCGATATTATTATTATGCTTCTGCAGGATATTCCCGGTAAGTTAAAATCCGGAGGAATATTCCTTGCCAGCGGTATTATTGAAGAACGGCAGAATGATGTATCAGCAGCTGCCTCCAAAGTCGGTTTGTGTGTCGAAGCTGTTGATGCCAAAGGCGGCTGGGTTGTTATGCAGATGCGTAAGGAGGACTGACGGTGCATAGATTTTTTATACCGCAGCCATACAGTGATACGATGACAATAATGGGTGTTGATGCCAGGCATATTTATACTGTACTGCGGATGCAATACGGGTCCAGAGTACAGATTGTAAGTGATGATGGTGTCACGGCTCTTGCTGAAATTGCTGATGCTAATGAAAGTGTTGTGACAGTCAAATGTCTGGAGGTACTGGCGGAAAGTCATGAGCCTTCAGTGCGAATCGTACTGGCACAAGGGTTGGCTAAAGGTGAAAAAATGGATTTTATTATCCAGAAGGCTGTAGAACTGGGAGTCAGTGAGATTATACCAGTAGCTATGGAGCATTCGGTCGTACGCCTGGAAGGTGATAAAGCTGTTAAGAAAGCTGAGCGCTGGCAGAAAATTGCTGAAGCGGCTGCGAAACAGAGTAAGCGTGATATTATACCAATGGTGCAGCCAGTACAGACGATGGAACAGATGCTTGCTGATAATCCCTGTGACTGTAAACTGATAGCTTATGAATGTGAGGATAAGCTTGGTTTGAAGGCTGCGCTGCAAAAGGAGCAGGCTTTGAAGGAGCTGCTGCTGATCATAGGCCCGGAGGGCGGTATTTCCGAGACGGAATTACAGCAGGCCCGGACAGCTGGGGCATTGGTAGTAAGTTTAGGCAAGCGCATATTACGTGCAGAAACAGCTGCATTAGTAGCTGCGGCCGCAATATTTTATGAAACTGGTGATTTAGGAGGCTGATTGATGAAAAGAATAGCATTTTACACTTTAGGCTGTAAAGTCAATCAGGCCGATACTGCCAGCATGGAAGCGATATTTCGCAGTCATGGTTATACTGTAGTTGGTTTTAATTGCGAAGCTGATATTTATGTGATCAATACTTGTGTTGTTACCAATACGGGGCAGCGTAAATCGCGGCAGATGATCAATCGTGCTGTGCGCAGAAACCCAACTGCTTTCGTGGTTGTGACTGGCTGTTATCCACAGACGGCGGCAGAAGAAGTGAAGACAATTCCTGGTGTTGATCTTATTATCGGGAATCAGGATAGAGCAGATATCGTACGGTTGGTAGAAGAAGCTGCTGCTTTTCAGTCTGTTGATACAATAGACAGCGTGCGTAAGCTGAGTGCCAACACTGAGTTTGAAGAACTGAGTGCAGGTGATGTTAGTGATAAGACCAGAGCTTTTTTAAAAATACAGGAAGGCTGCAATCAATTCTGTACTTATTGTATTATTCCTTTTGCCCGCGGACCGTTGCGTTCGCGTAGTCTGACAAGCATCATGGAAGAAGTTAAAAAGCTTGTAGCTTCTGGTTATAAAGAAATAGTGCTTATCGGTATTCACCTTGGCTGCTATGGTAAAGAACATGATGGAAAACTGACTTTATTTGATGCTGTTGAGGCAGCTTTAAGTGTAGAGGGTCTGCAGAGACTGCGGTTGGGGTCATTGGAATCAGTGGAGGTCGAAGCGAGGCTGCTTAATCTTATGGAAAAAGATAAACGGTTGTGCCGACAGCTGCATTTACCTTTGCAGGCAGGCTGTGATACAACTTTAGCCAGAATGCACAGGCCGTATGACACTCGACGTTTTACCGAACTTTTGGCCGATATCCGTAAACGTATTCCTGATATTGCCATTACTACTGATATTATTGCCGGATTCCCGGGTGAGACGGAAGAGGAGTTTGCATCTACACTGGTTTTTGCAGAAAACTGCGGGTTCAGTAAAATGCATATTTTCCCTTATTCCAAACGGAAGGGAACTCCGGCCGAAAAAATGCCCAATCAAATTCCTGAAACTGTTAAGCAAAGACGTTGTGCACAACTTGCTGAGCTTGATCATAAGCAGCAGCAGAAATTTTTAGAACGTTTTGTTGGCAGTGCTGTGGAGGTATTGTTTGAACAGACTGTTGAGGATGGCTATATAGAAGGTTTGACCAGTAATTATTTACGGGTCTATGTTCGGTCGGAAGCTGAACTATGTGGCAAGATAAGAAAAGTGAGATTATTGAAGGCTGAGACGAGTTTTTTAATCGGAGAATTGCTGAAGGAATAATAAAAAAGCTGCCGTTTAACGGCAGCTTTTCTTTTATTCAATGGTAATTAATTCATATTGATCATTACCCATGGAAAGTTCTTTCATGTAACTGAGCTGCCGCAGACCGCGACGTGATTCGATCCGTTCCTGGAGATCATGCTTAGCAGCATCTGGTAAAGCAAAAACAAGGTCGATAGAAGCCTGATCGACGGCAAGAATATCTGTAGAAGCAAGGATGCCGATATCAGGAGTTGTTGGCGGTGCCGCAGCAAGCCCGGCACAGTCGCAGTCAACAGACATATTGCGCAATACATTGATATAAATGATTTGTTTACCAAAAAAATCTGTTGTAGCCTTTGCTGATTCAGCCATATTTTCCATAAAACGCTCTTGGCTATATTCCCAGGGGTTGGATGGGTCAGAGGTATGCAGCATGGCTTTGCCGATCCTGCCATCTGCGTTGCCAATTGCTATATTTTTCATTGAACCGCCAAATCATCCCATAGTGTGTCCTTTAAAATGCGTCAAAACGATCATGGAATCATAATTAAGCATATTTTTAGCGATCGACATTTCCTGAAAATGTTTGCCTCCTTTTACTGGCAGCATTACTGCTCCTTCCTCGTCCATAATGTCTACAGTACAAAAATCCCAGCCGTTAACTTTTAATGTTTCGCGGTGGCCGGCGGTGGTATAGCGGTCACCTTTATAGAAAGTGTTGGTTTCGACTAAATTACTGTCAGGTACATGCTGCTGCAAAGCCATCACTATTTCCCGTGGGAGTATATTGGGACCGTTCTTTTCTCCTGTATGGATTTTGATAGCTACTTTAGCATGTATATCCTGGTTGATTTTATCATATAGTTTGATCAGACTTACAGGGCTGATATCCTTGCTGAAATAAACAAGAGCTTTATTATTTACTGCTGTTTTTTCATTACTTTTAACAGTTGGTTCAACAGGAGAAGAAACTGTATTGGCAGTCATTCCACAAGCGCTGAATAATAAAGTTGCGGCAGCGGTATAAAGTAATGTTGATAAAAATTTTTTCACTGTAAACTCTCCTTTCTTAGATAAATGATTAAAAATACTTTAAGTTCAGTATAATGGCTGGAGTTGACTATAAGTCAAGCGTTTTATTAAAGATTTTTTTACTTTGTTAGTTACAGTTTGAAAATAAATTGTGAACAGAGTAAATAGAAAAAGGACTTTTAAATTTTCTGACGAATATTATAAAAATTAGGATCACTAAGGGGGGAAAGAAATGAACGACTGTATCTTTTGCCGAATCATTGCCGGTGAGATCCCGTCTGAAAGAGTTTATGAAGATGACAAAATGATCGTAATCCGTGATGTGGCTCCTGCTGCTCCGGTACACGTTTTAATGATACCGAAAGCTCATACTGAAAATATTATTACTGCAGAACCGGAGCTGCTCCTGTATATGTTTGGGAAAGTTAAGGAACTGGCTGAGAAACTTGGTGTTAATGAAAAAGGGTTTCGCATCGTTGCCAATACCGGTGATGATGGAGGGCAGACCGTTAAGCATTTGCATATCCATCTTTTAGGCGGTAAAGCATTGGGGTGGCCGCCCTGCTGATACCTTGACAAAAGGCCTATCATAAGATATAATTTACTGGTAATATTGTGCGGTAATTGCGGTCTGACGATAGTCAGCAATAGTGCAAAAAACGCATGAAATGCATATATACACTTCCCTAAGTGTGTGGAGGGAGGGAGATCAGATGGCAGAAATTAAAGTTGGCAAAAACGAAACATTGGACAGTGCGCTGCGCAGATTTAAAAGAGCAACCCAAAAGGCCGGAATTCTTTCTGAAGTTAGAAAGCGCGAACATTACGAAAAACCGAGCGTTCAACGTAAGAAAAAATCCGAAGCAGCCAGAAAACGTAAAACCAGATAATGGGGGCGTGCTGTATGTCTATTAAAGACCAATTGACAGAAGATATGAAACAGGCCATGAAGGACCGTGAAGCAGGTAAGCTGCGTTTATCGGTTATTCGTATGGTGCGTGCTAATATTAAAAATGTCGAAATCAATGAGAAGAAGGAACTGAATGATGATGAGGTTCTGGCTATCTTGCTGAAAGAGGTCAAGATGCGGCAGGATTCTTTGGTAGAATTCGAAAAAGCCGAACGCAGTGAATTAGCCGAGCAGGCTAAAGCAGAAATTGAGATTCTCAAAAAATATCTGCCTGAACCGCTTAGCGATGAAGAATTGCGTGTTATGGTTGCTGAAGCTATCTCCGAGACTGGTGCCGAAGGACCGAAAGCGATTGGTAAAGTAATGCCTGCTGTTATGGCGAAGGCTAAGGGCCGAGCCGACGGTAAACGTATCAATCAAATGGTACGCGAACTGCTTCAATAATGAATAATTAACTTAACAGGACCGAATATTCGGTCCTGTTATTTTTTATAGCCCTTATAACAGTTTGATAACTGTTATAAGGGCTATTTTTGTGCAAAAATGCAAAAAAATCAGATTATTTTTGTAGGTTTCTACATATTAGGCTTGTCTTTAGCTTTGTATACTGAAATCAAAGAACTAATATGGAGGTGATTATCATAGCAAAGATTGTAGAAGCTGTGGAAGCTGTTAAGCTTGTCAGGTCAGGTGATGTTGTTATGATCGGAGGTTTTGGAAATGTCGGTAATCCAAAGAGGCTGATTGATTTACTGGCAGATACAGACATACATGATTTGACTGTTATTGCCAATGATCTTGGTACTCCTAATGTAGGCTTGGGAAGGTGGGTAAGGAATAGGATGCTGAAAAAAGCTATAGGTACCTATTTTACCTATAATACTGAAGCTGCGGAATTATATTTTGATGGAAAGTTAAATTTAGAGATGATGCCACAGGGCACATTTGCAGAAAGTATCCGTGCAGGAGGCTGCGGAATTGGCGGGTTTTATACAAAGGTTGGAGCTGGCACAGAGCTGACTGCGCATTGTGAAACAAAAGTTATTGACGGAGAAGCCTATGTTTTGGCGTATCCTTTGAAAGCAGACGTAGCCTTGTTACATGCCAGAAAAGCGGATGCTATGGGGAATTTAGTTTATGAAAAAACAGCAAGAAATTTTAATCCGCTTATGGCAACAGCAGCCGCTTTGACGATTGTGGAGGTTGATGAGATTGTAGAAACCGGTATGCTTTCGCCGGAAGAGATTGTAACACCTTATATTTATGTGGATGTTTTGGTACCGCAGAATCGGGGTGCAGTTAAATGAGAAACATGTCAGAAGCGGAAACAAAAGTAAGAATTGCTAAAAGAGTTGCGGAAATGCTGCCTGACGGTGGTTTTGTCAATTTAGGTGTAGGTATTCCCACAATGGCGGTTGATTATTTACCAGCAGATAAACATATTTACATTCAGACGGAAAATGGAATGCTGGGTGTTGGGCCTAAACAACTTAGCGGGGAGGCAATAATTCCTAATCTCATTAATGCCAGTCGTACACCGGTTACTGAAACGCCCGGATGCTGTTATTTTGATAGTGCTACATCTTTTGCAATGATCAGAAGTGGGCGTATGGATGCTACAGTTATCGGAGCCATACAGATCAATGAAGCGGGAGACCTGGCAAATTGGGCTTTGCCGGGCAAAGGTGTTTTAGGACCAGGGGGAGCAATGGATCTGGTCGTTGGAGTAAAAGAGGTGATCGTTGCGACATCTCATACGGCAAAAAATGGCAGGCATAAACTGGTAAAGGATTGTACTGTGCCGCTGACTGGGCGGAAAGTAGTTAATACTTTAGTCACAGAATATGCTGTATTTAAGTTTAAGGACGGAATGATGTTTTTACTGGAACATACTTCTGATGTTACATTGGAAGAAATTGCAGCAATGACATCTGCTCATTATGAGCTGGCTGAAAAAATTAGTATAAGGGAGGTATAGATATGCTGCAGCCGGTAGTCATAGATGGAATCAGGACGCCTATAGGAAAACTGAACGGAGCAATGAAGGACATACAGCCGGAGGAAATTGCTGCCTTTTTGTTGCAGAAAATATGTGAACGTAGTCATTTAGATATCAGACTTCTGGATGCAGTAATTTTAGGGCAGGCAAAGCAGAGCAGCGACCAGCCTAATATTGCAAGATTAGCTGCATTGATGACAAAATTTCCGCTTGAAGTACAGGCTTATACAGTACACAGACAATGTGGTTCTGGTATGCAGGCTGTCCAGAATGCGGCACAGGAGATTATGTGCGGCTATGCTGACTTCGTTTTAGCTGGTGGTATCGAAAGTATGAGTAATGCCCAATATTATCTCAGAGAGGCACGGAGGGGCTATGCAGTAGGTAACGGGATTTTGCTGGATCCTAATACCGAAAGTCAGCCACGGTCACAGCCTGCTGACCAGTATGGAGTCCTGACAATGGGTATGACTGCAGAGAATATTGCTGAAAAATATGTTATCAGCAGAACGGCACAAGATTATTTTGCCTGCGAAAGTCAGGAAAAAGCTCAGGCTGCAATAAAAAGCGGACGCTTTGATGATGAGATTGAACCTTTGCCAGTAAAAAAGAAAAAAGAGATTTTGATGTTTGCTGCTGATGAGCATCCACGTTTGTCAACGATAGAAAAACTTGCAGAATTGAAGCCTGCTTTTAAAAAGGACGGCAGCGTAACGGCAGGCAATGCATCAGGACGAAATGACGGTGGAGCCATGTTGCTGATTGCTGAAGAAAGTGCGGCTGCAAAGGCAGGGTTAAAGCCTATGGCTAAAATAATCAGCCAGGCTTCAATAGGTGTTTCGCCGGCATATATGGGAATGGGGCCTGTGCCTGCAACAAGGTTGGCGCTGAAAAGGGCAGGGCTAAGGATCGAAGATATTGGACTGATAGAAATCAATGAAGCATTTGCAGCACAATCATTAGCGGTCATACAGGAGCTGGAAATTGATCTGACCAGGGTCAATGTAAATGGCGGTGCAATTGCTCTGGGGCATCCGATTGGTTGCTCTGGAGCAAGGATTTTAGTAACTTTATTGCATGAAATGCAGAAAAGACAGGTCAGATATGGCTTGGCTACTTTATGTATTGCTGGAGGGCTAGGATCAGCTACGGTTTTAGAGCTGGTGTAAATGAAAAAGAAAATGGGAAAAGGAGGCGGATTTTTATGAAGACTGTAACAAAGTTCTGTCTGAAGATGGTGCAGAATTATCTTCCGGATGCTTTTATTTTGGCTATTCTCTTAACATTTGTTGTATTTTGCGGCGGAATGTTTTTAATGAACAAGAGTGCTCTGCAAATGATAGAATATTGGGGCAGAGGGTACTCATCGATGTTTGTTTTTGGGATGCAGATGGTTTTAGTTTTATTGACAGGTTATGTACTGGCATTGACACCTTTGGCTAAAAAGATTTTGAACAAGGTAACAGGTATTCCTAAAACTCCACAGCAGGCTCTTGGGTTGACTGCATTAGTATCTATTGCGTCTTGCTATATAAACTGGGGATTTGGGCTTGTTATAGGTGCAGTTCTTGCGAAAGAGGTAGGCAAAAAGGTTAAAGGCCTGCATTTTCCGCTGTTGGTAGCTGCGGCTTATGGCGGTGAGATTATTCGCGGGCCGTCTTCTTCGATTCCGCTTGTTTCAGCAACACCAGGCAATTTTATGGAAAAGCTCGGACTGCCACTGACACCGGTTGGTGATACGCTGTATTCTTACTGGAATCTGGTAATGACGGCTATCATCGTAATTATGCTGTTTATCGTGTATTTTAATATGAAACCTCCTGCTAATGAAATAGTGGAATACAGTGAAAAAGAACAAGAAAAACCAGATATAAGAATTGCTAAAAAAGATATGACATTTGCCGAAAGATTGGAAAATGCTTATTGGCTCAACGCTTTGTTTGGTTTGTTCCCATTGATTTATCTGGGAGCTAATTTTTCTAAGATTGGTTTTGACCTGAATTTGAATTTGGTCATTTTGATTTTTTTAACATTGGGTTTATATCTGCACAGCAGTCCTAACGGCTTTTTAAAGGCTGTGGCACAGGGAATCGGTGCCAGCCGCGGTATTATTTTGCAATTTCCGCTTTATGCTGGTATGTCGGGGATGATGACTGCTTCTGGTCTGGTTGATATGATTTCCATGTGGTTTGTGGAAATTTCTACAGCACATACCTTCCCTCTTTATACATTTTTATCGGCAGGGCTGGTAAATATTTTTATTCCTTCCGGAGGCGGGCAATGGGCTATCCAGGGACCAATCATGATGAAGGCTGCTGAGGCATTGGGGGCGAACATTCCGCAGACAATTATGGCTTTTGCTTGGGGAGATGGCTGGACTAATCAGATTCAACCGTTTTGGGCATTGCCGCTTTTAGGAGTTGCGGGATTATCGGCGCGTGATATTATGGGATATTGCGTTATTTGGACAATTGTTTCCGGCGTTATCATCAGTGGAACTTTTGTAATACTTAGTTTTATGTGAATGATTAATGGAAGATTTGATAATCTTGAGGCTGCTTTTATAGTTGCCTCAAGATTTTTTTACCGGAATGAAAAATAAGGCGCTGGTTTAAAATCAAGAAGGTTTTACGATGGGTAAAGTTCAGCTTTTTAGTATAACAGTTTTTGAAATCTTTGGATTTGCTAAAAAAATAACTAAATAGTAAAATCGTAATCAGGATATTCTGGAGAAAAAGAAATATATGGCATTAGAAAAGAAGGTGAGATAATGTCCAAGAAAATGGTGACCTTAAATGAATTATTGGAAATCAAAGATTTTGCCGAACGTGTGACATTGGTTAATAAGCATGGGAACTTAAACAATCAGATAACACATGTAACAATTATGGAAGGGCCTGATTTGCACGAATGGGTAACAGGAGGTGAGTTTGTTTTAACTACCTGGTATGCCTTCAGTAAAAGTCCTGACCTGCAGGAAGATGGTTTTAAAAAGCTTGCTCCGCGAATATCAGCGATAGGTATCAAAACAGGCCGTTTTATCAATAAGATCCCGCTGAAAATACTGCAGTTGGCAGATCAGTACCGGCTGCCGGTATTTGAAGTGAAAACTGCAGTCAAGTTTAGAGAACTGGTGCAGACAATCACTTCTGAAATCCAGAATTATCAAACCAATATGTTGATTGAAGTAGAAAAAAACTATCAAAAACTTATTCATACTTCACTGAATTCAGATGATCTGGCTTCGCTGGTGAATGTTTTGGGAAATCAGCTTCACAAGAATTGTTTTTGCCTGAATCATGAAGGGAAGATACTTGCTTCCTGGAGCAGACGAGGTACTCGTAAACAGGATTTTCTTGATTGGACAGAAAAAATTAAAACTGGTTTTAATGAAAGAATATATACTGATGCGGGCTTTTTTATCAATGAGCTGCATATTTTCGAATGCTATGCCCGTAGTCAGCTTATTGGGAGGTTTATTATTGTTGCTGAGGGGCAGTTAACGGAAAAAGAACGGTTGATTGGGCAACAGGGAGCTTCTTTTTTAGCCATCAAGCTGTGGGACCATTATGAAACGCTGCAGAAAACAGTGGAACGTTTTTGGAAAGAAATAAAAAATGGTGAAATCAAAAGTGGAGAAGTTATTGCTGAAAAGCTTGCTAATCTGGGATTTGTGCAGCAAAAAGCATATAATTTGATTTTATTTTCTAAAGGAAGCCATAATATAAGCAATTATTTGATTGATAGATTTTTAATTGAAGAGGAAAAATTTTATATCTTGTTATGCAGCAGTAAAGAAGCTCTTACGAGCATTAATATATTCAAAAAATATAATAAGGAACAGAATAAAATAGCTGCAGCTGTAATATCTCCTGAATTTACAGAACTGGAGCGAATTAAAGAGCATTATGAGATGTCGGTAAACGTTATCAGACTTTTATATAAATTGCATATTTCAGGAGTACGTAAGGCTGAAGAATGGCTGCCGTTCAGTTTGCTGATGCACTGCCGCAATACTTCGGAGTATAATTTTATTAAGACGACGGTGCTTGATAAACTGCAGGAATATGACAGACGCTATCAATCGAGCCTTTTGGATACACTTTCAGCGGCTTTGCGGGAAAACAGTTTAGAGGATGCAGCTGAAAGACAGCATATACATATTAATACTCTACGTTATCGGTTGGGGAAAATCAAAGAAATAACACAAAAAAATTATTTTAAAATGACAGACCGTTATTTTTTGCTGCTGTGTATTATGATCCAGAGAATGGAACATGAGCAGTTATGAAAATATATGAAAATAACAGGGCCGAAATTTTGGCCCTGTTATTTTTGTATACTTTTAAAAATATTTATGACCGGAAGCAGGGATTTTGCATAAAATAGCGTATACTATATAAATATAGGAAAAATTAATGTAAGTTCGGAAGGGTGTGAGGACAATTTCTTTAAGTAACAGACAAAAACGTATTGCCGAGATCGTGCGCCAGGATGGGCCGATCACGGGCGAACATATTGCTGAACGTCTGAATGTAACTCGTGCGGCTTTACGATCAGATCTGGCGATTTTAGTTATGGGCGGTATTTTAGATGCGCGTCCTAAAGTTGGTTATTATTTTACCGGCAAGAATACGCTGGGAATGTTGATGGAAGAAATTTCCGGCATCCTTGTACGTGATCTGCAGTCTGTGCCTGTAGCAGTCAATCATGATAAAAGCGCCTATGAAGCTGTTGTAACTATGTTCCTGGAGGATGTAGGGACAGTATTTGTTCTTGATGAGGCTGGTCTTTTGGTAGGGGTGGTATCGCGTAAAGACTTGCTTAAAGCTGCTATCAATAATGGCAGCGATCTGCGTGAAATTCCTGTTGTAATGGTGATGACACCACTGTCTAAACTTATTGTAGTCAAACAGGAAGATTCTGTAGCTTCGGCAGCACGTAAAATTATTGATAATGAGATTGATTGTCTGCCTGTTATTAGATGTGTGGGCGAGGATAAGCGCAGTTACGAAGTAGTGGGACGTATCACTAAAACGAATTTTACCCGTCTGTTAGTGGATCTGGCAGAGGGCAAAGGAGGCAATTATCATAGCTAAATTACCGATTATCTATGCAGTTTCTGATTCTATTGGTGAAACCGCTGAGTCTGTTGTAAAGGCTACTACCAGCCAATTTGTACAGGAAAAATTTGATGTGATCCGTGTTCCTTATGTTAAAGATAAGGCGCAGGTTGAAAAGGTTATTGAAGAGGCTAAGGAAAATAATGGTATTATCTGTTATACCGTAGTTTCACCTGAATTGCGTGAACATATTGCGCATAAAGCAATGGAGCATGATGTGGAGGTTGTTGATGTTTTAGGACCGATGCTTAAGGCTATTGAAAAAACTTCCGGACTGCTGCCTAAAAACCAGGCCGGATTGATCCATGCTTTAGATCATGAATACTTTAAACGTGTCGAAGCCGTAGAATTTGCTGTTAAATATGATGATGGCAAAAATCCTTTGGGACTGGCCAAAGCAGATGTTGTTATCATAGGTGTTTCAAGAACTTCTAAAACTCCGCTCAGCATGTACTTGGCACACAAACAAATAAAAGTTGCCAATGTACCGCTGGTACCGGAAATCATGCCTCCTGAGGAATTATTTAAAGTTCCTCCGCATAAAATCATTGGCCTGCTTATTGATCCGTTTAAACTTAATGAGATCCGCAGCGAACGTTTGAAAACTATGGGACTGACAGATGGTGCCGCTTATGCTGATGTTAAACGGATTAATGAAGAGCTTGAATATGCAAAAGGTATTATGCGTCGTCTGCATTGTACTATTATCAATGTATCTAACCGTGCGATCGAAGAAACAGCAGGTATGATCTTAGAGTATGTGCAGAAAAATAAAGACCGCCGCTAAATAAAAATAACCCTCGCCTAAGCGAGGGTTATTTAAACTGTAAAACTAATTTACAAAAACTTTTTCACGGACATTGTAAATGACTTCGCCATTTTTAGGTTCACCGTTGACGATTACATTACCGTTAAAAACAGCATTTTTTGTGCTCCAGTTAAAGCTGCCGGTATCGGCGCTGATGATCATATCACCTTGAGTAAAGTTCATATTACCTGCTACGTAGGCAGTTTTTTCTTTACCGTATACATCGACTGTATCACAATCGAAGGTGATATCTCCTTCGCGCAGGGTAATATTACCTTGTCCATGTACCTCAAGTTTATACATACTTACCTGTGCGGCATCGCCGGTGATGATTCTGTCACCAATTTCAACATGGACGTTGCCCTGCAGATCATAAACTCCTGTAAAAGGGTTAAAAGTTTGTTTATCACTGGTTACCTGCGGCTCTGCCAGACAAATTGCAGGAACTAAGAGCAACAGTAAAACAAAGATAAAAATTTTTTTCATTCAGTTCACCTCACATGAGTAATTATATTACTTAATGTGCCTGGTGACAATGCTTGAAAGTGAAATAAAGGTGAAGAATAATGTTATCAGTTAGAGAAATAAGCGAGAATATAGAACAGGAAACACTGGCACCCTGGGCGGCTAAAAGTTCGCAGGCAGTACGTGATAGTGAGGAGGCTGCCGATGATCTGCGCACGGCTTTCCAGCGTGATCGGGACCGGATCATCCACAGTACTCCTTTTCGTAAGTTAAAACATAAAACACAGGTATATTTATGTCCGGGTGATCATTACCGTACGCGTCTTACTCATAGCATGGAAGTGTCGCAGATTGCCAGGACTATTGCCAGAGCATTGAGATTAAACGAGGATCTTACAGAAGCTGCTGCTTTAGGGCATGATCTTGGGCATACTCCTTTTGGACATGCAGGGGAGCGGGCAATTAATTCTTATACTGGACATTTTAAACATAATGAACAGAGCCTTCGTCTCGTAGAATTGTATGGGCGGAAGGGGAAAGGGCTGAATCTGACCCGTGAAGTTCGTGATGCTATTGTGAACCATACAGGCAGTACGATGCCAAAGACGCTTGAAGGGCAAGTGGTGCGGCGTTGTGATCGTATCGCTTATCTGTGCCATGATTTCGATGATGGATGCAAAGTTGGCATCATCGGTCCTGAAAAATTGCCAGGTATCGTCGCTATGCGCTTAGGAACAGAACCAAGCCAGATATTGGATGTGCTTGTTCATAATATTGTGGAATTATCACTGAATCAGCCGCAAATTATTATTGATAAATATTATGAAGAAGCTGTTGAAGAATTTCGCAATTTTATGTTTGATTATATTTACTGTTCGCCCCAGCTGACGGTTGAACATAACAAGGCAGAACACGTTGTTAGGACTCTTATGGATTTATATATGGAGTCTCCGCAGCTGTTGCCAAGAGAATATGGGGAACTGGCAGATCGTTTCGGGTTGAAGCAGACTGTAGTCGATTTTGTGGGTGGACTGACAGATGCAGGAGCTGTGCAGCTATTTAATAAACATTACATTCCCATAATATAAACTTGTCGTAATGCTAAAATTATCTACCGTTAAAAAGAGGATTTTTTTGTTAAATATTGAATATAATAAATCAGATGGTATTCGAGGTGACAGGAGCAATAATTATGAGTGGTATGTTTGATGATTTTAAAGAGCAGGTTCGCTCCCAAGCTAATATCGTCGAGATAATTTCTGAATATGTACCGCTAAAAAAGCGCGGCGGCAGTTTTTGGGGCTGCTGCCCTTTCCACGGAGAAAAAACACCGTCCTTTTCCGTAACGCCGGACAAGAACTTTTTTTATTGTTATGGCTGTCATGTTGGCGGGGATGTTTTTACCTTTGTGATGAAAATGGAAAATTGCACGTTCCCAGAGGCTTTAAAGCTTCTGGCAAATAAATTGGGTATTGCTGTTCCTGAAAAGGAAAAGACTAAAGCTGAACTGGAACGTGAGAAACAGGCAAAACAGGTTATTGCCGCTAATGAACTGGCGACACGTTTTTTTCAGGCCTGTTTGACGAAGACTGATTATGGAATTAAAGCACAGGAGTATCTCACAGGACGCGGCATTACACCTGAGATTATCGAGCGGTTTTCAATCGGGGTGGCACTGCCGAACTATAACGCATTGCTTTCAGCACTTGGAAAACGTGGATGTAGTGCTGGACTGTTGGTGCAGGCCGGGCTGGCGGTAAACTATGACCGTGGGCCGATGGATAAGTTCCGTGGCAGAGTGATGATACCTATTCAGGATCCACGTGGTCATGTAGTTGGTTTCGGCGGTCGTATTTTAGAGCAAAATTCTCAACAGATGGCAAAATACATGAATACTGGTGAAACAGAGTGGTTTAACAAAAGAACTCTTCTGTTCGGGATGAATGTGGCTTTAAAGGAAATAAAGAAACGCAGGCAGGCCGTGATTGTTGAAGGTTATATGGATGCAATCAGTTTACATGCTGCTGGTATCGATTGGGCTGTTGCTTCAATGGGGACGGCTTTTGCGCAGGAGCAGGCTAAACTTTTAGCTCGTGCCGCTGATGAAGTAGTTTTTTCGTATGACAGCGACGCAGCTGGACAACGGGCCACTGTAAGGGCAGTAAGCATTGCTAAAGAAGCCGGGCTTAAAGTCAGAGTGCTCATAGTGCCTGATGGGAAAGATCCTGATGAATTTGTGCGTAAGCACGGTAAAGATGCTTATCTACGGCTGATTGAAACAGCTGTTTCAGGTATAGAATTTCAGATGCAGTATGTCATTTCTCAAAATAATGTTTCAAATTTAGCAGGAAAAGTTGAAGCTGTGTCGAATATACTACCATTCCTACTAGAGTGCAAAAATGAAATTGAGGTTGCACAGCATATCAAAACGCTGGCCCAACGTTTGACAATTGACGAAGGGCTCATCATGAGTGAATATCGTAAGCTAAGCCGTAAAAATGATCGTGGGGAAGCCGTGTCTAAATGGCAGATACAGCCCAACGTACTTTCAGCTGAAGATTTAGCAGAGCAGCTTTTGCTTTACGTTATTTTAAAAAATACCGATTTGGCGCTTGTTTACAGAGATAAAATTGATAGTGTCGGTTTTATGTCAAAATTTCGCGGAGAAATCTATGAAGGATTGCTGAAGCAGCTTGATGCCGGCAGTAAGAGTGCTGCTGATAAGCTTTTTACAGAACTGTCAAATGAAGCGTCCACGGAGCTGGCGCAGATTATGACAAAAGATCTTGCGGAAGAAAACGGTGAAAAACTAGTAGATGATTGCCTGCGGCAGATGCGCAGGGGCGCTTTGGAACGAAGCTATGAAGAGCACCGTCTGCGCGCCGACGAATATGAACGTTTGGGGGATGACCGCTTTTTGCAGGAACTTGCGGAAAGCCAGAAAATTAAAGATGAAATCAAAAAATTATATTAAAAAACAACAGCAGATATTAAGCAACGAAAGGAGGGAACACCATGGCTAATACTAAAATTTCTGCCGACCAGGTAGAGGAATTATTACTTAAAGGCAAATCTCACGGCGGTGTTCTCACTTATCGTGAAATTATGGATTCTATGCAAAACGTAGAAGATATGACTCCGGACGATATGGACAGTATGTATGAGTTGATTGCCCAAAAAGGCATCGACGTAGTCGACGAAAACAGCGATGATGATGTACTGCCGGTCAACGATGATGATACGGAAGAAATCAATGAAGCAGAGCTGGCTAATCTCAGTGTGCCTGAAGGGGTAAGCATTGACGATCCGGTCAGGATGTATCTTAAGGAGATCGGCCGTGTACCGCTTTTGATCGGCGAAGATGAAATCAAGCTTGCTAAACGTATGGATAAGGGAAAACAGGCCGAAAGGCTGATGAATTCGTCATTGCCTGCAGCTTTGGTTCCTGCTTACAGCGGTAAAGAAAAAACTGCTACTCTGATCAAAAAAATCAAGAAGCATTTGGAACAGGAACATAAAAGCTGTGAACTGCGCAATGTTGAAAAAGTGCTTGGAATTATTGCGAGGGCGGCTGCAGCGGGTACTCCCTGTACATTGTCTGAATATCAGGATCTTATTGTTGAGTTTACTAAAGATGAGCGTTTGCATTTACAACGTATGATGCAGGAACACAATGTGATGATCCCAGACTGTGATAAAATGGTAGTCGATCGTCAGACCAGTGATAAAGAAGTACATGCGCTGTTTGAGATCAAGACTTTACTTGACGAGATCAAGCGCCGCTTACCAGAAGAAAATGATGCTGCTGTTTTTGATAGCTATATGACGTTGGAAGAAGATTACGGAAAACTTTTGGAAGAAGTTTTTGAAGAAGGAGAAGCCGCAAAACGATGTTTATCGGAAGCTAATCTTCGTTTGGTTGTCAGCATTGCAAAACGTTATGTTGGCCGGGGAATGCTCTTTTTAGACCTTATTCAGGAAGGTAACCTTGGGCTTATCAAAGCAGTAGAAAAATTTGATTATAATAAAGGCTTTAAATTCAGTACTTATGCCACTTGGTGGATTCGTCAGGCTATTACACGCGCTATTGCTGACCAGGCCCGCACCATTCGTATACCTGTGCATATGGTTGAAACAATCAATAAATTGATTCGCGTATCACGTCAACTGCTGCAGGAACTTGGGCGGGAACCTATGCCGGAAGAGATTGCAAAGGAAATGGATACTACTGTTGATCGTGTTCGTGAGATTATGAAAATCGCACAGGAACCGGTATCATTGGAAACTCCTATCGGTGAAGAAGAAGATTCGCATTTGGGGGATTTTATTGAAGATCATGATGCACCGGCACCAGCTGATGCTGCTTCGTTCACTTTATTGCGTGAGCAGTTGGAAGAAGTCTTGGAAACACTGACTGTGCGTGAAAAGAAGGTTTTAGAACTGCGTTTTGGTTTGGAAGACGGGCGTTCACGTACCCTGGAAGAAGTAGGGCAGCATTTTGGTGTAACCAGAGAACGTATTCGTCAAATCGAGGCCAAAGCTTTACGTAAGCTGCGTCATCCAAGCCGCAGTAAACGGTTAAAAGACTTCTTGGAATAATCGGTTTAGCTTGACAACTCGACCAAATTTGTTTAGAATATTACTGTTGACCATTGAGACAACGCATGGTACTATGGGCCTATAGCTCAGTGGTAGAGCCACCGGCTCATAACCGGTTGGTCGCTGGTTCGAACCCAGCTGGGCCCACCAAATAAAAAGTAAGCCGCAACCTTTGGTTGCGGCTTTTTTGTGTATTTTTTAATATTTAACAGCTCTTGGATAGTATTACTGATTAATCAAGATGGGCTGCATTATGTTTGATAAAAGTTCCTTTGTCAAGTTCTTTAAAAGCCTCATTTAGCTCTTCGCGCGTATTCATCACAATTGGTCCACCCCAAGATACAGGTTCTTTTAAAGGCTTAGCAGAACAGAACATAAAACGTAATTGTTTATCTGATTCAGCACTGACAGATATTTCATCGCCCTCACTAAAGAGCACTGCAGTTTTTTCTGGAATATTGGTGCCGTCTATTATAGCATTGCCTTCAATCAAAAAGATAAAAACATTATCCTCAGTTTTAGTTGGCAGTGTGATTGACTTGCCTGCCTGTAGTTCTACATCATAGATAGTTGCCTTGATATGAGGTGGTTCAACACCTTTTATAGAGTCATATTCACCTGCAAGCACATGTATTATAGCATTATCTGTTTTTTTACTGCCTATCATATTTCCGGTAATGTCAAAATAGGTTGGATCAGTCATTTTTTCTTTTTGGGGCAGGTTCAGCCAAAGCTGTACGCCAAGCATATGTTTGCTGGCCTGGGGCATTTCCTGGTGCATGATACCACTGCCGGCAGTCATCCATTGGCTTTCGCCGCTGCGGATTGTTCCTTTATTGCCTAAACTATCCTGGTGTGTCATTTCGCCTTGAACAAGATAAGAAATAGTTTCAATACCTCTATGAGGATGGATTGGAAAACCCTTAATGTAGTCGGTAGGATTATGTGAGTCAAAAGAATCCAGCATTAAAAACGGGTCATAGTCCATTACTGTATCGTGGCCAAGTACACGGACCAGATGTACGCCTGCGCCATCAATTGTACGTTGTCCTGTAGTTAATTTTTTTATTTTTCTTGTAGTCATAAAAATCAGTCCTTTCTTGTAAAAAAATAGCTTCATAAGAATTCCAATGATTTTCTTGAAGTTTAATTTTACTTTCTGAATTAATCATATTAAAGAAATATGAATTAAGCAATGCTAAAAAACTTGAAAAAAAGTTTAAAATAATTGTTTTTAGAGGGAATGGCTTGTTTAGAAGCGTTATTACTCCTTATATCGAATCTAAAATGCTTTTTACTAATTGTTTCGATTATATTTTGGAAAATGTTGATAATAGTTACTTTTAGAAAATATTTTGAAAATAAAGTAAGAGGTTAACTTTATTGTCACACTTTTTTTAACGGATAGTGCTATAATTTACTACGTAAGACTGGAGGTTGATTATATGAGCAGTTTAAACAGGCAGTCTTTAGGTGAGGAAATAGCTAATGCCGTTTCACATGGCATCGGCGCACTGTTGGCTGTTCTTGGTACTGTTGTTTTGATCGTTTATGCATCCTATAACAGCAGTGTCAGCGGTATTGTCAGTGCGGCGATATATGGTTTTTGCCTGATTTTTCTTTATCTGATGTCTACAATATATCATGCTATAACAAACAGTACCGCGAAAAAGATTTTTCAGGTGCTTGATCATTGTTCGATTTTTCTTTTGATTTTAGGTAGTTATGTACCTATTTGTATTGTTTTATTACCGCCTGAGTTAGGTTGGAAGTTATTGGGGATAAATTTACTGCTGACAGTTGTAGGGATCACTCTCAATGCGATAAGTCTCAGCAGGTGGGAAAAACTGTCGTTGCTGATGTATGTGCTTATGGGATGGTCTGTTATTATTGCTTTGCCGTATTTGTGGAAAATGTTACCTGCAGATGGTCTAATGTTGTTAGTAAGTGGTGGATTAGCTTATACAATAGGAATTTTTTTCTATGCTGATAAAAAACATAAATTTATGCATTCAGTATGGCATTTATTTGTGATGACTGGCAGTGTTTTGCATTATTTTTTTGTGCTGTATTTTATTTTGTAAATAATAAAATAAAATACAGCACTAATATCAGGAGATGGTATAATAAAATCAGCGGGGTATAATATATTGGGGTGAAGATAATGAAGCAGCAGGATTATACTATAATTTTTGTAATTTTTCTTTATATTTTCGTGTTACGGCGTTTAAATTTCAATATCTCTGACAGCGGGGATATAGTAACGCTTTTATTATGTTTCTTTCTGGTATTTCGTAGTGCCTTTAGAATTTATAGTGATAAAAATAATTCGGATGAGAATCAAAAGTAAAATAAAAAGAATACCATATGGTATTCTTTTTATTTTATAATACAGAGGAATTTGCTGATGTGTGATAAAGAAGTAGTAGAAGTGTAAAAAATTTTGCCGTTCCT